>Ga0193706_1000007_pt1 | contig 442534 bp, 365 predicted proteins | sample U3c1metaG_FD_160130 | JGI IMG/M metagenome (GOLD analysis project Ga0193706, IMG submission 160130) | Soil microbial communities from a riparian zone of the East river system, Colorado, United States - U3c1 | ecosystem: Environmental > Terrestrial > Soil > Riparian zone | place: USA: East...
GGGTCGACTGAATCTATCTTTATAAAACGATGTTGAAATATGGAAAACACCCGGCTCACCCCAACGCATGTTTCCCACATTACAACATCTCAACAATTATTACTGACACAGTTTATTTTACAGACCCTGAAGCTCCCGTCTTTTTAAGAATATTCTTCCTGTGAGTTTCAACCGTCCTCTCTGAAATAAAAAGTATCTCCGCAATCTGCCTGCTGCTGAATTCCTTCGCAACGAGCCTGAGTATCTCAACCTCCCTCGCCGTCAACACACCTCTCTCTTCCGGCTCATCCGCCATTTGAATGATCAGCTCCGAGATCTCATCGCTGAGGAAGCGCTTTCCGGCAACGACCTTGTGAAGCGCGTCGGTCAACGTTTTGTGCGTGTCTTTTTTAAGGATGTAGCCATGTATTCCTGCACGGAGCAACTCTCTTACCACCGACGGGTCGTCGTGCATGCTGAGGACGATGATCTTCATGTCGGGCAGAACGGACTTCGCCGCACGGATGAGCTCCAGCCCTGTAAGCTCGGGCAGCTCATAGTCCGTGACCATAATGTCGTATTCGTTCGACTTCAGCAGCTGAAGGGCGCTCTTGCCGGTCGTGGCAGTGTCTTTTACTTCGAAGTCGGGAGAGCTCGCAAGAAGGTTCTTGACTCCATCGAGAAGTATTCTGTGGTCGTCGACCAGAAGAATGGAGCGTTTATCCATAGGTAGAATTCGACTAAACGGGTTCTTAAACCATGTTTTTTTAGACATACGCTCCTGTCAGTGACTGGAGCAAAGCACAATAAACTAAGTACCGATTGCTATACGTGTTGCTCGGTATTTTTATCTCTCACGGATCGCACTGATCGCACGGATTCTTTGCCCGAGTGCGGTTCTGCCGGATTTACTACCGCAATTACAGGTACTGTTATTATAATAGTGTTGTTCTTTCTTTTTGGTTGTGTGTCGATTTCGATAGAGCCTTTGACGAGGTTGATCCTCGAATTCACATTCCTCCAGCCATTGCCGTCCTTGCTTTCCTGGAAAACCTTCAGGTCGTAACCCTCACCGTCGTCGTCGATGGTCAACACGAGCTCGTTTTCGTAGCCGGTAAAGGAGATAGTAACTTTCTTGGCATTGGAATACTTGATGATGTTGGAAAGGAACTCCTGGATGACACGGTATAGCGAGATCTCCGTTACCTGGGGCAGCCGCGCGGTTATGTCGAACGCCGACAGATAGGCCTTTATCTTTCCGCTTTTGTTGATCTTTCTCGCGAGCTCCTGCACTGCCGGTACAAGGCCTTCTTTCACCAACACCGGCGGCATCAGGTTAAAGGCAATGTTACGGATCTCGTCGTGGGCTTCGTTCAGCAGCTGCTCCGAGGCTTCGAAAACCTGGTCACGTTTTTCGAATGATGTCTGGTGACGAAGCGAGGAGATGTTCAATTGCAGCGCCGAGATCACCTGACCCATACCGTCATGAAGGTCGCTTGCAAAACGACGCCTTTCCTGCTCCTGCGATTCGATCACGGCGTTGATCTGAGCTTCGCGCAGACGGATCTTCTGTTCCTGTAAGATCACTTCCTGTTGTTGAATATTCCGGTTACGCCACAGGAAGAAGACGACACACAGCAGCAACACGCTTACTGCGAGGCCAGCGATAAACAGATAGTTGCGCTCGATCGTCGCCGTCTTCAGCTTATTCTCCTGGTCGAGCATGACGATAGCCTGATCCTTCTTTTCGGCTTCATACTTGCCCTGCATGTCCTGGATAACTTTTGTGCGGTCGATATTGAAAAGACTGTCCTTCAACTTATAACCTTCTTGTTGGAATTTGTATGCGTTCCTAAAGTCATTCAATGCCAGGTAAGTCTCTGCAACGAATCCATTGGTATGCCGTACGAGATCGGTGTAGCCGATCCTCTTTCCTTCCCTGAGCCCGTCGAGGAATAACGGCAGGGCTTCACGGTACATGCCTGCGTTGAAATAAGTCTCTCCCTTGTTCACCAGGTTCACGATGACGCCTTGTGTATCGCCGGTGCGCTTGCGGATCTCGGTGGAGAGATCGATGTTCTTTAGTGACGTGGCGAGATCGCCTTCATTCAACGCCATCTCGGCAAAGTCGAGATAGACATATCCGAGACCGACGGAGTCTTTGATCTCTGTACGGATCTTCAATACCTCTTCGAAGAACGGGCGGGCCTCCTTGTATTTTCCTTCTGCCGAAAGCCACGCACCACGATGACCGAGAACAGTGCTTAGACTTTCGAGATTGTTCACCGAACGCGCCGCTTCTTCGGCAACGTCAAGGCACTTGTTCGCCTTTTCGATGTCTTTTTGCTTGTGATAGAACACCGCCATTTCGTTGTTGATACCCGCGATGCCGTCTTTGCTCTGAAGGGAATCGAAAAGATGTAATGACCGGAAGTATTTCGGCAGCACATTTTGGTAATCGCTCGAAAGGAATGTGACAACACCCCAGTTCATCTGGGCCCGGGCTTCTTCGTCAGCCCATTTTTTTGCATATGCGGTCTCGCTGGCCCACTTGGCCAGTTCGGCTGCATTGTGGAAGTCGGCGCTGTAGAGCTTATAGAAGTTATCGTTGATGAAACGGACTCGTTCCCGTTCGTTCAGGTCTCTCATGAAGATCTCGCTTCCGGCCTTATCGAAGGTTTGTGAGTACCCCGGCGCAAATAGCGTCAGCGCCAACACAATGGCAGGTAAGGGGTTCCGCATGTCAGTTCAGTAGGGTGTTATCTGAAAGGTAGCGAATCCCGTCACTGAATTCGTTTACACACGTAAAGATCGGTTCAAGTTAAGGGCTAGCACGGACACGGGATACCCAGTGGTCGGTATATCAAATTACCAGCAGGTACGGATTGTTGGGCCGATGTGGCCTCCGTTCCTTTGAAGAACATAAACTAACACCCATGAAATACTTAATCCTGCCTTTGCTGCTCACTGCGTTCCTGGCGCAAGGACAGACAGTCGATGTCGAGAAGACCTTCGACGTTTCCAAAGATGCCCAAAAGGGCTTTATCCACTTGATTGACAACGATGAGGCCAAACAACAGCTCAACGTCGTCTACAGGGTCAGAGCGAAACGCAACCAGGCGAAGTTCATCACCTACACGTTCGACTACCAGTTCAATCTTGTGAACCAGTCTGAAGAGATCCTTGACATGGAGAAAGAGCTTCCGGCGAAGTACCGCCACAGGAAATTCAAAAAGGAATACTACGAAGTCGAGGGCCTGTACGTGGAGCCCAACATGATGGGAACATTAGTGTTGAAGCGCAAGATCACCAAGTTTGCCTGGAACTGGTTTGTCAACAACTACACCATTACCACTTCGGTGGAGGGCAAGTTGAAGGCAAAGACCGATGATGATAAGAAGTTGTTCTATCATGCACACGCGGAAGATCAAAACGACGGAACGGCGATGATCCTTGCCGGCGAGAAAGGCACACCGAAAAGCGGACCTGTGAATCACATGATGAACTTCCACTTCATCAAGTACGATATCAACCTCACGAAGCTGGCTGACGTAACTGTAAACTTCGAGACGCCCCAGGCGCTCGTTGCCTCGTATCAGTTCCCCACTGACGAGGACGAAAAGAAAACAGATATGATCGCGATATTCGCCACAACCAAAATAAAGAACTATGTAGGTGGAGGAAAGCTCTGGGGCGAAAACCCGGCCGAATACACCTACGTGCGCGTATCATACGAAGGCAAACTTATTGATCGCATTACGTTCAATTCACCGAACAGCATCTGGAGGATCGATGACTTCGTGATGGCTGCGGACAAATCGATTTACTTCTACGGTCCTTCCAACGACGAGAAGGGTGATTACTTCCGCACACGGGCCGAGATTTCGGATGACAAGACAAAGTGGCCCCGTTTCCAGCTTGCCCACGTGAGCAACGGTAAGATCGATTATATATCCAGCACCGCCATGGATGAGTTCAAGTCGAAACTGAAAGCTCAGCCTGATGGCAAGAAGGGAGATCCTTATAGCGGCCGCCGCGTTGCTTTCAACGATGCGATCATCAGCCCGACAGGTGAAGTGATCCTCGCTGGTCAGAACTACGGTCTCGACAGGAACGGCAAGGGCCAGATCGTCGGTCGTGCTTACGAAGATCTCGTGATGTTCCATTTCGATACCAAAGGCACGTTGATCTCTGAGTACACGATGAACAAGAAGAAGGCCGCAAACGGACCTGATGGACAGTTCTTCGAATTCAGCAGCGATGGCAAGACACTGTACTGGAGCTTCTTCGACAATATCGATACGAAGACGGTCAAAGAGCTCGACTTTGTCCTTGAGAAACCGCTGCCCATGCCGAAGATGGCAAAGATCAACCTCGCCACGGGTACTTTCGACAAGTACACCGAATATGGTAAGGGCGACAACTTCGTACACTACGCAAACCTCAACTACCTGAAGTTTACCAACACCAACCAGGTGAATTATCTCGGTGAGAATAAAAAGGGAAGTACTCTTTGGTTCTGCAGAGTTAATCTGGATAAGTAATATTTTTTTTGCGGCCCCCGCATCGTGCGGGTCGCATACCAACATGAAGATGATGCCTAGGGTTGGATTGTGTTCAAGGGCCGGTTTAGCAGGACTGGCCCTTGTTTTATTGTCTGGTTGCGTGGCTTTCGGCCAGGAAGACTACTATCCAAAACTTGAACAGGAAGCTATCGATGCGATGAACAGGGGCGAGTATGCAGTGTCGCTGGAAAAGGCGCGGGAACTGTATGCTGCGTACCCCGAAAACATCAACTCGCATTTGGTGGCTGCGTTTGACCTGATCAATCTTGGAAGGCACAAGGACGCGAGCGGTTATATCGATGCCGCTTTCGCGATCGATCCCACTAATTTTTCCGCATACTTCAACGCCGCGTATTTTTATGCGATCGATGGTGATCTCGCGAAATCGAAAGAATACCTGGTTGAGTCGATCAAGCTGTACCCGGAAGGCTTTGCAATGAAGGAGATCACCGACGAGTTTCATAAGGTCGGTTCGAATAACAACAAGGCCGTAGTGTTCGGCCAGCTTGCCGACTGGTATCCGCAACAGCTTAAGATTACAAAAGAACGATATCCATCGTTGAGCGGCGCCATCAATGAATTCAGAAAAGATCCCTCGAAGTCGAGGCAGGTGGCGGATGAGTACGCGGCAAGGTTTACAAAGCTCAAGTGGCCTGAAATGGCGCTGGGTGTTTACGCGTACGCGTGCATCTGGCTTCGCGATACCGGCTATCCCAGCGATGGGTTGGATGCTGCAGAAGCGGGATACAATTACTATCGAAAGAATGGCTACGGCTCGAATCCCTACCAGGCCACCAACCTCCTGAATGAGCTGATGAAGACCTACTCGCAATTGGGTAACGATGAACGGGTGATCGATTACGTGGATGAAATACTTACGCTCTCCGATAAGCTTCCCTTACACATTCATGACGTCAACGCCCTGATATTGGCGGCGAGCGCGTACGATCATACCGGGAATAACGACGAAACCAGGAGGCTTGCAACAGCGGCATACCAGCTCGCAGAGAAATCGGTAAACCGCTACGGCGCGGTCTCGGCGGCGAACTCCCTTTGCGCGGCTTACAACATCTGGCGCTACGATACAGATGTGAACAATGCTATTTACTATGGTGAGCAGGCGCTTCAGCTGGGATTGAAATACAAGTTTGAATTTTTGCTCGGATCCATCATGAGCAACCTGGCGTTGGGTTACTACAAACTGGGCACCCGTGAAGGTCAGGAAAAATGCATAAGACTCTACGGCAGCCTTACCAAGATATACAAGGAAAAACAAATGTGGGCCGATGCCGCGCTGACATTGAACAACCTGGGAGCTATGATGTACCAGGCCGGCGGATATCAATATGCTGCGGAATATTTCCATGAGTCGATCGATCTGTCGAAAAAAAGCATGGGCTCGATCAATTCACAGGACAAGCTCAGCTTCTATCAGTCGCAGATCAGCGCTTACCAATTCCTCACAGCCTGCTATGCCCACCTGGAAAATCCTGAAAAAGCATACGAAGCTATTGAAGGAAGCCGCAGCCGCGTGCTCACTGAGAGACTGGCGAAAGGAAAAGAAGTTCAAGCCGGAACGATTCCCGACCTCCAGCGCATCCTTCAACCCGATGAAGCCGCAGTCTTCTATTCACTTTTCTCCGCGCATGAGGTCATCATTTTAGTTGTGACCAAAAAATATTCAAGAGTCCTTTTTCATAAAGACGACACGTTCATCGGAAATATAAAAGACAAATACCTGGACCGGATGAACAAAGAGCACGGTGACCGGACCGGACAGGCCCGCGAGGAGCCTGTGAACCGTGACTACCGTGTTGTGATGGCCGACTTTCAGAAGGTGACACAATTAACACGCAAGTTCTTCGAGAGGCCCGGTATGGCCGACGATATTCTGAAGGAATACTTGCAGGGTTACTATAAGTTCCTGATCCTGCCAATACTCAACAGGTTGGGCGGGATCAAGAGTCTTCTCATTTCTCCCGACGGAGTGTTGAACTACATTCCTTTCGAGGCTCTGCAGCTGCACAATGGGAAATACCTGGTCGAGAACTTCAGCGTACGTTACCTGAATTCGACGGGCGCTCTGAGACTGATCGATGCGCGGCAATACGCACCGACCCGCAAGCCCTTACTGGCTATGGGTGGTGCGATATACGAACCCAACAATGCTGTTGCACCCGTGATCAAGACACAACAAGACCTGAATGCATTGGTTGCCGAGGTCGAAGAGAACAAGGATGCAGGAACGTCACAACGAAAAGCTTATGCAGCGCTGTTCGGCAACGGTGCCATGAATCCGCTGCCGGGTACACTTGCGGAGGTGAACAGCCTTTCGAAGAACGTTCCGGGCTCCGAAGTTTATTCCGGTCGCGACTTCACCGAAAACAAGCTTAAGGCGATGTCGAAGGATGTGAGCCTGAAACAGTACCGGGTATTGCACCTGGCGACGCACGGCTTTGTGGTGGAGGAGATCCCGGACCTGTCGGGCATTGCCATGAGTGTTTTCACCACCGAGCAGGGAGGAGAAGACGGGTTCCTCAACGTCAACGAGATCGCATCGTTGGACCTCAACACCGACCTCACGGTACTCTCGGCGTGCCAGACGGCTCTCGGGAAGATCTATGACGGCGAAGGTGTCACCGGTCTGACCCAATCGTTGCTGATTGCCGGATCGAATGCCGCACTCGTATCGCTATGGCCTGTCAACGACACGTCGACCAGCTTATTCATGAGCGATCTGTATAAAGAAGCCCAGAAGGGAAAGAACTATGCGCAGGTGGTTACGGAGCTGAAGCGGAGGTTTATCAAGGGAGAGTTTGGGGAAGAGTTTAAGCATCCGAATTTTTGGGCGCCGTTTGTTTACTTTGGTCGCTAGTCGTTATTCGTTAATCGTTAGTCGTTAATCGCGGTAACGAGTGTCTATCGGCGTAGCCGCGAATAACGAATAACGATTAACGATTAACGACTAACGATTCCAGTCAAACTCCTCATCCGACAGCTCAACCTCCTTCTTTTTCTTAGTGCCCTTGAGTTTAATGGCCTCCCTCAGTTCCTGTACTTCCTTCTTTAAATCCCCCGCTATCTTCTTCTTCAACGCCTGTTTATCATAGCTCACGTCGTAGTCGTCGGTAGTCCCGGTGATCTTCAGGAATATTTTCGCTTTTCCGCCGCCGTCGTCTTCGATAGCGCCGAATGCTTCGTCGGGGTCGAGTTTCTTTTTATTGCGAAGAGGTGCGGTGACGCGATAGTCGATGCGTTGGTCGAAGGTGTGCGTTCCGCTGAGCTGGATGGTGGTAACGTTGCTGCTGATCTCCATTTGTGGAATGATGATCAGCTTGTTCTCGACATGGATGTCGTTGCGTAGATCTGCGAACCTGAGCTTGGCGAGACCTTCGTCGTCGAGGTAGCGGTTGAGGGCCTTCAGGGGTTCGAAGTTATTGAGCTCGCCGTTCTTGATGGTCACGCTGATGTCGGCCACGAGTGTTTCGGGGAATAGGTGGAGCTTTTCGTTTAGGTTCATTTCCGTATTGATCTCGGCAGTGGCCTGACCCTTGAGATGTTTATCCTGAATGAAGTCCTGGTCGAAGTTTTCGAACACGTAGAACAGGCTGTCGATGTAAACTCCGTTTAGTTTAAATCCACTGACTACGTCTATCGCTTTCGGGTTCTTTGCGTCTACGATGCCATCCAGCGTGATCGAGCCGCCCATGGCGTTGAATGAAAGTTTTCGCGATACCGCCATTTGGTTTTTGATGAGCAGGTTGCCGGCGACCTTCCTCGGCTTGAACCGGCGGTATTGCAGTGCGCCGATCTGGCAATTGAAGTTGAGATGGACGTCGGGTGAGATGGCAAATTGGTATTCGCCGGATTTCTGGTCGCCGAAGGCCATGCTGAAGAGCTCGTCGAGGTCGAGAAACTTCGACTTGAGGTCGGCCTCGATACCTATGGGTTGATTTTCGAACAGGAGGAATGTAACGCTGTTCTTGAAGAGTCCGTTGAGGACAAAGTCTGTTTTACCGACGGACCCGCTGCAGTTGCTCAATGCGAGGTCGTTGTTGTTGAACTGCAGTGCTCCATTCAGGTCGGCGATGATCACCGGTCTGTCGCCAAGTGACAAGTTGAGATTTTCAAGATCGAGCGTGCCGGAGGCTCTTACTTTTTGAGCTGTTGCGCGTTTTTTAAGAAGCCCGACCTCACCGGAGAATGACACGTCGGCTTTTACCATGCCGCTCATTTCATTTACGCCGGGAATGGGGTAGAACGACATGATGGACGTTGCGTCGAGGTCGCCTTTGAAGTCCAGGTCGATGATGGGATTGTCGAAATTGATGAGTCCGAAGTTGGCTTCGAAAGGACGGCCGTTGAGCTCGCCTCTCACGTTCTTGAGAAACAGACGTGCGTCGGCGAGGCTGGAGAACGAGGGTGTAGCGAACGATCCTTCGAGGTTGGCTTTGGTGATGCGGGAATTGTAGGAGGGATGGAACACGGTGGCATCGGCGCACCCGAACGATATTGAGAAGAGCGGATCTTTCTTGGCGCTGATCTCACCTTTTACGTTAAAAGTAAAGTACACTTCTCCGTCACTCTGGTAATCCTTGAACTGACCGCTGAAGCCCTGGGGTAACAATGCAAGCACGGTCTGTATGTCGGTGTCTTTCCCGTGTGCTTCGAGGTCGATAATATTCTTTTCTTTAAAGCTGTACGTACCCGTTACTTCGAACGTCGACCGCTGCAGGTCGAGCGTGGAGGGGTTGATGGTAACAATCTTTTTTTCGTCGTCGTAGTCGATGTCGGCGATAGCATCGAATTCTTTATGGACGAGGAAGAGCTGCGAGCCGACGCCGACCTGTTCGGTGGTCACATCTCCTTCGGCATTTATTTGATAGAGGGCCCCTGTAACGCTGATGGAAGATTCGATGAAGTCGCTACGGAAAAGATGATACTGCTTGTTTAGCTTGTCGTCGTATGAAACTTCGGTATCGACAAGCTTGACATCATCGAGGTCGAAAGAGATCGACCCGGTTCCGCCGGCGCCTTCTTTTACGATGTTGTAGTTGGTCTTGCCGACGGCGTTGACCCGAAGGCGTGTGACGCTTCGTTCGATCCTAAGGCCGTTCACGTCGTACGAGCCGCGCCATACTTCGATGGGATTGAGTCTGAACGAAATAACCTTGGCGGCGAGCAGGGTGTCTTTCCCGGGATAGCTGTCTTCGACATACACGTCGTGGAACACGATGGCAAGGCTTGGGAAGTCGGACAGTGCGGAGACATCGATCTTCCCGACGGAGATAGGGGTGCTTAGGCCTTTGTTGGCTTCGTTGATGAACTGTTTGATGATACGGTCTTTAAAAAGGTATACCGATATCAGCAGTGCCAGCACCAGGGTCGTTACCGTGAGGGTGAAGTAAAAAAGGATGCGTTTGAAGCTTTTCAAGCTTAAAAAATCACCTGTAAAAATAGGTACAAAAAGGCGATCAATAACCGGGGAGGAGGGTGAACGGCTCTTCGGACCAGCGTCAGGTTTTCATGTCTAATAAGGTACGTTTTTTTGCGCAATTCGATTTCTGCGCTACATTTGCAATCCCAAAACGGAAAAATGGAAAAGGGAGCTTAGCTCAGCTGGTTCAGAGCATCTGCCTTACAAGCAGAGGGTCGGGGGTTCGAACCCCTCAGCTCCCACACTGAAAATCAGGCGGTTACCAAAAGTAGCCGCCTTTTTATTTCACTTTGATTGTTGAGCTCCTGCGCTCTTTTATTGGAAGTGGAAAGACGACTAATCTACTGCTGTGTGGACTATTTCTACACCACTGCGTAGATTGCGCTACATGTACTCCTTCCCAAACTTCATAAGGAAGGAGCTTTGCCCGGAAGGAAACACGGGTAAAGGCACGCAAATGCTCTCTCACCTTTGCTCACACCCCTTATCATTTCGTTATCCTTTTCAGCGGCAATATTTGCGGAGAGCCTTTTAAAAAAAATTTATGAAAAAACTTCTTTACTCTATCCTCATTGCATTTGGCGTGTCCGCATGCATTGAAAATGACATCGAAAGCCCCTCAACCACCTCGTCTCCCGAGAACCTCACAACCGCAACGGGGAAAACTGCAACTGGACCGGGGGAATTGGGACAGCGAGAGCTGGCAGAAATCAAGGCTTTAGATAAAACCCCTATCACGCAGGCGGAATTCGACGAGATTATCGCAAACGCACCTCCTGATCAGCCCATTGTAATCAAGCGCCGGTCCGGCCACACTCTTCAAATCGGCCAACCATACGCGCCCCCGGTTCATCCCGAACTTCTCCATTTTGAATTTGTGGAGTGTGAGTTTGAAGGAGGCATTATAGTTCAAAACACATTTCAAGCAATTTTGAATATCAGAAGATGTGTCATGCAAAGTGTTAGGTTTGAAAACAACGGAGTGGTCCAGATGATGGAGATCAAGCGCTCGAAAATAGAACAGCTATTGACGATGGAGGGCGGGCGTGTTAGTGACCTTACCCTTACCGGAACCAAAATACAAACCGTCACAAATGATTTGGGCGGTATGTATGGCTTTCAGGTCATCCACTTTTAGTAATCGTACCCTAATCCGCACCTGACCACGTCCCGTATTGAAATTCAGCCATCTGCAAATTGGCGGTTTGCAGGTGGCTTTTTTATTCAAACCACCCTCACAATTGTCTTCATTTTTCCAGGTTATTTTTCCAGGTCATTTTTTAATCTTTCGAGAAGGTTCGAACCCCTTACCTCCCACGAAATGAAAGCCTGTCGAGTGGCGGGCTTTTTTTATGGCTACATTTCATAGCTAATAGAAATTATGAATAAGCTTATTTCCGTCCTCATCATTCTGCTCACCCTCGAAGCCGCCGCCCAATCTCCCCGCGCACGCGACCTCGGCATCCCCTTCGATGGCACTCCCGGTAAGAACAACGCCATCACCGATGTGCAGGGCGTCGAAGTCGGTTATACAACTATTATTACCGGACAGGGGAAAAACATCTTAGGCAAAGGACCCGTGCGCACCGGCGTCACCGCCATTCTGCCGAGAGGCAAGACCAACAACCCCGTTTATGCAAACTGGTATTCATTGAACGGCAACGGTGAAATGACCGGCACCACGTGGATCACCGAGTCGGGATTTCTCGAAACTCCGATCATGATCACCAATACCAACAGTGTCGGGGTCGTCCGCGATGCCGTGCTAAAGTGGTTCGTCAATAAACACTGGTACAAAGAAGACTTCTGGTACACGTATCCCGTCGTCGCCGAAACATACGACGGCTTCCTCAATGACATCTACGGATTTCACGTCACCGAACAACACGCCTGGGATGCACTGAACTCCGCTACGGGCGGTAACATCAAAGAAGGCAATGTAGGTGGCGGCACCGGCATGATGTGTCTTGGATTCAAGGGCGGAACGGGAACATCGTCGCGCGTCGTGACCATCAACGACAAGACATACACACTTGGTGTATTGGTTCAGTCAAACTTCGGCTCGCGACAACAGTTGACCATCGCCGGTGTGCCGATGTATGAAGCGCTGAAAGACACTTTAAAAACGGAGTTCAAACTTCCGCCGCAGGGTTATCGAAAGGAAGGCGATGGTTCCATCATCGCGGTAGTCGCTACCGATGCACCGCTCCTTCCGCACCAGCTCAAGCGCATCGCTCAAAGAGTTTCGTTAGGCATCGCCGTTGTCGGTGGCCGTGGTAGCAATGGCTCCGGAGATATATTCCTCGCTTTCTCTACGGCAAACCCCACCGCTTTCAACCGTAAGGACAACACCATGGTGGAGCAACTCGCGAACGACGTCATAAGCCCATTGTTCGAGGCCACCGCGCAAGGCGTTGAAGAGGCCATCATCAATGCAATGATCGCCGCGGAGACAATGGAGGGGATAAATGGAAATAAATCTTATGCTCTCCCGGAGAAAAAAGTGATCCAGGTATTGAAAAAATACGGGCGCGTTAACTAGCGCAGTTTGCGCACTTCACTTTTAGTAACAACTTTATTATGACCCCTTACACCTGTTGTTATAAAACAGCACGATCTCCCCGATATCCCTTCTCTTAAATTCCTTTTCCTCGATTAGTGCGACAAGAGCCGGACAGTCGGCAAAGTATTTTGCCATTTCTTTTTTGAAACCGAAAACGTTGGGCTCATTAAGCGGCTCGTCACCTCGCTGAAGAAGATAATTTATCGTCGTCGAGGGCATGGATCCCATACCGTTGACACCTGACGTCCCGCTCGTCGTTACCCGGTGCTCGAACATTTTTACCGGTCCGTCGATGAGCTGTAACAGGAACACGGTGGATGAAAAGAGCGAGTGAAGATATGTTTTGGAAACCATTCGAAACCGCTGACCTTCCAAAGTAAAACTGAATTCCTTTGCCTGATCTGGCTTGAGCCACCGCTTCTTTCCTTTGGGATCGATGTATCGCACTCTCTTCTGCATTGCCTCCGTGTTTGGTCCGCCACCGAATATTCCCGTCGGTATGAGGAATGTGACATTCACCGGGCCATTTGCATATACGATTACCCCAGGGACTCTCTCGGCTGCGAATGTTTGTGCGGAGACGGCGATCAGGATGAGGGCAAGGAAGTATTTCATGGATTCGGACTCACACTCGTCCACCCTCCATCCACCACTAACGTCTGTCCGGTCACATGTCGTGCGGATGGGCTCACTAAAAATGAGACCGCCGCCGCAATGTCTGCCGGCATCGCCGGGCGCCCCATCGGCGTGATGTTCTTCCAGGTGTTGTCGTAGGTCTCGTCCTGCATCGTCCGCTCGGTCTTTGTCGCTCCCGGTGCCACACAGTTTACGTTGATCTTGTACTGGGACAGCTCTATCACAAGGTTCTTCGCAAGCATCTCGAGCGCCGCCTTTGTCATTCCATATGCCGCAAGGTTCTTATGCGCCTGGTGTCCCGTTACCGATGACATGAAGAGAATGCTTCCTCCTTCGCCTTGTTGTTTCATCTGTCGCGCGGCTGACTGTGCCAGGAAGAAACTTCCTCCGAGGTTGAGCCCCACGACTTTCATCAGATCCTCGTGTGCGTATTCCAGGAAGTCACCGAAAAGCGTGATGCCCGCATTGGCCACTGCGATGTCCAGCCGTCCGAACGAACGCACCGCTTCGTCGACCATCGACTGGATGAAGACCGGATCGGAAGCGTCGCCGTGCATAGGCAGGCATATGCCATGTTTCTTGTTCACCTTGTCGGCGGCTTCGCGCGCAAGAGATTCTTCAATGTCGTTCAGGATAACCCGCGCTCCATTCATCGCCAGGTCGGAACAGATCTCGAGTCCGATGCCTTGTCCTGCGCCGGTTACAATAACCACCTGATTTTCGAAGACTTTGGCCACCTGGTTATTGGATATTGGTTGTTGGTTATTGGATATTCATCTTCCTATCAATGTGAATCTCTGCTCACGCTACTTCCCGATCCGCCCTTTAGCATTTTCAAGTCGGCGCCGAGATGCGATTGCTCTACGTTGCTTTGATACAGGTGTACATAACCTCTGTCATATTGTTTATGGCGCGGTTTCCAGGTTGCTTTTCTTTTCTTGAATTCTTCCTCACTCACGTCGATCGTCAATGTCCGGGCTGCTACGTGGAGGTTGATCACATCGCCGTCCTTTACCAGGGCGAAGTTGCCGCCGAGCGCCGCTTCGGGAGACGCGTGCAACACAACGGTTCCGAACCCCGTGCCGCTCATACGTCCATCAGAGATGCGGACCATGTCGGTCACGCCTTTGAGGAGGAGCTTCTTTGGTATCTGCATGTTGCCCACTTCGGGCATACCGGGATAGCCGACCGGCCCGACGTTCTTCAACACGAGCACGCTGGTTTCGTCGACTGGAAGGTTGGGATCGTCTACGCGCGCGTGAAAGTCTTCAATGTCTTCAAAGACTACCGCCTTGCCGGTATGTTCCATCAGGTGCGGGCTCGCAGCCGACGGCTTGATGACGCACCCGTTTTCGCAAAGATTACCGTGAAGTATGGCCACACCCGATAACGGGTTGAAGGGCTTGTCGACACTCGTCACGACGTCTTTATTATAGATCTCCGCGCTGGCGTAGTTTTCCTTCATCGACTTTCCATTCACCGTCTTCACGTTGCCATGCAGGTGTTTGTCGAGCTCTTTCAATACAGCAGGAAGTCCGCCGGCGTAATAAAAGTCTTCCATGAAATGTTTTCCCGAAGGCTGCAGGTTGGCGATCAAGGGAACGTCTTTCGAGAAATTGTCGAAGTCTTTTAAGTTGAGGTCAATCCCGATACGTCCAGCTATTGCCAGCAGGTGAATAATAAAATTGGTCGATCCGCCGATAGCGGCGTTGACGATGATCGCATTCTCGAACGCTTCACGGGTCAGGATGTCAGACATCTTCAGGTCTTCGTTAACCATATCCACGATACGCTGACCGGATTTTTGGGCAAACACCTTTCGCCTCGAATCGGCAGCGGGTATCGCTGCATTTCCAGGCAAAGTCAACCCGAGCGACTCCACCATGCACGCCATCGTAGACGCCGTTCCCATGACGGCGCAGTGACCCCGGCTTCTGCCCATACAAGCTTCAGCATCTCTCATTTCGTCCAGGGTCATTTCACCCGTGCGGATCGCATCGTTGAAGCGCCACACATCACTGGTACCGATGTCCTTTCCTTTGTAGTTCCCGGTGAGCATCGGTCCCCCGGAGATCACCAATGTGGGTATATTGACACTTGCCGCGCCCATCACCAGCGAAGGCGTTGTTTTATCACAACCGCATAGCAACACAACTCCGTCGATCGGGTTTGCCCTGATCGATTCTTCCACGTCCATACTCGCCAGGTTCCTGTAGAGCATCGCAGTGGGCTTGATCAACGTCTCGCCCAGTGACATTACCGGGAACTCTACCGGGAAGCCACCCGCTTCGGACACACCTCTCTTTACCGACTCGGCGATCTCGCGAAAGTGCGCGTTGCATGGCGTGAGCTCGGACCATGTGTTACAAATACCGATCACCGGCTTTCCCCTGAATTCTTCGTCGGGGATACCCTGGTTTTTCATCCATGCGCGATAGATAAATCCGTCTTTGCCGGTTTTGCCGAACCAGCCCTGGCTGCGGAGCTTGTTTTTCATAGTGGTCTGAAAAGATGCGTTTTCTTTTAAAAATAAGGCTTTCAAGAACCAATCGGAAGAAATAATTGTAGATACAACAGTGGTTGCTACATTGGGTCAAATGGGATTAGAAGAAGATATACGGCAGCAAAAATTCGAGAGTGAGCACCAGAAAGCTGCTATTAATATTCTTTATACCGGTAGTTGGATCTACAACGGCAATGCAGCCCGGCTGAAAAAACATGGGATTACACCCGAGCAATACAATGTGCTCCGGATCCTTAGGGGAAGCCATCCCTCGAAGCTCATGCTTGCCGACGTCTCCTCGCGGATGATCGATAAGAACAGCAATGCAACACGCCTCGTTGAGAAGCTTCGTCAGAAAGACCTTGTCAACCGCGAGCTGTGCGAGAATAATCGCAGACAGGTAGATATCTCTATTACAGACAAGGGCCTCGGCATGATGAAATCGATCGACAGCGAGGAAGGGGAGTGGATCGATACGTTGAAGAATATTTCGAAGAGCGAGGCGGCGGATCTCAACCGCCTTCTGGATAAGCTGCGAGGTTAATCCTCCGTAGGCACGACTGTATTCCGGATATCAAATGCGTCTTTTAAGGACAGGCTCATCAGGTCCAGGTTAGCGTACTCCGATTTTTTGAATGTCACCCGGTCTTTTTTGGTGACGGCTTCGATGTAACGCCCGGTTGTTATGCGCTGCCCGCGGTTGTTGGCGCCGGCCGGCTGAAACTTTTCAGCGTAAAGCGCATAAACCGTCACCCTGTAATGGTTGTCCAGCACCTCCACGATAAACTTGCCGGTCCATTCGCCATACCAATACATGCGCGGCGTATTGTAATAGTTCCGGCCAAACCGGCGGCATTCGATCTTATAGTGCTTTAGCTCTCCATTGTACCCCGATTCATTGCGAATGACATTGAAGGTGAAGAATTTCGATTTCAGCATCTGGACCACTTCACGGCGAAGGCTGTCGGACGTCGCTGAAAAACTGTAGGTGTTGCCCCAGTAGATATCCTTTTGTTCGACGCGGAAAAGCTCATAACGCGGTTCATTCTGCGCCTGTCCGCCGGCTGCCGCGATCAGTGCTGTGAACAGAATAATATTTCGCCGCAAGGTCATTTCACAAGAAAATAAAATAGTCCCGTAACGCTTCAAAGCATTTTTTGACCCTACTTTTTGAAAAAACACATACTTTTTTTTGAAATAGGCTCAATTTTTACCCTATCGTAATCCGTTGCGGTGATTTTTTTTCAAATATGGGTCATTTTTAGCCCTATGTTTTAAATCTTTGTAGTGTCAAACACAAAAAACATCAAAAACCTTAAAACCCTCAGCGTATGAAAAAATCTCTTGTGTTACTCGTTTTGCTCATCGGCGTCAGCGTTTTAGCGCTCATTATACCGGCCGTGCCAAAACAGATCGTCACCGAAGGTATCGTAGCCGGTGATGTGGCCTGGATGCTGGCCGCCACTGCGCTCGTATTCCTCATGACTCCCGGCCTTGCATATTTCTACGGCGGAATGATCGACAGTAAAAACATCATCTCCACCATGCTCCAAAGCTTTATTGCCATGGGCGTAATAAGCGTGGTCTGGATCGTGGTTGGATTTAGCATTGCCTTCGGCGATTCGATCGGGGGTTTTATAGGCGATCCCAGGACATTCTTCATGTTCCAGAACGTGCTCGATGGAAATCCATGGTCGCTTGCACCCACCATTCCGCTCGTACTCTTTGCATTCTTCCAGCTTAAGTTTGCGATCATCACCCCGGCGCTTATCACCGGTACGTTCGCAGAACGCATACGCTTCAAATCATATATCATCTTCCTGGTGCTGTTTTCTTTATTGATCTACGCGCCACTCGCGCACATGACCTGGCACCCAGACGGATTCCTCTTTGGCCTCGGCGTACTTGACTTTGCCGGTGGTACCGTTGTACACATGTCGGCAGGTTTCGCTGCACTTGCAGCCTCGATCTACCTGAGAGACAAAACAGAGAAGAAAGCTGCAATCGCCCCCGCAAACATTCCTTTCGTGTTGCTTGGAACCGGGTTGCTGTGGTTCGGCTGGTTCGGCTTCAACGCCGGCAGCGCATTGAGCGCCGGTCCTCTTGCAGCGTCAGCTTTCGCGACAACCAACACTGCTTCGGCCGCCGCCGGTCTTTGCTGGGTGTTGATGGACGCCGTCCGCAATAAAAAACCTTCCGCCCTCGGATTCTGTATCGGTGCAGTAGTTGGTCTTGTTGCCATCACTCCTGCAGCCGGCTTCGTAACAATACCTTCCAGTCTCTTCATCGGAACGATCGCCGCACTGATCAGCAACGTGGTTGTACACTGGAAGTCTAAAACATCTCTCGAAGATACACTCGACGTATTCCCCTGCCACGGCGTAGGTGGAGCGGTAGGTATGGTAATGACGGCATTGCTTGCTCACCAGGCTGTTAACGCTGCGAACACAACAGGTAACGGTCTGCTGTTCGGCGAGTTCGCACTCTTCAAAGCGCATATCATCGCACTGGTTCTGGTTGTCGCCTTCGTGTTCATCGGGTCCTTCATCATCCTGAAGATCACCGACCTGATCTCTCCTATGAGCGTCAGTGCAGAAGACAAAGCAGTTGGTCAGGATTTGAGCCAGCACGGCGAGAATCTGCCGATATATGACGTGAAGCCGGCCTAGTCGGATCACTAAAGCGCCCGGGGGGAATTGCGCTTCCCACCCGGGCAACTCTAGCTTATTGTTAATAAAAACACTCTCAAAATTATGAAAAATCCACTACCCCGGTTCGTCATATACACAGCTGTAATTGCGGCAGCTTTAACGGTAAATTCAGCATTCGCACAGGATAATCTCACCGCATCGCTCAACAACAGGAGACTTCCTGTAGGCAAAGAGAATGAAGACGAAAAGATCGTAACGGCAGGAGAGAAGAAAGAAGAAGCAAAACCAGAAGATGTCAAGAAAGAGAAAGAGGAGGAAGAGGGCCCCAAATTCTCAGTCAATGGCTATCTCGACAGTTACTACTTCACAAACTTCAACAAGCCGGCTTCACGCGACAACATGGGTATCTCGGGCGTGGGCCGCGGCTTCGACCGTCGTGTCGACCAGTTCCAACTGGGAATGATACAAACAGTTCTCAAGTACACTAATAAGAAGTCGGAAATGATCGCCGACATCGCGTATGGCCCCAGTGCACAGTACGGCAATTACGGTAACGTTCCGAATTTCAGTCCCGCATACGGATATGCCGTCGGTAACGACACCTGGACTTCGATCCTTATCAAGCAAGCCTATTTTAAGTATAATGCCAGCGACAAGCTTTCGTTTACGATGGGACAATTCGGAACCCACATCGGGTACGAGCTGATAGAAGCTTCGCTCAACTACTTCTACTCCATCAACCACACGTTCAATAGTGGTATCCCTTTCTATCACACCGGCCTCAAAAGCACTTATGCCTTCAGCGATAAAGTGTCGCTGATGCTCGGTGTCGTCAATGGCTTCGACTACGTTCACGACAATAACAGGGCGAAGGGCGTCATCGGCCAGCTTGCCCTTGCCCCTGTCGAAGGACTGACGATGTACCTCAACTATATCAGCAGCAACGAAGCGAATGCTGATGCGCAAGGCAACACACCGAAAGGCAACTTTACCGTGTATGACCTGAACGGCGTTTACACGTTCTCTGAAAAGTTTTATATGGGCTACTGGGTGATGTTGGGAACACAGCATGGCGCTCTCGGCGCCCCCGGCACATTCCTTCCTGCCGATGGCGATGTTGAATCGACCAAAAAATGGTACGGTGCAAACCTGTATCTCGTGTACAATGCATCGGATCTCTTCAGCATCGGTGTCCGTGCCGAGCACTTCAACAACGATGAAGGCGCACGTGGCCTCCGTAGTTACAATTCTGCAACCGAGACGTATGCCGGAACGTCGGCGAATACTTTCACATTCACAGGCACATTCAATCTGGCTGAAGGCAACCTGATGATCAAACCCGAGCTTCGCATTGATGCCTTCAAGAAATTGGATGGCACCGGACTCGAGACTTCACAACAGTTTATGGACTCGGATGGCAACTTCACCAAGAGCGGTCAAACGACGCTTGGTTTCGCTGCCATTTATAAGTTCTAAACCTTACTGTTGATAAGTAAGTGAGAAAAATGCCTTTGGACTGGAGATCGTGGAAGAACACCTGGACCTTTTGCCTGGCTGCTGGGATTAATGTTGAGGGCATTAACTCTGAGGTGGCAACTGCCGGGTGGGAATTCCGGATCTTCGCCAAAGGCACCAGGGAGACCGGTAGGAAGAACTTAAGTTAGTTGGCTTTGTTGCTGGTCATTGGTCATTGGAATTGGGTGTTGAGTATTAAAACGCGCAGTACCCAATACCAATGTCCAATAACCACTAAAGGGCCTTGAGTTTCCCGATGTCGGACAGGATTACTTCAACCAATCCCTCAACAACGATCTTCCCTTTCTCCTTCGTGGCCAGAGTTGCATCGCCCCAAACTCCCGACGCCGAATACGTTCCGTTCTTGTTGTTGGGATCTCTCGTCAATCCCCGGCCGGTGGACGGGTGATAATCCTTAACCGCTTTTTTCATGTCGACCGCATCCGGCTTCATGTAAAGGATCATCGACGTCTCGATCTCGTCTGCATGCGTTCCGCCTTCCTGTTGACGGATCTTACTCTCGATCGGTTCCATACTCTTGATGAGATCGGTAAACTGCATCGTAATGCCCGCCTTTCTGAGTGAGTCCGCCGCAGGCTGCAGTGCACGGACAGTCGATACGCCCGTGTTGAGAATGTAGAATTTCTTAGGTCCAAACTTCGAAAGACCTGTGCAGATGTCGATCACCATGTCGCGCGCCGTACCGAGTTTCAATGATGTGGAACCCGGGTACTCGACAAACGCAGGGTAGAAATGATAATTGATGGTCGGCGCGATGACGACGTTTGCCGATTGCAGCACGCGGTTCTTGAAATACTCCGCCAGGATAAGATCGTTCTTCAGCAACAGGTGTGGTCCGTGTTCTTTCGACCCCGCTCCCAAAGGGATCACAACAACTGTTTCAGCAGTGAGCGCCTTTTCGGCTTGGAGCCATGTGAGCTCCTCGAGCAGGATCCCTTTCGGCTGCGCGAACGACAGGACGGGCAGCAGTAATAACATGAGTATACGCATGATCTAAGATACTTATCTAAATTTGAATATGATCAGGTTCACAGCCCCGATACAGATCGATTCAAGAGATCCGGAAAAGAAGGGTTGGTCTTTTATCATCATCAACAAGACGCTTTCCAACAAGCTCAATCCCGGCGTGCGCAAAGGCTTTCGTGTCAAGGGGAAGCTCGACAGTTACCAGATCAAACAAACCTCGCTACTGCCGGTGAACGGAGAACAGTTCATGCTGCCGATCAATGCGACGATGCGAAAAGGGACCGGGAAAAAAGCCGGTGACAAGCTCACCGTTGAGCTTGAACTCGATAAAGCTCCACCAAAGTTATCGGCCGACCTCCTGGCGTGCCTGCAGGACGAACCGGTAGCTTATGAGTATTTCGGGAAACTTCCGCCTTCACACAAGCGGTATTTTAGTAATTGGATCGAAGGCGCGAAGACGGACGCTACGAAAACAAAACGCATCGCCATGGCATTGAGCGCACTGGGGCGAAAGATGCATTTTGGCCTGATGATCCGTGAAGAGCACGCAAGACGTAAATCACTCTGATCTACGGCCTTCCTGAACTATTCACTGGTTGGATTTAATGGATTGTACCGGGTTGACCATTGCGCTTCGCAAACTCTGGTACGATGCAGTGACCAGCGCCACGATAACACTGACGACAATACTGATCACAAACCACGATGGTTGTATACTCGTACGATACGCAAAACCCGTGAGCCACTTATCCACGACAAACCACGCGAGCAGGCAAGCCATCACACTACCACAGCCTGCCACCAGGGCATAGCTTTTCAATTGTATCGCAAGAATACTTTCCACCGATGCGCCCAGCACTTTTCTGATACCGAATTCTCGCGAACGGCGCGTAGCCTGGTATGCAGTCAGACTGAACAGCCCGATACAGGCCAGGATAACTGCCAGCACTCCGCTCCACGTCACGAGCCTGCTCGTGTTGCGATCGGAATGGTAAAGCCTGTCGAGCGACTGGTCGAACCAGCTGTAAGAAAAAGGAAATGAAGGTTCATATGCCTGCCATGTTTCTGCGATCCCATCGATTGTCTCGCTGGTCAATTGTCCGTCGAGGCGGATGGAAACGGACAAGTGCCACGAAGGCTGCATGAAGAAGACAACGGGAGTGATTTCCTGGTGGAGCGATCTGAAATGAAAGTCATCGACGATGCCGACCACGACGGCATTCTTGCTAGCGGCAGGTATCGCTATTTTTCTCCCGATAATATTATCGCCCCATCCAAACTCTTTTGCCGCGCGGGCGTTCACCAGCACCGAGTTCGCCGAGTCGGCAGGAAATTCAGGAGAGAAATTCCTTCCGGCCAGCACCCGGAACTTGTATGTATCTACAAAGTATTCGTCTACGACCATCACTCGGGTGGGCGGCATCTTGTCTTGCTCCACACCCTCGGGTTGGACGGGCATGCCCCAGTCGTTTCCACCCAGTGTCGTTCCGGAGAACGATACGTCTGTTATGTGCGGGTTGCTTTTTAGTTTGTCTATGATAGCCTGACGTGACTTCAGGGTTGCCCGGTCGCGGACGGGTATAATGATAATGTTGTCTTTTGCGAAGCCGAGTGATTTGTTTTCCATATAGGAGATCTGCCCGGTAACACTAAGCAGCGCGGCGATCATGAAAGCAGAGATCGTGAATTGTATCAACACCAGTCCCTCTCTCCAACGATTCCTGGCAGACGCCGAGAGCCCGCGCTGCAACAGCACCGGTTTCATAGCCGACAAGTAAAACGCGGGGTAACCGCCCGCCAGTAATGTCACGGTGAAAAGCGCGATAATGAACATACCGGCAAACAGCGGATCTCTCAAACCTTCGGCCATCAGCGGCGTTTCGATCGAGTAACGGAAGTACGGCAGCGCGGCCAGGCACATGCCCACTCCGGCGCCGGCCGCGATGAACGTAAGCACGAACGACTCCGAAAGAAATTGACGGATCAGCTCGCCGCGTTTTGCTCCCGAAACTTTTCTCATGCCGATCTCTTTCAGCCTTTCACCAGCCTTTGCGGTAAAGATGTTGATGTAGTTGATACAGGCAATGATCAGCACCAGGAGCGCAATGCTGATGTAGATATAAACGGTCTTCATGCTGCCGTTTGCGCTGACCTCACGGGAAAGCGCCGAGTGAAGATGAATGGAAGTCAGTGCCTGAAGCTTGGAATTGAAAGTGATCGCGTCGGCCGGAAGATTCCGGGAATAGATGCCATCGATGCCCTTTTCGATCTCTGTGAGATTGGCGTTGTCATCGAGAACGATGTAGGTGTAATACTGTTGGCGCTCCCAATGTTCTTTCCACCCGCGATTGTCGGCTTCCATCGGCAAAAGGAAAGAGAAATCGAAGTGTGTGTTCGACTGCACCGGTTCAACCACACCCGAGACCACGACCTGGGATTGGTTGTTGACGGATATCGTTTTTCCCAATGCTTTTTCGTCTCCGAAATATTTCTTCGCCACGTCGGGTGTGAGGACGATCGAGTTGGGAGCCGAGAGCATGGTAGCCGTGTTGCCTTCGATGACGCGGTAGTTGAACATGTCGAAAATGGCCGGATCTGTGAATAGCCCGTTGGCTTCGTAAGCTTTGATCTCGCCAACTACAAACATCGGCGACGTCGCCCAGCCCAGGCGTACGGAATTCTTAACGCCTCGAAGCTCATTATCCATCGCGGGACCGAGCATTCCGGTGATCTTGGCGAGCCCACGTGTGTTATCGTCCTTGTTGATGTTGACCACACGATAGATGTTCGGTTGTTTCGCGAGCTTGTTGTCGTATGTGAGCTCGAACTGAACGTAAAGGGAGATCAATAATACGGCGCCGATGGCGACAGACAGACCGGTTACGTTGATGATTGCATGGTTCCGGTTGTTCACCAGGTTCCTGAATCCAAGCTTGAGATAATGTTTCAGCATATCGATACGGTTGGATGACGATGTTCGTATTTTCTTTATATTCTTCCACCGGAAGAACCGGAACACATTCCAGATGAACTGTGCCTTTGCTTTGGCGCGGTTCTTATTCACTGTCCTGTCAAACAATTCATACGCATCTCCCTGGATCTCTTCCAGGAGCTTCGGGTTGCAATACCATTGCAGGAATTTATCTGCCCAGCGAGGTGGTTGATGCTTATGCATATTGTTGTCTCTCACGGATCGCACGGATCGTTTTGTATTTTTTATCTGTGTGATCCGTGCGATCCGTGAGAGCCTGCATTTTATGCTATTCTGAATTGCAACGCCATCTTGGGAATCTGACTAAACAGCTGCGTCCGCATTTCATTCGCTTCTTCGAGTGCTCTCTTACCCACCGCCGTGAGCGTGAAGATCCTCTTTCTCCGTCCGCCTCTTTCCTGCGAAGGATCTCCCATCGCCGATCTCACGTGCCCTTTTTCTTCGAGCCGGGTAAGTACTGCGTGCACCGCGCTGATATTCAACTCACGGTTCACCTGCCGCTGGATCTCGTCCATCACCGCCACACCATATGCGTTCGGATGAAGTATGCCGACGGTCAGTAATACGAGCTCTTCAAGCTCACCGAGGTAATTGCCTTTCATTGTTTTGGAATTAGTTCTACAAACGTGAAAGTAACGTATATGTTTCACATTTGTAGGAGAGAGCTGCCTGCGGCGGGGTTTAAGACCGAAAATGCCGCAGTACATACCGCCCGCAGGGCATAAGCCCCGCCGCAGGCGGAAACACCGCCTTTTTCAGATAATTGTATAGACAATTATTGTATGAACTTTTATCTCCCTCCCCCGGTTAAATAGTCGTAAATCGCATTAATCATGAAAACCATCTTACACAAAGCCGCCGATAGAGGCCACGCCAGTCACGGCTGGCTCGACAGCCATCACTCATTCAGCTTCGCGCATTTTTACGATCCCGACAAGATCCACTTCGGAGCATTGCGGGTATTGAATGACGACATCGTTCAGGGCGGAATGGGCTTTGGAACTCACCCGCACGACAACATGGAGATCATCTCGATACCGTTATCGGGTGACCTCGAACACAAAGACAGCATGGGAAACACCGGCGTGATCCGTCAGAACGATGTGCAGATCATGAGCGCCGGTTCGGGTATCCAGCATTCGGAATACAATATGAATAAAGACAAGCTGGTGAACTTCCTGCAGATATGGGTGTTCCCAAAAGTGAAGAACATTACACCGCGTTACGATCAAAAGACACTCCGCGGAGAAGACCGGTTAAATAAACTTCAGGTGATCGTTTCACCCGACAGCACGACCGCAGGCGAATCCGGTGTGAAGATAAACCAGGAAGCATGGTTTAATCTGGGCACACTCAGCAAAGGCACCGATGTGAGCTACCCGCTTCACGACGCTGCACACGGTGTATATGTTTTTGTGATCGAAGGCGACGTAACCGTGAACGGCCAGGCGTTGAACAAACGCGACGCGCTGGGTGTTTGGGATACCGAAAAGCTCTCGCTCACGGCAGATTCTAACGCTGAAGTTTTATTAATGGAGGTACCAATGAATTAAGTACAGTGTACAGGGTACAGTGTACAGTGTACAAGGTTCAGTGACTCTCTACGAAGAACACTCTGTACTCTGAACCCTGTACCCTGTACTTGAACTCTGAACATTAAAACCATGAAAACAAGAACCGTCTCTCGTTTATTATACGCTGACAAACAGGACATGGGCGGAATGCCCATCCGTCAGCCGTTCCCCACACAAAAGGTAGAGCAGATCGATCCGTTTCTTTTACTGCATCACGCAGACATCAAAGTTCCCGTTCATGTCGAGCCCGATCATGGCGGCGTGGGTCCCCATCCGCACCGCGGCTTCTCGCCCGTGACTTTCATCTTTAAAGGCGGGGTACATCATCGCGACAGCCGCGGAAACGACAGCGTGATCTATGCCGGTGGAGCTCAATGGATGAACGCTGGAATGGGCGTCATTCATAGCGAACGTCCTCCGAAAGACATTCATGACATCGGCGGGAGACAGGAGATCATCCAGCTTTGGATCAACACTCCGGCCGCTCACAAGATGGATCCGCCGGCCTACTTCCCTCTTGCCGCGGAAGACGCACCCCAGGCTTTTCTGGACGACAGTAAAGTGCTGCTGAAGGTTTTCTCCGGAGAAGTTGCCGGCGTGAAAGGCCCGATACCGTCACACACCGAAGTCAATGCCGCCACGCTGGAAATGAAAAAAGGAGGAAGGGTTTCCATCAACCTGCCTTCTTATCACAACGTGGTAATCTATTTGCTGGACGGTAAACTGACCGTCGACGGTTATGGCCTCATCGAAGGCCTTCATGCTGTGCTCTTCGCGAAAGACGGAGACGGGATAGGTTTCGAAGCGCTCGAAGATACCCGCGTCTTACTCCTGAGTGGAAAGCCTCTCGATGAAGAAGTGGTATCGCATGGTCCTTTTGTAATGAACAACCAGACTCAGATCCTCGAAGCGATGAGAGACTATCAAATGGGGAAGATGGGCGTCTTAATAGAATAGTATGGAAAAGTCGCATGTACTTGCATACCCGGTATCGGACCTGATAAAAAACCGGCGCAGCATTCGTAGCTTCTCGGGCGAGCCCGTTAGCGAAGGGCAAATGAGATCTTTATTTGAAGCCACCCGCTGGGCTCCCTCGAGCACGAATGAACAACCGTGGTACTATTTATATGTTACGAGAGATCAGAACGATCTCTGGGAGATATACATCGACTGTCTGAACGAAGGCAACAAGATTTGGGCAAAGGGCGCGGCGTTGTTGATCTTTAGTATGGCACGCAAGCGGTTCACACGGTACGAAGCCGACAATCCTTATGCGATGTATGATCTTGGCGGAGCGAATTCTTTCCTCGCCATCCAGGCAGTGGAGCTGGGATTGCAGGTCCGGCAAATGGCCGGCTTCAATCACGCGAAAGCGAAAGCCGTTCTTCATATACCCGACAGTTTCGAACCGGGTGTCTTCATAGCGGTAGGCTACCCCGGCGATGTGGCGTCGCTGCCCGAACATCTGCAAGTACGGGAAGCAGCTCCGAGAGAACGGTTTGTTCAGAACGAATTCGTTTCCAACGGCATATTTCAGGGCCATGCGTAGTGATGCCTAAAGAAGGGGCGGGCATTCTTATTGCTACCTTTGCCGGATGTCTGTTCGCGCGGTACTATTCGTTATTTGTCTCTGTCTTGCAGCATCCTGCAAAAATGAACCTTACGAGCACCCGCCGCTGGGTGTTGTCAGCCTTTTGAACCACGTCTCTAACGTTACCAATACCTATCATTATCATGATCAGAAACTGTATTCGTATCTGTCAATGGCTGCAGACACGGTGAGCTACATGAGATTTTATTACCAGGGCGATCAGCTCCGCTCGATCGTTACCGACAGCACTAAAGCTTCGAAGAAGGTGACTTCATTTTATCGCGCCGAAGGCTCTACTGTCATCGACTCGACATTCCTTATTGACACAGTCACCACCAGCAGGCTGACAGCGGTGCGCACCGTGAACTACGATGGCGACAGCAATCCCGTGACCGTCGGACTTATGACCTGGTCAGACGACGCAAACACCAATCAGCTTGCAGAGCTCACGTGGGACAACGGCAACGTGGTGAATCTCGCCACTTTCGATTTGACCACCGGCGAGAAGGTTCTCGTTCGCGACCTGACCATTGCTCACGATGATCAGTCCTGTGTTTACATGAAAAACCGCAATTATCTTTTCACCCTCGGGTTAAGTGAGCTTTACTGGCTTTCAAAAAACAACCCGGTGATTTTTAACGACGGAAGCGGTGAAAAGAAATATACGTACTGGTACAACAAGCTCGGGTATCCCTCAAACTTCAGGAATGAGACAGGAGTGCTCTTCGGAGCAACATACACCCAGGTGAGATGAAGGAACTGACGGTACTTTTTCTCTTCATCTCTTGTGTTTCATTTGCACAAAAGGTTACCCTCAAGGGAACAATAAAGGAAAAAGCAACCAGTCAATCGTTACCACTCGCTCATGTCCTTGTACTTCCCGATTCACTCAGTACTGTTGCCGACAGTAAAGGCGTGTTCACGATCAGCCTTCAACCGGGAAACAAGACGATCATCATCAGCTATGTCGGTTATAGCACGGCACGACATAACGTTCGTGTAATGCGTGATGTCACCATGGACTTCTCTTTGCAGACTTCAATCAGCGAGCTCGATGAAGTGATCGTAAACTCAACGCGGTTTTTAAATGAAGACATGCTCAAGTCGACACGGACGTCGACAAACAAGATCACCAGCGAAGACATCGGCGCCATACCTGTTCTCGGTGGCGAAGCCGACGTAATAAAGACGCTACAGTTGCTTCCGGGAACGGTGAGGGGTGTCGAAGGGAGCTCGGATCTGTTCGTGCGCGGCGGCGCTGCCGATCAGAACCTTGTGTTGCTCGATGGCGCCGCTGTCTACAACACATCACATCTTTTCGGATTTCTCTCTGTGTTCAATCCCGATGTCATTTCTGAAGTGGAGGCGATCAATGGCGGCTTTCCCGCCCAATATGGAGGACGTCTGTCGTCGATACTGAATGTCAGGACCAGGAATACGATACCGGAACGCACGCACGCCTCTGCCGATATCGGTCTCATCGCTTCAAGATTGTTTATCGAACAGCCTCTGATGAAAGACAAGGCGAGCATCTGGTTGTCGGGACGGAGGACGTACATCGACCAGGTGGTGAAGGCAGTCAACCTCGACCTGCCTTATTACTTCTATGACCTCAACGGAAAGTTATTGCTCAAACCGACATCACGCGACAAGATCGAGATCGCTCATTACAGTGGCGACGACCGGTTGGATTACCTCAGGGACCGTAATGGCGACGGTGTCGGCCAGACCACCGGTTATCACTCAGGCAACAACAGTCAGACAGTTCATTGGAACCGCAACTATACCAAATGGAGTCACGACATCACGCTGTTCCGAACGCGGTACCGCTACGATGTCCACACTCAGTTTCGCGAAAACGGCATACTCGCATTTTCCGACATCCACGATTTGGGCGGCAAGGTCCAGTTCATGAACGACTCTCTCCCGAACAACGGTTCATTGTATTTAGGGGGTGAGGTTACGCACCACACCCTCAGCCCGAATGTGGTCAATACCTCGGGTACAATTGCAGAGCTACTGAAGAGCAGCTCGTCACGCGGCCGGGTTGCGATCGAAGCCGCAGCTTTTGCGCAATACGAAATGCAGCCGTTGCCTAAGGTGCGGGTCAGTGCAGGCATCCGCGGTTCAACAGCGATTGTCGACAACACCACTTATTTCAATCCGGAACCCAGGCTTGCTGTCCGATATTTGCTCAACGAAAGATCTTCGGTAAAGGCGAGCTATTCGCGAATGGCTCAATACCTCCATCGTGTTTCGAGCTCGGCGATCTCTTCTCCCACCGACATCTGGTACCCGGTTACCGACAGCATAAAGCCGCAGGTCGCCGACCAGGTCGGGATCGCCTACCAGAGAGCTCTTCCGAAATACAACGCCATGTTCAGCGTCGAGACTTACTATAAGAAGATGCACCAGCTCGTCGGCTACGAAGAAGGCACGAATCTCTTCTTCAATACCGACTTCGAATCGAGCCTGATACAAGGCGAGGGCAAGGCTTACGGGTTTGAATTCCTGGTCAGAAAACAGTCAGGAAAATTTACAGGGTGGATCAACTACACATTATCGTGGTCGTGGCGCCGGTATAACTCTATTAATAACGGAGAATGGTTTCATGCACGCTACGACCGCAGGCACAACGGAGCTGTTGTGTTGCAGTATGCATTCGCCAAGCGATGGGCGGCATCCATGGTATGGGAGTACATCTCGGGCTCGAGATTCACCCCGGTGATCGGCCAGTATGCAATCACGTCTCCCTCGCTGACCGGTATCGACCTTGTGCCGGTGTATGCGCCCATCAACAGCGTGCGTCTTTCCGATGCCCATCGTCTGGATGCCGGTGTGAAATTCAAGAGCAAGCCGGGAAATTTTTTCCAATGGCAGATCTTCGTCGGAGTCTATAATGCATACAATCGCGCTAACCCCGTTGGTATGATTGTAACTGCGGATGAAACAACAGGAGCATTAAAATATATGCAGCCCGGGCTGTTTGGGTTGTTACCATTTGTGAGCTATGGGATCAGGTTTTAAAAATTCATCTCTCACGGATCGCACGGATAAAAAATCCGATTTTGCCTTTATCCGCGTGATCCGTGCGATCCGTGAGAGCCTTGTATTTCTTGTCTTTTCCGTGTTAGTATCCGCCTGTCTTCCCGACCCGCTGGAGATCAACACTATTCCCCAACTGGAGTCGAAGATCGTTGTATCGTCCCAGATGATCCCCGACTTTGCCGTAGCCGTTCTCCTTACGAAGTCAGTCGGTGCGCTGGATGCCAGCGACAACTCCGATCCGCAGGCGTTGATCAACCAGATACTCATCGCGGACGCCTCCGTTTCCATCCAAAGTAAAAACACAACGCATCGCCTTCAGTACGTGGGCAATGGTGTGTATGGTGTAATTGGAGCGAACCTCATCGCCGGCGAGTCATATACTTTGTACGTAAACAGTCCATCGATGGGAAGTATTCAGGCAACCACCACCGTCAAGCCGCTGGTACAGTTCCAGGATGTGAAGGCGAGTCTCTACATCACCGGCCGCGATACGCTCGCCCAGGTAGACTATACGCTCAAGGATCCCGCCGGAAAGAACTGGTACATGATGAATGCCCAGCATGTTTCACAAAAGAACCTGGAAGAAAGGATTCTCAACCCATGGATATCCACGAAACTTGTCGATGACGCAGAGTTTGAAGGCGGTACGAAGCGGGATTATTTCAGGTTGCTGTTCGATGAAGTGGAGGAAGGCGACACCCTCGCCGTGCTGTTATCGAATATCGACAAAGACTATTACGATTTCATGAAGATCCGTGAAGACACGCGCTTCGGGCTCGCGAGCTATCTCGGTGAACCGATTAATTATCCTACTAATATCGAAGGGGGTTTGGGATTCTTCAATCTCTATGTGCCCGATGTCCGGGTCTTTATACTCAACAGCGAAGATTGAGAGACAACGCAGGGCGAGAGCTTTTTCAAGAAATAACCACCCGGATTTTTTACGGATTGTTGAAAAATATTACATCAGTAGCTATACCGGTTGATACAGGAGATTTCAGGATAACGGCTTTGTATATCATTAACGATACCAACGTAGAAGAATAATTATTAAATTTAGAAAACAACTAATCCCTTTGAACATGAAAAACATGAAAGTCCTGGCAGTTGTATTTTTTGTATTGCTCACGGGTGGAGCAATGGCGCAGAAGACTGCGATCAAAATAAACCTGCTAAGCCCGGTGGCGAGAACGATCAACCTGGCATTCGAGCGTGCGATTTCTGAGAACGGGTCTATTCAACTTGGTTTCTTTTACACAGGTGCTAAGGTGGGCGACACGAAGATCGACGGATTTGGTATTACTCCTGAATACAGGATATACCTTTCGCAATCACCCGCTCCAAACGGGTTCTATGTTGCTCCTTTTCTTCGCTACGTGAATTTTAAGGCTGAGGACAAAACTGACAACTCGACAAACAAAGCAACCGTTACTCAATTTGGCGGTGGCGTTGTAGTTGGCCGCCAGTGGGTATTTAAAGAAAGAGTGACATTCGACCTGTTCATTGGTCCCAAGTACCAGGGTACTGACGTCAAAGTAACCGCGGGTACTGACTCATTCTCCGGATCGCTCTTCAACAACTTCGGTATAAGAGGAGGGATTACGCTGGGAGTAGCGTTTTAATATCCGATAACCGATAACCAATTTCCAATACCCAATGTCCAATCGATGGATATTGGGTATTGGTTTGTTGGGCGTTGGGTATTCCTTCGGTGGGACTTAGGGGATTCGAACCCATGACCTTTGCTCTGTCAAAGCAACGCTCTAAACCAGCTGAGCTAAAGTCCCGATGATTGTGCGGGGTGCGATGTGCTAGGTGCGAGGATGTCCTTCGAAGACCTTTCATCGCACCCCGCACATCGCACATTCAGCGCAAGATAAATTAATTCCTAAACGATTTCCATCACCTTCGCCTTACTATTTATACTGGCCTCCTCCGGCATACATTCTTCGATCGCCTTTGTCAAAGCCTCCAGTATACTTTTTCTTGAATAGTTCGAGTTTACGACAAGACTGATCTCCCGCACCGGCTTTGGCGGGGCAAACGAACGGATCTTTTTCAGCTGATCTTTATCGAGGTCCCGGGTGGCCAGCAAGGGCAGGATCGTGATACCTTTGTTGTGATCCACAAGGTTCTTTAACGTCTCCAGGCTTCCGGCCTGGTAGTGAAGCCGGTCGTTTTCGATGTCCTTCATTTTCAGCTCGCAGAGATTGAATACCTGGTTTCTGAAACAATGTCCCTCCTCGAGCAACCACAGTTTACTCAGGTCGATGTCTTTCGGCAGCAGGTATTTTTTCTTCGCCGCTTTTTCGTCGGAAGTGTAGGCGAAGAACTCTTCGTAGAATACCGGATGTTCAACGAGCTTGGGATCGTGGAGCGGCGTAGCCAGTAAGCCGATGTCCGCCTGACCGTTCTTCAGCGCTGTGATGATGTCGTGTGTTACGAGCTCGGATATTTTTACCCGGAGCTTGGGATGTTTATCGACAAACGCCGGGAGGAAGAGCGGCAACAAGTATGGGGCGAGTGTGGGAATGATCGCGATCTTGATCTCTCCGCTGACTTCATTGATCAGGCCCTTCGCAAACTCCTTCAGCAGGGTGACGTCGGTCATGATCTGGCGCGCACGGAGTATGATCTCTTTTCCTTCCGACGTCGGCTCAACCGGCTGTTTGCCCCGGTCGAATATTCGTATTCCGAGCTCGTCTTCCAGCTTCCGGATCATCATGCTCAGCGTTGGCTGCGTAACGTTGCAGTGGCCGGCAGCCGTTTCAAAGTGACGGTGCGAGTCTACGGCTAGAATGTATTCAAGTTGCTGGATGTTCATGGCATATAGATGATATCTATGTAAAGCTATTTAATATAGATGAATCCATGCCGCCACGGCATACATTTTGGGTCATGATTCGTTAATTTCATTTACCCATGCGACGACTCTACATACTGCTTCCCATAATATTCCTGGCTTCGGCCCTCGTAGCGCAAACACTACCAACGGGATTCAGCCGCGTTATCGTGAGCAGCACGATCACAAACCCCACCGTCATGGCATTCGCACCCGATGGTCGCATCTTCGTAGCCCAGCAAGACGGTATTCTTCGCGTCATTAAGAACGGCGTACAGCTCGCCACGCCATTTATCACCCTTACCGTGAATTCACTCGGCGAACGAGGTCTCATCGGCATCGCCCTCGATCCTGAATTCACCACCAACAATTACATATACCTGTATTACACGACTGCAACCGGCGGATTTCACAACCGCATCAGCCGGTTTACTGCCAACGGGGATGTCGCATTGGCAGGAAGTGAACTCATCATACTGGAACTTGACCCCTTAAGCTCCGCCACCAACCATAATGGCGGCGCCTTAGCGTTTGGCACCGACGGAAAACTATACGTTGCGATCGGCGAGAATGCCAACGGCGTCAACGCGCAAAATCTCGACGTGTATCATGGGAAATTTCTGAGGATCAATAAAGACGGTTCGGTTCCGCCGGGCAATCCTTTTCCGACAGGCTCGGAACAACGCAAACGCGTGTGGGCTTATGGACTACGTAATCCATATACATTTTCAATACAACCCGGTACCGGCCGTATTCTCGTGAATGACGTGGGACAGGTCACGACAGAAGAAGTTAACGATGCGACCACAGGCGGAAAGAATTTCGGATGGCCAACAACAGAAGGGAACACGACTAATCCCAATTTCACGTCACCGATTTTCACCTATGCACACTCGGGCCCTCAACCGATCGGCTGCGCATTGACGGGCGGAACGTTCTTTCCCAGTTCTAACACCAATTACCCCGCGGTATATAAGGGCAAGTATTTCTTCGTGGACCTTTGTGGTAACTGGATATACTATTTCGATCCTGCCGTTGCCGGATCTGCCTCAACACAGTTTGGTCTTAATGCCGGCTCGAATGTCCTGTCTCTTACGGTCGGCCACGATGGAAACCTGTATTATCTTAGCCGGGGTGACTCGAGATTGTATAAGATCGTTTATACTCCGCCCTCAACAGCGCCGGTCATTACCGTCCAGCCACAGCCCGTTTCCGTCAACGCAGGACAAACGGCTTCGTTCAGCGTAACAGTTACCGGCGCCGCGCCGCTTCAGTACCAATGGTATAAAGATGGGACGACACTCGCGGGCAAGACGCAGTCGAGTATCACAATTACTTCGCCAACAAGTGCAGATGCCGGCGGGTACTATGTAAGCGTATCGAATGCAGACGGCGACGCATTGAGTAACAGCGCGCTCCTTACCGTAACAACGGCCGGCAATCGACCTCCCGTTGCAACGATCGTCAAGCCTGCGGAGGGAGACATTTACCGCGCCGGTACCACCATACCTTTCGAAGGGACCGGCACCGACCCCGATGATGGAACGTTACCAGCAACGGCATTCAGCTGGGCGATCAATTTTCACCACGACACCCACAAGCACGACCAGCCCGCACTCACCGGCATAAGGTCCGGTTCGTTCGATGTTCCCGATCGCGGAGAAACATCGTCGAATGTCTGGTACCGCTTCATCCTCACCGTAACCGATGCACAGGGTGTCATCTCCAAAGACTCCGTCGACGTACACCCGCTGACTTCGGAAATGAATTTTGTTACCGACCCGGCAGGTCTTCAAGTCCTCCTCGACGGTCAACCGACAACCACCCCGGTCACCATCACCAGTGTGGAAGGGTTGTTGCGTGAGCTGGATGTTGTCGCGAGCCAGCAACTGAACGGTGTCGATTACCTCTTCAGCTCCTGGTCGATGGGTGGAACGGCAGCACAGACCGTTGCAACACCACAAGACAATGCAACCTATACGGCGACGTTCTCGGCGGTGACTGGTATTGGTGAAGGAAACGAGGAGTCATTGGTGTATCCAAATCCTGCGAGCGGATGGATATATATTAATGAAAAGGTAAATGCTGTATCGATGATGAATTCAGTCGGCAAATTGATTCGATTGAATGCTGTTGTAAATGGACAGAGATCGGTGGTTGATGTGAGTCAGTTGTCATCGGGGATGTATGTTTTATTTTATGATGGGAAGGGCAGGAGAGTTATGATTAAGTAGGAACTATGAAATGCTGGTCACGGCGGTCCTTGCTATGAAATGCATGCGTTACTATGAAAATGAAAACGCCGCGGCCCCGTGGATGTCAAGGCGGGAGGAAATTTTCATAGAGAGGTGCGCATTTTAATTTTTAGAGGCCCCGGCGACTTCGTAGCTAGGGGTGCACTTCGGAGGGAGGGCCGGGGTGACCGGCATTTCATAGGATAGCGACCTCTCTAGGATACCACGAATTGGTATCCTATACCCTTGATCGTAATGATCTCCACTCCCGGATCGGGTTTCAGGTAGTCCCTCAGCTTCGTGACGTAAACATCCAGGTTCCTCGAGTTGAAGAAAGAGTCATCTCCCCAGATGCGCATCAATACTTCTTTACGGCTAACGACCGCATTGCGGTTTTCTGCCAACACTTGTAAAAGCATCGCCTCCCGGTGCGATAGCTTTCGCGAGGTCCCGTCGATGCGTAGGTCGTAACGGGCGGAATCGAATTCGAACCTTCCCAGCTTAACAACACCGGCCATTGCCGTCGGCTTATTCTTCTTCGAGAGGTTTAAAAGATTATTCACTCTCACGATGAGCTCCTCCATGCTGAATGGTTTACGGAGGTAGTCGTTACCGCCCGCTTCGAAGCCCTTCAGCAGGTCGTCGGTCTGGGTTTTGGCCGTCACGAAAATGATGGGAACATTCGGGTTGACCTGCCTGATATTCTTCGCGATAGAGTACCCATCCTTAGAAGGAAGCATGATGTCGAGAACACAAATGTCGGGCGATACTTTTCGGAACAGGTCTATAGCCTTCGCTCCATCGTCGGCCATGTTCACTTCGAAGTCGCGGCTCTCGAGACTTTCCTTCACGATCCTTCCCAGGAATGGCTCGTCTTCGACGTATAGGATCTTTGTTTTCGCAGTTTCCATCGTCACGTTCCCTTTGGCAGTGAAACGGTGAACACGCTGCCTTCGCCAGGGCGGCTGGCTACTTCGATCAGCCCTCTGTGAGTGTGTACGACGCTTTCAACGTAACTGAGCCCAAGTCCGTAGCCCTTGATGTTGTGGATGTCGCCTGTCGGTACGCGGAAGAATTTTTCGAAGATCTTCTTCTTGTATTCCGGAGGGATACCGATCCCCTTGTCGCCTACCTTCAGGATAACCTGGTTCTGATTCTCTTCCAGCTGTATGGATATTTGCGGATCCCCATTGCTGTATTTGAGCGCGTTATCGAGAAGATTATAGATCAGGTTGGTGAGATGAACCGAGCCGCCCCGTATGGTGAACGAGTCACCTTTCTTCTCGTACGTCACGAGCGCTTTTTGTTTTTCAAAGATCAACTTCATGGAGTGAAGGATCTGGTCGACTGTTTTGTTCAGATCAACCTGTTCGTTTTCAAAATTCACACCGCGGCTGTTGTCGAACACGGCGGTCTTCAGGACTTTATCAGTGAGTAACGTCAGCCGGTTCAGCTCACCTTGTGCGATCTCTAGATACTCGTGCGTAGTCTGCGGATTTTCCAATCCTTTGAAATTCTTCAGCGCCTCGAGAGCAACACTGACGGTCGTTAGAGGAGTCTTGAGCTCGTGTGTAATGTTGCTGATGAAATCGTTCTTCAGTTCCATGAGGCGTTGTTGTGCGCGCATGCTGCGGTACATGATCCAGAAAGCTGCCGAGGTGATGAGTGTGAGGGCGAGAGAAAAAAGTATCTGCGGACTGATCTCCCAGAAAAGATACGACCTCACATTGTCGAATACAGACGCATAGCTGATGGACGGAGCGTAGCGCACCCACTCTGTCGAAATCGCGCCCCGCCCGGTTTTGATCTCGGCTGGCGCCGGCCGTTCGATACGCTTCCGCACTTCGCGCCGTCCTCCGCCCAGTACGTCATCGGGCAGAAGCTCCATATCATGGTGATTTGTTTTAATAGTAAACGGCAGGTCGAGCTCTGCATCGAAGAGCGCCGTAAGAAAGTACCGGGCGACGGTGTCGGTATTCAGTGAATCGGTTTTGAACCGGACCATTACCCGTCTGCCGTCGCTAAATGCCATGGTGTTGGTGGCCAGACCGGGGACGCGCCCGCTATCGGATGCTGCCCCTTTGTACACGATCTCCGCTTTGGCCTGCCGGCCGTGTCGCCGCAATTTCGTGGTGTCTCCAACACCTGTCGCATGAATCGAGTCGATGTCAAATGAAAAGTAGACAGCCTGGCCGCGGCCGCTGTCGGAAGGAAGGACTTCGAAATTTTTGAGGAAGATCGAATCGCGCATTGCCACGATCGTTCCCCGGAACAGATCACTGGTGCGGCGGCGAAAGTCGGCGCGGGCATCGTCGTATGAGTTCGCAAGCCAAAGCACCTGTAGCAATAGCAGGAGGACAATGCTGCTTGCCATTAAGATGACCGGTACGGGATCCCGCTTCTTTTTCACAATACAAAGTTAACGGCTTTCTGCATGAGCCGCAGGGCGGATTAACCTTAATTAACATTGCTTTCAGGATTATTAACCCGTGGGCTGCATCCCGAAGACGTTCTTTGCAATGCTGTCTCTCACAGATCACACGGATCGTACAGATAAATGCAAAAATCAGCTTTTCGATCCGTGCGATCCCCTGCAACAAGTGCGGGGCAAGCTATGAGAGCTGTATTCAAAATCCCATGAAACCATCCGCTACCATGAAAAGAATCATTCTCTTATTAGGCATCGCCGTATCGCTGATCGCGAGCCTCGACGTCCTCACCGCCCAAAACGCCAGCGAAGGCGTCATCAACTACGAAGTGAAGATCAACATGCATCGCCGTCTTCCGAAAGAACGCGAAGAGATGAAAGCAATGATCCCTGAATTCAGAACAGAAAAACAACAGCTGTTCTTCAACTCGAATGAATCGTTATACAAGAAAGTCGAAGAAGACAACGAAGACGATATGAGCTCTGGCGGTCATGGCGGCCCGACCATCCGTATGCAAGCTCCCAAGATCGAGATCTACCTCGACAACGCTTCACAGCTCCGTACGCAAAAACAGGAATTCATGGGCAAGGAATATCTGATCGTGGATACACTTCAGGTATCGCCCTGGAAGTTCGGAACGGAAATGAAGACCATTCAAGGATACGAATGCAAACAGGCTTACTACACCGACGAAACACTCCCCGAGCAGAAAATGGAAGTCACTGCATGGTATACCGACAAAATTCGTCCGTTCCTTGGCCCCGAAAGATTTCAGACACTGCCCGGAACGATCCTCGCCGTCGATATCAACAACGGTGAACGTGTGCTCGTCGCCAAAACAATCGAGTTCCGGCCGCTGAAAAAAAATGAAATGAAAATTCCTTCCGGTGGCGTGAAGACAACCCAAGCCCAGTTCAGAACGATGGTCGATGAACAGATCAAGAAAATGGGCGGATCCGGCGGGATGATAATCAGGAATTAATATGAGAATACTTTTACTGCTGATCTTTCTCATACCTTCTTTAGCATTCGGACAGAAATTCAACCTGTCGGGGATCCTGACCGATACCCTGAATAGCCCGTTGCCTTCCGCGACCATCATGTTGTTGAATGTAAAAGATTCTTCCCTGGTGAACTTCGGGGTTAGCGACACCAAAGGTGCATTCAGCCTGAAGAACATTGCGCATGGCAAGTACATCTTCAAGGTGTCGTTCGTGGGTTATGCTACGCACACACAGTCGATCGCACCTGACGCAGGAGTTACCGACATGGACCTCGGGCGGGTTAAGCTGAAACCTCAGTCTACCCAGCTCGACGAGGTCGTGGTGCAGGGCGAGAAAGTTCCCGTCACAGTGAAGAGAGACACGATAGAGTTCAACGCCGGGTCATTCAAGACCAAAGCCAATGCGAGTGTCGAAGATCTTTTGAAAAAATTGCCCGGTGTCGACGTAGAGAACGATGGAACTGTACGAGCACAAGGAGAGCAGGTGCAGCGGGTAACAGTGGACGGTAAGGAATTCTTCGGCCGGGATCCGAAGCTGGCTACGAGAAATCTTCCCGCCGATGCCGTGGACAAAGTCCAGGTGTTCGACAGGAAGTCCGAGCAATCTCAATTTACAGGCATCGACGACGGGCAACGTGAGAAGACCATCAACCTCGAGTTGAAAGCCGAGAAACGCAACGGAGCATTCGGTACCATGATGGCCGGCGGAGGTACAAACGACCGGTATCAGGCCCGCGCCAACGTCAACCGTTTCACGAAAGGAAAACAGCTGTCGTTCCTGGGGATGGGCAACAACGTCAACGAGCAAGGCTTCTCGATCACCGACTATATGAACTTCTCCGGTGGATCGCAGGCGCTGATGGGCGGCGGAGGCGCTGTACAAATCCAGCTCGACGGCAACAACTCCTCCGGTGTTCCTATGAATTTCGGCGGAAGACAGAACGGTATCCTGACCAACTATGCCGGCGGACTCAACTTCAACAATACCCTCAGTAAAAAGACGGAGATCAGCGGAAGTTATTTCTACAACCATCTCGATCAGAATGTCGATCGAACTCTCGAAAGGATCAATTACACACCCAACGGAAATTACAATTACAATTCCTTCAGCAAGCAAAGGAACAAGAACGAGAATCACCGGTTGAATTTTACGATCGATCACAAGATCGACTCATCCAACTCCATTCGCTTCAACACGAACGCGTCGCTCAGCGACACACGTCTGGCGACGCTGACGGAAAGCGAGACCATGACCACAGACAATACCCTTCAGAACACCAGCGTCACGAACAATACGACGTTGGGCAACGGACTGAACGTCAACTCGAGTCTTTTGTACCGGCACCGGTTCAATAAACTCGGAAGGAGCATTTCCGTGAACGTGAATGGGATCGTGTCTCAGAGCGAAAGCAATGGCGAGTTAACCGCCGAGAATTCGTTTTACGAGGGATTCGGGGAGAAAAGGAACATTTCACAAGAGAATGACCAGGTGACAGACAACCAGACGTTGGCCACAACGGTTTCGTTCATCGAACCGCTGGGAGGCCGCAAATATCTCGAGGCTACTTATAACTTTCGAACCAACCGAAACCAGGTGGAACGCAACGTGTATGATGTTAATAACGGCACACGTACGGCGAACGACCAGCTGAGTAACGTTTACAACAGCAATTATCTGTACAATCGTCCCGGGTTGAGCTTAAGGATCAACCGTTCCAAGTACAACCTTTCGTTGGGAGCCAGCTGGCAAAAGACAGTGATCGACGGACGATTGGTTCTCAGGGAAGTCGACATTTATAAGTCCTTCCAGAACGTGCTGCCCGTCGCGCGGCTGAACTACGACTTCAGCGCGATGAAGCACCTCAGGTTAGAATATGAGACATCGATGCAGGAACCGAGTATTCAGCAACTGCAGCCGGTGATCGACAACACTACGAACCAGATCAACCAGTCGGTTGGTAATCCGGAGCTCCAGCCCGGATACAATCACAGGATCAACGCTAACTTCAATTCGTTCGATCCCGCGAAGGGCATGGGTTTCTTCGCGTTCGTGAACGGGACGTATACTTCGAATGCTATCTCGTACGGACAAACCATCAACCCGAATCTTTCAACGTTGACAATGCCCGTGAACGTAAAAAATTCCAGCAACATCAATGCGAACGTCAACTTCGGATTCCCGCTAAGGCAGCTTTTCAGCCGGATCACCCTGGGTCCGACTGCCTCGCAACGAAACAGCCGCGTGTTGCTGAACGAAGAAGAGGTATCGAGCAAGCAGGAAACGCTGGGCGGAACGGCTCGCTACAATTTCACCTTCAAGGATTTCTTTGTGCTCGATCTGAGTATGAACCTGAGCAACCAGCTGACGCGGTATGAATCCACCGCCGCCACGAAGCCGCAGGACCAATCATATTTCAATAAGACGTACACGGCTGAGACCAACCTCACGGTGTTGAAGAATTATCAGCTCAATGCTGCGTTCGACTACCTCGTGTACGACAGTAAGACAACAGGATTTAATCAATCGATACCGTTATTGAATGTCTCGGTGTCCCGGTTCTTCTTCAAGGCGCAGAGCGGAGAGCTGAAGCTCGGTGTGGTGAATATGCTCGATCAAAGTCTGAGCGTGTCTCAACAGGCGAGTGTGAATTATCTCGAGCAGACTACTTACAATAATCTGGGGAGATACTACATGGTTAGTTTTACGTATTCGTTGAACAAGCAGCTTAATCCGATGGGTAACGGGCCGAGGCGTGGAGGTATGAGGATGATTATGAATTAAAGTCGTTGTTCGTTGTTCGTGGCTGCGACGATGATCCTCAGCGTAGCCGCGAACAACGAACAACAAACAACGATTTTCAGTCTTGTTTCAACGCAATCGCCGGATTAGCCGTAGCCGACCTGAGTGTTTGAAATCCGACAGTTACCAAAGCAATAAAAAGTATCGTGAACACCGGAACAACAAATATCCACACATTCAGATCGATCCTTGTAGTGTACGATGAAAGCCAATTATCCACAGCCAGCCATGCAATCGGCAGGGCGACTATCGAGGACATGAAAACGATTTTAACATAACCGCCGGTAAGTAGCCGCACGACCTGACTGATCGAGGCCCCGAGAACTTTTCGGATACCGATCTCTTTCCGGCGTTGAACGATGGTGTACGACGAAAGACCGAACAGGCCCAGGCAGGCAATGATGACAGCGAGCGCTGAAAAGGTTCCCATGACACGGCCGAACTGTACATCGGTGCGGTATTGCTGGTCATATCTCTCATCTACGAATGAATAATTAAAGACGTCGCCCGGAAAGTTATTCTCGAAAGATTCTTTAACAGAGGCAAGCAAGCCCGGAATATCCGTTGCATTGAAACGGAACGTAAAGTACCGGCCACGCTGACTGTAAATGAAGGTCATCGGCAGGTGTACCTCTTTGGGTGATCGCTGGTAGAAGTTTTTGATCACACCGACCACGGTAACTGGTTTTTGTGTTCTCCAATCGACAAAGGTCAGTTGTCTTCCGATGATATCTTCGGGGTTATCGAAGCCGAGCCGTTTCGCTGCCTCTTCATTGATCAGCATATTTCCTACGTCGGAACTGCTCTCGAAATTCCGGCCGGCCCGGATGCTCATTCCCATGGTCGTTACAAAATCTTCGTCGATAGCGTACCAGTAGAATTCGTAGCGCCCGGTCTGTGCTTCACGGCCGACAACTGAATTTGAGTTCGTATTCAACTCTGTAATGGGGACACCCGGGAATGATTCCGACACCGCTACGGACTGCACGGATGACTTTTGGATTACGTCGTCCTTGAACGTGTTGTATTTAGATACGAATACGGAATCGGCCACGTCCATGCCCGGTGCGCGAACAGCAAGCGTATGGTCGAGATTGGCGCCTATGTCTACCGAGCGGAGATGGTTTACCTGGAGATACACCACACTGACACCGACGATGAGAATGATCGTCGTACCGAATTGGAAAACCACGAGCGCTTTTCTTAGAAGCTGGCCGTGCGACGAAGATTGGAATTTTCCTTTCAGCACGAGCGCCGGCCTGAACGAAGATAGTACGAACGCCGGGTAAATTCCCGCCAGGACGGCGCCGATCACTACAAGTACCGCAAACATCATCCAGAAAGAAAGATTGTTGATCTGACCCACCGTGGAAGGTAGGGCGGTAAGTTCCCGGAACATCGGCATCGCGGCCTGAACGAATACCAGCCCGATAAAGCCGGCGATGAGATTTACGATCAATGATTCAGTTAAGAACTGGATGATAAGTTGACTTTTCAGCGATCCCATTACTTTTCGTATGCCGACTTCTTTCGCCCGTTCGACAGCCCGTGCAGTGGCGAGATTCATATAGTTTACCCAGGCGATCACGATTATGAAGATGGCTATCATTGCCAGGAAATAAACAACCTTGGCGTTGCCGTTAGCTTCAGGCTCGAAGGTCTTGTTACTGTGGAGATGAATCGAAGTCATCGGCTCGGCAACATATTTTCCGTTGCCGGTTTTTTCTTTGAATTCTTCAGAGACAGCAAGAACCTTTTGGTTGAACTCGGCCAGGTCTGTGCCGGACTTCATGAGCAGGTAAGAATATTCGTTGTTGCCGTTCCATTCATTGTCTTTATACCAATCACGCAAGGAAGGCAGCGTGGCATGAGATATCAGGAAGTTGAATTTGAGATGCGTATTCGCTGCCCGGTCACGGAAGATGCCTGATATGTTATAGAGGTTTCCGTCGATCGTTAAGGCTTCGCCTACGACATCGGCCTTACCAAACATTTTTATTGCTTGCGACTCGGAGATTGCCAACCGGAACGGTTCGTTCCAGCTTTTCTCTGCATCGCCCTTCACCAGCTCAACGGCAAACATATCGAACACAGAAGGATCCGCGAAGAAGATACCGGACTCCAGGAATTTCTTTTCGCCAACCTGCACATATCTGAGGCCGTCGTTGTTGAACATACGAACGAAGTCGATCACTTCCGGGAACCTGTCCTTCAGGATCGGAGCCATCGGCGCATGGGTCTCGCAATCAGTTACCACGTATTCGGAACCATTGTACAGGTCTAGTGTAATACGCCAGGTATTATCTGCGTTGGGAATAAAGCTCTCATAGCTTTTTTCGAATCGTACATATGTCGTGATGAAAAGGAATGCAGCGATACCGGCAGCAAGTCCGAGAATGTTTATGATGGAAAATATTCTGTTCTTTAACAGTGAACGCCATGCTGTTCTCGAATAGCTAATGAGCATCGGTAGAAAGTTTAATTCGTGTCGGTTTTCCAAACATGGTGCCATGCACAAAATGAGGACTTCTGCCCTAAATTTCATTAATTGCAGATAGATTTACGTCCGGAATCGAGTCACTATGTCCAAAATCGGTCATTTACATTTCATCCTGATAGCTATGCTGGCGGGAACACTCGTCCAGGCACAAGTCTATACTCCACGCTTCGACGTACAGGGTCATCGCGGTGCCCGTGGCGCGATGCCCGAGAACACCATCCCGGCTTTCATGTACGCGATCGATGCAGGTGTTACGACGATCGAAATGGACGTTGCCATCACGAAAGACGGACAAGTCGTCGTTTCACACGAAGGTTGGATGTCGGCAGCGATAACACTCGACTCCGCCGGGAAACCAATCAAGGAAAAAGACGAGAGGAAACACAACATCTATAAGTTGACTTACAAAGACATTGCGAAGTACGACGTCGGAAGTAAAGTGAACGAACGGTTCCCCGATCAGCAAAAGATGAAAGTGTCGAAGCCCTTACTGAAGGATGTGATCATGACAGTGGAAGACTATATCAAAGGTCACGCGTTATACGAGGTAGACTATAATATCGAGATCAAGACCGAGCCCTCGATGGACGGTAAGTTTCATCCGAAGCCACAGGAGTTTTCAGATATCGTGTTCAACCTCATCGATCAGTACCTTTCATGGGACAGGATCGTCATTCAGTCGTTCGATTTTCGTGTGTTGAAGTACTGGCACGAGAAGCATCCGGAAGTCAGACTGGCAGCGTTGGTCGAAAATCTGAATACCATCGATGAGAATTTGAAGCTTCTTGGGTTTACTCCGTCCATCTACAGCCCCGAATACCACCTGCTCTCGAAGGATGAGATCAAGCAGTGTCACTCCAAACGAATGCGCGTGATCCCCTGGACGGTGAACGAGACCAAGGAAATGGAAGAGCTGAAGTCATGGGGAGTGGACGGACTGATCACGGACTACCCGGATATGGCGAAACAACTGGGGTATACTTTGAAGACTTCGAAGGGGAAAAAGTAAGAATTCGTATTTTCGCCCCCAAAATTTCAAATTCATTCGTTCTTATGAGATATGACGCCTATTGTATCGGCAACTCCATTGTCGACATCGTTACCGAAGTTGAATACGATTTCTTTACGAAGAATGAAGTTGAAAAAGGCGTCATGACCCTGGTCGATGAGAAACGCCAACTCCAGCTCATGAAGGCGATCGACATGGAGAAGAGTAAGATGACCGGCGGAGGCTCGGGCGGCAATACGGTAACGGCCCTTAGCCAGTTCGGCGGAAAGGGATTTTTCTCGAGCCGTGTGGCGAATGATCCATTGGGCAACTTCTTCCTCGAAGACCTCGGGAAGAACGGTGTCGGGACCAACATGAACCTCGGTACCGCTCCAGAAGGACACACCGGCCGATGCCTGGTAATGACTTCACCGGACGCTCAACGTACCATGAATACCTTCCTGGGTGTGAACTCATTCTTTTCTCCCGAGCATCTCGACGAAGAAGCCATCCGGAATTCTACATACGCCTATCTCGAAGGTTATCTCGTTGCAAGCCCCAAAGGCCTTGAGGCGATGAAAGCTACCAAGAAGATCGCCGAAGAAAACAATGTGAAAGTCGCTCTTACGTTTTCGGATCCGAGTATGGTGAAGTATTTCCCTGCGCAGATGCAGGAGATCGTTGGCGCCAGCGTAGACCTCCTTTTTTGTAACGATGAAGAGGCGATGATCTTTACCGGGACCACGGAAGTGCATGAAGCACGCGAGAAGTTGAAAAAGATCGCGAAGCGTTTTGTGATCACACTCGGCGCAAACGGAGCCCTCATCTTCGATGGTGACACGTTTATCGAGATCGAGCCCTACAAAGTGACGGCTGTCGATACCAATGGGGCCGGGGACATGTTTGCAGGAGCGTTCCTGTATGCCATCACGCACAACCACAGCTGGGCAGAAGCGGGTAAGCTGGCGTCGTTGGCAGCTTCGAAGGTCGTGTCCCAGTGGGGACCACGCCTGGAAACGGCAACGATGCGAAAAATTTTATCCGGGTTAACGGCGTGAGTCAACCCTACCTGGGGGTATTTATAAAATATTATAAGTTTATAACTTAGGTGTGCATTACACTCGTTATTAATCCTTCCTTCTTTTTCTTTATTTTAAGACAAAACCGAAAGCATTATGCGGAAATCATTTTTAATCCTCAGTTGTGCTGTTCTCGTCGGAACCGCATCCTGGGGGCAGGCACCGACTTCGTCGGCACAAGCCAGGAAGATCGAATTCACCGAGTATAATCTCGACAACGGTCTTCATGTGATCCTCCATAAAGACAACACGACTCCGATCGTTGCAGTGTCGATCCTTTATCATGTTGGGTCCAAGAATGAGAACCCGGAGCGTACAGGCTTCGCGCATTTCTTCGAGCACCTGTTGTTCGAAGGGACGGAGAACATCAAACGCGGCGAGTTTGATAAGTACATCACAAATTCCGGAGGTACCAATAATGCCAACACGTCGAACGATCGCACGTACTACCACGAAGTCCTGCCCTCCAATCAACTGGAAATGGGACTCTGGCTCGAGTCGGAGCGCATGATGCACGCAAAAGTCGAAACCATCGGGGTCGAGACTCAACGCGAGGTCGTGAAGGAAGAGAAGCGCCAGCGGATGGACAACCAACCTTACGGAAGCATCCTCACCGAGATACTCAAGCACGCCTATACCGTTCACCCGTATCGCTGGCCAACCATCGGTTCGCTGGACCACCTCAATGCGGCCACACTGGATGAGTTCATCGATTTCTATAAGACATTCTATGTTCCCAACAACGCCACGCTGTCGATCGCTGGCGACATAGATATCGACCAGGCAAAAACGCTCATTGACAAATACTTCAAAGACATACCGAAGGGCACCAAGCCCATTCCACGCCCTACCATTGTCGAGCCCCAGCAGACTAAAGAGGTACGCGACGTAGTTCTCGATAACATACAGCTGCCTGCCGTTGTACACGCATACCACATGCCCGCACAGGGAACCGACGATTCGTACGCGCTCGATATGCTCAGCACGTTACTGAGCGGGGGCGAAAGCTCCAGACTTTACAAGGCTCTCGTCGATGAGCAAAAGAAAGCTTACGTCATTCAGTCGTTCCCTTTCTCTTCCGAAGATCCCGGACTTTATCTCGTATTCGGATTGGCCAACATGGGTGTGAATGTGGAAGACCTCGAAAAGGCAATGGATGTGGAAGTCGAAAAAGTAATGAAGGAACTCATCTCCGAAAAGGAATTCCAGAAAGTCCGCAACCAGGTGGAAAGCCAGTTTGTACAGCAGAACTCATCGATGGTGGGTATCGCCGAGCAGCTTGCCAACTACTACGTGTATTTTAAAGATGCGAACCTTATCAACACGGAGATCAATCGTTACAACAAGATCACACGCGAGGACCTTCAGCGTGTTGCAAAGAAATATCTCACCAAGGAGAACCGCGTATCGCTCTTTTACCTGCCGAAGTCTGCGCAAAGCAAACCCGACAACGCACAAATCAAACAACAAAACTGATCTACACCCATTGATCCATTTGAATTATGAATAAGCTTATTATCATAATACTTGCCCTCTTCTGCGGATTTGCACATGCACAGGTCGATCGCTCCAAGGCCCCGAAACCAGCTCCCGCCCGCGAGATCAAAATAGGCGCATACCAGACCTTTGCACTGAAGAACGGCCTGCAGGTCTTCGTTGTAGAAAATCACAAGCTCCCCCGGGTACAGTTCTCACTCCAGTTGAAGAACGACCCGATCATGGAAAAGGAAAAGACGGGCCACGTAGAGCTTACCGGCCAGCTGATCGGCACCGGCACCAAGAGCCGCCCCAAAGCGCAACTCGACGAGGAAGTTGACTTCATCGGTGCGACGCTGAACACCAGCTGGAATAGCATCTTTGCTTCCAGCCTTACGAAGCATCGCGACAAGCTGCTCGAGCTCATGTCTGACGTGTTGTTCAATCCGGCATTCGACCCGAACGAGCTTGCGAAGCTGAAGACCCAGAAGCTGTCGGAGCTCGCCTCGGATCAGGACGATCCTACATCGATCATGACCAACGTAAGGACCGCGCTGGTCTATGGCCCTGAACATACTTATGGTGAGATCGAAACGGAGAAGACCATCGAGGCGTTCACCATGGACGATTGCAAGAATTATTTCAACACCTACTTCAAGCCCAACAATGCATATCTCGTGATCGTTGGCGATATCGATCTGAAAACGGCAAATGCTGCCGCTGAAAAGTATTTCGGAAAGTGGACACAAGGAGTTGTAACAAATCCTACTTACAAACAACCCACACCGCCCGCAAAAACATACGTGGCATTGGTCGATCGCCCCAACTCGGTGCAGTCAGTAATCAACGTCGCTTACCCCGTCAACCTGAAGACAGGTTCCCAGGAAGCGATCAAAGCCCGGGTGCTGAACCAGATCCTCGGAGGAAGTTTCTCCGCGCGCCTGATGCAGAATCTTCGGGAGGCACATGGATACACATACGGAGCAAGCTCGCAGCTCAACAGCGACTTCCTCGTGGGTATGTTCCAGGCCGGAGCGAGTGTTCGCAATGAAGTGACAGACAGCTCTGTAATGGAAGTCATGAACGAGCTCAATAAGATTGTTAAAGAACCCGTGAAAGACACCGAGCTTGCCGCAGCCAAAGCGAGTATTGCAGGCTCATTCGGTCGTTCGCTGGAAAACCCCCAGACGATCGCGACGTTTGCCGTGAACACGGCGAAGTATAACCTGCCGAAGGACTACTATAACAACTACCTGAAGAGTATCGACGCCGTCAACATCAGCGATGTTCAGGCAACGGCAAAGCAATTCATATTGCCTGGCAATGCACACATCATTGTCGTAGGTAAGGGATCCGAAGTTGCAGAGAAGCTGAAGCCATTCGGAGAGATCAAATACTTTGATATGTATGGAAAGGAAGTGACGGCTGCGAAAGCGTCGGCGCTTCCGGCAGGCCTGACTGCGGAGAAGGTGATCGGCAAATACATAGAAGCCATCGGTGGTGAGAAGAACGTGAAGGCCGTGAAGGCTGTGAAGATGACGATGAAGGGATCTATTCAGGGACAGGACCTGTTGTTTACGGTTACCATGAAATCACCCGGTAAGATGCTGCAGGAAGTCAGTGCGGGAGGCCAGGTCTTCCAGCGCACAGTGACGGACGGAAAGGATATTGCCACAACGACCATGGGACAGAAAGAACCGCTCGACGACAAGGCCAAGGAGGGTAAGCTTTTCGATGCCGCTATGTTCAAGGAAGCCGAGTACATGTCTTACAAAGTGAAAGCCGTGCTGAAAGCGGTGGAAAATATTGACGGCAAGGAGGCTTATGTTGTGGAATACACTACGCCGCAGGGCGAAAAGACCAGTGACTACTACGACAAGGAGACCGGTCTGAAGGTCCAAAGCGTGTCGATTCAGAAAAGTCCGCAGGGAGAAGCGGCCGTCGCGACGAAGTTTGGTGATTATAAAGAGGTTAAAGGTGTAAAGTTTCCTCACTCGTTTTCACAGGCGATGGGACCGATGACCCTTAAGTTCGACGCCCAATCGGTAGAGGTCAATTTGGCCGTAGATGACGCGATATTTAAAGTGCAATAGGGATGTACGAGGTACGATTTACGATGTACGATTGAGGCTTTCGAAGGGACTGACGGCCCACAAAATCGTACATCGTACCTCGTAAATCGTACATTCGGTTAGGGCCCTGTTTGTAAAAGTCCCTTCCCTTGGCCATATTTGCAGCCCTTTTGGAAGAAGTAAATAACATGTCATGAAACGTACGTACCAACCATCGCGGAAGAAGAGGAAAAACAAGCACGGATTCCGTGAGAGAATGGCTACCGCTAACGGCCGCCGTGTATTGGCCAGCCGCCGCCGGAAAGGAAGAAAGAAACTGACCGTTTCTGACGAGAAAACATTTAAGCAGAAGTAAGCCTTGGAGCATTTTGGGTCTGCCTTGTGGCGATCCCTGTGTCCTGGGCTGAAAAAGTCACTTTTTTCCGTCTATGGGCAAATCTTTTTCGTTTCCTAAGAAAGAAAGACTCTCGAAAGAAACGTGGATCAGGGAACTCTTCGAAAAGGGTTCCTCTTTTTATTTTCATCCGTTTAAGGTGCTGTACCTACCCCATCCTGACTCCGGGAGCACCATTAACCAGGTACTTTTTACAGTCCCGAAAAGACAGTTCAAAAGAGCTGTCGATCGAAATACGATCAAAAGACGGCTTCGCGAAGCCTACCGGTTGAATAAGTCCGGCCTTGGCGATCCTGGAAAATGGCTCATTGCTTATATTTATACTGCAAAGACGATACTCCCCTCAGAGACGTTCCAGCAGAAGGTTCTCGGTACAATTCAAAAGATCAGTTCATTAAAATGAAGAACGGTAGAAAAAGACTGGTGGTGAAGAGATCATTTTTTGTTCTTGTCATCGCCGCTGCACTGTTTGCATTCGCAAGCCCTGCAGAAAAGTATTTCGAGATCGCTAAAAGTCTCGACATCTTCTCGACCTTGTTTAAAGAAGTCAACGCGTATTACGTCGACGACGTTGATCCGAAACAGCTCATCGACAAAGGCATCAATGGAATGCTCGAGTCGCTGGATCCCTACACTGTTTTCATCGCCGAAGACGAGTCTGAAGCTTTCAGCATTCAGACTACGGGCCAATACGCCGGCATCGGCGCGTTGATCGGAATTGTGAACAGCAAAACTGTCGTCACTCATCCGTACATCGGCTTCCCGGCATACCGCGCCGGTGTCAAGGTCGGCGACGAATTCATCTCGGTCGACGGGAAGGACATGAAGGGCAGACCTTCCAGCGCCGTCAGCGCCGCTTTGAAAGGCAAACCTAAGACTGAAGTCGAGATCGTGCTTCATCGTCCAGGCATCACCGAAGATCTCAGATTCAAAATACTGCGCGAGCGAATCAAGATCACTAATGTGGTTTACTCCGGAATGCTCGATGCATCCACCGGTTATATCAAGCTCGATGACTTCACACCCGGTGCAAGCAAGGAAGTAGAGGAAGCCGTGGTGAAACTGAAGCTGAGTGGCGCCAAGAAGCTTGTGCTCGACCTGAGGGATAACCCCGGCGGGTTGTTGTACGAAGCCATCAACATCGTCAACATCTTTATCCCGAAGAACAAAGAAGTGGTTTCAACCAAAGGCAAAGCCGCCGACTGGAATAAGACATATACTACGCTGAATGATCCTGTGGACACAGAGATCCCTCTTGCCATTCTTACAAGTGGAGGAAGCGCCTCGGCTTCGGAGATCGTCGCAGGTTCATTGCAGGATTACGATCGCGCCGTGCTGATCGGCGAAAAGACATTCGGGAAGGGACTGGTACAAACAACACGCCCGCTTGCATACAATGCACAGCTCAAAGTAACGACTGCAAAATATTATATCCCCAGCGGAAGGTGTATCCAGGCAATGGATTATACTCATCGCCGGAATGACGGATCGGTGAGCCGTGTAGCTGATTCGATGAAAGTTGCATTCAAGACATCGCATGGCCGGAAGGTTTTCGATGGCGGCGGCCTAGATCCGGATGTTCCCGTTTCGCCTGAGACCTTTGGCGCGGCTGCTTCCGAGCTCGTTGCGTCAGGGTTGTTGTTCGAGTACGCTTCGATGTACTGCGCTGCAAATCCTACACTCACCTCTTTGAAAGGGTTCCGTTTGTCGGATGCCGAGTATGAGAAGTTCACCACATGGATTAAGACACAGACCTTCGATTATACCGATCAGCTCGAGAAACGCGCCGATGAATTGATCGCGGCCGCGAAGAATGAAAAGTACTACAATGAATTGAGCGCAAGCCTGGACGATCTCAAGAACAGAATAGCGGCCAATCGCGAAGGCGAGTTCACCCGTTTCAGGAAAGAGATCGCTTCGTTGCTGGAGCTGGAGATTGCTTTCCACTATGCTCTTAATGCAGGTCAGGCCGAAGCGTCTGTCGATCGCGACCCCGAGGTGCTCGAGGCGATGAAGGTGCTCAACAACCAGGAATCGTACAAGAAGATCCTGTTGCCTTAGTAATGGGTTTGATATTAAGCATTGAGACTTCGACGACCGTTTGTTCTGCCGCCCTTCACCGCGAAGGAGAGCTTCTTGCTTCTGAAATAACAGAGGTTCCAAATTCGGCCGCAAGTCAGCTGGCTGTTATGATCGACAAAATTTTGTCCAGGGCGGGTGTTGTTGCGCGCGACCTGTCGGCCGTGGCGGTTTCTGCCGGGCCTGGCTCGTATACTGGTTTGAGGATCGGAGTGGCGACAGCGAAGGGCGTCTGTTACGCGTTGGGCATTCCACTGATCGCTGTGAACTCGCTGGAGCTGATGGCTGCGCAGGTGACTGAGAACAACCCGGGTGGAGCCTGGTTGTGCCCGATGATCGATGCGAGGAGGATGGAAGTGTATACGATGTTATTCGATAATGGCCTCGGTGTGATCGAACCTGTGCGGGCTAGCGTCATTGATGCTTCGTCGTATGCAGCGGTGGTTGAGAAGCGCGAGGTGTTGTTCTTTGGGAATGGATCGGATAAGTGCAGGGATGTGATCACACACCCGAATGCGAAATTTGTGAGTGGTATGTTTCCGTCGGCGGAATGGCTGGGGAGGCTGGCGCTGGAAAGGCTTCGTGCGGGGAAGTTTGAGGATGTTGGCGAGTTCGAGCCATTTTACCTGAAAGATTTTATAGCAAAAAAACCAAAGTCATTGGTTTAGTGTTTTTTGAAGCAGATTAAACACATTGAACATGCAGTAGAATGCATAGCTGTGTTTAGATCGTAACTTTCTATGTGCCCTCGAACTGCGCGCCTAAATAGGGTTGCTGAAAGATCACATAGAAAGTAGCGATTCAGGGCGGAGTGAGTAAAGTACTTATGTTGCCGCTATTGCCCTATGTGTTGAAAAAAAACCTTATGGATGAAATTATAAACCGGGTTGCAAACAGTGCATTGGTGACGTTCGACCTGGAGCAGTTGCATGTTCCGGGTGAGCGGGCTGTGTATGATATCAAGGATCATTTGTTCCAGGGATTGATTCTGAAGGAGAAAGATTTTCGTGAGCACGTGAAGGATCACTCGTGGACTGACTACCAGGATAAGATGGTGAGTGTTGTGTGTACGGCGGATGCCGTTGTGCCGACGTGGGCTTACATGTTACTGGCTGTTGCATTGAGGCCGTATGCGAAGCGTGTTTTTTTCGGCACTGTGGAGGAGATGGAGAGAGAGTTATTTCATGAGAAACTTTTGTCGGTTGACTGGGAGCAGTATAGGGATGCGAAAGTTGTTGTGAAGGGTTGCAGTGATGTTCATGTCCCGGTGTCGGCGTATGTGGAGGCCACTTCGAAGCTCGGTGTGGTGGCGGCGAGCATCATGTACGGGGAGCCTTGCAGCACGGTGCCTATCTATAGACGGCCCAAATAGGGTCAATTTTCCTCAAAATTCTTTCCCCCTGGATTTGCAGATAGTGATTAAGGTCATATCTTTGCACTCCCTTTTTAGGTGAAAGGGCCAAATTCAACGGAATTTGGACGGTTTTAGAGGTTTTAAGAGATCTCAAAATCACTGGTGTTTCCGACCCCGGTTTTCGGACTGGGAAAAAGACAGGAGACACAACGTTCTTTGAATGAATGACTGATAGCGGACCCGTGGTACATCGATAGAGGTGTGCCACGAGTTGATTTCTAAAAAGAGGTTATGTCGTGAGATATAGCCCGGACAAGAATAAAACGAGACCAAGGATTGAATGACATAGAGAAGTCTTTGATGCTTTGAAAGAGGCGTAAAGGCGGATCGGGTGGGTTTAGGCAGCGATGCTGAGATTCATTTAAAGATTAATACTATGGAGAGTTTGATCCTGGCTCAGGATGAACGCTAGCGGCAGGCCTAATACATGCAAGACGAACGGTAAGCTTTGTAGCAATACAGAGCCAAGAGTGTCGTAAGGGTGCGTAACACGTATGCAATCTGCCCGGAACCGGAGCATAGCTCGCCGAAAGGCGGATTAACTCTCCATAAGATTGTGGTGTGGCATCACACAGCAATTAAAACCACGGTGGTTCTGGATGAGCATGCGGATGATTAGCTAGTTGGCAGTGTAACGGACTACCAAGGCAATGATCAATAGGGGAACTGAGAGGTTGATCCCCCACACTGGCACTGAGATACGGGCCAGACTCCTACGGGAGGCAGCAGTAGGGAATATTGGACAATGGGTGCAAGCCTGATCCAGCCATGCCGCGTGCAGGAAGAAGGCTTTCTGAGTTGTAAACTGCTTTTGCCAGGGGATAAAATACGGGTGCGCCCGGAATTGAAGGTACCTGGTGAATAAGCCACGGCTAACTACGTGCCAGCAGCCGCGGTAATACGTAGGTGGCAAGCGTTGTCCGGATTTATTGGGTTTAAAGGGTGCGTAGGCGGTCTTTTAAGTCAGTGGTGAAATACTTCAGCTCAACTGGAGAGGTGCCATTGATACTGGGAGACTTGAGTACTGATGAGGTAGGCGGAATGGACGGTGTAGCGGTGAAATGCTTAGATATCGTCCAGAACACCGATAGCGAAGGCAGCTTACTAAAGAGTAACTGACGCTGAGGCACGAAAGTGTGGGGATCAAACAGGATTAGATACCCTGGTAGTCCACACTGTAAACGATGATCACTCGATGTTGGCGATACACAGCCAGCGTCTTAGCAAAAGCGATAAGTGATCCACCTGGGGAGTACGCCGGCAACGGTGAAACTCAAAGGAATTGACGGGGGTCCGCACAAGCGGTGGAGCATGTGGTTTAATTCGATGATACGCGAGGAACCTTACCTGGGCTAGAATGCCCTTGACAGATCCAGAGACGGATTTTTTCGCAAGAACAAGGAGCAAGGTGCTGCATGGCTGTCGTCAGCTCGTGCCGTGAGGTGTTGGGTTAAGTCCCGCAACGAGCGCAACCCTTATCTTTAGTTGCCAGCATGTAATGGTGGGGACTCTAGAGAGACTGCCCGCGCAAGCGGAGAGGAAGGAGGGGATGACGTCAAGTCATCATGGCCCTTACGCCCAGGGCTACACACGTGCTACAATGGCGCTTACAGAGTGTTGCGATCCTGTGAAGGAAAGCCAATCACAAAAAGAGCGTCTCAGTTCGGATTGCAGGCTGCAACTCGCCTGCATGAAGTTGGAATCGCTAGTAATCGCGCATCAGCAATGGCGCGGTGAATACGTTCCCGGACCTTGTACACACCGCCCGTCAAGCCATGGGAGTCGGGAGGACCTGAAGCCAGTTGCTGAGAGGCGCTGTTTAGGGTAAAACCGATGACTAGGGCTAAGTCGTAACAAGGTAGCCGTACCGGAAGGTGCGGCTGGAACACCTCCTTTCTGGAGAACTTGTGGAGACCGAAGCGTCGTAAGACAGCTAAGGAGAAGCAAGACACCTTGGTTAGGTCCGCTATTGGAAGTTCATTCAAGATATTAGAGAGAAGTAAGCCAGTTAAACCTGGCTACAGCCGAAGGGAATGTCGAAGAGACATTGGGCGTGTAGCTCAGGTGGTTAGAGCGCTACACTGATAATGTAGAGGTCCGTGGTTCGAGTCCACGCATGCCCACGCCTACGCGAAACGCTTCAGCGTGCGAAGCACCAGCGACGCACCAAGGAGTAACCGCAAGGTGTTAGAGAGACGAAGGGCTTTGCCCGACGTAGCTTTAGCGAAGTCGGGGGGATTAGCTCAGCTGGCTAGAGCACCTGCTTTGCAAGCAGGGGGTCATCGGTTCGAATCCGATATTCTCCACTAGTAAGATTGGCTATATGCCATGGTTATTGGCCGGCAGGGCCGATAGCCGCGTTGACGGATGCAAGAGTTCAAGAGTTCAGGAGAGCCGTCCTGATGAGGATGATTGCTGAAACACCGTTGAAGAGTTCATTGACATGTTGAAGAAAGAGTAGTAATAAGTAGTAATGGTGTGTCTTTCGTGTAAACGACAGATACATAATACGAACAATTAAGCGAGCACATTAGGTGATCCCGGTGTACTGTGAAGTACGCTGAGGATAGAAGGTCAGCAGTGATGCTGGCTTTGTAAGTAAGAAATACGTTAAGAAGTAATCAAGGGCGTATGGGGGATGCCTAGGCTCTCAAAGGCGAAGAAGGACGTGGTAAGCTGCGAAAAGCTGCGGGGATCCGCAAACAGGAATTGATCCGCAGATGTCCGAATGGGGCAACCCGGTGTAGTAATACATCATCTGGTCGCAAGACCAGGAGCAAACCCAGGGAACTGAAACATCTAAGTACCTGGAGGAAGAGAAAACAATAGTGATTGCGCAAGTAGTGGCGAGCGAAAGCGCAAGAGCCCAAACCATCATAGTTAAGGCTATGGTGGGGTTATAGGACTACATAATTGGAGACGCGGTGAATTGAACGGTATGGGAAAGCCGGCCATAGAGGGTGATAGCCCCGTAATTGAAACTAAGTTGAAGAGGTAGTATCCTGAGTAGGGCGGGGTCGGAGACGCCCCGTTTGAAGTTGCCGGCACCATCCGGTAAGGCTAAATACTTTTGAGAGACCGATAGTGAACCAGTACTGTGAAGGAAAGGTGAAAAGCACTCCGAACAGGAGGGTGAAAGGAGAACCTGAAACCATACGCTTACAAGCGGTCGGAGCCCAGTGATTGGGTGACGGCGTGCCTTTTGCATAATGAGCCTACGAGTTACTGTCACTGGCAAGGTTAAGCGACTAGAGTTGCGCAGCCGGAGCGAAAGCGAGTCTGAATAGGGCGTATAGTCAGTGGGAGTAGACGCGAAACTTTGTGATCTACCCTTGGTCAGGATGAAGTTCCGGTAACACGGGATGGAGGTCCGAACTAGTAAACGTTGAAAAGTTTTTGGATGAACTGAGGGTAGGGGTGAAAGGCTAATCAAACTGAGAAATAGCTCGTACTCCCCGAAATGTTTTTAGGAACAGTGTGAGGGTTTGAGTTTGGCACAGGTAGAGCTACCAATTGGACTAGGGGGAGTCACATCCTACCAAATCCAGATGAACTCCGAATGGTGTCAAATATACCTTGCAATGAGGGCGCGGGTGCTAAGGTCCGTGTCCGAGAGGGAAAGAACCCAGACCTGCAGCTAAGGTCCCAAAATCTATACTAAGTTGAACTAAGGCGGTTCAGTTGCTGAGACAGCCAGGAGGTTAGCTTGGAAGCAGCTATTCCTTTAAAGAGTGCGTAACAGCTCACTGGTCGAGCGACAGAGCATCGATAATAATCGGGCATCAAGTATAGTACCGAAGCTCAGGATTGTATAGAAATATGCAGTGGTAGGGGAGCATTCTATTAGCGGCGAAGCCGAGGGGTAACCCAGAGGTGGAGCGAATAGAAAAGCAAATGTAGGCATAAGTAACGATAAGGCAGGTGAGAACCCTGCCCACCGAAAGACTAAGGTTTCCGCGGCAATGTCAATCAGCCGCGGGTAAGTCGGGGCCTAAGGCGAATCCGAAAGGAATAGTCGATGGACAACGGGTTAATATTCCCGTACCGGCAATATGAGCGATGTGGAGAAGGAGTAGTGAAAGTTCCGCGCACAGACGAAAGGGCGTTTAAGGGTGTAGGTATAGGAGATCCAGGCAAGTCCGGATTTTTTGCTGAAACCTGAAAGTACATCAAGGCTTCGGCCGAGGTGAGTGAATGTAAACAGACTTCCAAGAAAATCCGCTAAGCATATCGTATTGTTGCCCGTACCGTAAACCGACACAGGTAGTCGAGAAGAATATTCTAAGGTGCTCGAGAGATTCATGGCTAAGGAACTCGGCAAAATAAACCTGTAACTTCGGGAGAAGGGTTGCCTCCTCTAGCAATAGAGAGGTCGCAGAGAAATGGCCCAGGCGACTGTTTAACAAAAACACATGGCTATGCGAAATCGTAAGATGAAGTATATGGCCTGACACCTGCCCGGTGCTGGAAGGTTAAGGGGGGAAGTTAGCCGCAAGGCGACGCTTTGAACTGAAGCCCCAGTAAACGGCGGCCGTAACTATAACGGTCCTAAGGTAGCGAAATTCCTTGTCGGGTAAGTTCCGACCTGCACGAATGGTGTAACGATCTGGGCGCTGTCTCAGCCATGAGCTCGGTGAAATTGTAGTAACGGTGAAGATGCCGTTTACCCGTCACGGGACGGAAAGACCCCATGAACCTTTACTATAGCTTCACATTGATATTGGGAAAATGATGTGTAGGATAGGCGGGAGGCAATGATCTGGTGGCGCTAGCTATCAGGGAGTCAACGGTGAAATACCGCCCTTTATTTTTCCGATATCTAACCATGGCAACATGGGACATTGTGTGGTGGGTAGTTTGACTGGGGTGGTCGCCTCCGAAAGTGTATCGGAGGCTTTCAAAGGTATGCTCAGTACGCTTGGTAACCGTACGTGGAGTGCATTAGCATAAGCATGCTTGACTGTGAGACAGACAAGTCGATCAGGCACGAAAGTGGGATAAAGTGATCCGGTGGTTCTGCATGGAAGGGCCATCGCTCAAAGGATAAAAGGTACTCTGGGGATAACAGGCTGATCTCCCCCAAGAGCTCATATCGACGGGGAGGTTTGGCACCTCGATGTCGGCTCGTCACATCCTGGGGCTGGAGAAGGTCCCAAGGGTTGGGCTGTTCGCCCATTAAAGTGGCACGCGAGCTGGGTTCAGAACGTCGTGAGACAGTTCGGTCCCTATCTGTGATGGGCGTTGGAAGTTTGAGAGGCTCTGACCTTAGTACGAGAGGACCGGGTTGGACCAACCGCTGGTGTACCGGTTGTCGTGTCAACGGCATCGCCGGGTAGCTACGTTGGGAAGGAATAAGCGCTGAAAGCATCTAAGCGCGAAATCCACCTCGAGATGAGACTTCCTTATAAGGGACGTCATAGACTATGACGTTGATAGGCTGCAGGTGTAAAGTCAGGAATGGCAAAGCTGAGCAGTACTAATTACCCAAACGCTTCAAACGGAAGATCCCTGGAGCGCATCAATTTATTGATCGCACCAGGGATCCTATAAAACAATTACACCAAGTGCTCGCTTAATACTATTCTTTTTTCCAACATGTCAACGATATTAACCTGTCCCAGGACAGGCAACAGTTACGGCAAACGAGCCGCTAACTGAAGACCTTAAGGTGACTATAGCGGTGGGGATCACCTCTTCCCATTCCGAACAGAGAAGTTAAGCCCACCAGCGCTGATGGTACTACGGTAAAACGCGGGAGAGTAAGTCGTTGCCTTTTTTTATCAAAGCCTCGTAGAAATACGAGGCTTTTTTATTGCCCTTCTCTGAAGTTAAGCCCACCTGACTCTTGCTCTGATGGTACTACGGTAAAACGCGGGAGAGTAAGTCGTTGCCTTTTTTTATCAAAGCCTCGTAGAAATACGAGGCTTTTTTTTGCCCTTCTCTGAAGTTAAGCCCACTTCGACATTCGGTGTTACGATTATCGGAACACCGAATAACCAACACTGAACACCGAATAATGAAGTTTTAGGAATGTCGCGTTCTTATTTTTTGCTATTTATCCACCCTCAACCTCTGATCCCGATTCGCAATCTCCCACGCCGTATAAAACACCGCCCTCCCCCTAGTCCTCAAAATATCAAAATCAATCTTCCCCACCTCATCACTTACCTTGTGATAATCCTCATGTATCCCATCAAAGAAAAAAATGATCGGAACCCCATGCTTCGCAAAATTCCAATGATCACTCCGCTGATATAAGTTGGTCGGATGATTCTCATCATTATAAGTGTAATCAAACTCAAGCTTCGTATACTTCTCGTTGTTGCGAACATTGATCTCCTGCAGCTCCGACGATAGCTTGTCCGCCCCAATAACATACACATACGGCGCCTTGCCCGCATGCTCCGCATCCCACCTGCCGATCATATCTATGTTCAGATCTACAACCGTACGATCCAACGGGATCACCGGCTGAGTATCCGTATAATACTGCGATCCGTAAAGACCCAACTCCTCCGCCGTCACCGTCATAAACAAAATACTCCGCCTCGGACCATGCCCGTCCTTCTTCGCCTTCGCAAAAGCCGTCGCCATCTGAAGCACCGTCACCGTTCCCGAACCATCATCATCTGCACCGTTGTTCACGCGATCCCCATCCGTATCCGAAAGACCAATGTGATCGTAATGCGCCGTTATCAACAATACCTCCTCTTTCTTGTCAGTCCCCTCCAGGAAACCCATGACGTTCTCCGTCTCTACGACATCTTCCGTTATCTTTTGCTTGAACACAGCCTTTACCGGCTTTACTTTTTTCAACGCATTCTTCTTCTGCTCCGTCACCAGCGGTCTCAGCTTCTCAAAGTTTCCAAACAAACCATCCACAACCTTCTTGCTTACGAAGAATAACTGCGGCTCATTGGGTTGAGCCCGCTTCAGCGACATCCTTCCGTTCGTCAGCGTACCTTGTATTTCTTCCATAAACGTTTTGTATTCCGCGTCGGGAACCGTCGAGTACATAAGAACCGCCACCGCACCCGATGCAGTGATTTTACTGATCAATGGACCCAACTTCGAGAACGATAGCTCCGGCGCGACAATCAACACAACACGGTCTCTTACAGAAACCTGTGCCAGCTCCGCCTCCGTCCCCTGCCCTGCAAACACAACTTCATACTCTTTTTCACCATCACTGTCAGCCGATCCATAGAACACTACATCTGCACTCGTTGTGAACGCCGCCGATTTCGTTTTTATACTGATCTCATCCTGCTTGTATGAATAAAGATTGAATCGCTGATAAAAGCTGCCTTTGTTGACCGGCGTAAGATCCAGTTGTTGAAAGTGATCGGCAATGAAAGCAGCCGCCATCTTTTGTCCCCTTGTACCGGTAAGCCTGCCTTCCAATGCATCCGATGAAAGGATCGTCAGATTTTCTTTCAGATCCTTTATGTCTATCATCGAAGCATATGGCTCCGGACCTTGCGCAAAAAGACTTCGTGAAAAAAGTAAAAGTGAAATAGAAATAATTGTCCTGTTCATGCGATTAAATTAACCCTACAATATACCACTGGAAAGAATCACAATAAAGCACAACGGCTGCCGTTAGTCACATGCTATGCACTCAAACAGGGTCGTTCCGATCTGTCTGGTTTTTACTATTTCTATGATCGCATCCGGGCAGGCTTTAGCCCAGGACGCCGCCACTTCACTCAATCCCGGCAATCGGCCTGAGACTCCGTCCATGTTGCCGGACGCGTCTAAGGCGACAACGAAAAAGGTCAAGCATCGAAAAGGCATTTTTTCCCCAGCTGGAAACAGCGGCTTCCAAAAAGCCAACGTAAAACACACGGCCCGTTACGAGTTTTACGAGAGGATCGAGCAGGCAGCAAAAGACAAACAACGGGTCCTGAAAAAGCTGTCTAAAGCACAGTATTCCGACCCCCGTTATTTCGGCCACAAACGCATTCCAAAACGCCACTCGCCCAAGAAAATGAGGTATTGCGGGGAGTGTGGGATCCGGCACTAGTGTGCCTGGTACAGTGTACAGTGTACAGTGTACAATGTACAGGGTGCCCGACCGATAGCCCGCACCCTGCACCCTGCACCCTGTACCCTGTACCCTGTACCCTGTACGCTCTACACTGTACTTTTTCGTATCTTTGCATCCTAATGAAAGGGATAGCCATATCGATATTGTTCCTGCTTTCGGGCTACGTAGCCCTCGCGCAGAGCAACAATCAGTCGCAGCCTAATTCCCTAAAGCCAAACCTTCCTACCAAGGTGTATGCTCCCAAGGTTTCAAAGAAAAAGAAATCCAAAGGACCTACATACGACGCCCGCGAAAAGTTCTACGACAGGATGGAAGGGTTGAACAAGAGCCGGAGGAAGAGCGAAAAGGCTAAGCTCACACCGCAGTACTCCGACTTCCAATACTTCGGTCATCGCAAGCCCCCGAAAAAACGTGCGCCGGAAAAAATGAAGTACTGCAAGATATGCGGTATTCGTCATTGAACCTCGCTCCGTACATCGAGCATACCAACTTAAGTCCAACACTCACCATCAGCGACATCGACAAGCTCGTTGACGAAGCAAAACAGCATTTATTTTTCGGTGTTTGCGTGCCGCCTTTCTGGGTGAAACGTGCTAAGCGTGAGATCGGCACGTCATCCATCGCATTGGTAACGGTTGCAGGATTTCCTTTGGGCTACAATATGACCGAAACAAAACTCGATGAAATCAAACGGGCCATCGAGAACGGCGCCGATGAAATTGATGTTGTATGGAATGTGACGTCGTTCAAGACCGGAATACCCTGGACCAAGATCGAGATCGCGAAGTGCAGTAAGCTCACCCACGATCATCACAAACTTCTGAAAGTTATCATCGAAACTGCATACCTGTCGAACGAAGAAATAGAGACCGCTTGCAAGCTCTGCGCCGATGCGGGCGTTGACTTTGTAAAGACATCAACCGGCTTCGCTCCGGCCGGCGCCAAAACAGAACATGTCAGGATCATGCGCGCAGCGCTTCCACCCGGCGTGGGCATCAAAGCGTCGGGCGGCATTAAGACCAGTGACTTCGCTAGTGAGCTCATACAGGCCGGCGCCAACCGCATCGGTACTTCATCATCTATAGCTATTGTACAACCTAACTCTCCCCAATAAAATCATGAACACATTTCTAACTGGCATCTTCCCTCAACAAAGCGATATCCCTGCCCAATACAATCCAGGTGAAGTGATCGAACAACGCGAATACCTGATCGACGGCGAGCTTCGTCAGTGGAAAGGAGATCTGAACGCTGTCATGAGCCCGGTGTACATCCGGAATGGTGAGAAGATCGAACAGAAGCTGCTCGGGTATACACCTCTTTTGAATTCGGACGAAGCCATGCTCGCTCTCGATGCCGCTGTAAAAGCATACGACCTCGGCCACGGCAACTGGCCAACCATGAGTGTTACCGACCGCATCACTCACGTGGAGAAATTTCTAGTTCACATGAAAGCCAGACGTGACGACGTGGTGAGGCTGCTGATGTGGGAGATCGGCAAGCCGTTGAAAGATTCGGAAAAAGAGTTCGATCGCACTTATGATTCCATTGTCGATACCATTAAGGCCTTGAAAGATCTCGATCGCAATTCGGCGAAGTTGGTGGAAGAGCAGGGATTCATGGCACAGATACGACGCGTGCCCCTCGGCGTCGCCCTTTGTATGGGCCCTTTCAACTATCCGCTCAACGAGACATTCAGTACACTCATACCCGCTCTGATCATGGGCAACACCGTGGTCTTCAAACCCGCGAAGTATGGCGTGCTGCTGATCCGCCCGTTGCTGGAAGCATTTCGCGACAGCTTTCCGGCCGGTGTGATCAACATTATCTACGGACGCGGACGCGAAACCGTCGGAGCCTTGATGGAATCAGGACGTATCGATGTGTTCGCATTCATCGGCACCAACAGGGGAGCTAACGACCTGAAACGCCTTCACCCGAAACCACATCGTCTTAAGGCCATACTCGGCCTCGACGCCAAGAATCCTGCTATCGTTCTTCCCGATGCGGACCTCGATAATGCCGTCAGCGAATGTCTTTCGGGTTCTTTGTCTTTCAATGGACAAAGATGTACGGCGCTGAAGATCTTATTTGTACACGAACAGGTCCTCGACCAGTTCCTTGAAAAATTTACGGCAGGCATGAAGAAGCTTAAGTTCGGTATGCCCTGGGAGTCCGATGTCAACCTCACGCCTCTGCCCGAACCCGATAAAGTCCAATACCTGAAAAGTCTCATGACCGATGCCCTTTCGAAGGGAGCGAAGGTCATCAACCAGGACGGCGGTGAGTCGTTCCATTCGTTCTTCTATCCGGCGCTGTTGTACCCCGTCAATTCAAGCATGCGTATCTACTCGGAAGAACAGTTCGGTCCTATCGTTCCCGTGATCTCCTTCAAAGAAGACCAGGAGGCGATCGACTACGTGGTCAACTCCAACTTTGGTCAGCAGGTCAGTATTTTTGGTACCGACTCCGCGCGGGTTGCCTCACTGATGGATGCATTCGTGAACCAGGTCGGACGGATCAATCTCAACGCGCAATGTCAGCGCGGACCCGACACGTTTCCGTTTAGCGGAAGAAAGGATTCGGCCGAGGGAACTCTATCAATCGCCGATGCCCTGAGAGTGTTTTCAATAAGGACACTGGTCGCTACCAGGAGCACCGATGAGAACAAGAAGATCATCGGACAGATCATCAAGAACCGCGAGTCGGCGTTCCTAAGCACGGACTATATCTTTTAATGTATGGTCCACAAGAACATCCGTGTGAAGGGAAGGGTACAGGGTGTTTTCTATCGTGCTTCTACGGTTGATATGGCAAAGTCGCTCGGACTGAAAGGGTTCGTTCTGAACGAACCATCCGGGAGCGTGTACATGGAAATAGAAGGCGAGGAGAGGGTTGTAAATGAAATGATCGAATGGGCAAAGAAGGGGCCGCCCCTGGCGAGAGTTGAAATAATTGACGTGACGGAAGGTGCGTTAGCGGGATTTAAGGCCTTTGAGATCAGGAGGTAATTTTTTTTTCGATGCAACCAACTCCCACGAACACTGCAGTGCATCTTTAAATAATGCCTTTTTCACTTTCTTCAGGTCCACCATCGTCGCCCCTTGCAATCCCCATTTATTGGGCACCGGCCTGATCGACCCGTCCGGCGAGCTACTGAAAACAGATTGGTCTTCCAGGGTAAGCTTTAGCACCGCAAACTGCTTTTTTTCATTCATGGTCATGAAGATTTTCTTCTTCGCCCGGAATGAGGTTTTCTCGAAATGAGGCGCCTCCACGGTTTCGGGAAATTCCATAGCGAGTCTTCGTGCTTCGGCAATTGATACCATATCCTAAATTAGTGGTTTCAAAAATACCCTCCTTATGAAAAACCTGCTGTTGTGCCTGGCCTTCATCTGTTTTATCGGCTGTACAGACCGAAAGGTCCTCGTGTTCCAGTCTGACTTCGGACTGAAAGACGGTGCGGTCGCGGCGATGAAAGGCGTGTCAGTGTCGGTTTCAAACGACCTGCAGATCTATGACCTGACTCACGAGATACCGCCTTTCAATATCAGCGAGGCTGCCTACCGGCTCAACCAGTCGGCTGCCTATTGGCCGGCGGGTACTGTGTTTGTTTCGATCGTCGACCCGGGCGTGGGATCTTCCCGTAAATCGATCGTGATGAAAACGAAGACAGGCCACTATTTCGTCACACCGGATAATGGAACATTGACTTTAGTTGCCGAGTCGATGGGTATCGAAGAAGTGCGCGAGATAGACGAGACCCGGAATCGTCTGAGGGGCTCGAATGAATCGTACACTTTTCACGGACGTGATGTATATGCGTACACCGGTGCGCGACTTGCTTCGGAGACGATCACGTTCGAAGAGGTGGGTAACGAGTTGGATGATATCGTAAGGCTGCCTGGGTTGACAGCTGTTGTGGAAGGAGAGGAAGTTGTGGGAAACATACCCGTGCTGGATGTGCAGTACGGCAATGTGTGGACGAATATTGATAGGACTTCCCTGCAAAAGATTGGGGTCAAGGTCGGTGACTCGGTAGCGGTAGCGATCTATTTTGAAGAAGAGAAGAAATTTGAGCAAACACTGTTACTCGGGCACACATTCTCGGATGTGCAGGTAAGGTCGGAGGTAGCTTATATGAATAGTTTGCTGAATTTGTCGTTCGGGATCCGTCAGGGAGATTTTGCGAAGGCACATGGGATATCGAGTGGAGATGGGTGGAGCGTGAGAATTCGGCGCGCACGGTAAGGCACCCGCACTGTCCTATGAAATATGAGATCCCGGCCCTGGCTATGAAATACTACCTGCAATCGAGGGAGCCGGGACCCCCTGATGATTAAAATGCAGACGCTTTTCATAGACTTAACTCCACGTTGATTTCCACGGGGGCCGGTGCACCTGGCCGCCACGGGGTCCCGGTGCTCATTGCGATAGCGCGTATTTCATAGGGTGGGCCGGGATCAGGCGTTTTATAGGCAGGTTATTCGCGTCTTAACGAGTCTATCGGATTGGCATTCGAAGCCGAGATTGCTTTGAACCCGATCGTAACAAACGCAATCACCACACTTATCAATAGGGCCGCAGCAAAGAACATCGGCGACAGCGCCACCTGGTATTTGAATCCCTGAAGCCAGCTCTTCATCACATACCACGCAACGGGCGCAGCCAACAGGAATGCGATCGCTAACAATACCAGCATTTCTTTAGAGAAGATACCGAAGATGTTCGCCACCGAGGCTCCCATCACCTTCCGGATGCCGATTTCTTTGGTCTTCTGGTTGGCCATATATGAAACCAGCCCATAGAGGCCCAGACAACCAATGAATATTGCGACAGTCGAAAAGATCTGGAACAGTTGTGACGTCTTTTTCTCAGTCTCGTACATCTGTGCGATCTGCTGGTCGAGGAAGGTATAGTCGAATATCGTTTCGGGGAACATCTTGTCCCACTCCGTCTTGATGCCGGCAATCGTGTTCTGTGCCTCCGAAAAATTCCCCGACGTGGTGTTGATCTTCACGGCCATTTCGAAAATATTCCACGGCAGGTTCGATAGTATCACATTCTCCATCGGATTGTGAAAAGAGGTAGAATGAAAGTCCTCTACCACACCGATTATTTTGAATTCCATGTTGTCCGAATATTTGAACTTGTCCCCGAGGGCCTGTTCCGGTGTTTCGTAGCCCAACGTCCGGGTCAGCTTGCGGTTTATAACCACGTCGTAGGTGTTTTTCTCTTCAGGCAGGTTTTTTCCGGCGATTAATTTGAGATGGAACAGCTCGATATAGTTTTCGTCGGCGGTCTTCAGATTTCCATCGACCCTGTCGTCCTTGCCGATCGATGGATGTTCGATCTCATTGCTTACACGGAAACGGGCCATTGGACTACTAGAGGTGAATGTTACCATTTCCACGCCTGGTTGTCTGAGCAATATATTCTTAAGGGCATCCCGTTTTTCGGGAGCGGAACCGGGAACTTTTGAAACCAGTACGGCTTCTTTCACAAATCCCACGTCGTTGCCCAAAAAGTAATTCATTTGCTGACTTGCTACGATCGTGCCGATGATCAATACTTGTGAGATCACGAACTGCAATACCACCAGGCTCCTGCGTAGTGACAACAACCCCGACGTGCTCCCGGCACTCAACGAGTTCTTCAATGCACGGATCGGATTCAAACCAGCCATGACGATCGCTGGATAGAAGCCCGACAATAAGCCGGTCGCGATCACAAGCGACAGGAGGAATAGCAGCTCATTCAGATTATTGAATATCTCTACGTTTAATTGATAGCCCAGGATCCCTTCCAGCAACATGAAAAGCATCTGAGCGATCATTATGCCGCCGACAGACGCCAGCAAGGAGATGAACACGGTTTCACCCAGGAATTGCCGGATCAACTGACCTTTTCTTACCCCGAGAGATTTCCGTACACCGATTTCCTTTGCCCGCTTGACGGCTTGCGCGGTGGACATATTCACAAAATTGATACAAGCGCTGACCACCAGGAACAACCCGATGACACCAAGAATGCTCAGCATGGAGTAACTGATCTGTCGTTTATTATAGTTTGGTACCCGGCTATCGTAGTGTAATTCAGAAAGCGGCTGGAGTAGGTACTTCGCAAAAGCTGCGCGTTCCTTGCCGCTGTATTTCACGAGAAACTCCGGCAACATCCGCTGGAGACGCTCTGCCGGCATTCCTTCCGATACCGCCATGTAGCAGTTCGTATTCGAGTTGTATTCGCCCCAGTCAACGCCGTCATTGAAATACGGATTCGAAGCTGGCTGGTCCTTGTAGTTGCCGATCAGTGTGAACGGCAGGTCTGTAGTGGAAGGCGTGTTCGCGATAATTGCAGTCACTTGCAAGGTTGCGGCGTTGTTGATGGTGATCGTCTTACCGATGGCAGAGGATACTTCGTTAGCCGGAAGTTTGAAATACTTCATCGCCAGTCCGGCTGTAATGACCACGCTTCCTTTGTTGACGAGCGCCTTGTCGGGATCGCCGGCCAGGAAATTAAAATCGAAAACCCTGAAAAGATTCGGCTCTGCATAGGCAATGCCTTTGTATTCATGATAGCGATCCGGATCGCCCTTCGCGTCAATTACGGTAACCTGTCCTTCGCCCGCATAATAGGTCATTACCGCATCTACACCCGGGAAGTCGTTCCTTAGGGCCTCGCCCAACGGGTGTACCTGGCCCTCACCATAGCCGGTGCCATACTGGGGATGATTGAATTCGGTGATCAGCCGGTAGATGTTCTTATAATTCTTATGATAAGCATCGAAGCTCATCTCGTATGTGATGATCTTATAGATCACCAGCCCGCAGCCGATACCAATCGCCAGGCCCGTGATGTTCATGAGGGCAAAGAGTTTTTCGCGCTTCATGTTGCGAAATGCCGTATACAAGTAATTTCTGAACATACCGTAATTATTAAAATGTGCTTTCCCAGTTAACGGCCTGATGATCCCCGGCCGAAGTAGTTTCAAAACATTGATGACAAACAGCCATCGTGCCTTTCCCGACCCTTTCGTTTCAGCATTCCGCTGAAAGATCTCGGTCAAATCGCCTTCGATATCATCCCGGCAATCGGGATTACAAAACCACCGGAAGAACCGAAGGACAAGACGAGGTGGCTCGATGTCGGGTACGTTCATGTCAGTTTAATGCGAATTCCGGAACTGCATTCCAGAGGCCCAATCGTTGATCTTTAGATTCTTTTAAAGCCTTCTTGCCAAAGTTGGTCAATACGAAATAACGCTTTCGTTTACCACCACGCATTTTAGTTGCTTCACCAAGCTCGGATTTAAGAAATCCTTTCTCCTCGAGACGTCTCAGTGAAGTTTGCATCGCGCCCAGACTGACTTTTCTCTTCAGGCGCTTTTCAATTTCATCGATGATAGACACGCCGTAAGCTTCGCCGCTGAGAATGGCGACGGTGAGTAGAACCACCTCTTCGAATTCGCCAAGCTGGTATTTGCTCATTTTTACCTGATTTGTAGTTATTATACGGGAAATAAGAAGGCCGGGTTACAGCAAAAAAAATACATCTCTCACAGATCAAATGCATTACTATCGGTGTGATCCGTGCGATCCGTGAGAAACAAAAAAGGCTCCGTCAGGAGCCTTTCTTTGCATTACCTCGCTACCAGCTTTCTTCGGATAAAATCCGTGAAGCGATATCTCTTCAGTGCGCTGGCGGACAGATACTTTGCTCCCTGGATCATGCCTACGCAATCCGGGGCGCCGCAATTACATTCGAAGGGCCTGTCCATGTCCCATTCGGCTGACGGATAGAAGAACGTCATCTCGTCGCCGGGGGCCAATGGTTTCAGTGTAACCAGCCGCATGGTGGTGGTGTCAAAGAAGCAATTCGGATCACAGTTGTTGTTCATACACTCGAGGCACTCAGGAAGAAGCTCGATGTGTACGTTTTCGCTCACTTGAACCGTCAGATAGTTGGGTTCCGTGTGTGTCGCACGTGAAATGAAGCCGACAATGAACTCGTTGGCTTTGAAATGCTTCCTGGAATACAACGAGCGGCTGCTCGTAATCGGATCTATCCGTATCTCTGCAACTTCGCCAAGATCGGACTCGACAATGGGATCAACAAAACTCATTAGTGGTTAGTGGTTGTTATTAATTGCAAAATAATTAATCTATGTGCGATGTGCAAGGGTCTACATGTGCGATGTGCGGGGTGCGGCGTGCGATGCAGGCCGAATGATCTTCAGTCATCGCACCTCGCACATAGCACTTAGCACATTTATTCCTCTTTAAGAGTTTCGACTGGCTTCGCCCGAGTCGCGCGGACAGTTTGAGAACCCACGGTAGTCAATCCGAGCAATAACCACATCAAAGTAGCCGCAACAATAGTTCCCATGCCGAACTCAACGCGGTTGGGAAGCAGCTCAAGCCATAAATTATTGAGGAAATAGCTCATTGGTGCACCGATAAGCACCGATATACCCAAGACTTTAAGGAATGACTTCGACAAAAGCACGATAATACCCCAGTCCGCAGCACCTAACACCTTTCTGATGCCAACTTCCTTCTTCCTTCGTTCGGTCATATACATTGCCATGCCCAACAGTCCCAGGCATGCAATCACGATAGCAAGGAAGGAGATGAACCCGAGAATGGACACGATGTCGAAGATAGCCTGGTGTGTGCCGGCCAGCTGGTCATCGTAAAACTCGTATTTAATGGGATGAACAGGGTCCATTACCTTCCATTGGGCATCCAGGCCGGAGATCAATGTCTTTAGGTCGTTTGTCGATATCCTCAGGTTGAGATAAGCGAAGGTCGACGGCTTGTTGAAAATAACCAGTGGTCCGATCTCGTGGGAGTTGATCAGCAGCTTATACCTGAAGTCTTTTACCACACCCACGATCGTGAGTGGGTGTTTGCCGTATTTGCTTTCTACCACTTCACCCACGATCTGCGAAGGCTGCTGATATCCGAAGCTCCGGACGAAGTCTTCATTAACGAGCACTTCGGAGCTGGTTGAATCGCTGGAAGGCTTGGCATTGCTGCCTGCCAGAAGAGTCAGCCCCAGGTTGTCCACAAAGTTCTCGTCGCCGGAAATAGTCCATGTCTGCTTGTAGTCCGTCTCGCCAGGCTTACGCAGCTCGGTTCCGTTGGTGCGACCGGCGGCCGGTATAAGGTCCGTTGCCGAGACACCGGTAACACCGGGTACTTGCGACATCTCATTGGCAACCTTGCGATAATCGTGTCCTTGCAGGTTGAGGTTGATGATATTCTCCGTGTTCAGGCCGTAGTCGAACGACATGTAGTGACGGAACTGGCTAAAGATCAGGATCGATGTCGATATGAAGAGCAGCGACACACAAAATTGGGATACAGTCAATACTTTACGCAGTCCCCAGCCTGAAGTACGGCCGGAATCCATTTTCTTCAACGCCATGATGGGTTGATAGCCCGACATACGGAAGGCGGGGTACATTCCGGCCAACAGGCCTACGAAAAGTGCAAAGCCGGTGAAAACGAGGTATACCACCGGTTCCGAAGGCAATTCGAAGTCGAGATGCTTATTGAGCCACAACGATTTGAATGCCGGTCTAAGCAGTTGAAGCAACAGGATCGACATCGCCAGGGCCAATAGTGATACGATGACAGACTCACCCAGGAACTGAAAGACGAGTGCGCGTCTATTTGCCCCCGTGACTTTTCGTATGCCGATCTCTTTTGCCCTCGTCAAGGCGCGTGCAATAGAAAGACTGGTATAGTTGAGGCAAGCTGAGATCATGATGATTACCGCCAGGATGCCCAGGAAATAGTATCCCTGGATCGGCAGCCTGTTGTTGGTGTCGTTTCCGCTAAGGCCTAATTGAATCTCGCCAAGAGCCTGAGGTTCGAAGTGAAGTCCTTTCGAATACTCCGCCTGGATGTTCGGTTCATTCCGTTTCACGACATCGGCGAGCGCTGTCTTCAGATCATCGACGGTTTTGTCTTCGCGAAGCATGACATAGTTGTACGGCCTGAAGAACCAGTCCCAGTTGTTACTCAGGTCTTCCTCTTTCTTGTCAGAATACAAAACAGGCAGCGTCGAAGACGACATCAGGACACTGAACCGCAAATGAGATTTATATTTAGCCTGATCGATAACACCCGTGACCGTGAAGTTTCCCCAATCGACAGGGGCAGACCCGCTATCATCGGATTCCAGGGGAAATGCCAGGTTCCGGTCGGAGAACTGCACAACCTTGCCCAGCGGATCTTCGCCAGGAAAAAGAAACGACGCGAGGTCGGATGATATGACGATAGAGCGGGCATCACGTAAGGCCGTTTCTTCATTTCCTTTCTCCAGATTGAAATCGAATACACGAAAGAACGACGGGTCGGTAAAATACCCCTTCATTTCCCGAAGCCGTTGTCCGTATTGGACATCGCCGGCGACACCGGGATACATGGTCAGCGCATCTTCCACGACCGGATAGTTGGATTCCAGGTACGAGCTTAAAGGGAACGGTGACGTTGCGTATGGCTGCCGTCCATTCGGCGCGTGGGTGAGGATGCGATAGATCCTGTCCTTCCTGGTGTTGAACTGCTCGTAGCGACGCTGATCGGCGAGCATGAGAATGACAAGCAAACAGACGGACATCGCCAGTGCAAGACCGAACACGTTGATGAACGAAAACGTACGGTACTTGCGGATGTGACGTAGCGCGACTTTGATGTAGTTTTTAATCATAGCAGCTAGATTTACGATGTACTATTTACGAGGTACGATTTAGGCGGCCTACCTCGTAAATCGTCCATCCTTAAGAACGGCTCTTTGCTATTTACTATGATTAATTGTAAAAAGTTGTAAAAGATTACCTGGACCAGGACCTTTTCAATAAAAAGTAGATTGCGATGGCTGCAAGTATGCCGGCGGGAATAGTGTAGCCGGTGAACACGCCGGGCTCTGCGCTCTTAGAAAAATCCGGAGCTACAATATTAAGGATCACGCTTCCGATAAAGACTCCAGTGAAGTATGAAGCGATCCCGATAAACCCGAACAGGAAACGGTTTTTATTGTTCCTGATGGCAAGATAGTAGAACTCTCTGCCGGCATAGGCAACAATAACCACGACGATCAGTGAGATCATGCCTTTACCATGACCTCGAAGGCTTCGGATGAAGCGCGCTTCATGTATTCATCGAAGTCGTATGGAGTGTCGCCGCCTTCTAACAAGCATCCATTAGGGATGGTCGGATAGATCTCTTCATAAGTTTTCACCAGGTTCATAAACACCCGGCGGTACACGTGCGACCGGTCGATCTTACCCGGGTGATCGAGGCCGGCGGCGCCCATCAGCTCGACAAAGCTTTCTACGGTGTTCTTATGATAGTTCGCAACCCGCACTCTTTTGTCATCGACATCGAGACCTTTCATGAAATAAGGGTCTTGTGTGGCAACGCCTGTAGGGCAGGTGTTCTTATTGCATTCCAGCGCCTGTATGCATCCGAGCGCCAGCATCATGGCACGAGCGCAGTTGGTAGCGTCGGCTCCGAGAGCCATAGCACGAAGGATATGAAATCCTGTAAGCACTTTGCCCGAAGCGATGAGGCGCATCTGGTTACGAATGCCAAATCCGCGCAGCGAGTTATCGACAAACGACAGTGCATCGAGCAACGGCATGCCCACGTAATTGGTGAACTCGGGAGGAGCCGCGCCAGTGCCGCCTTCGCCGCCATCGACGGTAATGAAGTCCGGGTATAGGTCGAGCTTCACCATGGCTTTGCAGATGGAGAGGAACTCGCTCTTGCGGCCGATACAAAGTTTAAAACCGACTGGCTTTCCACCGGAAAGATCTCTCAGTTTTTTTACGAATTTGATGAGCTCCTGTGGCGTTGAGAATGCACTATGATATGGGGGAGAGAATACTGTCGTGCCGGGCTCGACCAAACGGATCGCGGCGACCTCCGGAGTATTTTTCTTTGCCGGTAAGATCCCACCGTGCCCGGGCTTGGCGCCCTGCGATAGTTTGATCTCTATCATTTTCACGGTCGGCTTGGTGGCGTTGGCTTTGAAGGCCTCGTCGTTGAAGCTACCTGCTTTGTCGCGGGCCCCGAAGTAGCCGGTACCGATCTGCCAGATAACGTCGCCGCCGGGTTCGAGGTGATAGGGGCTTAGTCCTCCTTCGCCGGTATTGTGCGCAAAGCCGCCGATCTTTGCTCCGCCGTTCAATGCGAGAATGGCATTCTTGCTCAGCGACCCGAAGCTCATGGCCGATACGTTGAGCACGCTCAGGTCATAAGGCTGTTTGCAGTCGCGGCCGCCGAAGCGTATGCGTGGCGAATGATCAAGCTTGTGAAAATCGACAGGCGCGATAGAGTGGGTCATCCACTCGTATCCTTCGGCGTAAACGTTAAGCTGAGTCCCAAACGGAACAGTGTCGATCTGTTTCTTTGCCCGCTGATATATCACGGACCGTTCGTTTCGGTTGATGGGTGCACCATCGGTATCGGACTCCACGAAATACTGCTGGATCTTCGGGCGGAGGTCTTCAAACACGTAGCGAAGACGGCCCAGTAAAGGGAAGTTTCTCCTGATCGATTGCTTGCCTTGTATGATGTCGACCACGCCCATGTAGATCAGGGGTGCAACGATCACAAAAGCGAACAACGCGGCTGTCCAGTAATACGCCCACAGAAGTATCAGGACGGTGACAAGAATACTGCTGAGAATGAAGATTTTTCTCATAGGAAAGGAGTGTTGGTTATCAAATATAGCGGGTTTTGCCTCATTTGACTACTTTTGCAAAACCATCAGACTGTGGTCAGAAAATTCTTTCCATTGGACAAGAATTACGTGCTGGAAGAAGCTCAGCTTCTGCTACAGGATACCCTTCTCTCTTCACTAGTGGAGTCCGTGAAAGCGCAATACGAATTGCTCTATAATCCCCTCGGTATCCCCGATCCTTTGACGATAAAAATACGAGGTTACAGGCCCGGTAACCTGAAACCGCTTTCCGGATTTTATCAAAACCTGTCCGGGATCTACCGGTACAAGTACGGTGATAACCAGCTCGAGTTTCTTTGGGAAGGCCTAGACCATTCGGAGAAGTACAAGAATGAATGGAGTGGTTTTTTCAAAAATCAGGTAGCTCTCTTTTGTAAGAAGGAGTTGTTTATACGAGCAGTGCTGGACCTGACGGTATTTCTTCCTGAAAACCGGAAAGCTGAACTAGCAGAAAACAGGATGAATCATTTTATGCTGCAAACCTTCGAGGTGAGGATACACAAGCAAAGAGGGATTGTTAATGTGGCATGAATGAATTCGCGTTGTCGGAATGCCGACTGCTGGTCAATGGTCATTGGTGTTGGGTATTTTAAATATTCAATAAACATCCAATAACCAATACCAATGACCAATAACCATTTGACTATCGGTTTACTTCGTTATTCAGGGTCCCTCCGTAATACACCGCATTCATCAACATCTTTGCCGTTCCATACCAGAACGCACGAAACGTCACGCCCTCTGTAAATCCTATCACCTTGCCGCGGCCTAGGCTGCTCACGCCGATGATAGACGTGTTCTTCATCTTATCGTAGTTGGGTTTCGAGATGTACCCGCTGAGCAATGGATTACTTCCGTAGACGAGCGGATTGGAGTACGCGCCTTTTCCCTTTTCCATGAAAATGTTGTTTCCCTTGAATACCGGGATCTTCGGATCCCAGTAACCGAACAACAGCGGGTTAGTCAGATCAGCTTCGGCCTGGAAGATGGCTCCGCTGGTTTCCTGTGCACCTGTGTTCTCCTGGATGTCGGCGTATGGTTTTGCTTTCGCGGGATCTTTCGCAGGCTCGTCCTTCTTGAATTCAAACTTGCCTATACCCGCAGTGGTAAGCCAGGTGAGTGCTGTTTCGAAGCCGATGACTACGCCACCGCTCTGTGTCCATGCCTTCAGCTTCTCTTTCCCGTTGTCGTTGATGCCTGTGAAGGTGCCGGGAGGGAAGATGATGACGTTGTACTTGCTGATGTTGCCCGTGTTGAACACCGATTGCTGGATGAGCGTGACCGGGATGTTGAAACGGGTATCGAGCAGGTGCCATATCTCGCCCGCGTCATTGGCCGACACGCCGTTGTCGATGATCATCGCGATCACGGGTTTTTGTAGTGCCGTGAAGCTGCTGCTGCCAAGGCTTACACCTTTGTAATCGAGACCTGTATCGTATCCATAAACGTCGATGCCATCCCGTTCAACAATTTCCTTGATGTAAACCGAGACTTGTTCGGGACTCATCTCCTGGTTCTCGAGCGGAACCAGGATAGTTCCACGCTCGAACCTTTTGCCGGAGGCATGATTGAAGATGTCGTTCGATACTTTGATCCGGATGCCGTGGCTCAGGAGCCTGTACATCGCCCGGGGCGCATAATATCCATATGATTCGAATGCATATGCGTATGCAGCTTTGTCGCCAACAGTCCGTCCCGTGGGCATCTTCAGTTCGGTGATGCGTTCGCCCGTAGCCGCCACCGCTTTCATTTCCTCATAGTCGAGCCCGAAAGCAAGAGGTAACGTCCACGAGGAGATATCGTAGAAAAGACTGTCGTCGAACTTAGTCCTCTTTTCGAACATAGCCTTTACCAGCCTGTAGTTCGCCTGATTGGCGGGGACCACGAAGGCCGCGTCGGGCTCGTAGGTCTTTCCGTTGATGGTTTGCGCCGACGGCAGCTTGTAAAACTCTACATTCTGGCGAAGCATCATTTCACCGAAGTGAAAAGTCCTTGCACGGTCTTTCGAAGCCCCAACGATGTAGGACTTGACCGGATCTTTAGAAGCGTCGGTTAACGCTGTCTTGTAGAAATCCCTCTGGTAATTCAGGAACTCTTCACGCAACTCGTTGATCGCCTTTAACGAGCTTAGCATTGTGGTGAAGTGATTCCGTATCGCGAAAGGAAAACGGAGCACGCCGTTGACGCTCTCTTGTGCATGTCCGCGTGAGCTCGCTTGCTCGAAAAGAATTCCTACCGAGCCCTGTGTGTCCGGGTACGTCGATCCCTTGCCGTAATAGAAATCATCGTAGCCCTCCTGGGTGAAGTACAACGATCCTATCTGGTCCAGCGCTTTCGCGTGAAACTCTCCGAGCTTGCGTGTAAGCTCCTGGTTTTTCGGAGGCGTGAGTGGATGAACCCGTGTCGGCACGCCAGGCATAAAGAAGAAGGTAGCATTCGTTCCCTGTTCATGGTGATCGGTGAGGAGGTTGGGTTTCCATTGCTGGAATTTTTTGATGCGGGCCTGTGATTCGGGCAACTGTGCCACCATCCAGTCGCGGTTCAGATCGAACCAGTAGTGATTGGTACGTCCGCCCGGCCATGGCTCATTGTGCTCCGTATCGTTGGCATCGGGGGAAATGCTCATGCTCTTCCGTGAATTCACCCAGCTGGAGAACCGCTGCAGTCCGTCGGGGTTGAAGCTCGGATCGAACAGTATAATAGTGTTGTCCAGGTACTTTTCGATCTCCGGTCCCTGTGCTGCAGCAAAATAGTAAGCGCTGAGAAGTCCCGCGTTTGCGCCACTGGCCTCGTTGCCGTGAATGCTGCATCCCAGGTAGAACACGGCGGGCATCGTTTTCACATCCAGCGAGGAAGAGCGCGCGGGATCCGACAGTTGAAGATGCTGCTGACGAATGGATTCGAGATTCTGATGATTTTTCGGAGACGTGATGGTCAGCAAAAGGAGCGGACGACCTTCGTATGTGTGGCCTGTCACCTCCAGCGTCACACGATCCGAGGCGCGGTCGAGTGCCTGCATGTAGCTCACAAGCCGGTCGTGGCTCACATGCCATTCGCCCACCTGGTGTCCTATAACCGACTGAGGTGTCGGGATCGCCGGGTCGAATTTCACCCCTTCGGGCATGTAATAAGAAAGATCTATCTGCGGTTGCGCTGCAAGGCATGCGGGAACGAGCAAAAGGAAGTAAAGAAGGGATTTCCTCATGTGTTAGGGTGAATGAACTGGGAAGTAATTGCTTTTTTCACAGCGCTACAAACGTAGAAATTACAAACGGTAGCACGAGTGGTTTCAATCGAAATAGGAGACGCTGATGTTAAGTTTTTTTACGCGCGAGCAATTGTTGATAGCATAAAATAGTTATTCGTAACTGGTTTATTATCAACACATTGCACTTAAACAGGGCACATGCTCCACATTATCAAATTGTTAATCATTTGTTCAGAAGATTTAAAATCGGCAGCTCATTGGCGAAGGGGAAAAAGGATATTTTTGTCGCACCTTTTTCCCCATTTAAATCCTATCGTATGCGAAAAATTTTACTGACACTTATTCTGACTGTCGTTACGTCGCTGGGCCTGTTGGCACAGATCACCACTTCGGGTATTTCCGGAAAGGTGTATGGCGTTTCGTCGGACAAACAAGACGCGCTTCCGGGAGCAACGATTGTTGCGACCCACGTTCCCTCCGGTACTACTTATGGTACTGTTACCGTTGCCGACGGCCGTTATACCATTCCCGGTATGCGTGTCGGCGGACCTTACACCATCCGGTTCAGCTTTGTTGGTTTCAAGGAACAGGTATTTGAGAACGTTTCTCTGAACCTCGGTGTACTCTCGACCATTGACGTCAAGCTGGCGGAAGAAGGAACACAACTTGAAGAGGTCGTTATTACTTCCGATCGTAGCGATATATTCAGTGCCGACCGTACCGGTGCTGCTGCATCCTACGGCACGAACCTGATCAACAGTGTTCCAACGATCGGCAGGACAATAGATGATGTTGTAAAGTATAACGCTTACGGCAACGGCAGATCGTTTGCAGGTCAGGACAGCCGTTTCAACAACTTTACGATCGACGGATCTGTTTTTAACAACGGATTTGGTCTGGGCAACTCTTCACAAGCCGGAGGCCGCACAGGTACAACTCCTGTGTCATTGGATGCCTTCGATGAAATTCAGCTTAACGTTGCTCCGTTCGATGTCCGTCAGTCGGGTTTTGCAGGCGCCAGCCTCAACGCCGTGACGCGCTCCGGAACGAACGAAGTGCAGCTATCGGTGTACATGCTTTCACGCAGCACCAACATGACCGGCCGCGATGTAGACAAGACTCCGCTGACGAACATCAACATCGATGAAAAGACCTATGGGTTCAGGGTTGGCGCGCCGATCATTAAGAACAAGCTCTTCATCTTCGCTAACTACGAGCAATTTACCAGCAGCACACCTGCGTTGTCCTTCCAGTTGAACAGGGGACAGTCGGGTAACATTTCGCGCGTAACGGAGGCCGACATGGTGGATGTCACCAACTTTATCGCTGACCGGCTCGGCTGGGAATCAGGAGCGCTCGACGGTTTCAATAACCAGATCACCAGCAAGAAAGGCCTCGTACGCCTCGATTATAATATCAGCAATAATCACAAGATGGTGCTTCGTTATTCGCAACACGATTCACAGTCTGATCAGGTCATCAGCGGAAGTAATAGTAGTAACACGGCGGGTTTCGGTAACCGCGCCAACTCACAAACCGCTATGTCGCCCGAGAACACTGGTTACATCATCCTCGACAATACCAAGTCAGTTGCAGTGGAATTGAACTCCAACTTCGGCAGCAAGATCTCCAACAAGCTCATTGGTACTTTCAACTATCAGAACGAAGACAGGAAATATAAGTCGCCTCTGTTCCCCACGATCGAGATCCAGGACGGTGGTACTACCAACTCCACTTATATGTCTTTGGGTATGGACCCCTTCACACCCAGCAACAAGCTGCGTTATTCTACTCTGAACATTACTGACAACCTTACGTACTTCGCGGGTAACCATACCATCACGGCTGGTATCGCGATTGAGAAGTATAAGTCAGACAACCTCTTCTTCCCCGTATCGAACGGATTGTATGTTTACCGGAATATCGCCGACTTCAAAACGGCTGTCGATGCGTACAAGACAGATCCCAATGCGACGACTTCCCCCGTACCCGTTTTGCGTTATAACCTTCGTTATTCATTACTTCCCAACAACGAAGATCCCTGGCAGGTACTCAAGACCACTACCTATAGCTTCTATGTGCAGGATGAATTCCAGGTCACCGAGAGATTCAAGCTCACAGGTGGCGTTCGCGGCGATATCTTCGCCTACGACAGCAAAACAGCCGAGGACTTCAACAACCCGGTTGTCGGAAGTAAAGTTTTCAGAGATGAAAAGGACGCTGAGTACAGTGTGAACACCGGCGCTTTCCCTAAAACACGCGTGCTGTTGTCACCACGTATTGGTTTCAACTTCGACGTAAATGGCGACAAGATCTTACAGGTGCGCGGCGGGACAGGTATTTTCGTATCCCGTATCCCCCAGGTACTCGTGTCGAACCAGTTGGGTAATAACGGCGTCAACACGGCCCTGATCTCAGGAGGTGGCACGACGGGCCCGGCTTCGGTAGCTTATCCTTTCCGTACGAGCCCGGCAGATCTGCCGGCTGCTGTGAAACCTAATCCCAGCAATGTCGACCTGAACACCCTGGCGCCTTATGTTGTAAACGCTACAGATTCCGATCTCAAATATCCTTCGGTATGGAAAACGAACTTAGCCATAGACTATAAGCTTCCTTTTGGTGTAATAGCGACCGGTGAAGTGATCTTCAACAAGGTGATCAATGGTCTGCGTTATATCGATGCAAACCTGAAAGCCCCTACCACAACATTTACAGGTGTCGATAACCGCGAGCAATTCCCCGCATACGGAAGCAACGGAAATGCACAAAACTCTCCGATCAACGTCGCGCGTTTCTACAATACCAATGTTACGAACGTGTTTGTGCTGAAGAACACCAACAAGGGCAGCGCCTATACTTTGACTGCCAAACTGGAGAAACCGACCACCAAAGGCCTTGGCGCAATGCTCGCGTACACGTACGGTCTGTCCAGGGACATCCAGTCGGTAGGAAGCACGGTACAGGCGAACATGGCCACCGTTGCAGGTCAGAACTACCTCGGCATGGGATACGCAGACAACGACCTTCGTCACCGTGTGATCGGATATTTGAACTACAAGGTGCCGCACGGTGCCGACGGACGTAACGGTTCCAGCATGATCACTGTCGGCTTGACGTCGAACAGCGGTCTGAAATACTCGTACATCTACTCAAACGACTTGAATGGTGATGGTCAGACCAACGATCTGATCTATGTTCCCAACACTGCATCGGAGATCACCTTCGCTCCGCTGGTTGTAGGTTCAGGAGCAACGGCAAAAACGTTCACACCGCAGCAACAGCAAGATGCTTACGATGCATACATCGACAGCAATCCTTATTTGAAAGAGAGAAGAGGTCAGTATGCAGAACGCAACGGTGGTTTCTCACCCTGGCTGACCCGCTTTGACGTGTCGTTTATCCGCGAGTTCTATTTCTACACAGGCGGAAAACGCAACACACTGCAGTTCCGCTTCGACTTGCTGAATGCCGGTAACTTCCTCAACAGCGAATGGGGTGTTGGATACTTCGCACCTGGCGCGAACTTCAACAACATTTCGCCTATCAGCGTCGCGAACGGCGGCAACGCATCACCTACATACCGCCTTGCAACGCAAGTCGTCAACGGTCAAACCGTTCTCATCCAGGATTCTTTCCTGAAGAGTGTGAGTCTTGCTAATACATGGCAGGGACAGCTTGGTATCAGATATACTTTTAACTGATCGCATTTGCGGGACCATAAAAAAGGGAGCTTCGGTTCCCTTTTTTATTCAGAAGTAACTGGTTTTTATTAGTTAAATTTAGGTATGTCTTTTCCGCTCCCTCGCTGTAAAGCGCCGGTATTTGGCATCCTTTTATTTCTGCAATCGTGCGAAAAGCCACCGGAGCAAACGTTTACCGCAACACCTCAAGTTGAAATCGACCTCGAAGCGATCCGTTCGAGAGGCTACCTCAATGCATTGGTCGATAATAACTCCGTCAGTTATTTCATCTTTCGTGGTGAACCGGTTGGATTTGAGTATGAGCTGCTTCAACAGTTTGCCGAGGACATCGGTGTCGAGCTCCGGATCAAGATCATCTCCGGTGTCGAAGAATCCATCGATCTTCTGAATAAGGGGGAAGGTGATGTGATCGCCTTCCCGCTCACGATCACAGAAGAGCGCAGCAAGTACATTAATTTTTCGAAGCCACTCTTTTCCACGACCCAGGTCCTGGTGCAAAAGAAGGTGGCATCCGATTCCACGTCGAACAAACTCATTCGTCTTCACGCCGACCTCATCGGAAAGCAGGTGCATGTTATGAAAGGATCGTCGTTCAAAGACAGGCTGCAAAGGTTGTCTGAAGAGATCGGAGGCCAGATCGTTATTGTTGAGGACAGCGCCGGCGCCGAGACGGAATCGCTCATCCGGCAAGTGGCCATCGGTGAGATACCATTCACCGTCACCGACCAGACATTTGCCATGGTGAACGCCAGTGTTTATCCCGACCTCGACATCAACACCGTGATAAGCCTGCCACAGGAGATCGGATGGTCAACACGGGCAAATTCACCCGAGCTCAACGCAGCCGTCAACAGTTGGTTGGAAAAAGTAAAGAGAAGCGGAATGTTCCGCATCATCTACGACAAGTACTTCAACAGTCCGAGGACTACAGCAATACGGATGAGCAGCGACTATTCGTCACTCAGTGGAGGAAAGCTTTCCATCTTCGACGAGACCATTCGTAAGGAAGCTGAAGCATTGGGATGGGACTGGCGCCTGGTGGCGTCTATCGTCTACCAGGAATCGGGCTTCAACCCCAATGTGCGGTCGTGGGCCGGCGCTGTGGGGTTGATGCAGCTGATGCCGGCAGCAAGCAAACAATTCAAGGTTGTGAATGCATACGATCCTGTTCAAAACATACAGGCCGGTATTCGTGTGCTGCACTATCTCGACGGACTGTGGGCAAAGACAGTCAGCGATCCCGATGAAAGACTGAAGTTTGTGTTGGCTTCTTACAATGTCGGGATGTCTCATGTGATCGATGCACGGAACCTTGCGTCGAAGTATGGTAAAGATCCAACCAGGTGGGACGATAATGTTGAAACCTACCTGTTATTGAAGACCAAACCTCAGTACTATCGCGACCCGGTAGCTTCGGCAGGATACTGTCGTTGTTATGGACCGGTGAATTACGTGAAGGAAGTTTTGGGGCGGTTTGAAGCCTACAAGGCTCATATTAATTGAATGATCCGGCCGAAGTCGAGGTTCTCCCAAACCCTCTGAATATCAGGCGTTTTCATCACGTCGTCCATTATCTTTTTCTGTTTCTGGCCGGCAGCATAGGCTTCTGAATACCGGATGTCATCCCGGAACGTGACCATAGTATATAATGGTATCCAACGGTCGGGATACAGCTGGTATAGCTTCGCTTCGATCTTCTTTCTCAAAAGGAATTCTTCGTCGGCCACGAGATCTCTCATCTCGGTGAAATTATCCAACGCCAATGTTGCGATCGAATCGGCATCGGGCTTGCGCAACGCCTCGAATTCGTTTATGCTCCTGTCCCAATCTTCTTCGTGCTTATCGAGGAGGTTGTTGAGAATACGACAATCTTCGAAGCCTGCATTCATTCCCTGCCCGTAAAATGGTACGACGGCGTGCGCGGCATCGCCGATCAATAACACGTTGTTACCGTGAGACCACGGCCAGCACTTCATGGTGACCAGCGACGAGACCGGATTCGAAGCCCACTGTTGTTCGAAGTCGGGTATTAATTTCAATGCGTCGGGAAAAACTTCGGAGAAGAATTTCTTTGCGGCGCCTGTTGACGACAATGAGTTGAACGATGTTGCGCCTTCGAAAGGAAAGAACAGTGTGCCCGTAAAAGTCCGGTCGGGGTTTGGCAGGGCGATGAGCATGAAGCTTTCGCGGGGCCAGATGTGGAGAGCGTTCGTGTCGAGCTGGTAGTTTCCGTCCGCTGACGCGGGTATATGAAGCTCTTTATAACCGTGTTCGATATATTCCTGCGAGAAGTTGAAGCGGCCGCCGAATTGCAAGGCGCCACGTACTGCAGAGTATGCTCCGTCGGCGCCGATCAGCAAGTCGAAATCATGCGACGTGTTGTTGTCGAAATCTATGCGATTGGTGTTGATGTCGATGTGTGTGCATCTGTGATCGAACTTTATCGTAACGCCTTCCTTCTCGGCGGCATCCATCAGGATGATATTCAGGTGTGTTCGAGAGATGGAGTTGATGAACTGACCTTCTTTGCCGTAGGGCAGAAACGAGAGGTTGCCTTTCACGTCGTGCATCGCTCGTCCCTTCATGGGGATGGCGCTGTGCCGAATGATGTTTGCGAGCCCGACCTCTTCTAACGCGACGAGCCCACGGGTGCTGAGCGCGAGATTGATGGACCTTCCGCGGTCGGCGGTTGAGGTTCGCATGTCGGCCCGGCGTTCGAAGACGGAGACGTTATAATTTCGTTTGGCGAGATAGATGGCAAGCAAGGAGCCGACGAGCCCTGCGCCGATGATGGTCACTTTCTTTTGTGAACGATCACTCATATTCCCAAACCCCTTCGGAATATCTGTCCAAACCTCCAGACCTCTTCAAAAGTATTGTACAACGGCACCGGTGCAATCCGTATCACATCCGGCTCGCGCCAGTCCGCAACCACACCTGCTTTCGTAATTTTCTTAAACACATCATCACCCTCCGACTTCATAAGAATAGAAAGCTGGCAACCGCGCTGGTCCGGATCCGCCGGCGTGATAATAGAAAAATACTTCTCCTCCGGATCGATCTGGTGAAGGACGAACTGCGCATAGCCTGTCAGTTGAAGACTCTTCCTGCGCAGCTTAGTCATTGGCGCCTTGTCGAAGATTTCCAGCGATGCGAGATGTGCCGCCCCCGACAGCACCGGGAAGTTCGACAGCTGCCAGGCATCGGCGCCGTGCATGGGTTTGAAACCCTTCTTCATTTTAAAACGATCAGCCTCGTTGTATCCCCACCAACCCGCGAGTCGCGGGAGGTCCTTATCGTCGAAATGTTTTTCGTGAACGAATGCACCGGCAATACCACCGGGTCCGGAGTTCAGATACTTATAACTGCACCATACGGCGAAGTCAACCTTGTCGTCGTGCAACGACAGCGGCACGTTACCGATAGCATGAGCGAGGTCGAATCCCGCGTAGGCTCCGGCATCGTGAGCGGCTTTGGTGATCGCACGGATGTCGAAGAACTGCCCGGTATAGTACTGTACTCCTCCAAAGACAACCAGTGAAAGCTGGTCGGCGTTCTGTTTGATAACTTTAGTAATGTCTTCGGTGCGAAGCGTGTGTTCACCGGGCCTCGGCGCAACTTCGATCAACGCTGCGTCCGGGTGCATGCCATGAAGGCGGATGTGGGATTCAAATGCGTATTGATCGGAAGAGAACGCACCCGCCTCCGCAATGATCTTGAAACGACCGCCTGTAGGTTTGTAGAACGACACCAGCATCAGGTGAAGATTTACCGTGAGCTGATTCATAGCAACGACTTCTTCCGGCTTCGCGCCGGCAAGCTTCGCAAGAGCCTTCTTCGCAAACTTATGATAGTACAGCCACGGACGTTTCGCGTGAAAATGACCTTCGACACCCTGCCGTGCCCAGTCATTAAGCTCGGTCAGCACCGAAGACCTTACTGTTTTAGGCTGAAGCCCTAAAGAATTTCCGGTGAAGTAAATGCAGCTCTTGCGGTTGATCTTCGGCAAAAAGAATTGAGATCGAAAAGATTTTAACGGATCGGTTTGGTCAAGCTTCCGGGCAAAGGCCAACTGATCTTTAAACATAAGCCGCTTCCGTGTTTTCCGTGCTTTCCGTGAGAACCATTAAACAAACTTTGGATCCGCCTCCATTACCGTTCCGCATTTCTTGCAGGTCCTTAAGTCTTTCGACCCATAAAATTCACGAAAGCGTGGAAGAAAATCTTTCTCAATGTTATCGAGATGGAAGCGATACTCATGCAGCTTGTTGTTGCATTTATCGCAATACCAGATCAGTCCATCGAGTACATCTTTCTCCGGGCGCTTGCACTCGATCACCAGTCCGACGGAACCAGCGGGTCTTTCGGGACGATGTGGTGTGTTGGATGGCAACAGGAACATGTCCCCTTCTTTGATCGGAATGTCGACCGGCTTACCATCTTCCTGTACGCGTACGTTGATATCGCCTTCGAGCTGATAGAAGAGCTCTTCGGTTTCATTATAGTGATAATCCTTGCGGGCATTGGGTCCGCCGACCACCATCACGATATAGTCCCCTGCATCGGCATATAGATTCTTGTTGCCTACAGGAGGTTTGAGCAGGTCGCGGTTATCGGTGATCCACTGCCTGACATTGAAAGGTCTGCGTATAGCCATAACTACACAAAATTTATTTCCTATATAAAATCTGAGGCTTCACCCCGATACTTCTCCTGTGTAAAGCTAAGTTTTTAAACTCTATATTTACACAAAAGTAGTTACCAATGGATTTGAAACTTGACGGAAAAAATGCTGTTGTCTGCGGAAGCACTCAGGGTATCGGTAAAGCGTCGGCCTACGAGCTGGCACTGCTTGGTGCCGACATCACCCTCATTGCACGCGACGAGAAAAAACTAAAGGCCGTGGTCAAAGATCTTCCCACACCCTTAGGACAAAAGCATGATTATCTCGTCGCCGATTTCAACTTCCCCGAGTCACTTCAGTCGGGCCTGGAAAAACACTTCAGCCGTGAAACGTTTCACATCCTTATCAATAACACCGGCGGTCCCGCACCCGGCAATGCTTTCGATGCAAAGAGTGATGAATATATAAAGGCGTTTACAAACCACCTGCTCTGCAACCAGGTATTGGTGCAGGCGCTCGTACCAGGCATGAAGAAGTCGCAGTATGGACGCATCATCAACATTATCAGCACCTCGGTGAAAATGCCGATCCGCGGTTTAGGCGTATCGAACACGATTCGTGGCGCCGTTGCCAACTGGGCAAAGACGCTTTCACTCGAACTTGGGCCCTTCGGAATAACAGTGAACAACGTTCTTCCGGGAGCAGCAATGACTTCACGAATGGAAGCGCTGATGAAGAACCGGGCGAAGAAAGGCGGAAAGACCGTCGAGGACGTTCGTCGCGATATGATCAACGAGATCCCCGCAGGCCGCATCGCCGACGCTTCCGAAGTAGCTGCAGCAGTAGCGTTTCTTGCATCGCCAGCAGCAGGATACATCAACGGGATCAATCTTCCGGTTGATGGTGGTCGCACCGGAAGTTTATAACTTTATCGGTGCGATCCGTGTGATCCGTGAGAGATGAATTTGATCGAACGTCTATCTAACTATATCGACGGCGAGCTCGTTGCCCCGGCATCATCGCTTTACATCGAGAACATCAATCCTGCCGAGGGAAGAGTCTATTCCTTCATTCCGGATTCCGATAACCGCGATGTCGCCAATGCAGCGCAGGCCGCATCGAAAGCATTCAAAGGATGGTCGGAGACAAGCCCCGAAAAACGGTGTGCGATACTTTCGAAGATCGCCGACCTCATAGACCGTGACCTCGACAAGCTCGCTCTCGCAGAAAGCATCGACAACGGCAAACCCGTCAAGCTTGCGAAGTCACTGGACATTCCGAGAGCTTCGAACAATATCCGTTTCTACGCGCAAGGCTCCGTTCATTTCGCCAGTGAAGCCCACATCACCGGAACGGAGGCCGTCAATTATACATTGCGTGTTCCTTCCGGCGTCGCCGGTTGTATCTCACCATGGAACCTTCCGCTGTATTTGTTCACCTGGAAGATCGCTCCCGCACTGGCCGCCGGATGTACGGTCGTCGCGAAGCCATCGGAGCTGACGCCCATGACTGCATATTTGTTGTCGAAGCTGTGTATCGAAGCCGGGCTTCCGAAGGGTGTTCTTAATATCGTACACGGTTATGGATCGATCGTAGGGCAGGCGATCGTCGAACATCCCCTGATCACCACCATTTCGTTCACAGGAGGAACAGTCACAGGGAAAAAAATAGCTTCGACCGCCGCACCGATGTTCAAAAAGCTTTCGCTCGAGCTCGGCGGTAAAAATCCAAACATCATCTTCGCCGACTGCGATTTCGAAAAAACCATCACGTCGACCATGTCGTCTTCGTTTGCCAACCAGGGCGAGATCTGTTTATGCGGGTCCCGGATACTGGTAGAGAGAAGTCTGTACCAGAAGTTCGTCGACGAATTGGTGAAGAGAACGAAAGCATTGGTTGTCGGCGACCCCAACGACGACAATACAAACCTGGGCGCTCTTGTGTCGGAGTCACACATGAACAAAGTGTTGTCGTACATCGACCTCGCGAAGACCGAAGGCGGTAACATTCTAACAGGCGGGAAGAGGATATTGATGAAGGACCGTTGCGAAGGAGGTTTCTTTGTAGAGCCGACGGTGATCACCGGGCTGTCACAAACCTGCCGCACAAACCAGGAAGAGATCTTCGGACCCGTTGTAACGGTATCACCGTTTGATAGCGAGGATGAAGCGCTCGAGATGGCCAACAGCAATGCCTATGGACTCTCCGCTACGATCTGGACTGAAAACCTGAGCCGGGCCCACAGGGTATCCGCCAAAGTGAAGAGTGGGATCATCTGGGTCAACTGCTGGCTGTTCCGCGACCTGCGCACCCCTTTTGGCGGAATGAAACAGTCGGGCGTCGGGCGCGAAGGCGGCTGGGACGCCATGAAATTCTTTACCGACACGAAGAACATCTGCATTAAGCTCTGATGGAATTCTTCGACGTCGACAACATTGCATTTACCATCTTCGGTGCGAATGTAAGCTGGCTGGAGTTCATCGGCGTGATTGCCGGCGGTGTAGCTGTGTGGCTTTCCGCAAGAACAAGCATCTGGAGCTGGCCGATCGGCATCATCAACGTCACGCTGTTCTTCTTCCTGTTTTATCAATCACAGCTTTATCCCGATATGTTCCTCCAGGTGTTCTACCTGGTAACAAACATCATCGGGTGGTGGCGGTGGACCAATCCCCGGAAAGGAGAAGAAGATCTGAAGAAAGAGCTCAAGGTTAGCTTCATGACCCGTAAGCAACTGATCTTGTGTTGTTCGGTAGGTGTTGTAGGAACTCTTATCCTGGGCCTATCCGCAACACGTTTGCATGACTGGGTACCCTCGGTCTTCAGCCTTCCCAGCGCCGCGCCGTTCCAGGATTCATTCATCACCGTCGTCAGTATTCTTGCACAGTATTACATGCTGCAGAAGAAAGCAGAGTGCTGGATATTGTGGTTGCTGGTGGATATCCTCGCAACATACGTTTACTTCACCCGGGAACTGATGTTCTCCAGCGCATTGTATTTTGTGTTTTGCTGGGTTGCGTTTTATGCCTTGTGGAACTGGATCAGGGAATACAAGAGTTATCGCACTGCTGCCGTATGATAAAGAAGGTTTGTTTCTACGGACCTGAAAGTACAGGCAAGTCTTTGACAGCGATCCGGATGGCGACGTACTACGGCACCATTTCCGTCCCCGAGGTTTCGAGGGAGATGCTGATCACAAATGATTTCACCGTGGAGGACATCATCCGTGTCGGCCATGCACAGACTGAACGAATATTGAAGCTTGCCGCGTCCGCCAACAAACTGCTTTTTTGTGATACCGATCTGATCACGACGCAGATCTATTCGAAACATTACCTGGGTGTAGTCCCGCCAATACTTTACGAATTGGAAAAGCAGATCATATTCGACCGTTATTTCTTTTTCGATATCGATGTGCCCTGGATTGCCGACGGATTGAGAAACCTTGGAGACCGCCGCGAGGAAATGAAAGCGATCTTTTTAGAAGAGCTTACTAAAAGAAATATCGAATATGTACTTGTTCATGGGTCACACGAACAACGCGATCAGATCATCCGCGACGAAATAGAAAAGATCATTCCTCCTTCGCCCACTTCTTCCCCGCAATTTCCGAGGTGAACATCTCGACACACTTGCGGTCTTGCAAGGTAACGTAGCAGGTTTTTCCATTCGTTCCCCCGAAGATGATGTTGCTCGTCTTCTTTCCCTTCATTTGAATTTCACGGATCAGCTTGCCACCGGGCGACACAACAGCCACCGTTCCTTTTCCGTGACGGGTGATATACAGGTTCCCTTTCAGGTCGCATTTCATTCCATCCATTCCGAAGTCGGGAAATTCTATGATCAGTCTTTTGTTTGAAATATTTCCTTTGTCGTCGACATCGAACGCCCATACTTTCCGCTGAACGCTTTCATTGACATAGAGTATCTTTTCGTCGGGGCTGAGCTCGATACCATTGGTCGTGCCCATGTTGTCGGCAAGGTTGGTGATCTTTTTATCCGGATCGATCCTCCACAGATTGCCTGTTCCCTCCGTCCAGTTGGGATCGCTGGCGAATATCTGATCGTTCTTGTTTACGGTGATATCATTGGGTTGATTAAAGCCGCGATAGTGGACGAGTACCGAAACCCTCCTGTTCTTTGTATTAACTTTCAGGATGTTATGACCCTTCCAGTCTGCCAGCAGCATGTTTCCATCGGCATCCCACATGATAGCATTGGCCACGCTCTCGTAAGGAAGCGTAACATACAACGACACCGTCCCGTCTTTTGCCACCTGGCCTATCGTTCCATCTTTCTGATAGTTGACCACAAACAAGTTGTCGTACCTGTCGACATTCGGGCCTTCGATGTTTTCAGTGAAAACATTTTCCGCGGTGAGATCCGTGGCCACGAAAGGCTCGGTCTGAGCCAGGATAGATAGAGGTATTAGGAGATTAGAAAGAAAGAATAGCAGTCGTTTCATAAAGAGGGCTTTCCGTGTTTTCCGTGCATTCCGTGAGAAATTGCATTCAGTGAGCGACTACCTGCCAATCTTATGCCCTTTTTGCGCGAAGAATAAAATATACAGATAACAGGGCAGCGTAAGCGCAAAGAACGTCCACTGGAAGTCATAGTCGTCCTTCAGACTGGCGTAGACCTTTGGAATGATGGCACCGCCGGCAATACCCATAATCAACAATGCCGAGCCCTTTTCAGTGAATTTTCCCAGTCCTTCAATAGCCAATGGCCAGATCGAGGGCCACATCATCGCGTTGGCGAGACCGAGGCATGCCACAAAGACCACCGATACATAACCGTGCGTCAATACGGCAGCAAATGTGAACAGGATACCGAGTATGGCAGAGATCTTAAGAGCCTGTGCCTGGGAGATGATCTTCGGAATGGTGGCCAGGCCGAGAACATAACCGACTGCCATCGCGATCAATGTGTACGTGGTGAAATACTTTGTTTCGTCTGTCGGAATGTTGAATCCCTTTCCATAAGTACCGATCGCATCGCCTGCCATCACTTCGGCGCCGACATATACGAAAATGCATAACGCACCCAGCCACAGGTATGCAAACTGGAAGATGCTGTTTTTACCTTCGGCACCCGCCGGCGCTTTGTTGACATCTGACGTCTTGATCTCAGGCAGGGCCGACCGGGTGATCCATACTGCAAAGATCAACAGGAGGATCGCCATGATGAGATAAGGAGTATAAATGCTTGAAGCAAACTCATTCAAGAGCAGTTCCTTCGTAGCGGGGTCAGCTGCTTTCACCTTTGTTTCAAACTGGTCTACATCTTTCAAAACGAGGATACCAAAAATCAACGGTGCAAGCATACCCGCCACTTTGTTACAAATACCCATGATACTGATACGCTTCGCGGCAGTTGCGATAGGGCCAATGATACTGACGTAAGGGTTCGAAGCTGTCTGCAGCAGCGATATCCCTGACCCGATAATAAACAATCCAACCAACGACATCGTATAGTTCCGGGCCGTGGTGAAGTGGCCAAACATGAACGACCCGACAGCCATCGTGATCAGGCCAACCGCCATACCCTTCTTCATCCCGGTCTTTTCGAGGATCCATGAAGATGGTAACGCCAGGAAGAAATAGGCGAGATAAAAGACAGTCGTTACCAGGAACGCCTTTGAATCCGTGTCCAGGTCGAACGCCAGCTTCACGAACGTAATCAGCGGACCGTTCACCCAGGTGACGAATCCAAAGATGAAGAACAATGCCCCCATGATCGTCATCGACGCGAGGTATTGTTTGTTGTTGTCTTCCATAAGAATTTGAGGTGAATTGGATTATTTTTGCCCCGATAGAACGGGGAAAATTTTTCGAGTATACAAGTAAATTGATCAAACCACAAATGAGTACTCAGCCTAAGTTGACTTTGCTTGTTCTGGCAGCCGGGATCGGTAGCCGGTACGGCGGGATCAAGCAAATAGACGGCTTCGGGCCCAACGGGGAAACCATTATGGACTACTCCCTGTTCGACGCGGTCCGCAACGGCTTCACCAAGGTGGTCTTCATCGTGCGCGATGAAATACTGAACACGGTTAAGGAAAAGTTTCTTCCCAGGCTGCAGGGCAAGATAGAAGCCGAGTTTGTCGTCCAGTCCCTGGATACATTCATTCCCGATAAGCATCGCAACACCGGACGCACCAAACCCTGGGGCACCGGGCACGCCATGCTCTGCGCCAAGGATGTCATCAACGAGCCCTTTGCAGTTATCAACGCCGATGATTTCTACGGGCAGGAAGCGTTTCGCTCACTTTCCTATTTCTTCAATAATCAGAAGAGCACCGACAATGCCATGGTCGGCTACACCCTGAAGAACGTGCTGTCTACATACGGCAGTGTTTCGAGGGGTTGCGGAGAGACCGACACCGACATGTATTTAAAGACCGTTGTTGAAAGAACTACTATCGTTAAAGACGGCGACAAGATCCTCTCCAAAGAAAAGGAAGGCGACAGGATACTGAGTCCGGACACGCCGACCTCCATGAACTTCTGGGGTTTTCATCCGGAAGTGTTTGGCTTCGCACATGATCTGTTCAATGCGTTCCTCGATGAAAATCACGGGAACCATAAAGCAGAATTTTACATTCCCCTTTTCGTGAACGAGATGATCCGCTTGGATAAAGGCCGAGTGAAGGTCCTCAGCGGAGGAACGACTTGGTTCGGAGTCACCTACCAGGAAGACAAAGAGTCGGTCGCCGGAAAGATCAGAGAGCTGATTGAATTGGGACAGTATCCAGCTAAACTATGGTAAAAATTCTCTCACGGATCACGCGGATAAAAATGCATTTCGATCTGTGTGATCCGTGTGATCCGTGAGAGCCTGCATTCAAGAATGATCATGGAACTACCCATTCATCAAGTCCTCCATCACTTCGCTATCGACGCCCCGATTTCCATCGATCGTGTCGGCACGGGCCACATCAACAAGACATTCAAAGTAACGACGACCGACCGGTCGTACATTCTTCAGCAAATCAACCGGAAAGTTTTTGTAAAGCCCGGCGTCATCGAAAGCAACCTTGCTTACACCGGCGAGTATCTTTCAAAAAATCATCCGGACTATCTTTTCATTTCGCCCATTTTAACTAAAAACGGAAGAGGCCTCGCCTATGTCGACGACGAGCCATGGCGATTGTATCCTTACATAGAAAACACATTCACCGTCGACGATGTACAATCGGTGGACCACGCTTACGAAGCCGCGCGCTCTTTCGGCCGGTTCGGCAAGTTCATGAAGGGCTGTGATCTTTCACGGTTCCGTCCGACCATCGAGCGCTTTCATGACCTGGCCCTCCGGTACGATCAGTTCGAATCGGCCCTTGCGAATGCAAATGAAGAAACCAAAACCATTGCAGCTGAAGAGATACGGCAAGCCATCGGTTTGGAGAAATTTGTAGAACAATACAATTCCGTCATCGCGAGCGGAACTCTCGTTCGGGGAATTTTTCACAACGACACGAAGATCAACAACATCCTCTTCGACAGGGGTACGAACAAAGCCATTGCAGTGATCGACCTGGACACGGTGATGGAAGGATATTTTATTTATGACCTGGGTGATCTCGTACGCACACTGGTCAGCCCCGTGAGCGAGGAAGAAAAAGATGCCGATAAGATCGTTGTGAGAACCGAGTTTTATAACGCCGTTATCGACGGATATCTTTCGGAGATGGGCGATGCGATCAGTAAAGAGGAGAGATCGCTTGCATCGTTTGCAGGCATTATGATGACATACATTATGGGATTGCGATTTCTGGCTGACTTCCTGAGAGGAAATACTTATTACCACATTTCATATCCCGACCAGAACCTGGTGAGAGCGAAAAATCAGCTGAGATTGACGGAGATCTTAAGCAGGAAATAATGCCGGGAACAAAGACAAGATGAGCGCCGCAACGGCTACCAGCAGCATCGCATAGCCGAATACCTTCGCCCTGGTGTAGTAGCCTTTGACTGAATGAAATCCTTTTTTCCCCATTTACGAATTTAGATCCATAATAAACCGCGCGGCAAAGTAAGCCACCATCGACAGGGCCATCAGGACGATCAGGAATCGCGCTTTCTGGTGAACGACCTTTACTTTTTCCGTTTTCATAACTACGTGATAATCAAGGTGAATACACTATTTAGCTAAGAATTAGTTTAAAAACAACGTTTGACGGTTAAATCAACCCATTTGAGGGATGAGCGCGGGCTTTATAGGGCTGAATTGAGTTACCTGGTTCCCCAAAGTGCCGGTTTTTAACAATTTCAGGTATTGCCTAAAACCTGCATTGTCGCCATCGAAGGAGACGGTTTGCCGCCGCGCGGTTCGATGGTGACTGCAAAGGCAGCAACGTTGCCAACGCTCTTCATTTTATGCAAACCGGTGGCGCTGTCGAACACGCCCATATCGATCGGCTTGCCGTCTACGATCGCCCAAAGCTGGTATTGTTGTTCCTGTGCGAGAGCCTTCAGGTTCTGTATGCTCAGGTAGCTTTCCTGTGTTGATTTATTCCAGTATACCGAAGCCATGGCGTCCGGTGAATTGGCTGTTCCTTTCATGACCACTCTTGCGAACGAGGGACTGCTGACGATCTTCATCTCATTCTCGATGGCATCGAGGCGCTGGTTCACCTGGTCATAGTCGCGGGCCACCTGTTCGTTCACGGCACGAAGCTGGAGCAGGCTTACTTCGGTTTCTTTCCAGTTGTTCCAGAAGTTGTAGGCCATGAAGGTGCTTGTGAAGGCAAGTACGATGGAAGCTGCGGTTGCGTATTTCCAAAATGCAATGACATTGCTTTTTGGTTCGTTGTTCGTTGGTCGTTGTTCGCGGCTAACGACGGATTGAACGGAGCGTAGCGTAATTGCTTCCAAAATTCTTGTCTTCACGGCGGCTCGCGGTTCCTTTGCTGCTTTAAGAAAGAATGCTTCCATCGTTTCTTCGATGAGCGAAAGCTCCTTTCGCAGCTCCGGATATTGAGCCAGGTTTCTCTCCACGTCGGCGCGCTCCGATTCACTCAGCTCGCCTGATGCGTACGATTCCAGGATTCCGGACGATATGTATTCTTTTACATTCAACTATTCACTCTTAACTCTTAACTTCCAATATTGTTCTTAATTCAATGATAGCAAGCCTCAGTCGGGTCTTGACTGTGCCGAGAGGTATATTAAACTCATCTGCCAGTTCGGATTGCGTGTAGCCTTTCAGGTATAGATGTTCAACCACAAATTTCTGATCTTCCGACAGGCGTCCAAGGAACTCTTTCAGACCGATGATGTCAATATTTTGCTCGGCTTGTTGTTTGCGATCGATCTTATTTACGAGGTCGTCGATGTCATCGGTTTTCCTGACTTTGCTAATTTCTTTCGAGCGCGTTTTATCGATGGCCAGGTTGCGGGCGACGTTCAGCATCCAGGTAAAGAGGCGTCCCTTGCCGGAGTCATAGCTTCCGATCCGGTCCCAGATTCGTAAAAAAGTGTCCTGAAGGACCTCCTCGGCAACATCATCATTATTGAGAATGCGGTAGATCACCCCGTAGAGTGCAGCCGAATAATGGTCGTACAGGTAATCCAGTGCCGGCTGCCGTTTGGCTTTCAGCCCGGCAATAAGCTCGCTCTCTGGTATCGTTGACGTTCTTGCGATGCCAGTAAGATACAGTTAGCGGGTGCATAATGACAAAGATTCGGAGAACCAAATGATTGACCGTAGCCGCGTTCGGAACTGCGCACGGTCCTATGAAATGTCATTCCCCGGCTTGTCCGGGGAATCCCGATCAATCAAAGTGGAGAAGAATCCCCGGCTTGTTCGGGGAATCCCGATCAATCAAAGTGGAGAAGAATCCCCGGCTTGTCCGGGAGCTAAATATGGATCACCTCTCCGTACGCTGCGGCAGTCGCTTCCATGATCGCTTCACTCATCGTTGGATGAGGATGGACAGTCTTGATAATCTCATGCCCTGTTGTTTCGAGCTTGCGGGCTGCAACAACTTCTGCGATCAGTTCCGTTACGTTGTACCCGATCATGTGTGCTCCGAGCCATTCGCCGTACTTGGCGTCGTAGATCACTTTCACGAAGCCATCGGGAGCGCCGGCGGCTTTCGCCTTGCCCGACGCGCTGAAGGGGAACTTGCCGACCTTGATCTGGTAGCCGGCTTTTTTCGCAGCCTCTTCTGTCATTCCAACGGACGCAATTTCCGGTGAGCAATAAGTACAACCGGGAATGTTGTTGTAATCGAGAGGATGAGGATTCTTTCCGGCGATCTTCTCCACGCAAATAATACCTTCTGCGGAAGCGACGTGCGCCAGAGCCGGGCCTTTCACGATATCGCCGATCGCATACACACCTGCTACGTTGGTCTTATAGAAATCGTCCACGACAACTCTTCCTTTCTCTGTTTTTACTCCGACTTCCTCGAGGCCGATATTTTCCAGGTTGGTAGATACGCCTACAGCAGATAACACAACGTCGGCTTCGATCTTGATCTCACCGGTAGGAGTTTTTACGGTAGCCACACACGTCTTGCCCGATGTATCGACTTTCGTTACTTCGGAGCTGGTATAGATGTTCATACCCGTCTTTTTGAAAGAACGCTCCAGTTGTTTCGATACTTCTTCGTCTTCGACGGGAACGATGCGGGGCAGGAATTCAACCACGGTGACTTCGGAGCCGATGGTGTTATAGAAATAAGCGAACTCCACGCCGATAGCGCCCGATCCGACAACAAGTAGCTTCTGGGGACGTTGTTCGAGCACCATAGCTTCACGATACCCTATGATCTTCTTCCCATCGATAGGCAGGTTGGGGAGCTCTCTCGAACGACCGCCTGTTGCCACGATGATATGCTTTGCTTCGAAGTCTGTTTTCTTTCCGGCTGAGTCGGTCACTTCAACCTTTCCGCCTTTCTTCAGTTTTCCGTTACCCGCGATGTGATCGATCTTATTTTTCTTGAACAGGAACTGGATACCCTTGCTCATCGCTCCCGCAACGTCGCGGCTTCGCTTCACCATGGATTTAATATCGGGAGCGGCTTCTTTGACGGTGATTCCATAATCGGCAGCATGTTGAATATATTCGAACACGCTCGCGCTTTTGAGCAATGCCTTGGTAGGAATACAGCCCCAGTTGAGACAAATTCCGCCCAACTCTGCTTTCTCCACGACACCGACTTTCATTCCCAGCTGGGATGCACGAATAGCAGCTACATAGCCGCCCGGGCCGGAGCCGATTACAATGAGATCATATTTGGACATAGCGAATGGGTTTCAGAATTAGAATGGTGCAAAAATAAACACTTTGGGCTGAAAGTAGAAAGTAGTCAGTAGTCAGTAGTAAGTAGTAAGGAGTCAGGCTGGTTCGGTCATACGTCGCTCATCGAAATCAGTACATTGCTACTGGCTAGTTACTACTGGCTACTCCCCACATATCTACTCGTGAATTGTCGTATTTTTGACTCCGAAAAAACTCAGTTACATGAAACTACTAGAAGGCAAAAACACCCTCGTCACCGGAGCTTCGAAAGGTATCGGGCGCGCTATCGCCATCCGTTTTGCCGAGCAGGGCGCCAATGTTGCGTTTACTTACCTGTCGAGCGTGGAACAGGGACAAGCCCTGGAAGCAGAGCTTCAATCGAAAGGCGTAAAGGCAAAGGGATACCGCTCCGATGCATCGGACTTCGCGCAAGCCGACCAGCTCATCAACGCCGTAGTGACTGAGTTTGGTTCACTCGATGTGCTTGTAAATAATGCAGGCATCACGATGGACAATCTTCTGCTGCGAATGACCGAAGAGATGTGGGACAAGATCATTTCTGTAAACCTGAAGTCGTGCTTTAATACGGTGAAGGCTGCGATAAAGCCCATGATGAAACAGAAGGGCGGCTCGATCATCAACATGACCTCGGTGGTGGGTCTCAAAGGCAACGCGGGCCAGTCGAACTACGCTGCTTCGAAGGCGGGTATTATCGGTTTCACCAAATCGATCGCGCTTGAATTAGGATCACGTGGTATACGGTCGAATGCGATAGCTCCGGGTTTCATTGAAACGGAGATGACGGGAAAGCTTGACGAGAAAATCGTTCAGTCGTGGCGGGATGCGATTCCACTTAGACGGGGAGGGAAACCGGAGGATGTGGCGGATTGTTGTGTGTTCCTCGCTTCCGATATGGCGTCTTATATATCTGGACAGGTACTGCAGGTGGATGGTGGCATGTTAACCTAATGCGCTTTTTGTTCAAAGTTCAAGGTTCAAAGTCGATTTTGACTTAACGGACCTGCTGTTTAAGGAGAGATCATTTGACAAGCGAATCGTAACCTAAGGCCTATCTCCAAAGACGTTGATCCGCATACTCCGAATGTGCTCTGAACCCTGAACTTTGAACAAATTAATCCCTGCATGGCCGGTAGCCCAACTAACACCTGTTTGGCGAAAAAATTTTCGGGCGTCCTTGGAAACTCTACTAATCTAGTCTACGTTTGTGATATCAAATCGACGAAGCCCTTTCGCTTAATCGATTTATAAAGAAGCGCTGAGAGAACAGGCTCTATGAAGCGCTAGCAACCTTCCTCCTTGTTGGAGATGGTGCTAAAGCCTGCCCGGGCAAGGTGCTGCGGGAACAATAAACCGGTTAAAAATGAAAAACCATCTCAAAAAATCACTCAGCAAACTCAAACAGCTGACGGCTTCAATCGAAAACGAATTCCAGTCTATTATTTACTGTATCGAACAACGCATGTGCGGTATGTGCAATACCTGTACTTGTTGTTGTCAGTGCTGTTGTTGCTGTTAAGCGCCAGCTAACGTACAGCAACAACAAACCCAGCGCCACGCAGCGCTATCGGGTACTCATATCTCCATTTGTAAAAAAATTAAAATATTAAAGCCATGTCAAATTATCGTTTTGAAACGCTCCAGCTACATGCAGGACAAGAAGTAGATCCCACAACACAGTCACGCGCTGTTCCGATCTATCAGACAACTTCGTATACATTCAAGAACTCGCAACACGGTGCGAATCTTTTTGCCCTGAAAGAATTCGGCAACATCTATACGCGCATCATGAACCCTACCACCGATGTGCTCGAGAAACGCGTGGCTGCTCTCGAAGGCGGCGTGGCAGCCCTTGCCGTGGGTTCCGGCCAGGCATCGCAGTTCATCGCCCTCAACAACATCCTCCAGGCAGGCGACAACTTCGTAAGTACTTCTTTTCTTTATGGCGGCACTTATAATCAATTCAAGGTTGCCTTCAAGCGCCTCGGTGTCGACGCACGTTTTGCAGAAGGCGACACAGTCGAAGCTTTCGAAAAACTGATCGATAAGAAAACAAAAGCTCTTTACCTCGAATCGATCGGTAACCCCGGCTTCAACATCCCAGACTTCGAAGCCATTGCCGCTCTGGCACGTAAGCACGACTTGCCTGTTATTGTCGACAATACTTTCGGCGCTGCCGGTTATCTCTTCCGTCCTTTCGAACACGGTGCGAACGTTGTGGTCGAGTCTGCTACGAAATGGATCGGCGGACACGGCACATCCATCGGCGGCATTATCGTCGACGGAGGCAACTACAATTGGGGCAACGGAAAATTCCCGCAGTTCACAGAACCATCGGAAGGATATCATGGATTGAAATTCTGGGAGGTCTTCGGCGAAGGAAATCCATTGGGTCTTCCGAACATCGCCTTCATCATTCGCGCGCGTGTCGAAGGCCTTCGTGACTTCGGCCCTTCACTCAGCCCGTTCAACTCGTTCCTGTTCCTGCAAGGACTCGAAACGCTGTCGTTGCGCGTGCAACGTGCGGTCGACAATGCCCTCTTGCTGGCCCAATGGCTCGAACAACATCCGAACGTGGAAAGTGTAAACTATCCCGGCCTCACGTCAAGTACGTATCATAAGCTCGCGAAGAAATACTTGCGCAATGGTTTCGGCGCTGTGCTGTCGTTCACTGTAAAGGGATCGAAAGAAGACACCACACAGATCGTCGACAACCTGAAGCTGATCAGTCACCTGGCCAATTTGGGTGATGCCAAGACGCTGATCATTCAACCGTCGGCAACAACACACCAGCAGCTTAGCGAAGAAGAGCAGATAACTGCGGGTGTTCTCCCCACTTTATTAAGGATATCCGTCGGCCTCGAACACATCGACGACATCAAGGCCGACCTGGTGCAAGCGTTTGAAAAAGTGTTTAGCAGGGAGCTCGTAGGAAAATAACAAGTTTTTAACAGCACCCTTTCACGGTTGAAAGGGTGCTTTTACGTAAATAGAATCTTATGAAATATGTAATCACATTATCGTTCCTGTGTTTAGTAGCAGTAAGCTTCGCACAAACCCTTGCCTACGGACCCAACATCACCCTGGCGGATGCGAAGAAAGTCGCTGCCGCTTCCGAAGCGTATGCCGTTGGCAAGAGCTGGACAACCGTAATCGCTATCGTCGATACCGGTGGAAATCTTGTCTATCTCCAAAGATCGGACAACACCCAGATCGGTTCGCTTGAAGTAGCGTTATCGAAAGCAAAAACAGCCAACAATTTCAAACGCCCCACGAAGGCATTCCAGGATGGAGTAGCGGCCGGTGGAGAAAACCTCCGCATCCTCTCATTGCCAGACGGCATCATTGCCGTTGAAGGAGGTGAGCTGTTGATTGCCGGCGGAAAGATCATCGGTGCCATTGGCGTATCGGGTCTGACCGCAGCACAGGATACTGAAGTCGCCAAGGTTGGCGTCGCCGTAATCAAGTAATCGAGTTTTGACACCCCAGATGATCAAGCACGACCACATATTTCATTACCCCGTAGAATTTCAGCTGGAGTCCGGATCGAAGCTGCCCGGATTTCAACTGAAGTATACCACGCTGGGGCAACTGAACAAAGAGCGCGACAACGCGATATGGGTCTGCCATGCACTGACCGGCAGCTCCGAGTTTGCCGACTGGTGGCATGGACTGTTTTCGGAAGGAAGCCCATTCGATCCCAGCCAGTATTTCATCATTTGCGCCAATTCATTGGGCGGCTGTTATGGATCCACCGGCGCCTTGTCGATCAATCCGCTCACAAGCCACGAGTGGTTTCATGAATTTCCGATGATCACCAACCGAGACATTGTTCAGGCTTTCGACAGGCTGCGCGAAAATCTCGGCCTGACGAAAATCCATACACTGATCGGTGGCTCTCTCGGCGGGCAACAGGTTTTGGAATGGGCTATTCATAAACCCGATGTCTTCGAACGGATCATCCCGGTAGCATGTAATGCATTCCATTCGCCGTGGGGTATCGCGATCAACGAAGCGCAACGGATGGCAATCGCGGCCGATCCCACCTGGATTGAAAAGGATGCACGGGCCGGCGCCGAAGGAATGAAAGCCGCCAGGGCGATCGCCATGGTGTCGTTCCGCAGCTACGAGATCTACAACAAGAATCAGCCTGAAACGGCTTCGGAGAAACTCGAAGGATACCGGGCCGCATCGTACCAGAAATACCAGGGCACGAAGCTGGCCAACCGCTTCAATGCTTTTTCATACTGGTCGTTGCTCAATGCCATGGACAATCACCATGTCGGGCGTGGAAGGGGAGAAGTAACCGAAGTGCTTTCTACCATTAAAGCGAAAACACTCGTGATCGGCGTAAGCAGCGATTTACTGTTTCCGGCGTCGGAACAGAAGTACCTGGCCGCTCACATCCCGGGCGCTCAATTTGAAATAATTAATTCGCCGTATGGTCACGACGGATTTCTTGTAGAGTTTGAACAATTCAGGGAACTGATAAGAAAATTTTTAAAGGTTAAAGAGAATATTCTGTTATGAGCAAAATTTTGAACTTAGGTCTGTTTGGATTCGGTTGTGTCGGCCAGGGCCTGTATCATGTGTTGCACGAGACGCACGGCGTGAAGGCAGCGATCAAAAAGATATGCGTTAAGCACGGCGATAAGAAGCGACCGATCGATTCCAGCTTTTTTACATTGTCGAAAGATGAGATCCTCAACGATCCGCAGATCGATGTTGTAGTAGAGCTCATCGACGACTCTGAAGCAGCATTCCTGATCGTGAAAGAAGCGCTGTCGAAAGGCAAGGCCGTTGTTACTTCGAACAAGAAGATGGTAGCCGAACATTTCCAGGAGCTGTACGATCTTCAACAGAAATACAACCAGGCGGTGTTGTATGAGGGGGCGGTATGCGGAAGTATTCCCATCATTCGTAACCTGGAAGAATATTATGACAACGATCTCATCTCGAACATCGAAGGGATATTCAACGGCTCGACCAACTACATTCTCACTGAGATCTTCGACGGCCGCAAGAGTTATCATGAGGCGTTGAAGAAAGCACAGGAACTTGGTTTTGCCGAGAGCAATCCCGACCTCGATGTGAAAGCATTCGACCCGAAGTTTAAGCTGGCCATCGCGATCGCCCACACATTCGGTGTGTTTGTGAAACCGGATCTCATCGTAAACTTCGGTATCGACAAGATATCCGATGTAGATCTGAAATATGCGCGTGAGAACGGCTACACGATCAAGCTAATCGCGCGGGCATTCAAAGAAAAAAATAAAGTGTACGGCCTCGTTGCGCCCCAGTTCATCGAGACGACGCACCTCCTCGCCAATGTGCGTTACGAATACAATGCGGTTCTCGTACAGGGCGCATTTGCGGAGAAGCAGATATTCGTCGGGAAAGGTGCGGGAAGCTACCCCACCGGCTCCGCGGTGCTGTCGGACATCTCCGCCCTCACGTACGGATATCGTTATGAATACAAAAAGAGACTGCAGGACCACCTCTCTTTCTCCAACGACGCCACCGTGAACGTGATCGTTAGCTTTACCGGTGAAAAGGTAAAGCCCACGGATTTTCTCGCGTTCAGCGGAGGATACAAAGGCAATGGTCACCAGTTCCTTCGTGGGTCGGCCAGCCTGCAGAAACTTCGTGAGTGGGCCACCGATCCGGGCGTCAGCGTTATCCTCGACGCCGACACCAAGATCACCCCCGTGCAAGTATCTGAAAAAGAGGAAGTTACAGTAGCGTAATAGCGGGGGACTTTCACGTACGGCTCCTGTCTCCTGACTCCGGTCTCCTGACGCGTGCCTCCTGTCTACTTACTACTGGCTACTTACCACTTTTCCAATATATTTGTGATCCAGTAAACGTCTTCTGTATTTTATGCTCATTGCTTCTTCGATCGTCGCTTTTACGATCATCATTCTGTTGTTGGTCGTGCTGTTGCTCTTCGCTCAGAAAAGCCTTGTACAGTCTGGCCCGGTAAAGATCCTCATCAACGGAGAGCGGACAATCACCGTCTCTGCCGGAAGCTCTCTTCTTTCCACCTTGAGTAACGAAAAGATATTCCTGCCGTCGGCGTGTGGCGGTGGTGGAACGTGTGCGATGTGTAAGTGCGTGGTTGAATCCGGTGGCGGCGACGTACTGCCTACGGAAATGGGTCACCTCACCAGGCAGGAGCGGAAGGAAAACTGGCGCCTGGGTTGCCAGGTCAAAGTAAAACAAGACCTCAACATCAGGGTGCCCGAAGAGATCTTCGGTATCAAGAAATGGGAGTGCGAAGTGGTTTCAAACTATAACGTCTCCACCTTCATCAAAGAATTCGTTGTAAGACTTCCTGCCGGCGAGACATTGAATTTCGAAGCAGGCGGATATATCCAGATCGATGTTCCTGAAATAACGGTCGACTTCAAGACGATGGACATCATGCCTCATCCCGAGCTCGGCCACAAACCCGACGTTTTCCAAAGCGACTGGGATAAGTTCAAGCTCTGGGGCCTGAAGATGAAGAACGAGGAACCGATCTTCAGGGCTTACTCGATGGCCAATCATCCTGCCGAAGGAAACATCGTGATGCTCAACATCCGTATCGCTACACCCCCGTGGGACCGCGCGAACAACAACTGGATGGATGTCAACCCCGGTATCTGTTCATCGTACGTGTTCGGAAGAAAGCCCGGCGACAAGGTAACGATCTCAGGTCCTTACGGTGAATTCCATATCAACAAGACACAACGCGAGATGGTCTACATCGGCGGTGGTGCCGGCATGGCGCCTCTCCGTGCCCAGATATTTCACCTGTTCCATACAGAAAAAACAAACCGCAAAGTTTCATACTGGTATGGCGGACGATCAAAAAAAGAATTGTTCTACGTCGATCACTTTCAGAAGATCGAAAAACAATTTCCCAATTTTAAATTCTACATCGGTCTTTCTGAGCCCCTACCGGAAGATACATGGAAAGTGAAGAAAGATCTGAATGATCAAGGCGGTGATGGGTACACGGGTTTCATACATAAGTGTTTGTACGATAACTACCTGGCGAATCACCCTGCGCCGGAAGATGTTGAATACTATCTCTGCGGACCGCCTCTCATGAACGCCGCTGTTTTGAAGATGCTGGATGATATGGGGATACCGAAGGAGAATGTGAGGTTTGACGATTTTGGCGTATAGATCGTTGTTGGTTATTCGTTGTTCGCGGACCCGAGAAGAGTTGAGCTAACCAAAAAATGGATTTAACGATATTCTTCTCCCCGATAGATGACGCCGTTCACGCGGACGCCGTCAGCCAGAGCTGCTTCTTCAGAAACATAAAGTCCTTCACGGAAAAAATGCCCGACTACCACGGGGCTCACATCGCGATCTTCGGCGTGAAGGAGGAGCGTGGTACCTCCAATAATTTCGGCTCGGGCAAAGGTCCCGACGAGGTTCGAAAAAAACTCTATCAACTAAAGAAAGGAACGGGTATCTACAATATCGTGGATCTCGGTAATCTCAATACAGGTATCGACCTCGAAGAGACATACGTGAGAGTAAGTGAGATCTGCCGCATGTTACTCGAGGCGAATGTGTTGCCTGTCATCATCGGTGGTACTCATGATGTGGATTACGGCCAGTACCGCGGCTATCAAGATCTCGAAAAGCTGGTCAGTCTTTTGAACATCGACGCGTTTCTTGATCTGGAGGACGTTCGCGAGTCGCTGCCCGCGCGACAGCATATTCACAAGATCCTTCTTCACGAGCCCAATTACCTTTTCAGCTATACGCATCTCGCGCACCAGCTGTATTTGATCGACCCCAATGCTGCGTCGATACTCGAGAAATTGTATTTCGAAGCATACAGGCTCGGCTCCATTCGCCAGAACCTGACGGAGATGGAACCCGCCGTTCGCAACGCCGACATGGTTTCGTTCGACATCACTGCAATACGATCGGCCGACGCTCCCGGCAACATCAATGCCCAGCCGTTCGGGCTCACCGGCGAAGAAGCGTGCCAGCTATGTTGGTACGCAGGACAAAATGAGAAACTAAGTTCCATCGGTTTCTACGAATACAATCCCGAATACGACGACAACCACAAGAAGACCGCGTCCGTCATCGCGACAATGATCTGGTATTTTGTGGAAGGGTTTTATTACCGCAAGAAGGAAGCGAATTTCAAGAGTAACGATTTCATTAAGTACAGTGTGTCGATGCCTACCGATCCGGAGGTGATCGTATTCTATAAAAGTAAGTTCACCGAGAAGTGGTGGATGGAAGTGATGCCGCAGACCGCTGGAAAATATCCCCGTAACAGTATTGTGCCGTGCAGCTACGGCGATTACCAGACGGCAACGAAAGGGGAAGTGCCGGAAAGGTATATCAGTACGCTAGCCAAACTCTTGTAATTACACAACAATCCCTAAAACTTCATCATTCAGTGTCGGGTGTTCGGTGTTCGGATATTCCGATAATCGCAACACCGAATGTAGAAGTTTCTCAAGGCTCCGAATTGTATTTTCGGTATAGCACATACAACGGGTAAACTAGTACCAACAACGTAGATCCCAGCACCACCAGCGGGTGACTCGGTTCCTGCAGTGCCATTGTCGCGCTTATCGATTTATCAATATTACTCGCTCCGATCAGCGACACCGCCAGCATGATCACTATCAGGATAATATTATACCTGCTTCCGTGAGCAAATGATCTTGGCACGATCGACTCATCATTGACGATGATGATCAGGTAGAACGTGATCAGCGGAAGTATCAACCCATTCAATGCCTGGACGGCAAGTATCACCGGTATCGGTTTCACACCCGAGATACCGAAGAAAAATCCCGTGAGCAGAACCAATCCCCACACTATTCTTATTTTCCATTTTCCCGTGAAGCCAAATACAGTCGTTGCAATAACCGACGCCGCAAACGGCGATGTGATCGCCGAAGAAAAACCTGCAGCAAACAAACCAAGCGCGAGAGCATACGCTCCCCATGCGCCCACCTGTTGCGACATCGCCATTGCGATTTCCTCGAATGAATTGAAGCTCTTGATCGACAGACCCGCCATGAGTATCGCAGCCGTGATCGCACCACCGATCGCCACGGATATCGAAAGACCAACCCGCATCAGCGGCACTGTCTGACCCTTGCTGATGCCCGCACCGATAAAAATGTTGTAAGGAACTATCGTCGTACCGATCAACCCGAGTACGATCATTTCTGAGCCCGGCGGAATGACCGGTGTTATCGTAGAGACCGCCAGGTTGGCGAAGTTAAAATCCTGTGAGAACGCCAGCGCTGCGAAAGCAACACCCATAATGATCACCAACAACATCATCAGGTTGGAGATCCAGTCCTTGTCGCCCCTGTACCAAAGCACCGCGCCCGACACCGCCGTTACGATGATCGTGAGCACTGTATTCGACGCGCCCGTCAATAAGTTAAGTCCCGCAACCGCACCCAGGATGTTTCCCGCTTCGTATGCTGCGCATCCAAAGACAACGCTTGCACCAACGATCCATTGAAGCAACTTTCCATTTATCGGCCCGAATTTTTTCAGCAAAGATTCACCAAAGGTCATCCCACTCGCGATCGTTATCCGCGCCGATAGCTCCTGCAAGGCAATACATCCGAAGGTGGCAAACGTCACCGTCCACAAAAGTGTAAGTCCGTAGTTGGAACCCGCCGTTACCGCCGTAGTTACCGTCCCCGGGCCAATAAAGGCTGCCGAAATAACCGACCAGAGAATGACGCTGGAGAGGGTGGAAGGCGGTTTTTTCATGGGGCACGCAAAAATAGTAATGTAAGCGTGAAACTTATTTCCCCAATCAAAGTATACAATTAGGAATTTTGATCTATGCGAGGAACAAATCTGGGTGAATTCGAAGAAGTCGTCCTGTTGTCGGTGGCCATTCTGGCCGACGATGCCTACGGGAACGCTATCAAAAACGAGATCCGCGAGAGGCTCGGGAGGAATCCCAGCATCGGAGCACTGCATGCTTCGCTGGGGCGGCTGGAAGAGAAGGGATTTCTCGAATCGAAAGAGGGTGAAACCACACCCGAAAGAGGAGGCCGGCGGAAACGATACTACAAAGTGACGAAGGCCGGCGTAAAGGCGATTCAGGAAGTCAAAGACATCCGCGACGGAATGTGGAAGTCCGTACCACGTGTTATCCTCGACCTCAACAAAAGATGACGCGCCCCCAACCACCGAAATGGATCACCTGGCTGGTCGAGAGACTGACCAGCCATCGCGAGGCCGAGGTCATTCTTGGCGACATGGACGAGGAGTACGAATCGAGGTTTGCATCGGCCGGGAAATTCCGCGCTGACGCCGGCTATGCGATTGACTTCGTCAGCCTGTTGATGCACCGTGTACTTGGTAATAAAAAACGAACCCAACGCTCAAGCTCTTTCACCATGTTCAGCAATTATCTCAAAGTCGCTCTTCGCCAGCTTGCCAGGCAGCGGCTTCATAACTTCATTAACATTACCGGTTTGGCGGTGGGACTGGCCGTTAGTTTCCTCATAAGTCTGTTCGTAGTGCACGAAATGAGCTACGATCAGTTTCATACCAAAGGCGATCGCCTCTACCTGCTGCCCATGACCTGGAAATTCGGGGGGACACAAGTATCAATCGTGGGGACGACAGCAGCAGCGGGTCCGGTCATGCAGGAAATGTTTCCTGAAATCGAGAAGTATGTGAGGATGACAGATCATCCAATGGTTTTTATATTGGATCAGGGTGCGGTCGAAGACCGTGAGGTCGCCGCTGCCGACAGTACTTTCTTCGAAGTGTTCTCGTTCCCGTTGATCGCCGGCAATCCGAAAACGGCCCTGAAACAACCATACTCACTGGTACTTACCGAGAAAGCCGCCATCAGGTATTTTGGCGAGGGCTGGAAAAACAAAGACCTGTTGTCGAAGACTCTGGTCGCACAAAACGGCAAGCCTTACAAGATCACCGGTATTGCCAAGGACCCGCCGGGGGAATCTCTCACGCGTTTCGAAGTATTGCTATCGATGAATTCACTCAACCCGTCGGAGATCGAGCCTAATTGGGATCGAAGCTCGATGACCACATACGTCCTTCTGGCAGAGAATGCTTCGGCAGCGGACATCGTGTCCAGGATCCCGGAGCAGATGAGGAAGAAATACGGAGGAGAGTGGCTCAACGAAAGTGTGGAGATGGACCTTGTCCCGGTAAAAGATCTGTATCTCCGTAATCCGAAGTACATCGGCCTTGGCGAAGCCAGTGACATCAAGTATGTGTATATTTTTTCGGCGATAGCTGCACTGGTCCTCGTTATTGCAATCATCAATTACATGAATCTCTCTACAGCCCGGTCGATGGAACGTGCGAAAGAAGTTGGAGTACGGAAGGTCGTTGGTGCCGTCCGTTTAGAATTGTTCTGGCAGTTTATCAGCGAGTCGATATTTGTTTCTTTCATTGCGATCGTCGGTGCGGTAGGGATCGCATACCTGATGTTGCCTTTATTCAACAAGATTTCCGGTAAGTCCCTGGTTATCGATTTTACCCAGCATCCGGGATGGATCGGCGTACTCCTGGCCACCTGGCTGGTCATCAGCCTGCTCGGCGGCGCATATCCCGCGGCCGTTCTATCATCGTTTCGGCCAGCGAAGGTCCTAAAGGGAAAAATTGGTTCTATGGGATCGGGTGCGCTGTTAAGGAAATCACTCGTCGTGTTACAGTTCAGTGTTTCTATTTTCCTGATCGTGTGCACACTTACGATCAATGATCAGCTCACGCACATGGTGAACAGCAAGATCGGTATCGACAAGGAGCAATTGATCACTATTCCCCTCGACAGCATTAGCAGGAGGCAGATTGAGTCCCTTCGTACGGAGCTGGCGCCGGTCGCCGGCGTGGAGCTTATCACTTCGATGAGCAGCAACACGCCCGTGAGTATCAGCTCGAAGTCAACCGTAGGCGGCAGTGACGTCGGAGAGGAACGGGTGATGGTTTACAACGTCGGTGTTGATCCTGAGTTCGTGAAAGCGATCGGGCTCGACGTGGTTTCCGGAACCGACTTTTCACGCGATGTCCCGAAAGACACCACTTGGGAATTCCTCGTCAATGAATCGGCCGTAGGGTTCTTCGGCTGGACAAAAGAAGATGCCATTGGGCGGAGGCTAAGCATGTGGAACAGAGACGGCGTGGTGAAGGGAGTCGTCCGGGATTTCAACTTCGCCCCATTGCATAAAGCCATCGAGCCCCTGGTGATACATTCGGGCATGAACAACACGGGATACATTGGAAGGCTTGTCGTTCGCATACACGGCGACGATTTTGAAGCCATTACATCGGCCATCGAGGAACGGTGGAAGAAAGTTGTGCCGTCATCTCCATTCTCGTTCTATTTCGTCGATAAGCAGTACGATGATCTTTACCGGTCGGAGACTACTCTAAGCAGCATTATGAACGTGTTCTCCGCACTGGCGATCTTCATCGCGGGGCTTGGACTATTCGGACTCGCATCGTACACGATCATGCAGCGCACGAAGGAGCTCGGTATAAGAAAAGTACTCGGTGCCAATTTATCGGGACTGGTAATGGTCGTATCAGGGGGCTTTGTGCGATTGGTGACAATTGCATTTATTCTTGCCGTGCCCGTTAGCTGGCTTGTCATGAACAACTGGCTGGAGAATTTCGCTTATCCGGTGAGCTTCAATTGGGTAATTGTGATTGGCTCCGGCGCCATGGCGATAGCAGTGGCGTTCAGCACTGTGTTGTACCATGCGTTCGAAGCAGTACGAGTGAATCCTGTAAATAGTTTACGAAGCGAATAGCACTCCCGACATCTAACGGGATGCAGTAGAGTCATACCCCAAGGACACCCCAAAAGCGTGGTGTGCTTGCCCTTCCATACACCATTCAGGTGATTTACCGGGGTTCGGCAACGCCAGACCTTTACATGTGCTTAACACAAAGGGTTTGTAGCGGATGACCTGCCGTTGTGTTAACGATGATATCGTTAAACTAAACTTAATCAGATGATGAAGAAAATTCTACTATGCGCAGTGGTCTTTATCTCCTTTTTACAAGGAGTACAGGCGCAGCAGAGAACGGTGAGCGGAAAGGTGACTGCCCTCGATGACGGCACGACCCTTCCTGGCGTCAACGTTGTGGTAAAGGGGACCGCCAATGGAACCGTTACCGATGCAAATGGAGGCTATACTATTTCCTTTAGTGAGCCAAATGCCGTGTTGGTGTTCTCGTTCGTAGGTATGGAAACGAAAGAGGTTGCCGTAAGCTCAAACGCTACGGTGGATGTCCAGCTCGGAATGGATGTTACACAGCTCAATGAAGTTGTGGTGAATGCGATGGGTGACGTGGTTCCTAAAGACAGGCTTGGGTCGGCACCCTCGACCGTGTCCGGAACAGCGATCATTTCTTCGGGTGAAACCGGTATCCTGAATGGTCTTGCCGGGAAAGCCCCCGGCCTTAACCTTACCAGGAACGGTGGCGACCCCGGCGCCGGCTCGTACATCCAGATCCGCGGACAAAGCACCATCAACGGAAGCGTACAGCCTCTTATCGTGATCGACGGCATGCCGATGTTCAACACGTTCCAGGACAATGGAAACCAGGTCGATGGCGTTCAGCAACAGTCAAGGCTGAACGACCTCAACCCGGAAGACATCGCTTCTGTTGAAGTGATCAAGAGCGCTTCGGCAGCCGCACTGTGGGGAAGCCGCGCAGCCAACGGCGTGATTGTGATCACCACCAAGAAGGGCATGAACTCCAAGGGGAAGATCAACGTCAGCTACAGCGGTACTCTTTCCTTCGACCAGGTGAATAAGGTTCCGGAATTGCAGAGGACCTTTGGCCAGGGAGGGGACGGAGCATACGTCTATAACACACCCCGCAGCTGGGGCGACAAGATCTCCGAGCGTTCAGGCGGACAGGATACTTACATCACTTCAGGCGCTGGCTACACAGGGTATACCCAGTTTGCGGATGGCACTCAACGTTATCGCATCAGCCAGAAGAATTCCACTGAAACGTACGATCACGGCAAAGAAGCCTTCCAGACAGGACACTTCCTGGAGAACAACATCAGCCTCAGCGGTGGTAACGAGCGCTCGAACATTTTCGCGAGCTATTCCAATCTGAACCAGGAAGGTATCGTGATGAACAACAGCAATTACAAACGCAACACCGCGCGCGTCAATGCATCGACCATGCTTACCGATCGCATCCAGTTGGCGGCGAACATGTCGTTCTCAGGTGTGTCCTCTAATCGTATCCAGCAAGGATCCAATCTTGGTGGTATTTTCCTCGGAGGTTTGAGAACTCCTCCCGATTTCGACAACTCGTTTACCGAAGGGACTTACTTCAACGCAGAAGGCGTTCCTACTCTGAACAAACAGGTGTCGTTCAGGAACACAAACGGGTCGGCCGGAAATTCTGGCTTCGACAACCCGCTTTGGACGATCAATCACAATAAGAACACGTCTACTGTAAATCGTGTGCTTGGTAACATCGAACTGAACTACGAATTGACCGACTGGTTGACTCTGAAGGGTAACGTTGGAGTAGATTCATATTCCGACAGGCAAACAGAGTTCGTCAACGCCCAGTCCGCAATCCTGCCAGGCGGTGCTTACACGGAACAGGTGATCACCGAAGCGCAGTGGAACACCAACCTGTATGCAACCGGTAAAAAGAGGTTTTCCGACACGTTCGGGGGATCGCTGGTAGTCGGTTTCAATTACAATAACCGCCAGTTCAACCAGACCGGCGCCCAGGGTGTTGGCTTCATCGTTCCCGATGCTCCGCCGAATTTCGGTAACACGGATCCCAACAATCGCATTCCGTTCAACCTTGCTACCACAATCAAGACTGCGGCGAGCTTTGCAGACCTGAATGTGGACTTTGCCAACCAGGTCTTTATCAACCTTACCGGACGTGCAGAGAGCTCTTCGACTTTCGGCCCCGAAGCGAAAAGCTTGTTCCTGTATCCTTCCGCCAGCGTGGCCTGGCAGTTCACCCAGCTGATGGCAAACAAAAGCCTCCTGAACTTCGGTAAGTTCCGCGTGTCATACGGTGTTGTTGGTCGTCAGCCAGACCCGTACCTGAATAAAACACTTTACAACACGACGTCATTCGTCGAGGCGTGGGGTGGTACGCTGACCGGCGGACAGTACAATGGCGGATACTCGGTATCGACAACTGTTGGAAACCCGGTCATCCGGCCCGAACGCAAGCATGAAGTGGAGGGTGGTTTCGACCTGCGCTTCCTGCAGGATCGTGTGAGCGTGAGTGCAACCGCTTTTTACAACAAGACAACAGATGTTATCCTTCCCGTCAACGTATCGCCTTCGACGGGTTATGCAAACACAGTGGCTAACGCTGCGTCGATCGAGAACAAAGGTCTTGAATTCGTTGTCGAGCCTACATGGGTTAAAACTTCCAGTGGGTTTACGTGGAGCACGAGCTTTATGTGGTCGAACTACCGGAACAAAGTGCTTAGCCTGAGCGGCGCTGAATCTGTATTCCTCTCAGGTGGAGGTTTCTCCGACGGGTCGTCACGTGCAGTGGAAGGAAAACCTCTCGGCGTTCTTTGGGGAACTTATTACGATCAGAGGGAAGACGGCAGCTATGTTCTCGACGAGAACGGTTTCCCGAAGCTGGCTCCCGGCGAAGGCGTTATCGGTAACCCGAATCCCCAGTACAGGATGAGCATCGGTAACACACTACGCTTCAAAGGATTGAGTTTGTATGCATTGTTCGACATGCAGGCGGGCGGACAAATGTGGAATGGTACCCGTGGCGCACTGGTGAACTACGGAACAGCGAAAAGTACTGATCAAGAAACAACAATCAGCGCGAACGATGCCGCCACTATTAAAACATTCGACGGATCGACCATTGCCGATGCGGGCCGCGCTACGCAAAATGGGGATGGTACTTATACTTTCCGCGGTACAGTTGGTAACTATGGCGGAGGACAAGTCGCGCTCGATCAGGCATGGTACACGGCAACGGGTGGCGGCTTCAACGTAAACGGACCTTTTGTCGAGAAAGCAAACTGGAGCCGTCTTCGCGAGGTTACTCTCAGTTATGCGTTCAACGGCGCGAGCTTCAGGTCGGCTACAAGACTGCAGGGCATTACCATTGGTATCACAGGTCGTAACCTGGCATTGTGGACGCCTTATTCCGGTATCGATCCTGAAACCAACCTTACCGGTGCAAACAACGGTCGTGGTATCGATTACTTCCAGAATCCCAATACCAAGTCGATTCTCTTCAAGTTGACCATTACCTACTAATTGAAAACACACATGAAAATTTTATCTATAAAATCAGCAGTATTCGTGGCATCGGCCATGATGCTGGCCTCGGGGTGTAACGAGCTCACCGAGGGTTACTCCACTGATCCCGTCAACATCACGGACCCTTCGGTTATCGCAACCGGTTCTTTCCTGACAGGAGCGCAGGTGGGACTGATCGGCGCATACGAAGGTGATATCAACCGGCTTGTCGGTATGTGGAGCGGTTACTTCAGCGGCGAAGACCGGCAGTATATCGGCTTGAGCAACTATGGAGTTTCAGGTCGCGATTTCAACGGCGAATGGGCAGCGATCTACGCGTCGGTTCTTAAGAACACGCAGATCGTGAAGAGCAGGGCGCATGTCGAGAAGAATTTCCGCGCGCTCGGTATCGCCCAGGTGATGGAGGCTATGTCTTTTGGACTTGCTGCAGACTTGTGGGGCGACGTTCCGTTTAGCGAAGCCGTTCGGTATCCTGTTATAACCGAACCGAAGTTCGATAACCAGGCGTCTGTTTATAATGCTGTGCAAATACTTCTTGACTCCGCTATTTTGAACCTCGCTACGACTGTTCCCACCGCATATAAAACGTCTCCCGATGTTTTCTTCGGCGGCGACGATGCTGCGTGGACAAAGGTTGCGAATACACTCAAGGCCAGGTATTATCTGCACGTAAGGGATTACGACAACGCCGCCATCTATAGCGATGTTTCGATGGGTATTGATGATCCTTCGGGCAACATGATGGCTCCCCACGGACCGGTATATCTGCAGCAGTTCAATCTTTTCTATTCATTCACTACTTACGACAGGCCAGGTTATATGGGGGCGAATTCATTCGCGCCCCGACTGATCGATCCTGCAGAAGCCGACAGCCGTAACAATGCAAAGACATCGGAAGAAGCGCGATTGAATTACTATTACTACCCTGGCGGTGGATTGAATTTCGCTTCGATCGCTTATGAGCCTAACGTACTCGTCGATTTCGATTGGGGATCCGGTGAAGGCTATGATGGTTTCTTCGGCGCCAACACGTCGTTCCCCATGGTGACTTTCGAAGAGAACACCCTCATCCGCGCGGAAGCACTGGCGAAGACGGGTGACTTTACCGGAGCGCTCGATGCATTGAATGAGCTAAGGTCCTATTATGATAACGGTGGCTACTGGAGCGCCGGCTACGAAGCCGACTTCGACTCGCAATACGATCCATATCTGGCGACCGATTTCCTTCCCGGAGGAATCGAGAATGCCGATGGCGTTGCAAGTATCGACGCGCTGGTCCGCGAGGTCATAGAAGAGAGATACATCACATTGCTCGGGCAGCTTGAAGGATACAACGACATTCGGCGCACCAACAATTTGTTGGACATACCTATCAAGGTGGGCAGCGCGACGCTACCGCTGCGCCTGCTGTATCCGCAGTCGGAACTGAACACAAATAATAATGTACCTACTGTGGGGTTGTTCGATGCCACTCCGGCAAACACGACGCCGTATTGAAATAAAAAGGGCCGCGTAAGCGGCCCTTTTCTTACTTAGTTGTAATCGCTGATTATCGGCGAGGAGACGTAATGCTCCTGCAACGCCACCCTGACGACCTCCGATTTGGAGTTTACCTTCAGTTTCTTGTAGATATTCCGGATGTGCGTTTTGGACGTCTCTTTCGAGATGTTCAATTGCTTTGCAATGAGCACATATGAATTGCCCTGAGTGATGAGCCTCAACACCTCTGTCTCGCGGCTGGTGAGCGGCGAAACCCTGGATATCTGGATCGACTCGATGATCATACGTGCAATAAACGGACTTAAAGGCGAGCCGTGACTGCTTAGCTCGTCGAGATAGGAGATGAAATGATAAACGCATTCGCTCTTCAGCACGTAGCCATCGGCGCCGGCACTAAGAGCATTGAATACTTTCGCTTCATCCAGCGGGTCAGCAACGATCAAAATATCGGTTTGGGGTAAGATCTTCTTGATTTTCGTGATCGCTTCCTGTCCTTTCATGCCCGGGAATTCGATGTTCATCGCGATGATATCCGGGAAATCATCCTTGATGTTCTTAAGAGCTTCTTCACACTCACGGTACATGCTCACTGTAGTGTAGTTTGACGACGCATCGACCAAACTTCCCAACAATTCCCTGAGCTTCGATTCAAACTCAATGACTACAACTCTCTTTTTGATCTTGTGCATAATGATTTTAGAATGTATAACTGCGGTACAAAATGCACAAAACAAATACCTAATTATGGTATAGAATTGCTGTCTCTCCGCTAATGGTAGAAATTGGTGTCAGACGTTGTGGATTATCACTTTCTTTTGCCATTGATCCCAGTAAAACAGGAAATCACTACATGAGTGGTAAAAAATGCGGGAATACTTGTAGAAATAGTTCCTTAAGAGTGTCTAAAAAAAGTTACCCGAGTCAGTATTTGTATCCCCCCAATTGTGTGATAATCAATTAATGAAAAAAGGGCCCCCGTCTCGCGACAGGGAACCCTAACCTCACCTCACCACCTATTTCTCCCAACTCAAGTTCTTAGACTTCGCGCGTTCTTTGATCGATTTGATCATCGACGCGTCGAGCATCGCATCCTTGTCTTCTTTCGAAGTATTGGCATCGATATACGATTGCCTGGTGACACTCAACTCCTGGATCTTTTTCTGAATGTTCTTGCGCTCGGTGGCTTTCTTTTGGACATACTCCTTACGCTGTGCGACACTCATTCCCTTCATTTCTTTCGGGAGCTCTTCGTCTTTCGCTTTCTCTACTGCCTTGTCGTCCGAGCGTAAGGCGTCCACAAGGTCCCAGGAAGAATTGGTGTAAGCGTGACCGCTCTTCGAAATGGCGCGTTCGGCTTTGTTTGCCTTACCATACGATTCGGCGTTGACGTCTTGTGACAACTGCATTTCTTTCTTGCTGGCGCCGCTCGACCCATAGTACACATAAGTGTCATTCAACTGGTTGTTCAGTGCGTCGATTTTATCATCATACGGGGTGGCGACATACACCGTCTTACGATCTTGCTCGATACTCATATAAGTTCCACCGGTGATCGTAGCGCCGCTCTTCCAATCGGTCTCAACGCCTTCACTGTAAGGACCGCAAAAGATCGTGTTCACGACTACATCTTTTTCTTTTGCCAACGAGCAGGCTACCCTGTAAGGGATCTCGCCTTGAGTGAAGGGTTCGTTGCCTGCGATGAAGATCATCTTCAGGTCTGCATTCGAAGCCGACCATTCGAGCTCATCGAGGGAAGTCTTGATCACCTGACCGCAGAATTCATTTCCGCCATTGGTACGGAGGGCGAACAGTTTTTCGGAGATCAGGTCGAGGTCGTCGGTGAGCGGACTGACACGGCGGATGTAACCGAGTGTTGCGGGCAAGCCGCTGTTGCCATATTCGTAAAGTGCGATGCGGATCTTCGGGCGGGAACCGTCGTCACAACGTGCACCGGCCAGGTCATTCACGATCTTCCACAGCTGCGACTTCGCCTGGTCGATCAGACCATCCATGCTGTTGCTGGTATCGAGAAGCAGTGCGAGCATGATACTTTGTTTTCCGTCCGGAGCTGCTTCGCGCGGTGCTGCTGCGAATGCCGGCTGAGTGAGCGACAATACGGCAACCGTGACAAGTGCCACCGTCTGTATCGTCTTTTTAATGATGTTGTTTGGGTTCATAGGTGAAATGTTTATTTGATAGATTTTACGCTAAAAAAATCGTTTGGGTACCTCTACTTAGTGAGCGTGCGCCGGGAGCGGGTGAAGCTTTCGAATGACTGAGTGAGAAGGCAAAAACAGCCAAATCGCGCGGATTTGCGTATAATTTAAAGTGCTAACTTTCCCGAAATGACTTTGCGCAAGGCTTTAAGACCCCTGTGTTTGCTTTCAGTGTTGATGCTGGCGGTATCGATATGCTTTGCTCAGAAGGATGAAAACCAGCCAAAAAAATCAGCGCCGTCGCCTTCGAAGCTTAATAAATACAGGAGTCGCGATTCAAGATCGTCCCAGGATCTGAAAAAGGCGTCGGGTAAGGTTGCCGACGACGATGCGGAAGGCGCACTCGATGAAGTTCAGGAAGCCCTTGCGGAAAGTATCGCACAAGGTAATGTGTTCAATGAAGGCAGGTCGTACACATTGCTCGGTGATATCAATGCCAATATATCGGAGTGGAAACTGGCTGTGCAGAATTACGAAAAGGCTTACAATGTCCTGAAGCCTGCGTACGGAACTTCCGATGAGTTCAAGCTTGCTCTGCAGGGACTGGCGAAAGCAAACATGGAATCCGGAAACTACCAGGTGGCGGTTGACAATTATACTGAGGTGCTTTCGCTGAAAGTAAGCGAAAGTGAGCGGCGTCGTGCGGAGCTGGAGCTGGCGGAGGTGTATTACCGCATGGGTAACTACGAAGAATCACTGAAGATAGCTGGAACTATTCCCCAGGGCAGGAGCGTATCGGGTGACCCCGAGCTTCAGTCGCAGTACCAAAACCTGATGGCCAAGAACTATGCGAGGAAGAACGACTTCGATAAAACCAGAGGGTATCTCGACAGCTCACGGAATACGTTACGATTATCGGGAGGCGGCAATGCAGCACCCACTCAGAATGCCATTGTTCAGATGGAGTCGGCTAAAGAGGATGTTGCAGGCGCTCTTCGCGAACAAAAACGCTACGAAGAAGAGATCACGCTCAGGAACCAGTCTATCGAGTTCAACCTGGATAACAATAATCTCGCGGAAGCAACTAAAGACAAGCTCGAGCTGAGCAAGACGCTCGAAGCAAAAGGTGACCGTTCCGAGGCCTTAAAGGAGTTGATCGAAGCCGCCGCGATCGCCGACACCATCGACGATCCGCACGACCAGGCAAGTGCATACTTGTCGCTGGCCGGGTTGTATGAAAGGAACGGTCAGAACAACAACGCACTGAATGCCTATCGCAAGTACAGTGAGGCCGTGCAACGGTCAGAAGCCCAACTGACTGTAAAAATGGAAGAACGCGCCAGGATCATTCGCAAGCAGAGTGATATCGAAGAGCTGAGCAAGGAACTGTATGTCGACCGTAGTGAGGACAACGCACAGAAGGCGATGATCCAACGGCAATGGTTTGTGATCGCGAGCCTCGGTGTGATCATACTCGTGATCGGAGTAATGTCGATCTTCGTTTTCCGGAGTGCGCAATCGAGGCAAAAGGCAAACCAGTTGCTCGCCTTGAAGTCGTTGCGGAGCCAGATGAATCCCCACTTCATCTTCAATGCGCTGAACTCCGTCAATCATTTCATCGCCCAGCAGGACGAGCGCACAGCCAACCGGTTCCTTTCGGAGTTCTCTCAGCTGATGAGACTGGTTCTGGAATATTCCCAGGAAGATTTCATTACTCTTCAGAAAGAGCAGGAGATACTGACTTTGTATATGAAGCTCGAGCATTATCGTTTTCGCGATAAGTTCGAATACGAGATTGACATCGATGAATCGATCAATGCCGAATCGATCTCCGTTCCTCCGATGCTCATTCAACCATACCTGGAAAATGCCGTATGGCATGGATTAAGGTATCGCGACACGGTAGGTTTCCTGAAGCTGAGCATGACGCAACGCGACTCTAGACTGCTTGTCACCATTACCGACAATGGTATCGGACGAAAGAAATCCGCCGAGCTGAAGACAGAGAACCAGAAGAAACACAGATCGACCGGATTGAAAAATATCAAAGAGCGGCTGACGATATTGAACACCGTATATAGCACCCATTACGACGTGAAGGTTTCAGACGGTCCTGACGGAGAAGGGACAGTGGTGGAGATCAGTTTACCAGTAACTAATTCGAATAACCACGGTTGATGAAAGCGGTAATAGTCGACGATGAAAAAGACAGCAGGCAGATTCTTGCAAACTACCTGTTGAAGTATTGTCCGGATGTGGATGTGATGGGCTTCGGCGAGTCGGTGGCGACGGGCCTCGATGCCATCAAAAAATTTCAGCCCGACGTGGTCTTCCTGGATATCGAGATGCCCTATGGCAATGGATTCGACCTGCTGGCGAAGGCGGGTGAGATCACCTTCGAAACGATATTCGTTACCGCATTCGACAACTATGCGATACAGGCGTTGAACCAGAGTGCAGCATATTACTTATTGAAACCGATCGACATCGACGAGCTGATAAAGGCTGTCGAAAAGATCAGAAAGGAGCGGAGTAGCGACAACTATGTTCAGCATGCAAAAGTATTGCTGAATAACATCGACAAGAGCGCTCCGCAAAAGATCATGCTTCCGACAATGGAAGGTTTCGAGATCGTGAATATTACGTCGATCATATACTGTGAGGCCGTGGATAATTTTACTCGTTTTCATTTTGAGAAAGGACAACCGCTGATGATCTGCCGGACGCTGAAGTATTTTGAGGACGTATTGAAAGAACACAAATTCATGCGCATACACCGGTCACATCTCATCAACCCCGATTTTGTGATCCGGTATTCAAAGGGCAAGGGCGGTTCGGTAACCATGAAAAACGACCAGGAGCTTGAGGTTTCACCGGCTAAGAAAGAGGAGTTGCTCGCGCGGTTTGGCCGGTAAATCTTTTCGTTGGAATGGAATTTGAAGACAGCGTTCTGAATGTCGTCGCCATTACTTCAATTTACGTCTTCCGGTATTTTTTGCCCGGACGCCAAGGTCCATATCGACCCATGGCAGCCTGTGGAGCGGGCGATCATTACACATGCGCACAGCGATCACGCGAAAGCAGGCAACAAGCAATACCTCGCCCATAAGGATTCCGAAAGCATTTTACGATTGAGGCTGGGCGACGATATTCAGCTGCAGACTGTTTCTTACGGAGAACCGGTTATTATCAACGGAATAAAATTTTCACTACATCCGGCGGGGCACATCATCGGGTCGGCGCAGGTTCGTGTGGAGCGCAACGGCGAAGTATGGGTAGCCGGCGGCGATTACAAAATTCAGGATGACAACTTTAGCGTTCCCTTCGAGGTCGTCCGGTGTCATACTTTCATTACCGAGTCGACCTTCGGATTGCCGATCTACAAGTGGCCGGTTCAAAAGCTGGTGATGGACGAGATCCTCGAGTGGTGGAAGCAGAACCAGGTGGAAGGCAAAGCCAGTGTGCTGATGGGATATGCGTTGGGCAAGATGCAGCGCTTGATCGTGAACCTTCAGCCTTTCCCGGGACCGGTGTTTGCCCATGGCGCAGTGTTCAATGTGAACCAGCGCCTTCGTGAGGCCGGAAGTGATTTGCCTTTTATCGCATTCGCGAGCGACATCGAGAAGAAGGAATTTAGACATGCGTTGGTGCTCGCCCCGCCATCGGCGGCAGGTTCTTCATGGCTTAAGCGCTTCGAACCGTATTCAACGGGCTTTTGCTCGGGCTGGATGGCCGTCCGCGGCGGGAAGAACCGGCGTGCTATCGACAGGGGGTTCGTGTTGTCGGATCATGCCGACTGGAATGACCTGAATGTTACGATCCCTGAGACGGGAGCCGAAAGGGTTTTTGTTACACATGGTTTTACGGATGTATTCGCGCGGTGGCTGAATGAGAAAGGCATCGAAGCGCACGAAGTGAAGACCGAGTACGGTGACGAGCAGGAAGAGACAAATGCGGAGACGATCGGATGAAGCGCTTCACAGAACTTTTCATCCACCTGGATCGCACCAACAAGACCAACGAAAAAGTCGAGGCGTTGAAGTCGTATTTTCTTACCGCCCCGGATGAAGATAAGATCTGGGCATTGGCGGTATTCACGGGGAGACGCCCGCCATCCGTGTTCAAACGGGGACAGCTGCATGAGTGGGCGATGGAGCTTGCGGGTATACCCGAGTGGCTGTTTAGGGAGAGTTACGGCAGCGTTGGTGATCTTGCCGAGACGATCTCGCTCATTCTGCCCGTGTCGCCATCGTCGGGCGAGCGAACTTTGAATGAATTATTCACGTCGCTGATCGATCTAGGGAAAGCGTCTGAGCAGGAGAAGAAAGATTTCCTGGTGAACACGTGGCGCCAGCTATCGCCATACGAAGTTTTTGTGTTCAACAAGTTGCTGATGGGCAGCTTGCGAATAGGTGTATCCGCTACGCTTGTAATACGCGCGATAGGCGAAGCGACCGGGCAAGACCCGGCAGTCATCACACATCGTATCATGGGCCAATGGGACCCGGTGACGACGAGCTTTAACGATTTGATCCATTCTAAGAATTCTGCCGATGAGCTTTCGAAGCCTTACCCGTTCTACCTCGCTTACGCGATCGAAGGCTCTCTGGAAGATCTGGGTGAAGCCCACGAATGGTTTGCGGAGTGGAAATGGGACGGCATACGATCGCAGGTGATCCTGCGCAAGTCGCAACTGTTTGTATGGTCGCGGGGCGAAGAGCTGGTCACCGATAAATTTCCGGAACTCCACGCGATGAAGAACCCGTTGCCGGATGGAACAGTGATCGACGGAGAGATACTTTGTTTCGAGAATGACAGGCCGATGCCGTTCAATGTTTTACAGACGCGCATTGGAAGGAAGAACGTGACGAAGAAAATATTGTCCGAAGCACCCATCGTGTTGATGGGATACGATGTATTGGAATACGACGGCCGGGATCTTCGAAACGAAACACAGGAATATCGCCGGCGATTGCTGGAGCAGATCGCAGCCTCGATAGATCTGCCCGTGTTCCGGCTATCGCCATTGGTGGATTTCCCGACATGGGATGACCTGCGTGCCCAACACAGTCAATCGCGTGAACGAGGCGCCGAAGGTTTCATGATAAAGCGAAAGGCAGCGACCTACCAGGTCGGGCGGAAGAAAGGCGACTGGTGGAAGTGGAAAGTGGATCCGCTTAGTGTCGATGCGGTGCTGGTGTATGCGGCAAAAGGAAGTGGTCGCCGTTCGGAGCTGTTTACCGACTACACGTTCGCCGTGTGGGATAACGACAAGCTGATAACATTTGCAAAAGCTTATTCGGGACTGACCGACGAAGAGATCAAGGAAGTGGATAAATTTATTCGTCAGAATACCCTGGAGAAATTCGGGCCTGTTCGTACGGTGAAGCCGGAACTCGTATTCGAGATCGGGTTTGAGGGGATCAACAAGTCAACGAGGCATAAGTCGGGAATCGCCGTGAGGTTTCCAAGAATGTTGAGGTGGAGGAAGGATAAACCTGTAAGTGAAGCGGATACACTTGAGAATTTGAAGGGAATTTTGGAGCAGTTTGGGTAGTATCTTAAAGCACGTTCCCCAGCTGTTCTTTTATCTTCTCCAGTTCCTCCTTCATCATCACCACCGACCTCTGCATCTCCGCATCGTTCGCCTTCGAACCAATGGTGTTGATCTCACGCCCGATCTCCTGAGCCAGGAATCCCAACTTCTTTCCGTTCGACTGCGGTTCCACCAGGAGTTTCAGAAAATAATTCAAATGTGTCGATAGTCGTACACGTTCCTCGTGAATATCCAGCTTCTCGATATAAAAGATAAGCTCCTGCTCGAGCCGGTTCATATCAATACCCTCGTTCCCTAAGAATTCTTTAAGGTTTCCCTTAATACGGGCGCGCACCCGCTCTATCCTTTGCGGATCGAGCTCTTCCGTCCTCGTCAATCCCGCCTCGATAGCCTTGATGTATAATACCAGCTTTTCTTCGAGCGCCTTGCCCTCCGTGACCCTGAACTGTTCGCACTTCACCAGCGCTTCCGCGATAAGCTTCTGGAGTGATTCCCACAACGCCGGACTCAACTCTTCTTTTCCGCCACCCACGATCACGTCGGGAGAATTCAATGCAAGCTCGAACAAGCCGTCGTAGCTCGCCATGGTCTTGTCAGCAAGTTTTTTCAGTTCGGTATAATAGGCTACGAACAGCGCCTCGTTGTACTGCTGGCGTACTTCTGCCTTGCCAGCCTGCTGCAGATCGATGTTGAGAGTGATCTTCCCGCGCTCGAGCTTGTCGGAAACCATGTTGCGAACTTCCAGCTCCTTTTCTGCGAAGAGGCGAGGCAGACGAAGGCTCAGATCAAAAAATTTGGAGTTTAAACTTTTTACTTCCACCACCAGGTTCAGCTCGTCTTTGTTGAGCGACGCCTGGCCAAAGCCGGTCATCGATTTGATCATAAGGCGCAAAGGTAATAAATGCAGGCGATTGCGAAGCCCATCCCCGCCATACTCACGAGGCCATTGCAGCATAACGACTTTTGGAGGGGTCCCTGACTACCTAATCCTTAGATCATTCATCCCTCAGCACACTCACCGGGTTCATCATCGAAGCCTTCAGTGAATGATATCCTGTAATAAGCGCAGCCAGCAGCAGTACACCTGATCCCGCAGCTACAAATATCCAGCTCGACGGTGTGATCCGCTCCGAGAAATCCTGCAGCCACTTGTCCATCATGAACCATGCGAGCGGCGCGGCGATAACGAAAGCCAGCGTTATCAATTTCACATAGCTTCCCGAGATCAACAAAAGAATATCCGACAGCGAAGCTCCGTTCACCTTGCGGATACCGATCTCCTTTGTCCTGCGCTCCAATGCATAAATGATCATTCCGAGCAAACCGAGTGACGCGATCATGATCGCAAGCCCCGCCATGACAGTCAGCACGTTGCCGAAACGCTGCTGCGTAAGAAATGCTCTTGCGAAAGTCTCGTCGACGAATGTATAAGCAAACGGGGCATCACTAACATTCTTCTTCCATACCGCGCCTATCGAAGCCAGCGTGCTCTCGATGGCCGACGGATCACCGGGCGCCAGTCTCACGACGACGAACTTTTTCGACGGTTGATATATGACTGTGTCTTTCATGTGGAAGATCGCCAGCGGCTCAACCTGATTCAACGAACTCCAGAAGTTGAAGTCGGTCATTATACCAAGTACCTCAAACGCCGCATCGCCATAGTATACTCTCTTACCGATCACGGACTCGTTCAGGTCCCAACCTATTCGCTGGGCTGCTGTTTCGTTGAGAATTACGCCGTTGATATCTGCCGGATTTTCCTTGAGGAAGTTGCGGCCAAACTTGAGCTTGATCCCCAACGTGGGAATGTAATTCTCGTCGCCGCGTGTAAAAGAAAGAGTGAGGGTCTTGTCACTGCCTTCGGCCGTAAAAGAGTCGCCATCCCATATCTGCGGTGGCGCCGACGCACACCACGATGCGTCGATTACTCCCGGGACCGACTTCATCTGGTCGACCAGCGACTCGCCCGCGCTCGTCAGTTCCACGTACTGAACCAACGCAAGGTTCTCTTTATCGAATCCTACGTCTTTCGTGGAAGCAAAGCGGAGCTGCTGGAATACGATCGCCGTACAAATGATCAGTACGATCGATACGCTGAATTGGAACACAACGATTCCATTTTGGAAAAAACTTTTCAACGGACCCCTTTGTGTTTTGCTTTTAATACCATCAACAGGGTTGAAAGAATTCAGGTAAATAACGGGGTAAATACTCGACACCATCGCCATCACCAGGGCAAGAGCAATTCCTCCAGGTATCATGTTAGGATCCGACAACAGGTCCAGACGCAGCCCACGACCCGTCAATAGACTGAAACCAGGAAGCAAGGCCTGTGTAGCTGCTAGCGCCAGCAAGAGCGACACCAGGCAAAATGCTATCGCCTCGAACAAAGCTGTGATCGTGAGCTCACGTTTGCCCATACCCAGTATCTTACGGAGACTGGTGTCTTTCACCCGTCGTGTAAACTGTGCTATCGAAAGATTGGTGAAGTTCACGCACGACAGGAGCACGATAAATACCGAAACGCCGATCAGCGATAACAACACAGTCTTGTTCGCACTGTCCATGGAGTTGCCGTAAATCACTGTCGAGGGTAAATGAAGCTGGGTCATTGGTTGTAAGAACAGCTCCCAGTTTTTTCCGGACTTGCGGAATTCATCCCATGTTGTGTTGAATGCTCTCTGGAGCGAAAGGCCCACGTGTTTCTCCGGGACCTTTGAAAGTTTTTCTGTTACTTCTTGCAGGTTCGCCCCGGGTACCAGCTTTACATATGTTTCGAGTTGCGTCCATACCCAACTCCAACTAAATCTTTCGATTGGATAATTCTTCATCGAAAACAGTACGTTGAAGTTTATGCTGGAATTCTCAGGCACATCCACGACGCCTGTTACCTCGAAGGTCTTGCGTTCCGTTCCTTCTCCAACGAGCACCAACAGCCCGACCGGGTCTGTCTTTCCAAAATAGGCTTCCGCAATTTCTTTCCTGAACACGAGTGTGTTCGCAGTTTGCAATGCTCCACCGGGATGACCGTACACAAATTCAAAATCAAACATCTTGAAGAAGTTCGTGTCGGCCGCAAAGATGAGTTGTTGCTCCAATGCAATTACTTGCTTCGAAGGTGTGGTATAGCTGATCACAAAGTTCCCCGGCGTATGGACACTGGTCATAATTTCGATCTCGGGTATCTCTTCTTTCACGGAAAAAGCTACACCCGGTCCTGTCCTGGCAAACTGCGCAGCACTGTTCTCGCCCCAGATGTACGTCTGGTTCACCCGGTATATCCGGTCGATATCCTTATGAAAATTGTCGAAGCTGTATTCGTGACGAACATAGATATAGATCAGCAACGTGCTCGTGAGGCTCACGCACAATCCGAGCAGGTTCACAATAGAGAAAAGACGCTGGCGGCGGAGGTTTCGTAGAAACAAAAGGAGTGAATTCTTCAGCATGGGAAGCAGGTTTGCCCGTCTTCGACAAGAGTAGTGCCAAGTGACAAAACGGGTCAATTAACGTGAATTATAAAGAATAAATGATCGGAGGCGGTCACAGCCGACCGGAACCAGACGGTTCTCAAACCCCGCCACGCGCAGGTGGTTATAGCTTTTAGAAATCGTAGCCTAACGTGACCATCAGTCTAGGCTCTTTCGTCTGGAAGTTTTCAACAGGCCATGCGACATCGAACTTCAGGTAATAACCCAGCATCACCGAGCGAAGTCCGCAGCCATAGCTGTACAACCAGGGATTGAGGTACTCGTTCAGCTGAACGGTGAACGGTCCCGACACCACTTGTTTCTGACGAACGCTGCCGCCGGAGTTGAACGGCGGGGGTCCGCTCCAGCTGGTTCCGATATCATAGAAACCCACCAGCTGCATGTTCCGGAAGAAGTTTGAAGTCACCGGTCCGCCGGCAAGCGCGCGTATCAGAGGAATACGCAGCTCGGCATTGGCGAGCAGTACATTGTTTCCATACAACGTGGCATAATCGAAACCGCGGAGGTTAGTCGCGAATTCTGTGAACAGGAGGTTGCCGTTGAACGCGCCCGATCGCGATGCCAGCGGGTTGCCGAGACCGGTCGAGTTGATGTGATTTCCAAACCAGTTGTCCATGCCACCGAGGGCATACTGCTTCGGAGCATTTCCGAAAAAGCTTCCGGCAAACCCACGAACGGCGAGCACGATCTCTTTATAGATCTTCTGGTAGTGACGGACATCAGCGGAGAGGTTTGTGAAACTTTGTGTCTTGTTACCCAACGCTTCGAAATGTGTAAACGTGATCTTTCCCCTTGTTCCTTCGATGAGGTTAATGCCTGTCGTGATGCTGTTGTCGTAAACCAGCTCGGCTTTCGAACCGGCATAGAATTGTTGTACCGAAGCAAGGTATGTTGGTGGGGTTGCGGGCACGTTGTTGTCGGGGCCGCGGTCTACGAAACGGGTATAGCCAATGAACGGCTTCACAGTAACGCGGGTCCGCACGCTGAGCGGAAGGGCTGCACCAAACTCGATCTTCTGGAACGAGTACTTCTGGAGGAAACGGGTGGGCGAGTTGGCGTCGCTGAGGTCATGCTGATCCCAGAAGATCACCTTGCGATCGACACGAAGGCTGTAGTCGATGCGATGAGGCAGGTATTGGATCTCTCCGTACACGTCGCCGCTCTTCCAGTCGAATGAAGTCTGTATACCGCCGTAGAACCGGTAGTTCTCGAGCATGTCATTCATCTGCGTTTCGATACGGAGGCTGTAGCTCCGGATCGGATCGACCACGAGGTTGGTGACGAGGTTGTTGTAATTGAATTTGGGTTCGTAGGGGAAGGGTCCTGTGACACGATTGTTGTCGCGGGCCTTCATGTACCGGGTCAGGAATGTTTCGGTCGGCAGTTTGGCCTTCACGGCTTCGTCTTCGAAGGTGTAATCTTCGGTGTTCACTTTTTTCTCTTCCTTCGGAGGAGTGATTGGCGCCGCGGTAACCGAATCTTCCTCGAACTGATAATCGTCTGTATTGATGAGGCTGTCGGCCTTCACCGTGTCTGCTCTGATCGTTTTGTCAAGAGGCGGCTTGGGATTCTCGGGAAGATTGATCGTTACCGTGTCGGACTTCGCTTTCAGCCTGGAGTTAATGAGCTCTTTGATCGACATGCTGCTGTTCTCTTCATGAAGCCTGCGTTCGGTGATCGCCTTGGCCTGTTGTACTTCCTTGCGTCGGGTAGATGGAGTAAACACCTGCCTGTCGGAATTGAAGTTGTTCAGTAAAAAGATCTCGGTCGACATGTTCTTGGCAAGCACCACGGCCAGCGACCGGTGATCGAGGTTGAGATCGTACTCTTCGATGTTTGTATTGAAATTGGTGACCTGGCTGTAGATGCCGTTTGACCGGCTGAACTTGAAAAGGTTCATGATGCCGCGCTGATCGCTGAGGTAGTAAAAAGTGTCCTCATTCACGGCGATGGGACGGATGTCCTTACTGACGGTGTTCGTCACCTTCTGCACCATTTGCTCGGTCGAATCGAGGTCGTAAGTGAAAAGATTGTAGGTGTGCGAAAGATTTCTGTAACCTTTGAATGAAGTGTTGACCGTATCGGTTGTGCGATTAGAGCTGAACACGATGCGGTTTGTATTCGGAATGAACGTGGGATCGAGATCGTCGAAGAGGTCGTTCGTCAGCCTGCGTGTCCTGTCGCGGCGGCTGCTCAATAAGAAAAGATCGTTTTGTCCTTCGGAGTCCGCGCTCAGTACGATCAAACGGCCGTTACCCGAGAAGTCGAAGCTCCTCACGTTGCTGAACTTTTCCAGCTCACGCGGCAGCTTGCTTTTTGTGTTGAGGTCATAGAGCCAGAATACATACCCGCCCTGTTTTACACCGATCACACCGAGTGTATTCGGATCGGCCCAGCTGATCAGCGGCACACGGAAGTCTACATCCTGCTTGATCACTTTCGTCCCTCCCGAGAGTATGGTCGACTCACGTCCATTCTCCAATGATTTCACTTTGATCACGAACGTGCCGCGATCGTTCTCCGCGTAAGCGATCTTCTTGCCGTCGGGACTGATCTTCACAGTAGGGAAGATGGTAGTCTTGTTGTGCCGGGGCGAGAAACGATTCGAGTCTGCAGGCGATATGTAGCTCTGTCCGATCTTTTGCTCCTGTGCTAGATAAAACTGCTTCCAGTCGGCGATCAGTTGACGGAAAGGAACACCGAGCGTGATCAGCACACTTTTTTGTTCGTTGCGGATCACACGCGTGTAGTTGAGAATATTCGACACGCTGCTCTTTCCGTACTTCTCGACCACGTAGTTCCAGATTGATTGACCAACCAGCCCCGCTTCGGGACCTTTCAGGCGAAGCGCACGATTCACTTTCTTGGTCACTACCAGCTGACGAATGTAATCGTCCATCTCGTTGCTCCAGCCTTTCGCTGCATACAACGATGCTCCTTCGATAAACCATTCGGGTAGGTTCAACAGCACGGCATTCTGGAACATGTCTTTCAACGTCCCGCCGAACATCATCTCATTCACCATGAGATCTGACATCTTGTAGATAAGCTCTTCTTTGAATTCATCCAGGTTGCCGGGGTGGGCGATCTCCACGTAAGGTTGAATGAACTCGGTTTCACCACCGACGTGGAACATGGTTCCGGAGAGACCTACGTTGCTCTGCTGCTTTTCTGTAACGGAATTGTAAAGGAATACTTTAGTCTTGAGGTACGGGGGGTACCCGATGAGGTCCGTGATGCGATCGAACTCCGATTCGAGGTATTGGATAGCCTCCTGCGCGACTTTTCTCCGGTCGTCGTAGTAGTACACATCGAAATTTTCGGAGCTGACGTATTGCCATTTGAATTCCTTGTACTGAATACGATTACGGCCAAAGACCTCCCGGGCCTGTTGGGCTTCTGCAGAAAGGCTAAGAAATATTAAGATTATTGGTACTAAGGACCTGGACATCCAGCGCATAAATCAATCTCGGAACTTCGAATATAACGCATAAAATCGAGTAATATTTAGACGATCGTCAATTTGAAGTCCGTCTTTCAGCGCATCAGAAAGCATGCCCGAACACCAGGGCGCCAGGCTCACTCCCTTGGTCCCCAATCCATTAAAAATCCAGACATTTTTGTGCTCCGGGTGCTGTCCGAGGACAGGTTTCCGGTCGGGCGTTGTAGGACGAATCCCCCAGTTGTGGTGACCCAGGGTGTAAGGAATCGTCAGCAGGGCATCCAGTTTTTGCGTTAGCTGTGTCATGCCGGCTTCCGTAGGGCCGGGGGTGAGATCGTGGCTGTACGTCGAGCCCGCCAGGAAGCTGTTCTCACCCTGCGGTACGAGATAAACGCCGCGATTGAAAATAAACGGCAGGTCTTCCTGCAGCTTGACTTCAAGAGTTTCCCCTTTGAGCGGCCGGATGGGCACCCAGCTAAAGAGTGGATTCTCCAACACGGCGGTGCCTTCACAGAATATTATCGCCTTTGCCTGGGCTCCTTCGCGGGTGATCCCGTCGGCGTCAAATTTTTCCAGGATGTAACTATTCTCTTTCACAAAAACGTTTTTGACTGCCTCCAAAAACTTCACGGTATCGACAAACCCGGACTGCATCAGGATCGCCCCGCCGAATCTATCATTCACAAACGCACCATAACGACTGCCGGTATAAACCTCTTGTAAAAACTCATCCATCCCTGTTTTGATCATCCAGCTGTTTTGTTCTTCAATGGAAAGAAATGGAATGCAGACCGGTTTGGGATGAAAGAATTTCTGGTTCGTGATCTCTTCCGCCTCGCGATAGAATTCATGAAGCTTCGGAAAAAGTTTGCCGGCGTTCCATGTCAGGTTCATGACTTTCCCCGTGACGGGATTGAACAGTCCCGCTGCAACCCGAGAAGCCTGGTGATCGGAAGGTTGGTCGAATATCATCACCTTCTGTCCGCGCTTTCTTAGCCCGAGGGCAAGGGCGGCGCCGGCGAGGCCAAAGCCTGCAATGATGTAGTCGACCCTCATTCGTGTGTCAAAATACTTAAATTTGCAGATGCTCTCGATAGAGATCTTCCCTTTTAATCCCTTCCAGGAAAACACTTACATCCTCTTCGACGAAAGCGGCGAAGCCGTTGTAGTGGATGCGGGCTGCTACGATCGTGAAGAAGAAAAGGAGCTCTCCGGCTTCATCGAATCAAAGAATCTGCAGATCAAGGCGCTTATCAACACGCATTCTCATATCGATCACATCCTCGGAGCATATTATGTGAAAGACAAATACAAAGTGCCCCTTCTTGTCCACCGGCAGGACGAACAGACGCTTCGTACGGGAAAGATCGCCGCATCGATGTATGGTGTGGATCGTTTCACCGAAGTGTTGCCCGACGGATATCTTTCCGAAGACGAGCCGTTTAAGTTTGGCAACCAGTCCTTCGAAGTTTTGTTTCTTCCGGGCCACGCTCCCGGTCATGTGGGGTTCTATCATCGTCAGCAAAAAGTTCTCTTCGGTGGTGACGTTCTCTTTCATCGCAGTATCGGGCGTACCGATCTCCCGGGCGGGAACTACGATACTTTAATCGACAGTATTCATAAAAAAATATTCACTCTTCCCGACGATGTTATTGTCTATCCCGGGCATGGTCCGGCAACAACAGTCGGAGAAGAAAAGGTTTCGAATCCCTTCTGTGCACTTACTTTGAATTGAATGTCATTATTACGCCATCTCCCCAACGCTCTTACTCTTTGTAATCTTCTTTGCGGATGTGTCGGAATTACGTTCTTGTTTGCCGGGCCGCCGTCTTATGCAATATGGTTTGTGATGGCCGCATGTGTTTTCGATTTTTTGGATGGCTTCGCGGCAAGAATGCTCAAGGTGACATCGCCGATCGGGAAGGAACTCGACTCGCTAGCCGACATGGTGACATTTGGCGTGTACCCGGCGCTTCTAATGTACCAGGGCCTTCGCGACTTCAATCATCCCTGGTTTCATTACCTGGCTTTCCTGATCGCAGTATGCGCTGCTCTCCGGCTCGCAAAGTTCAATGTCGACGATCGTCAGGTCGATGGATTCATCGGCCTTGCGGTTCCCGCCAATACCCTGTTTATCGCGTCTTTCCCGTACCTCTTCCAACTTACTGGGCTGTCGGAATTCGGCGCAACGGGGCCAATTGTCGTAACTTTACTGTTCTCCTGGCTGATGATCAGCCCGATCAGGCTTTTTGCTCTGAAATTCAAGCATTTTGGCTGGAAAGGAAATGAGGTTCCATTTACTTTCCTGGCCATTTCGGTATTACTGATCGGGGTTTTTAATCTGGCCGGAGTGGCGTTGGCAATAATAACGTACATCCTGCTGTCGTTATTCGACAGCCGGCGGCGCGCGGGGACAGGTTCATAATAATTTATCAGGTCTTAAAGTCTCTCGTTTGAGAAGTGTTCTGAAGCTTGCGGGCATTCTTCTGTGGCTGTGCATTCTGCCCGTGTTTGCACCAGCTCAAAATTCTGCATTCCGCAACGACATCTGGCTCAAGTTCCGCGTCCTGGATAACAACATCTACCGGATCGGGTACAACGACCTGAAAGCTGCAGGCATCAACCCCGACGAAGTCAATCCGTCTTTTATACACCTCTTCGCATTCCCAACCGGAATGCTTCCGGAGTCGAACAGCATTCTGCGCCCCGAAGGCCTTCAACAAGTCGCCGTCACCATTACCGGCGAAGCCGACGGCAAGTTTGATAAAGACGACGAGATCCTTTTCTTCGGCCAGGGCCCGGACAAATACGAATACAGCAATTCCAAACAAGTATTCGCGTATCAGAACAACTTGTATAGCAACGCAAACTATTACTTCCTGCGTGTCGGCGATGCAACCGGAATACGTATGGAGAGAAAAGGGATTGCTCCCGGCGCTTACCCGGTTGTAGATCAGTATGTCGATTTCGGATATTATGAGACCGATCAATACAATGACCTGAAGTCGGGCCGCGACTGGTTCGGAGAACAGTTCGACGTGAAGACGGAGATCACCGTTCGTTTTTCGGTACCGGGCATCGTGGCCGGGTCCGAGATCCGTTTCGTCTCCAATCTCATGGCGCAGTCGTACCAGTATTCATATTTTAAAATGTTCTGGAACAACACGCAGTTCCTCGACCGCAGGATGGACACTATTACGCAAACGAGATACGGAACGAAGGGCGCTTTCGGGATAGATACGCTGACCGTGAATTCTGCAACCGTCGCTGCTCCGCCCGTTAGTGACCAGGACGTCAAGATCGTTTTCACAAAAGGCGGTGGCAACAGGTCCGTCGGTTATCTGAACTACATGCTGTTTACCGTAAGACGTAAGCTGGCGATGTACGGCAACCCGACGGTCGTTACCATTCCTGTACAACAACAGGGCGCCTCCGGTATCGAGATATCTTCATTTCCCGGTGACGGCGTTGTGTGGGACATCACCGACCCATTCCGGGCAGTCGAAGTTCCTATTACCATTTCAGGTGATGTCGCAAAATTTCCCGCGGCTACGGATATCAACAGGACCTTCGCGGTGTTTACAAAAGATGCTCACAAAACGCCGGAGTTCATCGAGAACATTCCTTTCCAGGACATCCGCTCGCTGGCCACGCCGTCGCTGATCATCGTCACGCATCCTGCTTTCCTGGCCCAGGCGAACAGACTTGCCGCTCATCGCACCTCTGCTTATGGTATCGATGTTAAGGTTGTGACGACTGAACAGGTCTATAACGAGTACTCGGGCGGCAGGACAGATGTGTCTGCAATCCGGGACTTCGTGCGATCTCTTTATAAAAAAGATCCCCAGAAGCTTCGCAACCTGCTGTTGTTCGGCAGGGGATCCTATGACTACAAAGACAAGGTGTTCAACAACACGAACTTCGTCCCGATCTATCAGTCCCGGAATTCACTCGACCCTTTGCTCACGTACTCCTCCGATGATTACTATGGGTTCATGGAAGACAACGAAGGCAGCTGGACGGAGAATAACAAAGGCGACCACACCCTCGACATCGGCGTAGGCAGGTTGCCGGTTTCAAACATCGGCCAGGCCGCCGACGTAGTGGATAAACTTATCGCATACGATAAGAAATCGGAAAGCTCTTTGTGGAAGCAACGGGTGTTATTCGTAGCCGACGATGGGGACGGGAACACTCACCAGTCGCAGGCCGACGAGCTTGCCGAATCATTCGAAGTGTTGTACAAGAATTATCACACATCGAAGATCTATCTCGATGCGTTCGAACAACAGACCATCAACGCCGGACAGGTTTCCCCGAAAGCAAAAGAAGCCCTGACGCTTGAGTTGAACAAAGGTTACGAGATCGTCAACTTTACCGGTCACGGATCAGAACGTGTGTGGATGCAGGAGCGGGTGCTCGACCAGGATACGCCGCTCAAGATGAAAAACGGTACACGCCTGCCCGTGTTCGTTACGGCTACCTGCGAATTCGGCCGGCATGATGATCCGCTTCTCACATCGACAGCCGAGATGCTGCTCACGAGAAAAAATGCGGGCGCCATCGCGCTCGTCACAACAGCGAGGCCGGTTAATGCCATCACGAACTCCATTCTCAACAAGGCATTCTACGCAGCGTATTTCGAAAACACCGCTGGGGCTAAAGATCTCGGCAGCGTTTTCAGGCAAACAAAAAACAAGAGCTTGTCCGGCGTGGCCAACAGGAATTTCTCGTTGCTGGGTGATCCCAGTCTCCGTTTCGATCCGCCGAAAGAAGAGATTCTCATCACATCCGTTGCGACAGCAGACGGTTCCAATGTACTGAAGGCCCTTTCGAAAGTGACCGTCACCGGCGAGATCCGTCTCGGTGGCGAGATCAGCACCAGCTTCAACGGCGCGATTGAAGCAGAGCTGTTCGATAAACGAACAGAACACGTTACACTCGGTGACGAAAACAGTCCGTTCACTTACAAACTGTGGGATCACTCGCTCTTCCGGGGAAAGGCGAGTGTTGTCGACGGTGAGTTTGCTTTCGAATTCATTCTCCCCGAAGGAGTATCGGATTCCATAGAGAACGGCAAGATCGCGATGTATGCATTCACGTCCGATAAATCACGGGATGCGACGGGTACACTTCAGAACATCAAGGTTGGAGGCACCGAAGCCAATCCCGATGCCGATGTAACCGGTCCACAAGTCGATTTATTTATGGGCGACACTACCTTTGTGGATGGCGGCTATGCAAACTCCAACACGTACCTCGTAGGGAAACTGTACGACAAGCACGGCCTGAATATTTCCGGTTATGGTAACGGCAACCTGACGGGCAATCTCGACAACATCAGGTCGTTCACGGTGAATGATTACTTCGTGGCTTCGCTGGACGACTTTACCACCGGAATTTTCTCCTATCCGGTCAACGACCTGGAGGAGGGACAACATACTATTTCATTTACGGCTGCCGATACATATGGCAATCTCTCGACGACTTCCATCACATTTATAGTGGGTCCCGACGGGGCGCTGGTGGTGGGAGATCTCTACGGATATCCGAATCCCTTTTCGGAAAGCGATCCGGCAACCATCGAATTTACCCACAACCGTGCGGGCGATGACCTCGAGGTACAGGTGGCCATCTACGACGTTCTTGGCCGCCTGGCCGATCAAAGGGCGTTCAATATTCCCTCGAGCACTTATAAGGTTACGCTGTTCGACTGGAATGGACTTAGCCCCGGGGGAACAAAAATGGGCAGCGGCATATACTTGGTCAAGCTCGTAATTCGTTCAGTCTCAGATGGGGCGAAAAATGACAGAATAGCCAGATTATTTCTCACTAATTGATTACCTTTACCCCCTTAGAAGTTGACTATGAATAAGTTAAGAATCCTGCTCCTGTTGTGTAGCGGATTTGCTTGCTCTCTGCCATTACTTGCCCAACCAGGAGGAACACTCGTAGGCCAGGATAGTACCAATCGTATTATCACCACCGCGGTTCCCTTCCTTACTATTACGCCCGATTCGAGGGCAGCTGGTATGGGTGATGCCGGCGTTGCAACTTCTGCCGATGCCAATTCTGCATTCTGGAACTCCGCTAAATTAGTTCGTGTCGACAATAGCTTTGGAGGCTCTGCTTCATATACCCCGTGGCTCGGAAAGATCATCAACGACATGTATATCTTTTATTTGTCGGGTTTCTATAAGATCAATCGCGAACAGGCCGTCGCCGTTTCAATGAAATATTTCGATCTCGGCGATATCCAGTTCAACAAGGGACCTAATCCCTATGATATTCTAGGCAGGTATAACCCCCGTGAGTACGCATTCGATGTCACCTATTCGAGATTGCTGACTGAGGACCTCAGCATCGGTGGCGCCATTCGTTATATCCACTCCAACCTCACCGGCTCCGGTATCACCGGCACAGCCGATTCCCGCCCCGGTAATTCACTGGCCGTCGACCTCGGTGTTTATTACACCAAGCAATTGCTGTCAAACAGCTCCGTATTGACACTCGGCGCAAACATGAGCAACCTCGGCAGCAAGCTTTCATACTCCGATGCCGAGAGCAAAGACTTCATTCCCGCCAACCTCCGCATCGGCGGTGCATTCCATACCGACCTCGATCCGTACAACAGCATTACGTTTGCACTCGACTTCAACAAGCTGATGGTGCCAAGCCCTTACCCCGGCAGCAAGGGTCAACCTTTCCTAAGCGGAACATTTGCATCGTTCACAGACGCCCGCGGTGGGTTTAAAGAAGAGATGCACGAAGTGACAACGTCGATGGGGATCGAATACTGGTACAAGCAGCTTTTCGCCGGCCGCGTTGGTTATTTCCTCGAATCGAAAGACAAGGGTAACAGAAAGTACCTCACTGCCGGTCTCGGCCTTCGCTTCAACGTGTTCGGTTTCGATATGGCTTACATCGTTCCCACCAACAAGCGTGAGATCGCTACTGCCGAACAGATCCGCGTTACACTGATGCTCGTGATGGCCAAGAGAGCCACCGAAGACGACTCGGTAACAGACTAATACTAATAACAAACTGATTCTACCCCACGGTTGCCGTGAACATGCTGTCCTCGTGAACATACCGTTCACCGACATCCAGCAAGTCTTGCGGTGTAATTGAGTTTATCCTGCTGAACAAATTAGGGTAGTAATTTTTCGGAAGTCTGTGCAGGTATATATTCTTGATCTTATCGGTTACCGAAAAGGGGTTGGCAACTTCGGACTGAAGTGAACCCAGGAAATGGTTTCGGGCGATCTCCAGCTCTTCGCCGTCGACGGGCTCTGTTCTCATCCTCTTAATTTCTTTTCTGATCTCTTCCAGTGCGAGATCCCGATTGTCTTTGTTTACATCGGCGCCGATCACGAAGAAACTGTCGTGCACGAGGGGATTGATGGACGAGTATATGCCGTACGTCAGGCCTTTCTCTTCGCGGATGTTCTTCATGAGACGCGATCCGAAGTAGCCACCCAGGATCTGGTTGAACAAAAGAAGATCCGGATAGCCGGCATCGGTCCTCATGAGTGTACGCCGGCCGAGCCGTAAAGAGGTCTGTACGCCCTCCTTGGGCACGTGTTCATTCTTCTGGCCTTCGGTCATGACAGGGGAGGGGGATTTGTCACCTGCGGCCTTCACAAACAACCCGAATCTTTTTGAGACCTCTTCCATGGTCACCGAAGGGTGTGTGGTGACGAAGATCGCCGAAGGACTGAAGCTGGCCGCATGGAACGACCTTAGTTGCTCGGGCCTCAATTCCATGATGTCTTTTTCTTCGAGCGAAGTGCCGTATGGATGATTACCGTAAATGTTCTTGCGGATCACTTGCGACACCACGAAGCTTGTCTTCTCTCTGTTCACCTTCAGGTTTTGAAGGAAGATGTCCTTCATCAGGTCCAGTTCTTCGTTATCGAAAGCCGGCGTTTGTATCATCTCCGCCAGCATTTCGGCAACTTCTTTCCAGTTCTTCCTGAGTGCATAAAGACTCACTGAGGTGTTGTCGTAACCCGCGGAGATCTCGATATGCGCCCCGAAGCGGTCGAACATCTCGGCAAGCTCAGAAGAGTTGAGCCGCTGCGTTCCTTTCTCCAGCATGTTCGAAGTGAAGTGAGAAACTCCGGCTTTCGGTTCGTACCATTTGCCGGCCGGAAACATGAGCTCGATCTTAAGAACATCTTGCCGTACCTCGGGGATCAGGAACAGCGGAATGCCATTCACGTCTCCCGACTTGAATCCCGGGAGCTCGAAGTTATCGGACTTTATAAAAGGAGGAGCCGTGGAGCGATCCAGCATCAGTTATTCAAAGAGGTCAGTCAAGTGGCACATTAACGTGCCTTTCTGCGTGATAAGACGAACGGACCAGTGGCCCGGACTCTACGTATTTCAGGCCGCGCTTCAATCCTTCCTCACGATACATGGCGAACATGTCGGGATGGATGAACTCGGCTACTTCGAGATGAAGCTTGGTAGGCTGTAAGTATTGACCGAGTGTAAGGATCATGAGGCCGTTCGCTGCAAGGTCGTCCATTGCTTTGAAAACTTCATCCTTCGTTTCACCTACACCCAGCATAATTCCGGACTTTGTTCTCTTGCCGGCTTCGCGTATTCTTTTGATCTGTTCGAGGCTGCGTTCATATCGCGCCTGCGGGCGAACCACCCTGTAAAGGCGCCCAACAGTTTCCATGTTGTGCGACACTACTTCCTGTCCGCCTTCTATCATTCTGTAAAGAGCTTCCCAGTTTCCTTTCGTATCGGGGATCAGGGTCTCGATCGTTGTGTCGGGATTGCTTGCTTTCGTCTGTACGACGGTCTGGTACCAAACCTCTGCTCCACGGTCTTTCAGCTCATCGCGGTTCACCGATGTGATCACGGCATGCTTTACGCCCATCAGCTTGATGGCTTCGGCCACACGCCTGGGTTCGTCGGTGTCGTATTCGGTGGGGCGGCCTGTTGCCACAGCGCAGAAAGTACAGCTGCGTGTACAAATGTTACCAAGTATCATGAAGGTAGCCGTTCCGGCACCCCAACATTCACCCATGTTCGGGCAATTGCCGCTTTCACAAATAGTATGAAGCTTATGGGTATCGACCAGCCTTCGCACCTTCGCATATTCGGGGCCCACGGGCAGCTTCACGCGAAGCCATTCCGGCTTGCGATTCTTCTGTTCAGGGCTTACAACAGGCAGCTCGATCATTTTTCTAAAGACTGTATCAGTCTAACATTTTACTTGCCAATAAGTTCCTTGTACTGCGCGGCCGATAGCAGGCCTTCAGGCTTGCCCGACAGTTCCACTTTTATCATCCAGCCGTCGCCGTAAGGGTCATGGTTTACCTTCTCGGGATTTTTTTCCAGCGACTTGTTCACCTCACTTACCTTACCGGATACGGGCATGTAAAGATCCGATACGGTCTTCACGGCTTCCACGGTCCCAAACACTTCGTGCTGGGCCACGGTTTGTCCAAGCGTCGTGATATCCACGTAAACGATATCGCCAAGCTCGCCCTGGGCAAATTCGGTAATCCCCACAGTGGCAATATTACCGTCTATTTTAATCCATTCGTGGTCTTTGGTGTAATGAAGTGAATCGGGAACGTTCATTTTAGTGATTTTTTGTGGGGCAAAAATAGGGTTTTTAGGCGTACCGCCGAAGGACCCTACTGTGCCAGGTTGAACAAAATCTTTGTTCCAAACTTCGTAGTCGCCCTCGGGAACGAGTTCGACACTTTAGGCTCGTTGATATTCCTGTCGAAATAGAGCTGCACGTTCAGCTTTTGGTTTACCACGTAGCTGATATTGGGCCTGATCTGGATGTTGATGTTACCGTTAGTGATCACATTCTCCTCTTCGATCTTTCGCTGAATGGTCTGGGTGTCGTTGATACTCATATTCAGCTTGAAGGTCACGTCGTTCTTAAGCGTGATCACCCTGCCCTGGTCGCGGAACGGAAGCTTGAGGTTGTTCTTGGTGTAGCCGACTTCGAAGGACCAGTCCTTGTTGTTCACCTCCGTGATCTGTGCGTTCGAGATGTTCAATGAAACGTCGCGCTTTGTCTTGTACTCGAATCGGGCGGACAGCTTGTTCTTCGTACGGACGTTCACACCCACAAGCGGAGCAAACTGTTCGGAGATCATCACCTGGCTGATCACATACATCGGCACGAGGTCGCCGTTGTCATTAGGCTCCGTAGCAAAATTGTCTCCCGTATTGTAATCCCAGATGGGCACGTTGGCGATATTCGGATACTTCAATGAGTTGGTGAAGTTGGTCACCTGGTATGTTGACGAATAGGCATGACTGATCGTCACCGACTGGAATATATCTTTCAGGTTGCCGATCTTGTTCAGACCGTTGTAGTCCAACCGCCAGTTCGGTACCGGCATCTTCGGAAATGGCGTGAGTGGTGTCGTCGCAGCGTCCTTGCCGGTATAGGCAGCGAGGAATGCGGGTATCAGCACGTCCTGCGACTGGCTCTTGTAGCCGCTTAGGTTCAGGCTCTCGAAATTTTGCAGCACGATCGGGATATTTTCAACGAACTCCTTGAACACGTCGGAGTCCACACTGGTATTGTTCTTGAACGCAGTGGAGATACTCATGATCGAGACCCTGTAAGAACCCGTCCGGCTCGGGCTCAATGCCCGGAACGCATTCACCGCGTTGTCCTGCGCATCGAAGTCCACCCACCGGTAGATCTCCTGGAAGGAGGTGTTGGAATTCCGTTTCACATCGAGCTGTATTTTCAAATCGGAAGCCGGTTCCACGTTGGCTCTCAGGCTCAGGTCTTGCGTTTGCGCCTGACTGAATGGTGTCGTGAGCCGCGTACTTCGTGTCAGGTATTCTTCGTATTCCGAAGGATTTACTTTCTGGCTTCCCAGCACGAAGCCCCAACCCGGCTGCGACCAGTTCTTATCCATACCAAACAGGTATGGCGTGGACGTAAAGCCCGGGAGTATCGTGCCTTCCGTAAGCGTGTATGTGCCCGTGATGTTCCGTACAGACATCAACAGTCTGAGCAGCGACTTTACACCCTTTAGTTCCGGCGGTCGTCTCACGCTGTCAGGCTGGGCTTTGGCCTGCTTCGCTTTTTCGAGTGGGGTCAGTGGCCGCTTTGGTGTGTTGATATCCTTCAGGAAACCGATCTTGTTGTAAAGCTTCGTCAGGTCGACGCGCCCATTGACTGCCTGCTCCCGCGTGTTCTGAATGATGTTGCCGAGATTCAAACTGTCGGCATTGAGCGAACCGATCGCCAGCGGACCGGCCCTCCACGAATAACCCACGTTGTAACGATACTCCGCTCCAAGCCAGTTGGTCAGAGGAAGCTTGTCGAAAGGCAGGGTATAGTTCAACGTGGCGTTCTGGTCCAATGCCTTCATGCGTCCCCACGACTTCAGGTTGTTTTTCACCGAATCGTACTTCTCGCGGGTATCGAGATCGCCATCCGGCTCGTCGATGATTGCATTGACGCGCGAGCTGTAGTCGAGCGTCAACGCCTTCGTGAGACTCCACCTCGCATTATAATATCTGTTGAACACAAAGAACTTCTGAAAGTTGGGAAGCGTGTTCAACGGGTTGACCTCGCTTGGATTAGTATCGTCGTTCCGGTACACGATCTTGGAGAACGAACGGTCCAGCTCCGCCCGTATCGTTACGTTCGTAGGAAGAGGGTTGAAGTTGAAGTCTTTGATCAGTTGCAGGTATGGCGACTTCATGCCTTTGGAATCTTTAAAGGGCTCGAAGCCTTTGAATGCCGGAGTGTATTGCCAGGCCACTCCACCTTTTATACTTCGCTTGGTATTTTCCTGCAAGTTGAAGTTTGTCTGAGTGGCTTCACTGAAAGCATACGTGAACGAGAAGTTTTCAACGTCCCAGACATGCACCGGTGACTCTTTATTAAGTTTCACCTTTCGCACGTTGGTAAAATTCAGACTGCGCCGGACAGACTTATCCTGTATTTTTTTCTTGTACTCATTTTTCGCAACGTCGGTGGGGTACGATAAGAGCGCGGCCGCGAGCCGCATGTCCGGGTTGGCCGGATCGTAGTTGGGATTCATGATCCTGCTTTCGTAGCTGGCGAATACAGGGATGCTCAGGCCCGCCCTTTTAGGTAATAGCTTGTCCAGTTGAAGATTTGCAGATATGTCGTATGAGGTCGTTACCGCCCGTGAGCGTTCATATATTTTGGACTGCACGCCGCCGTAGCCGTATGTGGTGTGCCGGATAGAACCCGTAATCGTGCCGAGGTCTGCCAGCTTGGCGCTGAGTACTACGTTGGAAGCCCAACCGGGCGTGCGATCGAAGTCCGTGAGGCGCAACTCGTTGGCCCATAGGCAAACATCCATCGACTTGGCATCGGGAGATCTCGGGTTTCGGACGCCGATCATCATCAGCCTCACCTGGCTCAGGTCGGGGCGCCCCAGAATTCTTATTCCATGCTTGCCTATCATCTTTGGTCCGATCCGCGGATATAGTTCGTTCAAAGCGACAGCTGCACTGTCACCGGGAGTTTTCAAGAGACGATCGCGGGTTGCTTTGAGCGCATAAAGCTCGTTCAGGTCGAGATCGATTTCGTTTTCTTCAGGCCATACAGCTTCGAGGGACGTCGATTGCGGCGGTGTCATCTTCAACGGTACCTCGATCTCGTAATAGTTCTGATCGAAGTCAGTACCCAGGCGAAGGAAGGCCACCAGCTCATTGTCTTGTATCTCCTTCGGGGTGTGGGCGCTCAGGAACATTTTTACCCGGCCGTAGTTGAAGAAGTCCATCGTCACGTTCTTGTAGATCGACCGTGCATCGCCATCGAGAAGCTCGGTCACGCAAAGCTGTACAGCCTGTTCATTGAGCCGGCGCTGCTGTACCGATGTGATGTCGCGATCGCGACGGAGCGGAGGTACATAAGCGGGTTTGCTTAAGTTTTCTTTGCCATTCTCCTCGACGTTTACCACCGAAACTGAAAAGTTATCGAGGTTGGGTTCGATTTGCTCACCAAACTGCGACTCTGCCAGGTTGCCGGCATAACGCCTCCACCGGTTGCCCACCGCCCTGAAATTCGCGAACCGGAGCACGACAGGCTGGGCGAAACCAGTAAGGTACATGCGTGCATATTTGATCGATTTGAAATCGCTGATCTCACCGACCTTCTCATCGAATTGCCTTACGGGAATACGGAACAAATACCATGTTACCTGCTGCCCGGTGGGCGTTGTTGCGTCGGCCTTGTCGAAGATGAATTTTTTGCCCACCTGCAATGTGCTGGGGCGCAGGTCTAAATTATAAACGTAGTATTCCTCGAGGTCGCTGAGTGTGTTGTCCTGGTTAAGGTCCTCGTTGTCGGGAATGGGCGTTGACGACTGCACTATGTTACCGGTAGCCACCGGCGAATTGTTTTCCATCCCGCTGAAGTTTTTATAACGACCGAGTACTGTCGCATCTTCCTGGTCGTACGAGGGGCTCAGGAAGTGTCTGAAGTCGTCAGCAGACGGATCGGCCTGCACCGCATTCCTCGCGGGTGCGGAGAGTTTACTAAGAAAGTTTGCATCGAAGAGACTCTGCTCGACAGCAGTCGATGCGCCATCGAGGCCCACGTCCTGGTTGGGACGCGATTCAGTCTCGTTTGCAAACGCATTGTTGAGATATTGCTGATTGGTCACGTAACCCCATTCGTTCTTGTTCACATTGCCTGAGGTCACGTCGCCATCCTTAGGCAATCCGTTCTCAAACGCATGTTTGCCATCACGCATGAGGTCTTCCGAAATGCTTCCAAGATGGAAGACCAGCTGCCCGCCTGAAGTATTCGATTTTGGCTCGGCGCGCCCGTCATCGATCACACCAAGAGGCGTGTTGATAAACGGATCGAGCAGCCAGAACTCGATGTACTCGACGTTCGCCTTGTCAAAGTCAACCTCCGAGCGAATGGCCGTGGTAATCCCGGCCCAGTTTGAAACAGGATTCTTCAGTGTTCCATCGGCATTCAGATCAGGATTATAGTTGTACGGTCCCCGTTCCGAAGGATAGTAAGCCACGTCGAGGACCTCTTCGTTGAAGTTACCCAGGGTCGGGTCTTTGAACGGAAAGATCTCCTGAGGTCCGACCTTCCTCACGTAGTGATTTTGAAGGTCTTCATCGGAGACGTTGTCCGGACGGATATCCCGGCCATTCGGAATGTAGAACACAGAGTTGTCGATCCGGTACCACGCAAGCTTCGCGCGCTTATACCCTGCCCTGAGGTCATTGACTGCTCCGTTACTCAGGTCAAACCTGTTATCCGGTGACTTCGGTGTAGTCGAGAGCTTCCAGGCATCCCAGCGCATCAAGCTGGTCGGCGTCGCCGTGTTCTCGAAGTCATCGATAAACGATGTTCCATCGCCCTCCACAATGTTGGACGTGCCGGGTAACAGCTGCGCAAACTCCGCGTTCAGGTTCACTGTAGATATTTCTTTGGTCTGAAGGAATGGCAGTGCATCCACCATCTTCGTCAGGAAGCGGGAATTTTTCTTCATGTTCAGATCCATCCCGTACTGCAGGTTTCGCGCCGGCTCCGTACCGATCAGGTTACGGCTGATGAGCGGACGCTCATTATAATAGAGTACCGTGGAACCGATGTTCACGTCTTCGCTTAGCCGATAGTCAAATCGCGTTCCCAATAACGACCGGGTCTGAAAAGCAAACGGATCCTGTTGCTCGTAGGTAATGTTGATGTCTTTACCCGAGCTGAGAATGCCTTCGTTCAAAAGAGTAACCTTACCGAAAGTATAGTCCACCGTATAGTCGGCGCCTTCGCGCAACGGTGTTCCGCCGGCGTAAACTTTAACCGACCCCTGCGTGATGTTGAATCCTTGTATAATGATCTCCTTACCCGATCCTGATTTGAAACTGCCGACAAGCCAGAATTTGTTTTTTGTGGCAACGAGCTCAGCTTCGGCTTTCGTGGTGTGGTACAGCGTGTCGTACACATATTTGTTGATCAACTCGTCGCGCTTCGCGTCATCCTCCAGCTCAAAAAGATTTCGCAAAGGTTTATTGAATGGTTCCAGGTATGGGAATATGATGAGCCCGGTTTCGGCATTCACGGTCAGCTTGTCTACGTAGTCGAAGTTACCGTCAGGCTGCGGATCGTTGTAAGGGTTCAACCGGTCGAGACCGACGACTTCGATCAGCTGCTTTTGGCGCGAGTATGTTCCTTCCTGGAACTGTGGGTTATCGATACCGGTACGGTCGTCCCTGTAGATGATCCGAAGTTGAAAGCCCTCGCGCGTAAGGCCCTGCACATTGAGGTTATAAATGTTCTTCATCATCAGGTTCCAGGACGGCAGGACGGCTCCGCTCACGTCTTTTACGCTTACCTTCTTGGGACGAAGCATTTTCAGGTACACAACTTCCTCTTCGCCCAGGTTGGAGTAGTCATCGGCGAGCTCTCCTACTTTAAAGTACTCTCCGTTGTATGTGTATTCGTATGCCACGGCAAGGGCTTCGTCGTTCTGAAGCTTGCGGGAAAGAGTGATGTAGCCGAGCTCTTTGTGGAATGTAAATTCGGTAGGAGCGAGCTTTCGTGCGCTGGTTATTTTTTCGAAGTCGACACCGCCCTTTAATCCCAACCCTTCGAGCGAGCTATTGATGTTGTCTGCATTACGGGGTACCGGTTTCAGTAGGGTTAAAAGGTCGTTCGCCTTATTATCGGCAGCGCCACCGAAGCCTGTAATCCTGGAGCTGTAAGGTGCACCTTCACCCATATCCATAAAACCAACGACGTTGCGAAGCGTCTGTGTATCGTTCTGCCGGTTCATCAGGTAAACTTCAACCCGTTGGATGTTGACACCCGATGTAACCTGGGGCAATGATCCGAGCCATTTCTCGAAGTTGTTCCGGAAGAACTGTGCAAGGAAGAAGTGACGGTTGTCGTCGTAGTTCGACCCCACGACTTCGAATGGTCTTCCTTGCGAAGCGCCGCTGGTGCTACCGGAAACCTGTAGTGAATTCTGTTTGCCTCGCTGTGTGGTGGCTATCGTGGTAACAAACAGTTTTCCGAACTGCATCTGTGCCTTGACACCGAAGAGATTCTGTGCACCTGTGATGAGACTATTATTAAGAGGAAGACTCACGTTACCGAGCTCAAGCTTTTTCAGGATGTCTTCCTTGAAACCGGTATACTCGACCTTCATGTTATTTTGAAAGTCGAATGAGTTGTTGTTATCGAAGTTGGTCGTGACAGACAGTTTTTCGCCGATCTTTCCCACCACGCTCAAACTTATCTGTTGATCGAACTCGAAGCCGCCGTTACGCTGTTGTCGTAATGGGATCTGCGGGTTCTTGATATTCTGAAACGATGCCCCGAAGTCGAGCGTTACAAAGCCACGCGGGATGATCTCGACATAACTCCCTCCGAAGATCCTGTCGAGCACAGGACTGACATAAATTCTTGGTATGAGATTTCGCGAGCTGACGGCACTTTCGCCATCGAGCGCTTTGCTCCGGGTCTGCCAGTAGTCTTTCAGGATCAGCCTGCTTTGATTCCGGTTGAAATCCCCGAACGACATCTCGCTCGGAGCCCTGAAGTAGACACCACCCATTCGCTCATATATGGAATAGTTCTTTCCTGTGTCGATCTCCAGATCGGTCTTCATACCCGACGGATCTTTTAGAAAGAAAGGAGAGTTTGGGGTAACGTTCGAGAATGGGTCGCCGTACCGGTCGCGGTAACGGAACGTGGGCTTATAAGGATTTGTATTTTGATACCGGGCTGTGTCTACCTCGGTGACGTCGGTACTATCGCGTTGCTGACTAAAAACAGAATGAGGTACCAGATATGTCAGAAGCAACATACCCAGTCCAAAGATGAACTGACAATTCCGTTGGCTTAGGTTCAATCGTACGTCAGGAGTTTTTCAGTGCTTGCTTAACCAGATCTTCCAAAGTAAGGCTATTTCCCGATTTTTTCAGGGCCGAATCTATGCTTTTTTCAGCAGCAGACCGGGCAATACCAAGGGTCATCAAGGCGGTTAACGCCTCCTGTTTCATTTTATTATACGCGGGTGCAATTGTGCCCCCTATTTCTTCTCCACCGTCTTTCCGGAGCTTGTCTTTGAGCTCCAGGATGAGCCTTTGGGCAGTCTTTCCGCCGATGCCTTTAATGGACTGCAGCGTTGCGGCGTCTTCCCTGACGATGGCCGCCCGGAGCTCGCCAGGAGGCATGTAGCTCAGCACGACAATCGCTGTGTTGGGGCCGATACCGTTAACCGAGATAAGATTTTGAAACATGCTCTTCTCCTGTTCCGATCCGAATCCATACAGTATCTGCGCATCCTCCCGCACGTGAAGGTATGTCGACAGCTTGATGTCTTCCGTATCCTTTACCTGAGAATATGTATTCAAGGAAATGTGAACCAGATAGCCCACACCATTCACGTCGATAACAAGATGAGTGGGGTCTTTATGAACCAGTTTACCTTTGAGGTAAGCGATCATAAGTGACCATCTTTTTCATGGATCTGTGCATCGACCACGGCGATCGCTGCCATGTTCACGATTTCACGAATAGAGCTTCCTAATTGAAGAACATGTACCGGCTTCTTCATTCCAAGAAGTATCGGCCCGATAGTGTCTGCTCCCCCGATCTCCATCAACAGCTTGTACGCTATGTTTGCCGACGCAAGGTTGGGGAAGATCAAAGTATTGGCGCCGTCTTTTGCAAGGGAGCTGAACGGATACAATTCGTTTTGCAACTCTTTGTTCAAGGCAACATTCGCCTGCATTTCTCCTTCGATCACGAGATCTTTGTATCTCTCTTTTGCGATCCGGGTAGCTTCCATTGTCTTCTCGGGGATCACACCTTTGTTAGATCCGAAGTTGCTGTATGAAAGCACGGCTACCCGCGGCTCCGTACCGAAGAATCTCGCTCCACGTGCAGTAAGTCCGATGATCTCTGCAAGCTCGTCCGGATTCGGATCGACGTTGACCGTACAGTCACCAAAAAAGAAATTTCCTTTCTTGTTCATGATGATGTACATGCCTGCAACCCGTTTCACGCCGGGTGCCATCCCGATGATCTGCAACGCAGGCAGGATCACTTTCGAATAGTCACGAGTGAGACCGGAAATGAGCGCATCAGCATCGCCACGTTCAACCATCATCGCGCCGAAAGCATTGCGTGTCTGCATGAGCTTCCGTGCATCGTAGTATGTCATCCCCTTCCTCTGTCTTTTTTCAAAGAGGGCTTTGGCGTACGAATCCAGCTTTTCTTTTTCGTCGCGAGGGTTTATGATCTGGCAATCGCTCAGGTCGAGCTTATGTTCTTCTATCAGTTTCACGATCTCCTCACGCCTTCCAAGCAAGATGGGTATCGCAATGCCTTCATCACGCAGCACCTGCGCCGCCTTCAGTATCTTGTGGTTGTCAGCTTCTGCAAACACCACGCGTCTCGGATTTTCCTTCGCCTGCTCGATGATCCTCGAAGTCAGTTTTTCATCGATACCGATACGTTTCAAAAGAGCCTGGTGGTAAGCGCCCCAATCGGTGATCGGGTTCGTCGCCATTCCCGACTCCATCGCAGCTTTCGCCACTGCGGGCGATACCGTCGTGATGAGTCGCGGATCCAGTGGTTTCGGGATCAGGTAGTCGCGGCCAAACTGGATCTTCTCGATACCATAAGCCTTGCTGACAATATCGGGCACGGGTTCCTTCGCAAGGGATGCGAGTGAGTAAACCGCCGCCAATTTCATATGCTCATCGATCTCGCGTGCACGCACATCCAACGCTCCACGGAAGATGTACGGGAACCCAAGCACGTTGTTCACCTGGTTGGGATGATCCGACCTTCCTGTGGCCATGACCAGGTCGGGCCGTGAGCTCATCGCCAGGTCGTAATCTATCTCCGGATCGGGATTAGCCAAAGCAAACACGATCGGGTCTTTGGCCATCGCCCTCACGTCGTCCTGCGTAAGCACGTTCGCAATCGAAAGGCCGACAAAAACATCCGCACCTTTTATCGCCTCCTGCAGTGTCGTCACCGTACGTGTTGTCACAAACTCCGTCTTGTAGCTGTCGAGACCGGTCCTGGATTTGTTCAACACGCCTTTGCTGTCGCACATGATCAGGTTCTCTTTCTTGATACCGACCGCCATGTAAAGCTTCGCGCACGAAATGGCGGCAGCGCCGGCTCCATTGATCACCACAATGGCTGTTTCCATTTTTTTACCGACCACTTCGATCGCATTCAGCAACGCCGCACTGGAGATGATCGCAGTGCCGTGCTGATCGTCATGCATGATCGGTATGTTGATCTTCTCACGCAGCTCGGTCTCTATCTTGAAACACTCAGGGGCCTTGATGTCTTCCAGGTTGATCCCACCGAACGTAGGCTCCAGCGCCTTAACAATCTTGATGAACTCATCTGGGTCCTCTTCTGCGATCTCGATGTCAAAACTGTCGATACCCGCATACTTCTTGAACAACACCGCCTTGCCTTCCATGACGGGCTTCGATGCTTCCGGCCCGATGTTACCCAGCCCCAGCACTGCAGTACCGTTCGTGATGACGGCGACGAGGTTTCCCTTCGCGGTGTATTTGTAAACGTCCTCCTTGTTGGCGGCAATCTCGAGGCACGGAACCGCCACCCCGGGTGAGTAGGCCAGTGCGAGATCGAGTTGTGAACTCAGGACTTTGGTGGGTACGACTTCGATTTTACCAGGCTGGCCCAGCATGTGGTAATTAAGAGCATCCTGCTTCCGGATTTTTATCGACATAGCCTCTGGTTGAGAGGCCTAAAGGTAATAAAAAGGAGGTCTTTAATCCTGTGCAGGCGCAGCTGCCCCGGCCTCCATCTTGAAGGTGTGCAACACCGTTTCCATCTGGCGCATCATTTCCCGCTGGTCCTTTGAAGGGCCGTAGACGAAGGCTTCGATATAAAAGAATTTACCCGTTGCTTTATCTGTCATGGCGTAACCCAGGAACGGGCCGCCCATGGAATGGGTATTGGTACGCCAAAGGCCGCGGACCTCGATCGCATAGTTCCCGTTGAAGTTGACCTCCCGGGTCGTTACCGGTTTGTACGGGATGTCGGTTTCGGTCACCAGGTAAGTGTTGGGCTTGTCGGGATCTTCATAAAGATATTTTTTCGCTACTTCGTCTCTTAGCTCGATCAGGTTCTCCTGTTTGAATTGATCCACCGAAGTGTAGTCGGTCCTGGAAATAAAAATATCACGATCGTCGTTGGAGTTGATCTGTCGTACCCACACGAAATCCTGTTCGTTCTGAACAAGCTTATAGCCGAAGGGGACCGTCAGCTCCACCTGGAAGTTTTCCTTAAGCCATGTGGTGACGCCGTTCAAAGTACCGTTTTTGAATAACGTAGCATTCAGCCTGTCGCGTTCTGCCTTATCGAAGAAATCGATCAATCGCTGGCCGTTCTTGCGGAGCTTACTGATCAATTTAGCTTCGTCCTGTCCGAAGAGAAACATCACCTGTTGATCTTTTGCGTAGACGTTCTTGAAGGTCTCGACGAACTTGCTGCTATCGTTCTTGATCTCGTCCAGCTGTTGTTGCGTGAGCAGGCTCTTTACTACCGATGCCCCGGGGGCGTTCTTGTCGAGTGTTGTTAAAAAGATGAGGTTCCTCCGTTGCTGCAGTACGAAGTTCATTTTGCGGGGATCGACGAAAGACATTCGGAAAATTCCTTCTTCGCGCGGCAGGCCAGTCATCTCCTGGTTGAAGATTGAATCCATGACCTCACCGAGCTTTCCCTTCCACTGTGCGGAGTCCATGAACAGGTAAAGATCGCCGCTGGAGCCTGCCGCTTTCGGCAGGTTGGCGGTCCGGTCACCGGGACCGCATGCAGTTAAAAGTATGGCAGAAAAAAGAAGTACAAACAGGACCCTCATGGCGAAAATCGTTAAACACCTTATAATTCAACAATCTAAGGTAAGTCACGGTTCCGGCGATGGACTTAATCAGTTTATTTTATCAACTGATGATAAGTTTCTGACCAGGCTTCAACTCGTTAGACTTCAGGTTGTTCAATGACTTGATCTTTTCGACGGTAAGTCCTTGGAACTTTTTAGTGATGTCCCACAGGGTATCGCCAGGCTGGACGGTATAGGTTTTCGAACCCGACTGGTTTGTTACGCTGTTTGTCGCGGGGGCGGCGCTGGCCACAGGCTGGCGTTCCTGCTGACCGGGCATCAACCAGATGTTCAGCCGCTGGCCGGAACGGATCATGTTCGAAGACAGGTTGTTCCACTTCTTCATGTCCTCAACACGAACGCCGTAGCGACGCGCGATGACGCCAAGCACATCTCCCGACTTCACTCTGTATACCGTCATCTCACGACCCAGCGTGTTGCCGGCCGCATTGTGCGCGAGGGCCTGGACTTTCACCTTGTTGGCATTCATCGCCGAATCCAGGATGGCGACCCGGTTCTTGTCGAGCTCCAGTTTGGCGCTGAGAGGGATCCGGATGATGTGTTCTCTTCCATCGGGAAGTACATCGTGTAATATGGAAGGATTCAGTTTCCTGAAATCGTCGAGGCAGCTGCCGGTCATGCTCGCTAGTGTTTCGAGGTGGAGGTATCCATTAACGGCAAGTGTGTCGTTGCGCAGGAGCTCTTCTCTCCCGTCAACGAAGAGGTTGTGATCCGAAGAATGGTTGAGGGCGTAAACCATGGCTACGTATTGCGGCAGGTAAGCTCTCGTTTCACGGGGCAGGTAAGGATAGATCTCCCAGAATGTTTTCTTTCCACCCGATTTGCGGATGGCGCGCTTTACGTTACCGGGTCCGGTGTTGTATGCCGCAAGGGCAAGCTCCCAATCGTGGAAGATGGTATACAGCTGCGAAAGATATTTACAGGCCGCGGCGGTCGACTTCTCGGGGTCCATTCTCTCATCGATATACCAATCGATCTTGAGCCCGCAATAACGCCCGGTGTACGACATGAACTGCCACAGACCTACCGCTCTCGCTCTCGATACTGCCTTCGGTACGAGCGCCGACTCGATCACTGAAAGGTATTTCAGCTCGTCGGGCATGTTGTTTTCTTTCAGATGTCTTTCGAAGATGGGAAAGTAGATATCGCTTTTCCTCATCACGTTACGTGTATGCTCACGATCGCGGATCAGGAAGTAGTTGATGAATCCGTGTACTTTTTCGTTGTAAACGAGTGGAATTTGATTCTGAAGAAGGTTCAGTCTCTCGGTAAGGACTTCCGGCGTTTCATCGGCAGGAACGTACTCCATGTCGTACGGAACCGAGGTGAAATTCGGGGTAACGGTATCGGCCAGCAAGACCACGTCATCTTCCGGAAACTCCAGGTTGATCCGCAGGGAGTCTGTAAATGGTAATACGGGAATCGGCCCGCCAACCTGCGAGAATGCAAGCCCGGGAATCACTACAGCGATCAGTACAATCAGTTTCTTCATCTGTTCACCATCAAATCAATCACACCTCATCAAACCCGACTAAACCCTTCACACCTCAATTCAGACTCAAAAATACTCTGGAAAATTGGAATAACTCCAACTCCCTGAAATCGTCAGCGATCAGCTGAACCCCTATCGGCAGCCCATTCGCGTCGTTTCCGCAAGGGAGAGAAATACCTGGTATACCAGCCACATTAGCCTGAACGGAGAAAAGGTCGGCCAAATACATTTCGAGGGGATTATCTGTCAACTCGCCCAGCTTGAACGCCGTAGTGGGCGTGGTCGGCATTATAATAAAATTATAATCTTTGAACACTTCTTTCGTCTTCTCCCGGATCAGCCGCCGTACCTTCTGTGCCTTGGTATAGTAGGCGTCGTAGTAACTCGAGCTCAACACGAAATTCCCCAGCAGTATTCGCCGCTGTACTTCTTTTCCGAATCCTTCGGCCCTGGACTTCTTGTATAACGATTGTAAGTCGGTGGTGTCTTTACTCCGGTATCCATATCTAACACCGTCGAACCTCGAAAGGTTGGAGCTCGCTTCGGCCGTAGCGAGGATGTAGTAAGTTGGAAGGATGTATTCGAGCAACGGGAAGTCGATGGCTTCCACGGTGTGACCGTTGGCCTTCAGGGTATCTATTTTAGATATGATGGTGTCTTTGATCTCTTTCTGGAGCGCGGGGGAGTTAAGCGTCTCCCGGAAGTAAGCGACCTTATATTTTTTGTTTTCATTTTCTTCGAAAACAGAGGAGTAGGAGGGAACAGGCTCTTGCGACACCGTGCTATCGAACGCATCCGGGCCGGCGATCACTTCGAGTACTTCCGCAATGTCGGTCAGGCTTTTCGAGAATACCCCGATGCAATCAAATGAAGAGCCATAGGCCACCAGGCCGTAGCGTGAGATCCGTGAGTAGGTTGGCTTGAGGCCTATCACACCACAGAATGCCGCGGGCTGACGGACCGAGCCGCCGGTATCGGAACCGAGTGCCACCTGGCACATGTCGGCCATCACGGCCACAGCCGAGCCTCCCGAAGAGCCGCCGGGCACGCGGGTGGTGTCGGCATCGTTCAGTACAGGTCCGAAAGCGGAGTTCTCGTTCGATGATCCCATGGCAAATTCATCACAGTTCTGACGTCCAATAATGATGGCATCTTCGTCCAGCAATCGTTGGACGGCAGTAGCATTAAACTGGGAGATGAAGCCGTCGAGGATCTTGCTGCCGGCTTGCAGCGGATGGTCTTTGTAAGCGAGTACGTCTTTAAGACCAACAACGAGACCGGCGAGTTTCCCCGCCGTTCCCGTTTTTATTTTTTTGTCAATCTGCGCTGCACGCTCCAGAGCTTCCTCACTATAAACTGTAAGGAACGCATTCAGATGGTGCTTGCGCGTAATGTTATCGAGGTGATATTGTACCCGCTCTACGCAGGTGAGGGTGCCTTCTTTAAGATCTTTTTGGATATCGCAGAAGTGCTGGTATTGTTTCAAGCCTTGCCGTCGTCGATCTTGCTGGCTTCCTTGGCCGAGCTTTCGATATCCTTCTTTACGTCACTCATGGCATCCTTGAATTCGCGAACACCTTTGCCGAGACCCTTCATGAATTCAGGGATCTTTTTCGCGCCGAAGAATACAAGTACAAAAAGGCCGATCAGCAGGATCTCCTGAAAACCAACGCCTCCCAAAAACAAAAGAATCGCGTTCATGTTGATTGTAGTTAAGCCTGTAAAGATAGGGATAATTGGGGCGATTGCAAGGGTGATGGGGCTGAGTGGCAAACGCCGTTTTTCATAGCTGGGTCAGTAGGAAGTAGCCAGTAGTAAGTAGTAAGGAGCTGCCCTGAAAACGTCGTTTTTTATGGCCAGGGCCAGTAGTAAGTAGCCAGTAGTAAGTAGTAAGGGGCTGCCCTGAAAACGTCGTTTTTTATGGCCAGGGCCAGTAGTAAGTAGCCAGTAGTAAGTAGTAAGGGGCTGCCCTGAAAACCGCGGTTTTTATAGCTAGGGGCCTCTAAGTACTGCGCGTGGATTCTGGGTATGAGCGATCTGGCCCCACCTCCTTACTACTTGCTACTTACCACTTACTACTTACTACTTACTACTTCCTCCTAGTTTCGAAGCCACAACTGCGGATCCAACGCCGTCGGCGGATTATTATTCTTATAAATCATAAACCTCAGCTCCGATACCCCGTCGCCATTTACCATCAGCTGGCCGATCTCCTGGTTGATCGTAACCTTGTCTCCGCGCTTGACGAACACCTCTTTCAGACCGGCATATACCGAGTAATAGTCGCCGTGGTTGATGATCACCGAGTTGCCGATCACACCAATGGTTGCCACCTGCCTTACCTCGCCGTTGAAGATGGCCTTTACCTTCTCGTCCTGCCGGGTCTGGATGTTAATGCCGTTGTTGTTGATCACGATACCCTTCAGGGCAGGGTGGGGTTGCTTTCCGAATTTCTGTGAGATGAAGCCGCTGGCGGGCCAGGCAAACTTGCGCTTGTTCTCTTCGAATGATGCCGAGAGGGCAATCGCAGTTGCATCCACCTTCGGAGCCGCCGCCCTGGCCCTGGCCTCACGAGCCTCCCTTTCGGCGCGGGCAATCTCTTCGCGAATGATCTCGTCGATCAGCCGGTCGAGCTCGGCAACCGACTTCCTGGTCTCGTCGATGTCGGAGCGAAGCCGGCGTTCTTCTTTCTGTAATGACCTTACTACCGTGCGTTGTTTTACTTTCAATGACGCGAGGCTCTTGTTCTCTTTCAGCTCATCGTTCAACAGCGAGCTCTTCGCGGTCTTTACAGTCTCCGTTTGACGGATCTGGTTTTCCAGGATCTTCTGGGTCCTGGCGATCGCCTCCGCCTGGTCTTTGCGTGCCTTGCTGTATTGCTGCATATACTTCAGGCGCATCGAGAGTTGGTCGAATGACTGTGAAGAAAAGAGGAATGTAAGCTGGTCGGCCTTATTGTTGGCCTTCTGCGCAGAGAACACCATCGCGGCATATTCCTTCTTGAGCTCCTTGACATCCTGCTGCAAGGCATCGATCATGTCGTTGTCCTCGTCGATGTCGCGGTCGAGTAAAGAGATCTCGCTTTTGATCGAGCCGATCAGTTGTTCCTGCTGAAGTATTCGTTGATTGAGGGCAGAGAGCTCGCCGAGGGAGTTTTTCTTTTGAGTGGCAGTTTCGTTCAGGATCCGCTCGGTCTCCTTGATCTTTTCAAGGTTCTGTTGCTTCTCTTTCTGAAGCTGGGTTTTGTTTTTGCTTTTCTGGGCGGAGGAAGGTAGCGCCGCCACTACGAACAAGAGCAGAAGGAAGATCCCGACGAGTTTACCTGCGTTCATATTTACGTGGTATGCTGAACGGGAATCGAAGTTCCCGACCGCCAACCTCTGCCTTGTTGTATTCAAAAGTGATTGTGTTGTTGATTACACCCGCCGCCGTTTTATAAAGTATTTGTATAACGCCGTTGAAGGGAAAAACTTTTGAACCCACGCTCTGAAAATTGCTGTAATTGACGACGAGAGAATTATTGGTATTGGCTTCCTTGAGCTCGATCCGTTCCAGCTTCGAGCTGGCCGTGTTGATATAGTTCTTGATGTTGGCCGTGTTGATGTTCTGCTCCAACACCGTGAAAGATCCATCGGTCGTCACCACATCTTCCGGCCTCTTGTCATACAGAAGGTTGCCGAGCAATGCGGACTGAACGATCTGGTAGTTGATCTCGAAATTGAAGCGCTTGCTGAGCTCTTTGAATTCGAAGACGAAGTATTCTTTATCTACGTTGCTCCGGATCGTGATCGAATCCTGGTTGATCAGCGCCCTCGCGCCCGATACACCGACCACAGAGATGTCCATCCAGATCACACTGTCTTTACGGATACGAATGTTTGCTTTTACATCTTTCTCTTTCTTATCGTCCCGGATGTTGATGCGCGCTTTACCGTGAAAGTATTCGAAGTCGATTTCCTCTATGGCGATATTCCTCTGTGGTGGAGGTACCGAAGGTGACGTGTGTTTGCTGCAGGATTGCAGGACAAGGGCAGTTACACAGAGCAGTAGGATCAGGCGTCGCATTAAGGCAAAATAAAGTCGAATGTAAAGCTAGTAATTGAAATTTGCAGACGTGGGGCCAATTAATACAGGCGGCGATTAGCGATTTTTTTGTCGATCGCCTCATTGTCGCCATCCATCGACTTTGCCTTTTGCCACTGACGCACGGCGTCGTCTGTCTCTCCAAGTTTAAAAAGTATGTCCCCGTAGTGTTCGAAGTGGGTGGCGCCCGCATCGCCCGTTGCAATGGCCGTTTCCATCGCCCGCCGCGCCTCTTTGTATTTTTCCCGCATGAACAGCACCCAGGCATAGGTATCGAGGTATGAGGCATTTTTTGGATGGATCTTGATCAGCTGGGCCGCCATTTTTTCGGCACGTTCCAGGTTCTCCTTCCGGAGGGCCAGGTAGTAACTGTAATTGTTGAGGACGAGGTCGTTGTTAGGATTGAACGCCAGCGCCTGCTCATAGGCATTGTCTGATTTGGTGTACTCCCTGGTTCCGTTGTAGATGTCGCCGAGCATTGCATTGATCTCGGCCACCAGCGCCTGATTCGAAGCCGATAGCCTCTTGGCCTGTTCCAAGGAACCCGAGGCTTCACGGTAATGCCTCTTCCTCATGTGGGCATAACCATTGAAGTAATACAACAGTGCCTGGTTGGGAAACAATTCGAGGCCGGACTCCGAGTGAGCAATCAGGCTGTCGAACTGGTTGAGCGTAGACTCGAGGACCAGCAGGTTCTGCCATGCTTCGAAGTCGGTGGCTCCAAGCCGTATCGCCTTGAGATAATCTTTCTGTGCGTCTGTATTGTTCGACAGCGTAGTGTTGATGTCACCACTCGTGCTGAACACGTCCGGATCGTTAGGATAGTTCTTTTTCAGCTTTTCGACCAGCCCGGAGACGTAGCTCTCGAGCGCCGGATCGATCTGCCCTTTCGCAACCTGCTTGCTCAGCACAACATTGTACGTACCAAGCACGAGTATCTTACTGCCCGCTTCGATATTGGGATCGTCGAAAAGGGCTGTAAGCATTTCTCGTGACTTCTGTTCCTGTCCGCTCTCGCGATAAATGCCCGCCAGAAGCAACTTTGACGTGCTGGCATCAGGGTTATCCGCAATGTATTTTTCGATTAAGGCAATGGCACGTGCTCCCAGTTTATTTTTGGAGAGCGTTTCGGCCAGCTCCATCACATAACGTTCTTCGTCGGGATAAGCGTCAACGAGTTTCTCGCCTTCCCGGATAGCCTCCTCTGTTTTACCCAGCTCGAGATAGATCTTCTGTTTTTGCATCGACGACACTTCGTTGATGCCCATTAGTTGTTCTGCGCGGTTGTATACGTCGACTGCCTTCTCCGGTTTCTTGTCGTACAGATAGAATGCTGCCAGCTCGTACAGGTATTCTTCCGTGCCGCTCACTTCCTTCATCATGGCCTCTATCGTCAGCTCTGCTTTTTCGTATTGATTAAGGCTTCCGTAGATATTAGCGGCAAGCAGGTAGTAGTATTTGTTCTTGCGGTCCAGCTTCAGCGCAGTTTCGATCGACTGCGAAGCTTTGATCATGTCTTCCTGCCTGTTTCCCTTCGCAAGAATCTCTGCAATCTTATATTGGACGGCTGCGCTCTTGGGGTTGAGCTCCGCTACGCGTTGAAAGTATAAAAGCGCTTTGGTGTAATCTTCGAGGATGAAATATTTTTCGCCTTCCGTAAAAAAGAACTCGGCTTCGCGGAGTCTTGCCTCCTGGCCCTGGCTCTCATCCGGCTTCTTTTTTCGATCCCGCTGAGCATAAGCAGATGCACTCAGTACCACAACGGCGAGAAGCGCAAATACAATATGTTTAAACGAGATCCGCATCAACCCAAATCACTGTAATCCCCGGCGCTTAAGTCTTCGGCGCGGCCTTCAAAATTAACGAAATTTCCTAAGACACTGTTGTCCAACTGAGCACGGGAAACGCTGCAATTTCGCTGAATAATGGAATTTGTGATGCGCGAATCGCGTATGGTGGTATTTTCCCCCACCGATACATGAGGACCTATAACGGAGTTCTCGATCAAGACATCATCACCTACGAAACAAGGAGGTATCACCACCGAATTTATCACCCGCGCTTTGGGGGATACAAGCTGCTGATCCTTGATAAAGCCAAGGTATCGCTGGTTGGTTTGTACCAGCACGTCCTTGTTCCCGCAGTCGAGCCACTCCTTCACTTCGCCGGGCACGAACCTGGCGCCTTTCTTCTGCATGTTGATAAGAGCCGACGTGAATTGGAATTCTCCCTTGTCGCGGATGTCGTTGTCGATGAGATATTGCATCTCGTTTTTCAGGAAGGACCCGTCTTTGAAGAAATAGATCCCAATGATAGCCAGGTCGGAAACAAATGTCGACGGTTTCTCCACCATCTCGATGATCTCACCTTGCGCATTGAGCTTCACCACTCCGAAAGCAGACGGATCCGAAACCTTCTGAACCCAGATAATTCCATCCCTTGTCGTGTCGAGCTTGAAGTCGGCTTTGAATAATGTATCGGCAAAAGCAACGATCACTTTACCATGGAGGATCTCCTTAGCGAAAAGAACAGCGTGAGATATACCAAGCGCCTGTTCCTGGTAATAGATCTTTCCGACGGCACCGACAGCTGCCGCAACTTTCTTGAGGTCCTCTTCAACCTGTTTCCCGAACGAAGGATGTATGATGAATCCGATGTTGTCGACCTTCTCCGGACAAACCTTCGCTATGTCTTCCACAAGCCGATGAACAATGGGCTTGCCTGCGATCGGCAACAAAGGCTTCGCTGTGGTCAGAGTGTGTGGTCGCAGCCGCTTTCCCAGGCCGGCCATAGGGATAATGATGTTCATCGAAGTTTTTGTGATTTATTTTTTTTGAAGACAGACAAGTTAATAAAATAGACAACCCCCAGCCAGGCAAAGACGATGACACCGTGCACGACTACACTAATTATCATGTTTTTGAACTCGTAAGAATTCACAAGATATACCAGTGCAATAGTACAAACTATATAAAGTGAGTCCTTCAGAATTGTGTAAGGTATCGGGTAAAATTTTTGCCCAAGAAGGTAACACATAACCGTCATTGAAAAGTAAACAGCTGTTGTTACCCACGCGCTGCCCAGGTATCCAAACATGGGGATGAATAGGTAATTCAACGCGATCGTGAGAACCGCTCCACCAACCGTTATGTATGTGCCGTAGATCGTCTTGTCGGTAAGCTTATACCAGACAGTCATATTATAATAGATGCCAAAGAACAGATAGCCCAGCAAAAGTGGGACCACCACCACGATACCTTCCCAGTACGAGGAGGCCATCATGTACTTCAGCACATCCATGTTGATCGATATGCCGAGTAACATGAAACAACAAACGATCACAAAATAATGGTTGACCCTCGCAAATAACTTCGGCGATTCCTTGTCGGTGGCATTGTTGAAGAAAAACGGTTCCGCTGCCATACGGTATGCCGATACCGCCAGTTGCATCAGGACGGCAAAACGATACGAAGCTCCGAATACACCCACAGCGAAAGCCGACGACTTCCCTGGATAAAATCCATCCGGCAACCATTTCTCCAGCGATATCCGCGAAAAGAACTCATTCGTTGTGCCCAACAGGCCGGTCAATACGATCGGGTAAGAATAACTCAGCATTGAGGAAGAGATTTCCCTGTCGAACTGCGGTCGCCATTGAATAAAGGTCTTGAAAAAGAACACCAGGTACAGCAGGTTTGCGATCAGCATTGCCAGGAATATGTACCCGATCCCGATAGCCGGATCATATATCACAAAAAGAAAATAAAGGTTGAGCAGCACCACCACGATTACGTTGGAGATCCTGTAAATAGCAAAACGAACAGGCTTGTTTTCCAGACGAAGCCTGGAGAAGGGCAACGCCGAAATGTTATCGACAAACATGATCACGGCCAGCCATACGATAAAGTCAGGATGATCTCCGACACTCAATGCGTGCGCGATAGGATTGGCGAAAAGAATAATGGTACCGGAGAAAATGACTCCTACGATGATCACCACCGTGAGACCCACATTGAACACTCTTTTCGGATCCGCTCCCGGTTTGGCCGCGAACCGGAAGAAGGTCGTCTCCATTCCGAATGAGTAGAGAATGTTCATGAAGGCTACCAGTGACATCAGGTAGGTAAAGACCCCAAATTCTTCGGGATCGAACCGGAAGCCGGTATGTATCGGAAATAGCAAGAAGTTCAAGGACCTGGGAATGATGTTTCCCAGTCCATATATCATGGTGTCGCCTGCTAGTTTCCTGATCTTGGTCAACTCGTAAAAATGGGCAAATTTCTCGGTTTTCCGCGCCCCATCAAACGCACACACTCAATCAATCGCACACCCCATTAAGTTCCACCTCCTTACTACTGGCTACTTACTCCTTACTACTTACTACTTCCCTCCAAACTTCGCCGCCCTCTTCTCCACAAACGCCTTCGTCCCCTCTTTAAAATCCCCCGTCTCAGCACAAGCTCCGAAATTCCTTGCCTCCGCCTCATAGCCTTTCTCTTCGAAACCATACCCGGCATTCACACTCTCGATAGATTTCGCGATAGCCACAGGTCCTTTCGCCGCGATCTTTTTGATCATACCCAACGCCATGTCGAGAGCTTCTTGTTTGGTAAGGACTACGTGATTGACGAGTCCGATCCGCAAAGCTTCCGCGGCGGGAATGATGTCGGCGGTGAGTATCAGCTCTAAAGCTTTCGCGCGACCGACCAGTTGAGGTAAACGTTGTGTTCCTCCGTAGCCCGGGATGATCCCCAGGTTGACTTCCGGTTGTCCAAACCTGGCATTCTCGGTTGCTATGCGGATATGGCATGCCATCGCGAGCTCGCATCCTCCTCCCAATGCAAAACCATTCACAACGGCGATAACCGGCTTTAGGCAGTGTTCGATACTGTTGAACAAATTCTGGCCTTTCCGGGCCATTTTCGTGGCTTCGTCGCCACTCACCATCGCGAGCTCTTTGATATCCGCACCGGCAACAAATGCTTTTTCTCCATCACCGGTGATCACGATCCCGGCAATGTCATTGTTTTGCGAAGCCGATTGTAAACACTGGCGAAGCTCATCCATGACATTCTGATTGAGCGCGTTGAGTGCCTCGGGTCTCGAGATCTGGATGATAAAAGCCGCTCCACTGATTTCAGTCTTAATAAGGTTCATAGCTGGCGTTGGTTTGTCGCGTTCAAATTCTTGATGATGTCGTCTGTCATTTCCTGCAGGCTGTAATCATGCTTCCATCCCCAGTCCTGTCGCGCGGGTGTGTCGTCGATCGACTTCGGCCACGAGTCGGCGATCGCCTGCCTGAAGTCCGGTTTGTAAGTGATCTGAAAATCGGGAATGTGTTTTTTTATCGTAGCGGCGATCTGTGCCGGACAGAAGCTCATACTCGAAACGTTGTATGAAGTCCTGACCTTGACTTTTTCTGCCGGAGCTTCCATCAGATCGATGGTTGCTTTCACTGCATCCGCCATGTACATCATCGGCAGATAGGTGTCGGCAGCGAGAAAGCACTCGTACTTCTTTTCTTTCAGGGCTTTGAAATAGATATCGACCGCGTAGTCCGTGGTTCCTCCGCCGGGAGCTGTTTTCCAACCGATAAGTCCAGGGTAACGGAGGCTTCTCACGTCGACTCCATAACGACGGAAGTAATATTCACACCACAGTTCGCCTGCTAGTTTGGTGATACCATACACCGTCGTCGGATCCATGATGGTATCCTGCGGTGTATTTTGTTTGGGTGTGGTCGGTCCGAACGCTGCAATGGAACTAGGCCAATAGATTTTATCGAGTTTCAATTCCTGTGCGGCTTCGAGCACGAAGAGCAGGCTTTCCATGTTGAGCTTCCATGCCCATCTCGGGTCTTTTTCGCCGGTGGCGGAAAGCAGTGCGGCCAGGTGATATATCTGCGTGATCTCGTTTTTCTTGAGGATCTCGAACAATTTCTCCCGCTGCATGACATCGAATTTCTCGTAACGGCCTTCCTTGAGGACACCGACGGGATCTTTGATGTCGGAGGAAATCACGTTGTCTTTACCGTAGATACTCCAGAGACCTTGCGTGAGCTCGGAACCGAGCTGACCACCTGCACCGATGAGGAGGATTTTCGTTTTATGCATTGAGGCAAATATGGTCGCGAATTTAATAATTTTGCCGTGTGACATTCGAAGAATATCTCGTATCAAAAAAGATCGACTCAAATGCATTCAAAGCTGCTGAGCCCGAACGATGGAAAGAATGGGAGGCGCTATTCAACGAAACAAGTGAACAAAGCTTCACTTCTCAGAAACTGTATCTCATAAACCCTATACGTCGCAAGTACCATGTACAAAAAACTTCAGCCAGTACTTGAAAAAGAACTAAGCAATATCCGCGAAGCTGGATTATTCAAAAAGGAAAGAATAATAAAGACTCCGCAGGGCGCCGACATCAAGACCAGCGACGGTAAGGAGGTCATAAATTTCTGTGCTAACAACTACCTCGGACTATCGTCGCACCCGCGCGTGATCGCCGCCGCACAGAAAGCCATAGAAACACACGGCTTCGGTATGTCATCGGTTCGGTTTATCTGCGGTACTCAGGATATCCATAAAGAGCTCGAGAAGAAGATCAGCGAATTCCTCGGAACCGAAGACACCATTCTTTATGCCGCAGCCTTCGATGCCAACGGAGGCGTTTTCGAACCGCTCTTCGGCGCCGAAGATGCCATCATCTCAGACGAGCTCAACCACGCTTCGATCATCGACGGCGTGAGGCTTTGCAAAGCCATGCGTTATCGCTACAAGCACAACGACATGGCCGATCTGAAAAAACAGCTCGACGACGCGAAAGCCGCCGGCGCCAAACAAATGATCGTCGTCACCGACGGTGCATTTTCCATGGACGGAACCATCGCGCAGATGGACAAGATCTGTGATCTCGCCGACCAATACGAAGCGCTCGTCATGACCGACGAATGTCACTCGACCGGCTTCATCGGCAAGACCGGTCGCGGGGTTCCCGAATACCGGGGCGTTACCGGCCGCGTCGATATCATTACCGGTACACTGGGTAAAGCCCTCGGCGGCGCATCGGGTGGCTTCACGGCCGCGCGCAAAGAGATCGTCGAGCTGCTTCGACAGCGTTCAAGGCCGTATCTTTTCTCCAACACACTCGCACCATCCATCGTCGGCGCATCGATCGAAGTTTTCAATATGCTCAGTGAAACCACCGAGTTACGCGACAAGCTCGAGTCGAACACAAAGTATTTCAGAAACGAAATGACAAAGGCAGGCTTCGACATCAAGCCCGGCGAACATCCTATCGTTCCCATCATGCTCTACGAAGCGCCGTTAGCGCAGAAGTTTGCCGAACAGCTTCTCGCCAAGGGTATCTATGTGATCGGATTTTTCTTCCCCGTCGTAGCCAAAGGCCAGGCACGTATCCGCGTTCAGATATCGGCGGCTCACGAAAAGCACCACCTCGACAAGGCAATCAAAGCATTTACCGAGGTAGGGAAGGAGCTGGGCGTGTTGCAGTAGTTTTCCTATGAAATAACAGACCCCGCCCCGCCCTACGAAGTGCAGCCTATTTCAATTAGCGGCGGGGCCCCCGGAAATCAAAGTGCCCACCATCTCCGAGTATTTTCCTACCGACCATTTTCCTACATTTAGGAAATAATTAATCCATTTCCCCGTAACTTTACCATCGTCGCTTAGTATTGTTGTAATGAAAATGCCGCCGCGCCTGTTCCATCGTTTTTTTCGCTGGTATTGCCATCCCAAGCTCCGGGATGGGATAGAAGGCGACCTCATTGAATTCTACCGCGAACGTGTCAAACGCTCCGGGAAGCGAACGGCGGACTTTCTCTTCGCCATCGACGTGCTTTTACTTTTACGCCCGGCCATCATCAAACCTGTTGAAGGACATAAGGAAATAAACCAATACGGTATGCTTAAAAATTACTTTACCATCGGCTGGAGAAACCTTCGGAGGAACAAAGGATATTCGGCGATCAACATCGGAGGTCTCGCCGCGGGCATGGCCGTCACCATACTTATTGGGCTCTGGATTGTTGATGAGTTGTCGTTCAACAAGAGCTTTCAAAACTACGACCGCGTCGGGCATGTGATGGTTCACAATGGTGAAGGAACATATCCATCCAATCCGATCCCTCTTGAAGCGGAGCTGCGTACAAATTTCTCCGACGACATTAAGTTCGTTACGCTGAGTTCATGGCCGCAGGAGTATTCCGTCACACAGGGTGATAAAAAGTTCCTGGAACGCGGGATGTTCATGCAGCCGGACGGAGCGGAGATATTCTCGCTCGACATGGTTTATGGAACACGCAAAGCACTGACCGAGCCGAATACGATCATGATCGCTCAATCGCTGTCGCAAAAACTCTTTGGCGATGCGGACCCTATTGGGCAGGTGGTTAGGATCAAAAACCTGATCGACGTACGGGTGGGTGCTGTCTATAGAGACTTCCCTTCAAACACGGACTTAAATAACTTGAGTTTTATCGGATCATGGGACTTTCTCCTTTCATGGATGACATGGATAAAGGAAGAACAGGATCGGTGGGACAATAACTCATACAAGTTCTATGTGCAGCTGCAGGATGGTGTCAGCTTCGAAGACGTCTCGGCGAAGATCAAGGATCTTAAAATGAAACACCTGGATGAGGAGCGAAGAGAGGGGAAGCCCGAATTATTTGTTCACCCCATGAGCAGGTGGCATCTCTATTCAAAATTCGTTGACCGAAAGATCGTAACCAGTGAACAACTTCAGTTCGTTTGGCTTTACGGAATTATCGGATCATTTGTGCTGCTCCTTGCATGCATCAATTTTATGAACCTCAGCACCGCCAGGTCTGAGAAGAGGGCAAAAGAAGTGGGCATTCGCAAGACAATGGGCTCACTTCGAAAGCAATTGATCGCCCAGTTCTTCAGCGAGTCGTTTATCACAGTCGGTATTGCCCTGATAGCATCGCTTTTAATTGTGGCGATGTCACTTCCTTTTTTCAACGAGATCGCCGCGAAAAAAATATCGATTCCATGGAGTGGTCCGGAGTTCTGGATGGCCATCGTTGGGTTTGCATTGGCCGCTGGAGTGTTGGCAGGCAGTTACCCGGCTCTTTATCTTTCTTCATTCAAACCGGTCAGGGTTTTGAAAGGCTCCTTTCATTCGGGCCGGCTTGCTTCTCTGCCACGGAAGATCCTGGTAGTCGTGCAGTTTTCGGTTTCGGTTTGTCTCATCGTTGGAACTGTGGTTGTCTATCAACAGATCCAGTTTGCCAAAAACCGGCCGGTCGGCTATTCACAGGAAGGCCTTGTCACGGTTTATATGATCACCCCCGATCTCTACCAGCACTACCAGGTAATTCGCACGGAGCTGCTTCAGTTGGGCGCAGTACAAGACATAGCAAGTTCGTCGGCACCGGTAACCGAAATTTGGTCGAACAACAGCGGACTTAAATGGGATGGAATACCTGAAGGTATGGAGAGCAACTTCGCTTTGAACTGGGTTTCACAACCCTATGGAAAAACAGTTGGCTGGCAGTTTCTCCAGGGCCGTGATTTTTCAGAAGAGATCGCTTCGGATTCAACTGCCGTCATCATCAACCGCGCCGCCGTAAAGTACATGGGAATGGATGATCCGATCGACCAGGTCATACAGTGGGACGAAGATCGCTACCACGTTGTCGGCGTTATCGAAGACGTTGTCATGGGTTCGCCGTACCGGCCTGTGTTGCCAACATTGTTTCTGCACAGTTCGAAAAACATTTATACGATCAACATCAGGTTGAATCCGTCGCTAGGTGCGCAAGAGGCAATAGCGGCTATTACGCCGGTCTTCCGTAAGTACAACCCTTCTGTTCCGTTTCAATACAAATTTGTCGATGAAGAGTACGAAAGGAAATTTGCCTCCGAAGTTCGCGTCGGTACGCTCGCATCCATCTTTGCCGGCCTGGCTATATTCATAAGCCTGCTCGGATTGTTCGGCCTGTCTTCCTTCGTCGCCGAACAGAGAACAAAAGAGATCGGGATACGCAAGGTCGTCGGCGCCTCGCTTTTCAACCTGTGGAGTTTGCTCACCCGTAGCTTTGCCGTACTCGTGATGATCGCATGTGTTGTGGCATTCCCAATAGCCTGGTACTTCCTCTCGAACTGGCTAGTGACGTTCGAATACCGCATCGGTATCCAATGGTGGCTTTTCCCGGCGGTGGCAGCAGGAGCGCTCGCTGTTACGTTGATAACGGTAAGCTACCAGGCCATCCGTGCCGCGCTAATAAACCCGGTGGAGAGCTTGAAATCAGAATAAATAAAACCTGTTTACTTATTCTTCTTGGCAATAGGTATTGCCGAGGGGAACATGCCATAGATCACTTCCGATTCTTCGCAAGGCAGGAAGTACATATGTCCCTTCTTGCCGCGGATCTTCATCTTGTATACGTTGAACGCGGGGATGAATTTCAACGTCTTGATCTCATCGTGCTCGTAGCGATGGGCTGTGCCGCCGATCATCACCGTAATCTTCTTCTTGCCGATCGCCACGCGCTTAAGTCGTGTCGCAAGAATGATCTGCAACGACAGGATCACTAGGCCGATCGTGAAGAACAGGAAAGCGCTCCACTGTCCCTTGGGTGTGTCTCGTTGATTGATCAGAAATACTGCACTGATAATCCACTGAAGCAAACCAAAGGTCAGTAAAAAGTATTTGGCAAAGTAAAATTTCACCAGACTCGCCTCTTTCATCTCTAAAAAATTGGTTTTCAACGAACTAATATACGCAATTGAGAAATATTTAGTTCACAATTTCTTAATGTATGTTGATTCCCCGACTTGATCGGGGAAGCCCGATTACTTGTCTACGACCACGGGAAAATCCTGCCCGCGGGAAAACGTATAAGGATACTGAGGTTTACCTTTCAACTTGCGCGTCATCTCCGGCACCTGGTCATCGAGATAAGACTTGAGCTCGTAGATGGTCACCTTGCCGTCTTTCGGAGCCCCGTCGGCATCACCCTGAAGCGCCTTCAACAAAAGATAGGTGAACAAACCGTGACCGAGCTCTGCAAACTCCGTCGCGAACTGGTCACTGCCAGCCGATGCCATCACGTGAATGCCCGCACTCCTCGAAAGCTGCGCGATCGCCTTCTCCTCCGATGCGCCGCGCGTAGCCAGCAGTTCAACCGATCCACCCGACTGGCATGCATCCATGATGATCAGCTGCTTCAGTGCGCGAATGTTCTTGAGCTTGTCTTGCAAGACAGTTGCTTCGATGGCTTCCGTCTTCAGTGAGCTGGCATCATACAACCGTAAGCTCTCGGTAGGAATAAAGTAAAACTGGTTGTCGACCATACTGCCGTGACCGGCATAGTAAAACACGAACACGTCTTCCGGTTGGATCTTCGACGACAGGTCATCGAGTTTCTTCAGAATGTTTCCTCTCGACGCCTCCTGGTCGTACAACGTATGAAGCTCCAGGTTCTTGAACAACGTGGCCTTCTTTTCCATCACTTCGATAAATGATTGGGCATCGGGCCGCGCATACGTCAGCGTCATCCTGGGGTTCTTGTATTGATTGATCCCAACCGCCAGGAGATAACATACACTGTTCCTGCTGACATGGTCTGAAACATATTCGGCCGCCGGTGAAGTGCCTTCTACCCTGTCTTTGTTTGAAGCCGATGCGGAGAACACGTTGTTGCCACCTACCAGAGTCACCGGCAGTTTATAAGTAGTTGTCGGCTGTTTTGCGTTGGGCAGTTGCAGTTGAGTCCGGTCGATCGCCAGACTTTTGCCGTTGTGATAAACTTTCAGGTTCTCGACACCCGCGCCTTCATCCGTGATCCGCACGTAAAGCTCACCCTTGCCTGATTCCTGGGATGGAACAATAGCGACCTTCAACGATGGCGGCGGCGACGATTGTAGCTTTCCTTGTATACCGCCCTTCCCATCGTCCTTACTTCCACCTCGATTCTGGAAGATCTTCGGAAGCAAGTCGGGCCGGTAATATTCTTCAAAGAACTGATCGACTGCGTACGTCTTCATCCCATCCACAAAGTGTATGTGCTCACGTGCGCCATCCGTGCCGTTGAAGTAGCCGTCGGGATTCTTCACCATCCAGTCTTTATCGCCGAAGTGGATGTGCTCGAAAAACTCCTTGCCCGATGCGAGATCCCAGAACTTGGTTACACCGTCCACACTGTGACTGATCAGCATTTTTTCGTCGGGACTGATTTTCAATGAAGTCACTTCTGCGCGGTGTCCATTGAAAGTCTTCACAACTTTCGAAGTCGACATATCCCACATCCGGATCGACCGGTCGGCGCCACCCGAGTAGGCAAGTCTTCCATCGGGACTAAAGATCGCGACGTGCGCCGGTCCGTGATGATCAACGAGTTTTTTATTCATCAAACCCGTGCCGATATCCCACAACCGAAGGCTGCCGTCCCAGCTTGCTGTCAGCAACGACTTCTGGTCAGGGCTCATCACCATCGAAGACACGATATCTTTATGACCGACGAATGTCCTTACCGCGGTATGTGTATCGATCTCCCACATCTGCACCGAATTGTCGAGCCTCGACGAAAAGATGTACAGGTCGTTCGGATGGAACATGACATTGTAAGCCGAGTTGTTCTCGAACTCAAAGAAGTGCTCAAGCATCGTGGTCTTAAGGTCGTGTATCTTCATCGTAGCATCCCAGCTCGACGTTACCACTTTGGTCTCATCACTGTTAAAGTGAATATCGAATATCGGCTCCCGGTATGAAGCAATGGTCTTGAGAGAATCGCCGGTATCCAGATCCCACAGGATGATCTTTCCATCGCCGCCGCCGGTCACCAACCGCTTTCCGTCTTTCGACAGGTCGTAAGCCAGCACTGCTTTTTTGTGTCCAACGTATTCCATCACTGTCTTTCCCGAAGCTACATCCCAGCGCTTGACCTTTGTTCCGAACTTCCCTTTGATCATGGTCTTGCCGTCGCGGCTCAATAAGATGTCGTTCTTGAAACGGACATACTTCGCAATGTTTGACTGCCAATAGAAGTTGGGGTCGTAGTTCAATCCGCCCTTGTCCCGCATATTGAGGATGCCCGTAAATTTCTTCGAATCCTTGTTCGTCCCCATGGTCCACTGGTGAAGGGTGTTGTCGTCGCTGGTCACGAGCAGCTCATGGCCCTTGTGGGTGAATGCGAGCTTGTGAAATTCTCCCTTTTCGGCAGCTGTTAATTCGGAGATAACTTTTCCGGTCGCTTCATCGATACAGACCGCCGTTTTCTTTGTGCTGATCGCGATCACCTTTCCGTTGGGACTGATCTGCAGTCCATCGAGGTCTTCTACTTTTTCGATGTAAGTTTTCTCGAGCGTTCCCTCCGGCATCTTATATTTTTTCAGCGGTCCATTGTGCGACACCATATATAGGTGCTTGCTGTCGGGGCTGAACGCCACCTTGGTTCCGCAGCCTCCGCAAGACCCTTCCGTGAAATCGAATTTGTTGGATTGGCTCCAGTCGGAGGTCCGATAGACTCTCGCCACCCGGTTGTCTTCGCCCACCGCGAGAAAATTTCCGTCCGGGCTGATGGCAACATCGGTGCCGTAGCCGAGGCCCTTATCGGGGTTGGCGTCGATTTTTTTTATTGGCCTTTTTGATTTCAGGTCGATCACGACGACACTGTCGTCCCATTGGTATACACGGCCCACGTATTCTGTCTGGTATCCGCCAACAAATGCATAACGTGAAGTTGGATCGATCGCCAGGGCGGTGACCCGGTAGTTCAAGAGGATTGATGCGAGCTCGTCTCCTGTCGCAATGTCCCAGAGTCTAATAGTCTTGTCGTTGCTGCCGGTTACGAGGGTTTTGCCGTCGCCCGTGAAAGCAATCGCTGTGACGGCGAAGTCGTGGCCGAGGAAGCTTCTCACTTCGCGGCCTGTGTTGATCTCCCAAAGTTTGGCCGATTTGTCGCGGCTGCCGGTAGCCACGTAGTTGCTGTCCGGGCTGGCGGCAACGGAGATCACAGCGAGCTCGTGGCCTTGCTGGAGGATTGTTTCAAATGTCTGGGCGAGTGAGGAGGTTAGACTCAGCGTTGTCAGTATCGTCAGTAAAATGCGCATCATCGTTTCTTCCCCGGGATTCCCCTTCGCTACGTTTCGGGAATGACACTCCGTAGGAAGGTTATACTTCCGACTTCAAGCTCGTAGGCTCGGGTTCTTCGGGCATCTCGTCCCACTTCTCCGGTTCTTCATCGTGGAGGTACTCGAGTATCTTCTGCTCCACTTGTTTGAGCTTCAGTCCGCGAAGGTATTTACCGTTTCTGGAAAGGACCAGGCGCCCGGTTTCTTCAGAGACCGCTACTATTAATGTGTCACTATTCTCACTCATCCCGACCGCCGACCGGTGCCTGAGACCGAAGTGCGGCGGAAGGTGGTCGTTCTCGCTTACGGGCAATACACAACGCGCAGCTTTGATGCGGCCCTTGTATATGATCACGGCTCCGTCGTGAAGTGGACTGTTCTTGTTGAAGATCGAAAGGAGCAGGCGTTTGTTGACCTGCGCGTCCAATGCATCACCGGTTTCTATATAAAACTTCAGTTCTGTGTCTCGTGAGAAGACGATCAGAGCGCCGGTGTGAGTTGCTTTCAGCGTCTTCAGCGCTTCGATCACCTGCCCGATATCGAAGTCGTCCTGGTGCTCATGGCGCCACGAGGCGAATGATCGGATGAATCCGTCTTTATTGAATTCGGCGGTACGGCCGATCATCAGTAAGAACTTCCTTAGCTCCGGTTGAAACAGGACGAGCATCGCGAGCACCCCGATCCCCATGAATCCACCCAGTATCTTCGTGAGCAGTTCCATTTCGGCCGCGCTAACGATGAGATAAAGAAGGTAAAGGGCAAGGATGCCAAGGAAGATGTTTACTGCAAGACTTCCCCTGATAAGTTTGTACGCGTGATAAAGCAGCACCGACACCAGGGCGATGTCTATAAAATCAACCCAGCTAATCTCCAGGAATCCGATGTGCAGCGCGAAAATCACCAATCAAAGTTAGCTAATTGTTTGCTACGGGTTCAATCGTTTGAAGAGTTTAACGCACTCTTTGGCCTCCTTTACATCGTGCACTCTTAAAATACTTGCGCCCTTCATCAACGCCACCATGTTCAACGCTGTCGTTCCGTTGAGGGCTTCCCCGGCCGTCGTTTCCAGCGTACGCCAGATCATCGACTTTCGGGATATCCCGACGAGCACCGGTTTACCCATCACCCTGAAAACACTCAGGTTGTTGAGCATCGTAAAGTTCTGTCCGACGTTTTTCGCGAACCCGAAGCCCGGGTCCACTGCAACATCGGTTAAGCCCTCCTGAGCAAATTCGTTCACCTTTTTCTGGAGAGCGGTCAATACCTCTTTTACAACGTCTTCGTAGCCGGTTTTCTGGTTCATGTCTTTCGGCGTGCCCCGCATGTGCATGATGATGTAGGGAACCTGGTACCTGATCGCCAGCTTCCGCAACCCAGGGTCGCGATCCCCACCGGTAATGTCATTTATGATAGCAGCTCCGGCATCGAGCGCTTTCTGGGCCACACCGCTTCTGAAGGTATCGATAGAGACCGGTATACCGGGGAATTGCTTCGCCGTGGCCGCGATGACGTCGACCACGCGTCGGGCCTCTTCATCGGCAGAGATGTCGTCGGCGCCGGGGCGCGATGAATATCCACCGATGTCGATCATATCCGCTCCGTCAGTGATCATTTTCTCGACCTGTGCCATGGCCGTTGAAAAATTTTCGTTGTACCGGCTTCCGTCGTAAAAACTGTCAGGTGTGAGATTGAGGATGCCCATGATCTTCGGCTCCGAAAAGTCGACGAGACGGCCTCTCACATTCCATGTGTTGTTCGTTGAAAATCCACTATTTTGCATCCCTCTTATGAACCAAGTAACGGCTGTCGAATATAAGGAGGTGATCGCCGCCTGCAAAAATCTCTTTGAGAAGAAAACCCGCGATTATGGGACGGCCTGGCGCATTTTGAGGCTGAGCTCGATCACAGATCAGATTTACATCAAGGCACAGAGGATCCGGAGCATCCAGGAGAAAGGCGCACAGAAAGTTGACGATCCGATCAAGGACGAGTTTACAGGCATTATTAATTACTGCTTCATCGCGATCATGCAGATGGATCTGCAGGAGAGTCAACAATTGGAATTACCCTGGTCTACTTTAGATCCACTCTATAATCGCGTCGCAGACGAAACCTTCGACCTCCTTCAAAACAAAAACCACGACTACGACGAAGCCTGGCGTGAAATGCGAGTCAGCTCGATGACGGATATAATTCTTATGAAGTTGTTAAGAGTGAAACAAATCGAAGACAATTCCGGTAGAACCCTCGTTAGTGAAGGCATAAAGGCCAACTACCAGGATATGATCAATTACTCCGTTTTTTGTCTTATTAAATTGAAGTAGAGTGAAGTACATCGATCAGCTTTCAAGATTTATCGTAGGCGGCCTTTTTATTTTTTCCGGCCTCATCAAACTCAATGATCCCATTGGTACCGAAATAAAAATGGAGGAATACTTCGATGTCTTCTCACAGGACTTCGGATCGTTCTTTCACTTATTCATTCCCTGGTCGCTGGAGATCGGCATGATCATGATCGTGCTGGAGCTGGCCCTGGGCGTCGCCATCCTCATCAACTACCGTATGGATATCACCACGTGGATATTACTGATCCTCATGGTGTTCTTTACATTCCTCACCGGGTATTCGGCTATTCTCAATAAAGTTACCGACTGCGGATGTTTCGGTGATGCTATTAAGCTCACACCCTGGCAGTCGTTCTGGAAAGACATCTTCCTGATGGTATTCGTCCTCCATTTATTCTGGCACCGCCGCCGTTTCATTCCAACACTAAGAACACGCGAAGGTCATTTCGTAGTTGGCGCCGTTGTTGTTATCTGCACATTCGTCGGTGTGTATGCCATCAAACACCTTCCTTTTATCGATTTCAGGGCTTATAAGACCGGAAACAACATACCTCACGAAATGCAGGCGCCCGTTGCGGCTATCGGCGAGTATGTTTTCAAAAAGGATGGCAAGGAAGTGAAATCTGATAAGTACCTGGCTCCCGAAAACGGATACGAGTATGTATCGTATCGCATCGTTAACGAAGACGAGATAAAACCAAAGATCACTGACTACGCAGTTTCATCCCCCGATGGCAACGACATGACCCAATACACCTTCCAGGGCGCCAAGCTGGTCATTGTCATGGTCGATGTAAATAAGGCTTCTACGGCCAACATCGCCGATCTTCGTTCACTCATACAGGGAGTTGAAGGGAAGATCGATGCATACATCCTTACATCTTCGTCAGCGGAGGCAACGGAACAGTTCCGCCACGAAAATCAGCTCGCCATTCCTTATTACTTCGCCGATGCCACGGTGTTGAAAACGATCATCCGCTCCAACCCGGGAATTGCCCTCTGGAAAGACGGAACGGTCCTCGGCAACTGGCATCACAACGATACTCCGACGGCCACCGAGGTATTATCGCGGGCACAATGAAAGTCTTCCTGCTCGGACTGCCCGGATCGGGGAAAACAACACTCGGGAAAAAACTGGCCAATGCCTTGGAACTACTCTTTGTCGACCTCGACAAAGAGATCGAAAAAAAAGAAGGCAAACTCATCTCCGAGATATTCAGTGAAAAAAAAGAAGATTACTTCAGGAAGCTCGAATCCTCCGTACTTAAAGAATGGTGCTCACAGTCTGATGATTTCGTAATGGCTACCGGCGGCGGAGCGCCTTGCTTCTTCGACAACATCGAAGTCATCAATCGATCGGGCAAAAGCATTTTCCTGGATGTTGCGGCCTCGGAAATTGTGAAAAGGATGTCGAGAGCAGGCTTGGAAAAAAGACCACTATGCGCAGCAAGCGGGATAGACGGCCTCAAAGATCGGATAGAGTTCATGCGGTCGAACCGGATCAGCTACTACAAACAAGCTGCTTTTATTTTTCCGGGACCTCTTATTCATGTCCAGGATATGATCGACGCTCTCAGCAAACCCTAGAAGGTAAATCCAATCGTTCCAACCACATTCGACGAAAGCTGGTCGTACTTTAACAGCGGACTGTCTCCATTCCCAAGCGTGTATGGCCTGTAGGTATTGCTGCCCCAGCTCTTGATATAAGCCAGGTCGATATAAAACTTGCTAACGCGATATCCAACGCCTGCCGAAGCGGACACTCGCGACCGGCTAACGTCGTTCTGCTCGTCCTTGAAAGGGTCGGGCATGTAATTCGCGCCCCCACGGACACGGAATGACTTGATCCTGTATTCCCCACCGAGCCTGTAGTTCGTTCTTGAAGCGTAGAGTTGTGAGATCTCATCGTTGTCGGCTTCGTACGAAACGCCCGTTGTCTGTGAATTGTATTTGCTTCCTCCGTAGTTAAGGCGCTCGATGTCGAAAGAAATAAGGCCTGACTTGCCGAACACGTATGATGCACCGGCAGCAAACTTCCAAGGTGTCCTGAAGGTGTAGCCAGAAGTAATATCGTCGGTAGCTGCTTGTTCGCTAGCCAGTATTTCCGAACCGTCCCCGTAGTAGTCGAAATTATTCCAGTTGCTCCTCATCGAAGCAGCATACGTGTCGGTGAGGTTGTACCGGGTGGGAGTCGTGACGGCGCCGCCAATTTGCAAACCGTCGATGGGCCTGCCGATAGCGCCAATGGTGACGTTGATACCGGTCCCGCGGATCTGGAGATCTTCGGTCAGGCTGTAGTTGTTGATCGGCTGATTTGTGAAGGTTTCCTTATATACCTTTTGTGACTGGAAATTCAAGGCGACGATACCCAGTCCGGCGCCCAGGAAAAACTTATCGTTAAAGTTAGCGCCGTATGAGAAGCTCCACTGATTCTGAGCGCCTTTAGTCTGCATAGTTTCTTCCTGTAAGACGTTCGGATTAATGTCCCGGTCGAAATCTGTGAAGTATTCATCCGAAGGGAAGTCAGGATCGATGATAGACGCTTCTCCGACGAGGAAGTTGTCGTAGGCGAGCTCTGTTACGGTGTTGTAGAGGTCGCCTCCGCTACCGAATTGGTCCGGAGTGCCGCCGTTAGCCTCATTCAGAAAGTAGTTGATCAGTGAATTGCTGTTGTTTGTTCCGCCATAATTAAGGTTACTGTTGAAATCATTCAGCCTTGTCGCTGTTACCCCGAAGGTGCCGTGAATGAATCCCTCATCATCCTTTGGTCTGGAGAAGATTAGTCCGAAAGCGGGAATGCTAAGAGAGCTTTTCATATCTGTGTTGCCTTCGCTGACCAGTGAATTTCCCACGAAGTATGATCCGGTATTCTGTAATTGATAATACCCTGGTGTAATCGAAAACTCGGAACGGTTGTACATCCCGAGGCCTGCGGGGTTTGAGTAAGCGGAACTGATATCTCCGCCGAGGCTTATCTGTGCGCCACCCATACCCAGTATGCGCGCGCTTCCGGCAGGCTTTGTTCTGCTGAACATCAATGCTGTTTCTGTATAAGTTTGGGCCATCAGAGCATTCACAGTAAGCATAAGGATAACTGCGAGCAAAAGCCCCTTCAAGTTTTTCATAACCGTAAAGTGTTAATTGATGTTCCTAGTGTCTGCCTCTTGAGCTTCCACCACCACCTCCGCCACCGCCACTGCTGCCTGTACTGCGTCCACCGCCGCTGAATGAACCGGATCCGCCACTGAATGAGCCACTGTGGGTGCCGCCGTTCGACCAGCTGCTTCTCGAATTAGATCCGCCTGTGTTTCCGCCAGACCATGAGTTGTTGCCGCCGCTGCTATTGCCGTTGTTCCATGAGCTGCGGCCGCTGTTGGACGTGCCATTGCTGGAATTGTTCCACTGCGAAGCATTATTCCATTGCGACCTGGACGTTGGTGTAGAAGTACCGTTGTTTCTCCAGCCGCGCTGATAATAGTTCTGCGACTGTGCAGCATCGGAATTGGTACGACCGGATGATGTGATCGTGCGGCCGTTGCGTGTTGCCGAGGCTGCGCGTGTATCGTTGGTTACCGTGTTGTTGAGCGTTGAGCTGCGGTCTTGACGGCGCTGATACGAAAGATTCCTTCCGCCGTTATCGCCACCCGCTACATTCACATAGCCGGGATAGGATCCGTAATAAGGGCTATACCAGGAGTTGTACATTCCACCATAACCCATTCCCATTCCACCATAGCCAAAGCTGTTCCAGGGATTGTAGTATCCGTAGTAAGGATCGTAGAAGTACCTGTTCATCATGAAGCTCGAAGGCATTCCAAAGCCATAACCCATGCCGCCGTAGAACGAGCCCATGCCCATACCCATACCCATTCCGTAGCCGAGGCCCATCGAAAGGCCGGGTGACATTCCATAACCGCCACCAAAACCGCCATAGGGATTGTACATTCCGCCGCCATACATTCCACCCATGCCGCCATAACCGTAGTTATTGAAGCCGTTGTTATAACCGTTTCCGTAGTAAGGGCTGTAGAATGAATTGCCGGAGTAGTTGTTGTAGAGATTTCTGTTTACGCCAGTAGGCTGGTAGGAGTTGGAAAAATATCCGTCCTGGTCTTCAGTCGATTCAGCGTCCGATCTGGAGCGTGAGAGGTATTCAGGGTTGATATTGCGCGCCGAGTAGCTGTCGGTAGGATTGATTGCTGTGCTGGTGAGATTCTGATCGTCGGATTTTTTGTCGACGATCCTGTTGCTTTTGTTAACCCTTTCGAGGTTTTGTTTCACCCTGTCTTTGGAAGTGAAATACATATCATCGTTCTCCACTGCCTGCGACAAGGCCTGGAAGCTTGCAAAGAGCAGAACTAAAATGGCGAACCTTGTTTTCATAGTATTTCGTGATTTATGGACCTTCAACAAATGTACCGAATCTGTAACAACTAAACGTGCAAATGGATTCATGTGTGACGTACGGTGCGGTGGTAGTTTGGCCATTAATTTTCAAGCCTGGAAGGCCCTTTTATCCCTTATAAGCTGCTAATCCGGCTTATATTTGCCGTTCGTTTTAGAATTAAACTGTCATTAAAAACATGGGTAAAGAGATCACTTCGCGGCAGGAGGATTATTCACAATGGTACCTGGACGTTGTTAAAAAGGCCGATTTGGCCGAAAATTCCGACGTGCGGGGCTGTATGGTCATAAAGCCGTACGGTTACAGCATCTGGGAAAAGATGCAGCAAGGCCTGGACAAGATGTTCAAAGACACCGGCCACGTGAACGCTTACTTCCCTCTCTTTGTACCCAAGAGCATGTTCGAAGCGGAGGAAAAAAATGCAGAAGGTTTTGCCAAGGAGTGCGCCATTGTGACACATTATCGCCTCAAGGCCGACCCTAACAACAAGGGAAAGCTAATGGTCGACCCGCAGGCGGAGCTTGAAGAGCCGCTCGTGGTACGTCCTACCAGCGAAGCGATCATCTGGAGCACTTACAAAAAATGGATACAGTCGTACCGCGATCTGCCGATCCTCATCAACCAGTGGGCTAACGTTGTACGGTGGGAGATGCGCACGCGTCTCTTCCTCAGAACAGCAGAGTTCCTATGGCAGGAAGGACACACCGCTCACGCTACGGAAAGCGAAGCGGTTGCCGAAGCGAGACAGATGCTGGATGTGTATGCGGAATTCGCAGAGACTTTCATGGCAATGCCGGTGATCAAGGGGAAAAAGTCGGACAGCGAAAAATTTCCCGGAGCGGTGGATACATATTGCATCGAAGGATTGATGCAGGACGGTAAGGCATTGCAGGCCGGAACATCACACTTTTTGGGACAGAATTTCGCGAAAGCGTTCGACGTAAAGTTCACGAACAAGGAAGGCAAGCTCGATTCAGTTTGGGGAACATCCTGGGGAGTGAGTACCCGTTTGATGGGTGCGTTGATTATGGCACATTCCGATGATGATGGACTGATCATTCCTCCGAAACTGGCGCCGATCCACGTGGTGATCGTGCCGATCTTCAAAAACGACGCGGAGCTGGCGAAGCTCACGGAGAAAGTGGACGTGATCGTCAAAGACCTTCGTAAGCTTGGATTGTCAGTGAAGTTTGACAACCGCGACACACACAAGCCAGGTTTCAAGTTTGCCGAATACGAAATGCGCGGCGTTCCCGTTCGTATCGCGATAGGTCCGCGCGACCTGGAGAACGGTACTGTGGAGATGGCACGGCGCGACACGAAAGAAAAGAAAGTATTGCCGATGGATGATGTTGTAAAGGAAGTGCCAGGATTGCTCGAAGATATCCAGCAGAATATCTACAACCGTGCGTTGAAGTTCAGGACTGATATGACTACCTCGGTGGACACATACGATGAGATGAAGAATGTTCTAGATGGAAAGGGAGGCTTTGTTCTCGCCCATTGGGACGGCACAGCCGAGACGGAAGCAGCGATCAAGGAAGAAACAAAGGCGACGATTCGCTGCATCCCGATCGATGCACCCGTTGAAAACGGGAAGTGTGTGTATTCAGGAAAGCCCTCGGAGAAAAGAGTGCTGTTTGCAAGAGCTTATTGAGTATATTTCTATCTCTCACGGATCGCACGGATCGCACAGATTAACAACATTGAATCTGATCTGTGAAATTCGTGCGATCTGTGAGAGCCTGCATTCTAAAACACCTCAATTGTGCGTAAGTTTTTCTTTCTACTTGCTCTTTTCGTCATTACCGGCACATCAGCCCAAGACGCCACCAAAGACAAGCTCCTTACCATCCTGCAAGGAGAACTCAATCGCGAAGTGACCGGGTTCACGAAGGTTACTCAACCGCCATATTTCATCGATTACCGCGTCAATGATGAAGAGTCCGCGCTGATCAATTCATCGTTCGGAAGTCTCACTCAGTCGTTTGTGAACCGGGAGCGGACGTTGAAGGTGCACGTAAGGGTGGGAGATTACCTGGTGGACAACACACATCCCCGTGATGGGAACGACCGCGACATGGGGTTTGCCGGCTACGACAATTCTTCACTTCCGCTGGATGATCATGAAGATGCGATCAGAGTGAGTCTTTGGCGGACGACGCAAGATGAATACAAGGCAGCGCTAGAACAATACAATAGTGTACGTAATCTCATGGCGGTGAAGAAGGATGAAAAACTTCCGCCTGATTTCAGCAAAGAGACCGTTGCGCAATATTATGAATCGCCTGGCGCCAGGTTAAGTGAAATATTCGGAAAGGAAACATGGGAAGAAAAGACACGTCAGTATTCAAAGCTTTTCCTGGGTGACGCGAGCATCGTAAACGCCGATGTGTCGTTCCGGATGACGACTGAAAGAAGGTATTACATTTCCTCTGAAGGAGCATCGGTAGTGCAGAACTTTACCAGCGCCTATATCAATGTCACCGCCGGTGTTCGTGCAACAGATGGCGAGATCGTCCCCCTTCACCAATCATATTATGCCCCAACACCGGCTGAGCTGCCGGGCGACCAGACCATCGAGAATGATATCAAGAACATGATCGTGACGTTGCAGAAATTGAAAACTGCGCCGTTAGCTGATCCGTATACCGGGCCAGCGCTGCTGGACGGACCCGTATCGGGCGTGTTCTTTCACGAGATATTCGGCCATCGCGTGGAAGGTCACAGACTTAGAAGCGAGATGGATGGGCAGACATTCAAGTCGAAGGTGGAACAGAAGATACTTCCGGAGTCGATCAGCGTGTATTGCGATCCCACCGTCAAGCAATTTGCCGGGACATTTCTAAATGGTATTTACCTGTACGATGACGAAGGTGTTAAAAGCAAGCGTGTGAACGTTGTCGAGAAAGGAACACTTAAAAATTTCCTGATGTCGCGGTCGCCGCTGGAGAACTTCGCGCACTCGAATGGCCATGGAAGAGCGACAGCGGGACTTTCACCGGTATCACGGCAATCGAACCTGTTTGTTGATGCGGCAAAAACGAAGTCGAGTGCCGAGCTGAGGCAGATGCTGATCAAAGAATGTCAAAGACAGAAAAAGGAATACGGGTATTTCTTCAAAAGTGTAGTGGGTGGTTTTACGATAACAGACCGGCATACACCTAATGCCTTCAATATTTTCCCCACGGAAGTGTACCGGGTATATGTGAATGGCCGGCCCGACGAGCTGGTGCGTGGTGTGGATCTCATTGGTACCCCGCTCGCCATGTTTGCAGAGATCGCTGCCGTGGGCGACACACATGGTGTGTTTACCGGGTTTTGCGGAGCTGAGTCGGGTTATGTTCCTGTGAGTGCAATATCACCTTCGTTGTTCGTGAGGAGGATAGAGACTCAAAAGAAGCCTCGCACCAAGATCGAGGAAACAGTTCTCACCGCACCTGTTACATCCAACAACTGATGAAAAAGGCGCTGGTATATATGTTCGTTTTACTGAGTATTAATGCGTGGGCGCAAGAGCTTAATACTGTACAGAAAGCCATGCGCGACGAGCTCGAGCGGAGCATGAAGGATCTCAAATCCGACGGCTTCGAAAAACCTTTCTTCATCAACTACACTCTTCTCGACGAGACTTCGGTGCAGATGACGGCCACACTCGGCGCCCTCATGAGCTCTGTGGAGACGCAAGGCAGAGCGGCGTTGTCGATCCGGCTGCTGGTGGGCGATTACGAGTTCAACGACGAAAGTCTCGATAACAACCTCTTTAGTCCACCGCAGGCCAATGAGATCAATCTTCCTCTCGACGACGACTACATGGGCATCCGGAGATCGCTATGGGTATCGACGGATAATGTGTACCGGAATGCTTCGCGGCAGTATGCCAGGAACAGGGAGATGCTGAAGGAGCAAAACAAACCTCTGTCGGACTTGCCGCACCGGAGCTTTTTGAAAGTCGCACCTTCGAAGATCGATATAGATGGTGCCGAAGTGAAGTTCGACAAGGCTGCCACTGAAGATTATATCCGGAAAGTATCGGCCGTGTTCGGTGAATACAAACAGATCGAGAACTCGAATGTTGGATTCTTTTACCGGAGAGGTTATCGCTACCTGATGAATTCGGAAGGATCCGTCAATCGCATACCGGTGAGTCTTGTTACCCTTGCGATCGGCGCAGGCTTCCGTACGCCGGAAGGCGAGTTCATCTTCGATAACATTCAGCACAGCTATCTGACTCCAGAGCTGCCCCCGTTGGACACTATCATTGCTGAAACGAAGGCCATGGCCGAAGCCATGATCGCATCTTCAGAGGCGCCGGTGTTCCGTGAAGAATATACCGGGCCGGTGATGTTTGCGGGGCAACAGACCGCCCAGTTGTTCGTATCTCAATTGTTTACGGGTGAAGACAACCTGATCGCCAACAACAATATTCAGAACCTGAAAGGTTTTCGCTACGAAACCTCAGCGTCTATGGACACCAAGATTGGTAAGCCTGTGTTTGCCGAAACAATGACAGTGAAGGCGCATCCGAAATTGAAAAAATACGGAGAGACGACATTGCTCGGATCGTTCGAAGCCGACGATGAAGGCGTTGTTCCCGCAGACGAGACGGTCCTGATCGAGAATGGTGTGTTGAAGGCACTGATGAACGACAGAACTATGGTGAAGGCCGGACAGGTAGCGAATGGTTTGGGTGACGGCCCCGGTGTTGTTTCGATAACGTTTAAGACAACATCGTCTGCAGTTGACCTGAAGGCAAAGCTGATTGCCCATGCAAAGGCGGAAGGTCTCGAATTTGCCTTGGTTGTCAGAGGCTCAACAGCGATGGGCGGAGGCAGGATGGTGGATGTTTATAAAGTTTATGTCGCCGATGGCCGCGAGGAATTGGTAAGGCTGGCGTCGATGAAAGACGTTTCGCAACGTGATTTCAAGAAGATATCCGGCGCTTCGAAGGAAACGGGCGTGTATCATGTCACCCGTGCCGGCCAGATCACGTCGGTCATTTGCCCGGAAGCTGTCATACTCGACGAGATAGAGTTCACCGGCTCAAATCTGCCGACCCTGAAGGACGAAGAATACGTGCCCAGCCCTCTGAAAAAATAATCCAGACTACCCGTCCCGACCCTGTAGGGGACCGTACTTTTAGCTAACTTACATCCCCCCTATGGCTGAATGGACCATTGTAATAGCGCTTGTCCTCATTGGACTGCTCCTGGTGATCATTGAGGTGATCTTTATTCCGGGAACGACGTTCGTGGGCGTTGCTGGTTTTGTCTGTATGATCGTCGGGGTAATCCTTGCTTTCAGGTATTTCGGATCGGAGACGGGTTGGATGACGCTGGGTGGTTCGACTGCCGCCTCAGGTGTCTTGCTTTACATCGCCTTCAAGTCTAATGTCTGGAAACGATTTGCGCTCGGTACGTCGATCGATAGCAAGGTGAATGTGATAGAGGAGTTGAAGTTTCCTGTTGGACGGGAGGGTGTGGCGGTATCGGCATTAAGACCTATGGGAAAGGGAGAGTTTGGACCTGAAACGGTAGAAGTAAGAACGGGTGGGGAGTATGTGGAGGCTGGTAGCCGCATCAAGGTCGCAAGGATCGTCCGTAATCAAATCATCGTAGAAATTATCAACTAACAAATATGATTGAAGGCTCAATTCTCATCATCGCGTTTATATCGCTGATTTTCCTGTTGCTGTTGTTTTACTTCGTGCCTATTGGCTTGTGGATCACAGCTCTTTTTTCCGGAGTGCGCGTTACGATCGGCGAATTGATCGGGATGCGGATCCGGAAGGTGCCACCTGGTGTCATCGTCAACTCACTGATCACGGCGACAAAAGCCGGACTTCATGGAGAGGATTCAGCGGACGGGAAGAAGAGGAAACTGACGAGCAGCGACCTTGAAACTCACTTTCTCGCAGGCGGAAACGTTCCGAATGTTATTCGCGCGCTCATCTCTGCCGACAAGGCGAACATCAACCTTACTTTCAAACAGGCAACTGCTATCGATCTCGCTGGCCGCGATGTGTTCGAAGCGGTACAGATATCGGTAAATCCGAAAGTGATCAACACGCCTAAAGTTGCCGCTGTGGCAGCCGATGGTATCCAGTTGATTGCCATTGCCCGTGTTACTGTCCGGGCCAGCATTGCCCAGCTTGTGGGTGGTGCCGGTGAAGAAACTATCCTCGCCCGTGTTGGTGAAGGTATCGTTACATCCATCGGTTCGGCGAAGTCCCATAAGGAAGTGCTTGAGAATCCGGACAAGATCTCGAAGCTTGTGCTGTCGCGCGGCCTTGATGCCGGTACAGCATTCGAGATACTTTCCATCGATATCGCCGACGTCGACGTTGGAGCCAACATCGGTGCGAAGCTGCAGATCGATCAGGCTACTGCCGATTTGAAGGTTGCCGAAGCGAAAGCAGAGGAACGACGCGCCATGGCTGTTGCCCACGAACAGGAAATGAAGGCGCTAGCTCAGGAGGCGCGTGCAAAAGTTATTGAGGCCGAAGCTGAGATACCCAAGGCGATCGCAGCGGCATTCACCGCCGGCCACCTTGGAGTGATGGATTATTACAGGATGCAGAATGTGCAGGCAGATACTGACATGAGGCAATCTATCTCCGGGTCTGGAACTTCAAAAGGCACACAGAAGTCGTAAATCATTTCATCACTGTTTTCCAGTCCGACTTTTTGTTCGCCAGGAACTGATTCGTGGCCGGATTGTATTTGATGAAATTGTAGATCAATGGCACCACGGGCATTCCGTCTATTGTCATGACGCCCCAGTTTTCATCGTTGTGAACGATCACCAGGTTGTTCGGCAATAGATCCAGTCCGTCGAAGCGCGGTTCGATAAGCACGTTCCCTTTGTAATCGGCGAGTCCCGATCGCCCTTGTTCGTAGAGAACCAACAGGTTGCCGGTCCTTGCAATCGAATCGTAACGGAGCGGCACGATAAGCTGTCCTCCTTTACCGATGACTCCCGTCTTGCCGTTGCGTTTTACGATAACTAAGCCGTTGTGAAACTCACCCACTTCTTCGAAGTTGGGATTTATGACGATGTTGTCTTCCTGGCTTACGAAGCCCCATTTACCGAGGATCATCACAGCAGCGAGGCCTTCCCTGAAGCGGCCTATGGCTTCGTACCGGTTGGCGATCCGGAGCCGTCCTTTCGAATCGATGAAGCCGTACTGACCATCGCGGCGGACACCACGCATGTCTTCACTTTCTTCAAAGACCTCTTCGGTTCCTTCAACTCTCGGAGGAGCAACGACGGTTGAGCTAATGCCACTCAACGTAACATGACGGACCGTTCCGTCGGTGGAGGATTCTTCGAGGAACCCGTCCATGACCCGAAGCTGGTTGTTGGTAAAATAGATGACCTCACCGGAAGTATTCTTAAGAAAAAGAGTTGTGTCCTGCCGCTCGAGGTAGTGATCGGAGTCGACGATGGTCAGTATGTTTTGCTGGGGAAGAACTCTCCATCGCTCGTCGAAGCCGACGATGCCATAAAGTCCTTTGAATTTTACATTGGCCACATCGTAATTAAAACCTGCCAGCGAATCGTAAACGCATGCCAGCACTTCCTTGCCGTACCGATCGACGGCACCCCAAAATCCACGGTTCTTTACGGGAAAGAACCGGCCGTTGAATTGAAGGAGCTCGTCGTAACTACGCTCCGTCTTACGGATGTTGAATGTATCGTAGACAGCCCATTGGATCCACCCCTGGCTTTTCTTCATGGTCCTCACGAAATTTTCTTCGAGTATCAAAGAGTCGAATTCAAAGGGGAGTATTTCTTTCGAAGCCAGGGAGATCAGTCCGTAGCGGTTTCCTTGTCGGGCTACAGAAAGATTGTTTGTGAACGGGTCGAGGTGATCGTACTTCAGGACGATACCGGGGTCGAGGGTTTCGTTTACGGTTCCGTATTTGCCGGCACGTGTAAGTAAATAATGGGTGCCGTCTGCAATGAGCTCATCAGCTTCGATTGACTTGACCGGTTTGTTTTCGGTATCGATGATATTCCAGGTATCGCTCGCCCGCGCGCTTATGCCTTCGGTGGTTATTTTGAGCTCGCGGTATGTGGGCTGAATCTGTATAACTCCTTCGCGGTCGATCAATCCCTGCTTAAAATCCTGGTAGATGATCGCATTGCCTTTTTTGAATGATGAAATACTGTCGATCACGAACCCGGTCAATTGAATGCCGTCTTCGGAAAACAGCGCGGTGCGTTGTTCGAAGTTCTGGATGGCAAAACGGAGACTGCCGATGGGGCGTATTTCGCGATACCTGACGGGGAGGATGGTCTTGTCGTCGAGGTCGATCAGACCGTGCTCGTACTTTGGGCCGTTCTTGACAAACACGATCGCCCGTAGTCCGTGAATGGCGATGCCGTCGTAAAGAAATGGAACGGTGATCTTCCCGGAGAGATCGATGCAGCCATACTTGATCGTGTAGGGATTGATGTGTTTGGAAGCAATGACACGGTCGCCGCCGGGTGACGTGACGGTTTCAAACTCCGCTTTGGTGATAAACTCCTTCTTGAGATTGATCAGCCCCCACTTTCCCTTCTGACGGAAGCCGGTGACCTGGTTAATGACAGAGAAACTTCCGTCCGCCCAGCCCAATGCATCGAATGAGGCTGGAATCAGGATCTTGCCCGATTCGTCGCGGACGCCTGCTTTACCATTTTCGTAGAACACCTGGTACTCGGCCGACGCAGAAGAATAGGTTGCAAGTGCAAAAAGTAAGACAAACAGTCTCATGGGGCGCAGAATGCAGATACAACGTTCGGGAATTTTTGTGAACTTTGCCCTGTTTTTAACCCTCCAGGGATTAAATCAGCCTTACCCGAGTGAATAACTTATGTATATAGAGCAATTATACACGAACTGTCTTGCCGAAGCGGCGTATTACATCGAATCAAATGGTGAAGCGGCGATCATAGATCCCCTTCGTGAGACAGAACCATACATAGAGTTAGCGGCTAAACGCGGTACTAAGATCAAATACGTTTTCGAGACTCATTTTCACGCCGACTTTGTTTCGGGTCACATCGATCTTGCACGTAAGGTGAATGCGCCAATCGTATTCGGCCCTCTTGCCGATACGAATTATGAGGTAATTAATGCGAAGGATAACCAGGAGTTCAAGATCGGTAAACTAACCATACGGGTTTTACACACACCCGGGCATACGCCCGAGTCGTCGTGTTACCTGCTTCTCGACGAGGAAGGAAAGGAACATGCGATATTCACGGGCGACACATTGTTTGTAGGAGACGTTGGGCGCCCCGACCTGCTCGATGGTCTTATGACTCGTGAAGAGCTTGCCGGCTTGTTGTATGATTCCCTGAACAAACGAATCAAAACACTTCCCGATGAGGTGATCGTTTACCCGGCACACGGTCCCGGATCGGCGTGCGGTAAGAATATCGGCAAAGAGACCTTCTCGACTATCGGTGAACAAAAGAAATTCAACTATGCGCTGAAGGATCAGCCAAAGGATGAGTTTGTGAAAGAGCTCACCAGTGGCATTCTTCCTCCCCCGCAATATTTCTTCGAGGATGCCCGCATCAATAAAGAAGGCTATGAGGCAATCGACGTTGTCATCGATCGCAACAGTAAACCGCTCTCTCCTTCGCAAGTGCAAGCAATGATCGACAAGGGCGTAACCATAATCGACACACGTCCCGCCGATGAATTCGAGAAGGGTTTTATCCCCGGCAGCATAAACATCGGCCTCAACGGACAGTTTGCGGTTTGGGTCGGAACATTGATCCCGATCGGTCACCCACTCGTGCTCGTCACATCACTTGGTAATGAAAAGGAGGCCGTGCTCCGGCTTGCGCGCGTCGGCTACGAATCGGTGGAAGGATTTCTCGAAGGAGGTATTGCATCGTGGAACGGTAAGCTCGATAAGGTGAAGTCGATCGATGCATCGGAAGTGACGAATTTTGGCGACGTCGATGTACTCGATGTACGTAAGCCTGGGGAATGGAATGTCAGCCATCTTAAGGACGCGAAGTTTGTTCCCCTGGCCGATATGCCCGGCAACCTGGATACGTTCAATAAGTCCAATACCTATATTGTGCATTGCGGCGGCGGCTATCGCTCGATGACGGCGATCTCGTTGATGAAGCGGGAAGGTTTCAAGAATTTGGTTAATGTGTATGGCGGGTTTGGAGCGATGGTGGACGCGGGGTTGAAGATAGTTGTGGAAGAACTTGTCTAAGCGTCGGCAAATGCAGCTTTCACGGATCGCACGGATCGCACGGATATTAGCTTTTTCTTAAGCTGCTCTGATAATCGTCTAAGGTGTCGATGTCTTCTGCGGATCGCAGGTACACGTATGCGGCATCTCTATGTTTTGCAATGACCTTACGGGCTCCTTCTTCATCGCCGATCTCGGAGAGCTCCTGATAAACATCCTTTCCGAACAGGGCCGGAACGCCGCTGGCTTTGCCGTACTTCGAGGCCACTACCGGTTGATGCGTTTTATTAAAATGTTCGAGGATGTTGTTCAGATGCTGGGAGGTGACGAAAGGCATATCGCAAACCATGACCAGTACAGCGTCGGAAGTATCTTTTGCAGCAGTGAGTCCTGTTTTCAAAGATGAACCCATTCCTTTCGCCCAATCGGGATTACTAACGATAGTAACGGGCAGGTCCCGGATCTCCCGGCGATGTGTATTTTCGTCGCTACCCAGTACGACGAACACGTGACCGGCACGCGATTCCATGGCGGTCTTCACCGCATGACCCAGTAACGTTCCTTCACCCCACTTTAAGAGCTGCTTCGAAGAGCCCATCCTCGACGAAGAACCTGCTGCCAGTATGATAACCGAGACGGCCACTACTCCATTGGTTTAGCCGCGAGGAATTGCGCTTCACCGATCGTGCGGCCTTCGTTCGAATCCGTATCGACGAGGATCTTCCATGTACCGTTCTCCTTTCGATGCACGACGTGGAACCGGCCGTAGCCCGCACCGCCTTTTCCGTCGGCAGCCCACCATGATGTTTTATAGACGCCGACGTCGATCGCCTGGTTGTCGTTGTTGATGCGTTCGGTAAAACGAAGTTCAATTTCGCGACGGCTCTTGTCTGTCTTTCGCCGCTCGTTGCCTTGCTTGGTCTGTTGATAGTACTGGTCCCACGACAGCACTTGTTTCGATTCGCGGCCGGAGCGCACGAGATCTTTCGAATGAACGTTCATGAAGAGCTCGGTATCGCCTTCGGTAAATCCTTTTATAAAAGGTTTCCAGACTTGTTCGTTGATGTCTTTCTGCGCGGTTTGCGCAAAGAGAGAAGTGCTGGCGAACAGCAACAGAAAGAGTACCCTCATTTTTAGAAGAAGTTAAAAATAGATCTGTTTATAAACCTGATCCGACTGAGAATCGCGTTCGTGGATGGCGCCATCTCTTTTCTTGAGAAACCCACCGTCACGATTTGCCAACCGCGCTTGTACTTCGGAGATAATTGCCACGGCGATCTCGTCCGGAGCTTCGGCGCCGATATCGAGACCGATGGGAGAGTGGATGCGGTCGAGCTGTTCTGCCGTCAGTGCAATCCCTTCCTTCGAAAAGTCCGTCAGCATTTTGTCGAATCGTTTTCGGGGGCCCATGATACCAATGTATGGAGCTGGTGTGGTCACCAATTTTCGTAACACGTCGCGATCGTATTCGTAGTTATGTGACATGAGCACACAAGCGGTGTACGGCGTTATATTGAAATCACGGTCAATGAACTGACGCTGGCACAACGACAGCTTGTCTGCTGTCGGAAAAAAGAGAGGAGCTATGTGTGCGGCACACTCATCGGTGACCTGCACTTCCCACCCGAGCGACTTCGCCAGATTACTGACCGGGCGGGCATCAAAACCTCCCCCGAAGATGATCAGTGAAAATCCGGGCTGGACAAGCTCCAGGAAAACGTCGCAAGTCTGTGCTTCATGTTTGAATGTCTCTGCCCGTGACTGACGGGTCTCAAAAAGAGAAGCCAGTTTCTCTTCCACCAGCCAGCTCATAGCAGGATCACTCAGACGAACTTCAACTTTATTGTTACTGATCAGAATTTTCTCGCCGATACAACCTGTCCCCGCAAAGACCGTTGCCAGGGCGACAGACTGTTGAGTATTGACCAAAGACTGATAGAGTGCGATCGGATTTTTTTCCACGGAAGGATCGACAGGCTCAATCAGCACGTCGATGATCCCGTTACATCCCAAGCCGATACCCAAGCTCTGATTGCTGTCTTCGTTCGTATCGTAGGTTACGGTAATGGGCTTGTTGTCGAGCATCACCTGCCGCGCTTTTCTCAGAGCGTCGCCTTCGAGGCAACCGCCACTGATCGAGCCAACCCACTTACCATCGTCGGTGATGAGCATTCGCGCACCTGGACTGCGATAAGATGAACCCCTTACCTGGACGACAGTAGCAACGGCGGCTTTTCTTGCAGTCGTGTCAACCTTCGCGTATTCGCGCAATATCGTCTTGAAGTCCTTCATGTTAAGACTGGGCCTTCGTTTTCTCGTCCGACAGATTGATGGGCAATGAGTGAATTCGCTTACCCGTCGCTGCAAAGATAGCATTGCAAAGCGCAGCTGCCACAGGCGGCAGTGTCATTTCACCGAGCCCTTCGGGAGATTCCGGGCTGTCGATCAGGTGTATGTCCAGCGTGGGAGCATCTTTCATGCGAAGCATTTTGTATTCGTTGAAATTGCTCTCTTTCACTTTTCCGTTCTCTATGTGAATAGCGGAATTCAAGGCTGCATTGAGTCCATCAATAATGCCGCCCTCCAGCTGATTAAGCGCTCCGCTTTTGTTGATGATCAGTCCGCAATCGACAGCTGCCGTGACATTTTCAATTTTAACGGTAGTAGGATTGGGCATGGAGATCGTCACAACTTCGGCCACGTAAGCTCCGAACATAAAGTGCGCGGCAAATCCGCGGTAAGTTCCTTTGGCGGGGGCCTGATCCCAGTTTGCTTTTTCGGCAGCGATGCGGATCACGTTTTTAAGTCGCTTGGTGCTGTACACCGGTCCGCCGTGATCGCGGTAGGGCATCACTTTGTCTTCGTCGCCCAACACTTCCAGGCGGAATGCCACCGGGTCTTTTCCGGCAAGTGCGGCCATCTCGTCGATAAACGTTTGGTCGAGCCATGCGGTAACGTTGTGTCCCGGGGCGCGCCATGCACCGCGAGGTACTTTGCTCACCACGGGTGTATACTCCATGCGGAAAGCCGGGATGAAACCTGCGGGAAATCCATCGGGGAAGACCTCGGTTTCATGCGTGCCACCGGTTGACCCGGCAAAAATTCGCCGAGACGTGGTTGATCCCTTCAGGTGCCATGCAACGAGCTTATTGTTTGCATCGAGACCTGCTTTGATATGATACAGTCCGTTCGGGCGATAGAAATCGTGTTGAATGTCGTCTTCACGTGTCCAGACCACTTGTACTGCTTTTCCGATCTGCTTCGAAAGTGCGATGGCTTCCCATGCATAGTCGGCCATGAGGCGCCGGCCGAAGCCTCCGCCCACTCGTGTCATCCTGACTTTGATCTTATTGGCAGCGAGGCCGGTAAGCTCAATCGCGGCGCCGCGAACAGCTCCGGGTACCTGTGTCGGTCCCCAAACTTCCACGCTGTCGGTTTTCACGTCGGCGATGTAGTTCATGGGTTCCATTGCAACGTGGGCGAGGAACGGAGCTTCGAAAGTTGCTTCGTGGACTTTAGCACATGAGGCCAATGCTTCGTCAACATTTCCGTCGTCGCGAAGGACGTCGCCTTTCTTATTGAGATTGGATTCGAACTGCGAGCGAAGATTTTCGTCCGACTCGGGTTCGACACCGGTGAGGTCCCATTCGATCTTCAACGCCTTGCGCCCCTTCATGGCAGTCCAGGTATTCCTGGCGATGACCGCCACACCGCCGACAAGCTGTGTGGGACTCTTCGTTGCGTCCAGTATAACAACCTTTTCAACACCTTCGATCTTCAGCGCTTCCGAATCGTCGATGGACTTGACCTTTCCTCCAAACATAGGACAGCGCTCGATCACTGCGACCGCCATACCTTTTGGCCTCGCATCGAGTCCGAACTCCATGGAACCTTTGACGATCTTTTTATTGTCAACGCCGGGTATCCACTGGCCGATGATCTTGAAATCTTTCGGGTCTTTCAGCACCGGGGTCTCGCGAACGTTAAGCTTCGAAGCGGGAGCGGCGAGTTTGGCATAACTTAATTTCTTATCAGAACCGGATTGGTAAACATGGCCTTCCTTCGCATAACATTTGTCGAGCGACACTTTCCATTCGCGGGCTGCTGCTTCGATCAGCATTTCCTTTGCTCCGGCGCCCGCACGGCGTAATGCATCGAAGTTTGTTTTTATACCTGTACTGCCACCGGCGAACTGTGCACCAAACCTGTTGTCGAGAAGGCCTTGTTCGACTTCGATCTGTTTCCAGTCAACTTCGAGCTCTTCGGCAATGATCTGTGCAAATGCTGTTTTGATACCCTGACCGATCTCAGGGTTCTTCGAGTAAATAATGATCTGTCCGTTGGATGAGATCTTCAGGAAGACATTAGGTTCGAAGACGGTGTCTTCGAAGGCTTTTGCGGTTGAAATAATTTTACCATCGGAAAAACTGACGGCAAGAAAGATACCGGCGCCTGTGAGGCCGGCAGATTTTAAGAAGTCGCGACGGTTATAGCCACGGGGCTCAGAGGTCTTCGTAGTGTGCAAAATACCTGATATGAAATGTTTGCCCTTCATATTTTTTGTACTTGAGCTTGTCGCCAACTTTCAATTGGGCGTAGTGCTCTTTGGTACAATGAACCTGGAAGTCATTGCCGTCCTTGTCCTGTACCACAGCAATATATTGATCATCCTTTGCAACAACAATGGCGTGGTCACCGACTTTCCTACCTTGGTAAGGGGTATATGTGGCAACATTCCTTGCCTCAATAAAAAGCAATTCCTTTATAACGGCTTCCTGCGTTGTGGGTGCCGAAAAGAGAATGTCCCACGAGATCCAAACCAACAATCCTGCAAGACCGAAGACGACAATTCCATACAGAATAGCTTTCATATAAGAACGGGTGTTAATTTCTAAGCGCCTTGACCTCGTCGGGTTTCACAGCTGCTCCTTTGTTTCCGAAGGAGTTTCGGATATAATTCAATACATCACTCACTTCCTCATCGGTGAGGTCGAAGCCGGTCATCTCGCCGTTGTACGTCTGTCCGTTCACTTTGATATCCCCACTAAGGCCCTTAAGGGTGACGATAACTGAACGGTTCTTGTCGGCCATAAGGAAATCGGATTTAGCGAGCGGAGGGTATACGGTTTCGATGCCTTCACCCTTTTCCATGTGGCAGGTGATACAGTAGCTTCCGTACACTTCTTTACCCCGGTTAATGCTTGCTTTCAAATCGAAGGCAGCCTTCTGTTTAAAAGATGAAAACAGTACAATGGAAAATGCTAAAACAATAAGAAATCGGAGGTATTTCATTTGTCGATAGATTAAATAAGGTACGTGAAAATTGGTAACTCAAAGAAGAATTCTACCCCCCAAAATACAAAGAGCGTGCCCGCGCGCCGACGCTGTAGCTTTGGCGCAAGCGTCCGAAGCGGGCACAGAAATCTATTGTACAGCGGAAAGAGGACCGGGTCCGATTACACTTTTTCGAGGTCAAATGGCAGCGTGCGGATACGCTTGCCCGTCAGATCGAAGATGGCATTGGTGAGGGCCGGTGTAAACGGAGGCAGGCCGGGTTCGCCGACACCGCCGGCGGGCTCTTCATTATCCATATTGAATACTTCAATCTCCGGAGTATCCTGGATGCGCGGCATTTTATAAGTATTGAAGTTTTGCTCTACAGCCTTACCGTCTTTGAACGTTGTTGCGTGCTTCGTTGCAGCGCCCAAAGCCATGATGATGCTTCCTTCGACCTGTGCTTTGATGATGTCCGGGTTCACGTACCACCCGCAATCCATCACGGCCCACACTTTGTCGATCTTCACTCCGCCTTCGGGACGCTTCGACACTTTCACCACTTCACCTACGATGCTGGAAAAACATTCTGTGATCGCCACACCGTAACCTTCGTTCTTTCCCTTCGACTTCCATCCGCTTACCTGTTCGAGCTTATCGATCAGTGCCATGTAACGATCCTTGCCGCCGAGGAACATCTTTCTGTATTCCATAGAATCCTTTCCGGCAGCGACAGCGAGCTCATCCATAAAGCTTTCGAATGCAAAACCATTCGTCGACGAATACACCGAACGCCACCACATCACGGGGATGGGCGAGTCGAGCGGGATGTCGGCGAAACTATAGTGAGGCAGTCTTTCGAAGTACGGTTCAAGAAATCCTTCGGTGGTGCTTCCGTTGTACGCGTCCTTTTCAGCACCCGGCCACTGATGATCCATGTTCTGACCGGCCATCTTAAACTTGTAAGCTGCGATCCGCCCATTGGGATTCAGAGCAGCTTCGACTTTATACATCATACCGGGGCGGAACGGTCCCTGGGTGGTATCGTCTTCGCGTGTCCATACAACTTGCACCGGACCTTTTATCTCTTTAGAGATCAACGCAGCTTCCTGAGTATAATCTGTAAAGGCTTTACGTCCGAAGCCGCCACCGAGGAAGGTCATGTTGACCGTGATCTTTTCGCGGGGCATACTGAGCACGTTCATCAAGTCGTCCTGAACCCAGCCTGGCGCCTGGATAGGTCCCCAGATCTCGCATGAGTCCGCAGTAACGTTAGCGGTGCATGTCAGGGGCTCCATGGATGCATGCGATTCATACGGAGTCGAATAGACGGCTTCGACTTTCTTCTCTGCCTTCGACAGCACGCGGTTTACATCACCCATCGTCCGGTAGGAAAGTCCCTCTTTTGTCTTGAGGTCTTCTTCCATCTTCGCATAGAGCTGCGTGGTATCGTTATAAGGGAATCCCGAATCGTCCCATTCGACCTTCAGCGCTTTTCTTCCCTGCATCGCAGACCAAAGGTTATCGGCAACCACGGCGACACCTTCGCGAGTGGTGGAGAATACTGCCATCTTCACTTTGATGACATGCTTGACACCCGGAACCTTTTTGGCTTCCGCATCATCGAAGCTTTTCACTTTGCCCAGGAACCTCGGGTTTCGTTCAACGACTGCATACAACATGCCCGGAAGTTTTTTGTCAAGCCCGAACATCGCCGTGCCGTTTGTCTTCATCGGTGTGTCCTGCCTGGGCATTGGCTTGCGCAGTATCTTATATTCCGACGATTTCTTTAACGGTATGTCTTTCGGCAGCTCGAGCTTTGAGGCATCGGCGACGAGCTCGCCGTAGCCGAGCTTCTTGCCGGATGGTTTATGAATGATCTGACCGTTCTCGGCGTAGCATGTGGACTTATCGACGCCCCACTTTTTTGCGGCAGCTTCCTTCAGCATCTCACGCGCCGAAGCACCCATCTGGCCGAGGTGTTTGTACGATCCGCGTACCGTCGAGCTTCCGCCGGTGATCTGGCTTCCGTATTTCTTTTCATTGCCCACACCGAAGATGATCTTCACGTCATTGAGATCAACCTCCAGCTCTTCTGCAATGATCTGCGGCACAGCCTGGAACGAACCCTGTCCCATCTCCGCGCGGTGATTGATGATCGTGACCTTACCGGCAGAGTCGATCGAGATCCATGCATTTAATTCAACGCCCGAGGTTTCCGCCTCCGCAGCCGTGATCAACTCCATGCTCTTGCCCGACGCGGTGGAATAGATACCAAGCGTCAGGGCTGCTCCTGTCATGCCCGAAAGCTTGATAAAATTCCTCCTGCTTAAATTTTTTTCAGATGCGGTCATCTTATTTGTTTTTAATGAGTTGGTCACTTGGTGCTTGCTTTGGCCACCATCATTTTGGAAGCTGTCTTGATCGCCTTTCGAATGCGTGGATAAGTTCCGCACCGGCAGATGTTACCCTGCATGGCCGTATCGATGTCTTTATCAGTTGGCTGAGAATTCTTCTTCAACAATGCAACCGCCGACATGATCTGTCCGCTCTGGCAATAGCCGCATTGTGGCACCTGTTCTTGTATCCATGCCTGCTGCACCACGTGCGTGTTGTCGTCAGACAATCCTTCGATCGTTGCGATCTTTCCGCTTGCTGCTGCCGAAACAGGTATCGAGCATGAGCGTATCGCATTACCGTTGAGGTGTACTGTGCACGCTCCGCACTGCGCTATTCCACAACCGTATTTGGTACCTGTAAGGCCTGCCAGATCGCGAATGGCCCAGAGGAGCGGCATCTTCGGATCGGCTTCTACGGTGTAACTTTTGTCGTTGATTTGTAAGGTGTACTTGGCCATGGTAAAAGGCGGTTTTAGAGTGATGAAAGTACGAAAGGAACAATTTAGATAGGGTCTAAATAGGGTTTCGGAGGGGGTCGGGGGTTGGAAGGATTGGATGGGCTGACGAAATACGGTTTGTGGGGGATGGTGGTAAGTAGCCAGTAGTAAGGAGGCTGTAGGTTGCGAGACAGTTCAGAGGGATCGATCAACAGTTGGGTGAGGGCGTTTATTGAAACAGGGCGAAATGTTGGATGTTAATGGAAAAATTAATTATGAAAACGATATTCATTGTTGTCATGGCTTTGATGGGGCAGCTCACTTATGGGCAGGGGTCGCTGGAGGTGGTGGTGAAGAAGGTGAAGGATGGGAAGGGGAACGTGCGGGTCGGGATATTCAAGGACGAGAAGACTTTTCTGAAAACGGCGGCGTGGGGGAAGGTGGTGAAGGCATCGGCAGGCGAAGTCAAGGTCGTTTTTGAAAGTGTGCCGGCCGGGACTTATGCAGTCAGCGTGATCCACGACGAGGATGAGAACGGAGAATTGAACTCGGGTATGTTTGGGATGCCCAAGGAAGGGTTCGGCTTCGCTAACGACGCCATGGGAACGTTTGGCCCCCCAAGCTTTGAAAAAGCGTCAGTAAAGGTTGGGAATACATCTCAGACCATAGCGATAAGCATGAAGTATATGTAGGACGGGCAGAATGTACGATTACAAAGTACGACGTACGATTGTGAAACCGTCCGTCAAAATCGTACATCGTACATTGTACTTCGTACATAAACTATTGTACATCGTACATCAAAACACTATTATTGTGTACTATCAACACAATGAACCCTATGAGAAAGATGATTGCCGCCCTTTTGATAAGCGTGGCCATAACCCCCTTCGCCGCCGCGCAAAAATCTTCATTGCCGCTGGTTAACGGCGAAAACACTGCCGTCACACAAACGAATTCAGGTAAAGTCCGCGGCTACATTCACAACGGGATATATACTTACAAAGGAATTCCCTACGCACAGGCGAAAAGATTTCAGGCTCCGGAAAAGCCGACGCCCTGGGAAGGCGTCAGAAGCTCGATGAGTTACGGACCCGTCGCGCCACTCATGACGCCAACAACAGCGGTACAGGATGAGATCGAATTCCTGTTCCATCACGACTGGGGCTATACCAGCGAAGACTGCCTTCGGCTGAACGTATGGTCACCGGGCATCAACGACGGCAAGAAAAGACCGGTGATGTTCTGGATCCACGGTGGCGGCTACACCGCGGGCTCTTCGCAGGAACTACCGTCAACCGACGGAGAAGCGATCGCTAAAAAAGGCGACGTAATTCTGGTGTCGGTAAATCATCGTCTGAATGTACTCGGGTTCCTCGACCTGTCGGAGTATGGAGACAAGTATAAGTCCTCGGCGAACGCAAGCTTCTATGACCTGGTCGTGGCGCTGGAATGGGTACGTGACAACATCTCGAACTTCGGAGGCGATCCGGGCAACGTAACGATCTTCGGTCAGTCGGGTGGTGGTGGAAAAGTGAGCACACTCATGAGCTCACCGATGGCGAAGGGATTGTTTCACAAAGCAATTGTGCAAAGCGGTGTATGGGCTGATTTCCAGGATCAGGCGATATCGAAGCGCATCGGTGCAGCTGTGTTGAACGAGCTTGGACTGATCCCCTCGAAAGTGGACTCTATTCAAAAAGTACCTTATGATAAACTTGTGGCTGCCGGCAACAAGGCTCAGCAAAAAGTTCGTGAGCAGTTAAAAGCGGAAGGCGTACAGATCGACGGACTGGGCTTGCGCTTTGGCTGGACACCGACCATCGACGGCGTATTGTTGCAACAACACATGAAAGATCCGAAATCTCTTGCGCTCTCTTCGGACATTCCGCTCCTGATCGGATCGACCAAAAACGAATTCATGAACTCGCTGAGAAACCCAGCGCTGAAAAAAGCCAACGAAGGCGAGGTGAAAGAATTTCTGAAGAAGCAATGGGGTGACAAGACCGATGACTACATCGCGGCTGTGAAGAAAGCCTATCCGAAGGATACACGTCCCAACGATCTTGCAGACATCGATGGTTTCTTCCGGCCGGGAATGGTGGCGCAGGCTAATGCGAAATCAGGCGTTGGAACCGCGCCGGTGTTCATGTACCTGTTCACCTGGCAATCGCCTGTAATGGACGGAGCATACAAGGCCATCCACTGTATTGAAATCCCTTTTGCTATGAACAACATTGCGCGTGCTGAGGAAATGACAGGTGGCGGCAAGGAAGCTTACGCGTTGGCCGAGAAAGTGAGCCAGGCCTGGATCAATTTCGCAAGAAGCGGGGATCCTAACCACAAGGGACTGCCCGCATGGCCAAAGTATACCGCAAACGGGGGTGCAACGATGATGTTCGATAACGTATCGACCGTTCGTAACCATCCTGATAAGGAGATATTAGAAATGACTTCTGGAGCACCGAGATTCTAATTATATTATTAGATTCTAACATCGTTTCCATGAAAACCAATCGTAGAAAATTCATTCAAAACATTGGCTTAAGCACCGCAGCCTTGAGTGTCGGCGCTGCCGGCAGCGCTTCTGCAGCCAACACCGCAAAGGAAGCTCCGGATAAGGATGGCCAAATATTGTTGGTTGGCGACAACATCGCCGTAGCCGCTACAACTCATGGAAAGGTGAGAGGCTTTGTGCTTCGCGGTATCAACACGTTTTTGGGAATCCCTTATGGCGCTGACACTTCCGGGGCCAATCGTTTTATGCCCCCGCAGAAACCAAAGTCGTGGGATGGTGTGCTTCCTGCAGTTTGGTGGGGCAACACCGCTCCGCAAAACATGGAGAAACGATACTCCAACGTCTACGCTTCATTTGTCGATCATTGGAATTATGACGACGTGAGCGAGGATTGTTTGAAGCTGAACGTGTGGACACCCGCACTCGGCGACGGTAAGAAACGCCCGGTTATGGTTTGGCTGCATGGCGGTGGTTACGCCAATGGAAATGCTATCGAACAAGATGGATACCATGGTGAAAACTTTTCGCGGCGCGGTGATACGGTGTTTGTTTCGATCAATCACCGGCTCGGACCGTTGGGTTATGCGCACTTCGGCGCTGCCGGTTCAAAATTCGCAGCTTCGGGTAATGTTGGTATGCTCGATTGCGTAGCGGCCCTGGAATGGGTTCGAGACAACATCGCGTCATTCGGCGGCGATCCCGGAAATGTTACGATCATGGGTCAGTCCGGCGGAGGTGCAAAAGTATGTGTGCTCACCGCGATGCCGGCCGCAAAGGGATTGTTCCACAAGGCTGTTGCACTCAGCGGTTCGTCGCTGAAAGCAGTTGAAAAAGAAAATGCAGAGAAGCTCGCGGAGTATGTTCTGAATGAAGCAGGTCTTACTTATAACGAAATGGACAAGCTTCAAGAGATGCCGTGGAAACAGTACCTTGAGTTTGCCACAAGAGGTCTCGCGAAGTACCGTGAAGAAATGAAGATGCCGGCATTCGGTGGTGGCGGAGGATTTGCACCAGTGGTCGACGGAACGTACTTGCCCCAGCATCCTTACAATGGAGAACCGGCTCCCGCGGCAGCAGACGTGCCGATGCTGATCTGTACTACTTTCAATGAACAGTCACCGAGCAGAACCGATTCGGGTCTCGAAACGATCGACCTCGGCGGCGTGAAGGATAAGTTAAAAGGTCGCTTTGGTGACAAGACCGGGGATATCGTGGAGGCATACGCCAAAGTATTTCCCGACAAACGCCCGATCGAGATATGGTCGATGGTTGCCAGCAACCGTCAGAACGCCATCGCTCTTGCAGATTCTAAATCGAAACAAAAAGCGCCTGTTTACATTGCCTGGTTCGGATGGCAGCCGCCGATGTTCGACAACCGCATGCGTGCATTCCACTGCGTGGATATCTGCTTCTGGTATTACAATACAGACATAATGCTTACACACACCGGCGGTGGAGCAAGGCCGAGAAAGCTTTCGACGAAGATGGCCGACTCACTGCTTAACTTCATGAAGACCGGTAATCCGAATGGAGGAGGATTGCCTAACTGGCCCGCCTACAATTCGGCTAACGGGCAAACAATGGTACTCGATGATATGCCGGTCGTTAAAAACGATCCGGATCGTGAAGCAAGAAAAGCATTTGTATGAAACGCGGAATCGTCTTTTTGATTTACCTAAGTGTTGTGTCTGTCGTTTGGGCGCAACCTTCGGCGCCCACCGGCTTCGATGCCAATGCCAACCTTGCGAATTCCACTAACTCGATGTTCCGGTCATTCGATAACCGCTACACAGGAGTGAAAGGATATGCGACGGTGTTCGAGGATTTTGTTTATGGCAATGTCAACATGAAGAGCGGCGAACGGGCGGAAGGGCAGGAGTTGAATTATGATGCCATGACGAATGAGCTTATTGTCCGGTCCAGAATATATAAAAGAGTATTGGCGGTGCGTTCCGACCTGGTGGGGTCATTCGAGCTGATCAACATTAACGGTGATACGCTGACATTTAAAAAGGTTACAGAAAAAGGATTTTGCCAGGTGCTGCATGAAGGTAAAATGAAGGGCTACTTGAAGTACGGAAAGCAGGTAGCGCGTGCGAACCACGGCGGAGCATACAACAGCAATGCCCGGACGTATGATGAATTTATGGACGTCAACGCGATCCTGATCTCTAAAGACGGCGGGCCTTTGGAGGAGATTAAGGGAAGCAAAAAGGCTTTCGAGGCGAAGTTTCCTGAGAAGAAGGATGCCATCCGCCAATATATAAAAGAGAAAAAGCCGGATCTAAAGAATCCGAAAGAGCTTAGTCAATTCCTTGCCCACCTCGACAGCCTAGGCTGACCCCCGCATCAAACGATTGCACTCCTTGTTTAACACCTTACTTTGAGAGAGGTCGAGCATTTTCGCCGCGTCTTTGTTAGATTGCGTGCTTGGGTATTATTAAACTGACCAGCGCAACCTGACTTACGGATGATCAAAACTGAAGAGATTTTTTCATACCCTTTTAACCGGAAATACAGCAAGCCTGTCGCGTACTTTTCGATGGAATTTGCCATCGACCAGCCCTTAAAAATCTATAGCGGCGGCCTCGGATTCCTGGCAGGGTCGCATCTGCGCTCCGCCTACGAGCTCCAACAGAACATGATCGGTATCGGCATTCTCTGGAAGAAAGGATACTACGACCAGGAACGCAACCAGGATCAAACGTTGAAAGTCAGCTATCGTGATAAGGATTATTGGTTCCTTACCGATACGGGTATTGTTTACCCGATCACCATTCACGGTTCGCGTGTTTTCGTGAAAGCATTCCTTCTGAAACCCGACGTGTTCAAGTCAGCGCCGCTGTTCTTGTTGTCTACCGACGTTCCCGAGAACGACTACCTGGCACAAACGATCAGTCATCGCCTGTACGACCCGAACGAAACGACACGTATCGCACAGTCGATCCTTCTTGGAGCCGGCGGTGCAAAACTGCTCGACATACTCGAACGGCATACCGATATCTATCACATGAACGAGGGACATGCGCTGCCTTTGTGTTTTTACCTGCTCGATAAGTTTAAGAACCTCGATGAGGTAAGGAAACGTGTTGTATTCACGACACATACGCCGGAAAAAGCCGGTAATGAAGAACATAGTCTGCCACTGCTAAACAGCATGAGCTTCTTCAATGGCATCAATCAAAAACAGGTGGAAGAAACTCTTCACCCTGAGAACGGTGTAGTGAATTATACTTTGACAGCCCTTCGCATGTCAAAACGCGCTAATGGGGTTTCACAATTACACGGGGAAGTAGCGAGGAAGATGTGGAGCGGTTATAAAGATATCTGTGAGATCACGGCAATCACCAACGCACAAAACCAGGCATACTGGATAGATCCCGACCTCTCTTTAGCATTGCTGAAAGACAACGACAAGGTTCTTGTGAGCCGCAAGAAAGAGCTTAAGCACAATATGTTTCGCAGTGTCGCCAACGAAACCGGCAAGTTGTTCGATGAGAACGTACTGACCATCGTTTGGGCACGGCGCTTCGCGGGGTACAAACGAGCTAATCTTTTATTGTATGATTTCGATCGCTTCGTGAAGATCGCCACCAATGCGAAATATCCGATACAGGTGATATGGGCGGGTAAGCCTTATCCCGAGGACTACAGCGCAATCAATATCTTCAACGAGATCTATTGGAAAACAAAGGAGCTGCCGAACTGCACCGTGGTCACCGGTTATGAGCTCTGGCTGTCGGGACATCTGAAGCGTGGATCGGACGTGTGGCTGAACAATCCCCGTCTGTATCACGAAGCTTCGGGTACCTCCGGCATGACGGCCGCAATGAACGGGTCTATCAATTTTTCGATACCCGACGGATGGGTACCGGAGTTTGCCGAAGACGGCGTGAACTCATTCCTCATCCCCACCGCCGATGAATCGCTGAGCACCGAAGAGAAAGACAGGATCGAAGCGAAGAACCTCCTTGACGTGCTGGAGAACGTGATCATACCGATGTACTACGACACACCTGAGAAGTGGCTAAGGATGATGAAGGCCAGTATGAGAGAAGTGGTTCCTCAGTTCGATGGAGTACGGATGGCGACGGAATATTACGAGAAGATGTATATCGCGGATTGATTTACGATTTACAATGTACGATTTTGTCTGACGGCCGATCTTTGGTCCAAATCGTAAATCGTAAATCGTAAATCGTAAATTTGCCTATGCCTTATCGGATATCCGACCTTTTTATCTATCCCGTAAAATCCCTTGGAGGCATCCCTGTCCGTTCCGCCAAAGTCATGCGAAAAGGCTTCGAAAATGACCGGCGCTGGATGCTGATCGATGAGGACAGTATTTTCCTGACTCAACGCATTTACCACCACATGGCTCTTTTCAGGATGAGTTTTGCCGACAATGGCTTCCGGGTGTCGTTCAAGGGCGAGTCTATCGATATTCCTTTCTCCTTCGAAGGCGATCCTGTTCGAGCAAAGATCTGGGATGATGAAGTGACCGTACAGGAAGTAAGCCCGGCCCACACCGAATGGTTTTCGAAAAATATAGGCATCCGGTGTAAGCTGGTTGCATTTCCGGAAGTGAATGCCCGGCCCGTTGATGCACGATATGCTGTGGGCGACGACCATGTGAGCCTCGCCGACGCTTACCCGCTGCTCGTCGTGGGTCAGAGCTCGCTCGATGACCTGAATGAGAGATTAAAATCTCCGGTTCCGATGAATCGATTCAGACCGAGTGTTGTTTTTACAGGGGGAGAACCATTTGAAGAAGATCAATGGAACCGTTTCACGATAGCCGACGGCGAATTCGCAGGCGTGAAGCCGAGCAAGCGCTGCGTGTTGATCACCGTCGACCAGGAAACGGCAATTAAAGGAAGCGAGCCACTGGCAACACTTTCTACATACCGCAGAAAAGACAACGGAGTTTATTTCGGACAGAATGTAATACCGACGAAGCTCGGGCAAATAACGATAGGAGATGAGATCATTCTTAAAGACTAGCATCGTATTTATACTGACGGCAGCTGTCGTCCTTTCATGTAAGAAGAGCGAGTCCAGGCTCCCGATCTTTGGCGAGCGTGACTTCAACGGTAAGGATACTGTTTATCATACCATCGCGCCTTTTTCTTTTTTGGACCAGGACAGTACGGTGATCACCAATGACACTTTTAAGGATAAGATCTACGTAGCCGATTTCTTTTTTACCACCTGCCGGACAATCTGTCCTATTATGAAGACGCAGATGAAGCGTGTGTACGACGCGACCGCAAACCAGCCTGATGTATTGATCCTTAGCCATACCATCGATCCGGAATACGATACAGTCGCCCTTCTTCGCAACTTCGCGAAGATGCTGGAGGTCAGCAGCGACCGCTGGCACTTTGTGACCGGTGAAAAGGATTCGATCTATAAGATCGCACAGACAAGTTATTTCGTTACGGCCAGAGAGGAAAGGGCGGAGCCGGATGGGTTCATTCACAGCGGCGCCTTCATGCTGATCGACAAAAAGCAACGCATCCGCGGTAAATACGATGGCACGAGGCAGGTTGATGTCGACCGTATGCTGAAAGACATCGCCAAGTTGAGAAACGAATCCGAATGAGGCTTCTGTGGATATTAGCGCTCGCAATTTCAATCATCTCCTGCAAGTCGAAAGCCGAGATCGAGATGGAACAGTACTACAACCGGGGCGAAATTCTCTATACACAATACTGCAGCAATTGTCACCAGGCAGACGGAAAGGGACTTGGATTGCTATATCCTCCCCTGGACAAGTCTGATTTCATGGAAAAGAACCTCGATGAGGTTCTGTGTATTATGAGAAACGGCAAGTCGACGCCGACTGTGGTGAACGGCAAAACTTACGAACAACCGATGCAGGGTGTAACGGCCCTAACCGATCTTGACATAGCCGAGATCGCGACGTACATCTATAATACGTGGGACCACAAACGTGGGATTGTTAAAGTGGATGAGGTTTCGGCGAAGATGAATTCTTGTAAGTCGGAATAATTCTATTCCGACCTGCCAACATCTCGCCTTTTAAATTTCTGTCCGAAGTACTTGTCGCGGAGAGCCCTGTATTTCATCGCATCCTTTTCTTTGATCTTCTTGCCATTGATCACCATTTCATTGTTGCTGTCGTTGATGTTCAGATTATCGAGGTTCTCATTTTTATTGATGTAGCCGTCGTCGCGCAGCATCTCGGCGAGCTCCTTTTTGTAATCGTCGGCTTGCCGGGCCATGTCGGCGAGGAAGTCGCTTTGTTCGCGCATCTTGTCACCCATGACCTGGAATTGTCCCGACCGGATACGCGCCATGTCTTCAGATTGCAACGCTTTCATTGATTCCACTTGTGCCAGCTGATCGGCCATATGGGCTACCTGGTCTCCGGAATAATCGAACGGTGCTACGCGCGGTGTGACTGCGATCCTGGGAGCGACATAGACATCCGGGTTGGGCGCTTTTGGCGCGCTATGCATTTCCCAAAGCTGGTCGTTCAGCAGGTTCCATGCATTATCGTCTGCGCTGTAACGGCGTAACTGTTCGAGGTCCACAACATCGGCAGCGTCACGATGTTCTTTCTTTACCTCGTCCATCATCTTGCCGAGCTTGTCCTGGTTCTTTTCGTAGAAGTCCTTGAATTCTGCCTTGAATTTTTTGGTGAATTCTTTTTCAAACTCCTCCATCTCTTCGGTCGTCATGCTGCGGTATTTGAAACCCGGGATGCTGTCGAAACTGTTGAATTGGTCGAGGTTGAAATTAAGATTCATAGGACCAGCCGGTTCGAAGGCTCTTAATGCTTCGAGCGCTTCCAGTGCTGCCAGTCCTTCAAGGCCTTCAATCATCGGCATCATCATCCCGTCCGGTCCTTCGACGAAGACATCCATATCGTCGATATACGGCGGGACGTTTTCTACCTCCGGAATGAATTCGATCTCGGGGATCGGCGCTATGGCTTCATGCTGGCGATGCTTGTTCGACTTAATCACTTTAAGCCCGTCCTCCTTCGAAGTGTCGGCAGCAAGTGCATTGACTTCTTTGATATTGTTATTTGAAACCTTCGCTTCGGCTTCTGAGCCGATCGAAAGCCACGATGCGCAGATCAATCCGAGGAATATAAGCGCCACAGGCACAAGCCGGCCTTTTCCCCAATCATTTTTGGCAGAATTCTCCATAATTCTTTTGATTCGATTCAATAACTGATTTTTATTACCTGATATGCCCAGCGCCAACGCCGACGAGCTCCGCGAAGCTTCCAGCTGCGCCAAAGTGCGGACGTAAGTCATGGGACTTATTCCTTTCGCAATCACCATGTCGTCGCAGCAGTTCTCCCGCTCTTCGCGAATGAGCGATGAGATCAGCATAACGAAAGGATTGAAAAAGAAGATCGTTTCTACAATCGCCTGGAACAGGTTGATGACATAATCCTGTCTGCGGACGTGTGAGAGTTCATGTACAATGATGGTTTCAACTTGCTCGCCTGTAAGTCCGGTGAGCAAACCGAATGGAAAGAGTATCATCGGTTTCATGAAGCCGACGACCATGGGTGACGTTATTCCCGCTTCCGCAATAGCCACAACCCGCTTGATGTTCAGGCTCTCCGAAAGACTGTTCACCATATTCATCCATTCCTCTTGTACGGGGTGCGCATTTCTTCTGAGCCTGCCGATGTACCACAAACCTGCCGCAATACGGATCAGACCGATCACAAAACCTAGCATCCAGAAACGGAGCAGCCAGATGATGTTGGCATCGATCCAGTGAAGCGCGGTGGTGAAGACAGAAAAAGGCTGTTCAACAGCCAGAGCTGCCTGAGCTGCGATTGGTCCCGATACAAAACTGTCAAAATTGAAAGTCGCGTAGCCCGACGCGGTTTGATCCAACGCGAAAAACGTCGTCACCGAAGATATAATTAACACCAGCAGTGCGCCTACACCAAGTCCATACCTGGCATCGGAACGCGTCGACGGCAACAGCCCGGAGGCTATTTTCAATAAGATAAAAATTAGGAGTCCCTGCCAGAGAGAGTGAATTAACGTCCATCCGATGCTTTGGATGATGTGCTGCGGGATATTCAATGCATTCATTTTTCTCCTTTTTCAAGTTCGTCCAGGTACTCGCGTATCGCCTTCAATTCGATCTTCGAAGATTTACGATTGCCAAGAGCGCTCATCACAAGCTCCGCCGCCGAACCCCTGAAGACCGTATCGATCATCTTGTCGAGCAATTGCTGCTGTGTATTTTCCTGCGAGGCGATCGCTTTATATAGATGAAGCTTACCGCTCTTTTGGCGTGCCAAGTGACCTTTTTCGTGCATTATTTGCATGAGCTTGAGAATGGTCGTGTAGCCGTTGCTTTCGTCGCCGCCCATGACTTCATGCACGTCCTTGACGCTAATTGCGCCTTTTTCCCACACGATCCTGAGGATCTCGATTTCCTTTTCTGTGAGCTTGGGTAAGATCTTTTGGCCTGTCATTGATACGAATAGTTTCGTAATACAAGAATATTCCTTTTAACGTTACGCGTCAAGAATTGTTACGAAAATATTCGTATGATGCTTGCCACCCCCTTTATTGCTATATTTTCGGCCCTGTAGCACGTGCTACAGGGCCCTCCGGATATCCATGAAGCGTCCTAACTACCGCAATTTCCTCATAACGGTAACTGCGATTTTTTTCACCTACGGGATTTTACTCACCATCCTTCTCAACTTTGAAGAGGCCGCACCGGGGAGTAAGATTCATGATTTCCAGGATGGCATGTGGTATTTGCTGGAGACGCTGACAACTGTCGGCTACGGCGACACGCTTCCTGTTACATATTGGGGTCGCATGATCGGCTTTGTCTTTCTGCTTTCGAGCTTCGGTGTTTATGGTTTTATCATTGGCCAGATTTCTAACTTTATGAGTACGTTGAAAGAACAAAGAGACCTTGGATTAAACGGTACCGACTTCGAAGATCATGTGGTCATGATCGGATGGAACGACTTTGGTCAGTCGGTGATCAGTCACCTGATCGGCGCCGGTCGTAAGGTGGCCATCATAACGAAAGACAGAACGTCGATCGATATTATCCGCGAGTACTATACAACAGACCAGGTTTATACTCTATTTTCAGACTACAACAACTTCGATCTGCTGGAAAAAGCGCAGATCAGGAAAGCATCCATCGTGTTCGTCAACCTGAACGACGACACGGAGAAGTTGGTCTATGTGATCAATATCAAGAAGCATTACGCCGACCTGCATTACGTGGTAACGCTCGATAACGGAAACCTGAAGAGCACGTTCCAAAACGCCGGTGTTACTTATGCCATTTCGAAAAACGAGATCTCATCGAAACTACTGGCTAGCTACATCTATGAACCCGACGTGGCGCTGTTCAGTGAAGAGATCATCGCATTCGCCCACGAACAGGATGAGTACGACATGAAGCAATTCTACGTTGCTAACGACAACCCGTTGAAAGGGACATATTACGAAACTGCTTTCTTCGATCTGAAAAAACAATGTAATGTCGTGTTGATCGGAATCGTGAAAATCAAAGACGGTCAGCGTACGCTCATGAAGAACCCCGAGAGCAATGTCACGATCGAGGCAGGAGATTATTTATTGATGCTGATGAACGGAAAAGGGCAGGAGAAATTGAAGAAGGTATTTCATATCGAGGAAGGGCTATAAATACATTTCTCACGGAAAGCACGGAATACACGGAAAAATGCAGCAACTCTTTTAAGAGCTTCCGTGATTTTCCGTGCTTTCCGCGAGAGATTGCATTAGCCTAAAAAATTAAGCGCTCCTGCCTTTCGAACAGGAGCGCTTCACCCCAAAAACCAAACCCCAGTAAGTCAACCCTTCTTTCCCGTGGTTTTCCGGATTAACATATTTGCTGTGGTCAAGGTTCAGAGTTACAACGAGGCGCTCCGCCGGAATATTGTACTCTGATTATTTTCCAACCAATTCTTTTCCCTGCGCGATGTTTTCGAAAGTGAAATCAGTGTCGTTCCGCAGGTCAACGTAGATCACCGAGTCTTTATTGACTGATCCCGACAGTATCTGTTTCGAAAGCTCGTTGAGAATTTCACGCTGCAGCACGCGTTTCAGCGGACGTGCGCCGTATTGCGGATCAAAACCAAGCTTCGCGAGGCGTTCACGTGCTCCTTCGGAAATATCAAGGCTGACACCCGATTCGCCGAGACGCTTAATTACAAGGTTCACCTGTATATCGAGTATCTTCCGGATATCACTTCGGTTCAATGGACGGAACATGATGATCTCGTCGATGCGGTTAATGAATTCCGGTCTTACCGATTTTCTCAGCACGTCCATCACCTGGTCGCGGGTTTCCTCGAGCACGTCGAAGTAATTCTCGTCGGTGATCTTCGAGAAGTTGTCCTGGATGATCGCCGAACCGATGTTGGTAGTCATGATGATGATCGTGTTCTTGAAGTTGGCGACACGTCCTTTGTTATCCGTGAGCCTGCCGTCGTCGAGCACCTGGAGCAGTATGTTGAACACATCCGGGTGTGCTTTCTCGATCTCATCCAGCAATATCACGGAGTATGGTCTTCTGCGGATGGCTTCCGTCAGCTGGCCGCCTTCGTCGTAGCCCACATATCCGGGAGGTGCGCCGATAAGCCTGCTAACGCTGTGTCTTTCCTGGTACTCACTCATGTCGATGCGCACCATCGCGTGCTCGTCGTTGAACAAATAGTCGGCGAGTGCTTTCGACAGCTCGGTCTTACCGACACCGGTGGTGCCCATGAAGATGAATGAACCGATCGGACGCTTTGGATCCTGCAGACCCGCGCGGCTTCTACGCACTGCGTCACTCAATGCCCCGATGGCCTCTTCCTGTCCAGCGACGCGTTTGGAAAGCTCGCTTTCAAGATGGAGAAGCTTTTCGCGATCACTCTGGAGCATCTTTGAAACCGGTATGCCTGTCCATCGTGCCACTATTTCGGCGATGTCTTCGCTATCGACTTCCTCTTTCAGCAACGATTGTCCTCCCTGCATTTCCTTCATCTCTTTCTGAAGCTTTTTCAGGCTGCCTTCGGCTTGCACGATCTTTCCGTAACGGATCTCGGCAACTTTTCCATAGTCGCCTGACTTCTCTGCCTGCTCGGCTTCGAATTTTAGCTTGTCGATATTTTCTTTTTCACGCTGTATTCCGTGAACGATCGCTTTTTCGGTATCCCATTTTGCTTTCAGGGAATTCCTTTGTTCGGAGACTTCGGCAATATCGCGGCTAAGGTCGCTTTCCTTGTCTTTATCTTTTTCACGGCGCATGGCTTCGCGTTCGATCTCGAGCTTCATGATCTTCCTGTTGAGCTCGTCGAGCTCTTCGGGAAGCGAGTCCATTTCGAGCCGTAGCTTGGCGGCGGCTTCGTCCATCAGGTCGATGGCCTTGTCGGGCAGAAACCTGTCGGATATGTAGCGACTGGAGAGCTCGACGGAAGCGATCACTGCATCGTCCTTGATGCGGACGCCATGGTGCAGCTCGTATTTATCTTTGATTCCGCGAAGGATCGAGATCGAGTCTTCTACCGAAGGCTCATCGACCATAACGGACTGGAAGCGGCGTTCGAGCGCTTTGTCTTTTTCGACATACTTCTGATATTCTTTGAGCGTGGTTGCGCCGATAGCATGGAGCTCACCACGGGCAAGGGCCGGCTTAAGGAGGTTGGCAGCATCCATAGCGCCTTCTCCGCCACCAGCCCCTATCAGTGTATGGATCTCATCAATAAACAATATGATCTCGCCGTTCGAATCTGTGACTTCCTTGATAACGGACTTGAGGCGCTCTTCGAATTCGCCCTTGTATTTCGCACCGGCAACCAGCAAACCCATGTCGAGCGATACCAATATCTTCGACTTCAGATTTTCGGGAACGTCGCCATCGACGATCCGCTGGGCCATGCCTTCGACGATGGCGGTTTTGCCGACGCCGGGCTCGCCTAAGAGTATCGGATTGTTTTTCGTGCGCCTGGAAAGGATCTGCAGGACACGACGGATCTCCTCGTCGCGGCCGATCACCGGGTCGATCTTTCCTTTCTTCGCCAGCTCGTTGAGATTTTTGGAATAGCGTTCGAGGGATTTGTATTTCGCTTCGGCGTTTTGATCGGTCACCTTCGACCCGCCCCTCAGCTCGTTGATTGCTTTCAGCACGCCTTTGCGTTCGAAGCCGGCATCTTTCATTACCGAAGAGACCTTGTCCTTCGATACAAGCAATGCCAGGACCAGGTGTTCCACGGCAATGTACTCGTCTTTGAATTCCCTCAGTTCCTTATCCGCGCCCTGGAGCACTGTATTGCTCGCGGACGACAAATAAGGCTGTTGCCCCGTGACGACGGGGTACGAGGCCAGCAACTCTTCCAGTTTAGTATTGAGATGCTGATTGTTTATGTTGAGTTTCTTGAAGAGGTAGTCCGAAACGTTTTCGTCGGTTTCGAGGATGGCCTTCAATATGTGTGCGGGTTCTATCGACTGGTTCTGCCGGGTCATGGCGATCTCTGCCGATTTCTGAAGAGCTTCCTGAGACTTTATTGTAAATTTTTCGAAGTTCATGTCTGTCCGTTATCAAATACTAAACCCAAAGAAAGGTAGACCTTGTTTTCAGAAAATTTGACATTAAATTGTGGGTAATGTTCTGTTTTTCAGACAATTTGACCGAGGAGAAGGTTCAGCAGTGCCACAATAATGTCTAAACGTCCAGCTAAGAAGAAGTCCGCACATCACCAGGAGTTACTGATCGAGACAGCCTGGGAAGTATGCAACCAGGTAGGAGGGATCTACACCGTTATTCGTTCGAAAGCGCCGTGTATCGTGGATGCCTATGCAGGCAGCTATTGCATGGTCGGGCCGTATGTTAGTAAAAGTATACAGGCAGAGCTCGAGCTCATCGAAACGCCTTCTGATGTGTTTGGACTGGCCGCCGCCAATCTCCGGAAACGGGGCTACGATGTTTACGATGCGGTATGGCTTATCACCGGCAAGCCCCGCGTGATCTTGCTGAATCCCAATGTGATCGAAGAGAAAGCGCTGAACGTCGTCAAATATCTCTTATGGAAGAATCATAACATCAGCATACCCAGCGATAGTGTTCTCATCAACCAGGTGGTGGCCTTCGGTTATCTTACCCGGTTATTTTATGAGGAGGTGCTTAAGCTGATCCCACCCGGTCAACCTGTGATCGGGCACTTTCATGAATGGATGGCGGGTCTCCCTATACTCGACATCAAGAAAGACAAGCTGCCGGTGAAAACTGTTTTCACCACACATGCGACGCAACTCGGACGCCATCTGGCGATCAACTCTCCGTTATTCTACGCGCACCTTCCGTTCTTCAAGCACGAGGAGGAATCGAAGAAGTTCGGGGTTCACACGGAAGAGACCATCGAGTTTGCATGTGCCCAGGCCTGCGATGTTTTTACCACGGTGAGCGACGTTACAGCGCGCGAATGCAAACACCTTCTGAAAAGAACTCCCGAAGCGATACTTCCGAATGGCTTGAACATCGAGCGTTTCGAAGCGTTGCACGAATTCCAGAACCTTCATGAAACTTACAAGGAACGGATCCACGAATTCGTCATCGGGCATTTCTTTCACTCATACTCGTTCGATCTCGACAAAACCATTTACTTCTTTACGTCGGGCCGCTACGAATACAAGAATAAAGGATTCGATCTGACGCTCGAAGCGCTCGCGCACCTGAACGATCAGCTGAAACGGGAGAAAGCCGATCTCACCGTGATCATGTTCTTCGTAACAAAGCGCGATTATCATAACCTCAATCCCGATGCGCTGCATTATCGCGCGATGATGGAGGAGATCCGGCAAGTTTGCGACGAGATCCTGAAACTCGCCGGAAGAAAACTCTTCTACGAATCCACCCGCCGTCAGGACAACCGCTTTCCGGATCTGAATGAATTCATAGACGAGTACTGGAAGCTTCGTTACCGCCGGACCATTCAATCATGGAAAAGCAATAAGCTTCCTGCTACCGTCACACACAAGCTGGTCGACGAGCAAGACGACGAGATCGTTCAATTCCTTACCCGGCGTGGTCTTCAAAACAAACAGGAAGACAAGGTGAAGATCATCTATCACCCGGACTTCATCAATTCCACCAATCCTCTTTTCAGCCTCGACTACAGTCAGTTCGTCCGGGGTTGTCATCTCGGAGTTTTCCCGAGTTACTACGAGCCCTGGGGTTATACCCCGTTGGAGTGTATGGCCAGCGGCGTTCCCAGTGTTACCAGCGACTTAAGTGGTTTCGGCGATTACCTTCTGAAACACTTTCCGGACCACAACAAACACGGTATGTACGTGGTGGAACGTGGCAAGCGGACATTCGACTGGAGCGCACGACAACTCTCCGGGTTCCTGTACCAATTCCTGAAACAATCACGAAGAGAAAGGATCAATCAGCGGAATCATGTCGAAAATTATTCGTCTGCGTTCGATTGGGAGAACCTGATCGTTCACTACCAGAAAGTGTACGATCATTTGATATAAGCACAATTACATCCACACTCATGAACCTCAATCTAAAAGCGCAGCAGGAAAATACATACGACGCGATTGTAGTCGGAACAGGCATCAGCGGCGGCTGGGCGGCGAAAGAACTTACCGGGCGCGGCTTGAAAACACTCGTACTCGATCGCGGCAGGGATGTAAAGCACGGCGAGTATCCCACGATGAGCAAGGAACCCTGGGAGCTGCCTCATGGTGGAAGGATGACCAAAGAGGAACAAAAGTTCCGGCCGGTACAGAGCCGTACAGGCTGGATCGGACAAGCGAACATGCACTGGTTTGTAAACGATGCGGAGCATCCGTATCAGGAGACCAAACCGTTCGATTGGATCCGTGGATATCATGTCGGCGGAAGATCCCTCACGTGGGGAAAGCAAACATATCGCCTTTCGCAGATGGATTTCGAAGCCAACGGCAAGGAAGGTGTTGGTGTGGATTGGCCCGTGCGTTATGAAGAGATCGCCCCGTGGTACGATCACGTGGAGTCGTTTATCGGCGTAAGCGGAAGAGCGGAGGGCCTCTCGCAACTTCCGGACGGCAAGTTCCTTCCGCCGATGGACATGAATTGCGTGGAGGAGGTTTTTCGTGATAAAGTCTCAGAGAAATTCGGTGGTCGTAAAGTAACGATCGGCAGAGTTGCCCATCTCACTGCAGCGCTGCCGCATGATCCTTCGCGGGGCATCTGTCAGTCGAGGAATCTGTGCGACCGTGGTTGTCCTTACGGAGCATACTTCAGCAGCAACTCATCGACGCTTCCGGCAGCGATGAAGACGGGTAACATGACCCTTCGCCCCAACTCGGTCGTACACTCGGTGATCTACGACGAAAAGCTCGGAAAGGCCATAGGTGTCAAAGTGATCGATGCCGTCACGAAAGAAGATATTGACTTCTATGCGAAGGTTATTTTCCTGAACGCATCGACGTTGGGTAGCACGTTTATTTTAATGAACTCCGTGTCGTCGCGATTCCCGAATGGATTAGGAAACGGCAGCGACCAGCTTGGCCGTAACCTGATGGATCACCAGTACCGGGCGGGCGCCGAAGGAAAGTTCGATGGTTTCGAAGACAGTTATTACATCGGACGAAGACCGAATGGGATCTACATCCCGCGCTTCCGGAATGTCGGTAATGACAAACGCACCGACTACCTGAGGGGCTTCGGTTACCAGGGAGAGGCGAGCCGTGGAAGCTGGGTCCGCAGTGTAGCCGAGCTGTCGGTCGGTGCGGAGCTTAAAGATCTCGTAACGACGCCCGGTGAATGGTCGCTCGGAATTACAGGCTTCGGCGAATGTCTTCCCTACGCGGAGAACAGGGTGACGCTGAACAGAAATGAAAAAGATCCGTTCGGCTTGCCGATGTTGGTGGTGGATGCCGACTGGAGAGAGAACGAGAAAGTAATGCGCGAAGACATGAAGGCAGCTGCCGCGGAAATGCTCGAGGCTGCCGGCTTCAACAACGTGCACACATACGATGCGCCGAACAACATCGGTCTTGGAATACATGAAATGGGAACAGCACGGATGGGTAGAGACAAGAAGACATCGGTGCTTAACAAATGGAACCAGGTTCACGAGGCTCCGAATGTTTTCGTTACCGATGGTGCGTTCATGACATCCTCGGCCTGTCAAAATCCTTCGCTGACCTATATGGCATTTACAGCAAGGGCAGCCAATCATGCCGTGGAAGAATTAAAGAAACAAAACCTATGAACAGGAGAGAAGCAATACAAAGAACAGCCCTCGCACTGGGCTATACCATTTCGGCCCCGCTGATCTCGGCGGTGCTCCATGGATGTAAAGCAAAACCCGATCTGGCATTCAAGCCGGTGTTCCTCGATGAAGAGCAAGGCAGATTGGTATCCGCTATCGCGGAAACTATAATACCCAGGACAAATACACCCGGCGCGGTCGATGCCGGCGTTCCAGGATTTATCGACGACCTGTTGGCAAACGTGTACAGCTCCGAACAACAAAAAGCTTTTACCGATGGGCTTACCGCGTTCGCGGAGGAGGCGAAGTCGGAAATCGGCGATGCCTTTATCGATGCTACTCCGGAGCAGCAACTCGGGTTCGTGAAGAAAAAGAACACGGAAGCATTATCGGGTGGCAGTGGAAGTGGAAGTCAGTCCGAAGGATGGTGGGCTGCCGGCATGGGAAGCAGTAAGCCATTCTTCCTCGAGGTGAAGGAGCTTACTATTCTCGGTTTCTTTACAAGCGAAGCAGGAGCGACCCAGGTATTGCAATACAAACAGGTGCCCGGACCGTTCCAGGGCTGTGTCCCTCTTGCCGAAGTCGGCAAGGCGTGGGCGACCTAGACTGGTCTTAGAATTTCATTATCAGGAAAACAACAGCAGGAAGAGAGAAGCTGAATGATCTGAGCTTCGTGCCGTTGTCGTTGGGCTGGCCGGTGCCGGTTGAGGTTTGTTTCTGGTTGATCCATTTGAAATAATAGCTGGCTTCAGTCCCGACCAAAAGCCTGTTGTGAAACTGGTAGTTCAGCGATGCACGTGGACCAAAGCCCGATCGCTTTGATTCAGTTATCACGGTGCTTACGCTGCTGCTGCCGTTCGTAGTTGAAGTGGTTTCGGCCTTGCTTGACTCTATCAGTATGTCTCCTCCAAAACTGATGAGCCAGTTTTTCGAAAGGTATTTTTTCTTCTCCAATCCGAATCTCCATGCGAAGTCGTTCACCTTCGATATCACGTTGGTGAAGTTGTCGTTGCTTTTTGTTTGGATGGACGAGTAACCGAGACCGGTAGCAAATCCAAATCCGGTGGACAATGAGTTCACAGAATAAACCAGCAGATACGGGTTGGTGACGGGAGAGGAGTTTCCGCCGAAGCTGATCAACTGTCGCAATAGCTGGTTGGCCTGAAGACCGATGTAATGCGAAGCTTTTCGTGTTGAAGGCTCCGGCAACGGGTCACCGGCGGGTCGATTTTGCGCAACGAGAGAGTGTCCTACTATCAGCAGGATTAGACAAATGAGGATTCTATAAAACATTTTATCTGGTCTTGAACGGATTAGAGAACTTAGGATCACTAACGATGGAAGGATCGTTGAGCGTATGTAAGAAAGCGACGATGGCTTCCTTTTCGTGGTCCGAGATGTTCATGCTCCGGGCCTGGCCGTTGTCGCCTTTGAGCCTTGGATCGAGATTGGGGTGATTGGCCATGCCTTCACTATAGTGTTCCATCACATCGCCGAGTGTTTTGAAGCGGCCGTCGTGCATATATGGAGCGGTATACGATAGGTTACGAAGGGATGGTATCTTGAACTTACCGGCATCCTCGGGCTTTCCGGTTGTGTTCTGCAAACCATTGTCGGCATAAGCTGCATCGAGCCCGATGTTCGCGAATGTTCCTGCAAACAGGTAGCCGTTAGGCGACGTTACCTGGTGACAGCCGTTGCAATCATATTTGTCGTTGAACAGCATCATGCCTTCGAGCTCCACAGCATTGAGATCGCTGGGTAACGCCGCACCGGGGAATTGCGAAACTACATGCTGGTCGAACCTGGTCGTGTTCGTGCGGATCGATCTGACAAATGTCGAGATAGAGGCGGCGATCTTTTCTGAATTTATTTCAGGGTCACCGAAAGCATCGTTGAACAATGATTCATAATAAGGAAGCCCTGAAAGTTTTTTAGATAATGCATTCACATCCGTAATCCCCATCTCCACGTGATTGCCGACCGGTTGAAGGGCAAGTTTCTCAAGGACCGACTCCCGTCCGTCCCAAAACAGGTGGTCGCCACCTATAAAGGCTATCGATGAGCTGGTTGGAGCGAAGCTGGAGGAGCTGAATTTCTGCTGGTCAAAGAATAGGAAACCTCCGAACCCTATGTTCTGCAACGGCATGGAATTACGTGTGGTCGATTTTCCTTCGAAGCCAAGGCTAAACCTTACGTTGTCAGCGAAGGCCGAAGATTGCTTGTGACAGGAAGCGCACGATATCGTGTTGTTGATCGAAAGCTGGCGGTCGTAGAACAATACCCGCCCAAGAGTTGCTATCGCATCTGAGGAGTCGTTGAAGTTGGTGTATTCGTAACGCGTTGCGGGAAGGTCGAGGTAGGTTTCGCCTACCGAGTTCAGTTTCAGTTCCTGCTCCTGGCATGAACCGCCGACAACCACAATAAGGAGGATGCAGGAATAACGAAGTAAAGTTCTGTCAGGCATGCACAATCAGGTTAAACTTGCCTATTGGACACGTGAATTTACTGAAAAGTTGGCGTTTGGGCTGGTGTTTTTTGTGTTGATAACCAAGGAGTTATACGGATATGTCGGACCAATCCCCAAAATCACCTCTCAATAATTGCCGCCACACCCATTCCTCCTGCTGTACAAACCGACAACAACCCTCTTCCCTTCCCTTTTTGAGATAGCAACTTCGCCATACCCATCGTCACACGGGTGCCGGTCGCGCCGAACGGATGGCCGATCGCAACACTGCCTCCCTTCACATTCATCTTCGATCGGTCAATCGGCCCAAGAGCTTTGTCCAGTCCCAGGTCTTTACGACAATAATCGTTACTCTCCCAGGCCTTCAGCGTACACAGCACTTGTCCGGCAAACGCCTCATGGATCTCGTAATAATCGAAATCCTGTAAGGAGAGATTATTCCTCTTCAGCAAACGGGCTACCGCAAGTGTCGGAGCCATCAACAGGCCGGCGCCACGGACGTGATCAACCGCAGCTGCTTCACTGTCGACAAAGTAAGCTTGAACCTCGAGGTTGTTTTTAGTGGCGAATTCTTCGGAAGCCAGGAAGACCGATGCGGCTCCGTCGGTGAAGATCGTGCTGTTACCGGCTGTGAGCGTTCCGGCCGGACTCTTGTCGAAGGCGGCTCTTAGTTTCGACAGCTTTTCGATCGTGGTATCGGGCCGCACAATGGTGTCTCGCTTTACGCCTTTGAATTCGGTCAGCATGTCATCATAAAAACCCTCTTGATAGGCCTTCGCCGCGTTCACGTGACTCAAGTAAGCAAGCTCATCCTGTGCTTCGCGACTGATCTTCCATTCTTTCACCATGATCTCTGTGTGCTCACCCATCGTCTTACCTGTACGCGGTTCGCGAATACCGGGAATCACCGGCTTCAGGTCACGCAGATTTATCTTCAGGAATTTTCCCAGGCGATCTCCAAAACTTTTTGCGTTCTGCAAGTCGATCAGTTTCCACCCCAGCGAACGCGGGCCGGTAACAGGAAGGTCGCTGTTGGTGTCGCTGCCGCCGGCAATGCCCGAGTCGATCTGGCCGGCAGCAATTTTCAAAGCAATAAGATTTACAGTTTCGAGACTCGTTCCACAAGCGCGTTGAACGTTGAACCCCGGCGTTCGCGGATCGAGATCGGTGCCGAGTACAACTTCGCGGGCCAGGTTCCAGTCCGCCGGGAATGTGAGGATAGCACCCAAGGATACATCGCCTAACAGCTTGCCGTTTAGCTTGAAGCGTGACGTGGTGGCCTGTATGGAAGCTGTAAGCATTTCCTGGTTGGAAATCCTGCTGTATTCCTTGAATGATCTTACAAAAGGAATACGGACGCCACCGATGATGGCGACCTTACGGAGGGGTTTCATACGATTTGAGGTTTACTGTATTCCAAACAAAAACAGACGCTATTTGATTCGTAGCATGGGGAATAAACGGCGAAGGTCCTCTTCTTTCGGTTGCGCTCCATATTCACAGACCTCGAATGCTTCCGCATGTTTTATCTGCGCTGCTTTTTCTTTGCCGTACCAGCGTTCGAGGGACTGTTTCACCTCGGGTGTGAGCCGGATCGTTCTGTTGACAGCGAGCCACTTTTCCCGGTCGGCAACGTTTTTTGGAACCTGCTCGTAATAGCCGCCGATCCACGGAAGCCATTCATAGAATTGAGAAGCATGGGCATCGAGCGCGTGTATCTTCTGATCGAACACGGATGAGATATCGATCGCCACATCGGGGCGGAATGTATTCGGGCGCTGAAAGAAATCCTGGAAATAAAGGAACACCGGGTTCTTCTTGAGCGGTGTTGTTTCGGCAGCAATGTTCGGTACGGCAACCATGTACGCAGCATCTTGTACGAGAACACCGGTGTATCGATGGTCGGGGTGATAGTCGTTGGGTCGGGGTGCCATAACGATGTCCGCATTCCATTCACGGATCTTACGGATGATCTGAAGCCTGACATCCAGATTCGGAACCAGCTCGCCGTCGTGGTTATCGAGAACATCGTAAGTGACACCAAAGCGTTTGCCGGCTTCCTGGGCTTCGGCATACCGGCGTTTCGCAAGCATACCACCGCCTTCCGATTGATGGCCTGCGTCACCGTTTGTGACTGCTACGAACTTCACCGCGTAACCGAGCTGCGCAAGTAAGATGGCAGTACCGCCACCGTCCTGGTCACAGTCGTCGGGGTGTGCACCGATCATGATCACCCGGAGTGAGTTGTTGTTCTGAGCCTGCAGTGACAATGAAACAAACATCATTGTGACAAACAGGTAAAAGATACGCTTCATGGAATTTTAGATTTAATGAGTTAAAGGGTTGTTGAAGTTATGGTTTTAGTGGTGCATTTACTAAGTTTAATACATGCGCATCACGATAATTATTTGGATAGCATTAATGTCAGTTGAAGGGTTGCTTGCCCAGGAAGTGCCGGTACGAAAAACCGCGGACTTTACAGTCAATGGAAAAGGTGATGCGGCAGAGTGGAGGAAAACCGACTGGGTGGCGTTGACATATCGCGGCGGCAACATGAAGGACTATGAAACAAAAGTGAAGCTGCTCTATTCAGACAGCGGCGTGTATTGTTTGTTTCACAATTTTGACAAAAAAATCACGTCCACCATGAGTGCAGACTTTTCCGACCTGTGGAAGGAAGACGTGGTCGAGATTTTTTTCTGGACCGACGAGAAAGTACCGATCTATTTTGAATACGAGATATCGCCACGGAATTATGAGCTGCCGATCCTGGTTCCCAACATCAACGGAAAGTTCCTCGGGTGGCGTCCCTGGCACTATGATGGACCAAGGTTGATCAAGCATGCTACGAATATCCAGCCGGATGTTTGGACCGCTGAGGTTTACATGCCATACAAGGTCCTCGCACCGCTCGGGAATGTTCCACCGACGAAGGGAATGAGCTGGCGTTGCAACATATATCGACTCGATCATGACGACGGTGTAACGAGATGGTCGTGGCAGCCGGTGCGCACCAACTTCCACGACTTTGAACACTTCGGAGTTATCAAGTTCGAGTGACCCCGGCCATCAGGAGGCCTTCGCCATTTCCCACCCGATGATGCTCTTTTTTCGTATCGGGCTCCAGCGGTACTCTCCAAGAATTCCGTCCTTCCGAATGACGCGGTGACATGGGATGAGGTACGCGATGTGATTCGATCCGACAGCCGACCCAACAGCCTGTAACGCATTGGGATTAGCGATCGACTTCGCGATATCTGAATACGTTGTCACAGATCCCATCGGCAGCCTGAGCAATGCCTCCCACACTTTCACCTGGAAATTGGTCCCTTTCACCAACACATGAAGTTTTTGTCCCGCAGCCGGTTTTCCACCGAAGATCGTTGCTGCCAGCTGACCAGTTACGGTTTCGTTCAGGTGAAACACGGAGTTGTTCCAGTGTTGTTTCATCTTTTCCAGCTCGACACCCGGCTCATCTCCCGATTCCACGAACGACAGCCAGCAAATACCTCTTTCCGTGACTCCGATCAGCGCAATACCGAAAGGAGTTTCATGAAATCCGTATTCAATTCGAAGACCGCCGCCTTTTTGTTTGTATTCCAGCGGTGTAACGGCTTCCAGTGTAGTAAAAAGATCGTACACCCGCGACTGGCTGCTGAGACCTGCTTCTTCGGCAGCCTCGACGATATTCCTGCTCTCCACGAGCTTTGTCTTCAGGAAATCTACCGTGAGGTACTGAAGGAACCGTTTTGGGCTGATCCCCGCCCATTCCGCAAATATCCGCTGGAAATGAAACGGCGAAAGGTGCACCTTGCCGGCAACCTCGTCCAGCTCCGGCTGGCGCTGGAAATTGGCTTCGAGATAGCGGATCGCTTCCTCGATGCGCTTGTAGTTGATATGTTCTTCCTTGATCACCATCATAAAATTATCTCTTTTTTGTTGACACAAAGTTGCCCTGTGTCGAAAGGGTATTCAACCTGATTCTTGCTGAATAGCCGCAGGCGGGTTATTTTTAGCGGGCGTTAAAACACGCCTATTCCAATGAAATCCCTAAGCCTGGTATTATTCGTCGCAGTTGCTACTTCGGCGTTCTCTCAAAATTTCGACACCGTCCAGATCCGTCCACTGAAGATCACCGAAAAGGTCTATCTGCTGAAGGGCTCGGGGGGAAATATCGGCTTGCTTACCGGCGCCGACGGTCTGCTGATGATCGACGATCAGTTTGCCCCTCTGTCGGAGAAAATTGCCAACGCAGTCAAAGGCATCGATGCTGGACCCGTGCGGTTTCTCATCAACACGCACATCCACGGCGATCACAGCGGTGGTAACGAGAATTTCAAGAAGATGGGCGTGACGCTGGTGGCCCATGACGTCGTTCGACAGAGGATGTCGAAGGAAACGGTCAATGCCCGGACAAACCAAACCGTGCCTCCCCGTGATAAGGCGGCCTGGCCGGAGATTACGTTCGCCGATCGCATGAATTTTCATTTGAACGATGAAGACATCGAGCTCTACCATTTCACCAAAGGCCATACCGACGGCGATGTTGTGATTCGCTTCGTGAAAGCCAACGTGTATCACACCGGTGACCTGTTCAATCGTACCAGCTATCCCTATATCGACGCCGGCAACGGCGGTGACTTCAACGGTTATATCACCAACCTCGATAAAATACTCGCACTGGTAGACGACAACGCGAAGATTATTCCCGGCCACGGCGAACTCGCCACAAAAGCTGATGTCAAAGGTGTACGCGATATGCTCGTAGATATTCAATCCCAGGTCGCGGCGGCGATGAAGAAAGGAAAGAAGGTCGAAGACATTCCGGCGCTCAATATCACCGCGAAATACGATGACGTTTGGGGCAAAGGATTTATTAAGGGAAAAGACTTTATCCTGATCGTGGCGAATTCGGTGGCTAAGAAATAGCTTTTTTCCTCATGCAGTTTCCACAAGGCCGGTAGCCGAGATCGATTGCCTCTTTTTCAGTTTCGAAGAATACGCGATTGGACTGGTTCATTAGCTTACCCGATCCGCATTTCAGAGTTCCGTAGATACGAAGATTTTTATTTCCAGCGAAAGTGATTTTCTTCGCAAGAATCAGGTTTCTTAGTTCGGAAGATTCAAGGTCCTTGTGATAGCGCATGATCAAATTCAATATTAAAACTCCCCGTGAGTTCAGCTTCGACTACAGCCTGGCGTTCCTTACGCGTTCTCCGAAGGAGATCCTTCACCTCGTAAACGAACGGACAGTCCGGAAGCTCGTCAAAGTAAATAAGGAATTTATTCTTTTCACAGTTTCCGGGAACAGCACTGGCCTTACCGTTCAGATCCTTAGTGAAACCCTTTCGCCTTCGGCAAAGGAGTATGTTAAAAATTACGTCAGCGAATGGTTTGACCTTGACACCGATCTTGTTCCGTTCTATGCTTTAGCCGGCAAAGACGATGTTTTGAAGCCGATCGTTAAAAAGTATCACGGGTATCGTATCATGGGGCAACCCGACCTGTTTGAATCTTTGGTGTGGGCTGTTCTTGGCCAGCAGATCAATGTGCAGTTTGCATATTCATTGAAGCAGAGATTTGTAGAAAAATACGGCGAACGTTACGAGCATGACGGACATACGTATTACCTCTTTCCAACACCGGAGCGTGTTGCCGTCATCAACCCCAAGGAGCTTATACCGCTACAGTTCTCACGGCAAAAGAGTAAATACACGATCGGCATTGCACAGGCGTTTGTCGACAAGAATGTTTCACGCGAAATGTTCCACGGCCGGCCGTTGATCGAAGCAAAGGAAGAGCTGATGAAATTGAATGGCATCGGAAACTGGACAGCTAACTATGCCCTCATGCGTACTTTCCGTTACCCTGATGCATTTCCTTTGGAAGACGTCGCCCTTCACAAAGCCCTTCGGATACAAATGAACATGCGTGCGAAGCCTTCGCTGGACCGGGTAAAAAAGATCTTCAGAAAATACAAAGGGTGGGAAGCGTACGCTACGCTTTACCTATGGCGCAGCTTGTAATGTGGGCTGATTAAACCTTACGGCGAATGCCGGATTCTCGAGCGTAACAATATCACTCGGGTCACCAAGTACTTCATCGATCAGTCCGTAGTTCTTCGCTTCGACGGCGGTCATGTAACGATCGCGCACAAAGAATTCTTCGATCTCCTTCCAGGAATGACCAGTGTTCTTGCCCATCAGGTGGAACAATTGGGTCTGCACTCTTTCCTGTTCACGGGTGGCGATGCGAACGTCTTCGGTGTATCCCTGCGAGCCACTGGTGGTCGGATGCATGTGGATTGTGGCATGAGGCAACGCATATCGTTTACCTTTCGCGCCGGACGTAAGCAATGCCGTGGCCATGCTAGCGGTAACGCCGACGGCTACAGTGGAAACCGGCGCCTGGATCAACCGCATGGCATCATAGATTGCAAGACCGGCGTACACACTTCCGCCCGGACTGTTGATGTACAGGCTGATCGCTTGTTTCTGATCCTGGCTGTTGAGATAAAGCAACTGGGCAACGATCAGGTTGGCGCTTACATCATCGACTTTAGTGCCGAGAAACACGATGCGTTCTTTCAGCAACAGGCTGTATATGTCATAGGCTCTCTCTCCGCGGCCACTGCTATCAATGACCATCGGTACAAGGTTCGATGTTGGTATCATTTTTTTATTTTTTTAAGAAAGGCGGAATGATCTTGCCATGATCGCCATATAGATCCCGATGGATCATTTCCAGGCGGGCCCGAAGTTTCTTACGGCCGTAATGTTTTATGATCAGGAGGGTTGTCTCATTCCACGAAATCTTCATAACCCAGTGATTTTTCTTTGACTGTATTTCTTACTTTTTCAAGACACTTGAATTTCTGCACGGTAGCCGAATGGGCGCTCGAGTAATTGAAAACATTGGCGATCCGTTCGGGCGTGAGCTTTTCGTAGTAGAATGCCTGGAGAAGGTCCATGCAATTGCGGCCCGATGTCTCCAGGAGATGAAAGAGGCGTTCGGAGATCGGAAGCTTTTCGTCTTCCGGGACGCTGATGTTTCTTTCCAGCTCGTCGAAGCCGACCCGGTGTTTATCCCGATGGTATTTCCGGATCCAGAGATGTTTGGCGATCCCGAGAATGTATGCTCCCGGGTTGAGGGGTGTTATGCTCTTCTCGAAGAACACCACCATGGCGTCATGAAAAATGTCCTTCGCATCGTCGGTGGTGCCGCCCATTTTGGCCACAAAGGCCGCCACAGCGGGAAACGTTTCTTCATACAGGCCCGGGAGATCTTCCGCGACATCCGGGGCGCTTAGAGAAAAGGCATTTTCTGTCACCATGGGCACATCTGTTTATGGATTCTATAAAGATGTGCCGGAGGCCGGGAAAATATCACCCGCCACCGACATTTTTTTATTCCGGAACCAGGACCGGCTCTTCTTTTTTAACGGCAGAGCCCTTTCCCGGGGTGGGAAGCTGTGACTTTACAATGTTGTAGACACGGTACATGACGTAAAAGGATACGACTGATATTGCCGCTACGACATATCCAATAACGTCGACATTCTCCAGTGGACTGTTAGGGGTCCTTTGAACCACGATGAAACCAGCGATGATCGATGCCACTCCGCCCATCAGCTGTTGAAGCGATGAGTTAATGCTCATGAATGCGCCCCGGTCTTTCATTTCCGGAATAGCCGAGATAAGTATGGTCGACGGAACGATACGTCCCATGATACCAACAAACATCAATACGTTGGAGGTAAGCACAAGCCAAAGCGGTATTTGCCCCCAGTTCGTATGAACGATCACCATGACAATTCCCCAAACGGAGCCGATGCCGAAGATGGTCAGTTTATTGTATTTATCGCTTAACCGTCCTATGAGAGGAAATGCAATCATTGAGGCAATTCCCGTAGCTCCGAAGATGACCCAAAGCTGGCTTTCATCAACACCAAGATTGTCGACCGAAAAGGCGCTTCCGAAAGGCATCAGCATAAATGCACCCAACGGCAATAGGGCCGTGGCAATGAAGCCCGTTTGGTATCGTTTCTTCTTCAGCGTGGTGAGAAGGTGAATCAATGGGTTGGTTGTATTTCCTTTTTGTAACTCGAGGTGCTTGGTCACAGGCTGCATTTTCGCAACCATGATCACACCCATGATTGTGGCGAGGATGACGATGAGATAGAAAGGTGAATTCCATCCCCATTTGTCGGCAAGAATGAGGCTTATGGGTAAACCTAGAACCTGGCTAGCTGAGAATCCCATCTGCGTAAATCCAAACACACGACCGCGCTGATCAATTTCGAATATGTCGGTAATAATTGCCATGCCGATGGCACCAATCACGCCACCAAACAATCCCGTTACGATACGGGCCGCCAGGAGCAGTTCGTAGGTCGGTGCGAGGCCGCACAACAGTGTTCCCAAAACAAAGCCGGTATAAAATACCAGAAGGAATTTCTTTCGGTCGTATTTGTCTGCTACTCCCGCAGCAAGAATGCCGGAAATACCCGCACTAAATGCGTAAACTGCCACCACGAGCCCAAACTGAGTTGGATTGATGCTCAGCGATTTCATCAGTATAGGTCCGAGCGGCGAGATCACCATGAAGTCGAGTACCACGGTGAATTGTATCAGCGCAATAATCGCTATGATAAACTTCTGGTACTGTGTAAATGGTTTGAAAGTCGGTTTCTTTTCCATCAAAATTTATTATTCAAGCTCCGAGCATTGATAGCCGTTACTGTTCACGATTTCCTGTATGTCTGATACGGAGAGATTTGGTGTTACAATGCGAATCACATGATCGCAGTCGTCGAGATCTATATTCCACCGGGTAATACCAGGATGATGATCGAGCGGATGCCGGACCTGAAGGAGATCCGCATAAGTCGAGATGTTCGATTTAAGTATAAGTACTTTTTGTTCTGCGGTAGTCATAAAAACGCAGGTTAGGGTTTTAGTGCTTTCAATATAAGTTCCAACGCTTCATACATCAGTTTCTTCGAAAACGCGAAATGCTTGTCGCCTTTCGGACTGCCTTCCAGGTGAAACTTCACCATCGTGTAAAGCGGGCCGTAAGCTATTGCCCAATACACTTCGAACGGCATCGGCCGGAGCTCTTTGTTCCTGATCGCGTTGTGCGCAAACTCCTTCATCACAGGTTTGAAGTGGGAAGCTGCCACCGATGTCACATACTGTCCGTGCGGGGAGTGGCGGATCACCTCGTAAGCCATAGCTTCTTTTGAGTGCTCCAGCCAGTACTTCGACCTGTTCTCCCACTGTTTCTTAAGGCCTTCGGCCAACGACATTGTGCCAGCGAACCCCTCAAGGGTTATTTCCGACATCCTGTTACCCAATTCAACCCCTAGTTTCTTGATCAGGTCGTCCTTGTCACTATAATATATATATAGTGTCGCCGGGGAGATCTTAGCCGCTTTGGCCAGTTTCTGCATTCCAAACCCCTCAAAACCGTCTCTCACAAGCAGTTCAATAGCTTTTTCCTTTACCAGAAGCTCTTTTTGTTCGTTCCGTGTCCGCATAAGTCTAAATCTCTCACGGAAAACACGGAATTCACGCAAGCGTTCTCAAAATAGCTTTGCGTCGCATTGAAGGCTCCTGCACTTTTCCGTGCTTTCCGTGAGAAATTTCACGCAAATATAAATGAATGTTTATTTACTTATGAAATATTTTCCCGGCAATTGTTTGCAAAAAGAGTCATTAGCTGTACAAATATTGCCGGGGCGAGATACCCGTTGCTTTTCGAAAAGCATTGCTAAAATGGGACTGATCGCTGAAGTTGAGCTGGTAGGCGATCTCGCTGATCGGTCCGTTGTTTTGTTTGATCAGCTTCATCGCGCATTCGATCTTGAGCGCCAGGATGAACTGGTACGGACTCCTGCCAACGGTCTGCTTGAATAGCCTGCCAAAATGATAAGGGCTGAGATGGACCAGTCCCGCCAGCTCATGAAGGCCGATGTTGAACTGCATATACGAATAGGCAAAGTCTATCACTTCCTTCAGCTGATATGGATTCAACCTGCCTTTCGGAAAATAGATCTCTTTCGAGCCACGATATTTTTTTGCGAGGTATACGATACACGCTACTGCCAGACTTTCGACATATACTTTTTCTGCAAACACGTCTCCGCCTCCCACCGTGCTGAATTTGGTGACCACGTCCAACAAAAATGAATCATTATTATTGAACTGAGGTACGAACTGGAAATCCTTGATCTCGACGATCTGGTTCACGAACTCAGGATCAATAAAAATAGCCATCGCATGAAATGACTGATTCCACCGGATAGTTGTAGCGTTTCCAACAGAAGAAAGACAAACAACGGCGCCCTTGTCACACAGGCTTTCTTTCCATTGGTCCCCGACCTTCATTTCAATTGTCAGTGGCTCACCCCAGTTGAACAACAGCGTGTGTTTATTTTCAGGAAGGGTGGCATTGCCAACCGGGGGAAACATATTTTGCTCTACAGTAAAACCCTTCCAGAACTCACGGCTGGAAAAAACCTGTTTCACAGGTGACGTGGTTTCTAAATACATAGTCGATTCCATATCAATGCTTGTTTTAATCTCCCGAATAATGCGAGAAGTTACCCCGGTATTAACCTAAGGGTATACTCATGTGCGGCGAAGGGAGTCTTCCGTATGACAAACAAAATTTTATCACCCACGGCGGGGCATAGGCAGGGATGAAAGTATCCGATACAGAGTAGTTTTGATTGTATGTATTCGTCTACAGGACGGTGCGCAGGTGATCGGCAACAGTCTGCTTGTAGTTCCTGCCGACCGGTATGGTAACATCGCCAATCAGCAAGCGGTTGGCTTCGAAAGCGGTGACTTTACGTGTTGCAACGATGAATGAACGATGAATCCGGAGAAATTGCTGTGGAGGCAAAAACTCTTCGTAATAACTGATGGTTTGGCGAGTGATGACTTCTGCATTACCGGCCAACCGGATCTTGACATAGTCGCGCTGGCTCTCTATATATATAATGTCCTCTATGTACACTTTCTGGAGCTGCTTGTTTCCTTTTACGAAGAGGAATGGCCTTTCGGGGACGGTTTCAGGTTTTTGCTCGCGTAGACTGACATCGGGGCGAACCTTGTTCACTGCCCTCATGAAACGTTCGAAGGAGATAGGTTTCAGAAGGTAATCGACAACATCCAGGTCGAAAGCATCGATGGCATAATCCCGATAGGCGGATGTGATGATCGCCTTCGGTTTCTCTTGTAAGGCGCGCAACATTTCAAGTCCTGTCATGCGCGGCATTTTGATGTCGAGAAAGAGAAGGTCGACGGTGTTGGACTGAAGCCATGTGAATGCTTCGAGGGCATTTCGGAACTGGCCTCGGATATCGAGAAAGCTCACCCGTTCGATATACGACCGGATGATTTCCTGCCCGATAGGCTCATCTTCCACTATAAGACAACTCAGCTTCATGTTTCTCTCCTCCTGACCTCGTCGTCCGGCGAGGCCGATGTCATTCGGGAAAGCTTGATCTTCAATACTACGAGGTAAGTATCGTGGCCATCGAATATCTGCAGCGAATGGTCGTCGCCATAGATCAATTCCAACCGGCGACGGACGTTGTTGAGCCCGATGCCGCCCGGCGTCGAAATGTCATGCACCATGTTCTTGGTGTTCTCGATCTTGAACAGGAATTCATCTTTGTAAACCGAGCAATCGATATTGATCCATGCCGTATCGATGGTTTCGGATGCGCCGTGTTTGAAACTGTTCTCCACGAACGGAAAGATGACCAATGGGACGATACCCAGCAGCTCGATGCTTTTCTCCTGGTTGATGGACACAGAGAGATTTCCGTGGTACCGGATCTTTTCGAGCTCGATGTAGTCGCGGATACAATTCATTTCCTTCCTTAACGAAACGAAGGCGTGATTGCTTTCGTGAAGCATATAATGAAATATGCGTGACAGCCCCAACACCATTTCCTGTGCGTGACGGGGATTTCGCTCGATCAGTCCGTAAAGGTTATTGAGCGTGTTGAACATGAAATGTGGATTGACCTGGTCCTTCAGCATTTTAAGCTCGGACTCGACTCTTATTCCCTGCATTTCGTTGACGCGACGCTCGTTCTCGTACCACATCTTGCATACTTTGATGATCACTGCAATTGCAGCATTCGCGAAGAGGTAGAAACCGCGGATCAATATTTTTGGAAAACTGAAAAGACCGGTTTCGGGAGCGTAGTAATTGCTAAAATAAAGAATAAGCACATGTGCGCTGAAGGAGCACAGGAAGAAGGTGATAAGAAGCAGAACGGCAGCCTGGAAATATTTTCTTTTGAAATAAAGCGGAATGCCGGCATACATGATGACGTAGGCCATTGTCATCTGACCCGGCATTTCGAACGTCACCATCTTGAACATGAACGCGTAGGCCTGGGTGTCCCAGGCGAACAGGAAGACGTCGAAGAAAAAGATGCATGTCCAAAACAACAAATGCTGGAACCAGCGCTGCCCCAACAATGAATTTGATTGTCTCGTGCCCGATGTCATTCGGTCCAAAAGGTAGAACTTTCCGGGCAAAAAGACAGGCGAAGAAGGCCGTCCCTGCCAGCAGCTTTTTGCAACATTGAGTATATTTCCGTTATGATTGCAACAAAAGAACAGATCATACAGGTGATGAGAGATACCGGCATCGTCCCGTTATTTACTCACGACAATGCCGAGGAAGCGCTGCAGGTAGTGCAGACAGCATACGATGCCGGTGTGCGTACATTCGAGTTTACAAACAGACGACACAATTCGTTCGAAGTGTTTAGTCATCTTATAGCCAATCGTAAGAAATTTCCGGAGCTGTTACTGGGTATCGGAACGATACTGGATGGAGCGACAACTAAAAAATTTATAGATGCAGGTGCGGACTTTATCATATCACCCATTCTCAAGCTCGAGATGAGTGATGTGTGCCGCGATCACGACAAGTTATGGATACCGGGCTGCGCTACGCTGACGGAAGCAGTTACCGCCAAGGAAAATGGTGCCGGTGTTATCAAGATATTTCCAGGCTCCGTCCTGGGGCCGGAGTTCGTTCGTTCCGTAATGCCCGTGGTACCGGACCTGGTACTGATGATCACCGGTGGTGTCGAGCCGACGCGGGAGAGTCTCGGCGCGTGGTTTGGCGCCGGAGCAGCCTGTGTGGGCATGGGATCGCAGCTGTTCTCGAAAGAGATCCTTCAGAAAAAAGACTGGACGTCGCTGCGACAGCGGATATCAGATTCGCTCGCCATCGCGAAGGCCGTCAGGGCATCTAAAAACTAAGTATGGTTGGACAACTGATCCGATTCGGTAACCTGTCTCTTTTATATGAGGAAGGATTCATCCGGTATATTAAGTATGGAAATTTTGAGATCCTCCGAATGGTGTACTTTGCTTTGCGCGATAGCAATTGGACTACGGCAACATTAGTACGTTCGGATGAAAAAGTGTCCGTCACGCCCGATGGCTTCGATATCTCGTACGTCGCGACGAATAAAGCGGGGGGCAAGGACGTACTGCGGTGGAATGTAGCGATCACCGGAAACAAACAAGGGGACATAGAATTTTCCGTTGAAGGAAAGGTTCTGGGAATGTACAACCGAAACCGCGCAGGTATCTGTGTATTGCATCCGATCAGGGAGACGATGAATAAAACGGTTAAGGTCACACGGCCTGATGGATCGGTTTACGAAAGCAAATTTCCTCAAACCATCAATCCTCACCAACCGTTCCTGGACATTACCAGGATGAACTGGCAGTTGGAAGGTTATGCGTGGGCAGTGCTTGAGTTCGAAGGCGACACGTTTGAAACGGAAGACCAGCGCAACTGGTCCGACACATCCTTCAAGACTTACAGCACACCGCTCACGACACCTTATCCCGTGATGCTTAAGCCTGGGGATCTCATTAACCAGAAGGTGAAATTGAAACTTGTTGGTATAGAAGGCCTTCCGACGGCCACCACAAAGTTTATCGAGGTTACGATTGATGAAAGCCGGCGGACTGTGTTTCCCAGTATCGGAGCAGAGTTTCCAGGCATGGATCTTTCGTCACATAAAGATGTCGGGCTTCTGACGGATCTCGGTTTCGAGCACATCCGGATCGAGGTAAATTTTGGCTCTGACTCGTGGAAAGACCGCTTGAGGGCAGGTCTTACGGAAGCACAGTCGATCTCGGCAAATCCGTTCGTGTTTTTGGTCTTCGGAAATGAAGCGATAAAAGACTGGGATCAATTTGTAAAACAACTGGATTCCAACCAGGTCAAGCGGATCACGAAACTTGCAGTGTCACCGATCGACCGCAAGGCAAATGTCGATGAGCTCCTGGCGACGATCCTGCCGAAAGCGAGATCGGTATTCCCCCATGCGGCTATCGGAGCGGGATTCCGGAGTTATTTCACGGATCTCAACAGGAACAGGTTCGACTGCAGTGGGATTGACTTCGTTACGTATCCTGTTACGCCAACGGCTCACGCTAAAGACAGTCTTACCATGATTGAAAATCTTCCCGCGCAGGAAGATGCGGTTCGTAGCGCCGCCATGTTTGCAAAGGGAAAGAAGATTTATGTTGGACCGGTTTCTTTACGACCACCTTTCAATCCCGATGCAACTTCGGAAGTGCAAAAGGTGGATGATGTGTTGCCGTCCCGTTACGATGTTCGTCAGGAGACTGCTCTTGCAGCGGGGTGGGCGATGGCGAGTATCAAGTATGTCGCAGAAGGCGGAGCTGAGTCGATCACGCTGTTTGAGTCCCATGGTATGGCGGGTTATTTTTTGGGGGATGATGACTGGAAGCATAAAGATTTTCTGACGGCCGTGAAAATCTTTCCGGTGTACGATGCTTTAATAACATTGAGAAAGCTGAAGCCAGCAAAGGTAATAAGGTCTGTAAGCAGCCAGCCAGTGATTTGTTCGAGTATGGTGGTGGAAGGAGATGGTGGCCGCTTCCTGGTGCTTGTCAATCACACGGACGTGGGTATATCCGTGAAAGTTGGCGATAAAATGTACCCCGTGAGCGGATGGGAAACCAGCATTAGCGCCTTAACTACGTGAAGATCGCCGGTATCGAAATTGGCGGGACGAAGCTCCAGGTCGTGCTCGGCAATGAGAGTGGCGAGATTCACGATCGCGTTGCACACACGATCGACGCATCGCAGGGAGCGGCGATCATCCGCGGATTGATCGAAGGTGAGCTGAAGAAATTCGGAAAACTTGATGCGGTGGGAGTGGGATTCGGAGGACCGGTCAATAGATTCACTGGCGAAGTATGGACATCCTATCATGTGAAAGGCTGGACGGGATTCAATATTTCGGGATGGCTCAGCGAGGTAACGGGTTCACCGGTAATCCTGGAGAATGATGCGAACACTGCGGCGTTGGGTGAAGCCGTGTGGGGTGCGGGTAGCAAACATAAGATCGTATTTTATGTCACCGTGGGGAGTGGTGTTGGGGGCGGATTGGTAGTGGACCGGCAGATCTATCATGGTCGTCTGCCGGGGGAAGCTGAATTTGGTCACATAAGGCTGGGCGTGAACGGCAGAATACTACAAGATTCCTGCTCGGGATGGGCGGTCAATGAAAAGATCCGTGAGAAAGTGGTTTCGGGATCCGGCGGCATCCTTGCGGAGCTTGCGGGGCAAAACAAAGGCATCGAAGCGAAGGCGCTGCTTCCGGCGATAGAGGCTGGCGATCCCGATGCCATAGAGATATTCGACACGACGATGACGGACCTTGCCTTCGGGTTATCGCATGTAGCGCACCTGTTCCATCCCGACACTATAATAATAGGTGGCGGTTTGTCATTTATCGGAGAGCCTCTTCGAAGGCAGGTGGAAGACAAAATGAAGGTATTTATCATGGATGCGTTCCAGCCCGGGCCGGAGGTTCAATTGTCGGAGCTGAAGAGTGATGCGGTGCCCGTGGGGGCGTTGATCCTTGCGGGTCAGAATATTAACAAGAGCTCAAACTGAAAATTGCTTAGATCGTTATGGAGAATTTTATTAATAAGTATATCGACGGGCAGGTGTCTGCGTTGCGTTCGATACCGGCTGACCGGGTGACGAGTCTGATTTCTTTATTCAGGAAGGCTCTGGATGATGACAGACAGATCTTTGTATGTGGAAATGGTGGGAGTGCGGCGAATGCATCTCACTTTGTGACGGATCTTGGAAAGGGGTCCTCGGATAAGACATACCGGCGATTCCGGTGTTTATCGCTCAACGACAATGTGAGCTGGATGACGGCTTTGGGAAATGACTATGATTATTCGGAAGTTTTTTCACGTCAGCTGATGAATCTTGCGAAGCCTGGTGATCTGGTGATGGTGATGAGTGTGAGCGGTAGTTCTCCGAATCTTGTGAAAGCGGTCGATTGGGCGAAGTCTAATGGTTGCGTGTCGATAGCGCTGGTCGGGGGTAAAAAGGGGAGATTGGCGGAGATCTCCGATCATGTGGTGGTGATCGACGACACTCATTATGGCAGGGTGGAGGACGCGCACATGGGCATTTGTCACATGATCGCCTATGCATTCATGGAGATCGACGATCTTCAAAGAAAATCCAACCCTTAGCTGTGAGTATTTCCCTTCTCAAGTTATCTATAGCCGAGAGTTTACACGATGTACTACCGGGTGGGTTGTTGGCTGGCGATATTGCTTTGTGCATCGGTGCATGCCGGGGCTCAGGCATTTGATGAAGAGGATCATATCAATTGGCGTTTTTCTTCGCTGAAACAATCTGGTTCGGAATGGAAGCTGGTGTTCACTGCGGTGATCGACCCGGGCTGGCATTTGTATTCACAGTCCACTCCTGGGAATGGTCCGATGCCCGTTTCTTTTGAGTTTATTAAAGGGAAAGGCTATCGTTTGTCCGGCGAGGTAAAGGAGACCGGTAACTTGAAAAAGAGTTACGACGATGTTTTCATGGTTGATGTGTGGTGGTATGAAGGGCAGGTAGTTTTTACACAGGCATTGAGGGCTGCAGCGAAGGGGACGGTGAGTGGCGAGATCCATTATTCGGTTTGTTCCGGTGAGATGTGTGTACCGGGTAGCGTGCGGTTCGATCTGGATGTCTCGAATTAGAAATTTAGTGAGTTTATAGTTGACTTAATGTATTCAGCGCCGGGGCGGCATTTCTCATCCAGACAACGCATAGGTTTAGGGTCGGGGATTTGTAGCATCCGGTTGCTGATATAATAAGTTAAAAGGTAATAGTTAAAAACTAAAAGGTTAACTGAAGAAGTAAAAAGGCCAAAGGCTGAAAGTTAGAGACCGGGGTAACTTTTCACTATTCACTTTAACTATTCACTTAAATGGATCGCCACGCTGAGTTTTTGAAGAAGATGGTCAATCGGAGATTGGAGGACCTTGTTGTTGGGATGATCCGTGATCTGGACGCGATGCCGTTTGACATTGTAGCGAATCGCGAGCTGGACAAGTTTTATTATATGCAGAAGCTGGCGGAGCTGGAGATATTGGATGACAAGTTATATGAGGCTGTGGAGCGAGTGCGTTTGATGATGGTGGGCAGGTACGATACGAGGCGTGAGTTGATGTCGCGGTGGAAGCGCGATGCGAAGTGGCTTGCGATACGACGTAAGGAACAGAGTAATTAAAACGAGAAAAATTTATTGAAAGGTTTATTTGATTGATTTGTCTGGTTTTCCAGACAATCACTTCTCCAATTCTTTAATCATTGAAGAAGGAGGGACGCCGAGTGCTTTTGCCAGTTTGAAGATGGTGGAGAGTGTAGGTTGTCGTTCTCCTCGTTCGAGCAGTGATATAAAGGTCCTGTCGAGATCGCAATCAATCCCTAGCTGCGCCTGGGAAAGCTTTTTTGCTTTCCTCAGCTCCACAAGGAGATAACCAAATCTCTCTGGTAGATTCTTCATGCTCAACGTGAGGTGAAGCTGGGGAACTTTAGAAAAAAGAGTCGACGACTATAGTCGGAATCTTCGCCTTAGTCTTATCTTTGAAAAGTCAGTCATGATTACGTTATGCAGGACGTGATGACGCAGAGACGTTGAAAGTGTGATGTTGCAGAGCGTGATAGTGAATGACGAGTACAGGTCTTACTTGCCTGGATCAAGATCGAAGTTGAAGAGCTCCTTCGGGTGTACTTTCAACATCTTTGCAAGTTTGATTATAGTAGACAGCCGGAGATCACGTTTCCCGTGCTCGTACTTTGAAATGTTGCTTTCGTTTAATTCCGATTGATAGTCAGACTCCAGGAGTGACATCTTCCGTTGTTCACGCAACTTCCTGAGGTTTTCACCAAATAATTTCTTGTAATCCTTTTCAGGCATTTTAAAACGCGATGTATTTAAAAGTCCAGCGTTTCCGGCCAAAGGTCACGGTCGAATTAGACCGTGCAAACGAGGCAATAAAGCAAGGTCCGGCCCAAATGGAATGAATCATGGAAGCACACACTTCATTGGCCGACAACCAGCTGGTGAACCTCCTGCACGGAGGTGATCGTCGTGCATTTGAAGAGATTTACCGAAGGTATGCTGTCCTCCTGCTCCGCTATGTGGCTGATAAGATTTCGGGAAAGGAAGATTGTGAAGAAATTGTCCAGGAAACGTTTGTCTGGTTATGGTCGCGGCGCGAGTCGTTGCATCACGTGACCGAACTGCGGCCTTACCTGTATGGTATCGTCAAACATAAGGTCTTTAATCATATTCGGCACAATATCATCCGGCGCGAGTACGCCGACCACTTTCTGAAATTCCGCAACAACGTCGACAATTCGAATGAGGAGCTGACCAATCTGTCGGACGTACTGCGTATTGTGGACCACAGCATCGCCCAATTGCCCGAGCGATGCCAGACTGCCTTTAAGCTAAGCAGGATTGAACACATGCCCATTGCCGGTATCGCCGAGGAGATGAATATCTCGAGCCGTACGGTGGAGAACTATATCACGCAGGCGCTCAAGCATCTGAGAGAAGCTTGTTCAACCTTTTATAGGACCAATAATGACTAAAAATGACTTAGGTATAGTCAGGTTTTCCTTACATAGAAATTTATTCTAATCCCTATGTGTTTAGACAGGCCGGAGTTACATCTTGGTGGCCGGCCAGAAAAAATGGATGAAAAACGATGATTTCGGAAGACTTTGAAAAGCTGCTGGATCTCTACCTGAAAGGCAGACTATCGGCCAAGCAGAAAGCCCAACTCGAAAAGCTGCTAGATGACTTTCAGGCGAAAGGCGGGGAGCCTTACGAATTCACGGGGCGGGATGCCGACCACCTGTGGAAACGCATCGACGCCGGAACGACTGTCAAAAAATCGCGGACCTGGCCGTGGATACCGATGGCTGCGGCAATTATTATAGCCTGCACCGCTGCGCTCTTCGCCTTGTTCTGGAATCTGGAAACTCCTCAGCTCTCGAATAAGATCATATTGTCTGATGGTACCCTGGTCTGGTTAAGGGACGGCGCTACACTAAAATATTCCGGAAGTTTTTCGAACATCAACCGGGAGGTAACACTCACGGGTGAGGCGCTGTTTGAAGTGGCACGCGATCCCGAGCACCCCTTTGTTATCAACTGCGGGCGGTACGTGGCCAGTGTCCTTGGTACGAGCTTCAACATTAAAGCTACCGACAGCGCTGTGGAACTGACGGTCCTCACCGGAAAAGTAAAGATCACGTCTGCGACTACCGATCAGAGCGTGGTCGTTGGCTCACGGGAGCACGTTGTTTTTTCGGAATCGAAAGGTATCGTTACGAAAGAAGATCCCGGAACGGAGCAGATCGAATCGGTCGTGGCCAACACTCAATATGATATGCATTTCGAAGACACCAGGATGGACGAGATTGTGAGACGGGTAGAGGGCAAATTCGATGTGAAGATCGAGCTCACCAACGAGGGCCTTTTCAACTGCATGATATCCGCCGACTTTACGGACCAGTCACTTCCGGTAACGCTCACGATGATCTCCGAAGCGCTTGGTGTCGACTATACGATCGACGGAGAGGACGTCACCATTCGCGGTGCCGGTTGTCCCAGGTAGGCAAATTATTTGACCATTGCTTATGTGTTACATGAATATTAAGTGACTATAGTCAACGTCACTTCATGTTTCACCTAAACCTCTTATTATGGTCATGATTCTAAAACATTTGCGGATGTGCATCCTGGTCATTGTGGCCCTCGCGACCACGACATTGAAGGCACAGGGCGCCTCGCGGCAGGAAGTACTTGACGTTGAGATCACGATCTCGTTGAAAGACGTCACACTCAAGCAGGCTTTGCAGGAAATCGAGCTGGTGGCGAAAATAAAATTCGTATACAGCCGCAGTTACCTCAATCTCGACGACAAGGTTACGATCGATGTTGCCGGGAAGAAGCTGGGCCAGTTGTTGGAAGAGCTTCTAACACCAAGATCTATCAAGTTTGCCGTCCACGATTCTGAGAACTTTGTTGTGCTCACGCAAGCCAAGATGCGCAGCGTGATCCCTATCGACGAAGAGAGAACACCAGTTGCGATCCCAGCATACGCCGCGCGTATCTCGGGCAAGGTAACCGATGTTGCGGGCGGTTCGATGGCGGGAGTGAACGTAGTGGAGAAGGGTACGACGAATGGAACGAGTTCCGATGCTACGGGAGTGTACAGTCTCGAAGTGACTGACAATGCAATACTTATTTTCTCTTTCATAGGTTTCAAATCTGTGGAGGTTTCGATCACGGGCCGTACCGTGATCGATGTCACTATGGAAGAAGATCAGTCGGTCCTCGACGCTGTTCTCGTAAATGCCGGTTACTGGAAGGTGAATGAAAGAGAGCAGACGGGCAGTATCTCGAGGGTGACGGCGGAGGAGATTCAAAGGCAGCCGGTGGGTAATCCGATGGCGGCGCTGATTGGGAGGATGCCGGGGGTAAATGTATCGCAGTCGAGTGGGATGCCGGGTGCACCGTTTACAATCCAGATCCGTGGGAGAAACAGCTTGAGAACCGATGGGAATCGTCCACTTTATGTAGTAGACGGTGTGCCGTTTCCGTCAAACTCCGTGGGAGTTGGATATTCGGTGTTGGCAAACCCGAGTCCGTTGAATTCCATTAACCCTGCTGATATCGAAAGTATAGAAATACTAAAGGACGCCGATGCAACAGCGATCTACGGCACCCGAGGGGCGAACGGAGTGGTTCTTATAACCACAAAGAAAGGAGGTCCAGGCAAAACAAAGCTGGACCTCAATTTTTATACGGGAATTGGGAAGGTTGGTCATTTTATGGATTTGTTGAACACCGAGCAATATCTTACGATGAGAAGAGAGGCCCATAAGAATGATGGTACGCCGATAGCTTTTTCGGAATACGATCTAACGGAATGGGACACAACACGGTATACAGATTGGCAAAAGGTGCTTATTGGGGGCACCTCCCGGGTCACGAGCGCTCAGTTGTCATTTTCAGGTGGTGGGGAAAACACACACTTTCAATTTGGAACCGGCTACTACAGCGAGGGGTCAGTTTTCCTTGGTGACTTTGGGGACAAGAAACTGAGTACGCACTTTAGTCTTTCTCATCAATCACCGGATAAGCGTTTCAGCATCTTGGTTCAAAACAGCTTCGTAATAGACAATAATAAACTGCCGTTGGCTGACCTCACGGCGAGAGCGCTAATGTTGCCGCCCGTTGCACCAGCATTGTATACGGAAGACGGCTCTATCAATTGGCAAAACGGCACTTGGCCGATGTATTCAAACCCCCTTATTTTCGACTTGCTTGACTACACTATTAACTCCGAGAACCTTATTTCCAACGTCAACCTGGGGTATGAGATTTTTCGGGGGTTACGTGTAAAAGCCAATGTTGGATACAATCTGTTACACTCGAAGGATCTTAATTTAGCGCCAATAGCCGCCAATGATCCAATTCTCGGAATAACAACCGGATACAGCGATCACACCACGGGCTTAACGTCCACGTGGATCGTAGAACCTCAAGTCGAGTATGTCAGGGAAATTGGGCGTGGAACACTTACGGTACTTGCGGGTACAACGATTCAACAAACGACGAGATCGGCTGAGTCCATTCGGGCCGACGGCTATGCTAACGATGCCCTGCTGGAGAACCTTGCCTCGGCTGCTCAATTGTTTGTGTTAACATCCGACTTTACAGATTATCGTTACAATGCAGTTTTCGGTCGGGTGAACTACAATTTGGGAGGAAAGTATTTTTTTAATGTTACCGGCCGGCGGGATGGGTCCAGCAGGTTTGGTCCAACGAAGACGTTTGCCAACTTCGGTGCAATCGGAGCTGCATGGATATTTTCAGAACAATTCTTTAAAAATTCAAGTCTCTTAAGCTTTGGTAAGATCCGCACCAGTTTTGGTGTCACTGGAAATGATCAAATAGCCGACTACGGCTATCTGGATTCCTACTCAGCTACAGTGTATCCATACCAGGGCAAAAGTGGGCTCGTTCCAACACGCCTTGCGAATCCGGATTATGGATGGGAAAAGACCTTAAAAGCAGAGGCGGCTATGGAACTGGGCTTCTTCAAAGACCGCTTGGGGTTAACTGCTGCTTATTACAGGAACGAGTCCTCCAACCAACTGACAGGATATAACCTTCCGAGAATCACCGGGTTCTCTTCAATACAATACAACCTTCCAGCAACCCTGCGAAATACCGGCTTCGAATTGAGCATCCGTAGCTCCAATGTGCAAAGAGGAGATATCACTTGGACAACGTCTCTCAACCTAACGATCCCCCGGAACAAGCTGGTTTCCTATCCTGGGATCGAAACGTCGCCGAACGCAAACCAATGGGAAGTTGGAAAACCGCTGACTACATCTAAAAAATTTCACTATGTCGGCGTTGATACCCAAACCGGCCTTTACCAATTCGAGGACCTAAATGGCAACGGTACGGGCACAGACTCTCCCGGCGATCTCGTAGCTACCGGTTTTGTAGGGCAAAAGTACTTTGGTTCCATTACGAATTCGATACAGTATCGCGGGCTTGAGCTGAATTTTATGTTCCAGTATGTAAATCAGGCGGGCAGAAAATATTCCACCGTGACGACTACGTTCAGCACACCGGGTCAAATGACTAATCAACCGGTCCAAGTTCTTGAACGGTGGCAACAACCCGGAGATGACGCAGCTATCCAGAAATTCACGATGAGTTCGGCAGCAAGTAATGCTTACCTGGCATCGTCGCTAAGTGACAATCTGGTCGATAATTCTTCATTTGTAAGGCTAAAAAATGTGTCACTTTCTTATGGCATCCCCGAACGTTTTACCAAATCATGGAAGGTCCAGTCAACAAGGATATTCTTGCAAGGACAGAATTTAATAACGTTTACAGACTACATCGGCATGGATCCAGAGCCAACGATCCCTAATGGTCTTCCTCCGCTTCGCGTGTTAACAGCTGGTGTTCAAGTCTCTATTTAATTTTCAATTTTTAAATCAACTCTCATGAAAGTAAAAGTCTTTGCAATCGTGGTCATACTTTTGATTGTTTCGCTGAGCTCATGTCGTGAATTCTTAGAGATTGATACACCGAAGACGCAGATAGTTCGCCATAAAGTATTTGAGAATAGCGAGGGAGCAAGAGCGGCCGTTTTCGGCATACTAAGTCAAATGAGTATGGGGGGCTTTGGAGGAATTTCATCCAGCGTTACAGTAATGGGTGGTCTTTCGTCAGATGAATTTCTGAATCATTCCACAAGCCAAAACAACGTAACGCTATATAGCAATTCTCTTACGCCGATTAATAACTCAGTGGTCACTACCAATTGGAATGACATGTATTTGATAGTATATGAGGCGAATTCAATCCTGGAGGGATGTGAATCTTCCGGGGGTCTTTCAACAAACGTGCGTAGCCAGGTAGTCGGAGAGGCAAAATTCATTCGAGCCTTTTCGTATTTCTACCTTATCAATCTTTTCGGAGATGTTCCATTGGTGACGGGTACGGACTACAGCATTAATAAGTCACTTTCAAGAGCCGCCGTTTCTGATGTTTACAATCAAATCGAGAAAGACTTGAAAGAGTCACAGACCTTGTTGTTATCGGATTACTCTATGTCTGGTGATGAAAAAGTTGAGCCCAATAAATGGGCGGCAACGGCATTGCTGGCAAGAGCTTATCTGTATCAGGAAAAATGCGCGGATGCAGAGTCGCAGTCAACGTTAATAATCAATAGTAATGTATTCTCGTTAGAAAGCAATTTGAACTCCGTTTTCCTGAAGAATTCCAAAGAGGCAATTTGGCAATTGATGCCGGTAAGTCCGGGTGTCAATACAAACGAAGGAGAGATCATGATTATAGCAAGTAATCCCACGCGGTGGAGCTTGTCCACCTCTGTCAGCGGCGGTTTTGAAGTAAACGACAAGCGTTCGGCCTCCTGGACGGGGTCGTTTACTATTAGCGGAAAACAATACAGGTATCCATTTAAATATAAGGTCCGGCTTCGTAATCAGCCGGTAACTGAATACTATATGGTTTTGCGATTTGCAGAACAGTATTTGATCCGGGCGGAGGCGAGAGCCATGCAAAATAATTTACCCGGTGCTGTTTCAGACCTAAATACGATTCGTACAAGAGCAGGCCTGCCTTTGATAGACGCCACTGGCCTAACACAGACGGATGTACTTGGATTGGTGACCAAAGAAAGAAGATCGGAGCTCTTTGCTGAATTCGGTCACCGCTGGTTTGATTTGAAGCGGTCTGGAACTATCGATGCGGTCTTGGGTCCTCTAAAGGCAGATTGGCAACCCAAAGATGCTTTGTTTCCGATACCACAAGCGGAGATCACGGCTAATCCCAACATCATTCAAAATCCTTAAATCTTACCAGAATGCGAGTATTATTATTTTCGATGCTTTTGCTATTGAGTGTAGCCCATAACACATGCGGCCAGGGGGTAGATCCAGGAGCGATAAAAGTTGGTGACAGGATGCCGGTAACAGAGTTGCATAACATGCTTAATTACCCGAAGCGTGTTCTGAATTTTTCCGATCATAAGCCTAAGCTAACAATACTGGACTTTTGGTCGACTGGTTGTACAGGCTGTGTAGCAGCTTGGCCGAAAATGCTTGCACTTCAGAAGGAATTCGGGAGTGGCCTGCAAATAATACTCGTTAACCGATATGAAAGCGAGAAAGTTGTAAAAGAGTTTATTGCTTACCGCAAGAAACTGACCGGTATAGATATGAATCTTCCAATCAGTTGTATGGACTCATCGCTTTGGACGGCCTTTTCTGGAAGAGGACTTCCCCGATACTATTGGGTGGATTCAAACGGCATTCTTGCTTCGGCAACTTTGGGCGACGAGGTGAAATCAAAGAACATAAAACAGTGGGTGGAGACCGGGCCTTTTCAAATGGATCAGATCATTGAAGAAATGATATATGTTACTGGGAACAGGCCGATATTTGTGGACGGCAATGGTGGCAGCGGCCGCGCAAATGCATTTCTGTGGAGTTCGTCATTGTCGAAAGGATTCCGTGATATTGCAGGTGGATCGAATGAATACAAGGATTCCGTATCCGGATACGGCATATGCAAGACAGGCACAACGATTGGGTCATTATACACGACTGCTTACAATAATAGACTCGCGGATTCTCATTATCTGACATGGATGCCCGAAAGCCGATACACTGTAATAGCCGAAGATACAACTCAGTATTATAACCGTATTAAGGGTGAACCGACCTCGGCACCAAGATACAACTACCAGTTGATCTGCGGTCGACCGGTTTCCAGAGGCCAATTACAAGCCATGATGAGACAAGATCTTGACCGGTACTTTGGTTTGAATGTACGATGGGAAAAAAGACGGAAGGTTTGCCTCGTGTTAACAATGTTTGATTCGACAAAAACCCAGGCTAAGAGCAGAGGCTGGGGTTACGTAGTCACGCCGACGCAAACGAACCTTGATGGCGTTAGAGTGCGCGACGCCATCTCTGCGATGGAACAGAATGGATTCTTTTATGACCGTCGTCCAATTGTCGATGAAACGGGCTTCAAGGGTTTGCTTCAAGGTGTAATATTTGATGCAAATGCCAGGGATCTCAAGGCATTCGACAAGGCCCTCTCAGACTTTGGAATGCATATTCGGGAAGAAGTACGGGAAGTGGATATTCTCGTCCTGGAAGAAACTAAAACCTCTAATTAATTTCAACGGGCCGTGCGAGATCGTATCGCACGATATAGTTGGGAAAAACAGCGACCAGGATAGAGCCCTTAACTTTGAATCCTTGCATCTTGGTATTAGCTTGGTCATGGATGTAGAAGCTATATAAGTAAGTTGCACGGGGGATATTATAGACATCAATAACACTTCGGTCACCGACCTCATCTGGCGATTCATTTCGTGCTACAAGGTTAGAATTAACGAACAGAAGTTCACCACTAACACAAGTTCCCTTATTGACATTAAACGGGGGTTTTGACATCGTTATTTTACCGCCGATCTCAGTAACTGAAATTCGTGCTGTCGAAATAGTGTCAATTGTTTTTCCGGTTCTTAGGACGTTAAGATTTGTATCCAGGCAAAGGAACTCATTTCGATAACGATAAGTATATACAAGCGTAGCGGCTTCTTTGCTGTATTGAAGAAAACCATCGGTACACAGGATTCCGTCGACCTGTGTACGTAAAACGTCGACGGTGTCTCGGGAATTTGTTTTAACGAAAACATTTTTCCGTTTGGTCATGTCAATGATCCGCAGAACTGCTGTGGACGTATTTATTGGTTGAATGGCTGTGAATGGAACGTATGCGAACGTAGTATCAATGATCCAATTCGAGATTGTGCCTTTCTGAAGGTGTGACGTTGTACCACTCTGAATAAAAAAGTAGGGACTGTCTATGATCAATTTATAACCCAAGGGATTGTCTACGTGTACAGGACAAGTGTCGAGCATGTCGAGGGACAGTTCCGTCAAATTCCTTCCTGTCTGTAAATCCACCGAGTTATTAGAGAATCCGGCTATTGAAGTTCGACCTGCACTGAATTTTACTGCTCCGTGAAAGTCGGCGGCGTGTAATGGAAATTTCCGGATAAACGGATTTTTGTACCGGGTTGTGTCAACAGTGGCTATCATGACGCTGGAAGTGATTGCGCACAAGAGGAAGCCAATGACGATAAGCTTAACTGCCTTAGATTTCATTGCTACGTTCCAGAAAAGGGAGGGATTGGACAGGCCCAATCCCTCGTTTTGGCTTATTCGATGTACCGGAGCACGCTAGAACACGTAGAAACGTCGAAAGCGTTATGCTGGGTGCTGCTGACTGTAATAGTACAAATCGGCAGGCCATCATCGTTGCTGACGAAGCAATTCGCCTGGTCGGTATTCAATGCAGCCGAACACTGGGTGTCGGTGATTTTATATTTACCCTGTGTACTCGGCAAAAAACCTCCCGCAACAGCTCCTACCATCGCGAAAATCACTGCCAGTACCGGCAGCATCATTCTGAACTTTTTCATAAAATTTGTTTTTGTTTGTTAAACATTCCGCCTACTCTGTTTCAGGTTTTCGGCATTGTCCTGTTTCCATTGCAATAGAATATCTTTACGCACTTGGCTTCGGTTCCTCCTTCGGATAATACAGTATCGCCACCGCCCCAATCGCCACAAATACCAGGTTGAAAACCAGATGACCATTCCAACTTAGCTTCTCCAGCACCCCTCCGCACGAGCACGGTACGTAGTCACTGAAGCGGGTTATCACAATAATGTATGCTGTGAACATCACCATCAAACCAAACGACGCGTACAGCCCCGGCAACCGGAAGCGTAGCATCGAGAGCAGCATCGCCACGATAATCTCTATCGCCGGCACCAGCCACGCCACCGTGCCAGCGAATGCCGTCAGTAATGGTGACTGGCCGATCTGTACCCGGAACTTTTGGTATTCTAACAACTTGCTGGCGGCAGCGTAGACAAACAACACCACAAACAAGGCGCTGATGATGTCGATAAGTATCTCTTTCCTGTTATTCATAATGATATAAGTTGCAAACTGTAACTGTCGCGATTCGGTCAAACTCTGTCGCGAAATGGTCTAAATTCTTGTTCCCCTTCGCACCTGCGCGGGTGTTGTGCCGAACGCCGCCGAAAATGCTGACGTAAACGCAGGCAAACTTTTGTAACCCGCATGCCAGGCGATCGTTTTTATCGTCATACCCGTTACTTCGATCTGACTTTTCGCACGCACAAGTTTTTCGTGCCGGATGAATGCAATGATGCTGGTGCCAAATACATCACGGAACAAACGCTGCATCTTCGAGATGCTGAAACCAGCCTGGGCCGCAAGGCTGTAGAGAGAATGAGGCATGTCGAGGTAACGAAGGATCCAGGTGCGGAACTCGGTGATGTACTCCACGTCTTTCGTGGTGAGTCTGCGTGAACGTTCGATGACACCGCCGTGCTTCATTACAATGAAAGTAGAAATCGGACGATGGACTATTCTCCGTACATAGTCTACACACCTCGTCCGGAAACGAAGTAGTCGGTTCGGAAACTAGAAACCGGTTTTCGGAAGATGACTAATGGAGGACTTTCAGACGAGCCATAAGCTCTGCGCGATGCTGATCGCTAACGGGAAGTTTGTATTTCGCAATGGAAACTTCGGAACCTGCGAGCTCGCGCACCTTCCTGATGTTCACGACGTACGAACGGTGTATCTTCAGAAACGTAGCCGGATTCAGTTGTTCTGCAACGGAGGCCATGCTCATCGAAACGCTATGCACCCTATCGACGCTCTGGATCTTGCAGTAAGCACGATCCGCCTCGAGATATATTATGTTGCTGTATTCCAGCCGCGAATATGTTTGGGGTCCGGTCTTCAGGAACACAAATCCGTCATCGTCACCACCCTCCACCGCCCGGGAAGCGTTGGCATTGTAGATCGCGATATCGATCGCACGCAATAGATCTGCTTCCGTAAATGGCTTCGAGAGGAAATTCGCCGGCCTGGTAGCTTTGGCTTTCCTGACCGTGACCTTGTCGCTATAGTCCGACAAGTAGATCACCGGGATCTTGTACATTTTGCGGATCGCTGCGGCCGTCTGGATGCCATCCATCTTTCCCTGCAGCTTGATGTCCATGAGTACAATGTCAGGCACCTGTTTTTCGACGAACTCAACGGCCTCTTCGCCGCTTGTGCAAATCCGGATCACTTCCATGCCGTGACCAACGACCATGGCGGCGATGCTCTTCGCAACAACCATCTGGTCTTCTACGACAAGAATGTGTGCTTTTTCCATGAAGGATTGAGTGGGAAGGTAATTATGAATGTAGCTCCTTTTTCAGTTTTCGCTTGAAGCTTTCCGTTGAGTTGCGCTGTAAACTCTTCAACCAGACTGAAGCCTTGCGAGGATGTCGTTTTGGGTGCATTCAAGCCAACTCCGTTGTCGGAAATTATTGTCGTGATCTGGTCATCGATCGTGTTTAGTTTTATCGATACGGTCAATTGTGGATGAAGTTTGTTATCAAATGCGTATTTAAACGCATTGCTCGTCAATTCCTGGATGATCAGGCTGAGCGGCAGAGCTTTGTCAATGTCCAAATGGATATTATCGATATCGATATTTAAAGAGAGTGACTTATTCTTATAGTTGTAGATGTCTATCACATGGTTTATAAGATCGGTGACATACTTTTGGAGGTCTATGGTATGGCCGGGACTTAGCGAATAGAATTTTTCGTGCAACAAGTACATAGCGTGCACGCGACTTTCGGAGCTTCGCGCCTCCTGAACCATATTGTGATCGGAATAGTGACGCGTTTGAAGATGGAAGATACTAGCCAGCGTCTGCAGATAGTTTTTCGTCCTGTGTCGTGTATCCGTGAGGAGTAATTCTATCCGGTGCCTAGAAGAGCGCGCATTTCTAAAGTTGATATAGGCCAATAGTCCGACAACAGCCACAAGGGCCAGCCCAATCGCCAGTGTTGTGATTAAAATCTGATTGCTCCTGATCCTATTACGGTTGATCTCTTCGCGTTGCTCGAGTATCGCAATTTGCTGCTCCTTTCTTACCGTCTCGTAACGGATCTGCATGGCTTGCATACTTCGGTCCTTTTCCTGGTTCAGCAGGGTATCGCGGACTGCGGACAGTTGCTCGAGGTGTACCAAGCCATTTGGAAAGTCACGACGTTCTTTGTCGAGCTTTACGAGCAACTCCAGGTTTTCCAGCAGGTAGTCGGGTGTGCCGGTGCGCCGAATTATATCTTCAGCCTGCCCGAGATTTAATTCTGCAATATTTAGGTGATTGGTGAGGATATTGAGTTCGCCCAAGGTGTTTAGTGTTTTTATCATTCCTATCGGATCGTCTATGTTATTTTGAATAGTCAGGACCTCCTTTAGCTGGATAGAAGCCCTTTCGAAATCCTTCGTCAGCATTGATACTTTGGCGAGGTTGGTCACCGTCCGTGCAACGCCCTGCATATCTTTTAGCTCGCGTTTGATGGTAGCTGCTCGTTGGAGATTGATGGCAGCACTGTCGTACAGCCTCATCAAGATAAATAGCTCACCTATGTTGTTGTAAATGCGAGCGACATCTGGGAGTTGGTTGTTGAGATCTCTATTTTCGAGTGCGAGGTAGTAGTATTCAAGTGCGTTGGGGAAATCTTTCGTTCGGACATAGATCGACCCGATAGTGTTATAACATGAGCCTTTCAGCATTGAGTTATCAGAAAGTCTCAGAGAAGACACGATGTGCAAGGCCGCTCTTAGCGACTCTTCGTACAAGCCAACATTTTTGTAGACGATAGATAGGTTAGATTCTACAATTAGTGCATTTGCGGTATCCCGCGCAGAAAGAAATTTACTGAGGGAGGCTTGATAATAAAGAATACAGGAATCAAATTTACCTTTTGATCCGTAAATCGCCCCAAGGCCAATCATAATATTGCCTTGCAGTTCTAGTTCCGTCCCGGGTTCAATTGTAGCGAGACTTTCATTATAGTATTTTAATGCACTATCGTATTCTTTGTCATTTAAAAGAGTCCATGCGAGTTGCGAGGAGTATTCCTGAACGGCTTTAACATCCTCATTAGCTCGAGCTTTTGAAAGCAATGAGCGTAGTGTGTCTAACGAGGATTGCGCATTAGATACAAATAGAGCGAATTGGAAAATGCAAAGCCAAAGGAGACGTTTCATGGCAATGCCGAGTTTGAAATAAAGTTAAATAAAAAACGGTGAGGCCTTTATGACTTCACCGTTTTTAAACTTATCGTGTTTTCACTATTAACAACCGCATGGTTTCGGCGGCGGTGGAACAATTGGCAGATCCTCATCCTGCAGCGGTCCAATCGGCTCTTCAACGCAACTCACTGCACTGATAGCAACAATCAGCACCAATACATATTTCAATAATTTCATTTTTCAATGGATTTGTGGTGGAACATGACCAGCACACAATCCATGAAAGGCATAGCATCCCTGCCCGAAGCATTACTCCGGTTGTGGAACACAAACTACTTTAGACGGAAGGGCTGGCTTTTCAAACCACGGGTGGGTCGGCCTTCATGATGAAGCTCACCATCCTACTACCCGTGAAAGCAGTCCGGTAAACATTCACCACTCAAGCCATCGATCGACTTATCGTATAGTAACGCAGACTATAGTCTACACATAGGACAAATAAAAAAAAGGGGCAGAATTACTCTGCCCCTTTTATTCGACTACGAGCCAACCCCGTTACAGGATTCCTTTTACCACCGTCGAGATCGCCACCGTAGTGCCGGCCCCGACAGCAATTCTATTCCCTACCGATCCATCTACACTTGTTTCCGCCTGCAACAGGCCTGTGAATGAAGCTTTGCCCGAAGGAGTTTCTTCATACGCGGCGAAGTACAGCTCATAGTCGCTTTCTTCCAGGAATGCTATTTTAAATTCTCTGCCACTCAAACCCGACCTTACCTCCGAGCTGCCCGCAGCATTAATGAAGTAAGTCTGATTCTCACCCTGTGGCTGAGTTTCTGTCGATGCACTGAACGAACCCTTCTTGTAGGCGTAAACCACCACCCTCCTCGAAGAACCCGAGTCGTCATTATATGTTCCTCCGATCACACCGGCTTTCTCACGGATCACCAGCCTTATCGATGCATTGAGATCATTGTCCCCCACAAACCTGTACCTAACGGTCTCACTGGCATCGTAAGCAACAGCCTTGCGAACATCGAAGTCCATCACCACCTTCGTTGTCGTGTTACTTACCACCTCGAACTTCTTTCCAACTACCACCTCAGCCTTTCCATCCGCCGTGGTCTTCAACTTGTAGCGTACACCATCCACAGTCTGCACATAGCAGCCGGGTGATGCACCATTCGCATCTGTATTCAGATCAAGTACCAGGGAAACGTTGCTGTACGTCTTCGCATCAAACTGACTGGCCAACGCCAGCACCTTCGTGTTCCCTTCAATGTATGCCTTGAGATCAAGGGTCGTCTTCACAACACCACCGATAGACTTGCCATCTACCTTGATGTCTGTTACTGTTACTATCACGCTTCTAACATTTGCGTCGTCCGATGGGGCATCGGTAAGTTCGAACTGAACATTTCCCTTACCAACGGGCTCATTTGAATCGTCACACGAGATAAACAAGATCACCGCACATCCAAACGCTAATGCTTTCACCCAACTCACGATAACCGTCTTCATATTAAGCTCCAGATTGTGTTATGCCGGGGGATTGCAAATCTTGGGCAAGACCCCCGAAGCCCGAAATTTTGACGGAAATTGAATCAAGGTTATTTTTTCAACCAAAGTTTGTGGAAACCCATCCTCATCTCGACCACCCTCTGTGGAACAATATCTTATCGCCAGTTAACGAATTTTCAGCCGGTTACACTGAGCGCAATCGTTGGAAATTACATTTCCGACCCATTCCATCAGAAACAGGTTATATTACCACAATGACTTCTGCCCTCACCTCATCGATCAGGCTATTGCTGTGTACTACTGCAATCATACTCTCACTACCCGTTTTTTCGCAGGGCCAGACAATCATACAGGGAAAAGTCGCCGATGAAGCCGCCGCCGCCATGTCATACAGCAACGTGGCCATTTACAGCCAGGCGGATTCAACCCTGACCACCGGCGCCGTTACCGATGCCAATGGCCTTTTCCGCGTAAGCGTAACACCCGGCGACTACTATATTAAGATAACATTCATCTCGTTCGAAGACCTGGTCATTTCCAACATTCACGCTACAGGCTCATCGGTCAACATTGGTACCGTGGTCATGAAGACCAGTAAGTCAATTCTCGACGAGGTCGTTGTCCAGGGAGAGAAAAGCTCTATGGAGCTCTCGCTCGACAAGCGGATATTCAATGTCGGCAAAGACCTCGCTAACACCGGGGGTACCGCCGCCGATATTCTCTCCTATGTTCCGTCCGTATCGGTAGACCCCGAAGGAAATATCAAGCTCCGGGGCAGCGACAACGTCCGGATCCTCATCGACGGAAAACCCTCCGGTCTCGTGAGCTTTAATGGCTCCGGCGGCCTTCAGCAGTTACAGGGAAGTATGATCGAAAGAGTGGAGGTCATCACTAACCCCTCCGCCAGATACGAAGCCGAAGGTATGGCAGGCGTCATCAACATCGTGTTGAAGAAAGACAGGAACCAGGGATTCAACGCCGCCATCGACGTCATCACCGGCTACCCCGTCAACATGGGCGCCGCCGCAAACCTGAACTACCGGCGCAACAAGATCAATTTCTTCCTCAACTACACCGTCGCTTACCGCGTTCAGCCGGGCCGCGGATCACAATACCAGGAACGCTACAGCGGCGACACTACATTTTATTTACGTCAGACCAACAACGGAACCATTACGGGATTTAACCAAAACATCCGCGGCGGCCTCGACATATTCTTTACAGAAAAAAGTATCCTCACCGCCTCATACCTCTTCCGCCGCAGCGACGTCAAGCGTCTCACCGACATCGTCTACAAAGACTACCTGTTCAGCGAGTCAAACCTGACCGACGTGATCATGCGACAACAGGACGAGGACGAGACCGAACCCAATTCCGAATATTCCCTCATCTATAAGAAATCATTCACCACCAAAGGCCACGACCTCATCGCCGAAGCCAAGTTTCTCGACAACTGGGAAAGCTCCAACCAGCGCTTCACCCAGGATTACTTCAACCCCGATATGTCTGGTGATCCCTCAAAGAGCCTTCTTCAACGATCAGTCAACGACGAAAGCGAAAAGCAGCTATTGTTTCAACTCGATTACATCAAACCCCTCGGCAAAGACGGCAAGGTCGAAACCGGCGTTCGCACCAGTTTCAGAAAGATGGTCAACGACTACATCGTGGACCAGCAACAAGACGACGGCAGCTTCGAAGCCCTTCCCGGCCTCGACAACGTCTTCTATTATGATGAGAACATCCATGCCGCCTATGGCATTCTCGGTAACAAAACCGGCAAGTTTGCCTACCAGGCCGGCCTTCGCGCCGAATGGACAGATGTCAAGACTACCCTCGAAAAAACACAGGAGGTAAATCCGCGAAAGTATTCCAACCTCTTCCCCAGTGTTCACGTCACCTACGATCTTCCACGGGAAAACGATATCCAGCTGAGCTATAGCCGAAGAGTACGCAGACCATTTTATAATGACCTCAGTCCGTTCATGACCTTCTCCGACAGCCGGAATTATTTCAGCGGAAACCCGAATCTTAATCCTGAATTCAGCGATGTCTTCGAGGTCGGGCATATCAAATACTTCGAAAACGGCTCCCTGACGTCGTCTATCTATGGCCGCAACACAACCCACAAGATCGAGCGTATCCGGACCGTCGACTCAAACGGGAACGCAATTACGTTGCCCCAGAACTTACGCTCCGAAGTAGCCTACGGTACGGAATTCACCAGCACCCTCACACCAGTGAAATGGTGGAAGGTAGACTTCAACTTCAACTTCTTCCATGCCGATATAGACGGAAGCAACGTCGTATCGACCTATAAAGCTTCGACTTACAGCTGGTTTGCCAGGCAGTCGTCGAGGTTTACTCTGCCCAACAAAATCGACCTGCAGCTAAGAACTAACTTCGAAGCCCCGCAAAAGACAGCGCAGGGTAGAAGGAAGGCGCTCGCTTACGCCGACTTCGCGTTGAGCAAGGAAGTCTGGAAGGGCAAGGGTAACATCAACTTCAACGTGCTGGATATTTTTAACTCGCGGCGCGTAAGATCAATCACGACGGGAGAGAATTTTTACACCTCAGGGAATTTCCAGGGACGGAGACGTCAATTCAATCTCACCGTAAGCTACCGGATCAACCAGGCCAAACCCGCGAAGGCCAGAAAATTGGATGAGGACGGTCTCTGATTATTAAAAAAATTGGAAAACACTTGACAACCGGACGGTAGTGTCGTTTCTTTGTTGACCAATTTAGTCATGTACATTTTGGGAAAATGAAAACTTTCGGAGAAACAATACGTGAAGCAAGAGAGGCCAAGGGCTTGTTATTAAGAGAGGTAGCAGCTGCTTTGAAGGTGGATCCATCCTTTCTGAGCAGGGTAGAGAGCGGTACGAAGAGGGCCACGCGTGAACAGGTGGTCGATCTTGCAAAGGCATTGCAGGAGAATGCAGAGAAGCTGCTGGTGTTGTATTTGAGTGAGCGGGTGATCTATGAATTGCAGAATGAGGATCTCGCCATCGAAGCAATTATGGCAGCGGAAAAGCGAATACGGTACAAGGCAACAAAAACTCCTAAAAAGAAACGCCGGGGAGGGGCGAATCACTAATCGCGCGGCCGAAAGCACGGGCCGTTGCAACTTTCTTAGAAAAATTCAGGGGCAGTCTGTGAGCTATGGGGCGGATATGTTCCTTTTTTGAAATGAAACTATCACTGAAACTGAATTTTCGTCATGAAAAAGAGAAAGGGACTTGAACATGATCCTGAGCGGCAGCCTGCCCAGGATGTTGTCACAGAAGACAATCCTGTTGTTGATGAGCTTGTGAGTGACGCGCCACGCGCCATGATCAGTCAAAGGCTGCTCGAACAGTTTGAACGATTTTATGAATACCATCCGGCGAGGCGTTTAAGCCGCAATCTGCGGTCGATGCTCCTGGAGTTTTTAATGTACGACGGTTCCGCCGAAGCGGAATACCTTCGGGATCTGATGATCGATCTCGATGGCCTTTTCACACTCCTCGACGCAATGGAGGAAGAGGCCGAACGGCCGGTTGGCCAACTGAATGGATAAGCCGAGGAACGCGGGAAGTTCTTGACGACACCGAAGGCTCACGGTGCCGTCATTGAACGAGAAAATCAGCTTTTAATGGGCATTAAGTCCCCGTTGTAGAGTTTTTTCAACAAGTCTGGTTCATTATTTGTAGTTAGCGGCGTTATCCCGACGATTTCCAGAGTGGCTTAAAATTTACTCAGGATTCATATTCTCAATCACAAAAACACCAAATACGATGATTTCACGTTTGCCAAGATTATTTGTCACAGTTCTGTTGTGCGCCCTACTGATAGCAACCGGTTGTAAAAGCAAGAAAAAGGCGATGGAAGCTCAAGCAGCCGAGAGGGCCCGCATGGAACAGGAAGCAGCTATGAAGAAACAGAAGGACGAAGAGGACGCCCGGAGAAAGGCCGATGAAGACGCCAGGGCGCGTGCCGACGCCGAGGAAGATGCCAAACGCAAAGCAGCAAACGCAACCCCTGCAGCAAGACTCGATCAGTATTTCAACGCCATCGCAGGCTCCGGCAACGTGTCATCTGCAAACGGCAGCATCAGCGAAGCGCTCGCACTTTTCTCGTCCGCTCAGGCCCCGGTGCTGATTGTCATCAGCGAGGAAAACGGCTCGAAAGACTACGACAAACCGACGACCATCCAGGACTACCTTAACTATCTCAAAGACCAGAAGAAAAATCTCAATTCGATAACGGACATCAAGTTCGACAGTGCGGGAAAGATCACAGAAGTAGAACTTACGAGAAACAAATAACCTAAATAAAAATACCAGAATATGTTTCGCATTAAACATTGCCTCACCATACTGCTCGTCGGCCTCGTTGCCGCCAGTCTTTCAGCGCAAACCGCCGACATCAGTCCGCAAAGAAAACAAGCTATCGACTCCCTTGCCCTCGAGAAAGTACGCGACCTTAGTAAATACATAAGTATCATCGGTAATAAGAAAACTCCCTACTCCGAAGCAACACGGGTTATGGACCGCGCCGAAGAGCTGTTCGTGCCAGGAAGCGAAATGGGCGTGTCATCCCTTACCAGCAAAGACGTAAGCTATTACAAGATCAGGAAGTATTTCGAAAGACTGATGGCACTCAACTACGACCGTGTCAACATCAAATGGTATGACATACATTACATCAGCGACCTCGAGCGACAGCCCGACGGCCGTTACGTCGGTGTCGTTACTATCTATCAGCGTTTCGAAGGTGAGTCAGATGATGGCCTGAAATATAAAGACACCACCAAGAAAGACATCACCATTTACGTTGAACGTAAGAAGACACAGATCGCCGGACGGACCATCGAGTTTTGGGATGTGCTGCTGGGAGATATCCGTGTGACCGAAACGAGCGCATGAGATCATTGAGATTGGCTTTTTTCGCCACCCTCCTGTTTGCCTCCATCCATGTCGACGCCCAGCTGGCCAACGACATGGACGACGAAAGCAAGCTGTACGCACAGACCAAACAGGTCAACCAGTTTTTCAGGAGATTCAATGGCGAGGAAAGTGAGAAGGGCGACCGTTATAATCCAGGCGACCGGCAATACCGTAACGTCCGACTTAGAAAGAAATACCTCGCAATGCTCTTCGATGAAGGCAACCGCGGTTTTTCAAACGACCTGAAAGTTCAGTTTGCCAAAGATGTTCTGGACAAAAGCGAACCTGGTGTACTCGACTTTCATGGTCCGGGATGGGTTGCCGAAGTTCAAACTACATTCACGGTATCGGGCAAAGACCTGCCAGTTACACTATACATGCAACTTGAGCCCGATCATTTGGGCTACAAGTGGACCATCAATAAAGTGTATTCCGATGGATTCTCGACTTATTTTAAACGTGACACGACCAAAGTCGGGCAGTTCCTCCATCCCATGAGCCATGAGCTCGATTTCATGAACCTCCGGAAAGCTTTTATGAATGTCGATAGTGTGGCGCAATTCGCGTCGAAAAATTTTGTGCCGGACTATCTCACGTTGTTCCTTTACGAGGTGAAGCGGGGTAACATGAAATTCAAATTTGTGGATGACGTGAAGTTTCACTTCTTCCAGATCAATGGGTGGTACTTCGAGCTGGCTGATTTCAACAGGCCAGGGTATAACACGGGTTGGCTGATATCTAATCTTGTAAAGATCAATAACGACCGCGACAAGGAAGCGTTGCGAAAGTTTATCTATCATGAGAATCCGTAAACTGTTCCTGATCGGTCTTTCTCTTATTCTGCTGCTGGGTTTTTCTGCGGACGCACAAACGCAAAAGAAAAAACCCGCCAAACAGCCGGCTAAGACCACGAAGACCACCAAAACAAACACCAAGTCTAAGACTCCAGCTAAGACTACGACCAAAACAGACTCTCAGGTAAAAAAGGAGCAGCCGAAAAAACAATTAGCCAATGAACCCGCGATAGCCGAGGGCTCCGATGATGAGAAACGTGTTCGCGACATCGTCGCGTTTCTCCAATTCGTGCTGAATACACTCGGCAGCCAGGAAACATCGGCCCGCGATAAGGAGGTCGTGATCACGGAAAGTTATTCGAAGATATTCCGCGACGCCAAGGTTCAGATCGAGGACGACCTCGATGCAACACGGAATGTGATCACCAACAAAGACGTTCCAGCTTACCTGAAAGATGTGGATTTCTTTTTTACCGACGTAAAATTCACGTTCGAAGTTGACAGGGTTGAGACAGGTGAAGTGGATGGGAAGAAATTCTATAAAGTCTCCGCAACGAGAAACCTCGCAGGAACATCGGCGGAAGGCGAGACAGTAAACAATAATTCGCCGAGGTTCATCGAGCTCAACTACGACCCGGTTACGCAAGACCTTAAGATCGTCAGTATCTACACCAAGGGCTTCGACGAAAAACAGGCAATGATCAATTGGTGGAGTGAAATGTCATTCGAGTGGCAGGGTTTCTTCAGGAAGTTGACAGGAAAGACAGACAGCGTAGGTTTGTCGGATATCCGGCAGATGTCGGCTATCACGGACATAGACTTAAGCAACAATCAGTACATTCAGAATATCGAACCCCTCGCAAGACTCATCAATCTCCAAAAGCTGAACTTGAGCGGAACCTCTATCGCAGACTTGAGCCCCATTCGCAACCTGACTGAGTTGGTTGAGATGGATGTATCGAATTCAGGAATTACCGACATCACTGTGCTGAAGTACGCGAGCAAGATCACCACGCTGAATGCCGAACGTACCGGTATAACGGATATTTCTGTGGTAAAGAAAATGCCAGTCCTCGTACAATTGGATGTGAGCAACACGAAGATCAGTGATTTCACCCCCCTTCTTGAGCTCACCACAGTCACGAATGTCGACGCGGCCAATACCGGCCTTCAGTCACTGACCCCATTCCAGAACCTGGCAGCCCTCCAGGTACTCGACGTATCATCGACAGAGGTCTCGGACCTGACCCCGATCGCGGGGCTGAAAACTCTTTCGGAGTTGAGTATCGACAGCACCAAAGTGACAAACCTCGCTCCGGCGGCACAGCTAACAGGCCTTTCGATCCTGAGCATGAACTATACCAGCGTGCAGGGCCTCGAACCGTTGAAAACTCTTCCTAAACTTCAAAAGGTTTATTGCGATCATACACCGATCCGGCAGGAAACCGCCGATTCATTTATGGCTGGCAAGCCGGGTACACTGGTGGTCTTCGATTCGAAGGATCTCAGGGCATGGTGGGACACACTGTCGAAGGAATGGCAGAATATTTTATATGGTCAGAGCAAAGAAGGGCTGACTCCTTCGAAGGATCAGCTTGCAATCCTCGCGAACCGCGATTCAATCGACCTTAAAGGTAACACTTACATCACAGATCTCGAGCCGCTCAGCAAATTGCCGAAGCTCAAGGTGATCGTCGCAAGTAAAACCGGCATCAAAGACCTCGCCGCACTGAAGGATCACCGCGAAGTAAAGTACCTGGACATCAGCGATACCGAGGTGAATGACATTTCCGTCCTCAGTAAGTTCGGACAGCTGCAGACGTTGAAAGCCGATCGGACCAAGGTCCAGGATATCGAGCCACTGTCGTCCTTGAAATCAATAGCAACCATTTACGCCGACGACACCGGGTTACATGACGTCCATGCATCGGATTTCCTTGCTAAAAATCCCAAATGCCTTCTCGTGTACAAGACCTACCACGTAGAGAGATGGTGGGGACGCCTTGCTCCCGAATGGAAGACAGCCCTGCAGAAAACTGTGAATGTCGGTGACAAGCCAACGCGTGAGGTGTTGCATCAATTGGTAGAACAACGGACCCTGAACCTCGGCGATGCCTCTGTAAGCGAGCTGGCCTCGCTGGGTGAGTTTGTAAGACTCGAAGAGCTGAGTGTTTCCGGAACATCGATTACCGACCTTTCTACACTGTCCAATCTGTCGATCCGTTCGCTGCACATTACCAATTCACCGCTCAAAACACTGGATGGCATCGGTGCACTGCCCGCTCTTCACGACCTGGATATTTCCAACACGCCCATCACGGACCTGAAGCCGATTGCCAAGATGAGTAACCTGGCGAAGCTTAGTTTTGCCGGTACCGAGGTGAAGCGATTGGATGCCCTGGAAATGCTCAACTTCCTGGAGTATCTCGATTGCTCCAATACTTCCGTTGGAAAGCTGGACGGTGTTTTTGATCTGCCTTTGAAAACCCTGAAGGCGTACAACACGAATATCTCCGCCCGACAAATGGATAAGTTTCGCCAGGCACATCCCGATTGCCAGGTCGTTTATTACTAACTGTATTCGACAAATACGAAACTAATAATTACCTTTAAGGTCATAACCCGACCTTATGAAAGGAACAAATCTTGGAGAGCTTGAAGAAATAGTATTGTTGGTTGTCGGCATTTTGTTCGACGACGCCTATGGTGTAGCCATACAAGAGGAGCTCGAAAAACGCTGCGACCGCAAAGCCACACTGAGTACGATACACGTCGCCCTTCACCGCCTGGAAGAAAAAGGGTTTCTCGAATCACGTCTCGACGGCGCCACGAACGAAAGGGGAGGAAGACGAAAGCTGCTGTTCCGCGTGACGAAAGCAGGACAGAAAACACTTGCTAATGCCAGGGAGATGAGGAATGACCTGTGGAAAGCCGTTCCTAAAGCTGCGTTCAATGTCAGTATGTCATGACTTCGCAGGGGAAACAGCCACCGCGTTGGCTGAAGAAATTTCTTTCGGGGTTTCTTGATGAGCGAATTCTTGAAGGGTCGTTGGGCGACCTCGAGGAAAAGTACAGCGTGAACATTGATAGGGGAATGCCAGCCTGGCGTGCAAACGTATTGTACATCGTGGAGGGATTGGGATTTCTGAGGATGGCGGCCGTTAAAAAAGAAGAAGCGGGCTCCACAGCTGGCCAGGTAATTCATGCATTCATGTTCTTCGGAAGGCTGATACGCAAGGACAAAAGTTATTATCTCGTGTCGATGTTCGGACTGGCCCTCAGTCTCGCATCGTTCCTCCTTATGACGATGTTTATCGCAGACGAATTGTCGTACGATAGCATGCACGAGAACCGCGACCGGATATTCCGGGTAACCACACACATCCGTATCAGCGATACTGACTTTGATCTGGCCACCTCGCAATTTCCAGCGGCGTTGGCGCTCCAGAACGAGTTCCCGGAGATCGAACAAGCTGTCAGGCTGCACAAATCACAGAGCTTCATTGAGGTTGGTGAAAAAAAATTCAGCGAGGACATCGTCTTCGCTGACGAAAATTTCTTCAGGGTGTTTTATTTTCCGCTGCTACAGGGCGATCGGGAAATCATTTTAAATGAGCCTTCGAATGTGATCCTCAGCGAGAAGGCTTCGGTCCGGTACTTCGGCACCAGTAACGCGATCGGTCAGGAGATGAAGGTCGAAGGGCAGACACTTCGGGTTGCGGGCATCATGCAGAACATCGACACGAGATCGCACCTCAAGTTTGATATCCTGGTGCCGCTGCGGTTTCAACTGAACATGTGGAAAAGTGAAACGGGTGTCGAGGGACGGGAGCACAAATGGTTTTGGATTGGCGCATACACATACCTGTTGCTAAACCAGCCCGGCGATCAGGAGACCCTATCGGCCAAACTGCCGGCTTTCGTGAACAAGTACTTCCCCGAGCGGCTTCGGGGCGGACATTTTGAGCTTCAAAAGCTCGGCGACATACACCTCACTTCGCACAACGACTCGGAGCTGGAACCCAACGGCGACATCTTGTACATTAAGCTCTTCTCGGTTGTAGCGATCGTTATCATGATCGTCTCGTCGATCAATCTCATCAACCTTTCTTATTTCAAGATCAGCAGCCGGATAAAGGAAGTCGGTATCCGGAAGTTCCTTGGTCAGAACTCACGTAAGCTGATCACGCAACTGTCGATAGAGAGCCTTCTCGCGGGAGTAATATCATTTACGATCGCAGTTGTTTGCTGCCAGGTCTTCATGCCCCAATTCAACCTGTTAGTTGACAAGGATCTTGAGCTTTGGACAGCCACCAACCTGACGCTGACCGGCCTGACGTTTATCGTTGTCCTGGTAATCTCTCTTGGTGCGATAGCCCGGCCGGCAATACGATTTGCGTCACGTCCTGCTAACATGGTTCTGTTGAGGGACTACCGGAACGGGCGGGCCACCAACCGGTTCAGGAATCTGCTTATCGGGCTGCAGGTGTGTTTTTCGTTCGTGTTACTCGTGTTTTCGTTCGTGGTCAGCAGCCAAATCGATTTCTTCAGGCACAAAGACCTTGGGTTCGACAAGAATAACGTAGTGTCGATAGAGATCAACGACAACGTCAGCTATCATACATTGAAAGAGGAGATCAAGAAGAATTCTGCAGTTGTCGACATCACAGGTGCCGAGCCGCCTGGCAAGGGCTACAGTGGATGGCGGTTTGTGCCGGAGGGCGGATCGTACGGGAAACCTATTATGCTTCCTTTTACTTTTTGTGACCCCGACTTCCTGCGGACTATGAGAGTGAAGCTGCTTGCTGGCCGTAACTTAGCCGAGGAGGATGAGAACGACTCGCTGATGTTGTTTCTGATCAACCGTAAGGCTGCCATTGAGCTCGGTTGGAACGACGACGCCATCGGGCGGCGCCTTGAGGTATTTGCCCCGGGACGTACGGAGATCATGGGGCGTGGAAAGGTGATCGGGTTGATCGATGATTATCACGCTGAGTCCCTTCATGATCCGGTGAAGCCGGTTGTGATCACTTACGGAAATTATTTTGGAAACATCCTGGTGCGGGTAACGGACGTGAACGGGGAGGCCATTGAGTCGCTCGAATCCATATGGAAGAAATTCTCTGCAATGCCATTTCGTTATTCAATACTTGACGAGCAGCTCGACAGGCTTTACGTAAACGAGGATAAATTGAGTAAGGTGATATTGTTCTTCGCATTCGTAGCCTTGTACCTGACGTGTTACGGTTTGTTCGCCATGAGTTCCCTGGTATTCAGCAGCAAACTGAAGGAAGTCGCGATCAGGAAAGTGTTCGGGGCGGGAGAGGGGACGATCATGAAACAGTTTTACCGGGGATACGCGTTGTTCAACTTTGTAGCGCTGTTGATCGGGTTGCCGATTGCGATCTGGCTGGGGAATCTGTGGCTGCAGACATTTCAGTATCGTATCGATTTATCATACATGTTTTTCATCAAAGCGGCCGTCTTGATACTGGTAGCCGGAATGTTGTCGGTGAGCTATTATCTGGCAAAGGTGGCATGGAGCAATCCCTTGCCTTTCTTGCGAAGGGATTAGCGCGTAGTTACCGGTAATAGAATAGTCAGAACCGTTCCTTGGTTCAGCTGCGACTGAATGCTGATATCGCCGAAGTGACTTTTGATGATGCGGTAGACCAGCGAAAGCCCGATGCCGTTCCCTTTGTAATTTTCCGTATTCCGTCCGCGGTAAAAGGGTTCGAACAAATGTGGCAGATCGTCTTCGGGGATCCCGATGCCGTAATCCTTAAACTCCAGGGTCGTTTTTCCCGGACTGCTTTTGAGCTGAACAGAAACCTTATTGTTCGCGGAATACTTACATCCATTGTCGAGAACATTGATGATTGCGGCTTTCAAAAGCTGTTCATCTCCGTTGACGACCAGCTTCGATTCATCGTCGATGGAGGAATCCATTTCGATGGAAATGGAATACTCCGGATGAAGCTTATTGAGCTCCGTACGTGAATCCCACAGTAGCTGATCGAGACGGAGCACGGTGAATCTCTTCTCGACGTCTTCCACACTCGCCTGAGCCAGTAACAGGAGCCGGTTGGAAACCGTCTTCATGTTGGTGATGTCTTCCCGTAACGACTGAAGCACTTTGATGTATTCGGCGACGCTGCGTTCATTCAACAAACTTACATCGATCTGACCCAAAATGGCGGTTAGCGGATTCCGGATCTCATGAGAGGCGTTGGCGATGAAGTTCTTCTGTATCGTGAACGCAGTCTCGAGACGTTCGAGCATTTTGTTGAAGGTACTGGAGAGCTGCGACAGCTCATCTTTGCCGTTGCCGGCATTCACGCGGCGATGGAGGCTGGTAGCGGATATGTCATCAACTTCATGGATCACTTTCGAGATGGGCTGGAGTACCCGGCCAACATAGAAATACCCGGAAATAAGGATGATGAAGATCGACGCGCTGAATACCACCCACAGGATTGTGCGAAGATTGCTGAGCTTGGTATACCCGTAAATATCCACTGCCGCAACGATCACTACAAAATGACCGTAACGATCCGTGAACAGGTAACCCAGACACTCGTACTCGCCGCGGCTGAAACGGACCTCGTTTTTTTTCCTGACGTCGTCAAGAAGGCTGTTATCGACTTCGATAAAGTTATTCAGATCCGACGTGTATAAAATCGCATTGTCGGCATCGTACACACGTACCTCTTCTTTTGTAAGGTTCATCGGATTGTCGGCTTCGATCTTGCGGAGAACTTCGTGCGTAACTTCCTTTACTTCGATAGCCAGCCGGGCAACATTACGCGCCTTATTGGTGAGACGGGTATAGAATTCGTCCTCCCTGTAATCAGCAGAAAAGAAATAAACGGCGAGCGATGCTGCGACGAGAATAAGTGCAACAATGGAAACAAAGAGCAGGAGAAGTTTATTCCGGATGTTCATGGAGCCTCCTCAAGAAGATAGCCAAGCCCGATGCGCGTATGCAACAGTTTGACCGAAAAGTCCTTATCGATCTTTTTCCTGAGAATATTGATGTAAACTTCTACGACGTTCGTGCCGGTATCGAAATTGATCCCCCATACTTTTTCCGACAGTTCCGCTTTCGAGATCACGCGACGGGGATTTCTCATGAAATACTCCAGCAAGTCGAATTCTTTTGCCGTAAGGGAGATCGTTTTGCCTTCGCGATTCGCCGTCTTCCGGCCCAGGTCGAGCGTGAGATCGTGGACGGTTAGTGTTTCGCTGGTGTGAAAGGAGTTGTATTCGGCCCGCTTCGTCAACGCGCGAATACGTGCCACGAGCTCCAGGAACTCGAATGGCTTCACCAGGTAGTCATCGGCTCCGGAATCGAATCCGTGTACTTTATCGGAAGTCGTGCCGAGTGCCGTCAGCATCAGGATAGGAAGGTGCGGCTTCTGGGCTTTGATTTTTTTGCAAAGGTCGAGACCGTTGATGGAAGGGATCACGATATCGAGCAGGACCACGTTGTAGTTGCGCGACAGCGCTAGTTTTTCGCCAACAAAACCATCATAGGCGAGGTCTACTTCGTACTGGTTTTGTTCGAGCCCGCTTTTTATGAAGGCAGCGACCTTCTGTTCATCTTCAATTACCAGGATCTTCATGGCGCGATCTAACGAATTTACCGACAAAACTGGTGATTGAGAACGGGAAACTGCGCTGTTATGCCAAGATTTTAAGCTGGATTTAAGGTTGTGACTGAAAGATACCGGTCGAGGTTGGCCTAATTATTCGTTTCGCAGTGAATTAACAGGATTTGAGTGCGCAGCCCGCCACGCCTGTGTACTCACGATGGCCAGTGCGAAGATCAATGCGATCGCGCCAGTCACGGGGAATATCCACCATGAGATATCTGTTCTGATCGTGTATCGTTCCAAATATTCTTTCATGGCCCACCAGGAAATCGGTGCAAAGCAAATGAACGCGATCACAACCAACACCGAGAAGTCTTTCGAGATCAGGTTGACAATGCTGGTCACAGATGCACCGAGCACTTTACGAATTCCAATTTCCTTCGTGCGTTGCTCGGCGGTGAACGAGGCGAGCCCGAATAATCCCAGGCCGGTTATGATCACGGCAAGTATCGCGAAAATGCTTGCGAGCTTGCTGGTGAGATTGATCGTCGTGAATTTCTTCTGGAATTCGACATCAACGAAAGTGTATTCGAAAGGATATGCCGGAGCATGTTTTTTGAAGATAGATTCAACGGCCTTTATCGCTGCAGGAAGGTCGTTCGTCTTGCTCAATCGTACCGTTACACGATTGATCCAACCCGGCTCGAGGATAGCGAACATAGGTTTCACCTCATCATACGGCGATCCCATCAATACATCATCCACCACCCCGATGAGCTTGCGTTTACCTCCCCAAAGATCGAGCTCGGTACCGATAGGATCTTTGAGCCCAGTTAGTTTCAAAGCGGCTTTGTTGATGACGATCGCAGAGGTGTCGCTCTTGAAGTCTTCCGAGAAATCGCGTCCTTCAATCATCTTAACGCCCATGGTCTTTGCCCAATCGTAATCGGTGGCGATGGTGGTGAAGATTACCCTCAGATCTTCGGGTTTGCCGGGCCACCCGAGGAAATTGTTTGAATTGATGTCGGTGATGGCGCTGTTCGAACGCACGACGGACTCCACCACTCCCGACGACAGCAGTTCGAGCTTCAAGGGCCGGAAGTTCTTTTCTACTTCATTATTATACGGGAGCGTAATGAGATTTTCCTGGGCGTAACCAATGTCGCGACCCTTCGCGAGCTGAATCTGATTATAGATCACAAACATCGATATGACCAGGAAGATGGAGAAACCGAATTGCATGGTAACAAGCACCTTCCTCGGAATGCTGGCGCCCTTACCGATCGTGGGCTTGCCTTTCAATACCTTTGCCGGCTGAAATCCTGACAGATAAAATGCGGGGTAGCTACCGGCAACAAATCCGGTAACAAAGACGATCCCAAATGAAAACAACCAGAACTCCTTGCTGAGGTAATCAATAAAAAGTTTTTTATCCACCAGCGTATTGTATGCGGGCAGCAGCAGCTGCGCAGCGATGACGGCAATTGCGAACGCGATGAAGGATATGATGAGCGATTCACCCATGAACTGGAAGATAAGCTCGTGCCTGCGTGAGCCGACACTTTTACGGATGCCTACTTCCCTCGCCCTGCGCTCACTTCGTGCCGTTGCCAGGTTCATGAAATTGATACATGCAATCACGATGATGAACACAGCGATGATGGTGAACAATTGCACGTAATCGATCATACCGCCTTGCTCGGTACCGTCATTGAAGCTCGAATGCAATCTCCAGCGCAACAACGGATAGAGAAAGAATTCGTGTTTGATCTCTTTGTCTTCGCCATGCGCTTCGAGCATTTTGCGTATACTGTTTTCGACGGCAGCCTGGTTCTTCGGATCGTTTAGCTCTACAAAAACCTGGAAGGAGTAATTGCCCCAATTCGTGGTGTTACGTTTGACCCAGTCGCTGGTGTTGTACCAGAATTTCCACGGCAAGATGTAATCGAACTGGAATGATGAGTTGCTGGGAATGTCTTTAAGGATACCGGCAACTTTAAGCTCCTTGTCGTTGTCGACACGGATCATTTTGCCCATTGGATCTTCGTTGCCGAAGAAAGCCTTGGCTGTCGATTCGGTGATGATAATGTTCGCGGCGTCGTCGAGAACCTGTTCGGCGTTGCCGGCGACGAGGGGAAACTGGAACATTTCGAGGAACTCTTCGCTTGCGTAGAATCCTCGTTTATTCATTCGCTTTTCCTCTGACACAGCCAGGAGGTGATCACCACCCCAGTCTGTAATTGCTGCCCGTGCGATGTTAGCGTCGGCCGGCTTCATGGCCTCCATGGTCGGCAGGGGCACGGATGTCCACGAGTTCACTTTGCCGTCAAAGTGCGCGTTTACCCACACCTGGTAAAGTCTGTCGGCTTTGGGATGGAACTTGTCGTACGAGGTTTCGTCGGCGACCCATAGTACGATAAGAATGGAGCAGGTGATACCGATCGAGAGGCCGGCTATATTGATAAATGAGTAAAATCCGTTTTTGAAAAGATTCCGGAAGGTAATGAGTAGGTAATTTCTCAGCATGACTAAGTGGTTCGGAATGTTATACTGCGCTTACGCGAAAAGGTATCAAGGAGGTTGTCAATATTTGTCACTAAGACCACCCTGAGCGCTTAGAGGCTGCTTTTTTTGCGTAAAAACTTGTCAGCGCTTCAAAAAATAACATTTCTTACTATCCTGCAGAACAAATCCCCGGCCCCTCCGTATATTTGTTCTACAACCTAGTACCATATATGATCGAAACCCGACTTGGCGAATTCGAAGAAGTCCTTCTCCTCTTGACCGGCATACTCGGCGAAGACGCGTATGCTTTCCGTATGGCTGAAGAATTCGAGAAACAAACCGGCAGAGCGGTGTCAATCGGAGCCGTACACTCTACGCTGGACCGCCTCGAAGGCAAAGGATTTCTCACTTCAAGAATGGGAAACGCTACAGCGGAGAGAGGCGGACGTCGTAAGCGGATATTTACGATCACCGCTATCGGCAAGCGTACACTCAAAACGTCATACGAGTTCAAAGTTTCGTTGTGGAAACAATACCCAGACTTCGCTGCGAAGTTCAATTTCGGATAGCGCGTAACCTCGGGGAGCAAGGTGAGTATTTATGTGATTTAAGTAAGCCGGAATGCAGAAGCACAGGGAACTGGAAGGAAATGCAGGAGACCCGGAACCACCAAAGCTTGCCGACCGATTGCTGCGGTGGTTTCTAAGGGAAGATCTTTATGAAGAAGTAGCAGGCGACCTCAATGAGAAATTCCGGATCGCTCTCAGGAACAAAACAAGATTCGGCGCCAATTTTCATTATTGGTATCAGGCATTAAATTACTTACGTCCCTTCGCTGCCAGAAAGCGAAAATATTATCAACAGCCAACAGGTATGTTCAACAACAATTTAAAGATCGGATGGCGACAAATGACCCGCCAGAAGATGTACTCATCAATCAAGATAGGCGGATTCTCCCTCGGTATCGCGGCAAGTTTGCTGATCACACTATTTATACTGGATGAGCTCAGCTTCGATTCTCAAGCAAAGAACTCGGATCGCATCTACCGTATTTACCAGCAATATCAGGCCCCCGAAGATCTCTATAAATGGGTGTGGTTCCAGGCTCCATTTGCAAAAACGGTTAAACAAATGTTTCCCGAGATCGAGCTCGCTGGCAGGTACAACAACAGCGAACTCTTCGGCGTCGGCAGCGCACAGATACGACGTGCAGACGAGGCCGATAACACATACGAAGAAGGGATCACCTACTTCGACCAGGAGCTGCTCGAGATACTAGAGATACCATTGATCTACGGAGACTTGAAGACATGTCTTGACGAACGCAATGAAATGGTCATCACCCGTAAAAAAGCCGAGAAGTACTTCCCGGGCGAAGATCCAACGGGAAAACTGATGATCTATAACAACGAGACTGAAACGCCTATTAAAATCGGCGGAGTAATCGAAGACTTCCCCGCGAACTCAAGCCTTCAATTTGACTTCCTCGTCAGCCTCGCCAACCGTGAAATGTGGAAAGGCGAGGCCGATTACTGGCGTGCCACCAATTATCCAACCTACGTACGACTCCGCGAAGGCTCGGATCCTGACGAGCTCGCAGCCAAGTTGATGAAGATCGCCGAAACCTACATGTTACCGGACGATGGAAGTAAGGAGGACTGGAAGAAGAACACCAGTTTTGGACTTCAACCCCTGCGGGACATTCACCTCAGGAACGGCGAGATCAGCAGCCCGATCCCAAATCACGGTGATATCAAGTTCGTGTGGTTGTTCGGCGCAATTGCCGTCTTCATAGTGCTGATTGCATGCATCAACTTCATTAATCTTTCGACCGCTAAGTCTGCAAGCCGGGCGAAGGAAGTGGGGCTTCGCAAAACCGTCGGGTCATTCCGGAGCCACATTATCCGGCAGTTTCTGGTAGAATCATTGATCTTCAGCGTGCTGTCGTTTGTCATCGGGATCTTACTTGCCTGGGTGATGCTTTCTTACTTCAATGAGCTGGCAGGTAAATCGATGGTCTTTCCCTGGACGCAAGCCTGGTTTATCCCATCAATGATCGGCGCATCATTGGTAGTCGGATTCCTGGCGGGCATTTATCCCTCCTTTTATCTTTCTTCTTTCAAACCTGCTGACGTACTCAAGGGAAGCTTTGCGCGGAGCAATAAAAATGCGTTGACACGAAGCTCATTGGTTGTGTTTCAATTCACGACCTCTGTTGTACTGATCATCGCTACTGTCGTAATCATACGCCAGATGAATCACATTCTCGACGCCAAGCTCGGTTTTGAAAAAGATCAGGTTCTCGTCATCCGCGGTACCAATACACTGGGCGACCAGGTGTTTGCCATGAAAGAAGAGCTGCTTAGCCTTTCTGCGGTGAAGGGTGCAACCGTCGGTGACTATCTCCCTGTGAAGGGCTTGAAGCGCAACGGCAACGGATTCAGGGTTGTCGGGGAGGAGGAGAAGAATCCGCGATACGTAGGTTCACAGTTCTGGCGTGTCGACCCCGACTATGCCTCTGTTCTTGGATTGAAGATCGTTGAAGGACGTTTCTTCGACCGCGCGATCGCGTCCGACTCCGATGCCATCGTTATCAACCAGTCCATGGCACGCGACCTCAAACTGGATAAACCATTAGGACAGAAAATATATAACTATCGTCCATGGACTGTGGTGGGCGTGGTTGAAGACTTCTATTTTGATAACATAAGAGACAAAATCGGCCCCCTCGCCATGGTCATCCGGGATCCCAGTACCGGTAACATTTCTGTAAAGCTGAGCTCGACAGATATGCAAGGGACGTTGCGGTCCATCGAGGACGTCTGGAAGAAATTTTCACCTCATCAGCCTATACGCACGATGTTCGTCGATGAGACGTTTGCATCGATGTACGAAGACATAAGCCGGATGGGACAGATCTTTACAACCTTCGCAGCGCTGGCAATCATTGTCGCTTGCCTCGGGCTATTCGCCTTGTCTGCCTTCATGGTGGAGCAAAGAGGGAAAGAGATATCGATCCGGTTGGTGCTGGGTGCGTCAGTGCAGAGCATCTTCGGTTTGCTGACGATGAATTTTGTGAAGCTCGTATTGATATCAATCCTGATCGCCGCGCCGTTAGCCTGGTATCTGATGGATCAGTGGCTGCAGGGATTTGAATACAAGACTTCTATTGGGTGGGATGTCTTCGCGCTGGCCGGAATTATTGCAGTAGTGATTGCCGTGGGGACAATTAGTTACCAATCGGTGCGAGCGGGGCTTATGAAGCCGGTGAATAACCTTAGATCAGAGTAAGTTAAAGTCCGAAGCTTATACCAACTTCGGACTTCAACCTTCAATTCATTCAGACAGTTTCGAGCGCTTTGCGGCAGAATTCTACGCACTTAGCAACCTCTTTTACAGGATCGGATCCCGCCGGTACTTCGTATTCGAGCTCGATCGTGCCGGGGAACTTGTACTTGTTCTTCCTCATAGTCTGCAGGATCTGTACAAGCGGAGTGTCGCCGGTTCCCCAAACCAGGTTTGCTTTTCCATGCTCGGGGTTCTGCCTGTCTTTCAGGTGCGCGCTGGCAATACGATCGTGCTTGGCTTCGATGAGCTCAACGGCGTTGAACCCAGCGGCGGTGTAGTGGCCGAGGTCGCAATTCATTGCATTGTATTTTGATTCCGCAAGTGCAGCGTCCCAGATTGTGGGAGTCTGTTGCTCATGGCCGTGATAGGCAACGAGTATCTTGTTCTTTGCAGCAATGTCTGAAAGTCGTTTGGTCTGACCGGCCTCCGAAGGAATTTCCAGTGTAATGTGCGTAGCGCCGAGAGCCTTCGCCGCTCTCATGCCATAATCCACTTCAGCATCTGTGTTGTTGGGACCGAAAGCATTGGGCTTGTATGCGTATATCGTGACACCTGCATCTTTGTACATCTTACGGAGCTGTTCGAACTTAGCCATCGATGTCGAGGCTCGCCAATCGGCAGCATCTTTCCCACGTTTTGCACGTTCGGCTTTTTGTTCGTCCGTAAGCTCGGGGCGAGGCCCGGGCACGAACGGTTTCATCGGCTCGGTCGATGCATTCGGGGCTCCGGCAAATGCTTCCACTGTGGTACCCATCATTTCGATAGCGCTGATGTTGGCGTCAACGAGGTACTTGAGAACCGATTCGGCGTCGGTGGGCATGCTCCGGAACGAATACGTAATGGTGCCCAGCTGTACTCCTCCGAATTTCGAATTAGGTTTGCCGAAGTTCCTGATGATGGCCGGGAAGCCGAAGCTGCTGTTGTTGGCCATGACAAGACCGGTGGCGGCCAGGGCGGACTTCGCGAGGAAGTTGCGACGCGAGAATGTATTGTCTTTATCCTTCATAGTCGGTTAAGTTTTGGATGTATAATGTAGTCGTTTTTTGGCAAATTTCACCCGGTGCGGTGACGAAAGGGGAATGGAGTAGTCGGGCTATTTAATGACCCGGTCCATCGGCTCCACTCGTTCCGCGGATTATGTAACTTACTTCTCAAATTTTAAGCCTTGATGAGATCTTTTTCAATACTGCTTTCACTGTTTATAGCCGGTACATCCTTCGCTCAAACCCGCCAGGTCGACATATGCGTGTATGGTGGAACGTCAGCCGGTGTCATCGCGGCCTACACGGCAAAGATGAACGGCAAGAGCGTGATACTCATCGAACCGGGAACGCATCTCGGCGGGTTGACGTCCGGCGGCCTTGGCTATACCGACATCGGCAACAAGTACGCGGTAACGGGCCTCGCCCGCGATTTCTACCGCCGCATCGGAGCTCACTATGGTAAATTCGAACAGTGGATCTTCGAACCGCATGTGGCCGAGGATCTCTTCAAAGAATACATTGCCGCTTCGAAAACCGACGTCCTCTATCAACACCGGATCGTCTCCGCAACGGTCGATAAAGGCGCCATTACAAACATTGTTATCGAACATTCTTCGGGCAACGGCACGCAGCAGACCATCGCCGCAAAGATGTTTATCGACTGTACGTACGAAGGCGATCTTATGGCGAAAGCCAAAGTATCGTACAAGGTCGGACGCGAAGCCAATAAGGACTTCAACGAAACCTATAATGGCGTTCAGCTTCGCGACAAACACCAATTCATCGATGGCATCGATCCATATAAAACCAAGGGAAATCCATCGAGCGGACTGCTTTGGGGGATTAGTCCGGAAGCCATTGCGCCAAACGGCGCCGGGGACAACAAAGTACAGGCATACAACTTCCGGATCTGTCTTACCGACAACCCGAGGAACATGGTTCCGATCACGAAGCCCGATAACTACGATTCAACACGTTATGAATTGCTGATCCGGATGATGGAGAAGGAGCCCGCAAGACCTTTCAATCTTGTTATGAAACCGGACATGATGCCCAGCCGGAAAACGGACATCAACAACAACGGCCCTTTCTCCACCGACATGATCGGCATGAACTACAGCTACCCGGAAGCCGGTTACGACGAACGAAAGAAGATCATCAAAGATCACGAAGAGTACATCAAAGGCTTCCTGTATTTTATTGCGACAAGCAAACGACTTCCCTCACACCTCGGCGTCGAAATGCGAAAGTGGGGATATCCCAAGGACGAGTATATCGACAACAATAATTGGTCGCCACAAGCGTACATACGCGAAGCCAGGCGAATGGTGGGTGAGTATGTCATGACCCAGGACAATTGCGAAGGCCGCGCGATCGTCGACGACGGGGTGGGTATGGCCGCCTACACTATGGACTCCCATAACATCCAGCGCGTTGTTGTCAAAGGAATGGTCAAGAATGAAGGCGACGTTCAGGTCGGAGGATTTCCGCCATACCCGATCAGCTATCGTTCCCTGATTCCAAAGAAATCGGAATGCACCAACCTTTTTGTCCCCGTATGTCTCTCGGCCACGCACATCGCTTACGGTTCCATACGCATGGAGCCGGTTTTCATGGTCCTTGCACAGTCTTCGGCTGTCGCTGCCATTATGGCGATCGACAAGAAAACAGCGGTACAAGATGTAAATGTGAAACTGGTACAGCAAAAACTGAAGGCCGATCCGCTGTCGGACAAAAGCACGCCAGAGATACTTGTGGATAACGACGATGCCTCTGTTGTGAAGGAAGGAGAATTCGTGAGACTGACCAAGTCACCCGGTGTGTATGGTCCCTCGTTGCTCGCCGACACAACCTTGAGCCTGAAGCCGTCGTCCGTGAAGTTTGTGCCCGCCGTTTCCAAGGCAGGCATGTACGAGGTTTATGTGTACTGTCCACGAACACCGAAGGGCACGACGAAGCTTACTCTTGTCGTGTTCGACGGAAAGGCGAAGAAAAATATAGTGATCAGCCCGAACGAAATAAAGGTGGAAGGGCAAACCAGCGGCGAATGGATCGGCGTAGGCAGGTACCAGCTGCCCGCAGGTAGAGCTTCTTATGTGTCGGTCACCAACAACGGTATGGACGGCATCGTGGTTGCCGATGCCGTGCTTTTTGTCCCAGCGAAATAACAACTGAACGTGAAAGTACTTACCTGCAAGCTGCCCGGTTCATTCGAGTACTCGGATCAGCCCGCCCCGGTCCTTTCGAAAGGCAATGCAATCATCAGGATAAAACGGATCGGCATCTGCGGCACCGACCTTCACGCTTTCGAGGGAACGCAGCCATACTTCACTTATCCCCGTGTGCTGGGCCATGAACTATCGGGAGAGCTGATCGATGCCGACGGCGCTGGTGATTTCAGAAAGGGAGAGACGGTCACGTTGATACCCTATTTCAATTGCGGGAACTGTATTGCTTGCCGGTCTGGTAAGCCCAATTGCTGTGTGGAGTTGAAAGTTTTCGGTGTGCATATCGATGGAGGTATGAAGGAGTTTATTTCCGTTCCGTCATACTCGCTCGTTCATGGCGGAGGGCTCAGGGATGAGTCGTTGGCATTGATCGAACCGCTGGCCGTTGGAGCGCACGGCATTAGAAGGGCCGACGTTAAGCCAGGCGAGTTCGTGCTGGTCATCGGCGCCGGGCCGATCGGTCTCGGGGTCATGCAGTTTGCGGAGATCGCAGGCGGTAACGTGATTGCATTGGATATCAACGCCCGCCGTCTCGAATTCTGCCGGTCGAAATTGAAAGTACGTCACACGATCGACGGATCGAAGGATGAAGTTATCAAAGCGCTTGGTGACATCACAAACGGCGATATGCCGACGGTAGTGATCGATGCGACGGGAAATCAGAAAGCGATCAACCAGGCGTTTCAATACATTGCTCACGGTGGCCGTTACGCTCTTGTAGGATTGCAAAAAGGGGAGATCACATTCAATCACCCCGAGTTTCACAAGAGGGAAGCCACGCTGATGAGCAGTCGTAATGCCACCCGTGAAGATTTTGACTCGGTGATTTCGGCATTAAGATCCGGAAAGATTGACCCTGTCACCTACATCACTCATCGTGTCGGGTTCGGCCAACTGAAGGAAAATTTTCCCGGTTGGCTCGATCCGGAGCGAGGTGTGATCAAAGCGATGGTGGAAATTCGTGAATAAGGATTGAGTATTGAATCAACAGCGTTTTATTGGCAATAGAAATCCGATCCTATGGAAGCAATCATTTACGATCTCCTGAAAAACAAAAAGACAGAAGAGCTCATCGCGGAATTGAAGAAAGACACGTCTCTTCTCGGTTTCAGAGATAGTCGCGGGGCCACCTTGTTAATGCTCGGCTTTTATTTTCGCAACAAGGAGCTAAGCGACTATATCCTTTCCGTAAGACAACCCGTGGATATTTATGAGGCTGCCATCGCCGGCGATGTGACGACGGTGAAGAAATTCCTGTCGGCAGACAGAAATGTCCTCAATGCCCATTCAGGCGACGGCTTTACGGCGCTTGGGTTTGCCTGCTTCTTCGACCGGCCAGTTGTCGCAAAGTATTTGTTATCCGAAGGAGCCGATGCGAACATTCCCTCGAATAACGACTTCAAGGTGGCGCCCCTTCATTCTTCGGTTGCGGCGAAGAGCCTCGAGATCACACAAATGCTTCTCGCCCACAAGGCCAATCCCAATGCGAAACAGCAGAACGATGTGACACCGTTGCATGAGGCTGCCCACAATGATTGTCCGGCTATCGCTAGAGCCCTGCTCGATGCCGGCGCCGACAAAACTTTCAAAACAACAGACGGGAAAACGGCCCTGGACTACGCAAAGGAAATCGATTCAAAAGAAATAATCGGCATGCTGTAATAAAAGCCGGAAATGAACCACCTCCCACCAAATTCCTGAGGGATTGACACCTCAATTTGCCGGTAAAGCCCTCCAAATGCCGTCCCCTTCTTTTAAGGTCAATTTAACCTCATGTTAAGAGAGTCTTCATTTCGTGGGCGTTATTTGCTCACGTGATCGAAGGCGTAAGTTTTGCCAATTAGTAAAAGATAGCCTTCGAATTCGCAGATTTTTGGCCCGGTTGGCAAAAGTTTAGTGTGATGGATGGTAATTCTGGTGAGGGTGTCCAGCCAGAGCACGAAACCGTGCCGGACCTGTTGGGGTAACAGAACGGCGCGCCGCCGGGCCTTAAGTTTGACGAAGTAGCTCAGAAATTTCAGGACGCAAAGACATCTCGTTAGGTTGAGACGCCTGCAAATCTGCCGGTGGGGATCGGCATGCAGGCCAAATGAGGTCAAGGTAGAGTTAGGTTTCTTTACCTTTGTTTAAAGGATCCCGGTCTTGAACAGTGGCCGGGTCCTTTTTTTATAGCACTACCAGTCGAAGCGCCTGTGCTTTCTCTCTCGATCGTATGATGATCACGTGAACTCCCGCGCTCTTGAAGTGCGGAGCGAACTCAAACAGATTAACCCCGGCCTTCACTTCCACCAACTGGCTTTCCGTGCTCAGACCCGCCGGGTCGACAATCGATATCTTCACGCTGCCGTCTTCCTCCGCAAAGAAGTCTAGGTGGAGTAGTGCATCTCGTTCAACCGGGTTGGGATACAACTTGGTGATCTCTGCGAAGTCTTCAATTTTCACCACGATCACCCGGTAATAATTGATCGATCCGTCGAAGTCCGTTTGTGACAACCTGTAGTAGGAAGTTCCATGATAAGGATTAATGTCTCTTGCCTGGTAGTTCAACCTCTGGTTCGAGGTCCCCGCGCCATCGATTTTTGTTAGCGCTTCGAAAGTCTTACCGTCTTTCGATCGCTCGATCAGGAAGAAGTCGTTCTCAAGCTCCGAAGAAGTCTGCCACTTCAGGTATACAATGCCGTTGTTGACCGATGCATCGAAAGAAACCAGTGAGATCGGCAAAGGGCTGTTCGTGATCCTCGTGACCGAAAATCCGTCGCCGGTACCTCCTGCGTAAAACACACAGCTCGAGCTGGAAACAGCCAGCGACGCATTGACGGTTTCGCATTCGTTGGTAATCAAGACCGCTACGTTACCTCCGGTAGATGCAAATGAAACAAGTATGGTCGTGGTGCCCTGTCCACTGACGATCGACGCGCCGGCCGGAACAGACCATGCATACGTCGTGGTCGCATTGGCACCTGCGACAACAATAGAATAGGATTCCGTTCCGAAATTACAGAACGCAGTCGAGCCCGTGATCGGCCCGGGGACAAACGAAGATCCACCGTTCAGGTTCGTGGCACAGGTGCGTGTCTGGCTAAACCCGTCGTTGTTCCCGCCCGCATAGAAGATGCAATTTGCCACCGTCACAGCCAGGGATACATTGATCGTTGCACATTCGTTGCTAATGGCTATCGAAACGTTTCCGCTGGTGTTCCCGAATGCCACCAGGGCTGTCGTTGTACCTTGTCCGCTGACGATCGATGCACCAGCGGGCACGCTCCATAAGTAAACTGTGGTCGGCAGCGATCCGGCTACTGTTATTGAATAGGATTCAGTCGAGAAATTGCATGAGCTCGCAGTTCCGACCACCGGACCGGGAACAAATATACTTCCACCATTAAGATTCGAAGCGCACTGCTGTATCATGCTGAAACCGTCGTTGTTTCCACCGGCATAGAAAACACAGTTGGCGACCGTAACCGGTAGCGCCACATTGATCGTCTCGCACTCGTTGCTAACGTTAACCGAAATATTCCCGTTGGTATTGCCGAGCGCGACCAGTATCGTGGTGGTGCCCTGCCCGCTTACGATCGAGGCGCCGACGGGGACGCTCCACAGGTACACCGTTGTCGGCAGCGAGCCTGCGACAGTGATCGAATATGCTTCTGTTGAAAAATTACATGAGGTTGCCACTCCGACGATCGGACCGGGGATAAAGACACTTCCACCATTAAGGTTAGACGCGCATTGTTGTACAACACTGTGGCCATCGTTATCACCGCCGGCATAGAATATACATGGCGTTGAAACGACTGGTAATGTGCCGCTGACGGTCGTGCAGAGATTTCTGACATCAACCGAAACGTTTCCGCTATTGTTCGCGAATTGAACCAGTATGGTCGTCGTTCCCTGCCCCGAAATAATAGTTGCCCCGGCAGGGACCGACCACACGATCGTTGTTTCGATGTTTACGCCCTGAGGATTGATGCTGTACGTCTCGGTGGCAAAATCGCAGAACGCCGTCGAACCGAGGACCGGGCCAACTATCAAAGCCGGTGATCCGTCGAGTAAGGTTGCGCATTGTTGAAAAGTACTGAAACCATCGTTGTCGCCACCAGCGTAAAAACTGCATGAAGTTACTGTGACGGGAAACGGTGCCGGTGTAACGACTGCGCAGTCTGTGATGATTGTTACGCCGACGATGCCATTCGTGTTGCCGAAGGTAACCAGTATCGTAGCGGTGCCCTGGCCGCTAAGGATTGTTGCGTCGGCCGGGACTGTCCAGTCATAATATGTATTTGCCGGAGCGTTAACGGTCGAGGCCGTAAAGCTCTCGTTCCCGAATTCGCAGAATGTCGCCGAGCCGATGATGCCGACCACGCTAAAGACCGGCCCGCCATTGAGATCAGTCGCGCACGCGGGCTCGTGGTCGAAACCGTCACCATCGCTGCCCGCATAGAGCGTACAAGTCAGGGGCGACACGGCCAAGGTCCGGCTGACGGTACCGCAATCTGTAATAACATTTACACTGACGTTACCGGCGGAAGCGCCGAAAGTAACGATGATCACACTTGTGCCTTGCCCGGAAATTACCGAGCCAGCCGGTACCGACCAATCGTAGTAGATATTCGATGGAGGATTGTCTACCTGTATACTGTAACCTTCGGTAGCGGCCGTACAGAAGCCGATCGAGCCGACAATTGCCGGAGCGATATTGATCATGGGGGTGCCATCCAGTGTTGTCGTGCAGGAAGGAGTCTGGGTGAACCCATCGTTATCCCCACCCTGGTACATAGTACATATGCCGTTGGTCACCGGCATGTTGAATGTCTGACTCGTGCAGGCAGTTACCACGAGCACCGAAACTGTTCCCGGCGTGTTGCCAAAAGCTACACTAATACTGGAGGTAAATCCGCCGCCAACGATCGTTGCACCGGCCGGCACCGTCCAGTAGAACTGGATGTCTTGCGGAGGATTGTTAAGGTTTACGGTATATGGTTCACTGGAGAAGTCGCAAAATGTCGGCGAGCCGGTCAGTGTTCCAAAGGAAAACTGATCGACGCCGTCTAGTGTAGTTACACACGACGCTGCCGCCATTCCGCTTCCATCGTTGTCGCCACCTTCGTATTGAGCAAATACCGGGGCGACAGAGATGGTGAGGAGTAAGCTAAAAAGTAAAAGCCACTTGATCCTCACGATTGGTTAGGGAGCAGTGCGTACTCCCCGGCCACCCTGACGTGAATCCCGGCCACCCAGACCGTTCCACCCAGGGTAACCGCGATCTGAGAGACGAAGCCATGTTGCTTCCTGGAACGATCCGCCCCGGAACATCATGCCCGCAAATGAGCTTGAGCCTGAATTCGGTGCAGCATTGGGTGTTGTTGATGCAGCATTGCCATTTGCGCCTGGCCAAAAGTCAACGTCAGCAAAGCCTGCAGCGGTCAATACTCCATTGCCGTGTGCACCGGTATAGGTGCGACCAGCGGCGTGCCCAACGCCGACCACCAATTCCCACGTACTGCCCGTAAACTCCATGATACCATAATAGCTGGCACCAGCGGTAACTCTTGAAGACGAGGCAGTGGCAAAAGCTCCAACGCGCATCGGTCCACCAATGCCCACTGAGGTTCCTGCATATAAGGCGTTGCCCAACGTTGCGCTGGGACTATTTGGCAATTCACTTCCAGTACCTGGATTTATGAGCGCTGAATAAGTTGTGGCGTAGATAGTAGTAGATCCCCAGGCGTATTCATTCACCACGGCAGGTAGTGTGCCACGACCGGCTTTTTCAAGCTCGAGTTCTGTCATTACGCGAAGCCCCGACCAATCGAGATAAGCCATAAGGTCTTGAGAGTTGAGGGCCTGCATCGCAATGTTCTGACCATCGGCGGCTTCGTTGACCGTACCGTTGGCGTTAAGATCACAAGCATAGGTACCTGGAGTGGCGCCTGCCGGCAAGATCACGCACTTTACACCATTTCGGTTTACAACAGTGGCGCTATTTGGCCAGAATCGATTGGCCAGAGTGGCGGGATGCCGGGCCAACTGTTGTGTAACGGTAAGTGTATTCAGGAACTCTACGTATTGTTCTTGAGATATCTCATACTTCATCGAGTAGAAGGCGGCAAAGCCCTTAGGAAAAGCAGCTGCTAACGCGGTGCTGGTTGCATTATCCCAATCGTCTTGAGGAGCAGCCTCTCCAACCCTGTTGCTGTTTCCCAGGGAACCAGCCGCACCGCCGCCGAGTGTAAGACCTCCTTCACTTGTTATCTGGAGCGGCGCTGCCGACGCGCCATTTTTGAATTGTCCGGCATTGCTGGCTCCGTCGCCCGCGTAGAAAGCAGCCTGGGGAACGTACACCGTTTCAACTGCAAATACTTTTACCGAAACGTTACAGGCATCGAGAATACCATCGGTTCCGTAGTTCCACCTCAGCATGATCTGCTGCCAGTTGATGGCGCCGGTACCATTTCCGGAACGGTGAATGAACACGCCTTTTCCATCGGGCGTGACCTCGAAAGCTCCCGCCGTTCCGTTGTCGGTGGTGATCGAGTGATCAATGTTGGTCGTGCTGATCGTAGCATGTTGCCACGCGCCAGGCGTACATCCTGTCCCGCCTTCGATGCGGTACTTAACGAAGATCCAGGCCGCATCCCAGTTCGAAGGACCGGTGCTTACCCTCCACGAATTGCTCCATGCAAGATTGAAGCGTACGAAGGTGAAGTTGGCGATGTTGTTCGCGCCTGCGGTGGTGTTCTGACCGGTAAGCGATGCAGTGCTTACCACGATGTCGTTGGCCATTGCAGACGATGTAATGAGGATCGTCAGTGCGACGACGGCAGATTTGATGGCTCTCATGTAAGGTTTTGTGGGGGTTTTAATGGGTTGGCCGGTTTTCTAGCCTATCCGACCTCTAAAATACGATAAAAGCCGTTGAGGGTAACCGAGTATGGTAACTTTCTAATTAGTCGTGTAAGATTATCGGAAAAAGGCGGCTACCAGGAGCTGCTCGCCCCACCACCGCCGGAGCTCCCGCCGCCCCAGCTCCCGCCACCCCCGCTTCCGCCGGAAGATGAGGATGAATATCCACTTGAGCCCCCGGAACTACTCGTCCGGACTAGTTTCGCAATGGCGTAAGTTTTACGCTCTTTTTTATTACACGCTTTACACTGTTGAATTTCTTCTCCTTTTCCTGAACTCGAGTAAGTCGGACTGACCAGGGTCTTGTCGCTGTGAACATAATAAGCCACCGTCTTGCAGGCTGGACATATTTTGTATTTGGAGAACTTGTCGGGGAAAGCCCACCCTTCCGTTGCGGCGCAGCCGGTGCATTTCCAGACATCGTAGTTAATGGATTCAATCGACTCTTCCAGCTGCTGGTTTTTGGTGAGATGTTGATCGTCCTCGATCTCGCTTAGCTTGATCATCTTTTCATCACAGAGCTTGCAATACCTGGGATGATTCCGATAGTATCGCTTGCGCATCAAATGAAAAGGAAAATAACCTATGAACGGGATTGGGAAGATCAGTGCAATGAATAACCAATACCACTGACTCTCGCGGATATACTCAGCGGCCTCGAAGAATTGTCTTTTTTCAATAAAGCCTTTGATCATCTTCCGTTCGCGCCAAATGCGATGGAAGATGGTGGCCATATAATAGAGATAGATAGTAGTAATACAGTAAACTACTGCGCCTTCGACAGGGCCTAACCAGAATCCTAGAAGGATAAGCAAGGGGATGCCTCCGAATTCCATCATCCACACACCTCGCTTCAATCGCATTTGAGGAAACTCAGTTGGTGCCGGACGCTTAGAGTTCGAGAACCGTCGCACTTTGACCGCCCAGGTAATCAGGAATACCGTCCCAAAGGTTATGAGCATGAAGATGACGAACCCTGTATACGCACTGACGTCATTATTACTAGCGTACTTGATCTCGGCTGCGTAGGCGGGATCGGTCAGTATCTTATGAACCTCTTGAACACCGGCGAGCATCCCGGCATCGTAGTCGCCCTCTTTGAAGGCGGGAACCATCTTGTCGCGCTGGATCTGTTTGCAAACCACATCCGGCAACGGACCTTCGAGCGCGTACCCGGTGTGAAACCTCACCGTGCGTTTGTCTTTTGCAAGAAGGATCATCAATCCGTTATTGTTCGATCCACCTATGCCCCAAAGGTTGAAGAGCTCCTGTGTGAAATCGAAAATATCCGCATCGCCAATGGAATCCAGAACGATCACGGCAATCTGAGCGGTGGTCTTTTGTTCCAGGTCGGAAAGTAAGCTGTCAATTTGAGCTACAGTAGACTCACGGATGATTTGATCCGGATTGGATACATAGCTGTTATTGATCAGCTTGGTATTTGGAACAGAAGCAGGAGTGTACTGCGCGAGGGCATGTATGCCTGTGATCAAGAACGCGGCAACAAACAGCGTTCTCACGGGTTTACCGGGTGAACTTGAGGTTCTTGAATTCCTTCATCACATCCGACAACGAGCCCACGGGATGAGTGGCAATTAACCTAAGGATACTTCTTAGCTCACGATAATCCGACGGCTTCGTGAAAAAGCATATCGCCCCGTTTTGAAGTGCCAGGTCGATGTCGCGCTGGTACGAAGAAGTGCTGTACATGATCACCGGAATATTCTTGTGGTGCCTATCTTCTTTCAGCTTACCAAGGCACTGCCATCCATCCATGATGGGCATATTGATATCCAGGAAAATAATGTCTGGTTTACGCGCCCGAGTTTCTGAAAGAATAGCGAGAGCTTCCTTCCCATCGGCAGCGGTATGGCAGATGATCCCGGGATCTATTTCGGCAAGGGCTTCGCAGAACAGCGTTTTGTCGTCTGCATCGTCGTCCGCCAGCAAAAAAGTAATATCACTAGTATTGGATAGAGGCATTCCGTGGTAGAGCGTTGACCGTTGCAAAGTTAAAAAAATATCGCACGACTGTCGATTAAAATCGTACCCTGAGTATTACCCCGGTAAAGAGATCAGTAGAGAACTCCCCGTGCCATTGCCGTTGCCATCGCCACTATGAATATAACGAGGATCAGCTGAATGTAGGTTGTTCGTGCAAGCGATGGAGCCACCGAAACGTCCGTAGACAGTCCCTTTCTATTTCGAATTCTCCATTTCATAATGGTAATCATCGGTTTCATTTCCAGAGCGAAAATGATGACAAACAAGCTCATCTTTATAATAAAAGCGGTGTTGTGAAGGTAGTAGTCCGATCCTTTCTCAAGACCTCCGAAAGCGCGCCATAGTCCCGTCAAGATCCACAGCAGGGCCGCCAGCCCCCACAGGTTGTCGGCGAACAGAACGTCTTTTACACCATCCTGGTCTTTCAGCCTTCGAAGGGCCGTCGCCCGCATCCAGCATGCCGAGAAGCCCAGGCCGAAAGTGAGCAGGTGAATCGTTGCAACTACATAGCGAACATCCATAACGTTTTAGTAGGCGTTATTACAGTTTCAACAGCCTGCCTGTTCTTTCCCTTGTTTGTTGTACAAGCTTTTCATTTTGCGAAAGCGGCTCTCCAAACGAAGGAGCTATTTCCTTGAGCTTGCTCTTCCAGGCTTCTGAAGCGGCTTCCTTTTTGAAACATCGGGGGAGCAGTCCGAGCATGATCGCCGCTGCTGTCGAAGCTCCCGGAGAAGCGCCAAGCAATGCCGCCACCGTTCCGTCTTCCGACACCACAACCTCGGTTCCAAATTCGAGTATACCGCCTTCTTTATCGTCTTTTTTTATTACTTGTACCCGCTGTCCGGCCTCCTTCAGCTCCCAGTCTTTCAATGTTGCCGACGGCACATACTGTTTCAATTCCTCGATACGGTCTTCGGGCTTCAGCCTGAGCTGATCAATGAGGTATTTCGTGAGTTGAATATTCTTCAGTCCCGCGAAGATCATCGGAAGAGCGTTGTCGGGTCGAATGGAGTTCGGAAGGTCGAGCAGCGATCCGTTCTTGAGAAACTTCGTCGAGAACCCGGCAAACGGACCGAACAACAATTCTTTCTTTCCATCGATCAGTCGCGTATCGATATGTGGAACCGACATCGGCGGTGCGCCAACAGTTGCCTTGCCATACACTTTGGCCTGGTGATCTTTGATCAGGTCATCGTTCAGACACTTCAGCCACAGCCCGCTCACGGGAAATCCACCGTAACCTTTTCGTTCTTTGATCTCTGCACGTTTCAGCAAATGCAAAGTGGCTCCGCCTGCTCCAATGAAAACGAACTTGGTATTGACCTCTCCTTTTTCTTCGTTCAGAAGATTCCGGACAGACACATCCCATCCGCCATTCCCATCGGGATCGAGGTCGAGAGACTCGACGTTGTAGTGAATGGTGACACCGGGCATCGTTTTAAGTTTGGCGAACAGCTTGCGCGTCAGTGCACCGAAGTCGACGTCGGTACCAAGGTCCATCCGGGTTGCTGCGATAGGCTGGTTGTTCTCGCGTCCCCGCATAACGATAGGCGCCCATTGAGCGATCTCGTCGCGGCCCTCCGACCATTTCATGTCTTTGAACAACGGCGAACCTTGCATGGCTTTATAACGTGCCCGCAGGAAGCTCACGTTGGTATCACCCCAAACGAAGCTCATGTGCGGTACGGACGATATGAACTCCGATGGGTTCGGTATGTATTTCTTTTCGACGAGGTATGCCCAGAATTCTCTGGAAATCTCGAATTGCTCCGAGATCTTCACAGCTTTGCCTATATCGACAGCGCCATTTTTTTCGGGGGTATAATTCAGCTCGCAGAAAGCTGCGTGGCCGGTACCGGCATTATTCCAGGCGTCGGAGCTTTCGGTGCCGGCTTCGTCGAGCCGTTCAAATACCTGGATGGTGATGTCGGGGTTAAGCTCCTTGAGTATCATTCCGAGGGTGGCACTCATAATGCCGGCCCCCATTAAGACTACGTCAGTTTTTTTTACGAGAGGGAGAATCGATTTGGTCATGGGTCAAGGAAAGGCCCGAAGTTAATTGATTTATTTTTTTTCTTTCGGCATGACCCATTTGGCAGGCGGTCGTTATTTGAGCACTTTCTTCAGGACCCTCTCCGCATTGCCGCCCGTGATCTTCTTTACCTCATCTTCCGTGAAACCTTTCTTTTTCAATGCGTCGGCCCATTGAGACAATTGCAGATAACTTGCAAGGACCGGTTTGAAATTTCCATCCATGTCTGTTCCGAGTCCGACATGGTCCACGCCGGCCACGTCGATAGTGCGCTTCACGTTGTCAATGAAGTCGTCGAAACTCGTGCTGAAACCGGATGGCCATGCGCCAATAACACCGCCATTCTTCGCAATGAGCTTTGCATGATCGGCCGTGATGGCTCGCTTTGCAAGCGGACGTTTGTCGTCAACACGAAGTATGCTGTGCGAAAGGATGATGGGCGAATCTGTCATATCGACGACAGCCTTCGCAGTCGACTCGGCAGCATGTGCAACGTCGATCACCATTCCAAGCTTGTTCATCTTCTTCACAACTTCTTTTCCGGAAGCCGACAAGCCATTGTCGTATTGTGCATCTTGTGTCTGAAGATTTCCCAGCTCGTTCACATGATAGTGTACGAGTTGAATGGAGCGGACGCCATCGGCATACATCTCGTCGAGGCGATCGGCTTTTCCTTCAAGAAAGTCACCGCCTTCACAACCGATGTACGCGGCCACTTTATTTGTTTGCATCGCAGACTGCAGGTCGGATGCCTTCGTGGCAAAAGTGACGGGCATCGACTTGAGATATTCTTTCAAAATGCCAAGCTGACGTTTGTATTCTTTCCATGCGTCGCCGGATGCATACGATCCGTTGGGTTCGATGCCGGCAGCGCCGACCTTTATGATAGGCGCGTCGGCGACCAGGCTGAAGAAAGCCCCCGTGAGTCGGCCTTTGTTCATTTCGCCAATGGTTTTTGCAACGGCGGCATCGACATTGTCCGCCACACCTTTCGTGAGGAACATGCCCGGGTGGGAGTGAAGATCAAAGTGGAGGTAGGACGAAGACTGGCCAAAAGCGTCGGAAGACTGAAGCCAGTACGCGCCGGCAAGGGCACTTGCCGATTGGGCGAGAAACCTTCTTCGGGTAGTCATATTTTTTTGGGTTCGGGTTTCGGAGGAAGATAAAGATATTCAAATGCGGCTAGTGCGCAAAGGTGCTAGGGTGCACTATCTTTTTCTTTCCAGTAGATTATCGCGAGTATCGCCGACACCGCGAGCGATTCGAATATCGCGATCCACTCGTTGAAGCTGCCCGTCTCTCCGAATCCACGCGGCAGGTGAAGGATCAGGAACCAGATGAACACCATCCATGATGAAATGAAAGCCGCAAGCTTTCTTTGGAACCCGGTGATCAGCGCGATACCCGCTGCAATCAAACCCACACCCGCAACATAAGACCAGAACACATCGCCGGGGATCCATCGCGGCACGAGTGTTTTCACAAAATCGATGAAGAGGAAATGTTGAATGCCGCTGGCGAGAAAGAAGAGGCCGATTAATACGGAAGCCGTCTGCCACGGGATTCCCCGGACAAGCCGGGGAATGACTGCGTCTTTGGACGCGATCGCTCCTTTAAAAGTTGAAGCTATTAACAATGCTCCGGACCCGATCGTCAGCGCCTTCCCTGTGTTAGTCAATAGGCCGCCATAATCCAGACTCGTCAACAGCGCAACGAGGTTTCTGCCACCTGCCCAGAATAATATCATTACTCCGGCACAGGTGACAGCCAACCTGGTTTTTTGGTTTGAAAAAATGGCAATCGCAGCAACAATTAAAATAACCCCGGATGTATAAGCCCAGATCATTTTTCCCGGTATGCCTTCCGGCCATGAAGGAGCACGTCCGGCGACAAAGTCCCCCAGAAGAAAATGAATGATGCCCAAACCTATAAGGGCAATAGCAAAGAACATCGAGGCAATCCTGGTGCTGAAAAGCATTAGGATGAAATTAAAACTAAGATCCGATCAAACAGCAGGTTTGGACGAAATCGTCACAGGTTATCTTTTGCAAGAACCAGGTTACGAAGCACGATGGATTCGTTTGTGTCTCCTTTTTCTACAAGCTTGAAGAAATGATTGGCCTGCATTCCGGAGAACTCCTTGAACTCACGAATGAAGTGAGACTGATCATAGTAATCACATGCCTGCGACAGCTCCGACAACGTCTTGAATTTTCCGGTAACGTACTTTCTTTTTGTAGCCTGGAAGCGTGTGATCCGGGAGTAGTATTTGGGAGGGAAGCCCGATGTTGCTTTAAATCTCCGTTCGAATTGCTTCACCGAAAGACCCGTGTATGAACGCAGTGTGTCGAGTGGAATGTTTCCTTCATTGAGCAACATCAACCGGATACAGAGGTCGATCGGATCCTTTTCTTTTTCCTGTAAAAGGTCCGTCAGAAAATCGCAGGCGACACGGATCTTTCCTTCCACCGTCTGGGCATCGAGTATCTGTTGATTGATGAAGGCATAACGGTTCCCGAAAATATGGGTGAACTCGAACGACCGGTTGACGAGCTCGGTGTTGGGAATGCCAAGAAGCTGGTGGATCGCGTGAGGGTAGAAGCGGATCGCGAACAGGCCCATCGTTTCACCCAGGTGAAGCTCCCGGGAAGCCGATCGCGGCGCCCTCAGGTAAGTCATATAATTATTGTATTCGTGGAATCCTCCGCCGTATTGGAAAATGAGCTCGGGGCAACAGTCGGCCATCGCATTATGAACGGCGGGCATGTTGTCGGAGGTGTTGCTTTCGTAGACCCAGAAGTAGCGAACCAGTCCGCGCAGGTGCAGCGGAGGTGTGTAGAGGCCGTAATTCATACAAATAGGCGGTAAAGTGATCCCTATAGATTAAGATTCGGTACGGTGATGCTCCTCCGGCGGAAATTCCATAGCCATCCGGCGACTTTTTAATTACCTTTTTACTTCAAAAAAGAGGACTATGGAAAAGACCCGCAGGAATTTCATGAAGAAAATGGCGATGCTTTCCGGGCTCGCTATCGTACCGCGTTTTGTGATCGGCGGGAATGGATACATCGCACCCAGCGACCTCTTGTCATTTGGATTCATCGGCAACGGCCGTCAGGCAGGCGGGTTGAGGAACCAGTTCCTGAGAACGGGCATGGTACAGATCGCGGCGGCCAGTGAAGTATATCCTGAAAAGTCGAAGGCTTTCCTCGAAGGCATCAATAAATTCTATGCGGAGAAATCGGCACAGCAATCTTACAACGGTGTTAAAACATATGAGGACTTCCGCGAACTGTTGGCACGAAAAGATATCGATGCAGTAGTGATCGCTACACCCGACCATTGGCATGGCGTTCACGCAGTGAAAGCTGCGGAGGCGGGTAAGGATATTTATTGCGAGAAGCCGCTTTCGCTTACGATCAAAGAAGGACGCGCGATGGTTGAAGCAACCAGGAAGAACAAGCGTGTGTTTCAAACCGGCAGCATGCAACGCTCGTGGCCTGAGTTCCGTCAGACGGCAGAGCTCATACGCAACGGATACATTGGGGATATACAAACGATCAAGGTAAGCGTGGGAGGTCCGCCCGTGCCATACGATCTTCCGGCCCAACCGATACCCGATGGACTCAACTGGGATATGTGGCTTGGTCCGAATGCTTTCGCAAACTTCAATAGCGACATCGCTCCGCCGCTCACCGCGGAGTTCTGGCCCAAGTGGAGGAACTATAAGGAATTTGGTGGAGGCGGTATGACGGATTGGGGCGCACACATGTTCGACATCGTTCAATGGTCGCTAGACAAAGACAACAGCGGACCGGTAGAGATCATTCCTCCAAACGGTAAAGATGTACAGTTCCTAACGTATCGTTACGACAACGACATCACCATGACGCACGAAAATTTCGGGATCGAGAACGCAATAAGATTTATCGGCAGCAAAGGACAGATCGACGTACAGCGCCGTAAGCTCGAAACTTCCGATCCGTTGTTGAAAGACAAAGTGATCGGCGATAACGAGAAGAAAGTTTACTTCAGCGACAATCATTATCTCGACTTCCTCAATGCGATCAAGACACGCAAGAATCCGATCTGCGATGTTGAGACAGGTCACAGAACGGCAACGGTATGCTCACTTGGCAACATCGCGTACGAGCTGAAGCGCCCGCTACGATGGAATCCAAAAAAAGAACAGTTCAGGAAAGATTCTGAGGCAAACTCAAAGCTGTCGCGTACTCTTAAAAAAGAGTGGGAGATCAGCGCCTGAATACCCGAAAACGGGTAGTCCGGTAGAACTAATTTATCCGATGTGAAAGCTTCCTGAGCTCGACTTCGTCGGGCATAGCCTGGTAAATGACAACCGGCGTATCGAAAGCTGTCACGCTTTCGCGGATACTCTTAACCACAGATATATAACTCTCGTCGTGGACTGTCAAATACACCAGGATGTACTCCGGTAGTTTATTTTCGATCTCGCTCAAGAGGTCTTTTAAATCAGAAGAAATTTTTACTTCGACGTCCGGATACATTTGGAGAAGAAGTTGAATCGCCCCCGCCAATAAATCGCATTCGTCGCAATAAAAGATTACGTACTTGCCTTGCATTTTCATGATTACTAAAAAAGGAGAATGTGAATACGTTCAATCTTAAAAATCGTGGTACTCAAAAATCGTGCACCCCATTTTTGTAGACTATTTTCCCCAGGAATCAAATTTTACTTTTATCAAATTTTGACCGTGAACGTTTAGTGCTTTAATTGCCCTTTATTTTCAACGATTGCACTCATAGTCGATGAATGTCAATCAAGAATTATACCTGAGTTAACATGAGCCTGACACAAACAAACTCCAACAACGTATTGATTGCGGAAGACGATGATGATGATTTCTTCATATTTTCTGTAGCGATTTCCGAGACCGGTTTTACCGTATTATTAAAGCGAGCTGAAGACGGGGAATTGTTATTAAACTTCCTCCGGGAGGAGCTTCCCGACATCCTTTTTCTAGACCTGCTGTTGCCTTGTAAAAATGGTAAACAGTGCCTCCTGGAAATAAGGGGGGATCGCCGGTACGACCGGCTTCCAATCATTGTTTATACTCAGCTCGACGACCTGGAGACAGTGGAATATTGTTACCGGCAGGGAGCAAACCTTTTTACCATAAAGCCCAACTCCATACAAGATCTTAAGGAGGCCCTGCAGAGGATTCTTTCGGTAGATTGGAAGAAGACATTATACTTTCCACCTAAGTCGGAATTTATGGTCGGCAAATTACGGCCTAAGGGCTGGGCTTGATCAAACTGCCTTGAGGGCGTTCTCGATGTCCTCTAAAAGATCGTTCACATCTTCAATACCAACTGAGTATCTCACCAAGCCTTCGGGTATACCGAGCAATGCTCGTTGTTGTTCCGTAAGCTCGACGTGACTTGTTAAGCGCGGCGGTCCGGCAAGTGTGTTGATCGAACCGAGACTAGCCGCGAGATGAACGAACTTCAGCTTCGGCAGAAATTTTTTCACGGGTTCGAAACCTCCTTTGATGGCAAAGCTCATGATGCCTCCGAATCCCGTCATCTGCAACTTGGCGATCTGGTGACCGTGATGCGATTCGAGACCCGGATAAAATACATTCTCGATCTTCGGATGTTTTTTCAGATACTGTGCGATCTTGAGTGCAGAGCTATTCTGACGTTCGATGCGAAGCTCGAGCGTTTTCATGCCGCGGGCGATCATGTAAGCGGGAGTAGACTGCAAGCTGCCGCCGTTGATCTCGCGGAACTGAAAAACTTTTTTGACGAGATCACTTTTGCCGGCGAGTAGTCCACCCATAGCATCGGAATGTCCGCAGAGAAATTTGGTAGCGCTGTGAACAACTAGGTCGGCGCCGAGATCGAGAGGATTCTGATTAATGGGCGTGGCGAAAGTATTATCGACAACCGTAATAGCCCCGGCTTTTTTTGCAGCTGCCGACAGTCTTTTGATGTCTACAATCTTTAAAGTGGGATTGGTGGGTGTTTCGAGATAAAGCAACGTACAACCTTTCGCGATCTCCGATTCCAGTTGTTCGTGATCGGTGGTGTCGCAAAGTTTCACGTCGACTTTGTATGCCGGAAGGAAGTCGAGAAAGATCTTACTCGTACCGCCATAGGTATCTTTCAACGATACCACGCGGCTTCCTGATTTCAAGAAAGTGAACAATGTATTGCTGATCGCGGACATTCCCGTGGAGAATGACGTCGCGGCTTCGGCGCCTTCGAGCACCCGTATCTTTTCTTCGAGAGCAGCGACAGTGGGATTGGTGTTGCGGCTATAGATAAAACCGTCGCGTTTCCCCGCAGCAACCGCCTCCCACTCGTCCATATCGGAATAGGAGAAGGTAACAGCGTTGACAATAGGAGTGGTGACGGCGCCGGAAGCGTTCACGTCGCCTTCACCAGCCCAGACGGCAGCAGTTGCTTTTTTCATTTATTGAGATTTTAGTTAAAAATATCAATAAACTTCAAATACTACCTTCCGTCGAACGCTTCCTGTATTTTGTTGACATCGATTTTCCTCATTTTCATCATTGCCTGCATGGCACGGCCGGATTTCTCTTTGTCTTTGTCTGACAGCATTTGCATCATTTGTTTGGGAACAATCTGCCACGAAAGGCCGAACTTATCTTTCAGCCATCCGCACATCGACTCTTCTCCACCGTCGGCGGTGAGCTTCGACCAGTATTCGTCGACTTCGGGCTGGGTCTCGCAGGTCACGAACAACGAAATGGCTTCGGTGAACTTGAATTGCGGGCCACCATTCAGGGCGATGTACTGCTGACCGAACAAGGTGAACTCTATGATCAGAACCTTGCCTTCTTGCGGTTGTCCTTTGCCCCAGCGTTGTACATGATTGACCTTCCCATCTTTGAAGACGGAGAGGTAGAAGTTAACGGCCTCTTCGGCATTGGTATCGAACCACAGGTATGTTTTTATCTTTTGCATAATCGTTTTGTTTTAGCAGTACAAAAATAGCGGTGGTTTGCCGGTTGCCTAGGTGCAAAGGCGACAGAAAGGGGGGGTGTCTGCGAACTTCCGTGACAATTCCTTACAAAGCTTTACCTCCCCATGACATCTCTCCCTGGCATAGGGCGTTAGTTGATCTGTAGTATGAAAACAGACAAAACAGTGAGAGTCATGAAAACAAAAACAACCATTATAGCAGGACTCATTGTTCTGTTAGCGACCGTCTTCTCTGCAAGCAATGCACAGTCGACCAACCCGACGATTAAAGTATTACCCACCACAAAAGAGGGTGTTTTGAAGCTCCTCGTAGTAGGAGCAGGGACCGAAACGGTAGGCATCGAGTTTTACTCCGAAAACGGCCTGGTGCAGTCGGATGCGATCAAGCCAACCGGCCGCGGGTTCAACAAAAGGTATGATGTCCGCAAGATCATGAACAGCGGATTTTCCATGGAGGTAACAACAGCCGGTACCAGCGTAATCTATAAAATGGCAAGGTCGGGAAGCAAGCTAACTCCCATCCTTGTTAAAACTACTTATACATATCCCCTGGTAGCATCGAAATAGCAGCATTGAAAGACTAAGTGATCATGGGTTCATCTTCATAGATGTAGTTTGGGTGATCACAAAGCCCCTTCTTTCAAAAGTAGGGGAAGCCCGGGTAGGTGAGTGCCCGGGCTTTTTTTTACTAATTTTAGTAAGCCCAAACAAAGACCTATGAAACTCATCCTGCCCGTTTTTACGTGCATTTTCCTGGCTTCCTGCAGCACCCCGAAAGAAGTAGGGACATCAATTCCGTTCGACAGTCTCACGCATAATTATCATGAGGAGTACCTGACGCTTTTCCCTTTTACGGCTACAAGCGCAGGCGATCCCCGATACAACGACATCCTTCCTAACAACATCAGTGTTGAGTACCGCAACCTGCTGAAGGAGTTTTACGAACGCTACCAGGACCAGCTCCATGCGATCGACAAATCCGCCCTCGACGACGACGACAAGCTTAGCTACGATCTGCTGGCCTATCAATGCAACGTAAGTCTCGAAGGACTGAAGTTCAAAGACTATCTCACACCCATCACGCAAATACAATCCATGCCCCTGCAGGTGGCGCAGCTCGCGTCGGGTACGGGAAACCAACCTTTCAAAACAGTGAAAGATTATGACAACTGGCTGTCGCGACTGAATGGCTTTGTTGTATGGTGCGACACGGCCATGGCCAACATGAAGAAAGGAATGGAGCAGGGTTATGTGATACCGAAAGTACTAGCCATAAAAGTCGTGCCCCAGCTTGCCAACTTCGATCACGGGCCCGTTAAAGAACATCTTTATTACAAGCCCATTCTCAATATACCTGCGGATTTCAGCGCCGAAGAAAAATCACGGCTCGATAAAGCATACACGGAGATCATCGAACAGAAGATCATCCCCATTCACCAGAAATTGAAGGAATTCTTTGAGAAGGAATACATTCCCGCATGCCGTGAGACGTCGGGTATCGATGCACTCCCCGGCGGAAAGGACTTCTACAAGTTTTCGATCAAGCGGTACACGACCACGGATCTCACCGCCGATTCCATTTTCGCATTGGGCCTCGCCGAAGTCGACAGGATATCGAAAGAAATGGAAGCGGTGAAAGCACAAGTGGGTTTCAAAAGCGACCTGAAGTCGTTTCTCGAAACCCTCCGCACCGACAGGAAACTGAGGCCATTCAAGAACGGCGACGATATCGTGGCTTACTACAATTCGATCCACGAAAAAATGAAGCCCAATCTTCTGAAGCTGTTCGATAAAGCGCCGAAGACCGCCTTCGAGGTGAGAAGGATCGAAGCGTTCCGGGAGAAGACAACCGCTGCAAATTATGTGTCGGGCTCCGAAGATGGTACGAGACCCGGTGTGTTTTATTTTCCTTCGCCAGAGCCGGAGAACTATAGTATTGTGGGTACGGAAGATCTTTTTTTGCACGAGGCCATTCCGGGTCACCACTACCAGATCATGCTGAAGATCGAGAACAAACAGCTGCCCGACTTCCGCCGCTTCCTCAACTACGGGTCGTACACGGAAGGATGGGGCCTTTATACAGAGTCATTGGGCAAAGAGCTCGGGTTGTATACAGACCCTTACCAGTATTTCGGAATGCTGACCGCGGAAATGCACCGGGCGATCCGGCTGGTGGTGGATGCCGGGATGCATTCGCAGGGATGGACGCGCGAACAAGCCATTCAATATTCGAAAGACCATGAGGCAGCCAGCGAACAGAATATTATATCCGAGATCGAACGATACATGGGCAATCCCGGGCAGGCATTGTCGTACAAGGTCGGACAGTTGAAAATACTTGCATTGCGGGCGAAGGCTGAAAAGGAGCTGGGAGATAGATTCGACATCAAAGAGTTTCACAACCAGGTGCTGGATTCTGGGTCGTTACCGCTCAGTACCCTGGAGGAGAAGATAGATTTCTGGATTCGGGAGATCAAGGGGAGGTGACGAGGGGGCGATAGGACGATAAGACGATAGGACGAGGTGACGACATCTACGAAGGTTGCACTTTGATTTCGGCAGGTCACGGCCTGCGCCGGGATTGAACAACTCTTGAACAGATCATGGGCGGCTAAAGTTTAGGATCAGCGTTAGGCTATCTAAACCTTGCTAAAAATTAGCCTTCTCATGAATCTCATTCAACACTACTTTACTGTAGCCCTCCGGCATGTTTGGAGGCACCGTTCGTTTTCGGCCATTAACGTCACAGGCCTTACCCTGGGGATCACGTCGTGCATGTTCATTTATCTGTGGGTGAATGATGAGAGATCGATTGATAATTTTCATGAAAAGAGTGACCGGCTGTACAATGTGTACATGCGTACGGCTACTAAAAATGTCGTAAACGGATTGTACACGGTTCCGCTGGTATACACCGACAAACGGATAAACATAGCTTTCGAAGATGCATCGGCGACGATACCGGAAATCGAAGCGATGTCGTTTTATCATGCCGGTTACGTAGCGCCGTGGGGTAAGGCCGAAACTTTCAAGGTCGGCGACAAGTCCTACAAATTCGAGGGCTCACGCGCCAGTAAGGATTTTCTCACCATGTTCAGCTTTCCGCTGGTCGCAGGTGATGCCGCAACCGCGCTAAAAGATGGAAACAACATCGCGATATCGAGAAAGATGTCGGACCTGTTTTTCGATAATCCGCAAGCGGCGATAGGACAGAGCCTTCGTTACGAAAATAAGCTTGACGTACAGGTTACGGCAGTATTCGAAGACCTCGGCCCGAACACATCTATGAAGTTCGATTTCCTGGCGAGCTGGGAACTTGCGGTCACAGGCCAAATGGATTGGGCATCGAACTATGCGATAGGTACGCTGTTGCTTGCACCGGGAGCTGATGTTGCCCATGTCACCGAAAGTCTGAACACGCTGGTTGCTTCCCGCCAGGAGAAATTCGAAGGTGTGACAACTACACTTGGACTTCAGCCTTATCGTGATCAATACCTGATTTCAAACTTTGCCGATGGAAGGCCGGAAGGCGGGAGAATCGAGTATGTGAGGATATTCACAGGCGTGGCGGTGTTCATACTGGTAATAGCCTGTGTGAACTTTATGAACCTGGCCACGGCAAGGTCCGTAAGGCGTGCGAAGGAGGTAGGTGTTCGCAAGGTCATCGGCTCTTCGAGATCGCACCTCATTGGACAATTCTTCGGTGAGTCGTTGTTGCTTTCATTCTTTGCTTTATCGATCTCCGTATTGCTGATCTTGCTGTTGCTGCCGTTCTTCAACGATTTCACCGGCAAGCAGATCAAGGCACCATTCGGTCAGTTTGAAACCTGGAGAAATCTTATCGGTCTTGGTTTGATCACCGGAATTGTTGCAGGAAGTTACCCGGCCCTTTTTCTTTCGTCGATGAAACCGGTGAAAGTATTGAAGGGCGTTGTTTCGTTCACACGGAATGCAATCTGGATGCGGAGGGGCATGGCTGTATTTCAATTCGGTCTTTCAATCCTTTTGCTGATCGCTACCATGGTGATGTCGCGGCAAACGAGTTTCATGCAAAACGTGAACCTCGGCTACAACAAAGAGAATTTGCTGTACTTGCCCACAGAGGGCACGCTGACCAAATACGACGGATACATGGCATTTAAACATGCAGTTGAAAATACGCCCGGTGTTATTGTGGTCGACAAGAGCAGCGAGGCCCCGCACTCCATGGCATTTTTGGTGGACGAAGATGATGGCGTTCGTGAGACTAACGCGAAAGACAACTCAGCCATCAAGTGGGAGGGGAAACAGAAAGATCAGCATGTCGGGTTTAAACCCACTTCCGTGGGATTTGACTTTCTTGACCTGATGAACCTTGAAGTCGTCGAAGGTCGCGGGTTCTCGCGGGAACATGCTACCGATTCGGCCGATGCCTTCATGGTGAATGAGCAGGCGATTAAAGAAATGGGAATCAAAGACCCCATAGGCAAGCCGATTTCGGCCTGGAACAAGAGTGGTCACATCGTTGGCGTTCTGAAAAACTATAATACAAATTCACTTCATGAACGCATCCGTCCGATTATTATCGATGTAAAGGAATATGAGAGCTTCGGTGTGGTGCTGATTCGTACCGAAGCCGGTAAGACCAAAGAAGCAATTGAAGATATCGGGAAAGTTTACAGGGCGCTCAATCCCGATTACCCGTTCTCGTTCAAGTTTGTGGAAGACGATTATAACCGGATGTATCAAAGTGAACAGGTTATGACCAGGCTATCGAATGCATTTGCAACCCTTGCGATCATCATCTCCTGCCTCGGACTTCTCGGGCTGATCATGTTTTCGGCCGAGCAACGCACGAAGGAGATCGGTATTCGCAAAGCTCTTGGAGCAACTGTGGGCAACATCGTCGGACTGCTCTCGAAGGACTTTGTGAAGATCGTGGTCATATCGTTCTGCATTGCAACACCCGTATCTGCGTGGCTGATGAGCCAATGGCTGAATGGTTTCGCTTACAAGATCGACCTGTCGTGGTGGATATTCGCCGGAGCGGGAATGGCGGCGCTACTGATCGCGTTGGTGACGATATCGTTTCAGGCCGTGCAGTCGGCGAGAGCGAATCCGGTTGATTCTTTGAGGTCGGAATGATGTCGTTACTCGTTATTCGTTATTCGTTATTCGTTAATCGTGGCTAGACGAATGACACTCAGCTTCGCAGCTAATAACGAATACGAATAACGAACCACACTACTTCGGCAGCGGCGGCGGTCCATCAGGAATCATCGCCTTGTACGGAGCATCACCCCGGTTCTTCTTATAATCCGCTTTCACCGCTTCAACCTTCTCCGGATCTTCGAACAGATCGATCATCGTCATCGCGAGGAGCTTCGAGGCCTGGGTCATTCCTTTGTGGCCGATCGACATACCGCCGCAGGCAACTACCGCCCATGAATGCCAGGGGGTACCGATGGGAGCCGTCGCAGCGCTGAGGCGGATGGTCGGGACGATCCAGCTTACATCGCCTACGTCTGTCGATCCGCCACCGGAGTTTTCGAGAGTCTCGTCCAGGGGTTCCACCTTGCTGTAAAGTCCAACCTGTTCTTTACCGGTTGACTCCTGGATCTTCTTTGCGAAGGTGATCTCTTCGGGTGTGTAGGTGTTCGGTCCGAGCAGCTCGAGATTTTTCTGCATGTATCCCGCGCCGGTGCGATTGACCAGCACTTCGTAGATGCCGGAGACCAGTGAGATCTTGTGATCCACATTGGCCATGATCGCCGCGCCTTTTGCCATTTCCATAACGCGTTGATATACTACATCCACTCCTTCGCGTTTGCTGTCGCGCACGCGTACCCAGATCCGAGAATAGTCCGGCACGACATTCACGACCTGCCCACCATCCTGGATGTGATAATGTATGCGCACCGTAGGTTTCACGTGTTCACGATAATAGTTTATGCCATTAGCATAGAGCTCCAGGCCGTCGGAGGCGCTCCGTCCGTTCCAGGGATCGGCTGCGGCATGTGCTGCCTGTCCATAGAATTCCACGATGAAATCGACGAGCGCGAGACCGGTTTGTACGGCGGGCTTTGTTTCGGCGCCGGGGTGCCAGTCCATGCACACGTCGAGGTCGTTGAACAGACCTGCGCGGGCCATCCAGAGTTTTCCGAAGAACTTTTCCTCGGCGGGGGTTCCGAAGAACTTGATAGTTCCCTTCAGCTTGCCTTGCGAGATGAGGTCTTTGATGGCGATCGCAGCCCCAAGGCTGGCGGTCCCGAAGAGGTTGTGTCCGCAGCCGTGGCCGGGTTGGCCTACGTTGATGGGATCTTTTACTGGACTGGCTTTTTGTGACAGGCCGGGTAGGGCATCGAACTCGCCGAGGATGCCGATGACAGGCTTACCGCTGCCGAAGGTTGCAACGAAGGCTGTAGGCATTTCGGCTACGCCGCGTTCCACTTTGAACCCGTTGGCTTCGGCGTAGTCGGCGAGCAGCTTCGAAGACTGCGACTCGTTGAAGGCTGTTTCGGCGGCGGCCCAGATCTTATCGCTGATGCCGATCATCTCCGTGGTGTGAGAATCTACGGATTGGATAACGGCTTTCTTGTTCGGAGTGATGGTAGCGGGTTTCGACTTTTGTGCGAAGGCCGATAACACTATCGGGAATGCAATTACCGAAAGGACAAGTTGTCTCATGAAGGGTAGGTTTTCCCAAAATGTATAAAAAATGTCGGAAAATGCCTCGGTCTTTGTCGTATTCGCCCATACGTAGATAGAATGATGTAAATTATGTTTGTATCAGATTTAAACACAAACAAAAACACACACTCACTAACTACAATATTATGAAAATTGCATACTGGATTGTCACTGGCTTGTTCGCCGCATTCATGGCCTTCTCGGGCGTTCAAAATATAATGGTAGATCAAGGTTCAATCGATCTGATCACAACGCAACTAGGGTTTCCTCAATATATGATTCCGTTCTTAGGAGTGGGGAAGCTTGTGGGTTCGATCGTCATTCTTGTTCCCGGATTTCCGCGCATCAAGGAATGGGCATATGCCGGGTTGTTTTTCGATCTGACCGGAGCGATGTTCGCTGGAATAATGGTGGGTGGTGCGTCAGGACTCTTTATGTTGATCTTTATTGTAGTTCACCTCGCATCATACGTTTTGTATCACAAAGTTCAGAAGCCTGTTATCGTCGGGTAAGGTCATATGTTGTCATATGTTCGTTATTAACCTCAATTATATTGCCCCGTTAGAAAAGATCGATGCGATCATGGGTGATCACATGAAGTTCTTACAGAAGTATTACAAGCTGAATGCATTCGTTGCGTCAGGAAGAAAGGTGCCGCGAACCGGCGGCATCATCCTGGCTCTCGCAAAGTCGAAAGAGGAGGTTGAGAAAATAATCAATGAAGATCCGTTTGTGAAAAATAGGCTAGCGGAGTATTCGATAACCGAATTCAAAACTTCGCAAGTGCATCCGGATGTAAAGAGCTTTCTGGGTTAATTTCTCACGGAAAGCACGGAAAGCACGGAAGCGCGTTGAGCAAAGTTCCTGCGCCCTTAAAGAAGGTCGCCTGCATTTTTCCGTGCTTTCCGTGTTTTCCGTGAGAGCGTTTAAAGAGACGCCGGGTACGATCGCTTGGCGAGCTCCGAGTGCAAAGAGTCTTCCACATATTTCATTGCTTTCACCGCTGCGGGTTCTTTCATCTTGATAATGAGATCGTCTGGATTCATGGAAGACAGATCTTCGACATGCTCCTGGAGCCACCACAGGTTGCCGAACGGATCGGCTACGCGACCGACCTTGTCGCCGAAGGCAAGCATGGTCGGTTTTGTGACGGCGCGGGCTCCTGCCTTGATCGCCGTTTGATAAGCGCTCTCACAGTTATCGACAAAGAGCCGGATGAACGCGGGTGTAGACGGCCAGCTCCCGGCGGAATCGAACAACATTACAACGGCGTCGCCTACTTTGACTTCGACGTGAACGATCTTCCCTTCCGGGCTCAAGGTACGGCTGCCGGGGATCTCTTCGGCGCCGAAGGCATTCTGCATAAACGAGATCACCCGCGCTGAATTGGGTGAAATGATCCATGGCGTTACAGCGGTATATCCCTCCGGGATCTTCTTCACTGCTTTCTTTTCTGCGACTACCATATACTCACGTTAATATTTCTTTTTGTAAAATGGCACAAATCGGGTGCCGGACTGACAATGAGGACAAGAGGTCGTCGATTGTCGCAAACGCCAACCAATTGTGTCGCATTCCCCCATTGTTGTAGATTTTACGGGCATTTACATTTGTACCAATCAATGAAAGAAACCATTATGGCATCAAAAGTTAAGTTCAATACGAAGATCCTACAGGTAGGGAACAATACGGGCATCGAAGTGCCGGAGGAGATCATAAAAAAACTAGGCTCCGGAAAACGCCCGGCGGTTAACGTTACCGTAAATAAGTTCACCTACAGGAACACCGTAGCGGTGATGGGCGGCAAGTACATGCTCTCGGTGAGCAAAGCCATCCGGGAACAGGCGAATGTGAAGGGCGGTGACAAGGTGGACGTAACACTCGAGCTCGATGACAAACCCCGTGAAGTGATGCTCCACCCGGATCTCAAAAAGGCGCTCGACGGCAGTAAGGCGGCCCAGAAGTTTTTCGACACTTTATCCTACAGCTCGAAGCTCCGTTTTACGATCCCGGTCGACAGTGCAAAGACCGACGAAACACGGAACAGGAACATTGCCAAAGCGATCGATAACCTGAAGAAGGGAGTCAAGCTATAGTAGCTGAATCTACTCGCGTCTTAAGTTCTCCACCGGTCTCGTGACGGCCGCTTTTATGGATTGATAGCTGACGGTTGCTAATGCTATCGAAAAGGCGATCAATCCGGATATGATAAAGATGTCGGATGAGATCGGTGCCCGATATGTATAGGCCTCCAGCCATTTGTTCATACCGAACCAGGCGAGCGGTGTCGCGATGACAAACGACAGCAGTACGAGCTTCAGGAAATTGGACGTCAGAAGCCTGAAAATACTCTTCACGGGCGCGCCCATCACCAGGCGGATACTGATCTCTTTACTTCGTTGTTCGATCATGAAGGCCGAGAGTGCGAAGAGACCCAGACACGCCACTACGATGGCAAGCACAGCAAACGTCGTGAAGATCAGCCCCATTCGACGAACGTCGTCGTACATGCGGGCAAATTTCTCATCGAGGAATGAGAACCTGATCGGTTGATTGGGCATGAACTTGTTCCACAGCTCATTTACCGATTGTATAGCAACCGACACGTCGGTGGATTTTAATCTTATCGATATGGCCGATTCGGCACCACCTTCGATCACCAGGAACACCGGACGAATGGGCTCCTTCATGCTCGAGTAATTGAAGTCAGCAACAACTCCGATGATCGTGTACACCGTGCCATTTGTTATCCGTTGCCCAACCGGATCTGTCAGGCCTAATTGCCGTGCCGCCGTTTGGTTGATGACTGCTGCCTGTGAGTCTGACGCTAAATTCCGATTGAAATCCCGGCCTTCAACGAGTCGCATTTTTAAAGTCTTGATGTAGTCGAAATCTATACGCCACTTTTGACACGACACCGCTTTGTCCTGCTTCTCTCTGCCTTCGAGAAAAAAGCCGTACCCTTCCCGGCTCATTCCGCCAACAGGCAAGAAACTACTGATAGAGGCGCTTTCGACAGCCGGCAATTGCTGCAACTCTGCGTGGAATGCCTGCCTTCGCTCGCCCAGCGTACCTGCCCCTTCGAGGATCATGAGTTGATCTTTGTCGAACCCGACTTCCCGATTCATCAGGAAATTCATTTGACGATATACAATGAAGGTGCTGATGATAAGTATGATCGATGTGGCAAACTGGAAGACGACCATTCCACTTCTAAGGCTGCTGCTTCTGCTGCCTCGGCTAAGATTTCCTTTAAGAACATCAATTGGCTTGAAAGCAGATAAGTATACGGCAGGGTAGAGACCTGCAAGTAATCCAATCAGCAATGATGCTGCAGCCAGCATCGGGAAAAACCACCACGTCGACCATGGCATCACCAATGAACGGCCAGCAATACCGTTGAATGCCGGCAACATAAGGGTCGCGAGTACTAAAGCGATTGCGAACGATATAAGGCTATATACAACCGACTCGGTTAAGAACTGCGTGACGAGGTACCTGCGCCGGGATCCAACGACCTTTCTTAGACCAACTTCCTTTGCCCGATTCGCCGACCGGGCGGTTGAGAGATTGATGAAGTTGATACACGCCAGGATCAAAATGAACACGGCAATACCGGTAAACAACAACACAAATGTCATGCTCCCATGTTTATTCGGATCGCCGATGTCGGGCTGGAGCCAGACATCTCCTACCGATTGTAGTCTGTAGAAATGGTAAAGGCGCACGTCTTCCACTTCCTGGCTGCCGGTTTGTTCCATGTAACTCAGCAAATACTGGTCACGGATGGCGATAAGTTTTTTCTCAAACGCGGCCGGACTAACGCCTTCGCGTAGTTTGACGTAGGTGGTGTAGTTCCAGCAGCACCAGTTGGTCTGTTCGCCAGGCCAGAATTCTTTCCCGGAGAGCGTGAGGAGGAAATTTAATTGCAGATAACTTTCAGTTCTGAAATCTTCGATGACACCACCCACGGTGTAGACGTTCGATTTGTTCTCGTTAAAAACCATGGTTTTGCCGATGGGATTCGCGTCGCCGAAATACTCCCTCGATTTACTGCGTGTAATCACCAGCGTCATTGGGTCTTTCAATGCTTTTTTGGTATCGCCAAACACCATCGGGATCTCAAGGATCTCGAGCATCTCGGGATCGATATAGGCAATCTTTTCTTCGAACCTGTTCTCAAGCTCATCTTCACGACGCACGAGTCCACTTCTTGCGTCACCCATTCCGTTGGCCATCAGCCTGCCGGCCAGCTCGATGTCCGGCAATTCCTGTTTGATAACACCGGCAAATGCCGGCTGGATACTCGTCCATTGGTCGGGACCGGGACCGGTGTAGTCATTATATATCCTGAATATTCTCGAGCCGTCTTTATAATGTTTGTCGTAGCTAAGCTCATTCCTCACGAAAAGAAAGATGACCATGCAGGTTGCAAGTCCGAGTGCAAAGCCGCCGATGGTGATGCCCGTGTGCATCTTATTTCTCGACATATTCCGCCGTGCGACTTTGAAATAGTTCTGGATCATACCGAAAGTGTTTATTGGTGATGAATGTTTTCGTTTCCTGATTGCAAAGGGTTGAATGAACTGGATGACGTTCCAAACGAACACCACGTCGGCTTTGAATTTTCCCTCCTTCACCCTCCGGCGGTCGTACATTTCGAGAAGGTCTCCCAGAACGCCGTCGGAGAGGTGGTCGCTACAAAACCACTTGAAGAATTTTACGGCCCACCGGGGTGGATTGCCCTGCTTCATACTTTTCCTTCTTCCCAAACAATCCCGGGAACCTGCTTCCACATGGAGTTACGCATGTCTTTCGACTGACTGAGGACTTTTGCTCCGGCATCGGTGAGTGTGTAGAGGCGTTTGTCCCTGCCGCCGCGGGTCTGGGTGGCGCCACCCATGCGTGATTTCAGGTATCCTTTTTCTTCGAGACGGACCAGCGCTTTGTGGACGGAGCTGATCATGATACTGCGGTTGGTCTGTTTTTCGAGCTCGTCGACGATAGCCAGGCCGTATGCGTCGTCGTACAGGATGCCGACGGTGAGGAGGACGAGCTCTTCAAATTCGCCGAGATAGGTTCCTTTCATGACCCAGTTTACGGATCAGGGGGTGATTTGTTTCACCTTTGTCTTTATTTTTGTACAGGGTATTAGGGTGCAGGGTACAGGGTACAGGGTACAGGGTTCTGGCCGAAGTATGCGTACCCAGTACCCATCCAGTACCAGTACCAGTACCCAGTACCCTAATACCCTGTACCAGTATCCAGTACTCTGTACCCTGTACTCTGTACCCTGTACTCTGTACTCTGTTCCCTGTACAATTATTCGTTTTTCAGGCTTTGGATCGGGTTTGCCTGGGCTGCTTTGACGGATTGACCTCCGATGGTAGCGACAGCAATAATAAGGGCGGTAACTCCCGAGATCAGGAAGATCAGCCAGTTCATATCGATCCGGTAGGCGAAGCCATTGAGCCATTCGTCCATGAACAGCCAGGTGACAGGCCACGCCACAAGGTTGGCGATGATCACCATCCTTAAAAATCCGGATGAAACCAGCCATGTGACTTGTGATACCGAAGCGCCGAGGGCTTTACGGATGCCGATCTCTTTCGTGCGGCGTTTGATGAAGTATGACGCGACGGCGAAAAGACCTGAGCACGCTATATAAATAGAGATGGCGGTGAGAATGGCGAAGATGAGCTTGAAATTTTCTTCGGAGCGATAGAGGGTTTCGAACTGTTGATCCAGGAAGAAGTATTCAAAAGGACCGGCCACCCCGGTAGATGTCCATGCCTGTCGAAGGCCTTCGAGCAGCTGGTCGTAGTCGGTGGTATTTACTTTGAGCGTAAAGTTGCTGAAGTAACGGTAGTCCAGGAAGAATGCATAAGGCGCGATGTGTTTCCGGAGTGAGGCAAAATGGAAATCTTTTACGACGCCTATTACTTCGTGGTATACTACAGAGTCTGCGTGTGGATTGCGGGTGACCAGCGAACCGATTGCGCTTTCGTCATCGAGGCCGAGATCTAACACTGCTTTTTGATTGAGGATGACCTTGGGTGCGCCGCCGGACAAAATATCGGGTTGGGTGAACTTACGTCCGGTCACGAGTTCCAGGCCCGCTACGTCTATAAAGTCTTCGTCGACATGGGTGAAGTCAATCTTGGTGCGGATGCCAATCGCTTTAGCGGCAAGACTGGTGGTTGCGTTCTGGCCGCCTAACACTCCGTTTGTAGATCCAACGCCCACCACGCCCTTCACGTTTCTGAAGGCTTCTTTCAAAGTCTCTTTGTTCTTGAAATCGGCGATGTTTGGTACGATGATCACCTTGTCCTTGTTGAAACCAAGCTCTTTGGATCGTACATAATCAACTTGCATAAATACAAGTGTAGCGCCAGTAATGAGCGCTATGGAAATAGAGAACTGCAGAATTACCAGCGCTTTACGCAGCCACAGGTTGCCGCTGCCTTGAAACAATCCTTTCAAAACGACGGCAGGCTGGAAGGCTGAGAGATAAAACGCAGGATAAAGTCCCGACAAAACGCCGGCTCCAATAGCAAAGAGGAAAATGATCAACAGATAATAAAAGGGCAGACCGAACAATGATTTCAGGTTCTGATCGAATACAACGTTGATCAGAGGCGTGATACCCTGGACGATAACCACGGCCACAACGAACGACACCAGGCTGATCAAAACAGATTCGAGAAGGAATTGATCGACCAGCTCACGACTTTGAGCGCCGGACACTTTTCGAACACCGACTTCTTTCGAACGATTGAGTGCCTGCACAATGGAAAGATTGATGTAGTTCACGGAAGCGATCAGTAGAATGAACACACCGATCGTAATGAAAATTGTGATAAAAGTCTCGTCACGGGTAGGTTCAAGCTCCCACTTCGTGTTTGATTTTAGATGGATATCGACGATCGGTTGTGTGCTGTATTGATACCGCCGTCCTGGCCTATGTTTTTCATAACTCTGTTGGATCTGCGGATTTACATCCAGAATATCCGCGCCTTCTTTCAGTTTGATGTACGTATAGTAGTTGTAAGCATTCCACTTTGCTTCGTCATTTTCGGGCTCCCACAGAGAAACTATGATGTCGAAGTGAAAATGCATGTTATACGGAAAGTCGGCAACGACGGTACTGACAGTGAGTGACTCTGTGCCGTCCTGGATCTGTAGTGTCTTTCCAACCGGGTTCTCATCACCGAAATATTTTTTTGCTATAGATTCAGTGATGGCAATGTCGTGTTTACTCAAGGTGGCCTTGCCCGCGACAACTTTCAGGTTGAAGAAAGAGATCATGTTGCTGTCTGCGCCGACGATACGTGGTTCATAGAATGCTTTCGGACCGTTCCTGACCAGCGCCTTCACGCCCCAGGTCGGGACAATTCGCAAGGCTGTTTCAATCTGAGAAATATCGTGGATGAGGGCGGGGGCGAAAGCAGACCCCGTCGTTGCATCCGCTACGACAGTTCCATCATCGTCGATATCATCGTGAACGATCCGGTATATCCGTTCGGCGTCGGGTGACTGCGTGTCGTAACTGGTTTCGGTGTTGACAAAAAGAAAGATCAACAGGCAGGCGCTGTATGCCAGCACAAGACCCGAGATAATAATAATTGAATAGGTGCTGTTCCTGGAGAGATTACGCCAGGTGAGTTTGAGGTAATTTCTTAGCATACGATAGCCGGGAAGTAGCTCCCGGACTATCGAATTTAATGTTTTTTACGCTTTCATAATTTTCTCCCTGTGTGTCACACCCCAGCTCACGATCTCACAGATCACACTATTAAGAGTGAGACCATAAGGCGTCATTTCGTATTCGACGGTGATCGGTTTCGTTTGTTTCACGGTCCGAGTGAGCAGCTGATTGGCTTCGAGATCCTGGAGCTCTTTCGAGAGCATTTTGGCCCCGATGCCGGGGATGGAGCGAAGCAGATCGGTGAAGCGCATTTTTCCGCCCAATGACAGAGCGCCAACGATTGGGATGCGCCATTTTCCACCCAGGACATCCATCGCATCGCGAATAGCCAGCATCCGTTGGGTATGATCGCCATCGCAGAGGTTTTGAATGCCTTCGGATTTGTTAAATTTTTCGAGGAGATCGGCAGGCAGAAGGCCTGTTTTATCAGTCAAGGTTGTGGTAGTCATGATTGTGTTATTTGATGTCTTAACATACTAAACGTCCGGATAGTTTCCCCGAAGGAAGCGCTTTCCTCAAGGAAACCCATGATTATATCCGGTGATGTCTGCCTCATTTTTGTCCCTACAAATTTTAAGAAAATGAAAAGAGACAAGATCATTTACCGGGTGGCCACCGGATTACTGGCTGCCGGAATGGGCATGAGCGCGTTTATGTACCTGACGAAGAACCCTGAGTTAGTGGGGTCTTTTCAAACGTTGGGATTTCCATTGTATTTCATTTCAATACTCGGCGTTGCAAAGCTGTTGGGTGCCGTGGTATTGGTTGCCCCTGCAGGAACCAGGTTGAAGGAGTGGGCATACGCAGGGTTTATTTTTACGTTCGTCGGAGCAACATGGACTCATCTGGCGACGCATACTCCGTTCGTTGGGCCGGTGGTTTTTTTGGTGGTCTTAGGAGTATCTTATTTTTTCTGGGTGCGGGTCAGGAGTCAGGAGACAGGAGTCAGGAGGGAGGAGGAGAAAGCGCAGAGACGCGACGTTAGTCAACGTTTGGCATGAGCTGTTTGGCTTTGTGGTAGTAGAGCTCAGCGGCAATGTTGTCGTTGAGACTTTTTGCCAGGTCCCCCGCGTTGGTATAGCTCGCCGCCAGGTTGCGCAGGATGTTTTTACTCTGCGGCTTCAGCCTGGCGGCCTTTTCAAAATGCTTTGCTGCAGAAATGTATTCGTGTTTCGAGAACGCTTCGATGCCGACAAAGAATTCGGTGGGGTATTCTTTTTGAGTAAGAAGAAGTTTCAGCGTATAGCCGTCGTTGAACATGGGACGATTTTCCAGGACAGCGAGTGGTGTGCTGACAGGCATGAAGTTGATGAACAGATCGAGAAGCGCTGCTCCGAAGAATGACATCATCACAAGGACCGTATATTCTCCGGAACCAAAGACCGCCGATGAGAGAAGAAGAATTCCCGATACGACAACCGGTAACAACGGACCCGCAAGCGTATATGAAAGTTTCTGATCGAACTTCATCATGATCTTATCGGTGGGAACACATAGTCCGGATTGCCATAATACGGGAATGACTGTGAACCAGACCTCCAGTAACCCGATGTTGATCTTTGCGCTTTTTTGCTGATCGCCGTAAGATCCGAGGTAGATGGTGGTTTTTTGATTCGTTACCGCAATCGCTGTGATAGCATGGCCCAGCAGATGCAGCAGGATCACGACCGGTCTCATGGCGAAACCGATAAGGACGAGCGAAATCCAGGGATGCGACTGTATCACGGAGGCGGGTTACTTGTGTGTATAAAGATACCTGCATCCTCGCCGGAGGCGTCGGGTATTCAACGGCAGTTACGACGTTCTGTCGAAGATTTGCCGGGCAGCGCTTAGTCTTGTTTGAGGCTGTCCACCGGGTTCGCCCTGGCGGTTTTCATGGTGTGATAACTGATGGTGAGAACCCCAATGGTGAGCGCAAGTTCCTGAAAGGTGCCGTCACCCATTCGTTGTCGTTCGTTGAGCCTGTAGATGTTCGCTTTTTTCGTGTGGAAGCCATCAAAGCTCAACTCATCGTTTATAAATACATAGATCACAAGGCACGATGCGATCCCGATACCGAGGCTCATCAGGATGATGGTCGAATGCAGAAGGCTGCGTCTCAGATTCCTGAAGGCGACGATGAAGTAGTTTCGAAGCATCGGTTTACTGAAAAAACTTTTGATCCAGGCTCCATTTTACCGGGCCTGTGAAAATATAGATGACTGCGATGAGCGCAAACAGGAAGGGGTGTTGGTCCTGGTAATAGAATCTTCCTTCGCCGATGTAAAAGCAGATGAACAACATGTCGACGGCCATAAAAATTGCGGAGAGCCGTGTAAGGAAGCCGAGTGTAAAGCAGATGCCGGTGACGAGCTCCAGGCCTTTGCCGACATATACGGCCACTTCGGGATAGGGCAGAACCTTGATCTTATCCCAGGTCATGTATCCTTCCATGAGGCTGGGAGTGAACACTTCCCAACCATGATAGGCCATCATGAGTCCGACGAAGATCCGGATGATGGCCAAGCCGGTTTCGTATGAAATGGGCTTAGGGGAGAGGAGGGTTTTGAGCATGGAGCGAGTTTATCAGAAAGATACGCTTGTGCCATGAAATGGGCATGCCCTCGTCGGGCATGAAATGGGCACGCGTCCGGAGACGCGCGCCATAAGGTGGAGTAACTTAGTCTTTGCGGGCTTTGTCGGCCGTGTATTTGAACTCTTCGAAGATGTTATGGATCGCTTCTTTCAGTTCACCCTCATCGGTGACGAAGGCGTTGTTGTCGGCCATGTTTGAAGAGAAACCGGTCCAGACTACTTCCGACGTTTCTTTATCGATGAGGTTGACGATCAGCGTTCCGGGTTCGAGGGCGAACGTGGTGGTATCGGAAGGCTGACGGATCTCCTGACCGGAAGCGATGGCGGGGTCGTCGTTACTGAATCCGTGGAGACTGGCTCTCTGCTCCAATACCTGGTAGGCTACGATGAGGTCGCCGGCGTCTGAAGCCTCACGATAACCTCTGCCTTCGAGCTCGTTGGAGATCGCATCCTGGATGACGCCGTTGGCTGTCGGGTCTTTCGCGGGAATGATCACGCTGTAGGAATAGATGTATGCAGGTTGGTCTTGCGACAATTTCCGGGCAGTCTTACGATCTGCTTTGGCCTTATCCATCTTTGCATTGTCTTTCATCTTGTGATCGCGATGGTCGTCGGCTTCGAACTCATAGTAATAGATGTCATACCCGTTGGGTCCTACCACGGTGGGATCTGATTGAGCCCAGGTGAATGTTTTGTACTTGCTGAAATCCGTATTGATTTTCGAATTTCCTACTGCCTGCTTTTGTTGTGCATGCACTGCGATGCCACAGAGCAGGGCTAAGAATATGATTGATAGCGTTTTCATGATTCGTTTTTTTTAAAAAGGAATCAAAAAATGATGCCATTATGCGTCGGCGGAAACTTTAATCTCCGGTAAGTTTGATCCCCAATTCGGTCTGGATCCTGGAGACCATTTCGGATGTGAAATCGAGCTTGGCGTTGAGGAGTTTTTTGATCTCGGAGGGGCGTTTGGCGACGCGTGTTGCGAGGTCTTTATGGGTGAGGCCTTTTGCCTCGAGTGCAATTTTTATCCTGGTGACCAGTTGCGTACGTTTTTCAATTTTTCGCTGGTCTTCGGTGATGTATTTCCGGAGTATTTTCTGAATTGTTTTGCTGGTATAGGTCCTGCCGATCCTTGGTTTGCTCATAGTTTATAATGGTTAAAAACGGCCCGGTATCCGGGGCTTGTCAATGTAGACTATAGTCCCTTGAAATGCGGTTGGTGTATCTGAAAAGCAGGCAAAATCATCAGGAAAACCTTACACTCATGTGCACATTTTTAGCCCGTTATTCCTCAGTTTTCAGCGCTTCTGAGCAAAAATTTCCACGTAGTAATACTGGCTAATCCTTCTTCAAATGCCGACTTTTGACGTTGGAATCGACCCTGGCTTAGAATGAGATTTAAGAACTTGCTATTGATTGATGATGACGAGGACGATCAGGAACTTTTCATAGAGGCAGCGAGAGAGATCTCCGGCGACATCCGAGTCACGGTATTACCCGATGCAGCCATAGCTATCGAAAAACTTATCAATAAAACAGTCACCGCCGACGTCATTTTTTCGGACCTCAACATGCCGCGAATGACCGGCCAGCAATTCCTGTTGGAGATAAAAAAACAGCCAGATCTCAAAGACATTCCCGTGATCATCTTTTCCACCTCTTCGCACATGCATACCATGCAGCTTGTAAAAGATTTCGGCGCGCACGAGTTCATCACCAAACCAGGTCTGTTCCACGAACTGGTAGCCACCCTTCGGAGACTGTTGGTTTAAAATGCCAGGGTGAATGTTTGAAATGCTCCGGTACCGCTACGGGTGCCTGTAAAAAGTTTTGCTGACGATCTTCCAGTCTTCGGGAAACTTGTAGAGTAGCAGGTTATCGGTGAAGACCTTTTTTTCTTTCCTGTAAAGCTCCAGTTGCGCGTTGGCGCTAGTGCCGACAACACTCACGCTGATAAACTTCGCAGTGGCTTTCGATCCGTCGTTGGAGCTTGTTGCCCGGTTCTTCTCGATATTGGTGATCCACTCCTCGAGGGGCATCTGTTTGATATTATTACTGGCGGACACGAACATGATGAATGACGGATGGAATCCTGCGCGGATATCGGCGACCGGACCGCCGTTATGAATACCCTGTACGTAGGCAGATTCGATCACTGCCTTAACCTGGTCCTCGTCGGTTTGGGCACCGGCAACAGTTGAGACTAACGTGACCAATGTGGTCAACAAAAAGAAGCAGATCGTGGATTGTTTCATAGCTGTGTCTTAAGAATACACAAAGGTAATAACGATCGCGAAACGGCATTATCACCCACGCGCAGGGATATCGTATGCAGCTTAGCCGGCAGCCGGAAGCGTAAAATGAAAGGCGGCACCCTTACCCGTTTCCGACTCTGCCCAGATCTTTCCGCCATGCCGGGTAATGATGCGGTGTACGATGGCCAGGCCGACACCCGTGCCTTCGAACTCCGTATAGTTGTGGAAACGCTGGAAGACTTCGAACAATTTCGTGGCGGTAGAAATATCGAAGCCCGCGCCGTTATCTTTTATGGTGTACGTAATTCCTTCAGTGATCTTTTCGGAATAGATCTCGATGATCGCCTTTTCCTTTTTCCGTGAATATTTTACGGCGTTCGATATCAGGTTGATGAGCACATGTTGCATCAGCTGGCTATCGCATTCGAGGTCTTCGAGCTTCCCGACCTTCACTTCGACTCTCGGCTTGTCTTTTTCTGTGATGTATTCTTCCAGTATCGGCTTGATCAGGTGCTCCATGCCCACGGTTCTCCTGGTCAACGCCATTCTTCCGAGCTTCGAGAAATTCAGCAGGTCTTCGATGAGCTGGCCCATCTTGGTTACGTTGCCCGAGATCTTCATTAACAGGTGCTGACATTCCTCGTTTAAATTCTGGAAGTGGTCTTCCATCAGAACGCCCGAGTACCCGCTGATGATCCGCAACGGAGCGCGAAGGTCGTGTGCTACCGAATAAGAGAATGCTTCGAGCTCTTTGTTCAACGACATGATCTGCTCCTTTGCTTTCTCGCGTTCGGTCACATTGGTGGAAAGTATGGTGACTCCGATCACCTGATCGTTATCGTTGATGATCGGGTTGTACCTCGTTTCGAAATAGCTTTGATTGAGGGACCCGTACACTTCCACGGTGAAATGACTTTCACCTGTCATGGCCCGGTCGCAGTTGAGTTTTACTTTCGACCTCTCCATTTCATCTGTAATACTTTCCAGCACCGACACGCCGATAGCCACCTCTGTTCCGTAAGCGTGTTTGGTGGCGGTTTTGAACGCCGAGTTATAATTGAGATAGAGATAGTTTTTGTCGATGGAAAAGATCAGGATGTCTTTCAGGCTCTCCATACTCGACTGGAGCAACGTGTACGCCAGGCGTACGCTTTCCTCAGTTTTGAGGGACCTGAGCAACTCACCTGCGATGGAAGCTTGCATAACTGGCCAACGATGACCATTTAATATAGCACAAATTGTCTGTTACAACAAGTATTCTCAGAGCTTCACTTCCAACACCTGGTTTTCTTTCAGGTACGCTATGCCGTCTCTCCACTTTACTTTCACCCAGACGTCATTTCGTCCGCGGATAGCCAGCCGGTGTCCTTCGTTCACGATGCCCACGACTTTCGAAGCAGGAGAGGGGCCGCTCATGAGGAATGCCGGTGCGTTGAGTGTGATCCCGTTGACCGGAGTGAGATCGCGGTTGATGAATGCGATCAGAAAAATGGAAGTGAGGATGAAGAAAGAGAAGGAGATATACGGCTTGACGTTTTTCCGTTTCATGGTGTATACCATGAGTCCGAGGAGCAATACGCAGATGCCACACAGCGCTGTGATAATGGCGGGTTTATTTTCGGAGATGATTGCAAGGGTGTGGTCGGTGCGATTGACTTCATAGCCGGAGAGTCCATACTTCAGCGCCATGTCTTCCATCTTTGCCAGCGCGGTTTGATCGTGCGTGAGCTCGTAATACAGGTTCACATAATAGAGTGCCATGTGATTTTGACTGAGGCCTTCTTCGATGTATGCCATGCGCAATAACATTGCGGGAGAGTAGTTACGCTCATTGAATATTTCGCGATACAGCTCGAGCGACTGGGTATATTGTTTTTTCCCATAGAGTGAGTCGGCCATTTTGAGGCGATACCCGAACACCTGTGCGTTGGTGGAGAGAGAGAGGAGGAGGAGTGCGGCGACGGCGGCTGTTTGAAGAATCCGTTTTTGCATGTGTTTCATATTCGATCTCTCCGATGGCTCCTTTGCGGGGCTCAAGTACGGAAATGCGCAGAAACCGATCAAGTGTTGGTTTTTTTTCGGGGTGGGTTGAGCGTGTGATGATGAACTGACGGATCGGGAAAATCTGCCTATAGAACTTTTCAAAATGGCCTTTTGGTAATATTTCATATTCGGCTACCTTTGTGGCCTCAATCGCGAAAATTGGGCTAAAAGAGCTGATTTTGGTGGGTTGTGGGGTAACGTAAAGGCGTTGCAAAGATCTCGTAGCTCAGCTGGTAGAGCAATACACTTTTAATGTATGGGTCCTGGGTTCGAATCCCAGCGGGATCACTTCGGTACAAAGCCATCCAATCGGGTGGCTTTTTTGTTTGATAAACATTGATCGCAGACCAAATCGGTACAAGGAGACACAAATGGTTGGAGACCTATTCGGGGACCTGAATAAAGTATTAATACTGGGTCCCAAGAGTGGAAAGATGGTCGCAGATCGTTCGGCTTGAAGGCTTTTTTCAAAGTCGGTTCATCCTCAAAATTTTTTAATTGCCTTTTTCTAATTTTGATTGAATAAGAGATGATAGGGCATTGAGTGATCGTCCATCCATAGTAAAGGCAAAGAAGTGCTGCAAAATTTTCCTGGTTTACTTTTTTACAATCCGCCCGGTGTAATTTTCCAGGCTATACATGCTGATTGGCCAATTTATCCTACTGGTCATGGGTGGCTGTTAGCCCTACGTAGCCTTGCCAATTTTGGAGGCAATACAAAATTTTATCAGGTAGATGACATTGACAAATGTTTGTTGTTCACCATTGAAGATCCTGAATTGCTAAGAACAAAAAACAAAGATGTTTACGCCAATGACCTCTTTCATGTCGCTCTCTGGCACGACGATTTAATTGAATTGAAGGAACGCGGATTAGTTACGGGCGTAGAAACGGTTTCAGACTATACGTATAGCATTCGAAAATTCGAAAACTTTAAGACTCTTCTAGGACACAGAAACTTTATTGAAGACGAAAATGGGAACCTTCTGATTGAAACCAGGGAAGGGCACGTTCTTGAATATCATAGGCCTATAAGCACATCGTCTGAAGATTTGGAGGAGTCAAAAGATCTTGTGGTCTTACCCGACAAGTCTATTCAATTAACCGCGGCGGCATTTCCAACCTTAGCGAAATCACTGGAGGAAGGCATTCACAAGGACGTTTATGAAATCATAAAACCTTTGCTAAAGACGAAATCTTATGACGACGCTATTCGTAAAGCCGTTCTATTGGTTGAGCACTCAATTAAAGTTTTCCACGCTACAGATAAGTACGGTCAGGATCTGATTAAGTTCCACGTCCAAAAGCTTATTGAATTGAACCGGCTGAAAACCTCTTTCATTAGATGCTATCGCGGGGAGTTGCGTTCATTGTTTAAGTTCGTCCGGAACGACTACATGCACAACCTGAAGACAATAGAACAAAGTGAATGTTCGGTTATTCTGTACCGATGTAGTGACGTTTACACATCGTTTGCCGATATTAAGGACACTATAGCTTCAAAATAGTTGAAGATGGCAAGGTCGCCGCTACATTGAAAATTGGGAAAGTTTGCGTCGAATGGTATAGGTGAATAATGGCAAAAGACCGCCAGATTATTTTTGATGTGAATTCCTGTCCTGGCTATCCACCGAAACCTTGTCTTTTTTTCAAATTTGCTTGAATGAAATTTTTTATTTATGGAATAAAGGCAATACAAACATCAGGTTTGTAAACAGGCTCCCAATGAAAATCCTCCTCGCTGCAATTTTTCTAGTTCTCCCTATTATATCAAACGCGCAGACAGATTTCTATACGAATCATTGGAGTGATGTGTACAAAAATGAAGTCAAAGATCTGCCGCAATCAGCTTTAAAGATCGTCGACACCATTTACAACAAAGCGAAGAAGGATAGAAATATAACCGAGGTCACCAAGTCATTGTTGTACCAATCGAAGTTTGCCCTCATCCTGCAAGACAACGCTGAACTGTACATTACGCAGAAATTCAGGAAGGAGATCGAGACTAGCGAAGGGCCATTGAAGAATGTGCTTGAGTCCATGCTCGCCCAAATTTACTGGCAATACTTTCAGGCTAATCGATGGAAATATTATAACAGAACTACTGTTTCACAAACTGTTGACCCCGAAAACTTCCTGACGTGGGATGCTCAGTCGATGCTTCGGGAGATTGACAAGCATTTTACTCTTTCTCTGTCAAATAAGTCACTACTTGAGAGCACCCGCCTACAGACATTTGATGGTATTCTAGCGTTAGCCGGTCAGTCCAAGAAATATCGGCCGACCCTGTACGATTTCCTGGCAAACTACGCCTTGAGTTTTTATGCGACAGATGAACAATTGCAAACGGAATCGTCGGCGGCATTTAACATCGGCAACTATTTTTCTCCTATCGATAACATTGATTTCAACGATACGACTATTACTTCTGGGAAATACCGGGCTCTCAGATTATTCAAGGAGTTACTGGTATTTCATCGTCAAGTGAGAGATACCAACGCTTATGTTAATCTCGAAATAGAACGATTGAAATTTGTTGACGAGCATTCTACTCAGCTAGATAATGCGGAGCTGTTAACGAATGCGTTGGCAAAACTTAAGACCATTTATCGAAATCATTCAGCGTCTACTCTTGTAGACTTTGAACTCGCCTCAATATTCTCCAAAGAAGGTTCAACATATAGTGCTCAGGACACAACATTTCGATGGAAGAAGAGGGATGCCTTGCAGGTATGTACTGAAGCCATATCGCGTTTCCCGAACGGTGATGGGGCGCAAAAATGCCAGGCCCTTAGACAACAGATACTCTCGAAGAAGCTGTCCATCAAAGCAGAGAAGTTTGTCCCAACCGCGATGGCTTCAAGACTTTTGGTTGGTTATAAAAACACTCCCCAATTGTACTTCCGTATTTACCGTGTGACGCGGAAATTCGAAGAGTCTTTTTTTATTGAGAGAAATGATTCTTCACGCATAGCAACGATTAAATCATTGAGCGCAATAAATGTGCTTCATTCAGATCTGATTAATCCAGGCGACTATCAAGAGCACAGTACTGAATTGATAATACCCATCCTTTCACCAGGGACATACTTAATCGTTGCTTCAGAAGATGAGGTGATCAATAATAAGACGATATTCGAATACACAGCGATTCAAGCGACAGACCTCGCCCTGCTTGAAACAAATAGCAACAATAGCCAGCGATTCCAGGTAGTTAATCGCAATAGTGGGAAGCCGATCAAGGGAGCCGACATCCATTTGCGATCAACGTATGCAAACCGCGATGGTAAAAGCATTAACCAGCACTATGTCACAAGCAAAGATGGTTTCGTTGAACCGGAAAAGATGCAAGAGGAAGGAAGCTGGACAGTTGTAGCTAATGTAGGTTACAATGGTGATACGGTACGGTTTCAGGATTATTATTTCTATCAGGGTCAAGACAGACGTACCGAGGCGGAAGAAGGCTATAAGGCCAAAGTGTTTTTGTTTACTGATCGGAGCATCTACCGCCCGGGCCAAACAGCCTTTTTCAAAGGCATTTTTGTCAAAACCAAAGAAAAGAAATCAAGCCTCGTAACTGGCGAGAGTGTAGAGATATTTCTCGAAGACACGAACGGTAAAGACATAACGTCACTAAAATTGAAGACAAATGCTTACGGATCTTTTAGTGGCGAATTTAAGTTACCTGCTACCGGCCTTACTGGTGAATACAGGTTATACGCTGATGAGCCTAACGATAGCGATACTAAATTTTATGACAATCTCGAAAACTTTGAAGAAAGTGATGTTGCTATTTCCGTGGAGGAATATAAAAGGCCAGCATTCGAAGTATCTATTAAGCCCTTTACTGGAACATTTAAGCTAAACGATTCGATAAGGGTTGTGGGTGATGCTATTGCTTACAGTGGTTCGAAGATCTCAAAGGCAAAGGTTTCATATGTTATCAAGCGAGAAGTAACTTATCCTCGGTGGTATTACTGGCGATTTAACAACAATTATTCAACACCAGCCGAGATTGCGCATGGAGAAGCGCATACTGATGAGAGCGGTCAATTCGTAATTTCTTTTAAAGCGATTCCCGATGAGAAAGTATCTATAGATACTAAGCCGGTATTTACCTTTTCAATCTCTATCGATGTCACGGACATCAATGGAGAGACCCGAAGCGGAGAATCTAAGGTGAAGATTGGATTTCATAGTATGATTGCAAGTTTAGGGGTGCCGTCAATTGTTGATGTGCAAAAGCCATTGGTAAACACGACTGTCACAACTGAAAATCTCAATGGACAATTTCTTCCTGCGTCAGGGACGGTGAAAATCTATAAACTCCGGGGGCCATCAAAACCAACTCGTAAGCGCCCCTGGCCCGCACCGGATCAACCAATTATTTCAAAAGAGGAGTTTGAAAAGACCTTCCCAAATGATTCATATGTTAATGATGGAAGCAATCCATTGGAATGGCCGAAGGGTGATCTTGTCAAACATCTTTTGTTTGACACAAAAAAGTCGAAAGAACAAAATTTCACAATCGATAAAACATGGAAAGTGGGTTCATATCTGGCGGAACTATATACCACTGATTCAACAGGGCGAGTAGTTGAGGACAAGGCAACCTTTGAGGTCGTCGATTCAAAGAATGGACAAGTACCAGATAACTCTCTTCTCATTTTTCAAACGGATAAAACGAGCTATAAGCCCGACGAGCTAGTAAGGCTTAGAATCGGTTCAGCTTTTTCGGGTGCAGGTATAACAATAGATATAGTGAAGAATCATAAGATCGTAAAAACGCACGTTGAGCTGCTATCCGATCAAACAAGGGAAATAACCATACCAGTACGTGACGTGACTCAAACGGCTTTCTCAATCCATTGCAGTGCCGTCATGTCCAATAGCTTTACGGAACAGCACAAAACGCTATTCATCGAATCGCACATTGATAAGGTTTCCATTGAAACGGAAACTTTTAAAGACAAGCTTCAGCCAAACACAAAGCAGACATGGAGCTTCACAATTAGCGGCGAGGAGGGTCAACATCTTCAGGCGGAGGTGCTGGCTTCAATGTATGATGCATCCCTTGATCAATTCAAACCTCACGAATGGAAGTTGAATTTCAACCCGGTGGAAGAGTATTATTCTGGGTATCGAATAAGCTATGGTCAAAGTTTTGGTGTAGTTGATTTTGTCGGGAGGAATCCGAATACCATTATTGATGTACCTAAACAGAATTATGATGCGCTGGATTGGTTTGGATTCAGTATCACAAATCGTGATTACGCGAGGCGGAAATACTTGGAAAGACTGTATTATGATCCAACTGCCAAAGCGACCTCAATGGGGAAACCATCTAAGATTACATTGAGTAACGACCGAAATGCACGTCACGGTTTCATATCTGGCCGGGTAACGACGAGTGAAGGAGAGGTGCTACCGGGAGTTAACGTGATTGTGAAAGGAACAACGAGAGGCACAGCTACCGATTCTGATGGATACTACTCTGTTGAAGCCGGAAAAAGTGATGTCTTGGTATTTAGTTATATCGGTTTCGTAACAGCTGAGGCGCCTTTAGGGAAGAAGAATGTTGTAAACGTTTCAATGGAAGGCGACGTCATGCAACTTTCCGAAATTGTGGTTGTTGGCTATGGAGTGCAGCAGAAAAGAGAACTTACAGGGTCGGTTTCGGTTGTCAAAGGCACTGCCGAGGAAGATGCGAATATAGTGTATGAGGCGCTGCAGGGGAGAGTTGCTGGCGTCTCGATTCAAACGGCTCCCGGTCAAACGTACAAGATGTTGATAAGAGGTGCGTCTTCCCTGGCGGGAGACGCACCGCCATTGTACGTTGTTGACGGAGTGGTTGTAGAATCTTCAAAGATCAACCAGGAAGATTTGATGAATGTGCAAGTCTTGAAGGGCTCAGCCGCTACCGCCATGTATGGATCTCGGGCAGCTAACGGTGTTATCATCATAACAACAAAGAGTGGTCAGCAGAAAGCTGATAACGAAATAGCAAAAGTCAATGCGCGAAAGAATTTCAATGAGACGGCATTCTTCTTCCCCCAGTTATCGACCGATGAGGCAGGAAAGATCAGATTTTCATTTATTACACCTGAGTCATTAACACGCTGGAAGCTCCAGCTTTTGGGACATACAAAAGATCTTCAGGCGACGACTACAGTATTACAGGCTGTTACGCAAAAGGACCTGATGGTGACTCCAAATGTTCCGCGTTTCCTGCGAACTGGAGACCAGGTGATTTTGTCGGCGAAGATTGCAAATCTGTCTAACAGGAAGCTTGATGGTAAGGCCATTCTTCAATTAACGAATCCGGTCAATGGTCAAAATGTGGATCAGTTGTTCAGTAACATTATTCGAAGTCAAACTTTTAAGACAACATCGAAGGGTAGTACGCAGGTATCCTGGATTATTAAGGTTCCAAAGGATGTTGATCTCATTCAGTATAAAATTGTAGCCAAGGCCGGAAATTTCAGTGATGGTGAACAGAATGTCTTGCCCGTCTTGCAGAATCGAATGCTGGTTACCGAAACGATGCCCTTTTACGTAAGATCAAATCAAACAAGGACATTCACATTATCGAAACTTAAAACGCAGTCTTCAAGCACCCTGACACACCACCAGGTGACACTGGAAGTTACCTCGAATCCAGCATGGTACGCGATTCAATCCTTGCCGTATCTGATGGAGTTTCCGCATGAATGTGCAGAGCAATTGTTTTCACGCTTCTATGCGAACAGCATTGCTAGCCATATAGTCAATAGTAATTCAAAAGTTAAAGAGGTATTTAGTAAGTGGGCGGCCTCTGGTCAATTGGTAAGTGACCTTGAAAAGAACCAGGAGCTGAAGTCAATTATTATCTCCGAAACACCCTGGGTTCGTGATGCTGAAAACGAGACTGAACAAAAGAAGCGGATTGCACTTTTGTTTGACCTGACGTTGATGAATAGTCAGCTTGACGGTATCACCGATAAGCTCGAAGCAATACAGTTTAGCGATGGCGCATTTCCGTGGTTTGCAGGTGGTCGATATGCGGATCGATATATTACTCAACATGTGGCCTCGGGATTTGGACACCTGGTTAACCTTAAGGTCAACATCAACGGTAAGATGAGGGCCATGATGATTAAGGCTGTGGGTTACCTCGATCGTGAAGTGGTTGCCGACTTCAACCGGATTGTTAAAGCAGCGCAATCTTCAGCGGTAAACACCAGTGGTGACCAGAAGCAAAAGATCATCGAGAAGTATCTCGATGACCACATGCCGTCGAATCTGGATGTTCACTATTTATATATGAGGAGTTTTTATCCGGAAATAATTCTTGATGAAAAAACAAAGGAAGCTGTTGCGTTCTTTCAAAAGCAGAGTCTGACCAAATGGCGTGAGTATAAACTTTATCAGAAAGGAAGGATTGCGCTGATCCAGTATCGCAATCGTAATAAAACCATAGCACGTGAAATCATGGCATCTCTGAAAGAAAATGCGATTGTGTCTGATGAACTTGGAATGTATTGGAAAGCAAATACTCCAGGTTGGTACTGGTACGAGTCGCCGATCGAGACGCAGGCATTGATGATTGAAGCTTTTGCGGAAATTGGTAAGACTGAATTTCCTGGTGATGAGAACACCAAGACAATAGAAGAATTAAGAATTTGGCTGTTGAAGAATAAGCAAACCAATGCCTGGAAGACAACAAAGGCCACTACAGAAGCATGTTATGCACTTCTTCTGAATGGGACCGATTGGTTGCCTCTTGATAAATCGGTTGATGTAACACTTGGTAAAGATCCTGTAGTTATAGCCGATACAGAGCCCGAAGCAGGAACAGGGTATTTTAAGAAAAGTTGGAAGAAGGAGGCAGTAACGCCCGACATGGCAACTGTAACTGTATCCAAAAAGGATGATGGTATTGCCTGGGGTGGACTTTACTGGCAATACTTTGAAGACCTGGATAAGATCACACCGTCGGATACGCCTTTGAAACTAAAGAAGAACGTTTTCAAAGTTGTGGCAACCGATGCTGGAGAACAACTCAACGTAGTAAAAACTGGAGATTTAAAGCCCGGGGATCTGGTTAGGATCAGGATAGAGCTTACTGCAGATCGGGATATGGAGTATCTACACATGAAGGACATGCGGGCGGCAGGTTTTGAACCGGTTGATGTGCTTTCAGAATACAAATGGCAGGAAGGGTTGGGTTATTACCAAAGCACTCGAGACGCGGCGACCAACTTCTTCTTCGATCACATTCGCAAGGGCGTTTACGTTTTCGAATATAACCTCCGAGTAAATGTGAAGGGAGACTTTTCAAATGGAATTACGACGATCCAGGGCATGTATGCGCCGGAATTCAGCAGTCACAGTGAGGGGATAAGGGTTGTTGTTGATTGATACGAGCGCAGTTATCGTTTCAATATTGTCGCCACGTCCATCAAAAACCTAACAATGATCAAAACGAGGAGCGCAAAAACGAACCAATGAACGATCGCATATGTCAACCTTTTCTTGCGATTTCCTTCATCTGCTTTCTTGCTTTTCCAAGTATAGTATACACCCCAAGGGGATAAACCGAATAATACGAATAGAGCCAAGCTCATCAGAATAACGAGCACATCGGAAAATTGGTCACTAACCTTGGCTAATGACGACAGTATAAAGCAAAGGATTAAAAGGGCTAGATAAGCCCGGCATATTGTTCGTGACTTTTTAAGGTAGACCGCCTCATTAGGCGCATCAACAGAATTGTCGAGAACGTTTTCCATTTATTTTGGATAATTGCTCACAGTGGGTTAATGAGGTAAGGATTTGCCATAGCCCTGACTTGATATACATTGGATCAACTGAGATTCGTGGTCTTTATTTTCAAGCTCAATCGCATCTTGTCAAGCACTTCATTCATCACAAGGAAATAGCGCCTCACTAATAGTATGTCCTTGTATACAAGGTCATACTCATTCATTGAATCGAAAAAAAAATTATGGGGTCCACCACTCCGACTCAGATATTTAATAACATCCTGATTAGTAAGTGTATCACCACTCCATAAGTTAAAGACCTCTTCTTCTTGGTCAGGCATCCTCACAGAATACTCTCCTCCTCCGATGAAGCTCGCGAACTCATGAACGCTTCTTACAGGAAACGAGCGGAATTCATACCCCCAAAACTGACGGCTTGACATTAAGATCACCGGACAAAGCTTTTCAATCTTAGTTATGTCTATACCGCGATTCTTTTTTAGCGCTTCTTTCACTCCTAGGTCGTTCAACGCTAATAAGAGATAATCGAGTTGGTCACTTCCTTTGATCAACCTTTCAAGAGAAGTCCGTAGCTCAAATGGACCCACCGCAGAAATTGAGTCCTTGCATTCAATGACGAATGCAATCTCGTCGCGCACAGCAAGTATGTCAATATCGCTTTCGTTTTTCAACGCTGTCTTGAACTTAATAGGGACATTCGGATAGACAGCAAACCCGGCGTCTTCAAGTGCCTTTGCGAAGTTAGCGATAAGTTTGTCGTAGTTAGCGTTCTTTTTGTCCATCAATAAATTGCCCTTCTTCGACTCGACTTTGAATAAATTTCGAGTCATTCGGGAGTTCGCCAAAACATGAATGCTTACTGCAAAATATCCGTCAATAAACAATATCGGCTGATATTGCAGATCTAGAAATTTATGAACACCTGCTTCCCACGTCACGCAATCAAGAAAATCGTTCACTACTTCCTCTTCGCCAACTGTAGCAAGAAATTCAGCCATCTTTTCTTCTGTAAAAACAGAACACAACGAATTCAATACTGCCTCTTCGTCATCCTTGAGTGCTGATCGTAACTTGGGCGAAATGAGAAAATACATTAAATAGAAAACACGCGAGAATGTTAAAAAGTCATGAAACGTCATGTGATCGCCAACCATCAATCCTTTAAACTCATCATAAGGCATCAGCATTTCCTTCTCCACCGAGGTGACAATTACCACGTCCTCCTGGAAAAGTCTTTTATCTTTTAGTGTTTCAAAAAGAGGGTACGGAGTCATAGACACGTATCTCACAAATGGCTCCGTAAGTCGTCTAAAACTTTCATTGAATCGTTTATGAAACTCCTCGCTTAGTTTAACATAGGAAACCGTGTCAGAGAATTTTTCTCTGGTCTTCATGTTATCGGTGGCTTCTTGCTGAGCCATGATTATCATTGACATTTCATGCGACTTACCGAAATCTTCCTCAGGCGGATAAAATATATAGCGCGAGCCGTCGGCTAGAAGTTTAAATCCAAACTCTTCCATATAAATCTCCATCTCCCTGAAGAACAGATATTGGGCGGCCGACAAGATCAAATTCCTGAAGTCATCACTTTGGTACCATTTGTAATTTACTGGATGAAGATCATAGCCGTCGAGTCCAACTGTCTCTTCCCATTGGGATAAAATGAAGGAGACGGCTTCCGAAATTTCTTCTTTTGTATAATGGTTAAGATCCCCCAGATCATGATTTATTTCTTTCTCATTATTAATTAAGAAATTAAGATCGTTGAAGCTGATCAGTGTTTTAACTACTGATTTCCTATTAGCAGGAAGTGCCTCGTCTTCGAGCTTGTTTAATCTTCTGATCTCGCTTTTAATATATCTGAGTTTCACAATTGACTCATTGAAAAGAAATTCAAAATTCTTAAGCGAACGAAAATAGTTTTCTTCTGAGATAGACAATTTGAAAAGCTCCCGATGGGCAAGTAACGTTTCTGCGATTGATGGAATGGGGTTTTTAGATTCGATGTAATGAGTATGCCGAAGGACTCCTTTTTGTTTGGCCTTGCCTAAAAAGATTTCCTTATCAATGAATGTCCCCAGCAAAACTAAGTCAATGAGTTTTCCTGTTTTTATCCTGGGGGTCGGAGAGGTAATGATGTCTAAAATTTCAGTTACGATCAATTTCTTTTCTTTTCCAGTCATTCCAGTTAGGATGGGCTGTAACCCTGATAATGAACTAAGCCAGTTGGACTTGGGGAGTAAAACTATTATCTCTGAAATTGTCATAGGCCGTTTGGTCTCTTATGAACAGCCATTAAATTGTAGATACGGACTAACAAGAATCAGTTGTCTTTTGTGTTCTTGATCAACTCTTCCAGATAGAAGGTCACACCACTCGTATTGAGAAACTTGGCCATAAATATACATTGGCTATCACTTCAGTGTTAGCTGATTGATTTAGAGAGTCGATGTTGATTCCAGGTGGGCTCGAGGGGAATCAGCAGATTAAATTTACATTTTTCCAGTCTCGAGGGGAAATCAATCTTACCAGATCATGAGCAAAACACTACCTTCGCATTCAAGAATTCGTTCTTAAATACATTCAAAAAGACTCATTTTCTGGGGGCCTGATTGGGGACCTACCGATTTTTGGATTCGTAATTTATTGATTTTGAGTAAGATATGTTTGCGATTTCGCTCCCAGCGGGAATCACGTTAGTTAGGGAGAACAAGCAACTTGTTTTTCTCTTTTGCTTTTATAATCAAGGGATTTGCCTCGTCTGAGGTAAGTCCGCGCTCTTTGCCACAACTTCTGCTCTTGGCAATCTGTGCCAAAAACCTCTCATCAATAGCTAAGAACGATTTCAGACGGTTTCAACGCCACTGAAATGAACGGTTTAATCCTAGGCGAACATTTTCAAAATACACTCCAGCAACGAAAGGGCTGTAGAGGAGCCTTGAAGGTTCTCACATTGGCGACTAGATTATTGTATGTTTTTTATGTAGCCGCTGTACGAGTTAAAGAACTAATATCCACTGTAGATTTTTTTTCCAGGCTGAATTTCACACTCAATTGGCCGCGAACACAGTGTTTGACAATTATTTGTTACGGCGGCCACACCTCATCCCATAACTCATTATTGAAGTGTTTTTCTATCCGTGAGATGGCCTGGAGATTTGTTCCCCAGCACGGATTTTTCCGATCTTTAGGTCATACCATTCAACAGAACCGTTTTTGAAAAACATTTGTGGTGGACAGAAAATATGTAAATAGTATTAAAACCATGTCAAAAGCAGCAAAGAGAAATCCCAAACTTGAGTCTCACAGTATTCTTGTGGGCGAATGGAAAACGGTCGGTCACCATCCATTTCTGCCCGACGTTACTTTGAATGGAACAGCCTCATTCGAATGGCTCGAAAACGGAGCTTTCCTGATCATGCGTACTCACATCGATCACAAAGAATTTCCAGACGGGATTGCAGTGTTCGGAAGCGATGACTCCGAAGAAGAGTGCGACATGATCTATTTCGACGAGCGCAATGTTTCACGAAAGTACACGTCAATACTTAAGAACAACATTTGGAAATGGTGGCGAAACGACCAGAAATTCTCGCAGCGATGTACTTGCGAAATCAAAGATGATGGCAATACGATCTTTTCAAAGGGAGAAATGTCGAAAGATGGAAAGTCCTGGGAGAAAGATCTTGAATTGGTTTATACGAAAATTAAATAGGAAGAATGATTGTAATGCCGAGCCCGGACCCTCAGAGCACGTTAAGTTGCGTTTTTTTCCTGGCTAATTGGCAGGTCGAATGAACTATTTCATTTGCTTCCTCCAGATTGACACTGCGACAAAAAGTACCAGGCAATTTTTCTTTATTGATGGTTTCATACTGAAAATGTATTTATGTTTTTAGAATGCACAGCAACTTCAATCAGAACTTCACGGTATAGCCGAGCCTGAACACTTGCGTCTCATAGTAATCGCTGCTCACCAGGCGAAAGCCAGATCCTGTTGTCTCGCGTTTAACCCGCAAAGTATTGAATACATCGGTGGCATTGAGAAACAACTCTCCCCGGCCTTTTTGTATTGTCTTTTTAACACCCGCGTCAACATAAGTTCTTGCATATACTCTTCCTTGGGGGATGATGTCAGGCGCAAGGTAAACTCCCGTTACCTGCAGGTCCCACTTCTTTGGTAAATGGAACAAGCCATTCAACTTCACGCTTCCGGAAACCAACTGTTGGCGTTCTGATGTAAACGTGTTCTCCTGGGGGTATTTATTCACAACCGTGAATGCATCTATCGTATTCTGGTATCCATTCAGGTTAAGATTAATAACTGCCCACTTATCAAACGACTGAGATAAGATCAATTCTACACCGGACGTGCGACTATGTCCCGCATTCTGGAATATGTTATAGATCAACGTGCTGCCGGGGACAATACTCGCAATACGCGTGATCGTCGCATCCATTTCCTTGTGATAGGCCGACAGATACAGATATCCTTCAGCCAAACTTGTTTTATAGCCCAACTCGAATGAATTGGTGAATTGGGGCCTGAGCGCCGGATTACCTACTTTAATGATCTCCGCATCGTCGTACTTCGGGAATATTCTTATGTCAACTTCATTGGCACGATCTACTCTTCTGTTATAGAATATGGACAAGGTGTTCCGGTCATTGATTTTGTACGCGAAGCGAACGTTTGGAAACGGCTGCGTGTAGTTGTATCTGCTGCTCGTATACACAGGGTGCCCCGGGTTTACATTGTATTGCACATTCACGTACTCTACCCGCAAGCCGGCTTCGAGTTCGATGTTCTTATTTTCGAAAACGTAATTTCCATAAGCTGCCGGAATTAATTCACCATAGTCTGCAAGTCCTCCAGCAGAAACATCCAATGGTGAGTTCAGCCCTGGAATGAACTGCATGTTGGTAGGGATGTAGCGCTTACGCAACTTCAAGCCCGTTTCAAACCGGCCATACTTCAACGGCTGTATGTAGTCAATATTCAAATCACCCACCTGCTCATCGGACAACAACTTAAATGCATCCTCGCCAGTGAACGTCGGCATTATGTTCGTAAAGAAATATTTTTCATTCTCACGATGAAAAGTGTAGTTGAAACCGATATTGAGCATTCTGCCCGGCTGGGTAAACTTATGCTGCCATGTTGCCGAAGCTGTAACGGTAGTCTTTAACTCATCTTCCAAAAACTGCCACAGACGGAATCTCTCGGTGAGATCTCCGTTGAAGAACGGCTCATCGCCCCGATCAAGGATCTTTTCGCTGCTGAATAGAGCCGACACGGCAAAGGTGTTCCATTCGTCTTTGTACCAGTCGAAGCCCGTCTTGCCAGTAGCTATGTTCGTAGTTCGGTTGCGTTTCAATTGCTGACGGATCGTATCGCCAGAATCATAATAGCGATCGGTGAACTCATTCTTGTTTAATGTCTGAGTATAAAGGTTATCTCCCTGAAGGAAGAAGTTCACTTTCTTTTTCCTGTAATTGATTGAAATGCTTGGATTGATCTTAGGTGTTACCTGGTATTGTGGACGGATCGTCGGGAAGTTCTCTTTCTTGATCCACAATGCACCGGCGCCTCCGGCGATACCGAACTTGCCATTAAACCCCTCCGACTTCTCTTTTTTGTAAATGATGTTGATAATTCCTGCGTTTCCGTTTGCGTCGAATTTTGCAGACGGGTTATTGATCACTTCAATACGTTCTATCGCCGACGCGGGAATATTGTCTAAGCTTGTCTGATTACCAAAACCAGTAAGCGCAGTTTGCTTACCATCGATGAGTACCGCGACGCGATCGCTGCCGCGTAATCTCACAGTTCCTTCCTGGCTCACCGTTACACCCGGCAGATTCTGCATGACTTGCAACAACGACCCACCGCTTTGATTGATGTTTGTCTCGGCGATGTTGAACGTCTTCTTGTCGAGTGTCTCAGCGACATCGTCGCGCTGACCCTGAACGACAACGTCATTCAGCAGCGTGGCACTTTCCAGCATTTCGATAGTGCCCAAATCAAGAAATTCACTCAGCCTTCCAACCAATGTTGACTGTGTGACGGTGGTGTATCCTACGAACGTGAGCTGTAGTGTGTAGCTACCTGGCGCGATTCCGGTAATGGTGAAACGTCCTTCATTATCGGTGATAGTTCCGGAAACAAACGCACTGTCGGTTTCCGTTTTGACGATCACATTCACGTACGGAAGCGCCACCTGGCTTGCCTTATCTTTTACGACGCCCGAAAGAGTCACTTTTGAAACTTGTGCCTTTCCCGCGAATGAGACAACAATCAGTAATACACATGCGACAAAACGAATCATATCAAAGGAGGCCTATGGTCACCTTTCAAAGGAATGGGAGGAATCTGGAGAGATTTGGGATTTTAGGATCTCTCCAAAAATTCCTGAGATCTCCCCGTTTAAGTCACTGCCAGGTAGCAGCAGCGAATGCTTGCGCCGTATGACCTGAAGGAAATGTGTCTGGGGTTCCGGTATCCGGACGTGGTGTACCAATAAAGTGTTCCATTGGAAAGCTATCGCTATTTTCTACAGATTCCATACAGAATCAGACCCTTACTTGCTCAAAATCCAGAGTAATCATGAAGACAATACTTATTCCTGTAGCGATCTTATTGGTTGTAGGCAGCGCATGTGCACAGAAGTTGAAGGAGTCGGATGTTCCCGCCGTCGTGAAGGAGTCATTCACCAAGCAGTTTGCATCGGCAAAAAATGTAAAGTGGTGGAAGATAACGGAAGCTTTTATGAGGTAAAACTGGAACGGGGTGAGAAGACGATTGTTGCACAGATAACTGCTGACGGGAAAGTTCAGAAGACCGAAGAAGAGAAAGAAGGCTCTGACGATAAGGATTAAGCGAAAAGCTTTTAATTTAATGTAAGGAAGGAAGCTTAGCAGGCTGCTATCTTTCATGCCGTCAAATGAAAATTCTACTTGTTGAGGATGAAAAGCAATTGGTGAAGGATGTTACGTCTGCACTACGACAAGAAGGCTACGTCTGTGAGGTTGCGTTCAGTGCTGCCGAAGCTTCTGATAAGATCGCCAGCTTTGAATATGATTGCATTCTCCTGGATCTGAACCTACCTGACGGGAACGGACTGAGCATTCTGGAGTCGGTTAAAGCACAGGGTAAATCGGACGGCGTGATTATTCTTACAGCCAAGAACTCTCCTGATGACAAGGTACGAGGGTTGAATCTTGGGGCAGATGATTACCTAGCTAAGCCGTTCTACATGCCCGAATTACTGGCGCGTGTTTCCGCTATCATTCGCAGGAAAAGGTTCGATGGCAATAAGGAAATTACATTTAATGAACTTGCGATCGATCTGCCTGGAAAATCTGCGACTGTTCACGGCAAGATATTGGATCTAACGCCCAGAGAGTTTTCGTTGCTGATTTTCCTGGTAGCAAATAAGAATCGCGTCGTTTCCAAGCACGCCATTGCCGAGCATCTGTCCGGTGATGACGCCGATCTGCTAGACCGATTTGATTTCATTTATAGTCACATAAAGAATTTGAAAAGAAAAATTACAGAAGCAGGTGGCCGTGACTATTTTAAAAGTGTTTATGGCCTCGGTTACAAATTCAGCGCATGAGACTATTGCAAGTTAACTTACGGGGCTCGCTTGCATTTTCGCTGATATTGGTACTTGTCAGCATACCTGTGTCATTGCTTTCCATACGAGCGCTGCTAAATGAAGAGGTTGATGAGTCAATTGCCGCTCAAGCGGAGCAATTTATTTATCACGTTAAAGGTTTCGAATATCTTGACGATCTGGAGACGGATCTGCAGGTTCTTGATAAGCTATCTTCGAATATTCACATTCAACCCTCTGATGGCCCTATCCGGGAGAACTATCGGACTCTATATCTATACGATAGCATTGACCATGAAGAAAAGCCGTTTAGACGGTTTGAGAAGAGTATCCTGATAAAAGGTAAAGCCTACAAGCTCGTGGTGCGAATGTCATTGGTTGAGAACAACGATCTGATAATGACTATTGGACTGGTTCAGTTGGCAGTTTCTTTTCTATTGGCTGCGGGACTCCTCCTGTTGAACCGATCCCTCTCGAGACGGCTTTGGAAACCGTTCTACAAAACACTAGACCACTTGAAGGCTTATGAGTTGGATAAGAATCAGTCAATGTCTAAAGAGAAATCCAAGATCACGGAATTCAATGATCTCAATACGGCGGTGATTCACCTGGTGGATCGGAACCGCGAGATCTATTTGCAACAGAAGGAGTTTATTGAAAACGCGTCACATGAACTACAGACACCCATCGCTATATTTCAAAGTAAGCTCGATTCGCTGATGCAAAGCCCTACTCTTACACAATCGGAAGCAGACACGATCATGGAACTGGAGTTAACGACCCAGCGAATGGCCCGACTCAATAAAAACCTGTTACTGCTCAGCAAGATTGACAATGACCAGTTTATGGACAAGGAAGATATCGACATCTCCGCACTAATCAACGGTCAGAGAGACTTTCTTGTGGACATGGCTGAACCAGGCGGACTCAAAATAGAAAGCTACCTTGAGAAGCTGACGATTCATGTGAACAGAGCATTGATCGAAGTTCTACTCTCCAATTTGTTCAACAACGCAATCAGGCACTCAACGAAGGAAGGAGTCATTACAATTGTAATTTCTAACCGAACAGTCAGCATTTCCAATCCTGGGCAAGGTCGGGCAGTAGACATGAACAGGATGACGCAACGGTTCAGTAAGGATAGCCGTGATTCATCGAGTACAGGTCTTGGACTTGCAATTGTGAAGAAGATATGCGACAGCGCACACTTCAACCTGGCGTATGAATTTCGTAATTCGATCCATACCTTTTCGATAACGTTTTAACCTGGAACATGCAAACCTGGATTGTCTACGCGATTTTATCGATGGTCTTCGCCGGAGTAACCGCCATTCTTGCAAAGGTGGGATTGCAAAACGTTCATGCTGATTTGGGATTGGGTGTTCGCACTGCGGTTATTTTTTTTATAATTATGGCAATCAACATCGTCGATTCCCGCTACAAAGAATTGTCATCCTTGACAACGGCTCAGGTCACCTGGCTTGTCTTGTCCGGAGTCACTATAAAGAGTATTTATAGAGAAAACCTCACGTGCACCGGCAAAACAGAAGTTATAGCAAAGTCGTTGAGGGGGAGATATAGTGCGGGTTCAAATCTGTTAACTTGTAACAATGTTCACCAGCTACCTAAAAATTGCCCTGCGCAATCTGCTGCGCAACCGGGTATACTCCGTCATTAATATTTTGGGCCTTGCTCTGGGTGTTGCCTGTTGTTTGTTACTTTCTCTATACATCCGCGACGAAATGAGCTATGACAAGCATCATAAACGAGGAAACGACTTGTATCGGATCGTCACGAATTTTCAATCTGAATTGGTTGTGGACAGAACGGGAGCTGCTTCACCGCCTATTGCAATGGCCATCAAAGAGGAGGTACCTGAAGTAGAAACAGCCGTTCGTGTTTTAAGCCCTCCTGGCGTGAGTCAATATTTCACTACAGGGGAAAAAGAAAGGATCCAAAGTCTGATCGGATACGAGGATAACCTGTTTTATGAACCTGATGGTCTCATTGCAGACTCAACGCTTTTTGATGTATTCACTTACGACTTACTGGAAGGCAATCCCCAAAAGGCATTGGTCAATGGAAATTCGGTCGTTCTCTCCGAGAACCTCGCACACAAGCTTTTCGGTGAAGAACCGGCATTAGACAAAATCATTTCTATCACTCAGGGCGGTAAGCCTGATGAATATAAGATAACGGGAGTATTCAGAGAAAAATACAACAGCCATATCAAAGCAAACTTTTTTACCTCCATGACCAGCTCTGGTCCGGCGCAATTTGTTTTGAACGAAGATGAATGGGCCGGCCAGAATTTTGTTCCTTCTTATTTGAAACTGGTGCCGGGCCATGACAAGGCTGCTGTTGAGAAAAAAATGAATGACGTTTTGATACGGCACGGCGCTGAGTCGATGCAAACGGAGGGTATTCGCAAGACCTTAAGCCTTGAACCGGTAGCAGATATCTACCTCAAGTCAGATGTGGGGCAAAGCCCGCGGATCAGGTACCTGTATGTGGTTGGGTCCATTGCACTATTTGTTTTACTTATTGCTTGTATCAACTTCATGAACTTGTCAACGGCAAAGGCGACCAGGCGGGCCACCGAAATCGGGATCCGTAAAGTGATGGGAGCATTCCGTTCCTCTCTTATCAAACAGATCTTAGGCGAAGCAATGGTCATTGTTGTTGTTGCGATCACCATCAGTTTTATGCTAATGCAATTCGCTCTTCCATTTTTTAATCAGCTGACAAACAAGAATATTTCGTTCAATACTGAAAATATCACTTTCTTTATTTTTGCGGCCATCCTTCTCACTATTGTCACGGGTCTGTTGGCAGGCAGCTATCCGGCATTTTACCTGGCATCGTTTCAGCCAGCACAGGTGCTAAAAGGAAAATTTAGTCCCGGTAGATCTTCGGGCCGGTTGCGGCAAACCTTGGTTGTGTTTCAATTTATGATTGCCATTGTGTTGGTATGTGGAGTATTTATCATCTCACGCCAATTGGATTTTGTAATGGAGAAAAACCTGGGTTTTGACACGGAAGCCAAAATAGTATTACCCCTTCGCACCGATGAGGCACATAGACAATATGAAGCGTTGAAAAAGGAGCTTGCCAGGAGCAGTCGTGTTGAGGAGGTTTCGGGGTCGTCCTATATTCCAGGAACACCATTATTCAGAGACTTTTATTTTTACCCGGATGGAGGCAGTATGGACAAGGCGGTTGATATCAGTCGCAACGTCGTAGATGCCGGATACCTGGAGCTATTCAAAATGAAGTTGATTGCAGGGCGGTCCTTTACGAACAACCGCGAAATGGATAGTGACCATAAATTGATTTTAAACCGCACGGCAGTTTCCAGGCTTGGGTTTATACCTGAAAAAATCGTAGGCCAAAACCTGCATTTCGACTGGCTAGGTGAAAAGTATGACTTTCAAGTGATTGGAGTAATGGAAGATTTTCATCAGAATTCCCTTCATGAGAAAATTAAACCAACCTTGTTTGAAATGGAGGACGACCTCGGACGGTATGACTATGTGATTGCGTCCGTTTCTTCTGCCAATTTTGAACAGACGGTAACGACGATTGAACAGACCTGGAAGTCACTAATCCATGATACGCCTTTCGAGTATTCTTTCCTGGATCAAACAATTCAGAAGCAGTACGATGAGGACCGGCGGGTCTCCAAAATCATTTCCGGTTTTGGGATCATCGCCATGATCATTTGTGCCTTAGGCTTGTATGGTCTGTCATCCTATATGGCAGAGCGAAGATTTAAGGAAATTGGAATTCGCAAAGTAATGGGCGCAAGCGTACAGCAGATTGTTGCGATGATGTCCACTGAATTTGTGAGATTGATTTTGATTGCATTTGTCATTGCTGGTCCTGTGGCTTATTACGGAATGAGCAAATGGCTGGAAGGATTTGCTTACAAGGTTTCAATAGGATGGTTCGTATTCGTATTGGCAGGATTAGTATCATTGGCCATAGCTTTGATCACCGTCAGTTTTGAATCCATTAAATCGGCAATGGGAAATCCCATTGATAGTCTGCGAGGCGAATGAGAAGTGTTCGGTAGATCACGAAAACTGATACCTTCGATAGTATGATTAGACAATCACTTAGTCACTTTGAGAATGCCATTCATCATACGCCAGTGCCCGGGAAAGGTGCAGACGAATGGGTAATCTCCGGCTATTGCCGGTAGTTGGACAGTAAGGACGAACTTATCACCTGGATTGACCAACGGTGTCGCGGCCAAAACTTCCGGCATCCTGGGAACATAGGCCATCTGCGCACCATTTGGATCTTGCGCCAGCTGGTCGGCCGCAGCTCCTACTTTGTCCATTGTATTAGGTTTGATTAGTACCAGGTTGTGTTGCATAAAATCAACATTTTGCAAAACAATCTGTATTGTCGAACCGGCCTTTGCAGTTACTAAAGTCTTATCGTACTTCATGACATCTTTTACCGTACTTAGATTGATCACTTGATCGATTTTGACATTCTGGGCCTTAGCCGGCGTTGTCTCTTCCCGAAGCGTTTCCAGCTTTGCATTCGTCAGGCTGGCCCGAAGCACGAAGATCGTGTCGGGGTAATTAAAAATTCGTTCGGATCCTTTGCGCAAGTCCAGGCCAACCCGCAACGGTACATCGAGGTCTTTCTTAAAGAGACCTGGCACCTTCGCTGAAACACTTTCTTTGTCATTTAGAAAGAGGCGCATTGTTCCATCCTTTTGCAATCCTGCTTTAAAGGTGAATTTGACAGGAACGGGATCTGATGTCACCACCTGATAAGATTTTCCATTCTGATTTACCTGGTAGTACAACTTGTCATCGAGTATGTACACGCCGTATCCATTTCTCTGGTTTCCCTGAGCTGCGATCATTCCGGAGAATGGAGACAGTGCCTGGCCCGCCGGTCGGGGCGATCTTTCAATTTCCCCTGAGATCATGATCTCCCGTTCCTCAATTTCAGGCATTTCATTAGGCTGTTGTCTGCCAAAAGTCCTTCTCAACGTGATGGTATTTAACCGCGGTCCGAATGCCAGGCGCTGCGGGAGTGATGCTGCAATCAACGGAGGATTGTTGTCCAGCCCCCGGCTATGAAAGGCGGCCTGAAAGGATTCGCTGTTCAAGTTGCTCGCGATAATCAGCGCATGACGCAGCCATGTATCCGTTACATTTTCTTCACGGCCGGCCATGTCCACGAGCAGGTCACCCATGGATGGCAATGGCTGCATATCGGTCATTGCCAATACGGAAGCAAGCCGAACCCGCAGATCAGTATCTTCAAAGGTGTGTGCCTTCACCATTTCCTCGTAGGTAGCTTCAGTTTTCGGCAGCACCTCAATAGCTGCCCTGCGTACTCCGGCTGATGGATGACGAAGAGCCTCGAGCGCTACTTTCGTTGCTTCCTCGTTGGAACCGTCCAGGGAATTTAAGCCATGCATGGTCCACAGTGCATGAATAGCAGGAGCGTTGATGCCGGCACCATCCAATTCCTGATTGTGAACGATCTTGTATAAGGCTGGTAATACGGATTGATCTTTTTTCTCAACCAGCAGCCGTTGAGCAGTTGTGCGCCAGAACATGTTATCATTGGACAGGGCTTTCACCAGTTCATCGGAATCGTCCTTGTCAAGCTTCTGATTATTCTTTCGATCGTTTTTCTTGTAGGCCAGGCGATAGATGCGTCCACGTTCGTGATCTCTTAGAGGGTTGATGTAAGCATTGCCAGGCCCATTCACGGCGTCCAAGCCCGAAGATGTCACAGTGGGCGTAGGATTATGCTGGATTATGAAGTTATACCAGTCTGCGATCCAGAGAGCACCATCTGGTCCGACTTCCGCCTGGATGGGACCCGCCCATTCGTCCGCGCTCACTAACATGTTCCATCCGTCGCCGTCTTCCATGAAGCCGGAGCCGCTTTGCTTCACAACGGTCCGGTGAATCAGCCTGCCTGTCGGTTCTGTTACGAAAGCAATCCTGTTCCAGTACTCCTTCGGGAAGGCCCTGGCTGTGTAGAGACTGTGACCCGCGGCGGACGTGAATCCACCGTGCACATCCACCTGCCGAAGATTTTTAGTGGCCACGTGCATACCGTAGTGCGCATCGATCTTCAGTACGCCATCCTCCCGCAGGTTCGCTTTATCAAAGTATCGTTTGGGCATTCCAAAGAAGGCACTGTGCGTATTGTTGGCGGTTGAAACGAAGACATCGAATTCCTCCGAGAAGCCAAGACCCCACGTGTTATTGCTGGTGCGTGACAAAAACTCCAGGCTGCCACCTGGCGAAAAGCGGTATACGCCATTACCAAATATTAACGAATCGTTTGCGCTGACGCCCTTGAACCCTGAATAACCGACAACTCCCCAAATCTTATTGTCCAGGCCGTAACGGAGATTGGAAGCCTGCGCATGAGTATCGCGCTTGCCCCATCCTGTAATTAGTGTTGTTCGCTCGTCGGCCTTGTCATCGCCATCGGTGTCTTTCAGGAACATAAATGAAGGGGCCATGCTTACGATGATTCCCCCATCATAGAACACAAAACTAGTCGGGATGTTAAGTTTGTCGGCGAAGAGTGTAATCTTGTCTGCCTTGCCATCCTCATCAGTATCTTCGAGTATCTTGATCCGGTCGTCGCCTACGTCGTCGTCTTTGATCTCATTGGGATAATCAACCGTTTCGATAATCCACAGCCTTCCCTTTTCGTCCCAGTTCATGAATATAGGCTTCACGATATCGGGTTCCGAAGCAAATAATTGCAGTTCAAAGTCAACCGGTACTTGAGTGAGCGACATGGATTGTTCCGGGGTCAGCGGCTCCTGAACTTTCGGCGCGGGATCCCGCCGCTCGTAGTTTGGCACCGGGCCGTCGGTGTATTTGGGGTCGGCAACTAGATATTTGTTCTTCCTGGCAACGGCGGTTTCACCTACGGCCCAAAGGATGCCATTATGGACAAGGTCCAGGAAGCCCGGATTGGTAAACGTATTCTCATCGTGGCCGTACGCCGTATAAAATACTCTCCCTTCTCCGTACGACCGCACCCAGGTGTAGGGTTCGTGGTGATCGCCGTCCACTCTCTCCGAAAGTACTTCAATATTGGTGCTGACCTTGTCGTGCACATAAGTTTCATCGAGTGTTGTGAAAGGCGTGATGCCGTTCATTACGGGGTGATCCGGCTTTATGATTACGGCTGGAAATGAATCGTACTTATGGCTCTTAAACTGTCCGCCAATTAGTTCGACAACTTCAGGGGAGTTACGAAAGCACCAGGATGCGGAATGCAGCGGAACAAATCCCTTTCCGCCTTTAACAAAGCTCAATAACGCCTTCTCTTGTTGGGAAGTGATGCTATCGTGATTAGCGTAGAGGATCAGGCCATCATAGCCGGCCAGGTTTACGTCATTCAAATCATCAGGGTCTGTCGTGAAGGTGATATTGATGCCCTGTTTGAAGTACTCTTTCAACAAAACATCCGCCAGACGTTCGGAGTTGTGGCCGCGGTTGTTCTTATGTCCAAGAAAAAGGATTTCCAGCCGCCTTGGCCTGTCACTGCCTACCTGGCAGGAAACGATGCAGAAAATCACAAGTCCGGTGAGGATCCATATAGATTTTTTCCTTAAGTCCATCGGCGTTATTCGTAAGTCAAGACAGAGATTTAAGTGTTAAGTATACAATTATTAGCGCAAGGCGGCAAGCATCGTTTGCGAAAACGACGTCACTATTTTGCCGCCGGCATTTACAGTGTGTTTCTTAAGATTTCTTACCAACCTGAGAACGCTTGATAGTTGTAGCTCTTTTACCGATATTTAATATAAATGTATCCTGAACACTTAATTGTTGTTCTATGGTTTCAAAAGGTGCGATACGCTGGTCGGTTTGAGCGGGATTATAATTTGAGACTTGAAATGCCGTTTACAAAACTGTAATTGAAATGAATCAAAAAGAAGTGATTTTGGCTACTCTATTTTGCATGGCAACCTGCATCGCACTTGGCCAGACCAGTATGATTGCTCCGCAAGGTTTTGACTCGGTGCAGGATAAAATCCAACATGGAAAAATTGACACCATATCTTACTCATCCACCACTGTTGGTGTAAAGAGGAAAGCGATCGTTTACACGCCGCCCGGCTTCGTGAGCGGCAAAAAGTATCCCGTTCTTTATCTTCTACACGGTATCGGCGGCGATAAGAAGGAATGGCTGACGAATGGCCAGCCGCAGGTCATCCTCGATAATCTCTACGCGAGCGGCAAACTGGAGTCGATGGTCGTGGTCATGCCCAACGGTCGGGCGATGAAGGACGACAGGGCAGGTGGGAATGTCTTCGACAGTGTCAGAGTTCAGGCATTTGCCGTTTTTGAGAAGGACCTTATCAATGACCTCATCCCGTATATCGAAAAGAAATATTCTGTTTACAGAGACCGGGAACACCGTGCAGTTGCCGGACTTTCAATGGGCGGGGGCCAGTCCCTTAACTTTGGACTTGGCAACCTTGACAGGTTTGCGTGGGTGGGCGGGTTCTCTTCAGCGCCCAACACAAAGGCCCCTGAACAGTTGATTCCAGATCCCGCTGTGGCAAAGTCGAAACTAAAGTTATTATGGATCTCGTGTGGTGACGCCGATGGATTAATGTCGTTCAGTAAGCGAACACATGATTATCTGTTTCAAAAAGGCATACCTCACATATTTTATATTGAACCTGGTGGACATGATTTTAAGGTTTGGAAGAACGACCTATATATGTTCAGTCAGCTTCTGTTCAAACCTTTGGACGCTTCACTATTTGCTTCGTATACTGTTCTTGGTGTTCCAGCATCAACCAATGTTCGCTCTGCGAAATATCCACAAATACTACCAGACAACTCAGTGATGTTTCGCGTGAATGCACCCGGCGCTCAGAAAGTACAGGTCGATCTCGCGAAGAAGTACGACATGGTGAAGGGAGATGATGGATACTGGACAACTACAACAGATACTGTAAGTGAAGGTTTTCATTACTATTCTTTGATAATCGACGGGGTGGCAATTGCGGACCCGGCAAGTGAGACCTTTTATGGAATGGGAAGGATGGCATCAGGAATAGAAATCCCATCGAAGAACGGAGATTTTTATGCATTGAAGGACGTGCCCCACGGCCATATCACGATGGAGCGTTATAACTCCACGTTTGGTGCACGAAGAGAATTTCGTATTTACACTCCACCCGGATATGAGAAGGGCACAAACGAAAAGTATCCGGTGTTGTACTTGTTACATGGAGGAGGGGAAGACGAACGTGGCTGGGGAGAGCAGGGGCGAACGGACCTGATTCTCGACAATCTCATTGCACAAAACCTGGCGAAACCAATGTTAATCGTAATGGTTGATGGCAATGTAGGTACCGGTGGGCTGGCTAACTTTGGAGAACGTTCGCTTCAATCATTTGAGACGGAACTCAAGCAATTTGTTATCCCGTTCGTCGAAAAGAATTATAGAACTGAGACAGATCCAAAGAACCGTGCGTTAGCCGGCCTGTCTATGGGGGGTCTTCAAACACTTTACACAGGCATAAAGAATAATAACATGTTCTCGTATCTCGGAGTTTTTAGTTCAGGCTGGTTTGCAAATCGTACGGAGTTATCAGATCCGCAATATTCGTTCATGAAAGAGCATGCGACCGAAATAAATCGTAATATAAAGTCGTTATGGATTTCGATGGGTGGTAAAGAAGATATCGCGTATGCGAACTGCAAGGTCATGCTATCGAAGTTCGACGAAATGAACATTAAGTACTCTTACAGCGAATATCCTGGTGGTCACGCATGGCCGGTTTGGCGACATGATCTGTATATGTTTGCTCAGCAGTTATTTAAGTGATGACCACTCAACTATTTCTGATACTCAATTTTTGCCACACGCCAGACAAACTCCCCCGCATCTGTTTTCACTGTAGCTGTATCACCGACTTCTTTTTTCATCAGCGCACCTGCCATAGGTGAGTCTATAGAGATATAATCTTTGGTATAAAAAATCTCATCGTAGCCGACTATACGGAAGCGTTTGTGTTCGCCTTTGTCATTTTCAATTTCCACCCAGGCTCCAAACATTACTTTGCCTTCCTGGAAGGGCGAATAATTCACGACTTTCAAATCATCAATACGTCCGCGTAGATAGAGAACGCGCCAGTCAATTTCCCTCAGGCGTTTTTTATTGTAATGATAGTCCGCATTTTCAGAACGATCTCCGAGGCTTGCGGCCCAGGATACCTTTTGGGTGGTGTCAGGTCGTTCAACCCGCCACAGGTGATCCAACTCGGCTTTTAGCTTTTCTAAACCTTCCGGGGTAACTAAGAGCGTTTTCATGTTACTTGATCGAGCCGCTCATTTCGTAGCCGGCCGGAATTCTATCAATCCTTTTTCTTTTATCATTGCCTCGACATCTTCCAGGCGCGACGGTACAAAGGCGCTCAGATTTTCAACACCATCTGAAGTTACCAGTGCCACATCTTCAATTCTTATGTATAGCCTTTCTTCATGGATCCAAATCATTGGGTCGATTGTGAATATCATTCCCGGTTGCAGTTTCATCCCATGTATTTTCCCTACGTCGTGGACGGCCATGCCTACCGGGTGTTGAAAATGGCCGCGGAACTTCACGCCCTCTTCCACTGCTTTCAGGTGTGCGGGTTTTACAAACTTCGTCGAGGTTAGGTATTGTTTCATGTCCGCCGCCGCGCCATCCAGCACTTCGTCGGACGTGACGCCGGGTTTAATGTATTTAAAGAGTGCATCGCGATAAGCAACAATAAAATTATACAATTCTCTTTGTTCACTGGTGAACTTGCCGTTGACTGGCCAGATACGGGTTACATCGCTGGTGTAATATTGAAAGTCCGGTGCGTAGTCCATTAGCACCAAGTCTCCGTCTTTCATGATGTCAGCCTTGTGAAAGTAATGCCCCATATATGCGTTGGTTCCCCCTCCAATAATCGACGGATAACCGTCGCCACGGGACTTGTGTAAATAGAAGATATACTTAGCAGCAGCGTCTAACTGGTATTCAAAGACACCTGGTTGCGTTGACCTCATTGCTTCCATCAATCCCATTCCTGCTATCTGAGTCGCCTTTCGGATCAATTCAATTTCTTTTGGGCTTTTGATAACCCGCAGCCCATCGAGTATCGGCGACAGATCGCGGATCTCAAACTGGGGTAGCCTTTCGCTGAGCTTGCGTATAAATAACGCCTCTTTTGCCGGTTGTCCATCCCAGGGATCGGAAGCAGTTCGCGCCTGGGCGTAAAGTAATTCGTCGCGGCTGTCGTTGCCAATTTCTGCAGGACTGAATTCGGTATAAAGTAGTGGCGCGGGTGGCCTGATCAACCCCGTGCTTACGAGGTCGGCTGAAAGGAACTCAATGCCTTTCACGTGTTCGATGCCGGTAAGCTGTTTTACTAATTCGGCGTCTTCGGCAGATAACACTTTCCCCTGGCCTCGTTCAACTCCTTCATCGCGGTGCGGCAAGTATAGAGTCGATTGCCTGTTCTTGCTATTCAGTAACAGGTATGCATGCGCTGTCTCAAGCCCCGTAAGGTAGTAGAACGTATTTGACTGACGGAAAACTGTAAAGCCCGGGATACCGGCGGCGCCCTGTATTACCGCGATGGCATTTGTACCAATAGCATTAAAGATCTTTCCTCGCCGCCCGGCAAATTCTTCCCGGGAAAAATCAGTCTGATAGTGATGGTTATTCTGGGCAATGGCGCCAATTGCCGCACAAAGCAGTAATATCACATGCGCGAGTTGTCTCTTCATAGGTAGGTGGGTGCAAACTGACTAAAGATAATCGTTTTGGACTACCGATATTTGCACCTGCTGAGAAGGCGAATGGTGTAACTTTGTCGGGTTGTCAACTCACATCCCCTAGCCTTATGTGTTTTTCTGCAAGTGCGAGTTTTGGTGCCGGCGCTGTTCTTGCGGTCGTCGGTGTTGTATCGGTAAAACAAGTTCGGGATCCCTCGCAACTTGCGTTCGCCAGCCTTCCTGTCCTTTTTTCAATTCAACAGATAACAGAAGGAGTGTTATGGATTTCTCTGCCGGACCCGGCGGCATCGGTTACGCAACACAATGCGACCTATCTATTCCTGTTTTTTGCACAGGTTGTTTGGCCGGCGTTAGTTCCCATTTCCATACTGTTGCTACAAAAAGAAAGTAGAAACAAGACAATACTCAAAATATTCGCAGGAATAGGTGTTAGCATTTCCGCGTTCCTGATATACCTGCTTCTTACATTCCATGTCGAAGCTAAAATTGAAGGCCAACATATTTTTTACTTTCAAGATTACCCTCGCGCATTGCGCATTCCTGGAGCAGCGCTTTACGTTTTGGCGACCATCGCACCTCTATTTTTCTCGCAAGTAAAAAGAATGTGGGTATTGGGGTCGCTCATAGCAGTATCCTATCTCCTCACCGAAATATTTTACACTCATTACGTCCTGTCCGTTTGGTGTTTTTTCGCCGCTGTGATCAGCATCGTGGTATTGGTGCTCATGCGGAACGTCCGCCGTGATTCCGTTAACGCTTAATTATAGTGCTGCGGATATTTATGATCTAGTTTATCCCAACCCTCTTCCGCTCCTCGTCTTGTGCATTGCGTTTGCGCATAGCCTCTCCAGTCTTGCCAATGTTGTAAGTAAAATTGAGCCGTATGAAACGGGTTTCGGCGTGATAATAATAATGCATATCAAACCCAGGGTACACCACATCACTCCGTACCCGGTTGGTATAGAAAATATCAGTAATATTTAAACGGAGTGAGCCTTTTTTGCCGAATACCTTTTTTTGCAGTCCCACATTTACTGAACCTAGTGCGCGGGTTTGGACAATGCCCAACACATTCGGTGCGTTGTACACCGTTGTAATTTCGCCAGTCAGATCCCACGGTAACGTTATGGTTTGCGTAATGGTGGCCATGCCACTGAATTTGCCAACGTTATAAACTTCATCCAGGAGCTGTGTTTTAAAACGATTGTAAAATAAATTGATGTTGCTATTGACCGTCCAATCCTTGTTGATCCTTATGGGGGCGCTTACAGTAAGGTAATAGTTTTGGAGTGTGTGAAAATTTTCTTTGATGGCATGTTCAGACACTCTGTCTTCGTTAACGAGTATAAGAAACGCCATATATTGTGAAGTAGTACTGGAACCGAGGTTGATAGCAAAATCCTTTGCGATCGTCTGTGAGAATTGAAAGTTATGTGTGAACTGCGGGAGCAATGCAGGGTTTCCCCTCTGGCTGGCGAACGGATCGAAGTAGAAGACATAGGGGTACAGATCGTTGTAGGCAGGCCGGTCAATTCTATAACTGTAAGCAAAACCAAATTGATAATTTTCTCGCAGGCTGCGATTAAGACTGACGTTTGGAAATACCCTGAAATAGTCTCGCTCGATTGATAGGTGAGTCCTTCTCGAAAAACCGTCATAGTGAGTCTGCTCGGCCCGCAGCCCGAGCTGGGTATCAAATCCCAATAGTTTGGCTTTCATGATAACATAGCCAGCCCCTACCTCTTCCGTATAGTCGAAGTTGGTAGATTTGGTCAAGTCTGTTTCAAATTGACCAGTATCCAATCGGCCCACGGACGCATGTATCCTATGCCCGGATGGGAACGGATCTGCCGGAATAAAACGTAACCGTAAATTGAAAGGTGAGTGATATTGATGATTTCGGCGTAATCAATCTGGCCGTTTACCAAATAGGAGAGAGCAGCCTGGTCCGGATATAAGATCTTGACTTCTGTTGAGCTGAGATAATAGGGCATTTTAAGGCCCAGCATGATCAGGAAGGGCAAAAAATGAAAACTATAGCTGATGAGCGGTTTAGGATTCTCAAATACGGCATCAAAGTAAATAACGAGCAGCGGGCCATAAAGCAGGGCGAAGAGTAACGTTGACCCGTAGAGCTCAGGAACACGATAAATGTAATTCGTCCAGAAAAGGCAGGACGCCAATAAACCGAGGGATTGTAAAAGGAGATAGAGGCCGAGAGCCTTAGATGCCCGGTTATTCAGGCGGGGTACGACGATTAATTTGATAGAAAAGAATAATCCGATAAACGAAAGCCCGATAAACAAAAGCCCGATAAACAAGAAATTCCAAAAATTCAGGACGATTTCGGGCAGTTCCTTCATGATAGATGCCCAATTTCCAGAAAAAGGAACACTCGAACTAACGGCACTCTCGTTTTTTCGCGCATTTGAAGGCAGAATGGTTTAACCCGATAAGATCTTACCACTTTCGTTTCGCTAGGTCGCTCCCGAAAAATGACAAAGTTAAAAAAGTGACATAGATCACTTTTTGTGACAACCAGGCGATTCAGAGTACCAAAATGTTTGGAAAAACTTTATATAGTTATTACTTTTTTAAACTCATAAGATATAGACATGACGAAAAGTAAAGTACTCCGAATGGACAACATCGGCATCGTTGTCGAAGACCTCAAATCTGCTATCGCCTTTTTTGTCGAGCTCGGCCTGGAGCTTGAAAACGAGATGACCGTCGAGGGACAATGGGTTGACCGCGTTGTCGGGTTAAACGGCGTTCGCACCGACATCGCCATGATGCGAACCCCGGATGGTCACGGGAAGCTTGAGCTGATGAAGTTCCAGAAGCCAACCGCTACCACCACTGAGGTGAACGTGCAGGTGAACACATTGGGTATACGCCGTATCATGTTCGCTGTTAAGGATCTCGACGACGTCGTTGCACGCCTGCAGAAGCGTGGGGCCAAACTCCTTGGAGGGGTAGAAAAGTTCGTGGACATGAACCAGGTCGGCTACCGACTCGGCTACCTCCGCGGCCCCGAGGGCATTATTTTTGGCCTGGCCGAGCAAATAGGTAATAGATCAACAGCGGATGTTAAGAAATCAAAAAAATCTGAAGTACAGATGGACAACGTTCTCATTGTTGTCGACGATCTCGAGGCAGCCAAGTCATTCTTCACCGAATTGGGTCTCGACCCCGAGGGTGAGACTAACGTCGAAGGACCTGAGGTTGGCAGCTTGATCGGACTCAAGGATGTGCGGGCCACCCTCTCGGTGCTGCGGACTCCCGATGGACACGGTCGCATCGAGCTGGACAAATTCCACACACCCAAGGCGATCGGATCTGTGTCCGTGGCCGCGCCGTCCAACACGCTGGGCATCCGGCGCGTGATGTTCGCAGTCGATGACATCGACGATGCCGTTGCGCGCTTGCTCGCCCACGGGGCCGAACTCATGGGCGAAGTGGTTCAGTACGAGGACACGTACCGGCTCTGCTACCTCCGCGGGCCCGAAGGGATTATCGTTGGGCTGGCCGAGGAACTCGGGTAATAAATCGGGATTAGCAGGCAGGCCGATGCTTTAACAACGCTCCTGCCTGGTCTCTTGCTTCCGACGGGTCAACGCACTATTTTGAAATGGTAATCGGCGAATTTTATAAAGCACGTCCAATCGTAGAGCGTAAGGTTGTGTTCGCCTGCTCGATTGTGATAAGCGATCGGAGACTGAATAATCGGGTTGTCTATGCCAGGCGGCACTTTCGGGAGCGACGACTTTAGTCCATATAATAAAAAAACAGGCTCTGCATTCTTTAACGAAAGGAATGTTCCTTTCGGATCGGCCCACAAGTCCTCCGATGCGTTCGTTGCATAGACGGGTCGTGGTGCGATCAATGATATCAGCATGTGCTGATCAACGGGAAGCAGGTTTTCCTTGTTATTGAACATTTTGTAATTGTTGTTAAACCAATGTGGAAAAGCTGCATTGATGACAGCTATTCTTTCTCCAAATTGCCGGCGTGCCAATGCCGCGCCGGTATTTCCGGAGCAATTCGTGACGCAGATTGCAAAACGCTCGTCCTGCGCTGCGGCCCACAACGATGCTTTACCACCACGGGAATGACCTCCCAAAACAACTTTTTTTCTATCGATCAATAGATCCTTTTGGAAATAATCCATTACACGGCTAGCGCCCCAGGCCCACGCACCTATAGCACGCATGCCGTTGTCTGCTTCCAGTTGTTCGGGATACAATTGCAGGACTCCGTCCATAAACAGATCCTTGTTGTCCGGCGCAAGATCATCGACATGGAATGCAGCGATAGCATAGCCCGAGTCAACAACTACTTCTGCTGGCCAGAAATCACTTTTTGTGATCCGTGCCGGATCCATGTTGTCTTTGCTTCGGTTGTTGATTAAAACAAACGCTGGAACCGGCTTTGCAGCGTTGTTCGGGACGAAAAGAACGAGGTTTATTTTAATCGACTTTCTTTGATTGAATACTTCTATCAGGACCTCTTTTAAATACGCCTTTCCGTCCATACTCGTCTTGCTCTCGTTCACAATCGAATATCTGATGCTATCATATGCCTTTGGCATCTGGCCATAAATATTGTTCTCGAATAGGGTCAGGATTTCACCTCGTCTGATTTGTTCCCAGTCCTCCTTGTTACGAACTAATTTGCCGGTAGTTGTTTTCAGAGCATCAGGCAGCAGATAGCCCGGAACTTTTGACTCATCGTAATTAGGGTGAAAGTCTTGTGCTTGTAGAGATGAATGACAGACTAGAAAAAGGAAGGGGATAATTAGGGCTTTCATATCGGACAGTCCATCTCGAGGATTTTCTTGTACTCCTTTTCTTTTACAGAACCAACCGACAATCGCGACAACCGCACCAGGTCCATGCTTTTCAACTCGGGCTCCGATTTGATCTCAGCTAATGTCACAGGCCTTTTCATGGCTCGAACGGGTTTAAGGTCGACGACTACCCAGTTGGCGTCGATTGTCGTGGGATCCTGGTATGATTCCTTCACGACTTCAGCAATGCCAACAATTGACAGCCCCTCATTACTGTGGTAGAAAAATACATGATCGCCCTTCCTCATAGACCTCAGGTTATTCCGCGCGCCGTAGTTGCGCACGCCATCCCAGAACGTTATTCCGTCGTTGACAAACTTCTCCCAACTGTACTTAAACGGTTCAGACTTTACGAGCCAATAATTCATGTAGCGATTAATTGATCAGCGAAAGTTAAAAAATGCCGGAGTAAATCCCGCCGCTCAAATCGATTTGAGAATGGTCGAATACTCACCGCACACCCACAGCCTTCACCAACTCATTAAGATACACTTCAATATTATCGTAATCCTTATCGATCGTGCGCTTGCACGCATCCGAAGCATCACTTGAATTCAGGTTATGGGCTTTCTCCCACGCGTCGGGCATACCATCCCGGTCTTTATCAGCACCAGGCTTCTGCGATGCAAGCGCTGGCCACCCACCGACATCGTTTTGCGAGTCGATGATACCGTTTTTGTTTTTTCCTGAAACGGAATTGCCGCTTTTCACCTCGGCAACAATGCGCGCATCTACAGCATCGCGGCGGTGACTTACGCCTGCATAGGCCAGGACCGCTTCATATGACTTTGCCGCAGGCTCCGCTGTCATGGTCTCGACCGCATACGGATTTTCAACAAACGTGGAATCCGCGTGGTCGGCCTTCACACCCAGCCTGTTGTTTTTCGACACTTCCTCATTTCCTTCCATGAAATTTCCGTCGAGATAAAATTTACCCAATGGAGAAGAAGGGTTTACGAATTGGGTGTTCCTGGACTTCTTCGAAGCGGGACCCGGCTTATAGTAGTTGTTCACCATATTATAGCGGCCTTTCTCACCGCCATACGTATTGTTCTGCATCCAGTTGTAAACAACGTTGTTTCGGAAGTCGACCAGTTCATCGGGACCATTCGGTGTAGTGGACGATCCGCTGAAGCGTGGCAGCCGACTGTTATGACTGGCAAGGAGATTATGATGATAGGTCGCTTTTTTTCCGCCCCAGATACCTCCGTAACCATGCTCGCCTTTCGTGTGTGCAGAGCTGTTCAGGCTTTCGGAAATAATACACCACTGTAGTGTGAAATTGCTGTTGTTGTAAAATGATGCACATTCATCAACAGACCAGCTCATAGAGCAATGGTCGACGATGATATTGTTACGCCCCTTCGTTCCGGAAATAGCATCACCCTCATATTTTTTTTCATCTCCCAAACGGAAGCGTATAAACCGAATGATGACGTTATCTGCATTGATATTAACAGAATAGTTCTTAATGCAGATGCCATCGCCGGCCGCGGATTGACCTGCAACAGTCACGTTGCCGGAGTTGATATTCAGCGGCGAAGCCAGTTCGATAGTCCCTGACAAAGAAAAAACAATGATGCGTGGGCCCTTTTCCTGGATGGCTTTTCGCAAGCTCCCCGGTCCATCGTCGTTCAGGTTATTGACGATAACAACTTTTCCTCCTCTTCCTCCCGTCGCATATTTTCCAAAACCTTCGGCGCCGGGAAAGGCAATGGGCATGTTCTGCGACTGACCTGTTAAAGAGAGAACTGTCAACAGTGACAGAGCGATCACAACAAACCTCAACTTCTTAAACATGCGGGGCTTTTTTAAAAATAGACTTGATCACAACTTCAATGCCACTTTGGAAGGATTGGGAAAAGTGTGAAGTCACTTCATACTTTTCCCAATTTCCATTCATCTGCTATTGCAGCCAGCGGGGGTCGCCAATGGTCTTGTCCTTCAGGGTTTGATCGGACAATTTGAAATTTCCATTGGCAGCATCGGTAAATCCGGGATCTAACGTGCTATGCGTTCCTGAATTATCAATTTTAAGGTTGGCGATCGCGGGCGCTTCAAAAGCTGCATCGTAAAAGCGCTGCGCGTTGAAGTAGTTGTTGTTAAGAAACGTGGGTTGTGTCGTGGCAGCCTGATTGATGTAAAATCCCGTCGATCCGGCGATGAGTGTATTCTTAACGCTCAACACATTATTGACGAAACGCACGTACAATATCCGGCGCGTACTGGTCACGTTGTTAGACACACCATAAAGTGTACAACGATCGATCGAAACATTGGCCGTTTTGCCCGTTCCGGTAAATCCCGCTGCGGCATCCATCCGTATGAAATCACGACCCGGTGCGCAGTTGTCGAACGTGCTGTTGGTAATGGTCAAGCCAGCCACGTAAGTGTTCCTGAAGTCGATGAAGTCACCTCCGCTGGTGAGGATATCTGTGAACACACTGTTGTCAATGCTGATGGCAGTCACTGTCGAGGCTACATTACCAGCCAGGAGCGAGCGCGCAAAATCATGAATGTTGCATCCGCTGATGGTGAGCGCGCTGTATGTCACAGCAGCCGAGTTGAAGCGGAGCGCGTCAGTCAGCGTAGCGTCGCCGTCGATGTCAAGGTCCCGTAGTTCCACCTCGGTTGCACCTGCTTCGACGCTGAACTGCACGTGGATCTTCGGTTTGTTGTTCGGATACAGTCCCTTGAGGGAAATCGCCTTGTTTAGGACGATGTTGCCTATGAACACGGTATAGTCACCCGGGAACAACACAAACGCATCGCCCGGTTGTGCTGCGGCGACGATGGCATTCAGGTCGTCTTCCGGGTGTACGGCAATAGCGTTGCCGAGGTCGATCAATGTTCTGAACCCAACGGCACCACGGTGCTTCGTCCCCTTTTTCAATTGTACAACGTAATCCGTTTCGCCTGTTAACCCGGTTACCGTAGCTGCCCCGGCAGTCTTTTCTGAATCTGTGATGGTGCGCTCGGTATTCCCGGGGGTAATAACCAGGTGACTTACGTCGCTATTCGCGGGCCAGCGTACTGTTGCCTCCGTTGCGGCAATGTCCGCATCTTGCAATGGAAGGAAAATATTTTCCTGTGCAGTCGTGATCGAAACAGCCATCCATTTGGAGTCAGCCACACCATCGGCGCTCACACCTTTCACCCTCGCCGAATAAAGCGTTTCACCATCGAACGCCCGTTGGTAAGGGATCTGTTCGGCGGTTACGGTAGCGCTGTGAATGATGGTTTTGAATTCGAGGTTGTCCTCACTGAACTCAACCACGTAGTGATCGGCATCGGCGCGGGTGATCCACGTCAGCTCGATCGTTGTCAGGTTGCGTACTCTTGCCGTCAGACCAGTGGGCGACAGTACCCGCTGCAGTTCAAGTTCTTCGACGATAGGGTCGATCTTGTCTTCGCAGGCAAAGAACCCGAAAGAAAGCGTCCCAACCAGGAGAGCGATATATAGAATTTTATTTTTCATAGTTGTTGCGGATTAATAGCCATAATCATTTGCCAGCTGTCCGTTGCTTCCATCCAGGAATATCTGCCAGATAGGCCAGTATTGTCTCGTGTTTGGATCCTGTGCATATATGGTCTCGATCTTCGTGTTGGTCAGGTTAGCAGCACTTACGTAAACCACATTGGAATCGAACTCTGCACTTTTATCAGCGGATTCTCCGCGGTTAAGACCATATATTACCAGCGACTCCCCATCGGCGGCATATTCGAAATACAGTTTTTGGGGCACATCGGCATATTCACCCGTTCTGTCTCTCAGCGCATACATCTTTGCCTTGGCCTCATCAAGTTTCGTTTTCAGGAGGTTCCACCGGATGAGTGCCTGCTTGCGTTCAAATTCACCACTGAACTCAAACTTCTGCTCGTTTACAATTCCGTTGAACATCGCGTCTTTCGAATTGAGGGCGTTTACATAATCCTCCACTTTCGTAGCGTGGTCGCCAGCTTTGAATGCTCTCTTCCTGATCTCCTTCAAATACGGTGCAGCAGCAGTAGGGCCTTCCAATTCGTTGGCCGCTTCAGCCGCCATCAGGAGTATCTCCGCGTAACGCATATAGATCTTGTTAACTCCATCGTCGTTGGTGGAAGTGACATACCGGTCCATCCACTCATACCTGTATTTACCGAAGTACCAGGTGTTCAGTGTGACCAACTCCTGTTTAGCCGTTCCGCTTACTGCAGTTCCCCAACGGTAGGGCACGCAGCTAACATCACGCCTGGTATCACTTACGTCAAAATCATAAAACAAGTAGGGTAAGGGACCGGCTTGTCCGCCACGATTGGCTCCGTTAGCCTGGTACTGGTCTATGCTCGTATGTCGTACGGCGAATGTAAAGAGCATCCTTCCCCTTCCATCGGCGAAAGGAATTTCCCAAAGGGATTCTCCTCCGGCTGTAACGTTGTCTTCGTTGTACAATCTCCACAAGTTTTCAAACGAAGACTCCAGCCTCGCGCTTCCACTGGCGATAACGTCCTTACATTCCTGGTAGGCAATAGCATACATGTTCGCTACCGATAATTCACTGTCTGTACTTCTCCGAACGCCATCGGGATATTGTGAAAAGCCGCTCGCCGCAAGGCACAAGCGGGCACGTAGCCCTTTAACAAAGGCCTTATTGATCCGCTCCACACTCCCTGTACCGCTGCTTTGATTGGGCCACGGTGTTAGTTCTGCAGCTTCGGCCAGGTCAGCAATCAGTTGTTTGTAGATCTCATCGCGGCTGGTTTTCGGCAAGTACATGGTTTCGGTATTGATCGGTTCGAAGCGGGCGGCTACATCGCCCCACGTTTTTAACAGATCGGCATAATACACCGCCCGTAACGTGAGCGCTTCGCCCAACAAGTGTCCCAACTCCGTACCGGGCAGCGGATTGCCATACGTGCGCAAGCCCCGTATACAAATATTGGCACGCTCAATACCAGAGTACATCATAGCCCAAACATTGTTTGAGGTGTTCATGTTGGAATTGTTTGGCTTCACATTATAAACGGCGAGGTCGGCATTATCTCCTGCAGTTTGAGATGCATTAAACCATTCGGTGTCGGTGTTCATTCCATACCAGGGCAGAAATCGGCCGCGATATGAATTTGTCTCTCCGAAAGGAAGTTTGATTCCATCTACTGCACCTTTTGCCAGATCGGGTGTCGAGAAGATCACAGATTCATCGAGCGATGACTTTGTTGGCGCTTCAAGAAAGTCCTTGCATGAGGTCAGTACTGTAGCGATCAGTATGACTACTATATATTTAGCTTTCATAATCGATTTCATAGTCAGATTAAAAATTGAGATTAAGGCCGAACACCAGTTGTCTGCTTCTCGGGTACGCCGAGTAGTCGACCCCGGGAGTGAGCGGCGTTTTTCTACGTGTAGAGACTTCCGGGTCGAAGCCGCTGTAATTCGTCAGCGAAAATACATTGTAGCCCGTTGTATAGAATCGCAAACTCTGTATCCGGAGCTTGCTGCTTATCGCAGCGGGCAATGTGTATCCAAGGGTCAACGTGTTGAGGCGCAGGAACGATCCGTCTTCTACTGCCCAATCGCTGAACACATACCGGCTCATGTACGGTGACCACATTGTAGTACCGGCGTTCATAGCTTCCAGGGTGGCAGGATCCGTAACGAGCTGTCCTGTTGACGGATCGACGTTGGTCCACCTGTTACCTTCGGCCATCATATCAGTCAGGTTCCGATATTGTGTTTGTGGGGTTGCGGTGGTATACTCGATCTTATTGGCGTTGTAAATGTCATTGCCATAGCTCCAGTTAAAGGAACCTGTGAGGTCGAATCCATATGCGTACGCGTTAACAATGAAACCCCCGGTGTGTTTGGGAGTGGCATTTCCGATGATCTCCCGGTCGTCGATCGTTACAGCACCATCGCCGTTCAGGTCCTGCAGTTTCATCTTGCCTGGAGCAATGGTACCAACAATCGTCGACGCATTGGCGACACCGGATTTCAAGGCCCAAGTTTGCGTTGTCGCGTCGTAACCTTCAAAATCCGATACTTCGTAACGTCCATCAGAACGATATCCATACATCAGACCGACAGGCCTTCCCGTCATCACGCTGTAGTCGAAACCAACTGCAGTGGATGCCCAGCCTGAAGCCGTTGCCTCATTCTCGATCTTATCGATCAAGCCCAATGACACAACCCGGTTCCGGTTAAAGCTGATGTTAGCCGAGAAATTCAATCCGTACTTTTCTTTCTCGATAGCAACATAATTGAGGGATGCCTCCAGACCCTTGTTCTCGGTTTCACCCATATTGCGATACTGAGTGTCGTATCCTGTTCCCGATACCGGGAACCCGATCAGAAGGTCATTCGTGTTATTGCGGTACACTTCGACTGTACCGGTGAGGCGGTCGCCGTTAAGACCGAAATCCAATCCAATATTGCGGGTATTCGTCGTCTCCCATCTCAGATCCGGATTGGCCATTATTTTTGAAGCCGACCAGTAATTGTCGAAGCCGCTGATCCAGGTGTTGGCGCTGGACACGAACGACTGCACCATTTGCCCGGCTGGAATATTATTGTTGCCCGCAGTTCCGTAGCTCACCCTTAACTTCAGCGTGCTCAACCAATTTCTCGTTCCCGCCATGAAATCTTCCTCCACAATCTTCCATGCGAGCGCTGCCGAGGGGAAATATCCCCAGCGGTTGGCTTCCGAAAATTTGCTGGAGCCGTCAGCCCTGTAGGTGGCGGAGAGCAAGTACTTGTTCTTGAAATCATAGTTAAAGCGACCGAAGAATGAAAGCAACTTGTCGTCCGGGGCAAAATAATTGTCGGTGGATTGTGCCTGGCCCTGCGTAGTGAGCTTGAATGCCTGATCGGAAGTGAATAATGTAGGAAAGCCGTGTACGACCGACGTCAGTGTATTAGTTGTAGTGTAGATCATCTCCTGACCGAACAACAACTTTGCATGCTGCTTTTCACCTAAAAGTTTTTTGAAATCGTAGCTGATCGTGTTGGTATTGCGGATGCGTTCGTCCCGCTGGTTTCCAAGTACGACCGCAGGGTGTCCCTGATTTTCGGCCGAAGGTGCGTTGGCCACATAGTAAGTGCTAAGTCCGTAGAACCGGTCATCATTGTTGTTAAGAAAATCCAGTCCGACATCACTGCGGTATTCAAAGTTCTCGAGCGGTCGCCAGGTAAAAGCACCTGCAAGGTTGTAATTGGTACGTACCTGTTCGCGGTTGTTATCGGCTGTGGCCGTCAAGGGATTGATCATATAGCCGGCTACGGTTTCGTCTGTGTTATCGGTCGACAACCCCGGGAGTGGGATGGGAGCATACGATACGCTGTGTTTCAACCTGGAGTCGGCGGACGACACTTCGTTTTGCTCGTTGGCGCCGCTACCGTTGATTTTCGTTTTCGAATAGCGCAATGAAAAGGCGAGATCGACTTTTTCATGTGCCTTGCTGTTCAGTTTGAGCGTTATGTTGTCGCGAACGAAGTCGGAGCCAATCATGATCGCTTTCTCATCGAACCTGGCGTAGTTAACAGAGTATTGCGTTTTATCCGATCCTCCTCTTACGCTCAGGTCGTTGCTGAAGACCTTTCCCGTGCGGCCGTAAACCTGCCGCTGCCAGTTGTTGCCGGGCAGATCTGCATACAGATCCCTGTCCTGGTATGACCCGAAGTACTTTTCATACGACGGCAGGTCCGCCTCGAGCAAAGCATATTCATGTTGCCAGTTTACATAGTCACTGGGAGAAAGAACATTCAACGTTTTGGCAATTCGCTTCGCACCGGCGAACGCATTGTAGCTTACCGAAACCTTGCCCGCGGTACCGCCCTTGGTAGTAATAATAACCACACCGTTAGCACCACGCGACCCATATATGGCTGTAGAGGAAGCGTCTTTCAGAACATCGATGGACTTGATATCGGAGGGAGAGATATCATTGATGCTGTTAACGGGAAACCCATCCACTATAAACAATGGTGAGCTGTTCTGCGTGAGTGACCCACCACCACGCACACGAATTCGGATCTCAGCATCGGGCGAACCCTCCGTGGAAGATACCTGCACGCCAGCCAATCGTCCTGTGAGTGATTCTGCAACAGATGATACCGGCATTTTTTTCAGATTGTCGCCCGTAACGGATACTATCGACCCGGTGAGGTCCGATTTCTTCATCGTGCCATAACCGACAACGACCACCTCATTAAGCTGTGTCACATCGTTTTCCATTATAATATCCAATGTGGTTTGGCTACCGATGGGTACCTCGATACGTTTCATACCGATGAAGGATACTACGAGTACCGCGTTCTCCGGAACAGTGATCGTGAATTTTCCTTCGGCGTCGGTAACGGTACCATTGTTTGTACCTTTTTCGACTACCGAAACTCCTGGGACAGCGGACTGTGTTTCATCTTTCACAATCCCTGAGATGTTGCGCTGGGCTTGTGCTGTCATAGCATTCACTGTAAGCATGAGGGTAAGCCCTGTTACCTTCAGCCATTCTTTAACGTGTAGACTTCTCATCATAATAGAGCGTTAGATGGATAATGTTCACTGTGGATATAGGTTGATTGAAAAGGCAGGTTGACGCACGGTGGCGGGTGTTGAGTCGATTCGGGGGAGCGTGTACGTACGAGACTGTTGGATACATAAATTCAACCAGAGTTGCGCAATCGATTGCACAATATAATGGAATTTAGCTCGATTTTGCCAAGCTTTTCGTCACAAATCTCTCGAACAGGGCACCTTAGCAGGGGGCGCTGGGAGGGACCATTGAATTTTCAGCTAAAAATGCGCAATCGATTGTACGGAAATGATAAAACGGGGCTGCTGAAATTCTTTGTCGGCTAGATGAATCTCTGTAGGGCGGCCCGCCAGTCCTTGAACTTTGCAGGCTTGGTGACAAAGTCCTTCGCTCCAAGCTCCCGCACTTCTTTGATCGCCCATTCGTCACTGCTGGTGCTGAGGATTACAATCTGGACATTTTTCAGTTTTCCGACAGTCTTGATCTTACGCAGAAACTCTGTTCCGTTCATGATAGGCATGTTCAGGTCAAGAAAGATGACATCGGGCAGTACATCGAAGGTGCTCAGCTTCTCGAAGCCGTCAGCGCCGTTAATAGCGGTAACCAGCACGGCGGACGGATCCAGTTCGGAGACGATCTCCAGGAATGTTTCCCGGTCATCTTCGTCATCATCAACCAAAAGAATTCTCTTCGACGAAGACACTACTGTGCAGGATGTTTAGGGATACAAAACTATACGGTGGCTCCAAGAACGGGAATTGATGCGAAAAATGCTATTTGGCGGTCGCCGTAAACGTGGGTGTAAGCCATTTCCAGGGCGGAAAAACTGGTTTCTTAAGTTGCCTCGCTTGGTAAAAGAATAGTAAAGGTGGAGCCTTTGCCCACCGTTGATTCTGCGCCGATGCGCCCGCCGTGATTGTTTACAATTTTTTTGCAAAGCGCCAGACCGATCCCGGTACCTGCATATTTTTTGTCCTGGTGCAGGCGCTGGAACAAAGTGAAGATTTTTTCCGCGTATTGCTGGTCAAAGCCGACACCATTATCAATCACCTGGATCTTTACATAGTTGCCAGGAAGCGGCAAGCCGGCTTCGGTCATCTCACTGTTGGCTGTTATTGCCGATGTGATTTGCAGGACCGGCCTGCGATCGCAAAACTTTAACGCGTTGCTGATGAGATTGGCGAACAGCTGGTGAAGTTGCAGCGCGTTTCCGAAGATTACAGGAAGGTGGTCTGAGTTTATGACTGCACCTTTCTCTTCGATGACCAACTCGAGATCCGTTCGCACTTGCATAACGACCTCGTTCAGGTCTGTAGGTACATGAGATTTTTCCGGCTGCGACAGACGTGAATATGCCAGCACATCTCTGATCAGGTTGGACATGCGTCGTGCCGCATTCTCTATTTTTTCAATATACCGGGTAACGGCCTCGTTCTTTTCGGTAAGCTCCTCAGCCAGACGGTCCGTGAATAAAATTACTTTGCGAAGCGGTTCCTGGAGATCGTGGCTGGCAACATATGCAAACTGCTCGAGGTCGGCATTTCTTTTTTGCAACTCAGCGGTCGACACCACAAAACCATTGATATTATGCGCTGTCATCAAGGCTGCGTAGATTTCCCCGGTTTCATTTTTAAGCGGGCGCATAAAGCTTTCATAAAAATCGCCTGTAACAGCAGACCGGTATTGCGGGTTGTGAACAAACTCGCCCTCGAGTGCTCTGACTATGCTGTTGTAAGTCAGCGAATCTTTAACCTGGGGCATCACTTCATCGAATTTTTTGCCTAATACTTGCTCGCGTGTTAAGCCGAATTCTTCTTCACACTTGTCATTATAGCCGATCAAACGCATCTCGGTATTGAACACGGCGATCAGGACCAGGGACGAATTCACCACCACCTCGGCGAATTCTTTCTCTCGCCGATAGGCTCGCGTGCGTTCGTCAATTTCGAACTCCAGATGCTGGTTATACTTCTGGATTTCCTTGTTTTGGATCTCGATCGTGGAAAGCATCGCGTTAAATGCATCCTTAAGCTGGCCAACTTCTCCATCCGCCGGATTCGTTGCCCGCACCGAGTAGTCTCGCCGCTCAGACACCTGGACGGAAATTTCTGACAGCGCTATTAATGGATCGGAGATGGCGCGCTCAAGCCGGCTGGATAATAAATATGCAAGCACAAAACTGACAACTATTACCGAACCGGCGATGAGGGCGTATAGCATCAACCGCTGTTCAATGTCTTCGGTGCTCCGTCGCAGATATAACGTGCCCAATCGTTTATCACCTATTGTAACCGGCACGAAGCCTTCTACTTTTCCGCTTCCTATTTCAAAACCATTGTTATGGGGGGTGCTGGGAATTTCAGTCACGGTTGTGTCACCAATAAAGCTGGCAAGAATGCTACCATCTGCCTTAAATAAAATGGCGGTGGTGACCAGTCTTTCAGCCTTTACGGCAGAAATAATCTCTTGTGCCACATCGGCATCTTCAAATGCGAGCGCGGCTGTTGAATTTGCAGCCAGGATATTGCCGAGTACGTTCATCTCCCGGATGGTTGCGTTCCGATAGGAAACCACCTCGTATATAAATAGAACAGTAAAGACAATCAGCAAGGAAATAGCGCTGATCAGGCTTGTCAGCCGGATAAGGCGTGTTCGAATGGATGAACCTTTGAGTTTCATTTTGGTTGATAGACAGTTGCGAGCTGCAATAGTTTAGAGCTGATCGTCAGGCCCGCATCGCTCGCTGCCTGATTGTTGATCTCAATTCTTATTTTTTTTCCCTCTTTATAAAATCGCAGCAGTCCATTCTGCTCCATAAAATCCTGCCGTTCGCCTATAGTAAGCACCGGGTGTTCTCCTGTCACTTTGCCCGGTTTCGGCAGTGAGCCAACGTAAAGGATCTGGCAGTTTCCGACATCTTTCGGAGTCGCAAAATATTTCACCACGATTGGTCGTGACTGGTAACGCTCATCTGCAACCGCCTCCTCAAGAAATCTTCCGAAGACATTTTCTCCGAGCACGCCGATGATGAACGGGTCTTGCGGCGATTCAAAAGTTTCTGCTGGCCATTCGATAAACTGGGTGAAATTGTAAATGAAGACCGCCTTGATCTGAAGCTCATTGACCGGCTGACCGTGTGCGCGACCCACAAAGGCCAATGCGCCCAGGCATTGCAATAGTATGAGCAGGCTTTTGATTCCCATTCTGGTGTGAATTTTCAGGGGTTTCAAAAGCGGAATGTTAAACGTCCGAAGTAGTTTCTAGGAATCTTCGACACATCGAATTCAGAATGCCGGCCCCGGACAAAGTTTTGCGCGGTAACCGATATTTCCATCGACCTGTAATTGAATGCAAGCCGGGCATCGGCGGTCGCATATTCGGGTATACGGGCCGTAGCGAAAGACGCCGGTATATAATCCATGTACCTGGCAACAATGTCGAGCTTCAGGTTGAGCGGCAGGTTGAGCATAGACTGAAGCACCAGATGGTGTCTTGCATCATTGGACAAGTAGGATGGATCGTGTAGGTGTCCTTCCTTGGCATGGATGTCCTTTGCGAAGTAGGTGAAGCCGCCGCGAAGCCGCCACCCTGTTGTTACCTGGCAGGTTCCCGAAAACTCGGCGCCCCATGTAGATCCTTCCGATCCGTTCTGGATCTGATAGGTCTGTGTGCCAGGCAGTGCTTCGACGCTGTACAGGTCATTATATATATTATAGAAGCTCGCCAGTGAAAGCATGATCCGGGATGAAGGCTCGACCCGGTATCCGGCTTCGAGAGCGTCCATTTTCTCGGACTCAAAATTCGGTCCGCCAGCAACGCTCGGAATATTCGAAGGCTGCGGTTCTAATGGCAGGTAATAGTCGACATCGAAACGGGTTGGGGGACGAGTAGCATGCGAGGCTGCTGCCCATACTGTATTCCTGCTGTTGGGAGAAAATGCCAGCCGCACACTTGGCTGCGCCTCAAAGCCGGAAAAAACGGTGTGCAAGATCTTCGATCCGACAGTTAGCTTTGTCTTTTCCGTGAGGGATATTTCATCCTGGATAAAAGCGCTATAAATCGGCATCATCCGTTTTTCCGGCAAGAGTCCCACGAATGTTTTATTGTACACGTGATCGGCGACATGACGATAACCCGCACCCCATACGATGTTGTGACGCGAACGGATCGCCAGCTTGTACTGAAAATCCAGATCGAATGTTTTCATTTCATCAGCTAAAGTCAATGGATCATTAGTCCAGTACCTGTCATAATATAGTTGTACAGTGAAATTTGATGTCTCATCGACCTTATGGTTCCATCGTGCCAGCACATTTTGAGCATCGAACCCTGAGCCCTCGGTGGTTTCACGATTGCCAATGTTTAAATCGCCCTGCACGGCGAACTGATCGTCTTTGGTCGGGTACAGGCCGAGGCGGAATCCCACCTGTGTGTTGCGCCAACTGTCGATGTTGCGCGTCCCGTCTGGAAGGAATGTTCCATTACGCTCCGAGTGCTGGGCATAAACCCGATAAAAGGTGGTCTTCCCGATACTGTCGGCGTACCTGGCACCTACATGCATTTTCATAAAATCACCACCGGCGCCCGTAATCATCAGGCCCTGGGTATCGCGCGCCCTTTTGGTGATGATACTGATGATGCCGTTGACTGCGTTCGCTCCCCACAATGCACCGCCGGGGCCGCTGATCACTTCTATCCGTTCGACATCTTCGAGCAGTACGCTTTGCAGATCCCAGAGAACACCACCGAATAGTTGTGTATAGACTGCACGACCGTCGATCAAAACCAGGAGCTTATTTGCAAATACTGTGTTGAAACCTCTCGCGCTGATGACCCATGCGCCCGAGTTCAATTGAGAAACCTGTAGGTTGGGGGCAAGCCTTAGTGCCTCCGGAATGTTGGTCGCCCCGGAGCGCCTGATATCCTCGTTGGTAATAACCAGGATCCCGGAGGCATTTTCTGACAACTTCTGCGGACTCCTTGAAAGGGAAATGACCTCAATATTCATCAGCTCCTCAATGCTTAGCGCCTTAAGCTTCTTAACATCAGTTTCCTGCGCGATCAGGTCAGGCGCGATCAGGAAGAGACAAAGGGAAAGGATTAAAAGCGTTGGGTAGCCGTGGTGATGCATGCCGGGAAGAGTTTTGTTTGGAAGATCACTGAGACTTGATTGCACTCCACGGGGCCAAGGCATGAAATTAAGCAATTTGTGCGTCTTCAATTAAAGAGCGATTTGTCGCTCGGGCAGTATCACTTTAAACGTCGAACCCTTTCCTTCCTCTGAAACCGCAAAAATATCGCCGCGATGATTTAGCACGATCTTTTTACATAAGGCTAGCCCTATACCAGTGCCGGAAAACTCCCGCATTGGATTCAATCGTTGGAAAATGGTAAAGATCTGGGTGGCGTATTTCTGATCGAAGCCAATGCCATTGTCCTCGAAAAGGAGCATATAATAATTGAGGCCGGAAGTGAGGGAAGGATATTTAGCGACTTCGTGCGCGTCCATCTTCTGTGAGCTGATTCGGATAACCGGCTGTTGATCACGGGTGAACTTTAACGCATTGCTCAACAGATTGTAAAACAATTGATTGATCTGAAGTGGTATTGAATCTATAGTTGGAAGCGGCATACATTCGATGACCGCATTCCTTTGCTGGATCAGCAATTCGAAGTCGCCCTGCACGTCTGCGGCTACCTTTTCAAGGTTCGTGAGTTCCATCACAACGCTCTTTTCCGAAAGCCTGGAGAAATTTAAAAGATCAGTGATCAACTTGCTCATTCGTTCCGAAGCTCTCGATATTTTATTAAGATAGAGCCCGGTAGATTGTTTGTCGCCTTTTTCGCCTTCCATGAGGCTCGAATATGTTCGGATCTTGCGAAGAGGCTCTTGCAGGTCGTGACTGGCAACGTAAGCAAATGCTTCCAGTTCGCGATTGATCTTCTCGAGCTCCGCGTTTCGTTCGTGAACTTGTTGTTGCAACCAAACATTGTTTTTCTTCGTACCGCTGATCTCGAGTTGCGCTTCCAGCCGCGCAATGAGTTCCCGCGAAAAAAACGGTTTAACCAAATAATCGTTAGCGCCTTTTTCGAGTCCTTCGATAGTTGCCTCCTGGCCGGCCCGGGCAGATAGCAGGATGAAGGGAATATCGTGAAGGCGGCTATCCTTTCGAACCCATGCCAATAACTGGAAGCCGTCCATGTTCGGCATCATTACATCGCTCAGTATCAGATTTGGAAGCCGCTCATTAATAATCTTGATTGCTTCGAGACCATCGCTTGCGGTTTCAACTTTCCATTTGGCACTGAGCAGTCGCTTGAGATATTCGAGCATCTGGGTGTTATCATCAACAGCAAGGACGGTGATACTATCATTATAACTTACCGGGGTTGCGACATTCTCCTGGTCATCTTCTTTTTTATTCTTACCGTGAGCCCACACGTTCGCTTCATTGAGATAAGCGCGCGCGCGCTGTGTTTCACTTGGTTTTTGCTTCGCCGGGGTGACCATAACCGGATCGAGATGTGCAGTGCCTTTTGGTATCCTTACAGTGAACGTGGTTCCTCTCCCCACCGTACTTTCTGCCGTAATCTCACCGTCATGCAACTCGACAAGCTCCTTCACCAGCGCGAGACCGATGCCCGTACCTTCGAACGAACGGGAACGGCTATTTTGAACGCGATGAAATCTCTTAAAGATATTCCCCACGTCTTCTCCCGGGATGCCCACGCCGGAATCCCGTACTTCAAGCACCGCGTGATCTTGCGTTTCGCTCAACACTACTTGTATGGAACCTTCGAATGTAAATTTAAGAGCATTGGAAAGAAGGTTGAGGACGATCTTCTCCCACATTTCAACGTCGACAAAAATGGATTCAGATAACGGGCGACACCCGACCGTGTATGCAAGCCCGGCCTTTTCAATCGCCGATTCGAACGCACCGGCAAGGTCGCGAGTAAGTTCCGCGAGGTCGGTCGCTGTGTAGGATGCCTCAACCCGGTTCGCTTCGATGCGTGAGAAATCAAGCAATGTATTGACAAGCTTCAAAAGTCGAAGAGCGTTCTGATAGATCATCAAAAGTTGTTCGCGATCGATAGCAACCCCGGGCTGCTCCGGTGCTCCCAGCAGGTCTTCCAGAGGGCCAAGCATTAGGGTCAATGGCGTCCGGAACTCATGACTTATGTTATTGAAGAATGCTGTCTTTGCCCGATCGATTTCAGCCAGGGCTTCGGTGCGCTTTCGCTCTTCTTCATGAGCAAGGGCATTTCTCAACGCTACCGATACCTGGTCGCCAAGCAATTCAAAGAAAGAGTAATAGTTGTCGTTCAATGCACAGTTCGGACTCACACCCGCGATCATGACGCCAAGTGGCGTATTGGGATCGGATGATGGGATGGGCAACGAAATCACAGACTTGACAACGTCGTTCCATGGGCCACTGCGAATCGAGATCCAGCTATCGATCCCGTTTGTGATAACTGTTTCGCCCCTCAACGCCTGTTCTATCGACCAAACGTCGGTGGACGGCAACGTCGAAACATCGAAGTTCGCGGATGCGCGAAGCTGAAGTTTGCGATCGGGCTCGACAGTATATAATAAAATGAAGGGGACATCGGCGTGGTATTCGGAGACAGCCGTTGCAATGTCTTTGCAAACTTTGTCGATGCCACGGGTTATCCCTGCCTTGGAAGAAAGGTCGCGCTGTAGTTTTAGCCTTCGCTCACCCAATACCTGTTGAGTTACCTCGCTGCACACGCAAAGCATTCCATCTATTAAATTATCGTCGTTTTCGACGGCACTGTACGACAAGCTGAAATATGTTTCTTCCTGGTAGCCCGCCCTTGAGAGTGCAAGCATTTGTGCGGGAACCCAATTGGAAATGCCGGTCGACAAGACGTGTTTGATCATTGGACCGATGGTGGGCCACGACTCTGCTTGCGTTTCGATGATCGATTTTCCTAACGCACCCGGATGTTTATCTCCGATCAGATTAGTATAAGCGTCATTATAGATCTGTATGAGCCTTTCGCCCCACACGATGATCATTGGATACCGGGAGGCAAGCATGGTCTTAATGGTTGCCTTAAGACTTTGCGGCCACGCCGAACGCGGGCCCATTGGAGTAGCAGCCCAATCGAGTGCGGCAATTCGCTCTTCCAGCGATGGGCTGTGCGTAGGGTCGCTGCGGGAATTTTGATGCGAATCCATCCAACTATTCCTTTCTCAATAAATGCTACCGACCTAACCATTCAAAAGATGTCGGAAGCTTTCAAATGTCGGATTTTTTATCAAAATACCGTGTGGAAAAATTTCCACGAATCGCGTTGGAGACTTATCTGGCCACCGTCACATACCCCTTGTAGTTCAGCCCTTCACATAATGCATTGCGCAGAATGTAGTAATAGACACCAGCGGGTTGATCGCCGCCGTTCCAGGTGCCGGCGTAATTGGTTTCTTCATACACAACCCTTCCCCAACGATTGACAATGGAAATGTCCCACTTACTATTGTCGAGGCCCGGGAAGTCGAACGTCGGATTCCATCTGTCTCCGTTCGGTGTGATCACATCGGGTATAATATCTATCGGAGCCTGAACATGGATCTGTGTGCTCACCGATGTCGTGCAGCCGAATTCGTTCGTCGCATAACCTATCACCTCGTGAGCGCCCGGATCCTCTATTGTCACAGAAATGTCATCGCCCACGCCGGCCGTAATTCCGTTTATCGTCCAGGTCCACGCCAGTAGGTCGTCGGCTTCTGTTTGTCCTGCCAGTTTCAAGGCATCGCCACGGAACAAGCAACCCGGTGTGATGATAGTCTCGATGACCGTTGTATCCCTTACTACAACTTCCGTGGGTGCTGCTGCGGGAACCTTACAACCGTTGGCGTCGGTCAGGATCAGTGAGGGCTTGAATGCACCTGTGGAATTGTAGAGGTGAGTCACAGCATTTGCGACTTTATCCAACACCACACCATCGCCGAAGTCCCACGTCATGTTTACAGTGTTGATGGTGCTGGCGTCAAAAGTGACAGCCCGGTTTGTGCATGAAGATGGGATCGAGGTTCCGAAGCTCCCTGATGGCCCTCCAACATTAACAAACTGCGGCGACTCCTTCGATCCGCGGCATCCATTTACATCGGTGACCTCCAGCAGCACGTTAAAGTTTCCGGCAGTGACATATATGTTGACAGGATCTTTGAGGTTGGAAGTTTTGCCGTCGCCAAACGCCCATTGCCACTTTGCGATTTCCGGTGTTGACAGGTCTTTGAACGTAGCGGTAAATGGGGGACAGGTACCTGTATTCTTGTCTACAGAAAAATTCGCAATAGGACTGACAATATTAACAATGGCTGGCTTTACGATTTTCTGTTCACAGCCATAAGCATCGGTAGCGAACAATGTGACGGCATAAGGGCCCGGCACATTGTATGTAATTTCCGGACTCTGCAGTTGCGACGTTTGTCCGTCGCCGAAGAACCATTCGAAGGACGCGGCGCGCTCGGAAGTGTTGGCGAACGTGATCGGCTCGTTAACGCAGAAGTTCGCCTTCTCAACAGAAAAATTTGGAACCGGAACCTGGAATTCAATGGCATCCTCCTTTGTAAAGACACAACTGCCCTCGGAGTTGGATATACGCAGGTTCACATCATACGCCCCCTGCGCCGTGTAGACGTGCTGCGGATTGCGATCAATCGATGTCTGCCCGTCGCCGAACTCCCATAGCCAGCTGGTTGGCGAGGGCGTCCCCGTAGACTGATCCTTGAACGCTACCGTAAAGTTCTCACAACTGCTTGTCGCATCGAACGAAAAGGCACTATGCATGTTGAGGACCTCTATTGGAATTGTTTTTTCCACTCTGCAACTGTCGGAGTCTTTCACTTCCAGGGTGGCCAAATAATTTCCCGGCGTGAAGAGCGCCGCGCTGAAATTCGGTTGTCTACTACTGTACGGCCCCAGCGTCCAGGTCCATTTTACGGCGGCGTGCGATTCGTCTGTGAACGATATCGGGATCCCTGCACAGGGCTTCTCGTTGTCGACCGTGAACTGTGCGCTAACCTGCTGTATGGTGAGTGGCAACAGCGAGATCGTCGTGCAACCCGTCGAGATGTTGGTACCGATAAGCTTCAGATCATACTGGCCTTCTGCTGCATAGTGATGGCTGGAGATAGTGAGATCAGTTGAGGTTTGGCCATCACCAAAGTCCCACGAGAGCGCATCGTAGTTGCTCGATAAGTTCGTGAGCTGCACATCAAACGGACTTTCGCATGCTTTCGCGGCTAAAAAGCTGACGTTCGGATTCTTGATTGTAATTAGATTGGTGCGTGTTGCGATGCCATTGCAGCCATTCGAGGCAGTCAGCGTCACCGTGTAGGTGCCAGGCGTCGCATACTGATGCACCACAAGCTTTCCATCAGTGATCCAGCCGTCACCAAAGTTCCAGCACCAAAATTCCGCGCCTTGCGAATTATCGGTGAACGTTATCGGCTCTCCTGCGCAGGCAAGTGTTTTGTCCACATCAAAGTTCGCGACGGGAGCAACGTTGTTCACTTTCACCGTTGTCTGTTTGGTAGTAAAACATCCGTGAATATTGGAAGCTTTCAGCGTCACCTGGTACGTACCCTTTGTAGTAAACACATGTGTAGGGCTCGTTGCTGTCGAGGTGCTGCCGTCGCCGAAGGTCCAGAGGTATGTTGTTCCGAATGTTGCCACGGATTTGTTGACAAAGTTGACGGTGAATGGAGCGCAGCCGGCGAGCGGCGTCTTGTCGGGCTTGCAAGTATACAGTTCGTCGGGACTGAAGTTCGCAGTCGGTGTTTTGATCAGCGTGACGATCTCTTCTGTCGCATAGTCGCAACCGGCCGCGTTGAAGGCAACGAGCCGCACTGTCTGATTGCCGGGTAAATGGATAGGACTAATGAGCTTAATCGATTTGGAAACCAGAACATCGTCGATGTACCACTCGACGTGTGTAGCAAATTTCGAGTTGCTGATCAACGTCAGGTTCAGACTGCAGTCGATGCTCTTCGCCAGTATTGGGACGGCAGGCTGGAGAATGTCGACCGTCTGTGTCACGATTGATGCACACTCATGGTTTAGCATTTGAGCCTTCAGTGTGACCTGATGGACACCTGCCTCCTCGTACGTTGTCGCAGGACTGATTTGCGTTGAAGTCTTCCCGTTGCCAAACGTCCATAGGTAGCTGGCGATTGGGTCGGTGGATATTGCGGTAAACTTGACCGGCCGTCCGGGGCACACCGGGTCCGGTGAAGTGGTGAACTGGACGCCTGCTTCGCTGCCGGCGAATACTTTGTGAGTGATACTGCTTTCACAGCCTGTTTCGTCTCTACTCTTAAGTACAACATTGTAGCTAGCCGCACTATTATATGTGTGAACGGGACTGGCGGCCGTGCTCGTCTGGCCATCGCCGAAGTTCCATTGATAGGTGATAGCCCCCGTACCTGTCGTAGCGTCCTCAAAACTAAATGTGGCGGGAAGCGTGCACACGGCTATCGATGATGGAGAAAAGGCTGTGCGCGGGCCCTTCACAACGATGGCCGGCTCAACGGTCTTTGTGCTCTCGCAACCATGTTGGTTGCGGGCTTTCAGCGAGACAGTATATGATCCGGGCTGCTGAAAGATATAAGTGGGGTTGGCGGACTGGCTGGTGCCACCGTCGCCAAAGACCCAGAACCAGTTGGTGACGGAACCAGAAGACGTTGAAGTTTTATCCTGGAAGTTCACCGACAATGGCGCACATCCGGTCGTAGCATCGAAGGAAAAGTCAACGGTTGGCGGACCATACACTTTGATGAAGCCGGTTTTAGTCTTGGGAGAGCCACCGTTCGAGACGGTGAGTGAAACTTCATATTCGCCCGGCGCGGAGAAGACAGCGCTTGGATTTTGAAGTGGCGAAGAGTTGCCGTTGCCGAAGGTCCACGCCCATGAAGAGGGTGATCCTGTCGATGTGTCGGTGAATTTGACAGTGAGAGGGAAGCAGCCGGTGGTGACATCAGCAGTGAAATCGGCCACTTGCCCCACGACAGGTTGTGCCAGCACTATAGCCAGTGCCAAAAATGGGACTGATAATGTACGACCTGAGAACACGCGTTGATAATTGGGGTGACTATCAATCGTAAGATAGTGCATGAAAATCATCTATAAAATAGAGATCGAAGACCTCCGGAAGTAAATGACATCTTTTTACATCTCCTTACCCCTATGTGACATCCGATCTCGGGCCTGCCTGGTATATTTACTTGCGATTTATAGGAGATAGTAACCTTTTGACCATTCGCCAGTAACATTCCAAACCCAGGCTTATGACAAATTATTTCAGATCAACGCTACGAAATCTGTGGAAGAACCGCGGCTATAGCACATTGAACGTCGTCGGCCTGGCAGTTGGCGTGGCCTGCGCATCTCTCATCTTCCTTTGGGTAGAGGACGAACTCACCTTCGATCATGATGTTCCGAATCGAAATCACATCTACATGGTGATGGAAAACGAAATTCACGGTGGCGTTGCCTACACGAGCAATGGTGTTCCCGGACCGATGGCCGCCGTCCTGTCAGACGAAGTTGCGGGTGTAATGAATGCATCCCGAATTACGGAGGACCGTACTTCGGCACTCATAACCGCCGAAAACAAAACATTTTATGAGAAAGGTGAATACGTCGATTCTACTTTCCTCTCCATTATAGATCTACCGTTGCTGAAGGGCTCTTCTGAAACCGCGCTTAATGACCTGTATGCCGTCGTGATCACCGAACGAATGGCCCTGAAGTTCTTCGGAACGACAGATGTATTGGGTAAGGCCATAAACATCGACAAGGATAATCTTTTTACTATTACGGCTGTCATTCAAAACCCACATCCGAATTCATCGTTCCAGGCGGATTGGTTTGCACGATACGAACTGCTGGAAACCAAATTTCCCTGGTTGACCCGATGGGATGCTAACGCAGCGCTCACCATTGTCGAACTGTATCCCGATGCGGACGTCAATGCGATCAACGAAAAGCTGACAAAAGTTTATAAGGATAGAAATACCGCCAGCACCAATTCCTGTTTTTTGTTCCCGATGAATGACTGGCATCTCCACCATAGTTTTTCGAACGGAAGCCAGGATGGAGGAGGTCAGATCAAATACGTCAGGCTTTTCACCATCATCGCATGTATCATTCTTTTGGTTGCATGTATCAATTTCATGAATCTCGCCACAGCTCGTTCAGAGCAACGCATTAAGGAAGTAGGTGTTCGCAAGACATTGGGGGCAGGCAGACGCATTCTCATTTCACAATTCCTTTCGGAGTCACTGGTGCTGGCATTCGTTTCCGTGGTGGTGGCGCTCGCGATCGTCTATTTTGTAATTCCCGGATTCAATTCACTTGTCGGGAAAGAGCTGACGATGCGTTTGAACGATTGGTGGCACATTGGCGCTCTTGTGGCAGTGACATTGACCTGTGGCTTACTTGCCGGAAGCTACCCGGCCTTTTACTTGTCTTCGTTCAATCCCATCCAGGTGCTTAAAGGGGTGAAAATAAAGGCGAGCTCCGGCTTCATCCGTAAAGGGCTTGTGGTGATGCAGTTCATGGTATCGATTACCTTAATGGTCGCCACAGTGATCATTTATCAACAAATCGATTTCACGAAGGGGCGCGACGTCGGGTACACCACCAAACAGACTATATATATGGGGATGCGTGGGACTGTGCGTGAGAATTTTGACGCCATCAGGAGCGAGCTTATCCGAAAAGGTGTAGCCGAAAATGCCACAATGAGCATAAGTCCGGTGTTTAAATTCGGTTGGTACGACTCCTTCGACTTTTCATGGCAGGGAAAGGATCCTAACGACAAGATTTCGATCCTTACGGAGGCTGTTACTCCCGAATATATTTCTACGGTCGCGATGACGATAAAAGACGGACGTGACTTCAACGCCGACGCCAAAACAGACGTCGACAATATAATAATCAATGAAGCATTCGCTAAGCTGATCAGCGATCATTCGGCGGTTGGCGAAGAGGTCGTTAACGGGACGCATCACATGAAAGTTATCGGCGTTGTCAAGGATTTTGTCTACGGAAACGTCTATAGAAAGTCGACGTCTCCTGTAATTCTTACTTCCAATCCGGAAGTAAGTAATTTCCTGAGAATACTGACAATCCGCCTCAGTGGCTCTTCCGACATACAAGGCGATATTAAGGAGATCGAAGAAGTGATGAAAGCATACAACCTTGAGTATCCTTTCGAATATGCATTCACGGATGCAGAGTTCGACAAGCTATTTAAGACCGAAGCACTGGCACAAAATCTTGCCGGCATTTTTGGTGGACTTGCAGTGTTCATTTCCTGTCTTGGATTGTTCGGACTTGCATCGTACACCACACAACGACGCTCGAAGGAAATCGGGATCAGGAAGATATTGGGCGCCACTGTAAACAATATAACATCGATGATCTCATCTGACTTTCTCAAGCTCGTCGGACTTTCCTTTATTATTGCCTTCCCGATCGCCTGGCTGATCATGAACAACTGGCTCCAGTCCTACGAGTATCGCACGCCAATTTACTGGTGGGTGTTCTGCGGCGTCGGTTTGCTTACTCTGGTTTGCTCGATGTTGACGGTAGGATTTCAGACAATGAAGGCCGCGCTGAGAAATCCGACAGAGGTGTTAAGGAGTGAGTAATGCATTGATGACCGGCTTGACAAACGCCTCCAACTTCATTATTCGGTGTTCAGTGTTGAGTGTTCGATATTCCCGATAAGCGGAACACCAAACACCCAACCCTGAATGTCGAAGTTACCAGCGCACAGCATCAAGCCGGTTTTTATTTCTTCGCCCCAACCACCGACGCCACGAACGGCATCTGCTTTTTTGATTTTAGGTTGGTGAACATACCCGTCAGCTTCGTTCCATCCCAGGTTGCTTCAATATTTGAAAGGGCATTTTTCGATTCATCCAGCTCATGGAAGACCACTTTATTCCCATTCATCGTCCCACTCAAATTGATCGGTTGACCAATACGGTCATATACGATCATTCCACCTATCGCGTCAGGTGTACTGCCTTCCTTTGCCGGCAGCAGCGTCAAACTGATCGCGTATTTGCCATCGATGGTTCCCCGCATCAACGCCTGAACCGGTCCTGAAGAGGGATCGAAGAACAAAGAATATCCATAAGGAGTTAGCATTGGCAACATTTGACCGGGAGAGTAAACATGTGGTCCCTGCGTGACGTCTGCTTGATAGTCGTAAGTTGTTCCTTCCAGGCATGACCCCGCCGAAAACTCAATTCCCTGATCTGTAATCTTCATCTCAGAATAATCCAGTTCTGTCTGCTTCCCGGCCGCGGCAAGACAATCCTTATACTGTTGTAGATAATAGTCAGGTGTTTCGGGGTCGGCGACGGCGGCTTCACAAAGAGCTTTCCAGGATTTAAACAACGCCTTCTTTAGCTTCACCTGGCCTTCAGTCCCAAACAATTTAGTTCCGTCAAACGACTCTCCGGTTCGTGAATCAAAATTGTAAACATGACGTGTGATGTGCAGACCACAACCGCTATAGGATGATTGTATGACCAAGCTGAGCATGCGTTCGTTGTTTGTAGTAACCGAATATCCAAAGTCGTCGGAGGAGGAGACTACCTCCATATTCCCGAATGAATCTTTCGCATTGGGATCGTAGCCCCAGTCTTTTTGAATAACGGCGTTTATTTTCTTTGCTGCTTCAGGTCGTTGTGCTGACTCTATCACCGGGAACGTGAATTCACTGCTGTCGATGTCGAGGCTTTTGACCGTTAAACTTTGCGAGAAACAAACCTCTGCAGCCAGCAGCAGGACGCCAATTATTCCGTATTTCATATCAGGGATGCGAAGAGCAGTTGAAGATAGGAATATTTTTTAGTCCGGAAACGCTACAAACCCGCGACGATTTTCAGGGCTTTATCGATATCCTCTTCTGAATTGAAAATATTTGTGCAATGCCTCACTCCGAAGTCTCCCTGTGCCCTCGGTCTCATCCTGCCTTTTTCCCAATAAGTATCCTGTAGCTGTTTACCGGTAAGGCCTTCCACTTTATAAGTCGAAATGCCGGCGCAAAGGCTCTCATCTTCCGGTGAAAATATTTTTACCTTATTGATCTTCCTCAATCCGGTGCGAAGTCTATTTCCCAGGAATTTGATTCGTTCGTAAACACGGTCAGCTCCTATCTCGTTATGAAAATCAATTGATGCTTCCAAACCTTTCAGTACGGGAAAATTTCCAGTGCCTCGCTGTGTGAAGCGAAATCCTTCGTCATCGTGATTGTCCCAACGGCCGCTTGCGACGGTCGTCCATATCTCTTTGATTTTGTCCGGACGAACGTAAAGGAACCCGGTGCCTGCCGGTGCGCCCATCCATTTGTGAAAACAACCGGCGTAAGCATCGCAGCCGATATCACGCACGTCAACTTTAATTTGCCCGACTGTTTGAGCGCCGTCGATGATTGTAAATATGCCTTTGCTTCTGGCCTCTGCACAGATCTCCTTCACGGGAACAATGGCACCACTACCTGATATCATGTGCGACAGCATGATGACTTTTGTTTTCGGAGTAACGGCATTCATCACCGCGTCCAATATCTGCTTCGAATCTTTAGCGGGTTTTTGAATGACAACAGTTTTAAATACCGTTCCGTAGCGTTTTTCCTTAAGCATGAATCCGCTCTGGCCGCCCGGATGTTCCTGGTTGCTCGTCAAAACTTCATCGCCGGCATTCAGTTGAAGTCCATTCGCAACGTAATTCATGCCGTGCGTTACATTATCTGTCATCGCAATATTTGCGGGCTCCCCGTTGATCAGTTGACCCACTTTTGTCCGGATGCCTATGAGATTGTTATATCCGCTGATGAATTCCTCCTTGTTATCGTCAACATAGGCCCAGTCGGCAACATTCGAAGCAACGTATTGCAAATGATCGATCATCTTCTGCACGACTACCTTGGGCATGGCACCCACAGTTCCGGTATTGAAAAAGACAGTGTCTTTCGGCAATGAGAACTGATCGCGAACCGCCTTCCAGTAGTTGGGATCAGCTTTGGATGGGAGAACAGTCGTTTCGAAGGAACTGCCCAGGGCGGGTATTGATATTGCGGATAGTCCGAGTGTTTTGATTACATGTCGTCGTGAAGCCATGGGGGTCTGTTTAGATCTTAAAATTAAGGTACTTTCAGGTATATTATAGTATGACTTGGACAACTGGCAGCTGCCGGTACGAACGAAGCAGTAGGCTCGCCTTCGCCGTTCCTTTAGTATCCGCCGTACTCATGCTTATAGATTATTCCATCGGGGTACAGATCTCGATCAAGAAACCGTCGAGGTCTCTCACGTAAGCGACTATCTGTCCCTGTGGTTTATGTTTGGCAGGCATTTCGGCTACCGCTCCGCTTTTTATGGCGTGAGCGTACAGCTTGTCCACATTGTCGGTGGTGATGCCGAGCTCTATGGCAAAGGGCTTGTTCTTGTTGCTGCTTTCAATGAATCCGTCTTTAAGATTGCCCTTCGCCAGTTTTATTGACGCAAACGACAACGTGGTGCCACCGGTCTCGAGCTCGCCGTAGGTGTTGTCTGGCGTGATAAACTTTCGTTTAAAACCAAAAGCTACTTCGTAGAACTCAATTGATGTGGTGACGTTTTGCACGTACAGAATGGTGTAAGCGAAATTTGCCATAAGCATTGTAAGAAATTAAAGGTTATCAAGTCCCGTCCCACAAAGCTAACTGTGGGCGCGTTAGCGAGTTTGGAAAAATCCGACAATCTATAGTTCGGAGGGCGCTTTGCCTGTGTATTTCCTCATGTCGTTAGACAAGTGAGCATGGTCGTAGTATCCGGCGTCCAAAGCGATATCCAGCAGCGTTTTCCGGTCCCGATTGTTCACGATCAAATTAGTGGCGTACTGATAGCGGAGGAAATTTGCATACTCCTTTGGGGTTATCCCGAGGTGCTGTTTAAAAGCCCGTTCCAGTTGCCGGGTTGTAACGAAATGTCGCTTCGCAAGAGAGTCGATAGAAAAAACTCCACGTCTTGTTTTCATGTCGTTCAGTAAAACGCGGAGTTGTTCGTTGTGTGTCTCGAGTGTTTTACAAAGAAAGTTATCCAGCTTAGAAAAGATCTCCGGGTCACCGGCATGAATACCCGGGAAATATTTCGCAGGAAAATCAATTGTTTGATCCCTGATCTCGTGAAGCGAATGATATTTAAAGAACGCAGTGAAACCGAATGGCTTGAACCTGATGCCGACCAGGAATGAGCCCGGCTGGCGCACGGTATCCTTATAGCGTGTCATGGTGCCTACGAGGTAAATGCCCTCACTTTTCATTGTAAACCTCCCGCTGTCCGTTGAAAAGTTGTTTCCGGGATTAAAAATAATGTCGACGCAGCTGTCGGGATAGATACGAAAAGTGCTGGACGTAGGCTCGTCACCGGTCACAACCCAATATGCGTCCACGTAGGGGCGGAGAGTGGGATGGGGCAGGACTTCAGTGTAGGCCATCCGAGAAGATAAAGAATTTTACTCCCCTGAAAAATTGTCAGCCTTCTTTACCAACGAGCGTAGAAGCACGTGGTATCTGGTGAATCCTCAGAAGTGAACCGGAAATTTTTTCATAAGCCGAATGGAAAAAATGACATTTTTCGTCCGGCACGCAGTTTGGATGTGGATTTTTTATAGTTGTTAATCGGGTATCTAACCAAACTTATCATGAAAACAACTTTTCTTGAGTACTATAAAATCGTCCTTGATAAAGTGAGATTCGACAGCGGCCTTTTTATGAAGGAATATCGTAAGGCTATGAAGCAGTTACAGGACGGGGAAGTTGATGATTTAAACGAGTGGTTGACTTCGCAGGGAATTCATCCCATTCTATCCGATTCTACAAAAGTCGAGAAACCTCTCTATTCTTACCTCGGGTGAAAACATTGAAAGAGGCGTGATGTGTGGAAAAAGGCGCCCCTTAGCCGCTGCTGGCGTAGTGCGCAAATCCGGGTGCCAAAAATGCCCACAGGCCGTGTAAAGACCCAATTATTCATTAAATTTACCAACACCCGATTTTCCAGAGTATGAAAAACATTTTTCTTGCCGATGACGATGCAGATGACCGTGATTTTTTTGCAGATGCATTGAAAGAGGTAAAGATGGAAACCGAACTCATCACGGCAAACGATGGGATGGAATTGATGAGCTCGTTGGATGAGAAAGTAACTGTGCCCCCACCGCCTCATGTTATTTTTCTTGACCTCAACATGCCGCGCAAAAACGGCTATGAATGTCTAAAGGAAATCAGAGAAACTGACAAGCTCAAAAATATTCCGGTTGTCGTGTTCTCAACTTCAGAGAACAAACACGCAATAGACACTGCATATGACCTGGGCGCAAATTGTTACATCCGCAAACCTAAGTCCCATGAACTTCTGATCCAGAGCATCGAGACAGTGATGGGCCTTGACCTTTGGAGACACAACCGCCAACTTCCAAAAAAAGAATTTGTTATAGCCTTGTCGTGACCCGTTAGTTAAGCATGACCAGCAAAGTGCAGCACAGCCGGATAAAAGTCATGTTTGTCCTGGCGGCATTTTTTTTGGCTGCCCTTTCTGTGTTGTCTTATATCAGAATTAAGGATCTAATTGACTCGACTGACTTAGTCAATCACACCCAACTTATAAAACTTGATCTTGAAGAAATCCGAAGCGCCATAATCGACGCAGAGACGAATCAGAAAAGTTACCTGCTTACAGGAGATTCATCGGTACTCTCCAGACGAGACACAGCCGTTAACAGACTCACAGGTATTCTAAAATCAGTTGACAGTTTAACACGTGACAACCCTATACAAATTGAGAACCTTAAAATACTGAACGCGAGGATCGGCTTAAAACTGTCGAGCATGAAAAAGGTGATGAGCTTACAGGCTTCACCGGTAAGGAGCCCGGAATTTGTTTTGAATGTAACCGAGGGAATACAATTAACTCAGGATATCAAGAAGCAGATAACCACAATGAAAGACGAAGAGGACAAACTCCTCAAGATTCGTTCATCCTCCCTGAATAAATCGGCATTCATCACACCCTTGCTGACCGTTAGTTTAATTATCGGTTCAATTCTGATTCTGACCACATCGTATTTCAGGATAATGCGAGAATTGAAAAAAGCAGATAACCTCAGCTCAAATATCGAGCAAGGCCAGCACGAATTGGTTTTGATCAATGAGACCCTTAAGAACAAGACCAGCCAGCTGGTGGAGGGTCAGCAACTGGCGCACATAGGTAGCTGGGAATGGAATGTGGTGGCGAACAAAATTGAGTGGTCGGATGAGCTCTACAGAATTTATGGATTAGCACCGCAGGAATTTGAAGCCACCTATGAGAATTTCCTCAAGTACATTCATCCTGACGATAGAGATTTCGTGAATGGAATTGTGCAAGGGGCATTTCAAACCCAGGAACCTTTCAGTTTTGTTCACAGGGTGGTCACTCCGGATGGCACTGTTAAAGTAATTAGTTCTACCGGAAGAGTATCGACAGACGGTAATGGAAAGACCGTCAGGATGGCGGGCACGGCTCAGGACGTTACATCACAAAAGAAGTATGAGGAAGGATTGAAAGAAAGCGAGGAACGGTTTTTAAAGATCTTCGACTACAACCCGGTCCCGATGACGCTCGCTGAGATCAAAACCAACAAAATCAGTTATGCCAACAGGGCATTTTATACCACTTTCGGATATAGTGACCTTGAGGTTATCGGACATACCTCTGAAGAATTGAATTTGATAGGACCTGAGGAAAACCAAAGGTTGGTAGGCCTCATCTTCGGATACCTCCAGGAAACCCGCACAGTTGCCGAGTTACAAGCGTTGTCGGTGGAGGAGACGGAGGAGCTGCTCGCCAAGCTAAAGGAAACCGACGCGATGAAGAACCTCGAGATCCTCTACACCCGGAAGAACGGAGAGACATTTCCCGCCGTTGTTTCCTTCGAAATAATCAGGTTCGGGGAACAAAGGTATACGATCTCATCCTATCAGGATATTACTGACCGGCGAAATGCACAAGACCTGCTTACTCGTCAAAACGCGAGCCTTGCCAAGGCTAACAAGGAGTTGGAATCTTTCAATTTCATCTCCAGCCACGACCTGCAGGAGCCGTTGAGACAAATACAAAACTTCTCTTCACGACTCATTACCAATGAGCAACAAAACCTGACTGACAAAGGCAAAACATATCTTGTGAAAATGAACGATGCCGCAGATCGCATGCGAACGCTCATCACAGATCTGCTCACGTATTCGCGCACGACCAATACGGAACGGAAATTTGAAATGACGAATTTGAATGAAATTGTAAAAGAGGTGCTGGAAGAGCTTAAGGAAACGATCGACGAAAAACACGCAACGATAGAAGCGGGGGACTTGCACGATGCCCGGGTTATACCCTTTCAGTTTCGCCAGATGATGCATAACCTCATTGGCAATGCGCTAAAATTTTCGAAACCCGGCTCACCACCTGTTATAGTTATAAGGAACAGGAAGGTAAATCAGAGCGAGGCGAACAACGCCGGCCTTAGTCCCGGAAAAGAGTATAGCCACATCAGCGTTGCAGATAATGGTCTTGGCTTTGACCCGCAATACAAAGACCGCATTTTTGACGTATTTCAGCGGGTTCATGACAAAGAGAAATTTGCCGGCACCGGCATTGGTCTTTCTATTGTCAAGAAAATTGTAGACAACCACAACGGCATCGTTACCGCCACAAGCGAACCTGATAAAGGCGCGACTTTCGACATCTATATTCCGTCAAGTTAACATTAAGACGCGGGACAACTTATGGATAAAAAAAGTTTGATTACGAGGTGGGACACCACTGACGTTGAGATCAGAAACGAGCTCATCAGGGCAATAAGAGGCGCAGGACTGCTGGACCAAGTAAGCGGACTAAAGAAAACAGACGGTCGTTGGGACCTGAGAGGGTTTAAAGTGCCGGCGCCGGCCCGAACGGAAAATATAAGGTCGTATTTAAAGGTGGAGGGAGCGTTTGCTTTTACGGGAATGGTCATTGACAACTCGGATCTATCGTATGCAGATTTGAGCTTTACCACATGGCGAGACTGTAAAATCGGGAATTCAATCTTCGTCGAAGCGAAACTGAAAGATGTTTTCATGGCCGCATCGGACATCGTTAATACGGAGTTCATAAACACAGATTTCAAGGATTCTTTTATCGGTCAAAATGTTGGTAAAAACTCGGGATCGTTCATTAACGTGACATTCAATGAGTGTAATCTGTCTAACGTGGGTTTCTGTTTTCCGAAAATTGAAGGAACGAATTTCAAAAATTGCGATCTAAAAGACACCGATTTTGACGGGAGCAGATTTGCCAACTGCAAATTCACGGGACTTCTCGACTCTACCTTCTTTCGTGGTTACTCAAAAGACGCTCATACTTCTTTCTTGTGGGTGTTTAACCGGGTCAGGCCAAGAAATTTTTTTAATGAGATGTACGGCGTTGATTTTTCTGAAGCCTCTCTTTCCGGAATTTCCTTCACAAACCACATCGATCTGAGCCGTTGTATCCTTCCGCGTGATGGCTCGGCGATATTGGTCACAGACCTTAAGAACACTTATGATTTGATGAAGATAAGAATTAACAATGAGTGGAGCGGGGAGTACAAAAGGATCGGACTTGAATACATCGATTCCATTTATTACAATAAAGACCGGCAAGATCAGCCGAACGACATTATCGACATCGATACCCTTTCGCAAGGAACGGGGATGGAGAAGTTCGGTCAGGATTTTTTCAACTTACTCAAAAACGTCAAAAATGAGAGCGTTAACCACAACGGTTAGATAATTGACGGAATGAAAATGAAGCGACGGGCTTTTAAAATTGCAATGCCGGGCGCGCGCCCAAAGCTTTCAGTAATCGGGCATGCGCAGCAATAGCCTCAAAAAAAGACTTCTTTGTGTGATAGGGGACACCGAATTCTTTCGCTGTTTTTTCGACAATGGGTGCGATCTTCCGGTAATGTACGTGGCAAATATTAGGAAACAGGTGATGCTCTACCTGGTAGTTCAATCCACCTACATACCAGCTGAACAATCTCTGACGATGGCCGAAGTTTGTTGTGGTCTGCATTTGATGAATAGCCCAGTTGTTTTCAAGATTACCATTTTCGTCCGGCACCGGATAGGATGTTCCTTCGATCACATGCGCCGGCTGGAAGATTAGTGCAAGGATAAAGCCCGCGATATAATGCATAACGAAGAAACCAAGGAAGATCTGCCAGATCGAGAAAGGCGTTAGCCAAAGCGGTAGCGCGATGACACAACCGAAATAGACAACTTTTGTCAAAATAAGGATCAACCATTGTTTCGTAGCGGATGCCTTTTGCTTTTTGAGCATCCCATCTTTCTGGTATTGACGCAGACGGCCAAAGTCCTTGAAGATGATCCATACAAATGTCATGAGGCCATAAAAGAACCACGCGTAAAAGTGTTGAAATTTGTGAATAGGTTTCCACTTTGATTCGGGGCTCATCCGCAAAATTCCTCTCGGGCTGATATCTTCATCCGCATTGTGGACGTTCGTATAAGTATGGTGCAGGACATTATGCTGTATCTTCCAGTTTAAGGAATGGGCGCCCACCAGGTTAATTGACATGCTGAGAAGTTTATTAATACCGGTTCGGGCTGAGTACGCGCCATGATTTGCATCATGCATCACCGACAACCCGATTCCTGCTTTTCCTAACCCCATTATCACCGCCAAACCAAGATAGATCCAGAAGGTATTGACAAGGCCGCTTATCATGAACGCGTATGGAACGAGGTAAAGCGACAGCATGAAAACTGTTTTCCAAACCATTTCGCGGTTTGAGAACCGGCTGATATTTGCTGTTTTGAAGTATTCGGCTACTCGTTTGCAGGCTGTGGAGTAGAATCCGGATGGGGAGGAGGAAAATTTTAGACTGTTGGTAATGTTCATTATTGAGTGTTGGTAACCATTTGAGGGAACTTGAACGCGGGTACGATTATTCTGAGAGGCCGTGTACACACTTGTCTGTATATAACACCTGGTCGTCAATAAGGTTCATCAATTTTATGTGAAAAAAACAGCAAGGTATTTCGACCCTGCTGTCTGAATATGTTCAAAGGTAAAATTATCACAGGTCCGTTAAAGGCAGTTTAGAAAATCCGCTGGCCATTTCGGAGTTGATCACACGACCCTTGCCCCGGCTTTTTTTTATGTGTTCAGATCTCGTTAAGGCTTCGTGACATTGTTACTGTCAAGGATGACGGCCGTTTGTGCAAGGGCCTGTCCATGAAGTGAAGCACCGGTCTGGAAGGTAATTCCAGTCATTGACAGGATGACTCCCTCAAAATGTGCTGTTGTCCCGATAGTTGCCTGGCCGGCAACCTGCCAGAAGATGTTTTTGGATTGTGCACCGCCCGTAAGGATGATGTTGACGGCCGACGCGACTGAAAGGTCGCCGGATATCTGGAAGATCCATACGTCATTCGCTCCTCCGGAGATCGTCAGGTTCGTGGGTATAGTTACTGTGCTGGTCCATTTGTATAAGCCAGCTCCAAGTGTTTTGCCTCCGATATTCCCCGTGCCTAATTCAGTGTAATCAGGTGATACACGTCCCGCAGCGTCGTTATAGGCGGTGATCATGTTATTGACTGACGTTGTCAGCCCGATTGGTGTCGGTGCCGCCATGTCAGCAGCGTACACTTTGCCCGTTACCTGAGACGAGGTCGCAAAACCGGTGGCATTTGTCAAAGCAAAACCGGTAACATAAGAAGTCGCTGCAGGACTAATACCAAGATCACCGGTTACAGCTGACGTAGCGCTATTGTTAATCGCGGTTTTCGCCAGGATTACGTAATCTCCTGCTGTACCGAGATCAACTACTGCGCGCGTAGTTGCCGAGCCTCCGGTTGTGAAGGTGAAGACTTTGCTAGCGGCCAGTGCATTTCCTGCGAGGTCCTTTGCGGCAGTCGTAAGCGTCGCAGTGTAGGTTGTGCTCGCTGTGAAAGCCGTAGTTGGGGTGAATGTTGCCGTCATTCCTGAATACGTTACTACACCGGCTACCGGTGTTGTTCCCTGAGTAACCAGAAAGGTGGAAGCGTTGATAGTAAGGGGATCCATCGCCTCACTGAATGTGATGCTGGCCGCCTTGTTACGCGAAACACCGGTTGTACTGTTTGCCGGATCGGTTGTGCTGACGATAGGTAATGTCACATCCAGAGTTCCTGTTGTGGTAAAACTCCAAATGCGGCCTTCTGTCAATTGATGCCCGCCTACGGCTTTCACTCCGGCCAGAATGGAAGCAGTGTAAATGGTTCCTGCCGAAAGAGGCGACGTTGGTGTAAATGTTGCCGTTGTTCCCGCATAAGCTACGGTACCCGGAACATTGGTGACCCCCTTCTTCAGGGTGAATTGTGCAGTGGTGATTGTGGACGGATCCATCGCGAGGCTAAAGTCTGCAGTAATGGTGCTGTTAAGAGCAACACCAGTTGCATTGTTAGCCGGCGTAGTTGTCGTCACTGCCGGGCTTGTTCCGGGGTCGTCGTCGTTTTTACATCCTGTTACCAGGAGTAATGCCGGAAGCACCATAAGTGCGAATATGTTTTTTGTTTTCATGTTTTTTTTCTTTGTTTTGATTGTGTTTAAACCGTGAATAATGCTTGAAACTCCGATCACTGATGATCAATTATAAAATCTGTAACCTATCGTCGCCTGTAACCATACGTTCTTGTACCGTGGCGTAGTGGACGTTCCGTCGCCATTGTTGTTTGAGAAGTCCCAGCCAGCTCTTGCGCTGCAAACGAGGTGATCTATGTAAGCGTCAAAACCAACGGTGAATCCCAGGGTATTCTTTCTGATGTTATCGTTGGCAAAGGCTTGTTCCTGCTGCGAGGTGCTGTTCCCATTGGTGAATACATCGTGCTGACGCATGAGGTAAGAAAAGTGCGGCCCCGCAAGAAGAGATAATGAACCGGTGGGTTTAATCGCTAACAACAGAGGTATATCGAGATAGTTGGTGGTACGCGTGAATGTGTACGGACTACCGAACATCGTCCCGGAGCCCTTGAAACCTTTTTGCGAGAAAAGCATTTCTCCCTGGAAGCCAACGGATTTACCGAAAGGGATTGCAACGAAAGCGCCGGCTGCAAGACCTGCCTTCGCATCGGCATCAAATTCCCCACCCTTGGAATCGTACACGTTCGAAATATTGGGGCCAATCTTGAGCCCGAAGACAGGCGTTTCCCGAAGGTCTTTATCTTGATCCTGCGCAAAGCTTGAGCAGGTGATTGAAAGAACAACAATAAGAGAGATTAGTATTTTTTTCATAATACAAATGTCGGTCGTTGCGCGAACGACTGTTGTACATGCATTCTGAAAAGAGTTACATAACTAACTCATTATTCAAACTCAGTGTTCGTGGCCCCAAAATTGGTTTGTTACATCAATCACACTTATTGAGATGTTGAATGATTCAGAGAAGGCAAGGAGCCTTGTTTGAGAAATAAATAATAGATAAGTATGGAGGAGTTGTTACGCGAGGTAACCAGTTTTTCAAAAAGAAAATCCTTTAGCCCGCAACGGCAGTTTGTAACATCGTTGTCCGGTTGCTACAAAGATGGCGTTGGCCAGGGCAGGAGCTATCGGTGGAACACCGGGCTCACCGGCGCCGCCCATCTTCGCAATGCTATTCACGATGTGTACTTCAATCCCCGGTGACTGATTCATGCGCACCATCTTATAGTCGTTGAAGTTCCTTTGCTTTACGCGGAAGCGCTCTTCGGATACAGCATTGAGAGATATGCAGGATTTGATAGAAAAAGGAATTTTGAAACGAGAAGAAGCGGGCGGAAGGAGCACGAGTTATAACCTATATTATTCCCGGCAACTGGCTTGGCCACTGGCCCAAGACTTACGTGTTGCTCGCGGAAAATGCCGACCCCGGCGTAGTGCAAGAGAGAGTAAGACGGACCACCGACAAAATACTTGACCCGGTATATCTCCAGCGTTACGGAAAGACATACCAGGAACAAAAGAAAGCCGGAGGACTACAGGAGTATCGTCTTCAGCCTCTGAACGATGTACACCTTTATTCTTCACACATGGGAGGTACTGGAAATATTTTGTACATCTATATTTTTATAGCAATCGGAGCAATGCTCATTTGCATTGCTTCATTCAACTATATCAACTTATCGACAGCGAGATCCGTTTGGGAAGCGAAAGGGGCGGGTATCAGGAAAGTACTGGGCGCATCCGGGGGCGAGCTATACCGCCAGTCCATCACAGAGTCGACGATGTTGAACGTGATTGCGGCGGTCGGCGGGATTGTAATTGCACAGCTGGTGCTCACGTGGAATACACCATTCTTGCAGCAGTTCATTCCTGATAAGTTTTTATCACCGGTGTTGTGCATTGCCGCCGCTGCATTCTCTTTATTGCTGGGATTGATCGCGGGCTCTGTACCCGCTCGTTTGCTGGCCACATTTCAACCGACCGAGGTACTGAAGGGTCAGTTGGTGCAGGGAAAGAAAGGAACTGGTCTCCGGCACATACTTGTTACAGGGCAGTTTGTGGTTTCCATCGGGCTCATCATGTGCACACTCGTGGTCGGCCGTCAGTTGAATTTCATGCAGAACTTGTCGTTAGGGTTCGACAAAGAACACCTGTTGACGGTAAACAATATCGCAACCCTGGGAGATCATAAGTTGGCCTTTAAGCAATCGTTAAGCAGTGAGAATTTCGTGGTTAGTTCGTCTCTCTGCTACGGAACGGTTGGTCACCCCGAAAACTCTGCGAGTTTCACGCCGGTCGAGTTGATCGAGGAGAAGCGGGAAGATGTCGTTATTGGTATCCCCATATTTATAGCCGACAACGATTACCTCACGACACTGGGCGCTTCCCTTTTGATGGGCCACAATTTCCCGGATGGCCTCCATGAAGACCATCAGCAGATCATTCTGAATAAGGAAGCATTGCGGAGTGTCGGTTGGCAGGACAGGGCGGAAAAAGAGGTGATCGGCAAGATGATCGACGTTAATGGAAGACGTTACGAGCTTGCCGGCATTGTAGACGACTACCATTTCAGGTCGTTACGGGATAAGATCGGACCGATGGCCATTGTCTCTCATTACTGGCAGAGTTACGAAATGCTTATGATACGGATGTCGCCAGGCTCAACCCCACAGGCGATCAAAAGTATTGAGGATCACTGGCGTCAAATTGCTCCTGGTGTTCCATTTCAGTATTCGTTTGTAGACCAGGACCTCGACATGCTATACGCTTCCGAGCAAAACCTGGGTTTGTTGTTCATGATCTTTGCATCCACCGCGGTATTTGTGGCGTGTCTTGGATTGCTTGGCCTCGCCATGTTTGCTGCAGAGCGAAGTGTAAAAGAGATTGGCATACGGAAAGTTCTTGGAGCATCCGTTGTAAGTATTGTGATAAGATTATCGCGAAGCATGATGTTGCTGATCCTGGCTGCCTTCGTCGTGGCGGCGCCTCTGGCATGGTATATCATGGATCGTTGGCTGGAAAATTTCGCCTACCGGCCGCCGTTTGGGATTTCCGTTTTTGTGATTGCCGGAGGATTAACTTTTGCCATCGCATCCCTGACGATCAGCCTCCAGGCATTCCGTGCCGCTCTCGCAAATCCGGTCGACTCGTTGAAGGCAGAATAGGTTTCTTTTCCACTTATTGCTGTCTTGGAAAAATCGCAAATTACCCGGACCTTGGTTATTATGGAGAAACTGCGCAAACTGCCGGGCTCGGAAAAACAGTTGAGGCTGTTGCCCGCTTTTGCTGAGTTCATTATCGAAAGCCATAAAAGCGAATTCCTTGCTTTCTCCCGCAAGATGCTTCGCGAGATGGACCTCCCCCTCTTGAAGTTGATGAGTGTCGAAGATGGCGATGCCCTCGCCGACAAAAGTAACATGGAGCTGCTAACGTCGCTCTCCAACAGTGACCCCGCACAGCACATAGAAAAAGCGATAGACCGGTGGCGGACCGGGCAATTTCCCCGCGCACAACGCAATCATTTTGTAGTGGAGGACGTGACCGGCATTGGTCACATGCGGAAGATGAGCTTCCTCCAGTTCCTCCCGAAATACACAAGCGATCCGGCGAAGATCATCGAGATTTGCGGCGAGATCGACGCATACATTCTCGAATACACTTCTTCCACGCTTCATAATTTCGTTGGTATCATCGACGATCGCATTCACGAATACGTCGAGCACCTGGAGCGCCGTACGCGCGAGCTGCAAGAGTCGAATGCAAGCCTGGAAGAGTTTGCCTACGTGGCGAGCCACGACCTGAAGGAGCCATTGAGAAAGATCTCGGTCTTCATCAAGTTGTTGAATGAGTCGATGGAGTGGCCGGGTGAGCGTCAACGTTCGTGGTACCAGCGGATCGAGGCGGGCGCCGATCGGATGCGCAACCTGATCGACGACCTGCTGTCGTTGTCGCTCCTGTCGGCCGAACAAACGCCCGAGCTTTACAGCCTGAAGGCGATCCTTGATGGGACGTTACAGTTGCTGGATAATAAGATCGAAGAAACGGGAGCGATCGTGAAATCGAGCGATCTGCCGGAAGCGAAGGTCATTCCCTCGCAGTTCGATTTCTTGTTCCATAATCTTCTGTCAAACTCGTTGAAGTTTACCAAAGAAGGAATTCGCCCGGAGATCACTGTGACTCATCGCACACTGGGCCCAGGCGAATCACATGCGCTATACGGGCTTCCGAAACGTTCGCATATCGAAATAACGATAAATGACAACGGGATTGGCTTCGACAACCGGCATAGCGACCGCATCTTCGCCGTGTTCCAGCGCCTTCACAACAAGGATGCATACGACGGCACGGGCATTGGGCTTGCGATATGCAGAAAGGTGATGAAGAACCACGAAGGAGTTATTCTGGGGAGAGGCCAGGAGGGAAAGGGTTCGGAGTTTGTGGTGGTCGTGCCTGCAGGCTAGGATGAAGTTTATAGTTGCTGAACGCTTAGGGCTATTCTGTTCTTAAGCTTTTCACCGGATTTGTTCCTGCAGCGTTTAATGTGTGCCAGCTTACGGTAAGTATGGTGATCAATAACGTCACCACCGTCGCCGCTACGAACGTCCAGATCGGCACGCCCATGTGGTAGGCGAAATTTTCCAGCCAGTCGTTGAGAAGAAAGTAAGCGATAGGCACAGCGATAGCACACGAGATCACTGCAAGAACCACAAAGTCTTTCGACATCATCTGCCACAGGTCGTACGTGGAGGCTCCCAGGACTTTGCGCACACCGATCTCTTTGGTTCGTTGCTCTGCCGTGAAAGAGGACAGGCCAAAGATGCCCAGGCAACTGATGAATATCGCCAGGCATGCGAATGTTGTCGCAAGCGTACCGACGCGTTCTTCGTTGCCGAACTTTTTTGCATAAACGACATCGGTGAATTCGTAGTTTGAATCCGCGTTTGGGTTATATTTCTTATACAAAGGCTCGATGGTGGTAAGGGATTCTTTTGTGGGCAGATCCGGGTTCAACCTGAAGATCACAAAGTTTGCCTGGTCGTCAGCAACGGTATAGACGGCAGGCGAGGGTTCGGCATAAGGGGAGCTGGTGATAAGATTATCGACTACACCTACAACCTCAAAAGGAGTACCTGCCCATCTTACAATTTCACCGATCGGTTCCTTGAAACCCATGTAATCCGCTGCGGCCTTGTTGAGGATCATCGCGGAAGAATCAGCCACGCGTTCCCGTGAGAAATCACGACCCTTGATCAAGGTCCATCCCACTGTTTTTCCGTACTCGGGTGAAATCGCCGTGAAAGGAAAATCGACAGACAAGCCAGGATCTTTTCCTTTCCAGTCGAAGCGGCTGCTGCTGCCGGCCTGTGACGTGAGTCGTGACGAACTTTCTGCCATCTCTAAGATGGCTCCCTTATTTTTTAGTTCGGTCCGTAGTGCTTCGAAATGCGATGTAATCTCTGGTGAAGTCGGGAGCATGACCAGGCCATTGGAATTGTAGCCCAGCGGACGGTTCTTGGCATGTTGTATCTGCAGATAGACCACCGCGGTGCCGATGATGAGCACGACCGATACGGTGAACTGAATGGTTACAAGTGCCTTTCGTAAGATCGATGTCGACCTGCCTTGCTTCAATGTACCCTGCGATCCCAACGCCGAGAGGTAGAACGCCGGGTAGCTTCCGGCGATCACACCAATAACTATAGTGAAGATTACAGTTCCGGCTATCCACATTGGCTCGTTCCACGGCATGGCCATTTGCTTTTCTGAGATCAGATTAAAGAAAGGCAACGTGAGCTGTGTAAGTAATAATGCGATGACGGATGAAATAAACACCGTAAGGATCGATTCACTGAGGAACTGGTTGATCAACTGACTTCGCAACGAACCTATCGCCTTACGAATACTAACTTCCTTCGCACGCTTTTCGGATCGCGCCGTACTCAGGTTCATAAAATTGATACAGGCCATCAGTAACACGAACATACCGACTACTCCAAACAGCCAGACATACTGTATTCTTCCACCCGATTGTTTCCCGTTGACGAAATTGGACTTTAAGTGCCACTCACTCATAGGAAGAATGAACAATTCCGGTTTCTTCTTTTGGAGCGCCTCGCTGAGCTTTTTGAACTCCGCATCTTTGATCCGTGCCGATGCCTGTTCAAACGTTGTGTTGTCGTTTATCTGAACGTAGAGGTTGAGCCAATTAGGCCTCCAGGGGTCGTCCATCTTTTCAACCTGTGCATATTTGGCAAAACTTTCCCATGATCCGAGGAATTGCAACTCGGTGAATTCAGAATTCGGGGGAATATCGTTGAACACACCGCCAACGGCCACGTCGAGCTCGCCCTGGAGCTTCATGATCTTCCCGGTTGGGTCAGCGTCACCAAAGAATGCGATAGCGGTGGATTTCGAGATGAGTATCGATGACGGATCCTTGACAGCATCGGCCGATCCGTAGACCATCTCCAGGCTGAGCATTTTGGCGAGATCGGGTTCAGCGAATATTCCGCTCTTATCAAACTTAAGGTTGTCGATCGACAGTGGAAGTTTGTCCATGCCGGTAGTCAGCGCGATGTAACTAAAGTCTGCGCCATAGTTTTTCCTGATCTCATCGGAAAGAGGCCAAGGGACATTGCCCCATGTGTTTATTTCTCCGTTGTTGGTAAGATTCTTTATCACCCGGCCTATGCGCGAATAGTTCGGGAAATTCTTTTCATGGGAGATCTCATCGGTAACCCAAAGCGTGATGACGATGGTTACCGTAAGGCCCACCGACAGGCCAAGGATGTTGAGCAATGCAGACATCTTGTTCTTGACCATATTGCGGAGGGCGGTGACGAAATAGCTCTTGTACATAGGAAGAAGATTTACGGAATGGCGTTGATTTCTTTTTTTGATAGCGAAAGGACGGAGGTAATTCAGAACCTGGTACCAGGTGATCACGTTGGCGATGAAGCGCGGACGGGTTCGCAGTGTTTCCTTATGCATTTCGTGCAAATCCCCGGTGACTTCATCGAGGAGGTCATTACGGAGGAATGTGCGAAGGAGGCGCTGGACACCGGCCGGCAATATGGGATCTTTCCGGTGCACGTCAGAAGGTGAAGTTGAATGCTGTATTAACGGTGAATATCGAAGCCATCTCGGGATATTGCCGCCACAAGCTTGTTTTCATTTCCATGGATTCGCGGAGCACCCGTTTACCGAGTGCCGTGAGGTGATAGATCCGTTTGCTCCGTTCGCCACGGTCTGTTGTGCCTTCGCGTATCTGTGACTTGAGGAAACCCTTGTCTTCGAGACGGTCGAGCGTGCTGTGCGCTGCCCCGATAGAGAGCGACCTGCCGGTTTGAGCTTTGAATTCGACAGTGATGCGGTAGGCGTAGGCATCTTCTTCGTTGACGATGCCGACCAGGAGCATGAGGACTTCTTCGAAGTCACCGAGGCGTTTTTCCATGTTCATCCCTAATTTGTAGAACTAATATACGGGAAGGCCTCTGATTTGTTCTACTTTTTAGAGAGGAATAAAAATGTATGCTTTTTGCGTGCGGGAAACGGTATGCCTGAGGGACCATCGATCGTCATATTGAAAGAGTTGTTGAAGGACTTCAAGGGGAGAAGGATCCGGGCTGCCGAAGGATCTACTCAGAAGATTGACATTCAAGCATTGAACGGGCAGACCATCGTTGATTTCAAATCCTGGGGCAAGCATTTCCTCATTTGTCTTTCAAAATTCACGATCCGGATCCACCTGCTGATGTTCGGGACTTACCGCATCAATGAAGGGAAGGATGCAACACCGAGATTGAGATTGGTGTTTTCCGATAACGAAGAGATCAATTTTTACGCGTGCGCGATCGAGCGTATCGACAAGGATCTCAACGAGGTGTATGACTGGTCGGCCGATGTGATGAATCGGAAGTACGATACCCGTAGGGCTAACGCCAAGCTCAGGGCTCAACCGGAGACACTGGTTTGTGATGCAATCCTGGACCAGAACATTTTTGCGGGGGCGGGAAATATTTTCAAGAACGAGGTGCTGTTCAGAATAAAGGTGCATCCGTTGACCAAAGTAGGTGCGTTGCCCGACCGCAAGCGGAGGGAGCTAGTGAAGGAGGTGGTTCATTACGGAAAGGACTTTTTGAAATGGAAGAAGAAGTTTGTGTTGAGAAAGCATTGGGAGGCACACACGAAGCGCACTTGTCCGCGCGACGGAAACAAATTCATTAAAGACTACCTGGGCAAAACCCAGAGAAGAAGCTTTTATTGCGAGGTATGCCAGGTGCGGTGGGATTAACTTTTTCCTTATAGTTTCATTCCCTGGATCAGTATAGAGCTCTTGATAGACTTCTCCTTCAGGTGTAAGAATTTCTTTCTCTCTTCGTCGCGTCTAAAGTTTTCAAAATCCTGTTCGTTATCGAATTCAACGAGGTGTATCTCGTAGGGTTTGTCCATTTGGGCCCCGATGAATGAATCTTCGTTTGTCCGGACGCGGAAGAGCATGCGGCCGTTGTATTTGGTGATGATTGGTATGGCTACGGCTTCGAATTCATCGAAGGTTTTCTCCTCGCCGGGGATGATGTGGATGAGTTGGGTGATGTAGATCATTTCTTAGATATACAATTGCCAAGATACATTTCGTAATGCATCTCAACAATACATCTTAACACAGAGATCGCATACCTACCCCTTAAAAATCAAAAGCCCGAATCCTTGCGAATCCGGGCTTTTGTCAGAATACCTGAACGATATTCAATTGGTTGGTCTTAGTTGTTGCTCCGTTCGTTCGGACGCTTAGTGACTTTACCATTCTTGTCGAAATAGTAAGTCTTCTGAGTGTTCGAAGTCTTATCCATTATTTGAACTGAATAAGTATCACCAGCGGGGTTTTTGTAAACCGATCCGCTTTCCCAGCCCTGGTACTGCGTGCCACTGAGAGTTTGGCGAAGTGTCGCCGGTACTTCTGTGGTTTGTACAGTGCTCCAGCCCTTCATGTCATCCTTCATTCTGTCGGATGGTGTTTGGGTAGGAGTTTGCGTAGGAGTGGTTTTTGTCTTGGTGGTGTCTTGTTGTGCCATTGCAGTGCCTGCTCCAATGAGTGCGAAGCAAGCAGCCGCGAGAATTAGTCTTTTCATAGTTGTTTTTGTTTTTAAGTTGTTTGACAACAATGAGATCAAAATTATGCCAGGGGAGAGGCCATCATGGGCCGGCGGCGTATTATGCGAGTGAGCGTCGTAAGGTCAATGAATTAACCTCGATTAAATGTATAACAAGGGTAACGTTATTAGAACCTGTGGAGTTGAATGCACGACGATCAATGTGATTCCACAACTTCGTTCGCGGCCATTCTGTCCCGTCCGGAACCCTGATGCCAGCAACATTTCAGGACAGCTCTTTAAAGAGTCCACTTTACTTTTTCCAACATCGCCAACGCCTTTTTACGCGCTGCGCCAATGTTCGACGCGCGGGCCAGGCACACGCCCATTCTTCGCTCCCCGTCAACTTCAGGCTTACCGAAGAGCCGGACCTGGGTATCGGGCTCAGACAGGGCTTCCTCCAATCCTGAGAATGAAACGTTGGCCGATTTGCCGTGGACAAGAATAGCAGCCGATGCCGACGGTCCGTGTTGTGAAATGTTGGGGATCGGCAATCCGAGTATCGCGCGGACGTGAAGCGCAAATTCCGTGAGGTCCTGAGAGATCATCGTCACCATGCCGGTATCATGGGGCCGTGGCGAAAGCTCGCTGAAGTAAACTGCATCGCCTTTTACAAAAAACTCGACACCGAATATTCCCCGTCCGCCCAATGCATTGACAACTTCCGCTGCCATGTGCTGGGCTTTCTTCAGCGCGGACTCCGGCATAGCGTGCGGCTGCCACGACTCGCGATAGTCCCCGCGTTCCTGCCGATGACCGATCGGAGCGCAGAACGAGATCCCGTCTTTATGGCGCACCGTCAGTAGCGTTATTTCATAATCGAAATCAACAAAGCCTTCGATGATCACGCGACCGCCGCCGGCACGTCCGCCTTCCTGCGCATACGTCCACGATGTGTCGATGTCGCTTGTCGACTTGATGGTACTCTGACCTTTGCCGGACGAGCTCATGACCGGTTTCACCACACATGGAATTCCGATTTCTTTTATGGCTTGCCCGAACTCCGCTTTTGTCCCGGCAAACCGGTAAGGTGATGTCACCAGCTTAAGGTCTTCGGCCGCAAGCTGACGGATGCCTTCGCGGTTCATGGTAAGCTGTGCGGCCTTCGCCGACGGGATCACCGTAAATCCTTCCTTCTCTAGCTCTACCAAAACGTGGGTTGCGATCGCCTCCACTTCGGGCACGATAAAATGCGGGCGCTCTTTGTAGATCACGTCGCGCAATGCCTTTTCATCGAGCATCGAAATGGTGTACGAGCGGTGTGCCACCTGCATCGCCGGCGCATGATCATAACGGTCGACGGCGATGACCTCGACTCCGAATCGCTGAAATTCAATGACAACCTCTTTACCGAGCTCGCCGGAGCCCAGGAGCATGACTTTGATCGCGGAAGGCTTGAGAGGCGTTCCTATTGCAATTGAATTGGGTGATGCCGTAGTGGACATAGATTTTCTATCTTGTTATGTTTGAAGTTTGCCCCTAAAATAGCTCAATTCCAGACCACGTTATGTTTATAGAATACATCAAGATCGCTATTCGCCAGATATTCAAAGAAAAGGCGTTTTCATTCGTCACCATATTTGGGTTAGCTGTAGGTCTCACCTGCGTTTTGAACATTCTGTTGTTTGTTCGTGATGAGCTTTCTTTTGATAAGTATCACGTCAAGGCCGACCGGATATATCGTGTGATACAGGGAGGTGACAGCGAAGAACAATCGTCGAGTCTTCCCTTTCCTACCGGCCCGACGCTGATAAACGATTTCCCGGAGTTCATTGAAGATTATACCAGGCTGTTCAATTTCCAGGCATCCACGTTGTCTATTGTTTATGATGAGGGATCGAAGCATGCAGCGTACAACGAGCCCAGGTTCTTCTTTGCCGATTCTGCATACTTCAGGATATTCGATCACCGGTTCCTTTCAGGCAACCCCGCACGTGCATTGAATGGCCCGGGACTCGTTGTGATCACCGAATCGACTGCACAACGTTATTTTGGAACGACAGATGCGGTCGGAAAGATCATCCGTTTCGAAGGCAAGTTTGATCTCACAGTCAACGGTGTCATCGAGGACGTGCCCTCAAATTCTCATTTTAAATTCGACTTCATCGCTTCCTTCGCTAGCCTGCCGGCATTGGGATTTACCATACCGGACAAGAACTGGTACTGGAACCCGGTGTGGACGTACGTGCTTTTGCGCGAGAACACCCAAAGAAGTCAGGTGCAGATTCACCTTCACGACTTCGTTCAAAAGTATTATCATCCGTCGCTCAAAGACGAAACGGAGTTGAACCTCCAGCCGCTGGAGAACATCTATCTGTATTCACGGTCGGAATATGAGATAGGGCCGATGAGCGACAGCCGGTATATTAAAGTATTCTCTATCGTTGCGTTCGTGATCCTGCTCATCGCGCTGATAAATTTTGTCAACCTGTCGACTGCGCGTGCAACAGACCGGTTCAAGGAGGTCGGCGTGCGCAAAGTCACTGGAGCGAGCAACCGGAGGCTGTTGTTTCAGTACCTCACGGAATCCGTTTTTATATCGATGCTGAGCCTGGCGCTGGCATGTATCCTCACCGTGGGATCGATCCCGCTGGTGAATCGCCTCGCGGATAAAACTTTTTCGATCGGGGAGATCTTTGAACCGGGCGTGGTCCTGGCGGGAGTGGGAATTACTTTGTTTACGGGTCTTTGTGCGGGAATATATCCTGCGGTCTACCTGTCGTCGCTAAATCCATCCCGTGTGCTCAAGTCGGGGCAATCAAAAGCGTCCGGATCTTTACTAAGGAAGGTATTGACCATGTTCCAGTTTGGCGTATCGGTCGTGCTGATGATCATGGCCTTCGTCATTTTCAGGCAGACGGAGTTTATGAAAAATTCCGCCCTTGGTTTCGAAAAAGAACATGTGTTGGTTCTGCCGGTGCAGCGGTTGTCGATCGTGCCGAATTATGAATCTTTTAAAAAACAGATCTTGGCAAACAGTTCGGTCATGAGTGTGTCGACCACCAATACGCTGCTCGGAAAAGAAACTCAGGCTTCGAACTACAAGAAAAAGGAGGAGGTCGACATGTCGCTTTACCCGTGTCTTTTCGTTCGAAACGATTTCACGACAACCATGGGCATCAAACTGCTGGCGGGCACCGACTTTAGCGAAGACGTTACGGCTCCGGGCTACTACGCGATCATCAATAATTCACTGTGTAAGAAGCTCGGATGGCAGCCGGCCGACGCGATTGGAAAAAAGATAGGTGGCACACTGGAAGGCGAGATCACGGTGACGGGCGTTTCGGAGGACTTTCATTATGCTCCGCTCAAACAGGCGATAGGCCCGATGATCATGCTGAGAGCGGATCTCACCAAGAATCGCGATTTCTTTACCAGGTTCGTGATGATCCGCGTGCAGGGCGGCAGCGTCGCCGAGTCGATCTCTTTTCTGCGCAAGGCGTGGAATCAACGTGTTCCGGAAAGCCCGTTCGATTATTTTTTCCTCGACGAGAAGCTCGACACCGTCTACAAACAGGAGGACAAAGTGAACAAGATCGTCAACGTGTTTTCATTCGTGGCATTGTTTATTGCGTGCCTCGGCCTCTATGGACTTGCCGTATTTTCATTCCGTATCCGGAAAAAGGAAGTTGCCGTGCGCAAAGTGATGGGAGCCTCGGGAAGCAGTATTGCCCGCTTGTTTGCATTCGACTTCATGAAGCTGGTCGTGGTTGGATTCGCGGCCGGGTCGGCGCTCGCTATCTATGTTGCCGGAATATGGCTGGAGGGATTTGCATACCGTGTCCCGGTTTCACCATGGCTTTTCGTTATCTGCCTGTTGCTCATTACGGCAGTGGCGCTGTCCACGATACTGGTACAAACGATCAGGGCCACGCTTACGAATCCTGTGACGGTGTTGAGAAACGAATAGGGTGACGTGTTCAATTCGGATAACTGAACAGCCAGGCATTGAGCCCTTTTTCGCTGAGGGCATTTTCCCAGCTATTGTGTTTTACACCTGGGTATTCGGTGTATTTCACAACCTTTCCGCCTAACCTCACGATCTCCTTATGCACATCTCGTGATAGGTGGACTGGGACAACGTCGTCTGCATCGCCGTGAAAGATCCAGAGCGGTGTAGTGAGCAGCTTCGAAGCGGCCTTTGGGTCGGAGCGCAGTGACCTCCGCCAACCCAATCAATTGAATAAAGAGCTTCTTTTGTCAATCGATGAAGAAATATCAATACCAAATTTTGTCATTTGACTCTTCTCGTGGTATGCAAGGTTGAGCTCGCGGGTGAATTTGTCCATCTCTTCTGAGATCACATACAGTTTTTGGGAAATAGCCTTGATCTCCTCCACTGCAAGCTCATTACTGACAATGAGCTTGGTCATGCCCATCATGGAAGAAATAGGTCTGCGAATGACGTGACCGATATCAAATATGATCTGCTCGACTGAAATAAGATAATCTACAAGCGGGGTGATGTCGCTTGTTGCGCCATACCATATTATTTTTCCACTCTTCTCTTTTTCTGGAATAGCCTGCATCCAGCGCCACCTGACTTGGTCATTCACAACCATCCTGTATTGACAACTAATTATTGCGCCGGTTCGATACGCTTCTTTCATTGCATCGTTAAACTTGCCTCTGTCGTCATCATGCAATATTTCCCTTAACTCTTCCGGGTGTTTTGAGATTTGTTCAAGTTCATGCTTATAGTTGAAGGCATCTGTTCCGCGGTTGATAAAGTGAATTTTTGTATGTCCGCTTTCATCTATTTCGAACATGTAGGTATTACCGGGGACCTGACTGGTAATTTTTCGTATCAATTGCTCACTTTGCTTTATCTTTTCGTCCGCCTCTTTGCGTTCTGTAATATCATAGCTAATAGAAAGGTATTGGTAGACCTTTTGGTCCTCATCAAAAAGGGGAACGATGGAGCTATCCACCCAATACAATGTGCCGTCTTTTGCCTTGTTACAGAATTCGCCCCTGTAAGGTTTGCCGTTTTTCATCGCGGTTCCCAGTTCGGTAAAGTATTCAGGCAAGTAATCATCCGGCCAAATCATAGTGCCCCGTTTACCCAGTAATTCCTCGGGTGTGTACTTGCTGACGTTACAAAAATTTTCGTTTACAAATGAGAAAGTGCCATTGATGTCGGCGACGCTTACAATGGAAGCCAGATCTAATGCATACTTATAGTCTATCAGCTCAGCCCGTCGTTCCCTCCGCTCCAGATCAATTTTGAGCATTTCGACCAGCATATTAATAAGACTGCGCTCCTCGTTCAGGAACGGACCTTCGTCGGATGCCGGCATTGATTGCAGATATACAACGTCCAGACACACATTTGTCCCGCTATAAGTTTTCATTTCAGCCCGCTGATAGAATTCAGAAGGTCTGTAGTTGAGTGTGGCATACTCTGTTCCGTCAATGGCTACACGCGCCGCAGTTATGTCCGGATATTGCCAGCCAGATGGAAGAACTTCTGCTATTTGGCGAAATATTTTTGGTAAGGCATCTTCGCCCTGCAAAATTCGACCTACTGCATAGAGCGTTTTCAATTCCTTCATTCGCTCTTTAAGGTTGTGAACCGTTTGATCTTTCGTTTTTTCTGCTTCCTCTCGCTTTAATATCTCGCGTCGTAGTGATGTTAAGCTGGTTCTCAGATGATTCGTAGCATAGTATTGCAAAGCAACGATGGTACCGAAAGGAATGATGTAGCTGATCCATCGTGTTAACGGATTATGTGCTACAGATGGATTCGGCAAAACGCCGGCAAGCTCCATATAAACGAATACAAGGTCTGTCCCCACCGTCAATAGGCCAATAGCCAGTCCGCCCCTCCAGCCGAGTAAGAATCCGGCAGTCAGTATGACGCTCATCTGCGATAGAATACCGGGCGCCATGATGCCTCCTGCCGAGTAACACGGAATGGTGAGAGATAGCCATAGCATTATTGTCAGCGACCAGCTCGCCAAGCGTATGTAACCAAAGCGGTTTAAAGTAAGGTTGAACACCGCTATAAATAATGAGACACCAAGAAATATCAGCCATCGTGGCCATAAGTCGGGGAAGACATAAAACCCCATAGAAACTATTACCCATGTCACCACCGTCCATATCATCGCCAATACATATACCATGTGACTTTGGAAGTTCTTTTCCTTGTCAGGCACTTTAAAGTAGTTGGTCATAACGGTCTTGGATTTTGGGAGAGAGATCCGCAGAGAACGCGAAAGGGGCCACCACGTAAGTGCCTCTTTTCCAATATAATGAATGTAAACAATAAGGATTGCCGGTCATTTTCCGTGATAAAATATAAAAACAAAAAAACTGCTCCATTTTCGTCTATTCGTGACTTTCCTTCGCGGCTTAAATCTTAAAATTCATTATATTTCATAAACGTCTTTTGAAATATTGGTAACGTCTATGAAGATTTCGGTAATGTCCCTAACCGGGATTTTTGCTGCGCACCTGTTGGTGGTGCCGGCAACTGTGCTTGCACAACAAGCAGATGATTTGAGCGGTAAACAGATCAAGGTCGCTCCAAACATTAATACGTCCGTGCAAAGCGAAGCACTCAACTATCTTGTTAATACCCCCTATAAAGAATACGGGCCGATGCCGACCAAAGACGGCAAGCGTTTGTACTTCAGCCGTCAGGGATATCCTGACAACCTGGGCGGTGTGGACGATGAAGATATCTGGTATTGTGAATTTGACGATGAGTCACAGACGTGGACACAGGCCGTCAACATCGGGCCTCCCCTAAATAACACCGGTCCAAACTTCGTAACGGGCGTAGGTCGTAACGGCGACACCTTGCTCTTGGGAAACGTATATGGCAAGAAAGGCCGGATGACCGCCGGTGTTTCTCTCTCCATCAAGATCGGTGAGCTTTGGTCCAACCCCGTTCCCATCAACATCGCAGGCGACTACAACCTTTCGGGCAAAGCAGGTTATGACCTCTCAGCCGACCGCACTGCGCTGGTGATCGCGCAGGAGAAATCAGACACCTATGGCAAACTCGATCTCTATGTTGCGTTCAGAGATCCTAACGCCAAGTATCCTTATTCTGCAACCGAGAGCATCAACCTTGGGCCCGTTATCAACTCATTCGGGGAAGAGACTTCGCCCTGGCTGGCGTATGACGGCCGGACACTTTATTTCTCCAGCGACGGCCATAACGGCCTCGGGAAGCTCGACATCTTTATGGCTAAGCGACTGGACAAGTCGTGGACAAACTGGTCGCAGCCCGTAAACCTGGGCCCGGGAATTAACTCCCACTACGACGACATGTCGTTCAATTATAACCCGACCAGCAGGTATGCATTCTTCTCAAGGGGCGTGACCCCAACCAATGTCGACATCTACCGCGTCGACATGACCAGCTTGTTTAAAGATGTCAAGTCATCGGACCCGACGGGTTTATATGCCGACGAGATCGGGCAGACACGTGTAGTAGCAGACGTGTTCGACGATGGGCAGCCCATTATCAAAAAAGAAGCGATGGAAGAGTTACAGAAGATGGCCAAGTACCTGTTGGCGAACAAAACTATGTTCGTACAGGTCGGCGCACATTCGAACCGGCATGGAACTCGGGCCGAGAGTATTAAATTGGCTAATCAACGAGCAGGTGTCGTCATCGAATTCCTTGTCAAGAACGGCGTCGACAGAAAGCGATTAAGCTTCCAGGGATTCGGCCATGACATTGTTATTAATAGCAACAACCAATCCACCTCCCTGTCATCGGGAGGCAGCATGGCTTCTAGCGTAGAATTTAAAGTTATCAACTACGAAAATTAGACCACACCGGCGGTAACCTGGACATTTTTTCCAAGCTTTGACCCCTTCCTGGGCTGTTGTATTATTAATAACCTGACGTGATCGAAAATCTAGGCGTACCCCTTGCTGATCCAGAAACATGGAAGCTGATCAGGGATCATCCGATCTTTAACGACATCGAAGACGGAGACGTCAACAGTATGATCCCGTTCTTCAAGCTTTCCCATCGCCGGCCCAATGAGATCTTTATCGAAGAAGGCCACGATTCGAAGGACCTTTACCTTGTGCTGAAAGGAAAACTCGATGTCATCAAAAAGTCGGGCGATAACGGGACCAGCGGCGATAAGTCATTCATCATCGCCCACCTGACTGCTGGAGACACGATCGGAGAGCTGAGCTTTATCAAGGGCACGCTCCGTTCGGCGTCTGTGAAGAGCAATACGAAATCCATTTTACTCGGACTTGATCCGGACGGACTGGGCAGGCTGGAAACGGAATATCCGAGGGCGGCCGCCAAGTTGATGAGAAATATCCTGGGCTACATCGGGACCCGCGTTATACAGACAAGCGCCAACCAGGTACAAGCGTTAAACGCCGAACTTCAGAATTCGATCCGCAATGCGAAAGCAAACCTGTTCTTCTCGTATGTGATCGGCCTGTTGTGCGTGTATAATCTCACCATCCACCTCATCACCAATTTATACCTGGATGTTGACCGGGCTTCCATGATCAGCGCGATCATCATTATTATTTTCTGCGCAGTACTTGTGCTGATGATCCGCCAGACCAAACTCCCGATACATATTTTCGGTCTTACCACCAAGAACTGGAAGCCGGCTGTAAATGAGTCAATGCTGTGGTCCGCCGTCGTCATTGCAGCAATTGGCGCCACGAAATGGACATTGATCCAGACTGTTCCGCGATACAGTCATCTGCCGCTGATCGATTTCGACTTTTCGCGCCAGCACCTGGCTTTCAATTTTCTCCTGTACGGACTTCACTCACCGGTACAGGAATTTATCGCGCGGGGCGTGCTTCAAGGCAGCCTTCAGCATTTCTTTACCGGGAAGAATGCGGTTTTAAGGGCGGTTATTGTTTCCAACGCGCTTTTTTCTGCAACGCACGTACACCTGATGAACGGCCTGCTGGGGGTGATCGTTTTTATTCCGGGCTTGTTGTGGGGATGGCTGTATTCCCGGCATGAGAACCTGATCGGCGTAAGCATTTCTCACATCCTGGTCGGGTGGAGCGCTCTATTCCTGTTCAATCTCGAAAGCTTGTTTTGATCGTGGGTCAGAGGCTTTCGGCAAAGTACATGTCCATATTTCCCATGTTCTTTACGATAATACTTCCACGGGGCGTGCACTTGAACTTCTCTTTCACGAGTTCGTAGGTGATACCTGAGATGTTCACTTTTCCCGGCTCGCTGGCCATCTCCATGCGGCTGGCCGTGTTTACAGCAGTACCCCAGATGTCGTAGCTGAATTTGCTTTTGCCGATAACTCCCGCAATCACTTCACCGGTATGGATGCCGATGCGCACTTTCCACGGCGGCTTCCCGGACTTTTGATTTTCGAGGCTCAACCTTTCAATGAACTTCACCATTTGTAAGCCGCAATTGATTGCATCAACGGGATTGTTGTCGTTTGGTATAGGCACTCCACCCGCAGCCATATAGCCGTCGCCGATGGTTTTAATGCGCTCCATATTGAAACGATCGGCGATAAAGTCAAAACCTACAAAGATCCAGTTCAGCTCGCCCGACAGTTCTTCCGGTGTCAGCCCTTTGCTCAATAAAGTAAAGTTGACCAGGTCGGCAAACAAAATACTCGCCACGTCGAATCTCCGGGCCACGGCGTGGCCTTTTTCCTTCAGCTCCATGGCGATGGACTCAGGAAAGATGCTCATCAGAAGGTTGTCGGATTTCTTTTTCTCTTCTTCGATCAAATTATTCCGATGAACGGCTTCCTCGTTGGATTTTTTTAATAACACGGCGTTCTCTTCCATTTGGACCACCATCAATTCGAGGCGTTCCTTATTCAACCTCAATATCTCCTCGGTCTTCTTTCGTTCGGAAATGTCGAAGCCAATGATAAAGATCAGCTGCTGATCATCTATCTGCGTTCTGAACGATCTGATGACATAAGGTACCGTCTCTTTTTCTTTTGTGACGATATTGATTTCCGAAATAGCATTTCCTACCAGGAATGTCCGTTCAATTATTTGCGTCAGCAGATCCCGGTCGCCGGTCTGGACGGTATCGAGGGGATGAAGCTTATTCGTCGCGGCGTGAAAACCGAAGGTCCCCGCAAAATTGCTATTCCATTTAACGATCTTCATGCTGCGGTCGAGCACGTAGAATATGCCAGGCAAACTATTGACGATTGAATCTGAAAGGTATTTCGCATCGATGAGCTCCTTGGTCCGCTCGGCGATCTTCATCTCCAGCTCCTGGTTCAACCGGATGATCTCTTCCCCGCGTTTTAATTTTTCAGCTTCGGCGGACTTCTTGGTGATCGCGCTTCGTATGGCCGAAGGCAGCCTGGAAAGGTTCGATTTCAGAATGTAGTCGTCGACCCCTGACTTGAGGCAGCTCACGGCAAACTCGTCGGAGAGGGTACCGGTCACGAGGATAAACGGACCATTGTAACCCAATTCCTTGCAGTCTTTGAATGCTTCCGTAGAATTAAATGCGGGAAGGGCGTGGTCGGAGATGATGATGTCGGGTTGAAAATCTTTGATGCCCTTGGAAAATTCTTTGCGGTTATCGACAATGAGAGACTCGAAGACGAGCCCGTCTTTTTTCATGATCCTTTCAATCAGGAATGCATCAGCGGTGTTGTCTTCGAGTAACAGAACCTTGATGCCATTTTCCATAAATTGAGCGTCTGCAGACTAAGTTTGGGAGGAAGCAGATAGGAAATAAGATAGGAAAAATTCAGGTAATTGTGCGGTCAATGCGATTTCTCGCATTTTGACCAACCCGACCTGATGAGGTCTCCAAGTTCAATGTCTGATATTGTTGCCTCCACGGTTATTGGACCTTCCGTGGTATTTAAGAATCCTCGATTTTTTCCAGTCGCGCCTCCATTTATTGTTGGTCCAATACTGATCTTACCGTTTTTCTGATGGATCATTAGATGAAGAGCGTTTTTATAATGGTCCTTGATGCTCTTAAATCCGGCAGCTTCGAGGTACTGCCTGTATCTCTTTTCGATATCCGTATTTCGTTTAAGATCATCTTTGCTTTGTGTAAGGTGGTGTCTTAATACCTTGCCGAGCGTTTCGTGGTCAGCGCCAGATTTAAGCACTGTAATATTTTTTGGTGAGACCACTCCATACGGGGCTTTTAGGCGATCGACAGTTTCAATTGTGATTTTGTCGGGATAGAGTGTTGCACCCGCACCGAGGACTTTACCTTCTTGCCTGGTGTTCTTTTTGAATAGATCAAGTATGCCCATAGGGAAGGCAATTTAATTTTTTTTGGTTCACCGTTGGCCGTAGATCAGGTTATCCACCTCCAAAAAATTGTCATTTAGCAGGGCAAGGGCAAATGCACCGGCGGACGCCGTAAAGACCGAGTAATCGAACGGGCCTTTTATTCCCGTCGAAAATGTCATTGACAGCGCAAACATCAATAAGAGAATGCCACTCAATTTCGCAAAAAGGGCCGTTTTGAAACCTAACATCAAACAGGCGGCGAATACTATTTCGGCAGCTGTCGCTGCTATCGCGACGGGGTTGATCAGAACATCCGGGAACCAGGGGTTAATTACTTTGGTGTATGCCAAAAAGTTATCCCAATTACCCCAGGTAGAATATTTGGCGCTCCACCATCCGAACCTGTCGGCGACGGCAGATAAAAATGTCAGCGACAAGGCAAGTCTTAGAAATAGTTTAGTGATCCGTTCGGTCATTTTTTTGAAAAATCAATTTGTCATATCGATTGATAGTCATCGATCTTTCGACACGACAAGGTAAATTGTTAATCAAGCTTTACCATTATTCGTTAGCGTCTTTTTTTCGCACGAACTATATTTGACCTTGAACACGACTCGCATGGAAATTACAAGATTAGGATCACAACCATCCGGTAAGGGACCAGCCGATTGGTTTACGGGATCTGTACGCATCGATCCTTTGTTTCAGCCCAACGGCCATCGGCGTGCAGCTGCGGCGACGGTCACTTTCGAACCAGCTGCCCGGACGGCGTGGCATACACATCCTCTCGGACAAACATTGATCGTGTTATCAGGAGTTGGGCTTGTACAACGGGAAGGAGGACAGATAGAAGAGATCCATCCGGGAGACGTTGTTTGGTTTGCTCCGAATGAAAAGCATTGGCATGGTGCGTCACCTGCAATTGCTATGACTCATATCGCAATCCAGGAAGAATTGAACGGAAAGGTGGTTGAATGGATGGAGAGGGTCAGTGATGAACAGTACCAGCAGAAAACCAATTAAACAAGGAGATGGTGCACTGACCCCCAACGAGTCAACTCTCCAATTTTAACAACCAGCTAAGCGACGTATCGGACTCGCTCACCTTAATAAAGTTGTTTTTTATCAGCACCGTCGACGAGGCAATGTTGCCCTTGTCTGTCGACGCGAAGATCGACTTTACTTTTTCCTGGTCTTTGGCCCACGTTACTATTCCGCTCACGATCTCCGTCATGTAACCTTTGCCTCTGAATTCCTCGTAGATACCGTAGCCGATTTCAATTTGTCCCTCTTCATTCGGTTCGCCTACAATACACAGGTCCCCCACCATGATCTGCTCCGCTTTTAGTATGGCTGTCCAAAGCGTAGAGTACAAATAGTTCTTGCTCTTGTCGGCGACGTTGGGCATGATGGTTTGCTCAAGCGCTTCCTTAAGTTCGGGCGAAATGGTGCGTAACGAATCTCTCACGTTGAGTTCCCTTTCCAGTGAATTGTCGACAGCTACGTATTTTACAAGCAGCTCGTAGGTAAGTGGTTTCAATAAAAATCTTTCAGTCTCTATCATTTGCGGGATCTAAACTTATACAAAAAAGTTTTATCAAATTGGTATGAGCGCAAACACAACCGGAATCTCTGTCTATAATTCTTGGCATTGAAGATAAAAAATACTTAGCCCGGACATATGGAAAAAAACTCGGCAAGGCGAGCGTGAGCGGATATTGCATTAAGTTCACTTGAATGGCTAAGGACCTAATTCAAATACCTAGTCCTGCGCGCGATTTCGCACCATCCAATACAGGCCAAGCTCCTTTATCACCTGGAAAAAATTGTCGCTTTCTACCGGTTTTACTATATAACTGTTGGCCCCGAGTGCATAACACTTTTTGATATCCGGACTGTCCCCGGACGATGTAAGGATGACGATCGGAATAGATTTTGTGGTTGAATCTGTTTTCAATATTTCAAGAACCTGCATACCGGATATTTTCGGCATGTTTAGATCTAACAGGATAAGTTTCGGTTGTTCGGCATTTTGCCTCGAAGCATAATCCCCCCGGCGGTAGATGTAGTCAAGTGCCTGCACGCCGTCCTCGACATGACACACGCGGTTGGTGAAGCCGCTTTTAGCAAGAGCCCTTATACTTAACATTGCATCGTCTAAATTGTCTTCTGCGAATAATATCTCCGCATCAATTTGATTCATATATACGCTGGTTATTAGTTACAGACGGGCTGGAATAAAACGTCGTATAGGCAGTATCAACACAAAGGTGGCCATAACCGGGGCAACCTTCGGGGAAAAGCTGACTTTTAGAAATCAGGGAAACGCTTAAATATAGCAAGAAAAGGCTATTTCACGACCAAATCGGCCACAACTTCGACCAGGTTCTTCTAATGCTGCTGAATGCTAACATAAAGATCTTCGACCTTTTTTCGGGCCCACGGAGTTTTGCGCAAGAACGCGAGGCTAGACTTGACACTGGGATCAAATTTAAAACAACGAATATCAATGATCCTGCCTAATTCGTCCCATCCGAAATGCTCAACGAGTTCGTTCAAGATCATTTCCAGCGTCTTTGCATGAAGGGGATCGTTTGATGGCATACTTTGAATTAAAGATCAAATATAAGATCAAGCGGGCGATTTGACGGGGTATTGAAGGAACGATTTTCATTTTGACACATTCTTCCATTCTTCTTTAGCAGCTTTTAGGTCCTTCTGAAATTGTGGACTCTTAAGGTAGTATTGTATCGTTTGCCCTGCTATTTGTCTCGCGGCTTCGTTGTCACTTGGAAAGTGTATCCCCATAATCTCCCGCGATCTTCTGATCTCTTCTGCCAGGGCCAGAAATTCCTTTTCCTTTTCAGGTGCAACCAAACTCCAGGTGAACGCTTGAGAAAATGCCCAAAGTGTGTGGCCACTTGCAAATGACGGTGAATTGATCTTGGTGAGCGCGTGCAATTTTGGTTCAAGGTGATAAGGGCGAACGCGTAACATTTTGTATTTGATTGTAAACTCCATGATCCGCATGTCGCGCATCACACCTTTCAATAGAATTGCAACTTTTGGAAAATTCTCCGCGGTGATTTTGTCACCCATTATTTCTCTTCCTTCAAAGAACAGGTCTTTAAGATTTTGTTTGTATTGTAAATGATTGGACAGGAGGTCGGCTGTCGGCCAATAACCAACATTGGCCAGGTATTCCACTCGTTTTATCTGTTCAGGTGTTCGCTTCGACTCAAGATCAAGCATGTAGTCAAGCTCCTGCCTTGTTTGATCGGAACTGTTTGCCGGAAACATTACACTTTTCGTTAACGCCTTGACTTGGTTGTCTGATAGATAATACGGTTTCACGAACGTGTAGACAATGGCGTTACTGTACTCTGCGGGGGGATATTTAATGGTATCCATCCATTGTCGCGCTGTATTCGCCTTGTCGCTGAGTTGTTGAAGAGACTTGTAATGATCGCTGACAGGTGCTAAGGACCATTTCTGAGCGTTTGCTGACGAACCAACAAGAATCGTCGAGATGATTAGTAAAAGATATTTCATGCTTCAGTTATCTCATGACGGAAACAGTCGAAAAAAGACGCAGGAAATACTGCGTCTTTCCCTGTTCGGGCACGTCAATGGGTTGGCTAATGAAGCCAATCAATGCTTAACAAAATCAAATTGCTATGAAAGATCAAAAAGATCCAGGCTGTTGCGATAGCGGCTGCTGTGGTGGCATTCCAACCGGATGTTGCTAACTTCAAAGGAGGCGGGTTAAAAACTCGCCTCTATTTTACTCTGCGCAGTTACACGGCGCACGATTTTCGCACCTGATCACGTTTCCGTAGTTGTCGAGTTTAACGAGATACTCGCGCTCCATCATTTCTTTCAGCATCTGGCGGGCACGCTGCACTCGTGACTTTGCTCCTGAGTATGAAATGTTGAGTCGCTTCGCTAACTCAAGCTGGGAAACACCTTGCACCTCCGATAGTTCAAGAGCTTCCCGATATTTCTGCGGTAGAGTTGCTAATTTTTCAGTGAGGCACCTTTCGACGCATAGATTAAGGTATTGCTTGTCATCTTCCCAATCCAGGTCGGTCGCATTGATGATCCGTGATTGAAAACGAAAATGATCTATGATCGTGTTTCTCGTTATCTGATATATCCAGCCCACTACTTTGCCAGTTTCCCGGATCTGGTTGGATTTAGCTTGAACTTTTAGAAAGACGTCATGAACAATGTCCTCTGCAACTGCCTTGTCCTTTACTTTCTTTTTCACGTAGCCCAGTAGCTCGTTTTGAAAAAATGTTGGGTCTGTTATCATTGTTTCTTGATTTGTGAAAAGGCGTACATTATTTCGCGGCCAATTTCCAGGCATCGTTCGTGGTATTTAATTGATTCCATGCTGGTCCTGTCGAAATCCTTTGGATCGTGGAAGGGCAATGATATACGTTTGGCGGCGCCGGCAATCACAGGACAATTCTCATCGGCATGGGTACATGTCATGATTGCTGCGAATTGGCTGGCAGGATTTTCTAAGTCGTCATATTTTTTTGAGAATACTTCCAATCCCGGATGGTTGTCCGAATATCGAACGGTGTAGCGCGGGTTTACGCCGCTGGTGATCATCTCAATCTTGAATCCCAATGACCTCAAGGCGTCAACTGCCCGTGGATTGAACGCTGTTGCTTCCGTTCCACCTGAATATGCGTTCACGTTGGGGACGTTGAAGTATGAAGCTGCTGTTTGCGCCCAGATCTGTGCAATGTGGCTGCGTCGCGAATTATGGGTGCAGATAAACACTAATTCAGACGCCTGTTGACTTGAAATCTTCTGCTGGACAAATGATGCGAGTTCGCGAAGAGCAGTTTTCCTTTCATCGGAAATTCTCTGGAATTCTTCACATAACGACCTTAATATTTCGTCGACGAAGAACATGATCAACAGCAATTTGGTCCCGTGAAACTTTCCATGAATTCACCCATCTGTTTCTTTGCTTTGTTCCACGCTTTCTCGTCGACGCAATAACAGACACTTGGTCCGTCGACATCTCCTTTTATCAGACCTGCGTTCTTTAACTCTTTCAGATGCTGGGATATAGTTGATTGTGCCAAAGGCAGTTCATTTACAAAATCACCGCAAACACAGGCCTTTGTTTTGATCAGGAACTGAAGAATAGCAATCCTTGCTGGATGGCCGAGGGCTTTAGCAATCGCAGCCAGTTCGTTCTGTCCTTTAGTGAATTCTTGCGTTTTTGTAAGTCCCATAATTCTTTAATCGTAATATTACGATTAAAGGTTGCTATGGGCAAGAAAAAAAGATCGCTTTTAAATATCCCTGCGGAAATCATTAAGGAAGGAGTAGGGTTCGCGATAGTTCGATTTTCAGAGTTTTCGCGGACATTTGTTGTCACATATGAATATATTCACGGCCGAAAGCCGATTGACGGACAACAAGCTATGGACAAAATAGAAATAACTGGATTTAAATTGATTGGACTTAAACTCAACCACAAAACGACTAATGAAGGTGGACAATCAAGTATTGATTGCGGAAATCTTTGGCAAAAATTTGAAAAGGAACATTTTGCCGAAAGGATTCCGAACAAGTTGGACGAAGAGATTTATGCGGTCTATTTTGAATATGAAGGCGACCACACCCAACCTTTTTCATATTTTATAGGTTGCAAAGTGAAAATGGATACTGCCGTACCGCAAGGAATGGACGGCTTACTTCTGCCAACCCAAAATTACGCTAAGGTGATTGCCAAAGGAAAGATGCCAGAATGTGTTTCCAATGCCTGGAAGAGTATTTGGGCGTCAACCATTAACAGGACATACAAGTTTGACTTCGAGAAATATGATGAAAGAAGTAAAGATTGGTCCAATGCAGAAGTAGAAATTTATGTTTCGGCGAACTGAGGTCAAAATTTTGACATTAGTTCGTATCGAGCAATAGCTGGAGCTTGAAATTGACATTGAGGGTCTCTTTCGCTTTAACAAATCCCAATGCTCGTGTTGGAGGGGTCATTCCGAAATCTTTGAAAGTGAAGTCCTTGCTTCCCGTTAAATGAATTATTCCTGACGGACTGGTTTCAATCGCGCAATCAACCTCAAAAAGTCGTGTGACACCACCAATCGAGATCTTTAGAATACCCTTGAACTCTTCTCCACCTCCTTCGTATTGTGGCGTACGCTCAAAGGAAATAAAGTCAATCACTATCGACGGATATTTATTTGCATTAATAGTTTTGAGAAAGTCTGATGTCATCAGCGCCAGACCGCAGTCAAAGCTTGAGGCATCCAATCCAACCGATCCTTTCACAAACACTGGTCGGGTATTGGGTACACCCTCGTGTAGAACAAGGGTATCATTACCGGCATACCTGGCAATCGCACATTGAAATCGGTTGACATTTGTTGCCCCGTCAATTGTAAGAGAGCTTGATGGCTGAACAATGAGCCGGTGAATCAGTAAACGATCATCACTGGCCGAAACGAACAACATGAGTATAAGAAGAGCAAGGTATTTCATGGTACTGTGGTTGTGAGCCAGTTAAAAAGTTTCGGCCATCCTAATGCAGGAAGGCCGAACCATATTCTTGATCGTGATGGTTAGAACCCGATGCTTCCCTGAAGCACCAGACCGTTGAATTTTCCGCCGCTCAGGATATTTGTGTCGGGATAATCCTTGTATACCTGGTTCACATATTCAGCTTTGAACATGATGTTACTGGTAATGAACCACCCGGCAGCTACGGACGTCCTGTTTATTGAAACATCGCCCCTTGTTCCCTGGTTGATACTTGTCGCAGTTGTGCTTTGACCGAATGCGAGTGTGCCCTTGATGGTGTTGTACTTTGCGCCGAGATAGAATTTTTGGTTTTTGCCAAAACGATAGAGCAAATCTGCTTCTAACTGGTTGAACTGCCGGTTGCTAAGTTTGGAAACTTCGCCAAGTGCAGAATTGCTGTATTGAACCTCGCCATTCTCAACCTGACTGTTTCCCCTGGACATTTCCCAGGTACCGAAGAATTCAACACCTGCATACTTAATGAATGGGTTGATCATTAAGGCAGTTACATTGTCCTTGAACCCGGGGTTTACGCGACCTGAGAAAGCGTTCCCTGTTAACGTTGCTGCCATTGGTTCCATGACATACTGGTAGTTAGAACCGGTACGATCACCACCGTATATCGTGTTGCTGATTGAAGATTTAGTGGTGTAGAAGGATCCGGTTATTCTGGCGCGACCGAGTTCACCAAATGGTTTGTCATATCCCAGTTTACCGTAGATCGACGGTTTGCGGTCATTGCGTTTTGTAACACTACCCTGGATTTCACCATCGGTAAGTCCGACCATTGCAATAATCCCGCGCTTCTGCCAGTAGAGTTCACCACCAATCTCGGTGGAATATGCATCCATAATATTGTTCTCGATGAATGGGTTATAGAATGTATTCCCACCATCGTTTCTCCGGAAGTGTGAATCACCGTAGTTTACTTCCATGTGACCAACTTTCAACGTCACGTTCTTCCATACACGGTCCATAAAGTCACTGTTCAGGAACCCGACTTTGTCTACCTGGATATATCCGCCCTTTACCCAGAATTCATTGTGATGGTGAGCTGACATGTACGATACCAGATTAAGGCGCACGCCATCTGCTAACTGAACGTCAAGATTCAAGTTTGCCTGTGCAAGTGGAAAGCCATTGGACAGGTCAAACAACTCATTATTGTTAATGTACAACTGGTTTGTTGCATTGGTGTAATTGCCGTAGATCGTTGGATGCTGAACAATACCTGGAACCGCGACTCCTGTTGCCTGATTGACAAAACTTCCCGATCCTGGATCGGTTTCCATCAATGTAGGCAGACCAGTGGATGTCAGGATTGCTCTGGCGGAATTGCTATGCCTTAAAGTCTGAAAGCCCTGCGTAAAATTCGCGCCGATACGAAGTTTCACACCGTCAAATGTTGATGAGTCAGCTTTACGTGTCTCGAAAACGTTCACGCCGCGCTGATCGTAATGCCTGAAGTACTGGGGGGAGAATTGCTGAGCGTAAGAGGCCAGGCTTACCATAAAGAGTACCAATAGCGTTGGAAGGCTCTTTTTGAAGTTGGAAATTGTTTTCATATAGGTGAGAGTTAACAGTTTTGATTTTCTTTAATTAATTAGAGTTATCGGGTGGTTGTTCTTTGGCACGAGGGTCACATCGAATGATACACTTATCTTGTCGCCTGTTTTCACTGAACCGAACATGAAGGATGGAGGTTCTATATCGAATGCACTCATCTCAATTTCTTTAGAGCCTTTAATATGAATCGAGTGATCCGCATTCAAAGTATAAAGCGCTTCCAGCTCAAATAAGCGGTTAGCACCTGCAATGGTGAGATTGCCAATGCACTTTATTGTTTTTCCGTTCATTTTAGCGGAGACCAGTTGAAATGTGATTTGCTCGAACTTGTCAGTTTTCAATGCCGCGTATGCATTCTTGTCCATTGCACCTTTTCCACTTTTCAGACTTTTGGCAGGAATGGTGACCACCAGTGAGCTCAATCCACTCGGGTTGCCCTGATCGTTATTTTCGAATGCGGCAACATAGGTGCCTTCTTCCGACGTCATGGTCCAATCGTGCATCGTTGATGTACCGGCGACGGTAATTTTAGATGCGCCCGCTAGCTTGTAACTCTCCTGTGCGTTCGCGTTCGGAGAGAATAGAATGACAGCCGCCATCAAAAGGGGGGAGGCATTAGATATAAGTCGATTTGTTTTCATGACGATTGTGGGATTTGTTCTGCGTTTATTATGATGCAATGATACCGCGTCACGGTAAGACCACTCATGACTTGAGCCAGTTGGTCATATGAACTTTGTCAGAACAGATACTGACAAAAAACAGGTTCGTCGTTTTCGTCTTGCACTGTGTAAATGCAGAAAGCCAGGAGTCGTTCGCAACTGCTGGCTTCATACATTTTATAGAAAGCAGACCTTATCGTGGAGTAATAGAGATTTTTGATGCGCTGCTGGCGGCTGATGAAAAGTCGGCGGGAACAAGTATCGTCTTCATACTTTATGTTGTTGTTTATTGGGCACAATTAGCAACGGGGTATCGAGATTTTCCAGTATGTGAAAAAAGGCGTCTTTGTTGCAGCGGCTCAACTCACTGCTGACAACTATAATTCCAACTTCATTTTTTTTCAAGAATGCCTCGACACGATCATTTATAAACCCCACTTCAGGTTTAAACTCCCAGGAGATTCCGGAGTCATGCAGACGTGTGCTGTAAATGCGTGTAAAGTTGTTTGTAGCGTCTGCATCAATAGTCTTTCGCCATTGAGTGACGTCTGTAACATTCCGCGGTTGATTAAGACGATAAGCGTATAGTACCGTCAGGCGGGAATTCGATGATTCCGCGATGTTGATGGCAGCCTGCAATGCGGTCCTGGCGTCGTCGGTCATGTCGATGATGCAAAGTACCGATGATGGCGACATGCCTTCTGAGACCACTTGTTCCACGCTTGTCTTTATCGTTTGCATGATTATTAGACAAATCTAATCCCCGGCAAACTCCAAAGCAGCCGTTTTTGTCAGTTGTGCGGCTGATTTTTGTCAGGGTTAGCCGTAACTTGCATTATATGACAAACCCCTTCGAACTATCGTCGGTCTCAAATGACGCATTCCGTGAGATATTCCAGAGCATGACGGAAGGGATCATTGTTGTTGACAAAGAAGGGAAAGTGCTCGTTGCAAATCCTATCGCTGAGCAATTGTTCGGGTACGCAAGCAAAGAGTTCAATGGAATGCAAATGGAGAATCTCCTTCCAGAACGTTATCGCAGCAAGCACTTCTCCTACCGTGACCAATTCAATAGCAAGCCGGCTCCGCGGCGGATGGGGATGGGTCGCGACCTCGCTGCACTTAAAAAGGATGGAACGGAATTCCCGGTTGAGATAAGTTTAAGTTATTCGCATGCCAATGGCAACTTCATTGCTATCGCATTTATTACAGACATCTCTCTGCGGAAACATGCGGAAGATGCGCTCAAACAGGGTGAGGAACAACTGATAATCTACGCGACCGAGCTGGAAAAGAAGGTTGACGCAAGGACAAAGGACCTTAATGAGTCAATATCCTCTCTGGAAAAGGAGATAACAGAAAGAAAACGAGCCGAAGAAGATGCAAGAAAAGCGTTTGAAAAAGAAAGAGAGCTAAATGAGTTAAAATCGAAGTTCGTATCGATTGCGTCACACGAATTCAGAACGCCGCTAAGTACAATCCTGAGCTCCATATCACTGGTGGAACAATACAACCTCAAAGGTGATACTGAAAAGATAATCAAGCATACTCAAAGAGTCCGATCATCCGTCAATCACCTTACCGGGATATTAAATGATTTTTTGTCATTGGGGAAACTTGAGGAAGGAAAGGTAGACCTCAAACCCGAAGGCATCGAATTATCAGTGCTGTTTGATGACGTCAAAGAGGAAATCAAGGTGATATTGAAGCCAGACCAGCATCTTGATATCTCGATTGAAGAGAAAGCTAAGAACATTGCATCAGATTCAAGGATTCTACGAAACATTCTATTCAATTTGCTTTCAAATGCGAGTAAGTATTCCGAGCCTGGAACGGCGATACGACTGGGCGCGGCTCTCAAAGGGCAAACCGTGGAGATCAGCATCACCGATGAGGGAATTGGTATTCCCCTGCAGGATCAAAAGCACATGTTCGAGAGATTTTTTCGCGCTAGCAACGCTGGAAACATTCCCGGCACAGGTCTGGGCCTGAACATCGTTAAGAGATATGTTGACCTTCTGAACGGAACTATACGGTTCTCAACCGAAAATAATAAAGGCACTACCTTCTTCGTCACTATTCCCAAGCTCCATGAAAAAGATTCTCGTAATTGAAGACAATGCCGACATTCGCGAGAACACATCGGAGATACTCTCACTTGCTAATTACACAGTCATTACCGCCGAAAACGGCAAGATTGGTGTAGCCCTGGCTATTAGCGAAAAGCCTGACCTGATCATATGTGATATCATGATGCCGGAATTGGATGGTTACGGTGTCCTCCACATTTTGTCAAAGAAACCGGAAACGGCAGCAATACCTTTTATTTTCGTGACAGCCAAAACTGAAAGGTCCGACATTCGTAAGGGCATGGAATTAGGCGCGGACGATTATCTCACAAAGCCGTTCGACGATAACGAATTATTGAATGCCATCGAGATTCGGTTCAAGAAAAGTGACATCCGCACGAAAGACTACGAACACGGAGTGAATGGGCTCGATTCCTTTATTGTTGATGCTCAGAAAGTACTTCATCTAAAGGACCTCTGTAAGGATAGAAAAACAAGATCTGTCAAGAAAAAAAATGAGATCTATTCAGAAGGCGACACACCGCAAATGGTATTCTTTGTTAAGTCCGGAGAAATAAAAGCGTCCAAGGCACATGCTGAAGGAAAGGAATTGATTACCAGCGTTTATAAGAAGGACGATTTTTTTGGCTTCGAACCCATCCTGGATAGCTCTGAATACCAGGACTCCGCAATTGCAATGCAAGACAGTGAGATCATTTCAATCCCGAAGCAGGACTTTCTGACAATGATATTAAGACAACCAGATGTCTCATCAGGTTTTATCTCTCTTCTCTGCAAGAAAGTGGCGGACAAGGAAAAACAGTTGATCAATCTCGCGTACAGTTCTGTTCGCCAAAGAACAGCAGAAGCTCTTCTTAAGATAAGTCACCTTAAGGAAGGCGGGGAAAATGAGAAACTTGAAATTAGTCGCGAAGACCTCGCTAAAATGGTGGGTACGGCGTCTGAGTCAGTGATCCGTGTTCTATCAGAGCTTAAGGAGGAAGGGATCATTGCGATCGAAGGTGGGAGGATCCAGATCCTTCAACCTGCGAAACTGGAGAAAGTCGTTCGTTGGAATGTCGCCCGATAGTATTATGCTTTCGGACTTGAAGGACTGTTGATGGTTGTCATATTCGTTCCCAATGACACTCCCATCGGTAGCGAGAATATCATGTATCCGCTGCCTGAAATCGTCCATGATAAGGTGTTGTTTAGCAGTGGCGGATTCAATTATACTCGCCTTGAGTTCAACAGGTTGCAATCGCAACTGGTTTATAGTGATTGTAGAAGATTCAGTTTTCATTATTTTGTTCGTTTTCGTTACGGATGGAAAAGGTCCATACCGGGCAATTAACATGGTTGACGATATCTTCAGCAAGACTTCCGAACAAGAGGTGATTCAATCCCTTGCGACCATGAGTAGCCATCGCGATCATACCTGCATTGATCTCTTTCGCAAAAGTTATTATACCCGCCTCTTTACCATCATCACGGTGCAAATTCACCGTGAAGTTCTCAAACCCTCCATTTCTCACATAGACCGTCAGGTTTTCCAAAAGCACGTTGCTTTCGCGCAATGGATATTCCGTACTCACGAGCAGAAAATGAATCCTGGCCATAAGTAGACTTTGCAGGCTTTTAAGGGCATCGTTGAACCTGGGATGATTTTCCATGGCGTCTGTTGGCACAACAATGTCTGTAATCGCTGAAAGACTCGTCGAAACCCGAATCGCTATGACCGGAACGGGGGAATTACGCACCACTTTTTCGGTATTCGATCCAACCAGCAGCTCACGCATTCCACTCGCACCGTTTGTGCCCATTACAACAAGGTCAATTATTTCGTTTTGAATAAACGTTTGGATCACCTGGCTAACAGGGCCCTGAATTGCGGAGAGGTACACACGACCATTTTGCCCGATTTGACTTTTGAGTGACTCAAATGATTTCACGGTTTCGTCTTGCAGTTGCTTCAACAACTCTTTCTCGTTAAAATACTGGCCACCTGTGTATGTACTTTCATAAGAAAATGGAAGGTCGATAGCATTCAACACGAAAATCTCCGCGTTCATCTTCCCGGCGAGCTGCAAGGCAAATGCATATGCTTCTTTCGCTGTTGCGGAGAAATCACAGGGCACCAGTATTCTTTTCATGGTTGTACCAGGTTGGTTGCTATTAATCGACGTATAAATATCGTATGCCCTCTCAAGGAGTGACCTGACAAATGTCATGTTCGGTGATGAGTATCATCACCAATGCCCGCTTATGCATGAGGTAGATTTGAAACAGATAGTAAATTAAGACCACTGCCTGACAGTTATTACAACACAAAAACTAAAAACACATATGTCAAAAGCCCAAAAACTAGGTATTTGGTTGGATCATTCGGCGGCACATTTAATAGAGTTCTCGGCTGACAAATCCAAAGAACGAGTGATCTCTTCCAAGTTTACACATGAAAGAAAAAATGAAAGCTATGCGAAGGGCGAGAATGCAATGCATTCAACTGAACAACAATTATTGACAGACTATTTTAAAGGTTTGGGTGAGATTGTGAAAGGTTACAAGGAAGTATTATTATTTGGACCTACCGACGCCAAGGTAGAATTGGCAAATAGACTCAGACAGGATCATGCTTTTTCGGGAATCAAATTCAAAATCGAGACTTCAGATAAAATGACTGAGAATCAACGCCGCGCATTCGTGACGGATTATTTCACAAAGCACCCGTCCTGATTTGGTTTCATCGAACTGCCACTGCAGAACAAATTTGACCTGGTGAAATTACCTGACTCTTCCTTATACCCGCTTGTCATCAATTATAGCTATGGGCCTTTAAATTTTAATCGTGTCGGTCGGATTTATAAATATAAGAATCAGGAAAACAAGAAAAGTTAAGGGAATCAAACAATAAGCTATTCAAACATTAGTGGCTTATTGACGATTAATAACAGGTCGTAGATTTTTAAGCTAAATTTCAGCGGAATTAAGACAAGGGATGATTCAAAACGGCATCACGTCTTTATTGGCGTTTGTATCAACAAACATTGACGATCTTTTCATTCTGATGGTATTCTATGGGAGCAGAAAATATAAAAGTTCTCATATCACAACCGGGCAATACCTGGGAATTACTGTGCTGGTTATCGTGGCCCTCGTTGGATCGACCATTGGAAACTTCGTGGATATACGGTATGTAGGATTGCTTGGTTTGTTTCCAATTTATCTTGGATTAAAGGCTACCTACAAACTGATCAAGAAAGCACCTGATACAACCGATGGGGAAGTTGTTTTGTCTGGCAACAAAACGGATATAATTGCAATTGCCGGAGTTACTATAGCAAACGGCGGGGATAATATTGGAGTTTACATTCCATTACTCACCACTTTTGATTATCTCCAGAAATTGACCTTTGCTTTAGTTTTTGTAGTGATGATATTCATCTGGTGTCAGGTGGCAAAGGCTTTGGCGAATCATCCTATTATGGCGCGATCCCTGGACAGGTATTCGCATTTCATTCTGCCGGTTCTACTTTTTCTTTTAGGGGCGTTTATAATTATTGAAAGCAATACAATTGCTCTGTTTACAGTTTAAAAACACCTTAATGTAATTCTCTGGTTAGTTTGTCCCTTGGATTGCAGCTGGAAACATTCAATTCGCCCAAATCTTAAACGAAGTATAGCAAGCTCCAGAGTCTGATCACAAATTCAAGGATACAGGTAGATAAATTTTAAATGTAGTTCCTCTACCGGAAGCTGACTCGACATCAATCCAACCATTATGCCGTTCGACAATTCGCTTGACGATACTCAACCCTATGCCTGTACCTCCATATTCGCTCTTGCCATGTAGGCGGCGAAACGGTTCGAATACTTGCTGCCGAAATTGCGGATCAAAGCCAATGCCATTATCAGAAAACGTCAGGCACCAGTAGTGCAAGCTGCCTATTGTACGGTTCTTTTTGTCTATCTCATCAGACGAGACCCGTTCGCAGCTAATACGAACGACTGGGGTCGTCTGACAAAACTTTAATGAATTGCCGAGAAGGTTGGAAAACAGCTGACTTATCTGGAACTCGCTTGCTTTAACAACAGGGAGTTTATCACTAATAATTTCAGCGTTTACTTCGTTTATACGCAACTCAAGGTCAGACTTGCAGATGTCTAAAATTTTATTCAAATCAACATCAACAAGCTGGATACTGGAATTAGACACTTGACTGAGCGTGAGAATAGATTCAATTAATTCCGACATCCGTTCAGCTGAGTCTCTGATTTTTGACAGATACGTATTACTATCACCAGCCTGAGTCAGCATTCGATCGACAAAAGTCTGGATCTTTCGTAACGGCTCCTTTAAATCGTGGCTTGCCACGTAGTTAAATGACTGAAGTTCCTGATTCTTTGATTCCAGTTCGGTTACCAACTCGCGCAGTTTTTCTTCAGCATATCTGATTTGTGTGACGTCCTGTACGGCACCCAGCAAGCGATGCATTTTTCCGTCTGGTGTCAAATGAAGTTTCCCCGTGCTTCTCAATAGTTTATTTTCGCCAGTCGGCAACACTATCGAAAATTCAGTAGAAGAAATCTCGTAAAAAAGTTCACCAGTTCGCTTAAAGTTATCAATTGCGTGTTGCACATGCTCTTGAGTGCGGGCGCTTGATCTGTCAGCTTCTTCTTTTGACATCCGTTCAGTGGCTTTGACAAAGTCGACTGGAAACTTTTCCTGGTATCCATAAATGCGATACATTTCATCCGACCATATTACGGTGCCATCGATAATGTTCCACTCCCAACTTCCGAGTTTTGACAGGCGTTGTGCCTCTTGCAGCTGACGATTTGCATTCGCTAAATCTTGTTCTGATTTAATGATCTCACTGATGTCTCTGGAAAGAACAATGACCCCGTCAACTTTTTGGTTTACTATCAATGGTATAAAATGCGTATCGAACCAAACATCATTAGGTTTCGAAATAGACGGATTGGCCTTTAAGTGAAGTCGCTCTCCAGCCAATGCCTTCTTGAGCAGTTGAATTTGATGAGTCCCGCGCACACCTTCATAAGCCTCGTAAATTTCGCGCCCGATTAGGTCGCTGCGCGACTTGTTGGTAAATTTTTCAAAAGTGCTATTGACAGCCAGGAATTTCAGGTCATGATCAACTACCGCAATGCATTCAATCGATGAATCGATCAGTTGCTGAAGAATTGCTTGCGCATTATTTAGTTCTTCGTTACGGTGTGTGAGTACCTCGTTAAGCTTCGATAACTCGAGCGTTCGCTCCTGGACCCTTGCCTCAAGGGCCTGGTTAAAGGCTCTCAGTTTTTCTTCTGCAATCTTTCGCTCTGTTACATCAGTGCTAAAACCAATGATCACACCTATGGTTTCATCAATTTCATTTTGGTAAAGCTCATGGATATAATTGAACCACTCTGTCTGCAGCTGGCCATTTCGCATAAATGATAACTCAGCTTCCTTTACAATGTGGGCCTCACCTTTCAGAAGTCTTTGAACTGATTCATTATGCCGGGCATTGATGTCAGGATCGGTGCGGACTTTCGGAAAAAGTTCATAAACAGGCTTTCCCTTTACTTCTGAAATAGTTTTGCCCCACATTTCCAGCGCTCTATCATTGGCAAAGTCCACGATGAACTCCGGCCCCCGATAGCAAACAAGCCCTATCGGAGCACGCTTCAGAATGCCGGATAGCTGTTCATCGCGTTGCTCTGACGATTTTTTTGATATTGCTTTGTCCGTAATGTCGAAGAAATAGGTAATGACACCGATCACGATACCATGTTCATCATACATTGGTGAATTAGTGACTTCAAACCAGGAAGTGTTGAACTTATCACCAGTGAGATAGGTGATCTGTTTCTGCTTGATAAGCACCGATTGCTTATTTCTAAAGCAGGACTCTTGGATCTCTGCCAGCACGTCTGCTGAAAAAATATCATTGAAAAACTCCTTTATCGGCTTTCCTTTAGCTGTTTCTAAAGGTTCCTTCAGCAATGGCAACGCCAGCCGATTCGCAAATCCGATGAGCAGATCGAAACCGAGAGATATGATTGTCGGAACGGGCGCATGTTCAAAATTTTGAAACGTGTGTACCTGCCTGGTCTGCTCTTCTGAGATCATCCTACGGAGTAAATAAAACCTTTGGAACATGGGACAGAGCTTGGTTTTCAAAGGCGCTGTATCCGCCCAATAAAATTAGGAACTGTAAATTTAGCCGCCAATAATGTTTAAACAATTATTAAGAATGTTGGGGTTAAAAAAAGGCATAAATTTTGTGGCGGCGGCTTTTCATCTAGGCTCCAGCCTAAGGTTTTCGGCCAATCTTTGCCTTAACGGGATGCGGATATCTCCCAATAGTGAAGCTGACCAGACAGGAAATAAACTACCGGAAGACGTATCTGAAATTTCTGCGTATCGACCCAATGAAAGCCCGTGCCTTGTGAGAGATAGATGATCTCGAAATACGCATCATGCTTATGCGGTTTTGTTCGTTTGATCATCTCTTTAAAACTGGAGATCTTGAACAGTTGCTTTTCTTCAAGTTTATTTTTGACCGTGATGTTCATCTCTTTGACGGAAAGGGTCAGCTCCCTACTTTTGATGATTCATCAGTGACGATGACATAACTGTTTACTAAAGAAATGACTATGAGTGTAAGCATAAGATATATTGTAAACAACGTGCAAGATGCAATAGCATTCTACACGGAAAAGCTGGGATTCAAAGTAGACATGCATCCCGCTCCTGGATTTGCTGCCCTTTCAAAGGATGGGCTAAAACTTTTCATTAATCAGCCGGGTGCGGGTGGTGCTGGGCAAACACTAAGGGATGGATCTGTTCCGGCCCCAGGAGGATGGAATCGTTTTCAGCTTGAGACCGACAACCTTGAGAATTTTGTTACGGATCTCAAAAAGAAGGGTGCTTCCTTTCGAAATGACATAATAACAGGACAGGGAGGAAAGCAGGCGCTCTTGCAGGATCCTTCCGGAAACCTGATTGAACTTTTTGAGCCTGCCAAATAAAGTTCACTTCAAACATCCGGTAAACCACAGAAAGTACCGACGTTTGATCCGGCATTTTCAATAATACTACAGTTCCAACGAATTATACCATAATTAAGGTGGATAGCCCTCGTAGATTTGCGGCTATCATCTAACATCGGGGTGATTATTTCCGGGATCATCCATGAATTCCATTAAGATCGTATCAGCAGAATACGCATCGGCAACCTTGTTGATCGGGTTGATCATTCTATCAATTGTACCGTGTTGATATGAAAAGAATTTTCGCTGTTTACTTCCTGCTTTTCGTCGTTGGTATTTCGCATGCACAGCCATTGAAAGAAATATTGGAGAAGGCGAAGGCCAACTATCCGCTTCTGAAAGCAAAAAGATTCGAGTCCGCCGCCAGTGAAGACCGGTGCGCTACGTGAAGAGCACTGCCATTCCTTCCATCGACGCGGGCTACCAGCTAAACTATGCCACCGATTTACATATCCGACAATCTCCGCGAGTGCCTGAAGTCCGGCAGGATAGAATTTATCCTTCCATGCGGTTAATAGAATCCGGGACAACCGATGTACGTGTCCATGTATACCGACGGTCGTAAACTTCGTGCCACTTTTGAAGGTACCTGGTTGCGAACACTCTAATAATTCAAAACATAAATCGTTACCTTTTGTATCGATATACTGAGTTCACGTGAGATTTCTCTGTCTGCTGATCCTGGTTCTTCTTCCTTCGACGTCATGGTCGCAGGTGAATTTGAGATACTTTCACCTCAATTGGAATATAGGTGGCCGTTTCGATGCTCCGAACTTCAAGCAGTTTATAAATGCATATAATGCTAGCGGACCAAAGCCACCGGGCGTCACTGACTACGGCTTTAAGATCCGGCCTTTTGGAGCGGATGTTTTTTCTGTGATGACCGGATTTGGTACAAGGAAAGGAAGAGTTTTGTTTACGGCATCATTTGTAGACGGAAGTACGCTGATCGATCGCTTTGGTGATACGAAATCATTGCCAGCGTGGACGAAATCTATCAACTACGATTACACCGACATCGGCGTTGGGGTGATGTTTCACTTGTTCAAAAGTAAAAATGAAAACTCATTTGGTTTTCCAAGGGTTGAATACCAGGTTGGTCTGGATCGTGAATTCGATGTGTTTCAATACAAAGATAAGTCCGGAGTGAACAACAAGTCCCGCACGGGTAATTTCGGTGCGTCATCATTCATACAATACAATTTTTACGCGCCCTCCTTCGGTGACGATGCAATCAGAGTTGTGTGCGGAATCAACCTGCGTTACCACAGGAGTCTGAACCCGGTGGATTTTTCATCACTTCAAAATGATCTAAGCTTTAACTACAACAATAAGGCTTCGGATGCTTTCAAAGATCTTACGTTAGGCATTACCCTTGGATTTCTAAGTTATCGTGGAGGGTCCAGGGTAAAAGATAAGGCTCCCAAATACGACCTTCCTGCTATCGAAAGAAACCCAATGCACGTGCTGGAGCTTCGTGCTGTTGACAGTACAACGCTTCAACAAGTGAAGGCCACGTTGGATGTTTTGGACGGCGAACGCAAGAAGCCGGTTGCACTTCGGCAAGTATATTCTTCGCTCTGTGTTTCACGACATGCTTACCGTATATGTGACGGCGCGCGCAAAAGGATATTTTGTGAAGGAAGTCCCGGTGGAAGGATACGACACATTGAAGATGATCTCCGAGATAAGGTTAACCAAGATACCGACTACCCCCATAGGTGTGTTCTACTTTGAGAAGTCGAAGTCCCAAATGAGAGACAGTTATACATCGAAGATCGATTCTGTTGCTTCGGTTCTGAAAAAGAATTCTCACATGAACGTTAGTATTGTAGGTCACACGAGTGCTGACGGAAGCTCACGACTCAATCGGACGTTATCGTTAAAGCGTGGGAAGGTGATTGCGCGACTGTTGATCAAAAGCGGCGTGGACAGATCACGGATAACGGTAAGCGGCGTGGGATCGAAGCAACCGAAAGTTATCCGCGACGCGGAAGACTATCAGTCTATGAACAGGAGGGTGGAGGTGTTTTTGAGGAATTGAAGAAGCGTCGGAAGAATCGCAAAGGGGCTTGTAAATTGTTGTCGATTTTTTTTGGAAGATAACTGCGAATTATCGATGAGAGGTTCTGATAGCGAGTTTCAACTGAATAATGTACAAGAATAGTACCCTCTGACTTTTTTAAAAAGAAAGTTGTCGAAAGTTCAATTGGGTGCACCATTTTTCTCTATGCAATAGTGCACCTAGTTTCCAGCTACAGTTTGCATTTTCCTCAATTCGAAATGGAACTGATTAAGAACAAAAAGCCCGAATCCATACTGAACCCGGGCCTTTGTCTTTCTTTAGTTCAAAAATCGTGGAGCTGCAGGGAAGACTGATGGTTAAAGAAATCCCTTTTTAATGCTTACTGGACAAACTTTCAAAAAGTGCTTTGCCGAATTTCCGCCTGGAGTGAGAAAGACTCTCGTAAAGTAAAGATAAGGAGTGAGAGGTGGGGAGTCAAGAGCTGAACCAGTGCACGAAATGATATATCAAAAATTCATCTCTAGCTGATTACTCTGACCATTAGCCGCTTTTGACGACATGTAAAGCCAAATGGAATAGTCGATTGACATGCGTGACACACTAAGAAGATCTGCAGCGAACTCGACAACTTTTTTTGTTGGCTGGTAGCCGGCTACCTGCAAGCCAGATTGCTGAACAAACGCATAAATGTGCCGGTCAACCGCGACTGTGTCGAAGTTTAACAGCTTCAAGAGGTAGTCTAGGGTTTTAGGACCAATGCCTTTTATCTCTAGGAGCTCGTCACGGTTAGAATGCTCTTGCAGAAATAGAGTCAAGTCAATACAAGTATTTACGCTCTTGGACTTGCAGAAGGAAATAAGTTGAGTCATGCGATCGATTTTGTCTTGATGCTTCCATTGGATCACAGTCTCGATTCCGTCATTAAATATAGCTGACTCGAATCCCGTTAAAGTGTCGGCCGTTGGATACTCGGTCATTAATTTTGCAACTCTAGGTTGAACGACAGTTCGATAGTTCAATCCTGCTTGCAGGATGACGTTTGTAAAGAGGGCACCAATGTGTCTATAAGGCTGAAAACCTTCATGCCGGTTCAACGGTAGATTAATACTTTTTATGTAGTTAGCCAAGAAATTGGCCTCAAAAGCGACATTCATTTGTAATCCTTTTCTAGCATTTCTAATGCTGTGAGGCGATCTACACAATTTGGACAAGCGCCACAAGGAATTTCCGGTGAAGCTTGACAGGAGAACGTTGCACCGATGGGCACATTCAATTTCAGACCGATTTTCGCTACTTCGTATTTAGAAAACGTTTTGAATGGCATATGAATTTTTACCGACCCATAGTCCTTTAGGATAAGCTCAAGCCTATCGAAAAATTCTGTTGAACAATCAATCTCTTTTGCATGATTGCTGTTAATAAACGCTGAATAAACGTCGTTGCATTCTATTGTCTGTGCAAATGACGCTGCAACAGTTAAGATAAGAATGTTTCTATAAGGAATATAGAGGTCATCAGCAACAACTCTGTCTGTCCAAAGATTGGCGGCTTTAATAAATTTCGAGTTGGAATGACGATAAATTGAGCTAATATCAATAACCTCAATTTTATCGACTAAGCCTTGTGGTAAAACAGCTTTTAGCGTTTTCAGTTCTGTCGAGGCACAGTGTTGACCGTAGTTGATAAAAAGTGGAACGAACTCCATTTTTTGATCAAGTAGCCAAAATGCCATGGTTGTTGAATCCAGACCGCCTGAAGCAAGCAATACAACCTTCTTAATCATTGGTTTTCATGGACAGGTTAAAAACTTCGCTAATCACTTCGTCAAGATCGGTGGTCACAAGTCGAGGCAGTTCGGTCAACATGCAGTTAGATGCGATTTTATTCGGATCATAAACGATGACAGGAACCCCCATTCCTGTTGCTAATCCAATTTCGATCAACGTGCCAGGGTCATTATATAGAAGGACAGCGACAACTATCTTGCAACTGTTTAATAAACTCATATCCTTTCCGAATAGCTCCTGTCGCCTCGAGCGATCATCATTTGGTTGTAACTGTCCAAATTCTTTAACCGGTCTCCGAGGTGAAAAATTGTGATACTTAAGGGCTTCTTCCACAATTTCAATATGACGGGTGTCAACATGTGTAAAATCTGGCGCGGCGAGATAAATATTAATGCTTGGTCTTGATTCCCAATGAAGAGATACGCCCTGGGTTCTAGAAATTTCTTCAATCGGTATGCTTAAGACAGCTTCAACATTTCTTTTAAAATTGTCAGGAAAAGTTGTTGACGCATACTCCATTGCAATCCATGATGCCAGTGTTAATGCTTCGAAAAATGAGTGATTTTTACTTAATAAGACGTAGCATGTGTCAAAAACATCACCGACACCAACAGAGTGCACGATGGGTTTGGTTTGAGATGTTATCGAAACAATCTTTCCGTCAGTGAAATCAATCGCCCTAGTGCCGCCTCTGTTTTCTTTCAGAACTAATCTCTGAGTGTACAACTTAAATAGATTGGCGAATTCAATAAAGTCTCCCTTAAAATACTTCTTAAAAAGTGTTGAAGATGTTGAGATGAAAACGGTTGCCAGTTTTCGATTCAAAGACTTGAAATACGACAAATCACTTACGTTGTTGGCGACGTCAATATGAATCGCTTTGGCATTCAAGGCTTTTACAATATTTTCCAGGGTGTAATTCCCTGAAATGAGAAGAGCGTCCTCGTAAGCGTTTACTGGTTTGTTACCGGTGTAATTAATCTCGATTTCGTCTTTTAGGATAAATTCATATCCTTGGTCACCGACTTCCTTCACTTCCTGAATCAGAAACAAGTATGGCCCGCCGGTTATGTTGCCCAACTTAATAAGTTCATTTCCACTAAGATTCTTATTAAACTTTACGATACTTTGCTCCAAATACTCAGGTGCGAAATACGCGAGGTCAAAATTTCCATTAAGCGACCATGCACCGCGTACAGCATGAAAAATGCCTCCGAGTCTAACCTTAATCGGAGTAATGTCAGTTTTAAGACTTACGTCAAGAACCACGTCTCCGAGTAACAATAGTGAACTCATTTAACTGGATTTATCGCGACGGTGATTGACGGAACAGGTTTCAGGTGACTTGAGGTTACCGACCCGGAAAATTTGAATTTCTTTTTAAAACAGACGGCTATATAATTGAATTTTGTTGGCAGATAACCTAAGACTAGATCGTCACCTGTCACGACAACAAAACGGGGATCTTGGAATTGGACAGTGACCGAGGTTTTGGCTGCTGGTACATTTTTGTTTTTAGCGAAATACGAGCACTTCTGAACATCTTCCAGTCCGGTCGAAAACGCTTTATCGCATTGGTCTTCGTTGCTGTTGCCTCCTGTTTTAGAGTTGCCACTGCCCGTTGCCGGGGTTCCGGAGTAATCTGATAAATGACCTGAGCCAGAGCTTCCCATTGGTGTTTAGTTTTAGTTGATAGTAAATAAAAAAAGCCCTCCACGCGTCCTTGATTTTGGACACATAGATGGGCTCTATGAACGGAAATTAGAGATTAACTTTGATAAAGCCAAGTCATGGCTTAAACTCAAAATACTTCCATTCCGTGACTTTAGACCAATGGAGAATTTCGAAAGGAATTCCAGACAGTTGCATCCGCTTAAATAAGTCCAAGACTTTCGTTCTAATCTCAGAAAATGCGATCGTTTGTCCAGAACTCATTCTGTCCAATGCAGCGGAAATAAACGTGGAGCTATCGAAGTGCTTGCCATTAGTAGAGTTTACTGTAGAATGGACTGCGCCTAGAAGCATGTTATAGTCGTAGACATATAGCATAGTCTTTGCCTCCTGTGTTACAACACTATATGTATCGTCGAGTCTATTGAGAGATTGGTCCAGCAGAACAGTGTCTACAAGCGCAATTGCCATTACGTCGGCTGAATTGGTAATTTGGTACGAACTGTCACCATACCGGACAACAAACTTAATGCAAGAACCAAGATTAGGGTCAGGCAAGCCCAATCCGTGATATTCTTCGGCTCGTGAGTAGTGACGATTTATCGTTAAACCCGCTGGTATCTTTATTAACCAAGGGTCGAATATCTGATTGAATATGGAATGGTTTAAGCTTTCAGGAAAAACAAGTTTATTATTTGCTCTGATTTGATCGACAGTAAATACACCCCAATAGCCATTTAGTAACACTGCATAACATAGAGTCATCCCAAGTATTTGAGCCAATTCGTGTTGACGGGAAAGCCGCCCAGAACTTATTGACCAGGTAGCCTCTTTTGTTGTTTTGATCTCTATGAAAAATTTCTCGCCTGTTTTTAGAACTAGTATACAGTCGGCTGTTGGCAGTTTAGAAAGTTGGGAAATGCTCTCTTCAAGTAAGATAATCGAATGAACCTTATCGTACATCAGAGCAGTTAAATAGAAGGAGTCCTCGGCAGTTTTACCCCACGCTCGATCAACATCTTCCTGCGTTACACCCATTTTCACTCCAAGCTGTAACCAGTCCTCTGATGTCAGAAATGGCTGCGTTTGTTTATAAGCTAGTATCTTTTCTAAGGATGCCAATCGTGCCTAATTTAATTTCGGACTTCAGGTCTTCTTGATGAAATCGAATTCATAGTCGATCAACTCTTTGGGATGAACGCCTAGGCCTTTTGCAAGTTCAAAGAGAGTAGTAAGGTTAAGGTTGGCATTTGGATCTCGTTCAAGTCTGCCAATTTTGGCATACTCTACGTCACATAAGTAGGAAAGCCCTCGCTGACTTAATCCTCTCTCGTTTCTAAGTCTTAGCAGGTTTTCCCTGAACTGTTGCATTCTTTTTTTGTCTCTAGGTTTCATGTGAATGGGGCCTAGAGCAATCTGAAATAAATTGGTAAAAAAGTTGACGCACGATCGAACCTCACTTGGTTTCTTTCGTTATATTCGCATATGAAACAAACGGAATCGGAGTAGAAAAAACTCTAATTTCGTGGATACTGTCATTTTAGAACAAGTATCCGCACTTAAGATCCTCGTTTCTGAAAACTGGTAACTTTCAAAAACGCTACGAGGCAATAAGTGTGGTGCTCACGTCATTGGCGTGGGCCCGCTTATTCGTAGCAGGGTATACCAGTACCTCAGAAACGGTAAGTTGGGTTCCACGCCATCTTTTTTTTCCGCCAGCACCAAAGCGTTGCGGAACAAACTGGCCGCGCCAGGCTTATTATACAATCGCTATAGTTGACTTTAGTCATGTTGATCAACGCATCATTGGCCTTGTATGGACAATCTGGAACAACTGTCGGATGAAGGTTTGGTCGCTTGTCTAAAACGAGACGATAGAGCAGCGTTTGAGGCTATCTACGAAAGGTATGCTTCCCAACTGTTCAGATACCTTGGCGACAGAATGGACACCAGGGAAGCATGTGAGCAAACTCTCATTGATGTCTTTGTCCTGCTCTGGTCAAATCGTCATTCGATCAATGAAGGGCAACTCAGGGAGTACCTGTTTTCTACACTTAGGTATAAAATCTTTAAGTACATACGGGACAATCCTACAAGTCACTTGTATGCAGAAATAATGAATCACTTTCAGAAGTATCAGTATGGCAACGACAAAGAAGAAAAGGGGAACTAAGAAGGCAGAGGAACCGAACCTGACTGTAAGCCCCCGACTGCAAGAAGCATTTACGCGATTCCTGGAGTATCACCCTGCGAAACGTTTCAGTGTAAACCTCAGAAGTTGGTTATTGGAGTTTTTGATGTACGACGGATCGACGGAGGCCGAGTACTTATACCATCTGCTCGTTGATCTGGATGGGCTGTTTGAATTGTTGGAGGTGGTTCAGGAGGAGTGGAAGGAATCAGGTATGGAGTAATTCACATACGACTTAACAGAGTATAATCATTTCGGCATACCTCCGTTCTGTCAAACTCATTCTTTGGCTGAGAAGTATCGAATCGCGTCTTTAAGAATATGTTCTTTCAATCCATGTTCGAAACATTCAGTGTCCCCTCTAAACTTCTTCTTGGGCTGGTACTGCAATGCTTGATATTTGGAAAGGAATCTGTTCTCATTTTCGCGGCCACCTTTTACTTTACAGGCATATATCAAATTGTAATTGTAAGGAAATTGCCCTTTTTGAAACCGTTTTAATAAATCTTCCGTGGTAAGTCCTACTTTAATAAATCGCTCCCCTTCACCAAATGCCTCTAAGATGTAGAAAGTTTTGATCCTGTGCGTGGCCCATTTTGATTCTTTTGAAAATCCGCTTTTATTTCCATTGTCACATTCAGGGCATCCTCGTTTGTCTTGATAGTGCGCTCGGGGTCGCATTAGGAAACCTCCATGAACCGGACATACTATCGTGACCTTAGTTTCTGTTGTTGAGTAGGCCACCTTCGAATAATCGTATTTCGTTCCGTGAACAGTCTTCGCTCGATTTAGAAAGTCAGTTAATGAAGTTTTCATGTTTATACTTATTGCCAGTACGGTGTTGACGCATCCGAAAAAGTTCCATCTGGATTTCTCCAAGAATGCGTTTCCATACCACGTGTGATCCTTCGATTAGTCTCAATGTCTTCTCGCAACTTCAATGACATCTCAATCAAAAGGTCGAGAGCCTCGTTCATCAAGAAGAGCGCAGCGTAACGTAACGTGACTGTGGATTCTCCGGCTCTGACCTTAAGAGTCGGAAATGAATTGATAAACCTTTTTGTGACGTATAGGTTTAGTGATGTTTTTTGGGAGGCTACATGAATTGTATATTCAAATCCACCCACATCTGCAATGTCATGGATAATGGTGGAACGATGATTATATAGACGATCGACAAATTTCATGTTTCCGTCGAGTACAGTTGGACAGACCTTTGCCCTGCAAAACGAGGATGACGTATTTCTGCATTTATTTACAAGGGAATTCCATTTCAAGCGATTTCTACCCTGACCACCGCAGATTAATTCTGTCAACCCACCCACATAGTCAAAAATTGACGTGAGATGATATATTAAACTATCAAACAAACACGGTCTTTCAATCATTGCCATGGCAAACACGACGTTTGTGGAGGGACCTATCAATTCGAAGACATTTGCCGCTTGTGGCTGCTTGCCAAGCGTTTTGGCGAGATCTGTTTCATCAATAAGTTGGTTCTTGTTTAAAAGATAAAATAGATATTGACAACTTTGGAGGCGATAGGAAATACTTTCACCCATTTCACTAAAGCTTTTGTTCGCCGGATTTCCGGTGATTTTACTTAGGTAATCAAGACCTAAGCCTGTCATTTTTTGAGACAGTGATTTAATTTTCTTTCCGAGAAATCGTTGTTCAGTGTCAAATTCATTTACATCCAAGATACTTTTGCTGGGATTACTTGACATACGAGGTGATGTTTGAAGATGGACAGGGGACTATTGGAAGGTGAGTAAGTAAATTTAGAAATATTTTCAATGTCACATTCGTCTACCCATTCTCCTTTTCTTCTTCCTCCTTACCCCCTTAGAGTCCAGATAATATTGGTCACCAGCGACGCTATCAACCCTACCAGGAGTGCTGTGGAGTAGCGCTCCCAGAATGCTTTCCTCCGGCTCTTTCGAAAAAAGGTCGCCGAAAGTTCTATCTCCTTGTTTAGAAGATCGAGCCGACAGTTTATATCTTCGCACCTTTCGTGAACGGCCTTTGCGTCCGTGATTGCTCTGCTCGTGTTCTTCCAACATTCTTTGCTGCTGGCTTCTGTTTGTTGATACAGATTCTGCACTTCCTTCAGGATCAACAGTACTTCTTGTTGATTCAAACTTGAGACTTCTTGTCCGATCATTTGCCGCGTGAATTGCTGGGCCATCTCTTTCTTGTTCATAGTCGATCGTGTTTTTAAGCGTTGTCCATTTATATGCGTTGCCGAGCTTTGAACCGGTGACCAGGAATCCATCAAGGCCATAGGAGATCCCGCTTACGTACCCGGTCTTTGCCTGGTTGAATAGCAGGTTTACTCCTTGTGTTTCAAGGGAATTGATAAAGTCCTGAATCGGTAGAACCGGTCTGTCTTTAAGTATGTTTTGTACTGCTATTTGAATCTTGATCTTTTGCGAGGGCTCGTTGATGCGCTTCATCATTTGATATTCTCCCGGCGTGATCGACCGTTCTTTGGCCTGCTTACTTGGAATGGTCGGAGTTAATCCGTGTTTCTTTTCAAGCTCTCGAATAACCCGTTCACTTCTTACATAGTCGTTGCTATCGGATACGACAGACCCATCGTATCCGATCCGGTTCACTAATATGTGCAGGTGCGGATGGTCGGCATCGCGATGACGAAACATAATGTACTGATGCTGATTGAACCCGTTCAATTCGAGATACTCACGACCAATCTGTTTCATTCTTTCGTTCGAGAGGTTTTCAGTTTCCGGAAAGTTTATCGACGTGTGATAGAAGAACTTCTGCAAGTTTGGTCGCTGCACCTTTACAAGCATCACCTCTCTGAGAATTGATTTAGCATCGACCCTTGTGAAGTTGTGGTCAAGCACCTCGGCCACCTTGCGATCGACTTTATCAAAGTTGTAGCGCAAAGCTCCTCCGAAGCCCTTACCCTTTATTTGCTTGCCCGTCATCGATTAATAGTTTATATATCTTGTTCAGTTTGTCGAGTAGTTCAAGCTGATACCTGAGATACGGTCCCGGCATCTCGCCCAGGTTCACTTTGTGGGCGATCTGGTTTATGTTCACACCGATTTTCTTCAGTTCCTGGAAGAGAGCTGCATTGATCGGGGATTGCTTCAGGTTGGGAAATCGGCCTGTAAAGACCTTCTGGCGTATCCAGTTGGCAGGACTTATACCGCTCGCTGTTGCGTAGTTTTCAACGGTGTCGGCTTCGTCTTTGGTGAGCCTGATATTCACCTGAACCTGCCGTTTTTCAATATCGTCTTTGCGTGGTCTTGACATATTAATGGGAACGAAGTGATTCTCTTATTAAAGCCGTTTTTGCGTAGCAAAAACATGGCTTGCTCCTTCTAAGATGATGCAGTCTGGTAGCAACTTTAAGTCGGTCTTTTGTAGTGTTCATGGCCTTCATTTAACTTACAATTTCGGGTTCATTGAGTGCGAGCTTTTTCTTACTTCTATGAGCCTTATTGACGTGACCGTCGAGAGATCTCTTATTAGGAAATGGACCGGCTTCGCATTCGCTACACCAGTATTCGTCCTTCTCCTTATCGGCGATCACGCGTTGATTGAACAATTCGCTCAGTTGCCAAACTGAAAGCGAATGCGTCATGCAAACGAACAGGCTGATAATTGTGGCCTTTATGTTCTGCGGAGTTGGCTCCGTAATAACCAGGAATAGATAGTTGTAATAGAATAGATTCAGGAAAAAGCTGACGACAGCGTAGAACTTTCCTATCCGCTCGCGGCGGTTTACAATGAAGATGAGAATAAGGAATTCGAAGACTGCTGCAAGTCCCATTCCATACACCCAATTGAAGAATTGGAAGTTGTAGAAGGTCAGGTCAAGGTGCTCCAGTTGCATGAAAAGGTGGCCCGCGTGTGGCACGTAGAACGCCATAAGCACAATAGCACCGAGGAATACTACTTGTTTGCTTTCGAGAAAGGTGACGAGCTTGTTCATGATTGCTTGTTTAAGGTGGATGAACGTTAAGTTTTGAACTTGTTTAAATTCCGAACCCCTTGCGGTTCCTGAACTGATGGTGTTGGTGCTGTGACTTGATTAGGAATTCGTTGACATCTTTGGAGTCCCGATAGATTCTGCTGGCATCATTGAACACAATCCCCTTGGCGGCCAAATTTTTTTTTGCTTCAAGACCAGCGTTATCGTTATCAAGGAATAAATTGACCTGCTTATAAGTCTGAATTGTTGCAAGAGTTCGATTTAAGAGACTCAGAGAATTAAGCACAATGAAACTTGACTGATCTTTGAACCTGTTCAATTCGTAATCATGTGTTTGCTGTAGTGACAGGAAGTCAATGAAGCCTTCAAGTACACAGACCGTTTGAGGACCGCCCTGAATGATTGATATGTCTTTCGGCGAAGAAGAACCTTTGAACCAGCGATTCCTAAGTTCGTAGCTCCCGGATCTGGTTGGAAAGCCGATTGCGTTGTATGACTTTGTCCCTATTCTGAAATCGACCTCGACGCAGAATTTAACTGCGGTTTGCCGTTCAATACTTCGTTCCTTCAGGTATTGTAGTAATCCTGGGTCCGTGAGTTCTCTTGTCCCATGAATCTCCAGTTTGTTCGATTCTTTCTCGACAGGTGTTTGGAATTTCGCTCCGGTGAAAGAGGAAATTCCTTCGGCCAGTCTATCAAGAAATTCGGAGAGCGAACAGTCGTGAAGCTTCGCACCGAGATCGACGATGCTTCCTCCTTCACCGGAACCGTAATCATACCACAAGTTCAACCGCGTATCGACTTTGAACGACGGACTTCCCTCATCACGGAATGGTGAGTAGTACCAATGGTCGTTTCCTCGAATCTTTGCTGGACTAATTCCAAGCTTGTCGAGGTATTCTACAATAGCGATTTGCTTTGCTTCATTGAATGTTAATTTCTTTTGCATGATCTATCCCCTCAGATTTCGTTTCCTCTTTCAATGTGATTATGCTCGCTTGTGTCGGATGGTATGACGGAGTGTACTCCAGGTATCCGAACATTTGTAACTCCCTCATGACCTTATGATAGGTAGCTTTCGAATTGATCTTGGATGCAACCATTAGCTTGCTACGCGAAACGTGATAGCTTGATTGAAAACCGTTCGCAATCCATACTTCACACAACGCGGTGGACAAAGCAACATGGATTGGTCTCAGTCGTTTATCTGAAACCATTCGCTGAATAAATCGTGAAAGTTGTTGAAGATTCTCCATCACCGTTCGTGCTCACTTTGTATTGCCATACAAATGAACGATGGAATGTGGTACGAAAGCCATACCTGCGAGGTGTATGTTACATTTTGAACCGGTTTGACTTTTCGACTCTTGATAATTCCATTCTACTTGATGCCTAATATTTCAATTTGGCGAGTGTCGAAAATCGAATTTTAGAATTCACGGGTATGTAGGTAAGAGACTTAGGCGGCCTTTGTTTGTTCAGGCATCCGACCTAGACTACCATGAGGAAGCCATTACTTTTTATTAGCTTGTAAGACAAGATCAAAGTCTCATGGAGAAACTAACTGATTTATTTGTGAACCTGAAGGATAGATTCACAAGCCCACTAATCTTTTCCTTTTTGATTTCATGGCTGGTTGTTAATTGGCAAATTCCGGTGGCCCTTTTCTGGTACAATGGAAACTCGCAGACAGGAGTGCAGCTTGAACTAATGTCATATGTATCCAATACGCTTGATGCATTTGGGTCATTCCTGCTCCCTCTCATCCTTGCAATTGCCTATACAATCTTAAACCCGATCCTTCGCAATTGGATTTCGGCCTTTTACACTTGGAACACACGCTGGGGCGAGACATGGAATTTGTCGATCTCGAAGGGCAGCAAAGTGGTGATTTCAAAATATTTATCACTGAGGAAGGATTATGTTGAACGAACAAAAATTTTAGACGAAATAATTAGCAGAGAAAGCTCGACGCAGGAGAGATTGAATGAAACCGAGTCGGCTCTTTTATCATCTCGAAATGAAATGAACAAGGTAAGTGAAGAACTTTCAAACTATCGGCGAATTCGAGACAACCTATACAATATTGATGTGATTAGAGGGAATTGGAAGCGTGTTGTAGTAGGCGCGTTGAATGAACAAAGCGAGAACATCGAAATAAACGGTACAAATGTTAGTATAAGAGACGGTGTTAAGTTTGACCAGAAGTATCAGATAAATTCGTTCACATATAACGTAGAGGGTAGGACAGTCCGCTTTATGCTCCTTCTTATCAAAGAGGCTAACATGCCATTCTATTCATTCGAAGATCTTGAATTACGCCATGATGAAATGGTGGGGCATGAGTATAAGACGGGAAGTAGGTCCGAAGTTCGTTATGTCCGATACTAGGTTGTGGACTATTGATTAAACCAGCCAGAGGGTACGTGCATCCGCGCTGCTAACTCTCCGTAAGGTTGTCTAATTGTTTGATCGATTCTCTCGCCTTCAAGTTCGCATGACAAACCTGTGGGGATAGTAACGTCACCCAGGTAGAAATCTGGTAACCCATTCTTTTTCTTTCTATAAATACATAATAGCCAAAGCAGTGATGTATTCGATGCTAACGAAGCAATTTTCAGGGTTCTCATGTCTTTGGGCCTTTCTGAGATCAAGCCGTCATTTAATGCTACTTCACGCGGCTCCTTTTTTGACATATTGTCCCTTAAACTTCCGCCTTGTATAAACTGCAGAGCGTTTGTAACGAAGTTGTAGTTTAGATGCAACTCGTGAACGTCTGATTTACCTTGGTTAGTTAGAATAACGAACAAGAACCCCACGTCAGAAGATTGAGTTCCCTGCAGGGCATATAATTCCTCGTCGGAGTATTTTAGATTCAGGAGCTCTCTTGCAGTGTTCGGTAAATTTCCGTCTTCATTGATATCGCTATGGCTACAATAAGACATCAAGTCCTCGACAGTTGGCGACAAGGCCGTCCAATAAATATCATTAGCCATTGATCTACTACCGCTACACTTGGTCCATAATTCGGTCTTTAGTGGAATTGCATCCTTATACTGCCATCGTTTTGTCCAGAAGTCGAAGAGATTTTTATGGAGTGTGGGGCCCTTGGTTCCAATGATATAGAAATCAGTTGGTCCGTTGTCACCCATTGGCATCACCTCTTGTGCGGGGGACTCAAAAAGACTCATTAGCAGTGGAGTTTCGACTGCTCCAAAAAGTCTCATATAACTAACTCCAATCACATTAGATAGAGATGGTTCATGCTTGACTGGATTGCGCTGCTGATCAAAGTGATCAATCAGCTCTTCTTTATAAGCTTTAACTTCTTCTTTTGTTAACCCTTTACTTTGACTTGTTCCACTATCGTATTGATCATGATGTTCCAAACAAAGGAATGCAAGGTTGTCTGGGTCATTATTGTTGGGGCTATGGTCCAAGTGTGCTATTTGTCCTCTTTTTTCGTCGAGGTTTCCTTCTAACCCGAAGCAAATACAACAACGGCGACGGCATTCTAATAGAATGGCTGTCTGAGTCTGCTTATTAATTTTTTGACGTGCCATTTCGACAAATACTTTAGGTGAACTAGTGTAGAATAAAAAGGGACATTACCTCATTCGGATTTAGACTCTCTGTTTTTTCGCAATTCTTCGATTTGCTCAACTGTTTCTAGTAGGATTGCATTTAGCTTCAGTTTCATTTCAATGTCCATTTGTGGATGTGATGACATTAAAAAATCGGAAAAGTCGTTTATAAATACTCGGGTGAATTTAGACATCATGGTTTTGATTATTGGTACCATCACTCTGTCACGTAGGGCTATTGCGCGCAAGAGAGCCTGAAACCACGCTTCTCTATCCCAATCTTGCATTATACATGTTGTAATCCAGGACATTAAAGCCAACTCCCGCTTATCCTCCCGGTCTAACTCAATCGAGTAGTAAAACCACGCCAGTCCATTCAACGGATTTAAGTCTATAGCCATGACCAAAAGCTCCAATGCCTTATCGTGATCCTCGACTTCGATGGCTTGGTCGGTCAATACTGACGAGGCGTCACGATTAAGTATTTTATTGCTTAAGCCGTTGCTATTTAAGAATCTTCCAACATAATCTTTCAAATTCCATTCATCATTAAAGTCATCTTCATCTTTGAACGTTGACCTAAAGATTGTGGCAGCTTCGTCAAATTTCCCCTGAAAAAATATGCAATCAGCAACCAAGAGATCAACAAGGGGATCATTGTCACCTAGATATTTTGCCTTTAGATAGAATTTTTCCGCCATCATATAATGGTTTGTGACGAAAAACAGTCCGGCCACTTCACGCCACCAATAGGGTCTTTCAAGATAGCTTTTATCCAACCTCGCGGCTTTAAAGTAATAGGTAATCGCATTACGTTTACTATTGAATGTAGGATACTTGTCGGCTTTAATGGAGTTGGCGAGATTGTAGCAAACGATGGCCCGCGAACGATCATTCGTCAACGTTCTATCCAACTCTCCCAAGTTTGCCCGATATAGTTCTAGGATCTCTTGGTTTGAAGCCCCGAGCATCATATAGATTATATTTATTATTTGGCATTTGTCGTACTGTTGACTTGTTAGTGCCTTCAAGTAAATTCGTTGAACCAGCTGGGTTTTCTGATTAGCCGCAGCCATAGAAAAGATTGGCATCAAGACCTCAACTCGCATGAATTCACTTTTTCGATCAATGGTTCGTTCCAGAAGATAAAGTGCAGCTTCAATTTTTCGACTAAAGAACGATATCGTGATTAGCAAAAGAATTTCCTCCAGGCGATTATCCCAATCAGAATCGGAGAAAATCGGCTTGTTAAAGTAGATATCATTAAGTTTGGCTTTTATAGTTCTCCCTACTGTTTTCTTTAAGTTTCCCTTGTTAATTCTTACCGAAACTTGAGTCATTGAGTTTTTATCATGATATGAAAGTCGCATTGAGCTTGGGAGATGAGGATTTTCGGTAGCCAAATCATTGTAAAGAAACTTTATCCATTGGCGAACTTTCCGAGCAATCATCCCGGCCAGGGTTCCCTCGAACTCGTGGGAGAAATTTATCGCCCCGATAAGCGCCGCTGGTAAATTTTGCTCGATTGATTTGAAGAAGTCGGTTGTGACTCTTTTCTCGACACCGAAAGCGATTGGGATTTTTTTTGCGCTCTTGTTGGGCTTGTAATTTTTTAGAATATCATTCGCCCAAATCCCCCAAGAATAAGAGCTTGTTACATTCACTACGACGAATAGAATCGGTATTGGTAGAGATTCATAGTATTCTAAATACTTCAGATCTATCGAAAGCGAACAATGCTGAGCATTTGTTTTCCTTGAAATGCCTTTTAGTTGAATATAAAATTGAATTCCAGTGGAAGTACCGTCCTTGAAAACTTCAATCAGGTAGTCGATGCCATAATCTGGTGACAAAGTCCGAATCACCCAACCATCTGGGACTAATCCCTCAAAGATTTTTTTTGAAGCGGTTTCCGTGATGTGTTGGACGGGCCTTTTAAGCATAGCGGGGATGTAGTGCAGCGTAAAAACTACCTCTAATTTATTGATTTTTGAAAATTTTGTCGCTGAAAATCAAATAGTTAGCGGGGGTACTGCTACCCTTGTTACTGTTTCAGCATTCGCCTTTTTGTTCCCTTGCTGCCATAACGACAAAATTATGGCTACATCAATTGTAACACTCGAAGATCTGGAAGTTTTTCGGCAAAAGTTGCTGACTGACTTTCAAAACATATTGTCTCAAAAGAAGATTGTGTCGACCCGAAGATGGTTGAAGTCACATGAAGTAATGAGACTGTTATTAATTTCACCCGGGACGCTTCAGACGCTGAGGCTAAACGGTACTATACCCTTTACGAAGATTGGTAACGTCATCTTCTATGAATACAAGGATATAGAAAAAATGATTGAGGAACGTAAACAGACACTTGGTGTAAGTGGTCGCAAGAGAAATCGGTAAAGTGGTGGTCCCTAGCTTGGACCACCTTGATTCATTCTTTCATATTCGTTAGCGACTATCCTGATAAAGTCGTCAGGGGCTTTGCCAAGGGATATAGAGATCTTGATGAAGTTATAAAGTCTCACGCCGGTTTCACCTCTTTCGAGAACTCCGATGGTTGGCTGTCTGAGATCTACGATGTGGCTAAGCTCGCGCTGACTAAGTTTCAGGCGTTCTCTCAGTCGACGCATCACGATACCGAAGGCTTTCTGAACCACAAGCTCAGTAGGAGTGACATCAAGCCTTTCACTTTCCTGAAGGTCAACCTCAAGAATCGTGGATTCGAACCAGGTTGACGGCGCATCTTCTGCTTGGGCTTCTTCCTTGACTCTCATGATTAACTCGTTGCCATCGTAAGTTCCTTTACGAGCATCCATTGGTTGAGCTGCAACCATTTCTTTGACTGCGGCCTTAGCTGCGAGTGGATTTGTTGCGTCCACTACGAATTTTCTGCTGAAGCGGTTTAACTGTGTCACCAACACTTCGAATTTCTTTCTCTTTTCCATAATCGTTTGAATTAATTATGGTGCGGTCAAAGGCTTGAGACGCGAATTCGCGCAAGGAGGAACGGAATACATGGGGGTTCCTGGAAGCGAAGCTGTAAGGGGGAAACCGTTTATGCCGTAGTTCCTTGCAAGCGCAATTCCGACGCAAGCCTAACTTTGCGACAATGATTAATGAAAAGGCTTCCTTTTAAAATCGCTTGTCATCGGGGGATTTCATCAGATAATCTTAGATATGCAACCAAATCAAAGGGCCGCCATTTTGACTTATGAAAGTCTCTAAAAAAGCCTAGATTTGTTACGAGCCCTTCGTCCTATTGTATTAGTAGGACTAGGGCTTTTATTTTTTAGTGAATCGTCTCTGACCCCTGAATACCATATCGTACATTAATACACCCACGATGCGTATAAAATTTTTACAGGCGCAACACGGTGACAGTGCCATAGTTTCATTTAGCAAAAAAAACATCATAATAGATGGTGGCCTTGCTGATTGTTACTATAACAAGAATCGGAATGAATACGGTGAACTACGAGCGGAAATTGACCTTATAAAACAAAGGAGGGAAGTTATAGACATCCTGATTCTTACCCATATAGACAATGATCATATCTGTGGGCTTTTGAAATGGTTTGAAATGGATAAGAACGCTTTAGATCTTATTTCAACGATTTGGTTCAATTCCGGTCGAGTCATTTCAAATCAGTCCGGCGAACCAGTAAATAATGATCTTAACGTCTCGATTTCCAGGAACGATTCAGCAACGACCGGAGTACACGAAGCGATAGAATTCGAAGATTTTGTAGTGAAAGGAACGATGTGGGATCAGAAGATATGGAAGATAGGATTGATATTAGATAATCCCGATTTTAAAATTGAAGTAGTGTCTCCAGAACCAAAACAACTCGAAAAGCTAGTTAGAGAGTATAAGTCAAAGTTGAAATCAACATTGACAGGTTCGGGATCATCTGATTGGAATGTTGATCTCCAGACTATCATTGAGGAAGAATCAAAACCCGATTTTGCATTTGAGGAAGATCAAAGTATAAAAAACGGTAGTTCGATAGCGTTCATATTATACGCTGAGAGTAAGCGTTTGTTGTTCTTAGGAGACGCTCATCCTTCCACTGTATTAAATGGATTGAAGACGTTCGGATACGACGAGCAAAGCCCCTTAAAAGCCGATTTTGTTAAGATAGCCCATCACGGAAGTAATAAAAATACCAGCGCGAGGTTGCTCCAAGCCATTACCTCGGATAATTTTTTCATAAGCACGAATGGTAATTATCATGGCCATCCTGGGAAAAGGACGATAGCTCGAATTTTGAATCGTAATTCAAACGCTAACATTTATTTCAATTACGAGTACGTGAGAGATCAGGTCTTTACAAAAAATGATCGAAGCGAGCGAAGCATAAAATCCATTGCTCAAAGAGAATTTATATTGGAATGACAGACGAAGAATTCAAAATGTATAATGTTATTGTGGAAAACGGGAGTGGCTGCTTCTTTCAACCAATCGCAGATTCACAGCACACATACATTTTGTCGAGTAAACATCTTTTTGAAGGAGAACGGATTGACAATAACGGCAATAAAGTTCCATTCAATACTGAGGATGGAGCAAGTATTGATATTAGACGTCTTGAATATAAGGATGGTCAGTTCACTGAAAATAAGATTGATTTTGCATTAATACGAGGATCCAACTATTTCCCCCATAAGAGCGCTGACGCCTGCATTTTGAAGGTGCCCTTCCAAAGTGGTTTTGGGAAGATATGTCAACAAGAGACGTCCTATTCGAATTCTGTTGGTTACAAATTGTACGGTTTTCCGAGTAACAGGAGAGCCAACGACGTTGGAAAGAACGACACAACTTATGAAATTACGGGATTCACTCTTCCTGCGAATGATTTATACGGGGCGCAACTTCAAAACACAACATTGAATCGCGAGGATATTCAGGGTATGTCTGGCGGTGGAATCTTAAGAAGGACGGAGACTTGCGTTATAATTGCTGGCATTCAGAGTGAGGTGGCAAGTGCGCACTTCGCAGCAGGACAGATATTTTTTACACCTATACGACTATATCAGGAAATAATTGATGACCCATCAGCTTCTGGAAAACTAACTAAACTATACCCGCCTTATCTGGGCAATTTTTCCTTTTTAAAGGATGAAGCTTTTATTCTGGACGTTGACGCCTTTACAGAACAAACTATAAAGTACGTTAGGATAACACTTCACAATAAGGCCCAAAAAATTATTGAGTCTGATGTAACGCCTGAGGGAATCAAGCAGTTATTCAAGGAAAAATTACTAATAATTGAGGACCAAAAGGAAGAGTTGGGATTTAAGGCACTCTGGATCGCTTGGTTGGAATTTTTGACTATTCTTAATATCGTCAAGTATGATAACATAGATATGAAGACGCTCTCAGACATATTTACCAACTATCGCCTCAAATACATTAACATAGATGATTGGACGGATCCTGATTTCCGCCAATATATCGGTAAGGCGGACTACACCGGTCTTAAAGCCAATTCAAACATATTTATTAGTTCACGTCGTTCGCCTAAGTCAACCCATCGAATTGATGCGGGCCAGATTATTGATATCACTAAACCATATGATAAAACGGGGTTTCGAACGGATAAAGGATTAGATCCATTCACATCATTCAATTTTATTCACCTTGATTACTTTAAAACAAAATGTATCGTAGAAAAGTCTGGACAGTATAAAGAATTACCGGAAGAGAAGTTATTGGAAATATTAAAACAAGAATACAATGAGCTATTCTCCTGACGCGGTTTTAAAACAGGTCCAAGACGAATTTCCAATGTTTGATATGACTTTCTTTGAGGAGAAATATCAGGGTACTATTCCGGTTTTTATCGCTAGAGTAAAGGATGGCGAGGAAACTCTGAGCGATCATTGGGAAAAGCTTGTCGCTCACATAGCATTTAACTTTCAAAGTCAAGTGAATGATCAGTTTTCAATTTGGAATATCTATCTCTTTTTTGTTACCAAGGGCGCCATCGGTCGCACTCTTAAGTATAAGATAGAAAATGACACTTTCTCAACTCGGAAAATTGTCATTGAAGAGAATGCATCTCGAGAAGAACTCATTGATCAACATATTACCAATAGGGATGTCACATTCTCAATCGGCAATTCTGTCATTACTACGCCGCTTGAGTTAGACTCGATTCTAAGCAAGTTCGTGTCCAACACAATTTCTAACAAACGAATGACTGAAGATCATCGAAATTCTTTCAGGGGCATTATCAGAGAATTAAAAGCATCACAGAAGGATGAAATTTAAGAAGATTGAGATATCTGCATTTAGGATATATGACAATCCCACGGATTCTACGTTTGACTTTACAACTGAATCTGGAGGCGTTGCAAATTTTGTCGCGCTCTATGCTCCCAATGGCTTTGGAAAAACCTCGTTTTACGACGCAGTGGAATGGGCAGTTACGAAGTCAATTAATCGATTTTACATTCGAAATAAAGAGTTACAGCGCTTAGCACATTATCAACATTTAGAAAATGAGTTACCTCTGATCAGAAATTCTAAGTCGAATCTTGAAACATACGTGAATATCGTTTTTGCGAATGACGAAAAGCTGGACTCACGATTTAGAAAACATGGCAAACAAAAATATGACCTCAACTTTGATAAGCCTGTAGTGCATAGTTTTCAACGCGTGATCCTTTCTCAGGAATGGATTTCTGCTTTTTTGACGGAAAGTGATGGTGAAACTCGTTACAAAAAGTTCATGGAGAATCCAGAGCTGGTGGGGATCAGCAACTATTATAATAATCTAAAGCACGTCCAGGCAGCTTATACCGAAACTACATCTGCCCTTGATCGCGATATAACCACTCTGCGGATTAAGATTGTTAATGATGGAGACAATAACCTTCTTACGAACATCAATAACCAGATCGTTTCCCTGCGACAGACCGTTGATTCAGCCCCTCTTAAAACTATAACTCTTTCTACTACCCAAGAGGAGATTAAAGAATTGCGGGATTTTCTGTCCGGTCAAATAGTCTTAATTGGTCGCGAGGTGGAAGGTTTAGAAAAGTCTCTAGATCAGATCGATTCTATATCTACGGGTAATGATAGACTTATTAGTATTGCAACGTACTATTCATTCGTAATTGATTTGCCAACGTTGGGTTCTCAACTGTCAACTATCTTATCAAATATTTCAAGCTTCGAGCAAATGGAAAAGCTCGAAAATCAACTTTCGGGATGGAACGACTTATTGAGTTCTGAGCTTAATGCTCGTGAATCTATTAATAGAATCTACGTTTTATTTGAGTCGTACGAGAAGGTCCATGGCGAGATTTCTGCGAAAGGAACTTCAAGATCGAGCGTAGAAAACAGCTTATCATCGTCAAGTAAGTTGCTGGAAACACAAGTGAAACTGGAAGTCTCAACCAAGACTCAAATTGAAAATTTGATCAAGAGAATATTGACTCTTGAGGACACACTCGCCAGAATACCACAGATCAGAATGTTACTTGATCAGGTGACGTCTTCAATCAAGACACTTGAACTTGAAATTGAAAGTGTGAAACTTTCTTCTAGAGGCTTGAGTGAAACTATTTCAGCTTCCAGGACTTCTATTGAAAGTTTTCGTTCTATCATAGAAGCAATGCATAAGGGTGATTTTAATGACCGGTACTTCCTTCGTGAGGAATCCGACCGAGCTGCGGAATTGAAGACTTTACAGGACGAGATGACGAATATTCGTGCGTTGATTCGAGAAGTTAACGGTCGAATACGTGATCAAAAGGACTTTAACAATGCAGTTGCCGAATTTATCCAGACTGGTCTCAAGTTAGTAAATGACGGTAATCTGTCGATTTGCCCATTATGCGAGCATCCATATACATCACATATACATTTAGTCGAAAAGATATCAAAGAATCAATCTTTGGATCACGCCCTTCAGACACTATTATTGGAGGAGAACGCTCTTTCCATTAAACTGGGGAATGCGGAAAAATCATATCTCGAAATTCGATCCGGTCTTGAGGATGTCCTACGTGTCAAGATCAAGGAACAAGAAGACGGACTAACTGAACTTATTCGCAATCACGACTCCGTTAATAAAGAGCTTTCAAGAAAACAGGGTGAAGTTCGTTCGCTCTTGACGCAACAATTTGAAATGCAGCTTGAATTCAAAGGCGCACCGATTGACGATTATGTTAAGGATCTAGAAGATCGCCTAACCGCAGATAGACAAAACAAAAAAGCATTAGAGGACACTCAAGCAGAAATTCAAGTAGAACGTGAGCGATTGCAAGCGGTTATTGTCAGTGCGAAGCAGGAAATTAATAGAATATCAGAAGAAATATCTCTGCTCCTAAGAGACGCCAACTACAATACAGTCATACGTTGGTTTGAGATGAATCGCCAATCGTCACCAGGGCGAGACGTACTTTGAACGAAACGCAAAAATAGATTCTTTAAAGAATTCAATTAATGCCGCCAAGAAGGAACTTGAGCAAATAAAAACCGACTTGATTCCTTACGACAAAGACGCCTTACGAATACAGCAAAAACAACTTGAAGGCAAAAGGCGAGTGGAGGAAAATGCTGTTGAGTACTTTGTCCAATTTGCAGGCCGAGCATTAGGCGTCGAAATAAGAGAAATGCAGAGAGAGAATTTATCGAAAGTCATTGAGGGGCGAAAAATCACAACTAAAGATCGTATCAATTCTCAGAGAAAGCTTTCAGATGAACTCATGATACTTAATCGTTATTGTGAAAACATAATGGACTTTCTACAATCTCAGAGACTGAAGGCAGAGCTGCAAGCGAAAGAGGATGAATATCGCTTTTTGGTTACAACTGTTAAGCCTCGTCTTGAGAATGAATTGACGAAAACTAAAAACTTTTTAACATCGAAGATTAAAGAGTTTTTCTACATCGACCAGATAAACGATATATATAGAAAAATTGATCCTCACCCAGATTTTCGATCAGTACGTTTTAATGCGGATTTTGATTCGGAAAGTCCAAGGTTGGATATTTTCGTAATTAATAGCGAAAATACAGAAGCGTTAATTCCAAACCTCTATTTCAGTACGGCACAAATTAATATCCTCAGTTTGTCAATTTTCCTAGCATCAGCGCTGAATTCAAAGGACTACAAATGCATTTTTGTTGATGACCCAATTCAATCTCTCGACAGCATCAACGTATTGTCGACCATAGATCTAATAAGGAGTATCGTCGTTAATGGTGATTGGCAGATTATCTTGTCAACACATGATAGGAATTTCTACGATGTTTTGAGAAAAAAAATCCCCCCAAATCTGTTTAGCTCCAGGTTTTTGGAACTTGAGTCGTTTGGTAAAGTTAAGAAGTGACAGACTTTGGATTACCTTCTCCGGAACATTTCTCTCCGTCTCAAGATATAGATCAGGGCTTTGCTAATTAATTCGCTTCGACGGGGAATTATCGTCTACCCAGTTTTCAATCTTGATACCTTCAAGTCTTTGAAAATGAGATACGTTTCGTGTTACAAGGATCAGATCATTAGCAATAGCAGTTGCACCAATTAATAGATCAAAGTCATCTATGAGATTTCCGGCCCTACTTAACCGTGCCTTTTCCTTGGCATAGACGCGTAGCGCACTTGCAATGGGGATTGTTGTAAATTTGTCAATGTATTCTTGCGCGGTCAAAAGATTTTTCTCTCGCCGATCACTTTTCTCAGCGCCATATATCATCTCGGCTATGGTTATTTCCGAAATGTAACGGTCGTCTGCTGGGATGCTCTCTATCCTCGGTTTCAGATCGTAACGCCCTTTGAGATAATAAATACAGATGTTAGTATCGAAGAGGTATTTCAAAACTCTTCTGATTTCCGCGTGAAGGTTCTGCTTTTCTCGATGTCAGCAATAATCTCTTCTGCTGATTGGTCAGAGTCAAACGCTCCGAATAATTCCCCCAAAGTGCGGCCACCTGATTGTTTCGGCTCTTTGAGAGATTGAGAAAGTCTGGCTATCAATTCACGTTTGCTATCCGGGTTGAGGCTCTTAAGAAGCTCCAGATAGGTCTCGATTAAGTTGAAGTTGATATTTGCGGCCTTCATATTTTGTTTGCAAAGATAGTCAATTGGCCGAATGGAGGCAATCGGGCTGAATTCGGTTTTCGGGTTCGATTTGAGCATTTCTGAGCTGATTACCATACAAAGTAACGTAAGTGAGATGTAGCACACACAACAATTAATTTTTCCTTTAGACTCAGTCAATTCGCAATTCGCGAATTGCGAATTGCGTTAGATCCAAAAAAGCGCCGTCTTTTATCTGTTAAGAACGAGTCGACAGGGACACCCAATTCTGTAAATTGAGCAAGTAATGAATGACCTAGAATATGGAGATAAGAATTAATCTCGTTCAAGATTGGGTCGCTTTGTTAAGCCGAGAACTTATCGCTCGCGGATTTTTAATTGACCCAGCCGACGATGAAAATGATATAGGAATAAAATATTTCAACTATCAAAAACGGATGATTGAATCAAGAGCACGGAAGATTGTGAAATCCGATGTGTTTTCTTGTCCTGAGGATTTGCTAATTGGCCTGGAAACTGTTGAGGATAAAATTAAACAAGGTTTGGACTTAACACCGAACCTTAGCACACGGATCGCCGATCTCAATTATAATGACGACCTTCTTAATGATTGGGGGATTTATCATATGCATCTTGGGACTGCCTTGGACGCTCGGGGATTTGTCACTCGTACTGGCCCTTTGTTGTTCGCCAGATTTGATGAGGGCATTGCCTACTTTATCAATGTAATGCCTCACGGATCGTGGACTAAACAAGAAATGCTTAAGATCGTCCATAGAAATTGGCCGGACTCAATTTCAGACTATAGCGTCAAGGACATAGTCGGCTTAGTTCATGTTCCAACGGATGATGAAATCAAAGCCTTCAGAAAAGGGAATGTGAACACAATGATTGAAATCGAGCCTGGCATTGTTTACACCCAGCCGGGTGGTGGTTATGCCACCAACGGTGTAAGCTTTCGCGCGGTTAGAGCGAACAACTGGTATCGCAAGAAAATGACTGTGATTGAAAAAAGATTCAAAGAACAATTAGGTGAGATACTTGCCGGGAATAACCATTTAGAATTAAGCCAAGAAGCTGTATTGGAATTCCACCTCCAGATTGATGGACAGAATATATTTATAGTAGAAGCAGGAAATAGAATTGCCATAAACTGTGGCACTCTTTGAACATCTTATAAGATACTTTGATCGGGGAAATTGCGAGAACTGATCTCGTTGGGGGTCTGTAAAATAAACTGTGTCAGTAATAATTGTTGAGATGTTGTAATGTGGGAAACATGCGTTGGGGTGAGCCGGGTGTTTTCCATATTTCAACATCGTTTTATAAAGATAGATTCAGTCGACCC